>ERZ857629.1-NODE-1-length-595214-cov-13.404189_pt1 | contig 595214 bp, 543 predicted proteins | sample MGYA00519700_ERZ857629 | MGnify/ENA primary metagenome ERZ857629 (study PRJEB31778, sample SAMEA3449351) | human gut metagenome | biome: human gut; feature: human-associated habitat; material: faeces | place: United Kingdom | collected 2010/2012 ... | reverse complement strand
CAGTTCGATCTGGTCACGGCTTTTGAAACCGTCTACTTCTGGCCTGATCTGCCGCAGTGCTTTTGCGAGGTCGGACGGGTGCTGAAGAGCGGCGGAACCTTTCTCATCTGCAACGAGAGCAACGGCGACACGGACAGGGACGAGAAGTGGACGGAAATCATCGGCGGCATGACCATCTACAAAGACACAGAGCTGAAAGAGTATCTGGAGCAGGCGGGCTTTCACGATGTTCAGATACATAAAATGAAAAGTTGGCTATGCGTCACGGCGCGGAAACGGTGAAATTACTGCTGTATGCCACGATTTTCAAGGATGGGGCTAATAGATGAAAGACAGTAAACTTCAATTCGACCGCAAAAACCATGTGATGTATTCAAAGCATGGAAGAAAGCCTGATTCTTCCGATCTTCAGCAAACTGCGGTTTGTTGACTGCAACAAGCCGTTCTGGAAAAAGCTGATGTACAAGGCGTTTGTGCAGGTGGTAAAATCTATATTCCAAACAAATAAACTATTCGATTTACGTTACTAACGCTCCCCTTGTCACATCATTAAACGAGTTATTCTTTCCGCAAATAAAAACCGCCTTTTCGGGCGGTTTTGGTTTTGTTTCGGCACAAGAAAATTTGCACCTTTTTCGATTTATTAAGTCAGACGTTGCTTAAAAACGATTTGAGTTTTTCAGACTTCGGATTCAAAAGTATCTCACGGGGATCGCCCCGTTCCGTCAGTATGCCGTTGCTTAAAAACAGCACTTCGTCGGCAAGTCTTAACGCCTGATTGACCGAATGAGTTGCAAAGATAACGGTTGGCGAAAATTCGGCGCAATAATTATCGAGCATATTTTCTGCGACCGCCGTTGCGGCAACGTCCATTGCGGACGTAGGCTCGTCAAGAAGAAGGATTTCGTGCTTGTCGGCAAAGACGCGGCACAAAGCCATTCTTTGGGTTTCGCCGCCGGAAAGTTTCAAAGCGTTTTTGTTTTTCAGTTCCCACAAGCCCATATCCCGAATGAGATCGTTGCATCTGTTTTTGTAATACAGGCGCGTATCCCGGCATTTAAGGCGGGGAAGGTCGGGGCAGGCGACGTATACATTCCGTTTCAGCGACATATCGAAAGCGTAACTTGTTTGGGACATATAACAGATTGTGTTGCCGCCGCCGGCGAAGTCCGTTTCAAAAATCGCGTTTTTGTCGGGTTTTATCAAGCCGCCGATAATTTTGAGCATGGTGGTTTTTCCCGATCCGTTGGAACCGATGACCGCGTAGCGTTTTCCTTTTTCGAAAATCAGTCCGCCGACGTCTAATACGACTTTCCCGTCGTATGTTTTTTTGCAAGACAGATTAAGCATGTTTTCTTCGTTTCAATCCGAATTGTAATAACGCGGCGACGCAATTTACGCACAAGGATATCATCAGAAGAATGAATCCGAGCGCGATCGCCATCGAAAAATCACCCGTGTTGTAATTCAGGGCGATTGCAGTGGTCATAACTCTGGTTTTGTAAAGAATGTTTCCGCCGACAATCTGCACCGCGCCGACTTCCGATATCGCGCGCGCAAAAGCAAACAAATATACCGCGATAAGCTGATACTTGCTTTCGCCGATAATCAAAAAAACTCTCTTGAAAGGATTAGCGCCCATACCTTTTAGCGAGGGGAGAGCGTTTTTGACTATGGGCGAAATTGCCGTTTCGGTCATTCCCGCAACGATTGGCGTAATCAATACTACCTGCGCGATTATCATAAGCTTTACGGAATAAATAAGCCTAAGATTGCCAAAAGGCCCCGTGCCGGAAAACAATACGTAAACGATAATACCCACGACAACGGGCGGTAATCCCATGAGCGTGCGCATAAACGTTACGACGATTCTTTTCCCGGGGAAATCGTTGAACGCGACAAGAAGCCCGATAAGCGTCCCGAAAAGGAACGCTATTATCGAACTTGAAAACGCCATTTGAAGCGTAGTGTTTATTATGTTGTCAAGCAACGGGTCGTTGTTCTGCATCAACCGCATTGCCTGTTCCCACGCGCTATTCAAATTATTCTGTTATTTGAGATATCCGTCCATAAGCGAGAAAAGACTTCCGCCGTATTTGGTCTCGCCATAGAATGCGATCAACGCTTTTGCGTGCTCGCTTGTCATCCATTTGACGAATACGTCGGCAGCGGTTGTGTCGATTTTCACCTGACCTTCGGGCAATGCTTTGCCGTCTAAGCCGATAAACGGCGCGTTGGGTTTAACGGCGAGCATCGAATAAGTGTTTTTAAGGTCGTTGTCGGCTTCGTAAAGAATTTTAAGATTGGGAAGTTTGTCCCCGTCGGGATTGTTTTTGTACGAAAGGAACGTCGCTTTGTCGGTAAGGACGTAAGCGTTTTTCTCGTTCGCCATTGTCAAGCATGCGCCCATTCCCTGACCTGCGGAATAATACCAACCGGAGGGATTATCTTTTGTGTTAAGAATTGCGGCAGGGATATCGTTAATATCGTTGGAACCGTCTTTCTTCAACGTTCCGCTGGGCCACAAAGTAACTTCTTTGTTGTGGGTGCCGCTCTTATCGCCGCGGGAAATAAACGGATGAGTTCCGTCTTTGATGTTTGCAAACGCCGTTTTGACCGTAGCCGCGCTTTCAACGCCGGCAGGATCGCCATTGGGACCGACAAGTACAAAATAGTTGTACATGAACGACACGCGTTCCGACTTATATCCGTCAACGACGCGAGCAAAACCTTCCGACACGAAAGCTTCCTCGGATTTTTTGGAGTGGACGAGAATTACGTCGGCGTTGCCGTATTGTGCGGCTTTGATAGCTGCGCCCGTGCCTGCCGAAGCAATTTCCCAGTCATATCCCGTATCTGCTTTGAAATATGGTTGAAGATAAGCCATGAGGCCACTGTCGTTTACCGACGTGGTGGTTGAAATGCGAACGACCTTTTTCGCCTGGTCGCCGCCTTTATCGCCGTCCTTGTTGCAGGCAACGAGAGCCAGGGACGTGAAAGCAATTACCAGCACCAGAAGCAGTGCAAGCAGTTTTTTGTTTTGTTTCATTAAGTTTTCCTCCTTTCCTCAATGGGAGGCACGTCCGTTTTCAGACGTACCCTATCGTTTCGTACTCCATGGCGGGCGCTGTAGGCGTACGAAATCGGATCAATTTTATTGTTACATAAGATTCCGGGCTTGTCAACAGTAATTTTTTTATAAATTTTGGACAAAAACGGCGAAAATGTAAGGATTTTACATAAAAAATTGGCGAAAAAAGATATAGACAAACTGTTTAAGAATGTGGTAACATATATTTATAACATACATACACAAAACATTACGCAAATGTTATTTCGACACAAGAGGGAGGAAAATTATGTATCGAATTGATAAGGGCAAATGCGCAGATTGTGGATATTGCAACTATGTGTGTCCGTTTCAAAGTTTAATTCACAATATCGAAGAAAAAGCATGGGAAATCGACCGCGAAAAGTGTAAGGAATGCGGTCAGTGTTACGACGCGTGCATCACGAAAGCCGTTTTGTGCGACGACGACCAGAAAAGGGTGGAAACAATTTTCATTAACGACAACTGCATAGGTTGTTCTTTGTGCAAGCGTGCGTGTCCTGCGGACGCGATTTCCGGCGTCATCAAACAAAAATTCAACATCGACGAAAAATTGTGCATCAAGTGCGGCTTTTGTCTGACGAAATGTAAAAAAGAAGCGATAACGGCAACTTATCGCAACGTACACGGGGGTGAATTATGAGCACGAAATACTGCGGTTATTGCGGGAAAGTTTTGAAAGTCAACCTGACCGACCGAAGCGTTTCGGAGTATCCTTTTTCGGATAAGGACAGGGAAAAATATCTGGGCGGCAAAATAATGGCTGCCAAAATCATCGCGGATCATATCAAAGGGAAAATCGACCCGCTGTCGGAAGAAAACGTCATCGTCGTGACGACGGGACCGCTGAACGCGCTCGGTGCGCCGTGCTCGTCAAGGTTCAACACGTCGACGATTTCGCCGCTTACGGGGTATTATACGTCGTCAAACTGCGGTGGTAACTTCGGCATGTCGCTGAAACGCGCCGGCTACGACGCCCTTATTATCACCGGTAAAAGCGAAGAAAAAGTTTATCTTAAAGTTACGGCGGGCGGCGTCGAATTCAAGGACGCAACTCCGTATTGGGGTATGAAAACCGGCGAGGCACAGGAGCAAATCCCCGACAAAGGGGAAAAGTTCGTCATCGGTCCCGCGGGTGAAAACCTTGTGAGATACGCCTGCGTCGTCAGTAACGAAAGGGCGGCGGGCAGAGGCGGCGTCGGCGCGGTCTTCGGCTCCAAAAACCTGAAAGGTATCGTTGCGGACGGCCACGTTACGCCGAAAATCTTCAACGAAGAAAAATATAAAACCAACAACGAAAAGTGGACGAAACGTCTGCGTATACATCCCACCACGGGCGTACAGCTGCCCGAACTCGGCACGGCGGGACTCGTTTCCACAATGAACGCCAAAAACCTGCTTGCGACCAACAACTACCGCAGCGGAAAATACGATAAGTTTGAGGACGTTTGCGGCGAAACGCTGAAAGAAGATTACCTTGTCAGAAACAGCGGCTGCGTAACTTGTCCGATACGGTGCGCGCGCGTCGTTAAAGTCGAAGGCAAGGAAGTCAAAGGTCCGGAAGTCGAAACGCTGGGGCTTTTCGGGCCGAACATACTCAACAACAACATGCAAAGCATACTCGACCTGAACTATGAGATGGACGAACTCGGCATGGATACCATTTCCTGCGGAAATACCATTTCGTTTGCGATGGAACTGAACGAAAAAGGCATGTGGAAAAACGAGCTGGAATTCGGCAAAATCGACAACGTCGGGAAGGTTATCGAAGATATCGCGTATCGCCGCGGCATCGGCGACGACCTTGCGGAAGGCAGTATGCGCCTTGCCGAAAAGTACGGCGGACACGAATTCGCAATGAACGCGAAGGGTATGGAACTTGCCGCGTACGAACCGCGCGGGGCTGTCGGACAGGGGCTCGGATACGCCGTTGCAAACAGGGGCGGCTGCCACCTTAACGGCGGTTACCTTGTCGTTCTGGAAGGGCTGGGGCTTTCCGTCAATCCTTATACCACGCACGGAAAAGGCGTGTTGTGCGCCATGTTCCAGGATCTTATGGAAGCGTGCAGCGCAGGCGGAAACTGTCTGTTCACGACCTATGCGTTTTTCCCGACTTTCCTTATGAGCAAGCCCAACAGCATAGTTACGCGCGTCGTCAATAAGGTGATGACCGAACTCGGCCTTGTAATCAAACTTTTGTTGCGCGTGCCGAATGCGATCGCGATGCATATGCCGTTTGAAATGCTGCCGCATACAAAGGCGATTTATTACGCGACGGGCATGAAAATGAACTTCGGAAAGTTCCTCAGAATCGGCGAAAGAGGATATAACCTTGAAAGACTTATCGACATAAAACTCGGCGTAAGCGAAAAGGACGACGATTTGCCCGAAAGACTTAAAAACGAATTGCAGATCGCAACGAATCCGAAAAGTAAAGTGCCCCTTGACAAACTTCGCGCGAAATATTACAAGGCGCGTTTCTGGGACGAACACGGTCGCCCGACCAAAAAACTTATCAAAAGGCTTGGCTTGGAGGACGTATTATGATTGAAATAAAGTTTTTCGGTACGGCAAGAGTTAAATTTCAGGTAAGATCCATCGAGGTCGAAGCAAACGACGTGAAAGAACTCATAAGCGTCGTTGCGGAAAGATTCTGCATCCGCGAAAAAGAAGTAAAACAGTTTCTGATTTACGTCAACGACGTGAATATCGCGTCGCTGAAAATGTACAAAACAAAATTGAAAGACGGCGATAAGGTAATGTTTTTGTCGCCCGCATCGGGGGGATAATGCAAGGACTCGGCGGCAGAGTATTGGTCATAGGCTGCGGAGGACTCGGCGGCTACGTTGCCGAGGAGTTGGCGCGGCTTAACGTCGATTATCTTATCCTTGTCGACGGCGACTATTATACCGAAAGCAATATGAACAGACAAATCGGCGCGCTGTTTTCCACGCTCGGCAAGAACAAAGCCGAAGTGATGCTTTCCCGCGTGAGAGATATCAGCAAAACCCACGTGAAAAGCGTGCCCAACGACTTCACGAGATACAACGCTTATCTTATCGACGAGGTCGATATCGTCGTGGACTGCGTGGATAATATCGAAACGCGGCTGCTTATCGAAGAAGAGTGCGAGAAACGCAAAAAAGTGCTGATTCACGGCGCGGTCGACGGGATTATGGGACAATGTATGATCTGCTATCCCGGCGAAAGAAGGCTGTCGAAAATGTACAGAAAATCCAAGGACGTTCCGCACAAGACTTATTCCTTCGTCGTGGCGCTGGTTGCCTCGATTCAGGTCGCGCTTGTTTATTCCGTGCTGAAACACGAGGACGAAGATACGAAAGGAAAATTGTTTATGCTGGATCTTGGCGTAATGGAAACAAGGGTGGTGAAACTATGATGAAAACGGTTGCGGTGCTTGTCGCGAGCGACAGCTGTTTCAATGGCGAAAGAGAAGATAAAAGCGGCAAAGCGATTGTCGATATTATGAAAGCGGCAAATTACAAAATCGAAAGTTATGACGTCGTTTCAGATGATTTAAGTGCTATTTCTGCAAAATTGAACGAATACGTCAATCGTGAAATCAACCTTGTATTGACAACGGGCGGCACGGGATTTTCGCCACGCGACAATATGCCGGAAGCCACGAAAGCCGTGATCGACAGGGAAGCGCCCGGGATTGCAGAGGCCATAAGATTTTCGTCGTTTGCAATCACGAAAAAGGCGATGCTGTCACGCGCCGTGTCGGGCATCAAGGATAAAACCCTTATCATAAATCTGCCGGGTTCCGAAAAGGCGGTCAGGGAAAGTATCGACGTGATATTGTCGCCTGTCGAACACGGACTCGATATTCTTTTGGGGCTTGCACATAACTGCGGCGAAAACGTAAAATGAAGTTTTTTAAGGTTCTGGACACCAAAGAAGCAAAAAAAATCGTAAAAGATAATATTGAACAGGTGGCGTTGAAAATAACGTCGCGCAAAACGTCGGACGCGGTCGGATATACCGTTTCCGACGACGTTTTCAGTACCGAAAAATATCCGCCGTACAACCGCTCCACCGTGGACGGATATGCGGTTTTTTCGGGCGACGTCGCATGCGCGGGTTCGTCCGTTCCGTCGGTAATGAAAATAACGGGACGTTTGCGTATCGGCGAAAAGCCCGGCGTTTGTGTGAAAAGCGGCGACTGCGTTGCGATACCCACGGGCGGCGTTGTACCCGACGGCGCGAACGCGGTCGTAATGATCGAGGACGTTGAAGTACTGAACGACGAAATCGCGGTGTATCGTCCCGTGAAACCGTGGGAAAACGTCATTCGTTGCGGCGAAGAACTTGACAAAGGTTCAATCGTGATGAACAGGGGCAGCGTAATAACGCCCGTTGCGGCGGGGGCTCTTGCGGGGCTCGGAATATGGCGCGTCGACGTTTTCGACGGCATTAAAATTTCGGTAATTTCGACGGGTGACGAACTCGTTGACGTATCGAGCGACGCGTCGGACGGAAAAATCCGCGACGTCAACACGACTCTTTTGTCCGCGGCAATCAAAAAAGACGGCTTTGACCTTGTCTTTACCGCGCGCACGAAAGACGACGAAAACGAAATCAGAAACGCAGTAAGCACCGCCGTTTCAAAAAGCGACGTTGTGCTGATAAGCGGCGGCAGTTCCGTCGGCGCGAAAGACTTTACCGAAAGGGTGCTTTCCGACGGCGAAATCCTTATGCACGGGCTTGCAATGAAACCCGGGAAACCGACCATTCTTGCAAAAATCGACAAAACCCTTGTAGTGGGATTACCCGGGAATCCGTACGCCGCATATATGGTTTACAACGAAATAATTTCAACCGTCGTGAAGGAAATCAGGGGACAAAAGGAGAAAACGCTGGATTGCTTTTCGGCGTGCAATTTTCCGTCCGTGCCGGGACGTACGACGCTGCAACTCGTGAACGTCGCTTTTGACGGGACAAGGTACGTCGCGACGCCCGTGTTTTTGAAGTCCGCAAACCTCATCACCGCGATGAGCGCGAACGGTTACGTCAGAATCTCAAAGGACGAAGAGGGCATTTATAAGGACGCCCCGCTCAAAGTCATACCGCTTGAATTATGAGAAACGTTTATATCGAAAACAAAAGTCTGGACGAAACGCTGGAAACGTATTTGTCTTTTGTGAAACCTATCGGGGAAGAGGAAATCAAAACCATCGACGCCGCGGGCAGGATAACGGCGGAAGCCGTGTTCGCAAAAGTGTGCGATCCGTGCTATAACGCGTCGGCAATGGACGGAATCGCGGTGTGCTCCGAAGACACCGTGGAAGCGAGCGAACTCAACCCCGTAACCCTTAAAAAGGACGAGTTCGAATACGTCAACACGGGCGGCGTGATAAAGCCGTCGTACGACAGCGTGATTATGATTGAAAACGTCGTCGCGGACGGCGAAAACGTGATAATCAACGCCTCGTCGCACCCGTGGCAGCATATACGCGCCGTCGGCGAAACCGTCGTTGCGAACGAGATGGTCATCCCGTCAAAAAGGAAAATCCGCGCCATAGATATCGGCGCGATTCTCGCGTCGGGAAACGAAACCGTTACCGTCAGAAAAAAACCGAAAGTCGCGATTATCCCCACCGGCGACGAAATGGTGGAACACGTGAAAGACGTGCGCGTCGGGAAACTTATCGAAAGTAACAGCCGCGTTTTTTGCGCGCTGATTGACGAATACGGCGGAATACCCGACAGATTCGACGTCGTACGCGACGATGAAACCCTGATTGAAAACGCATTGAAAAACGCCGTAAAAAACCACGACGTCGTGCTTATCAACGCGGGTTCTTCGGCAGGCACGAAAGATTTTACGAAAAAAATTATCGGGCGTCTCGGCACGGTTGTCGCGCACGGGCTTGCAATAAAACCCGGAAAACCGACGGTGCTTGGTATAATCGACGATAAACCCGTCATCGGTGTGCCGGGGTATCCCGTTTCCGCATACACGGTGATGGATAAGGTCGTGAAACCCGTGATTGAAAAAATGACCTGCACTCCGCCGACGAAAAGGCAATACGTCACGGCAACGCTCACAAAGCGCGTCGTGTCGTCGCTGAAAAGCCGCGAGTTTTTGCGAGTTGCGCTTGGGTTCATCGACGGTAAATACTTCGCAACGCCCCTTGAAAGGGGAGCCGCCGCGATTATGAGTATGGTCAAAGCCGACGGCATCGTCGATATCGACAGAAACGTCGAAGGTATCGATTCCGGCGAAGAAGTCAGGGTTGAACTTTTAAGCGACCTTGACAGCATAAAAAGAAAACTCGTGATTATCGGCAGCCACGACGTGGCAATCGATATTATCGGCGATACGATCCCCGTCGTGTCGGCGCACGTCGGAAGTATGGGCGGGATTTTTGCGATGAAAAACGGTGCGTGCCATATTGCGCCCATTCATCTTCTTGACGCGGAAACGGGGGAATACAACGTCCCGTTCGTCAAAAAATACTTCGGCGAGGGAACGATGGCGATAATCAAAGGGCTGGGGCGCACGCAAGGACTTATGGTGCGTCGCGGCGACGACAGGATAAAATCCGTTGACGACCTTAAAGGCGGCAGGTTTTCCTTTGCAAACCGACAAAGCGGCGCGGGCACGCGACTCCTGTTCGATTATCTTCTGAAAAAAAGCGAAATAAGCAAGGACGAGGTCAACGGCTACGAAAAAGAATTCGTCACGCATCTTGCGGTTGCGTGCGCGGTGCAGAACGGCTTGTTTGACTGCGGTCTCGGTGTGGAGTCGGCGGCAAACGCAATGGGGCTTGACTTTATTCCCGTCGGGCAGGAAAGTTACGACTTCCTTGTGAAAAAATCGATGCTTCAAAACGAAGAAATCAAAAACTTCATAAGCGTTTTGAAAAGCGACGATTTCAGGGAAAAAACGGCTGTGCTCGGCGGCTATACGTTTGACAAAACAGGGGAAATTATTTTGGTATGAAAGACGCGTTTTCACGGACAATCGATTATATGCGGGTGTCGCTGACCGACAGATGCAACTATCGGTGTGTGTACTGCATGGACGAATGCGGCGTCGAAAAAAAGTCGCACGACGACATTCTGTCTTTTGAAGACGTAATGACGATAATCAGGGCGTTTCATAACCTTGGCGGAAAGAAGGTGCGCTTCACCGGGGGCGAGCCGCTTCTGAGGAAAAACGCCGCGGATTTAATTTGTTCGGTAAAAAAAGAATTGCCCGACCTTTGCATCGGATTGACGACAAACGGCGTTTATCTTCCAAAATACATTGATAAACTGTCGGATTGCGTTGATGGGCTTAACGTGAGTATCGATTCGCTCAGCGACGAAATTTACAATAAAATCACGCGGGGCGGCAATCTCGAATGTGCGATACAAGGAATTTCGGCGGCGAAAAACAGCGGCATTAAAAATATCAAAGTCAACGCCGTTTTAATGAAGGGCGTGAACGACGACGTGAGCGCGTTTTCGGAATTTGCAAAAAAACACGACGTCAAAGTCAGGTTCATCGAAATGATGCCGATAATGAACGAGCATGCGTTTCATAAGTATTTTCTGCCGGCGGATATTTTCGTGAAAGAAAACGATATGGCGTTTCTTCGCCGCGAAAACAAGGTTGACGTTTATATGACGAAAGACGGCGTCGAAATCGGCGTAATCGCCGCGCTCCAAAGCAAGTTCTGTTCGTCGTGCAATCGCATCAGGCTGACCGCCGACGGCAAGGTTTTACCGTGCCTGCATCACGACGTTTTTGTCGACGTAAAGCCGTATCTTGCCGACGGGAACGTCGAAGACGCAATACTGAAAGCGGTGGAAATCAAACCGAGGGAACACCTTATCGAAATGGGTGTGCTTCAAAAAATCAATATGTACGGAATCGGAGGGTAATATGGAACTGAGTCACGTTGACGAAAACGGCGCGAAAATGGTTGACGTCGGGGAGAAATCGGCGACAAAACGTACTGCCGTTGCGCGCGGGGAAATCAAAACGAAACCCGAAACGATAATTCTTCTGACAAACAAAGAAACGCCGAAGGGCGACGTCCTGAACACGGCGAGAGTTGCGGGGATTATGGCGGCAAAAAACACGTCGTCGCTTATCCCGATGTGCCATAACGTCCCCCTTGACAACGTAAAAATCGAGTTTGAAATCGGGCGCGACAAAGTGGTCGTCACGGCAACCGCCGTCGCAACGTACAAAACCGGAGTCGAGATGGAAGCGCTTGTCGCGGTGAGCGTCGCAAGCCTTACGATATACGATATGCTGAAAGCCGTCGATAAAAGTATGGTGATCGGCGAGATTTGCCTTTTGAAAAAAGAAGGCGGAAAAAGCGGAATTTACGAGAGGGTGTAATATGGCAAAAGTTGTTGCGGTAAACGTAAGCGAGAAAAAAGGAACAATCAAACACGCAGTCGAAGAGGTCGAAATGAAGGAAGATTTCGGCATCGTCGGGGATTCTCACGCCGAACAAGGCAGTATCCGACAGATAAGTCTTCTTGGCATCGAAAGCATTAACAAAATGAAAGAATACGGCATCGGGCTTTGCGTCGGAAAATTTGCCGAAAACGTGACGACGGAAGGGATTTGTTTGTACGAATTGCCCGTCGGGACAAAACTGAAAATCGGCGAAACACTCCACGAAGTTACGCAAATCGGCAAAAAATGCCACGCCGGCGACGGGTGCGAGATCGCGAAACTCACAGGAAAGTGCATTATGCCGAAAGAAGGAATATTTACGCGTGTGCTGAAAGGCGGCATCGTGCGCGCAGGCGACGAAATCGTCATTGAAAAATAAGCGATATTAAAACTTATAAAAAACAAAACAAGCGGTTTATGCCGCTTGTTTTTTTCGTTAAATATGGGTTTATGCAAATTATCGGGAAATCGTGACCATTTTTATCGTGTTGGTGTTGCCCGATTTTTCGCCCGCCGTACCTGCGGTTATTACAATCGAATCGCCGGGGCGCAACGACGGCATATTGTTTATCGCAGCCTTTTCTGCCTCGTAAAACAGAACGTCGGTGGAGTTGTAGTGCGCGCTCATGACGGGAAGTACGCCCCAGGACAAAGCAAGTTTATACCACACCGCCTTGTCGGTTGCCATGCCGATTATATCCATCGGCGCGCGAAAACGGGAAACCATACGGACGGTCGTGCCCGAATTTGAAGTGACGACGATTGCTTTCGCGTCGATATCGATTGCCATACCGCACGTTGCGTGCGACACCGCGTCCGCCTTGTTTTTGATTTTGAAATGGCTGTCGTGGAAGCGGGAAACGTAGTCGATGTGACGTTCCGTTTCTTCGACGATATCCGACATTATACGCACCGTTTCGACGGGGTACTTGCCCGCCGCCGATTCGCCCGACAACATAACCGCGCTCGTGCCGTCGTAAACGGCGTTTGCAACGTCCGAAATTTCCGCGCGGGTGGGGCGGGGGTTCTGGATCATGGATTCCAGCATTTCGGTTGCGGTGATAACGCGCTTTCCGAGAAGACGGCATTTCGTGATGAGATACTTTTGGACGGCGGGTACTTCGGCAAACGGGATTTCCACACCCAGATCCCCGCGGCCGATCATAATGCCTTCGCACTCCGAACAAATATCCTCGATATTTTCAATGCCGCTGCGGTTTTCGATTTTTGCGATTATATCGATGTTTTCACCGCCGTTTTCTTTCAGAAATGTTTTAAGGTCGACAAGGTCCTGCTTGCACGACACGAACGACGCCGCAATAAAACTCACGCCGTTTTTTATGCCGAAAAGAAGGTCGGCTTTGTCCTGCTCGCCAAGGTAAACCTGGCGGAGCGTTTTTCCCGGGAAGGACATACTTTTGCGGTTTGAAAGTTCGCCGCCGATAAGAGTTCTGCACTTGATTTCCGTGCCGTCGATTTTGGCGACCTCAAAGGACACAAGTCCGTTGTTGACAAGGATTTTGTCGCCGACGGACAAGTCGGACGGCAAACCTTTGTAACTCACCGACACGATATTCTCGTTGCCTTGAACGTCGCGCGCCGTGAACGTGAAGTCCGCGCCGTCGGGAATAAATACCTTGCCGTTTTCAAAGGTTTTTATGCGGTATTCGGGACCTTTCGTGTCAAGCATAATCGCGATGGGCAGGTTAAGTTCCTCACGCACCTTTTTAATCATTTCGATTGTTTTTTTGTGTTCGTCGTGAGTCCCGTGCGAAAAGTTGAGCCTTGCGACGTTCAACCCCGTTTTGCACATTGCGCGAAAGACGTCTTCGTTGTTCGACGACGGGCCTATCGTGCATACTATTTTGGTTTTTCTCATATTAAAACTCCATACGCAAATCAATGCGTAAATATTATATTCAGTCGTAATAGATTATAGATATTTTCACGAAATCGTCAAGCGTAAATAAGGTATTGAGTTTTTCCCGTTTCCGTGATAAAATATTTTTTGGAGGGGCAGCGATATGGATACGAAAATGAAATACGTGTCTGACGACCGTCGTTATAAAATCGTAATCATTATTATTGTTTCGATAATTGTGTTGTTTTACGTTGCCATCCCGATTTATCGTAAATTGTACGATAAGTTTTTCATTTATTACCAAAAAGAAAATCCGTCGATTTCTACGGGCATAGGGTTGTACGGAAAACCCGAAAAAACCTCGGTTTACAATGAAGCAACGGGAACATATACCGTTTCTTATACCGTCGGATATAAGATAAACGCCGGCGCACCCGTTGTAAGTTTTACCTGCACGTATGATTTTCGCGACAAAGACGGCGTGGTACAGGATACGAAAACGAGCAACCCCGTCGTAATCAACGAATGCCCCGACGATAAACTTACGATTGTTTTTGAAAACGTAAGAATAGATCCCGTTTCGTACAGAAGCGTCGATATGAACGTCGTTTACGCAAAGTCGTTTTACGAAGAAGGGCTTGAAAAACTTTCCCCGTTTGACAGGTGGTTGAAAGAGAATCCGTGGGTGTGGGCGTTATTTGTCGTGCCATACCTTATCGCTATGGGCGTGATTATGGTTGCCACGGCAAAGTTTTTATGCGCCGATTGCGACCTGAAAGACAAGGAATTCTGGAAATCCGTCGCGGCGGGCGTATTCTGGCCGATCGGCGCGCCGATACTTCTTTCTGCGTATATCAAATCCGAAAAAGAAAAACAACGAAAACGCATCGAAAGAAACAAAAAGGAACGCGCTGAAAAAACAGGGGAAACCGAACAGACAAACGATTGAACGTATTAAAACATCAAAAACGGACGAAAACTCGTCCGTTTTTGTTATTTCATGTAAATTCCGAGGCGGACGGACAATACCGCCGCGATAAAAAGTTTCACAAGGTCGGGCACGATATACGGCACCACGCAAAGCATAAGCGCGCTTTTCACGCCGATACTGCCGACGTTTTTCCCGTAAACCGTGATAAACCATGCCGTACCGAAAACGTAACATATCGTAAGCCCCAGAATATTTGCGGCGAAAAATACGCCGATTCGCGCGAATTTGTTTTTCACGGGGATAAGTTTTGCAAGCCCCGAAATCACGACGGCGAAAGCAAAACCGAAAATATATCCGCCCGTCGCGCCCATAAGCGCAGGCACGCCCGATTTGAACCCCGCAAAAACCGGTACCCCGACAAGCCCCAGAAGAATATAAATAAGGATTGTCAGCAGTCCTTTTTTCCAGCCGAGAATACCGCCGATTGCCGCAACCGCAAGCGTTTGCAACGTAAAGGGCACGTCGCCGACGGGGATTGAAATCCACGCGCAAACGGTAACGACCGCAACGCCCAGCGCAACGTAGGTAAGATCCCTTGTTTTTGACGGGCGATCGGCGTCCGAAAAAGTATTTTCGCAATTTACGGCAACGTCTTTTTTCATATCGGAAATATTTTATCGTTTCTCGGCGAAGTTGTCAACAACCGATATTATATAACTTCATATATATCCGACATTGTACAAAAATTAACGTTCCCGCAATAATAATGTTTGCAAAACGCGCGCGCATAGTGTAGAATATCAAGTGAAATAATCAAAGGACGGACTAATATGAAATACGGCAAAATCAATCACGTCGGTATCGTCGTCAAAGACTGGAACGAGGCAACCGACAGATACGGCAAACTTTTTGGCATTAAACACTGGTATGAAATCGTCACGGACGAGGGTACTTTCGACCTTAAATACCACGGCGAGAAAAAGGACTGCAAGGTCCGCATTTTCTATGGCGGAAAGGGCACGACCAAACTTGAAATCATCGAAACTCAGGGTGAAAAGAATATTTACGATTACTTTTACGAAAAGCGCGGCGAGGCGGCGCATCACCTTATGTATATGACGAAAGACCTTGACAGGACGATTAAGGAGTTTTCGGAAAACGGATACAAGGTGTTCCAGAGCGCGACGTTTTCAAGCGGCGGCGCGAAAATTCGCTACGCCTATATGGGCAAGGACGAAGACGGGCTTATTTTTGAATTCGTCGAATGCTCCATCACCAAACATATCAAAAAAGGCGATATGCCTTTCGAGATGCAAATCGGCGCTCTTACGGGCAGCTATAAAAAAGTCAAATAAGGAGAAACGCTTATGGACATCAGAGAAATATTGAATCATTGCGACCACACTCTGCTTGCACAGACCGCAACGTGGGAAGAAATCAAGGCGATTCTGGACGACGGCATAAAATATCACGTTGCGTCGTGCTGTATTCCCCCGTCATTCGTGAAGCGCGCGAAAGAGTACGTCGGGGACAAACTCAGCATCTGCACGGTCATCGGGTTCCCCAACGGCTACAACACCGCCGACGTCAAACTCTTTGAGACGGAACAGGCTCTGAAAGAGGGCGCGGACGAAATCGATATGGTTGTCAATATCGGCGACGTGAAAGAGCATAACTTTGAAAAAGTTACCGACGAAATCAGACTTCTGAAAAAAGCCTGCGGCAAAAAAGTCCTGAAAGTCATCATCGAAACCTGTCTTTTGACCGACGAAGAAAAAATCGCAATGTGCAAAGCCGTTACCGACGCTCACGCCGATTATATCAAAACGTCGACGGGATTTTCAAAGGCGGGCGCAACTTTTGAAGACGTGGAACTTTTCAAAAAACACGTCGGAAAAGACGTGAAAATCAAGGCGGCGGGCGGTATCGCGTCGCTTGACGACGCCGAAAAATTCCTTTCTCTCGGTGCAGACCGACTCGGCACGAGCCGTATCGTTAAAATCGCAAAAGCAAACGAAAATAAATGAGGTAAATTATGAGAAATATCCCCACACCACACAACAGTGCAAATATCGACGATTTCGCAAAAACCGTCCTTATGCCGGGCGATCCCCTTCGCGCGAAATTCATTGCGGAAAACTTTTTGGAAGACCCCGTACTCGTCAACGGCGTGCGCGGTATTAACGGATATACCGGTATGTACAACGGCAAAATCGTGTCCGTCATGGCGTCGGGCATGGGCATACCGTCGATCGGTATTTATTCGTACGAACTTTTCAATTTTTACAACGTCGAAAACATCATAAGAATCGGCAGCGCGGGCGCGATTTCCGACGAGGTCAATCTTCGCGATATCGTCATCGGACAGGGCGCTTGCACCAACAGCAATTACGCAAGTCAGTTCAATCTTCCCGGCACGTACGCGCCGATCGCAAGTTATAAACTCCTGAAACAGGCGGTCGATTTTGCACAAGACGCGGGCGTCAATTATAAGGTCGGCAATCTGTTTTCGTCGGACACCTTTTACGACGACGCGGCAAGCCTTTCCGACTGGCGTAAAATGGGCGTGCTTGCGGTTGAAATGGAAAGCGCCGCGCTTTATATGAACGCAGCGCGCGCCGGCAAGAACGCGCTGTGCATCTGCACCATTTCGGATTGTCCGTTCACAGGGGAAAGTTGCACTGCCGAAGAAAGACAGAATACTTTCACCGATATGATGGAAATCGCACTTAAAATTGCGGAAATAAATGATTAAACGTGTTTTTTTGATTGTTCTGGATAGTCTGGGCGTCGGCGAACTTCCCGACGCGTACAAGTTTCACGACGAGGGAAGCAACACTTTGCGCGCGATAAGAACGTCAAAGTTTTTTGTGGGAGATAACCTGAAAAAACTTGGAATGTTCAACATCGACGGCGTTGAAGGCGGCATCGAAAATCCGACGGGCGTTTATGCGCGGCTTTCCGAAAAATCGGCGGGCAAGGACACTACCGTCGGGCACTGGGAAATCGCGGGGCTCGTGTCGGAAAATCCGCTGCCCACGTTCCCCGACGGCTTTCCGAAAGAAGTCATCGACGAGTTTGAAAAACAGACCGGCAGAAAAACTTTGTGCAATAAGCCGTATTCCGGCACGGAAGTCATAAAAGACTTTGGCAAAGAACACGTCGACACGGGCGCGCTCATCGTTTATACGTCCGCCGACAGCGTGTTCCAGATTGCCGCGCACGAGGACGTCGTCCCCGTGAAAGAACTGTATCGTTATTGCGAAATCGCACGCAAAATTCTGACGGGTAAATACGGCGTCGGAAGGGTAATCGCACGACCTTTCGTAGGCAGTTATCCGGACTTTGTCCGCACCGACAACCGCCACGACTTTTCCCTGACGCCCCCCGGCGACACCATGCTTGACCTTATCGAAAGAAAAGGTCTGGACACGATCGGCGTCGGAAAGATTTACGACATTTTCAACGGAAAGGGCATAAAGGAAACTTATCATATCCGCGATAACGCCGACGGCATGCGCGTTACGAAAGAACTGCAAGCAAAGGACTTCAACGGGCTTTGCTTTGTGAACCTTGTGGACTTCGATATGAAATACGGCCACAGAAACGACGTGGACGGATATGCAAAAGCCGTCGCCGAATTCGACGCGTGGCTCCCGACGTTTATAAATGATATGAAAGCCGACGACGTTTTGATGATAACGTCCGACCACGGCTGCGATCCTCTCACGCCCAGCACCGACCACAGCAGAGAATATATTTTCCTGCTTGCGACGGGCAAAACGCTGAAAGAAAACGTTAACCTCTGCACGTTGGACGGGTACAGCGACATCTCGGCAACGATACTTGAAATGTTTGGCATCGAAAACACTTTGCAGGGAAAAAGTTTCCTGAAACAAATCGAAAAACAGCAATGATTATTATCTGTTGGTATGCCAACAGATAATAATACAAACTTAGGTTTTACGCCGTGTTTTTGACTAATACTGCGTTACGCTCACGGCTTATACGGTAAAGTATTAAGCCGCTCGCGTGCCTTGTCTTATCCTAAAAACACGACGGAAAACTTGTTCACAACCGAAAACGCCGAGATTTCAGATGATTTTTGGAAAAGGCGAACGCGGTTGTACTTTTCGTACTACAAGCGAGCCTTTTTCATAAAAGCGTTGAAATATCGGCGTTTTGGCAACGTTCATATTATTATCTGTTGGCATAGCCTCGGATTTTTAATAAATTTCCGACAGCCGCAAGACAACAGTTATCTTTTTGAAGAAAGTACCGTTTGCGCCGCAAGCGGTATATTTTTTTTGCTTTTAACATCTATTTTTAATTTTTAATATAAATTTTGATATATATTTTTATTAAATTACCAAAATGATATATATCCTTTGAAATACTGACATTTTTCGACGGAAAATGCCTTAATTTTATTGACTGTAAAAACGATTTTTGATAAAATTTTAACAATGTCTTTTAAGGACAAATTTTTTTGGGAGAAAATTATGGCAGACCACAAAGCAACGATTATTGCGGTTGCGGGCAAAGGCGGCGTCGGAAAAACGTCGTTGTCGGCAACTATTGTTAAAACACTTGTACAAACTTATCCCGACAAAAAAATACTTGCAATCGACGCAGACCCCGCAGTCGGACTTTCGACCGCACTCGGCATCGAGGTCAAACATACCATCGACGATATAAGGAAAGACGTCATCGAAAACGTCGAACAGGGCAACAACAAACAAGCCATCGACATTCTGAACGAGGCGCGTTTCAGAATTTACGACGCGCTTGTCGAAACGGACGGATTTACATTCATTGCGGTGGGACGTCCCGAAAGCGCGGGTTGTTACTGCAAAATCAACTCATATCTCAAAGACATCATCAGTATACTTTCCGAAGAATTCGATTACGTCGTCATCGACGGCGAGGCGGGTATCGAACAAATCAACCGCCGCGTTATGGAAAAAGTAACGCATCTTATTTTAATCACCGACACAAGCAAAAAAGGACGCGACGTGTGCGCGACGATCAAAAACGTTGCGGACAATCTTGTCATGTACGAAAAAATCGGCGTCATCGTCAATCGTATGAACGACGAGGCGGTTTTACAATATCTCGATTTTGACGGCGTGCCCGTGATTGCGACGATCGGCGACGACAAAAACCTTACCAAATTTGATCTGACCGGCGAAAACGTTTTCAATCTTCCCGACGAATCCGAAGTCGTCAGGGGCGTGAAAAAGGCGCTTTCGGCATTGAAGATCATTTAATAAACAGGAGAAAATATGAAAGACTTAAAGCATCTCATCTACTTTGAAAACCTGTTGCAGGAGGCGAACAACGAGCTTGTGCAACAAGCGGTGAAAGAGGGCAAGAAAGCGATCGGTTATACTTGCTTCCATACGCCCGAAGTGCTGCTGAATCTCGGCGATTGTTTTTCGGTGAGACTTCGCGCGCCTCGTACGGGCTCCATGGATATCGCGACGTATTACCTCAGCAACTTCCTTTGCGGATACTGCAAGGCGTTGCTCGAACGCGGCATCGAGGGCGGATACAACTTCCTTTCGGCGATACTTACCTCGGAAACTTGCAGCGAAATGAACCGCAGTATGGAACATTTCAAACTGCTGAACCTTATCCCCAACGATAAATTCTTCATCGACTTTATCGATATGCCGTTCAAAACAAGCGAAAACGCGCTTGAATTGTACGTCAGCCAGATCAGAACGAAAATGCTTCAACCCCTGCATGACGTTTACGGCGTGGATATTTCAAGGGAGTCCATTGAAAAAGCGGTGGAACTTCACAACAAAGTGTGCCGCCTTATCACCGAAATCGGCGAATTCAGAAAGGAAGAAAATCCCCGCATCACGGGATACGAATTCCACGTTTTGTCGATTGCGTCGTACTGCTGCCCGAAATATCTCATCGTCGATAAACTGGAAGAGACGCTTGAAGAACTCAAAACGAGAGAACCCGACAAAAAGAAAAAATACCGCGCGAAAATCGTCGTCGTCGGAAGTGAGATGGACGATCCCGACTTCACGAAGATTATCGAGGACAGCGGTGCTCTCGTGGTTGCCGACCGGTACTGCTTCGGAAGTCTGCCGGGACGCGAACAAATAATATTGAAAGACGACGAAGATCCCGTCGTTACCATCTGCAAACATTACCTGGAAGTTTCCCAATGCCCGAGATATATGGAACATAAAAAAGTCGAAGGTCGCCGCGAATACGTCGCGCAACTTGTCAAAGACTACCATGCCGACGGCGTTATTTACGAACAAATCAAGTTCTGCGAATACTGGGGTTACGAACGCGCGATAGCGTCGCACGTACTTGTCAAAGACTTCGATATCCCCGCAATCGCAATCGACCGTCAATACACCGCAAGCGCGTCGGGACAACTTCGTACCCGCGTTCAGGCGTTTGTGGAAAGCCTTGAAATCAAAAAGATTCAAAAAGCAAAGGAGGCGAACAAATAATGAAAAAAGAAAAGAAAAAATACGGCGGATACAGAAATCTGCACATTGAAAAGTCCGACCTTCTTCGCCACCGCGAATGGCGCGGATTCAAGGATACGATGTACGACTATTATCGCTGGCTCGTAACCTGGAAAGATATGATAAAAATGGTGCTGGGCGATCCCGTTGCCATCGTCAGAGGGCTTTGGAGATATCGCTGGATGTCTTCCTACCTTTCGATTCCCCACTTCATCGACGGATTTACCGAAGGCAGAAGGGGAGCGGCTCTTCGCGTGACGCACCTGCATTATAACACTATCGTCAAAAACGCTTCGGAAATTATTTTAAGAGAATTTGCCGCCGACGAAAGATTCCGTCCCGGCAACAAGAGAAGCAAAAAAATCGTTTGCGTGGACGAACTCGTCCCCATTCAGTTTATGGCGGGTTTCCCCAACCTTGAAGTCGTGCCCGTGCAAACGATGCCCATATTCCTGTCGAGTATGGTCGATCAGCAAATCGTGCCGCCGTACGTCGACGCCGTCGAAAACTACGGCGTACCCGCAGACGTATGTCCGCTGCCGAGCGCAGAGGCAGGCGTTGCGGTCGAGGACGATTTCCCGAAGGTCGGTTGCTGCATGATTTCCTGCAATATGCCTTGCGACGGCTCGGTCATGACAAATACCTTCCAGGACAGACGTTTCAAACTTCCCACGCACGTTTACAACGTTCCTTTGCGCTATAACGAAGAAGGCGTACAACAATACGCCGTCAACGAAATCAAGGAAATGATTAAGTTCGTCGAGGAGCAAACGGGCGAAAAATTTGACGAAAAAGCCTTCCTTAAAGCAATGGACGTTTACAATCAGCAACTCGATTGCGACTTCCATAAGTGGGATATTCAGAAGACCGATTGCCCGCAACTTACTTATCCTTCCGCGGGACTTTATCGCACGTATTCTTATCACCTTTCGGGCGGCACGGACAAACGCTTCCTGAAAACCGATAAAAAAGTGTGGAAAATCATTGAAAAATCCTATGCGAAACGCACGAAAGTCATCAAAGAAATGCGCCATCGTACGCTTGTGTGGTCGTGCCCGGCAAACTATTATATGGGTTTTGCGGGCTGGCTTGAAAACACCTGGGGCATTTATATCGTTATGGATATGGAAACGCTCGTGTCCGCGGTCAAATTCCGCACCGACAGCATCGAGCACGCCCTTGAAGACCTTGCGATGACTTATGAGCGCGCCACGATGAGAAAACATACGAAAGGCGGCTATCCGAACGTTCTGGACGAACTCTGGCGCGTCGTCGAAGAATACAAGCCCGACACGGTTATTATGTACGACCAGATTTCCTGCAAGGGCATGGATGGTCTTCTCGGAATGTTTGAGGATCAGGCACGCGAAAGAAACATCAACTTCATCTGGGTTTCGCAGGACCTTATGGATTATCGTACGATTACTCGCCGCGACATGCGCGAACAGGTCAACAAATATATGACGACCGTATTGCAGGAAAAACCCATCGACGAAAGAATGCTCGAATTCGACGATTCTCTCGCGTGGTAACTGCTTTTCACTTCAACTACTATCTTAAAGGAGATTTATTATGAAATATTATGGTGGATGCGACGTAGGCTCGACCTATGCAAAATGCGTCATTCTTGACGAAAACGGAAAAATCGCGGCGGACGCAACCGTACGCAGCAAAATCAGGGCGGAAGAAAGTGCGAGAGCCGCTATGGCAGAAGCGATAAGCAAAGTGGACGGTCTTAACTCCGCGGAAGAACTGAGTTATCTCATCGGTACGGGCTACGGACGCAACAAAGTCCCCTTTGCCGACGAAAACATTTCCGAAATATCCTGCCACGCAATGGGCGTGCACGTTACCGATCCTTCCGTTAAGGCGATTATCGACATCGGCGGTCAGGACGTCAAAGGTATCGCAGTCGATAAGGACGGCACCGTCAAAAACTTTGCAATGAACGATAAATGCGCCGCAGGTACGGGCAGATTCTATGAAGCAATGGCAAACGCCTTTGAAATGACGCTTCCCGAGTTTTCCAAACTTTCGCTTAACTCGCACAATCCCATTCCCATCACCGCGCAATGCACGGTTTTTGCGGAGTCGGAAGTTATCTCGCTTGTCGGCGAGGGCAAACCTATGGCGGATATCGCGGCAGGTATCCAGCTTGCCGTTGCAAAACGCTGCTTCGTTATGGCAAAGAAAGCCGGCGCAACGGACAGCATCACTCTTACGGGCGGCTGCGCGAAAAACGACGGTCTGAAACAGGCAATCGAAAAAGTCCTGAAAATTAAGGTTGTCGAACTTAAAACCGATCCGCAACTTATGGGCGCGCTGGGCGCTGCCGAATATGCAAGACAAAAAGGACTTGCCGGCGCAACCCGCGACTGATTTTTGGAGGTCTTACTATGGAATGGTGGGCAATCTTACTTATTGTTCTTGCAGCGCTTATCGTCGGTTTCTTCGTATTGACATTTATCGTATATTGGTTTAATATAGATATGAAGTTCATTTATAAACTTTATTGGAAATTAAGCAAACATTACGATAACATCGAAAGGGACAGAGATTTATAATGGATTTGTTCGATAAATACATCGTAAACACAGCGGACCTTCTGGGCGGTTACCCGTCCGAAAGGTTCGCTTTTTCCAAAAACAAAATCTGGGAAACTTCCGCGCACGCCGAATTTATGACGCAGAAGGAGTCGCAGGCGGAACTCGGCGGGGGCAATACGCCGTCGCTTGGGTTTACCGTTCCGTCGTCCGACATCGACTTTGAAAACGAAACGTGGCTCATCGGGCGTGACCTTAAAAAACTTTCGGGCAACGTTCCTTTTGTCAAAATCGTTTTCGTAAAAACCAAAAACGTCGCGCGTGACGACCAGTCGCGCTACGACGCCTATAAACAACTTGAATTCGTGAAATACAACGTGAACGTCAAAGGGTTTATGGAAAGAGCGTCGTCCGTAAATATGCGCGAGGAAGTCAGGGTTTCCAAAAAAGCCGTAAAAAACGGGCTGTCGTTTGAGATTATCGGCAATACTTTCATCGACGCGTATCTGAAATACGACACCGTCGAAAAGGTCAGGGTTGTTTTTATCACCGGCGATTTTCGTGACTTCGACAAACTTCACGAGATCGCAGGAAAAATCAAGGCGGCGCAAAACGCGCTCAATCATATTTTCGACAATATCGTCGTCGATTGCAAAAACTGCAATCTCAAACCCGTTTGCGACGAGGTCGAAGGTATGCGCGAATTGCACGTGGGTATGGCGAAAAAATGACGGATTACAAAAGTTTGATCAGAAAAGCAATGCAGGCGTCCGAAAGGGCGTATTCCCCGTACTCTCACTTTAAGGTGGGGGCGGTGCTTGTCGCAAAAGACGGGCGCGAATACGAAGGCGCGAATATCGAAAACGCCTCCTTTTCCGTCACGAATTGTGCGGAACGAGTTGCGCTCGGCAAGGCGATCTTCGACGGCGCAAGAGAGTTTCGTGCGATTGTCGTCGTCGGACACAAGGACGGGCAGCCTTTCGATTACTGCGCTCCGTGCGGCGTTTGTCGGCAGGCTCTGACGGAATTCAACGACGGCAGTATGGAAGTCGTTTTGGCAAAATCGGAAGATGAATATAAAGTTTTGACGCTTAAAGACGTTTTACCGCTTGCTTTCACGGAGGTTAACTTATGAGAATGTACGATATTATCAAGAAAAAACGCGACGGCGGCACGCTTACGAAAGAAGAAATCGAGTTCTTCATTTCGGGTTACGTTTCGGGCGATATCCCCGATTATCAGGCGTCGGCGCTTCTTATGGCGATATACTTTCGCGGGATGAACGTCGACGAAACCACGTGTCTGACGCTTGCAATCACGAATTCGGGCGACAAGGTCGATTTGTCCGGCATCAAAGGTTTTAAGGCGGACAAACATTCGACGGGCGGAGTCGGCGACAAAACCACGCTTATCGTTGCGCCTATCGTGGCGTCGGCAGGCGTTAAGGTCGCAAAAATGAGCGGCAGGGGGCTTGGTCATACGGGCGGCACCGTCGATAAACTTGAATCTATCCCGGGATACGAAACTTCCCTGTCGCGCGAAAGATTTTTTGAAATCGTGAATACCGTCGGGTGCAGCGTCATCGGTCAGAGCGGGGAACTTGCGCCCGCGGACAAAAAACTGTACGCGCTCCGTGACGTAACGGCAACCGTCGACAAACGCCCGCTTATCGCGTCTAGTATTATGGGCAAAAAACTCGCCTCGGGCGCGGACGGCATCGTTCTGGACGTCAAAGTCGGCAGCGGCGCGTTCAATAAAACCTTTGACGAAGGGCTCGCGCTTGCAAAAATTATGGTCAATATCGGCAATAAGGCGGGCAAAATCACAAGGGCGGTCATCACGAATATGGATAAACCGCTGGGCTACGCCGTCGGAAACGCCATCGAGGTCAAGGAAGCCGTCGAAATCCTGAAAGGAAACGGCGATAAGGAACTCAAAGAAATCTGTATCGAACTTGCAAGCAATATGCTGTATATCGCGGGACGCGGCAGCCTTGAAAACTGCAAAAAAATCGCAACCGCAAAACTCGAAAACGGCGACGCACTCGACACGTTCAAGGCGATGGTTCAGGCGCACGGCGGCGATACGTCGTACGTCGACGATCCGGAAAAATTCCCCCTTGGCAAGTTTTCGCGCGACGTCAAAGCCGATAAAAGCGGCTATATCGTCAATATGGACTGCGAAAAGTACGGGCTTACAAGCCTTGCTCTCGGCGCGGGGCGCAACAAAAAAGAAGACAATATCGACTTTGCGGCAGGGCTTGCCGTAAGAAAGAAAACGGGCGACTTTGTGGAAGTCGGCGACGTCCTTGCAACCCTTTATACCTCGGACGAATCGAAACTCGACGCGGCGGAAGAAATTCTGAAATCCGCTTTGTCGTTCGGCGACGTCAAACCGCCCGAAGTCCCGATTATCCTCGGCAGAGTGAAATAATATGTACAACGACCTGAAATCGGCAATCGAGTTTTTCAAAAACGATAAATTCGCGGCTTCGACCGGCGTCGAAATTGTGTCCGTCGAAACCGGCCGCGCCGTTTGCGCGCTTGAAATTTCGCAAGGTCACGTCAACTCGGACGGGTTCGTGCAGGGCGGGGCAATCTTCACGCTTGCAGATTCCGCTTTCGCCGTCGCCGCAAATCTTGGCACCGCGGACGATTGCTGCGTCGTTACCACACAAAGTAATATCAATTTCCTTTCGTCAGCCGCTTCGGGAAGGCTCGCTGCCGAGGCCGTTTGCGTACGCGACGGACACAGCGTTTCGGTTTATAATGTTACCGTGTCCGACGAAACGAACAATCCGATTGCCTTCGCGACGTTCACCGGATATAAGGTCAAAAAATAATTATTTTCCGCATTATTGCGTTTTTTTGGAAGTTATGTGCATTTTCAGACTGCTTTTGAAAAAGGACGAAAAACCCGCCGAAAATTCCACCGATTCCGTCGTCCCGACGCCCGACGACATCGATGAGTTGGAATCTTTCGACGATATTTTCGACGACGACTGACTTTTATTCGCTTTCACGCATATTTTGCGCTATTTCGGCGAATATCGTTTGACAACGCCTTGTAAATTAAGTATAATTTTAGCGTTGTAAAATTTAATATCTTTTGGAGAAATCGCCTAGTTGGTCGAGGGCGCACGACTGGAAATCGTGTAACCGTGAGAAACGGTTCGAGAGTTCGAATCTCTCTTTCTCCGCCAATTTAAGTAATCTTACGAATCCGTAGGATTGCTTTTTTTATATTCGCAAAAAATGCTTGTATTTTATTGTGAATATAAAAAGCAGGGGCGCGTAGCGCGTAAGATTACTTAAATTGGCAGGAAACCCGCGGAGCAGAAGAGATGTTTGTTGCAGAGCAACAACTGACCTCTCTTTCTCCGCGAAGAGAGATTCTGTGCAATCAAAATATGATTGCACGCGGCTATACCGCCGAACTCTCCGTTGCACGCTCCACTATGCGAGTAAACTCGCCCGTTCTCGCTGAAAGGCGAATGCTCTCTTTCTCCGCCATTAGTGAATAATACGAACGAGAAGGATATCTTTGAGTTCGTATTTTTTCATTTAGAGTTCTTTTCAGTAATTTATCCATTATCTTTTATAAACTAAAACAAAACACTTTTAATAGACATTCTGTTTGACTTTGAAGAAAGTAATGAATTGTAGATATATTCACTCACATTGAAATAGCAGTAAAGTGAATTCGTTTTAAACTGGACGGTTTTTTTATTATTAACGCGTCCACTTATAATCATTTTTATTTTATTTTTATCAATTTGAAACCATTCATTTTTTTTATATGTTCCGATATGAATGGTTTTAAGAAATCCTTGAATTCAACTTCATAGGTATCACTAATAAATCTAAAAGTAGTTTTATCAGCTCTAACTCTTGTCGTTCCTGTTTTATATAATATTCCAACTTTTCCTTCTAGAATATCTGTTTTCCTAATTAATCCTAAAAATGATATAACATATTTTTCATTTTCAAAATGAATAGAAATACAATAATATAAATCAGTTACGCTTTTAGATTTATGTAATTGACTACTTGGTATGTTTAAAACATAAGATCCATAAAATGTATCATTTTTTCTATGCATACTTTTCAAATCAACAACATATTCAACGCCATTTATTGTTATAATAAAATCATTGCCATAATCTTGACCATCAGAAGCCCCAAATGATTTTTTATGTCTTGGTAAATTATATGCATCTGCAAAAACAGTTTCACCAAGAGAACCAATAAAACGCAAAAATGGTGTTTGCTCTTTTTTATTTTTGTCGATATCCCAAATATTAGGAACCGTGTGATTTTTTATAGAATACTCAACTAAATCAGATGCATATTCTATTTGTTCGTCAGTTGCTATAACTTGAAAACAAGACCTCATATAAATTCACCTTATTATTTTAATCTTCCATTTATTAAATCCGTTGTTCTTTTTATAAAATTTTCGTAATTATTCAAAATAACAGCATTCCCAAATGAATCACTAATTTTTGATGAATATACCATTAAATCACTATCATCAATTACTGAACGATAATAGCTTGCATAATCATTTTCATTAATAAAATAATGATTTAGCGCTTTTTCTTTTAAAGTTAATAAAACCACCAATGTTTTATCTGGGGTATGATAATATACACTAGGATCATCATTTGATAATTTCAAATACTTATCTAGATTATGTTCTGAAATTACATCATATCTTGAAAATTCTCCACCTTTCTTATAGTAAGGAACTTTATCAAATATTATAAAAATTTGAAAATATGGAATTGCATTAGAGCGTAAATTTGCCGTTTCTCCCAACATATTTTCAAAATAGTTATTGCTATTTTGAGAGTAATTTCTCATAACAAACTTAATAGCGAAACCAGCAACAGGTTTATTTTGATAATTTATTGTTATATCTACATTTTTAGGATAATATCTTCCATTGATACTGCCTTCCTTATCATTACCATAACCTTGTGATAATATAGAAAAACCATCTCCCAATTTTTCTTTTAAATCGCTAGCAATATGCCCATGCAATGTTTTTAATTTTGCAGTACTCCTTGAAGTTCCAACGCTTAAATATGTAGCAAATGAATCTTTTACTATCTTTAAAAATTCTTCATTAGTCATCATAATCAAATAATCCTCAATAACCCAATTTATAATCCAAATATGATTTTACATCTTTTGATGAAAAAGTGTAACAACCACCACTTTTGTATTTTCCCAACAAAGAAACAAATATGCCAAATTCATCATCTAAAAGAACATCTTTTATCTCTTTAATAGAAAATATATCACTCATAATATACAATCCACTATATACACCAGAACCAGCAGGAACTTCAACTATTTTCAAGTCTTTTGTATTTCGTATTAAAGTATTTATAGAAATTTTATCTTTATATGTATCTTTTAATCCCTGACTTCTTCCAAAAGCATACCAATAAAGATTCATATTTTTCTCTCCACTTCTATTTAATAATTCATCTTTATGAGACAACAAATAAGTATATAGTTTAGTATCTTTTTTCAATTCATCTTCTGATATTAAATTTCCATTTTTATCATAGGGATAAAAAATTTTAGACCACTTTGCACGAGAACCTTTGATTACAGGAATAATAAATTTAGATTCAAAATCAAAATTATTTATAAATACTTTATCATTTAATGTTGCAAAACCATTTTTAATAGAAACTTTTGCTGTCTTAAAGTTACATAAAATTTTTCTCAACATTTTTAAATTTGATTGAGTTGAAAAATAAAAGCTACCATTTATTAAATAATCTTTTTCATTTAAAGTATCAATATATATCGGACAAAGGTTTTGAGTGTCAAATTCATAATAGTTTACATTATCAACTTTTAACGATTTATTTAAACAAACAATAGTAGTATAAGTTGTCGCATTAAAAGCTTGAAAATGTTTTAAATCACAAATGCTTTCAATAAGATTGTTATCCAATAAGTAATTTCTCATATTTGTCCCAGCTACACTAGTAAAAAATGAGGAAGGTGTAATATAGGATAAAATTCCTGTTTGATTTAACATTTTAATGCCAATCTCATAAAAAATAATGTATAAATCAGTCATTCCACCATTACCGAATAAATAGTTTTTAACAGAGTTAAAGTTGTCATTTAAATTGTGAACTCTAACATAAGGTGGATTACCAACCACAAAATCCATTTTATTATTAAATTTATCTATTTGTAAAGTATCGCCATTGATAAAATCCCAATTCACATTTTCTATACCATAAGCAGAAACAAGTTTATTACATCTGTCAATGCAAGTATTGATTTCATTCTTATCAATTTCAATAGCATGAATATATGTTTCTAATTGATTTTTTAATTCAGATATATTGTTAGAATTTTTAAAAAAATCATTAACATATCTATCAACAATATGAACAATAAACTGCCCATCTCCACAGCTATTATCTATTACATGTTTTTTATTTATGTTTCCGTCAACATAGTTACCTTGATTAAGAATAATTTTAACTAAATAATCAGGAGTATAAATTTTCCCTCTGTGCTTAATTTTTATCAATTCATCTGATAGTTGTTCATTTTTGTATATTTTTCCCATTGATCCTCTTTCTTTAACCGTAAAAGCATTTAACATTACATATTATAGCATACTTTTCTAAAGTTTTCTTCATTTTTCTCAAAAGTTTTTACCGTTCAAACATAACCTCTGGCTCTCCGCCAATTTAAGTAATCTTACGAATCCGTAGGATTGCTTTTTTTATATTCGCAAAAAATGCTTGTATTTTATTGTGAATATAAAAAGCAGGGGCGCGTAGCGCGTAAGATTACTAAAATTGGCAGGAATCCCGCGGAGAAAGAGAGATTACGGTAAATGTATTTAATATATAAGGCGTAAATAATTGATAATCAATAAATTGCGATAAACAGCGAGTTGTGTGCACGATTTTCAAAAAATGTACTTTTGTGCGATAAATCGGTTGACAAAGCGAAAGTTTGTTGATAATATGATAACAACAATTAAGAGGCGCAAAGCTTATGAGTAACCGCTCCGCAACGGATTGAAGGGGCGAGGGAAAGGAAGTTTTGCCGAAACGGGAAGTCTTATCCGGAAGATTTTGCCGTTGGGTTGCAGGGAAATACGTTGCAAACTGTCGCAAGGGAACTTGCGGAGCGCTTGATGTTAAATATTGATAGTTTTATCATTTTTGCATTTATTGTATCCGTTAGTTTCCGCTAACGGATTTTTGTTATTGAAAAAATTTCAGATAAAGGAGTAACTAAAATGAAAAAAGTAATTACTACGATTGTTTCCGTAATGCTTGTGTCTCTGTTGCTTGTCGGCGCGGTGTTCTGTTTCACCGGTTGCCAGAACAAGAAAGACGACAGCAAACTGTACGTCGGTATGGAATGCGGATATGCTCCCTTTAACTATACCCAGACGGACGCTTCCAACGGCGCGGTCAAAATCTCGAACGCGGACGGCTATGCAAACGGCTATGACGTAATGATTGCGAAAAAAATCGCAGAAGCCCTTGGAAAAGAACTTGTTATCGTAAAATATAAATTCGAGGCGCTTATCCCCGCTGTCAACGCAAAATCGCTGGATATGATCATTGCGGGTATGAGCCCTACCGCCGAAAGAAAAGAAGCCATTGATTTCTCCGACGCATACTACACAAGCCAACTTGTCATCGTCGTAAGAAAGGACGGGGCATTCGCAAACGCCACGAAACTTGCCGAATTTAACGGCGCAAAAATCGCGGCGCAAATCGGCACTTTCCACAACGACGCATTGCAAGCGCAGGCAAGTCAATACGGCATTTTGCCTCAAACTCCGATGGATACGTTCCCCGCGCTTATCAACGCTCTTAAAACCAAGGCTATCGACGGTTACGTTGCGGAAGAGCCCGGTGCAAAAGCGGACTGCGCGGCAAACGAAGAGCTTACCTATATCTCTCTTAAAAACAACGATACCGGGTTTACGGCATCTCCCGAAGACGTGCAAATCGCAATCGGCATGATCAAAAACAGCAGCATCAGAGAACAGGTCAACGCCGCTCTTGCAAAAATTTCCAACGACGAACGTATTAAGATGATGCAGGACGCAACGTATTTTGCAACCGGTAAAACCGTTCTCCCCGATCCCGTACCCGAGGAATAATACTGTAATTAAGGAAGAAAAATGAACATTTTTCAAAAAATGGCTGATATATTTGCCAAATATCACCAGATGATATTCAAGGGCATCGGTTACACGATGCTCGTATCGATAATCGGTACGATAATCGGTCTTGTCATCGGTTTGCTTATCGGCGTATTCCGCACGATGCCCACGCCGAAAAACAAGTTTCTGAGAGTTCTGAAAAAAGCCGCCGACTGGATACTTTCGGCTTACGTCGAAATATTCCGCGGCACGCCGATGATGGTGCAGGCGATGGTAATTTTCTGGGGCTTTGCGCTTATCAACAACGGCGTCACGCTGAACGTAGTCTTTGCCGGCTTGTTTATCGTTTCGATCAACACCGGCGCGTACATGGCGGAAATCGTCAGGGGCGGTATCATATCCGTTTCCAAAGGACAGTTCGAGGGCGCGCACGCAATCGGTATGACGCACGCGCAAACGATGTTTTACGTCGTTATCCCGCAGGTTTTAAGGAATATTCTTCCGTCTGTTGCGAACGAATTCGTCATCAATATCAAAGATACGTCGGTGCTTAACGTTATCGGTTTTACCGAACTGTACTTTGTGGCGTACACGATAAACTCCATAAACTACCAGACTTTCGCAACGTATTTGCTTGTCGCGATAATCTACTTTGTGCTGACTTTCACTATAACGCGTATTCTGCGCCTTATCGAAAAGAAAATGGACGGCAAAAAGAACTATACGGTGCAGGGCTCGCAAAATATGGACGCGGACTCTATCTTGCGCGAACAAACCGCCGCCGGAGGTAACGGCAATGACTGACGAAATCAGAAACGATAATTTTACAAACGAAACGGAATGCGAAACCCGCGCGGATAACGCCCAAAACGAGGTCGTCATCGAAATCAGACACCTTGGAAAATCTTTTGGCGATCACGAAGTCCTGAAAGACATCGACTTCACCGTGCGCCGCGGCGACGTTACCTGCATAATCGGCGCGTCGGGCAGCGGCAAATCCACGCTTCTTCGCTGTATCAACCTTTTTGAAACTCCGTCTTCGGGCGAAATACTTTTGAACGGAGAGAACGTCGTCAACACCAAAAACCCTGCGGAATTCAGGAAAAAGGTGGGTATGGTTTTCCAGTCGTTCAACCTTTTCAAAAATATGAACGTACTGAAAAACTGCACGGTCGGCCCCAGAAAAGTCCTGAAACTTTCAAAGGAAGAATCCGAAGCAAGGGCAAGGAAGTATCTGAGACTTGTCGGTATGGAAGCGTACGTCGACGCGCGTCCCGGGCAACTATCGGGCGGGCAGAAACAGCGCGTCGCAATCGCAAGGGCGCTTGCAATGGAGCCCGAGGTGCTGCTCTTTGACGAGCCGACTTCCGCGCTCGATCCCGAGATGGTGGGCGAGGTTTTGTCAGTCATGAAAACGCTTGCCGAAAGCGGGCTTACGATGGTTGTCGTCACGCACGAAATGGCTTTTGCAAGGGACGTTGCGACCAACGTCGTGTTTATGGATCAGGGCGTCATCGTCGAAGAAGGCGCGCCGAAAGACATCTTCACAAACCCGAAAGAAGAGCGCACAAAGGAGTTTTTGTCCAGACTTCTTGGCGAGAACAAATAATTTTTCAAAAAACGATGTCGGACGCCCGAGGAAAACCTTGGGCGTCTTTTTGTTGCGAAATTTGTCGAATATGACAAAAAATGGGGTTCTTGCAACCGGATTATCGCATAAACTTGCGGTTTCATTATTTGAGCAAAAAACACGACACTCGTATAATTATATTAAAATAATAAATCCTTAATAATAATTTCGATTTAGTCTTGACATTGTTTTTTGAAATAAGCTATAATCAAATTGTCAAACGGTTGAGGTTATTTTCTTTGACCGTTTCGCTATGTATAAGGATGGTTAAGCAGACTAAACTGCTAAATTATAAACCAAAAAGGAGAAGAATATGAAGAAAAAAGTATTACTCGTAACGCTTCTTGTTGTGGCTATCGTTGCAAGTTGCTTCGCGTTCACCGCGTGCGACAAGGACAAAGATAAGGGCAACGGCGGTTCTACAAAAGTTGAAATGTCCGGTTACAACCCCGCAACCGACGGCCCGATGAAAGTTGCGATGATTACCGACTACGGCGATATCACCGACCAATCCTTTAACCAGACCACGTACGAAGCGAGCAAGGCTTTCTGTGAAGCGAACGGACTTTCGTTCAAATACTTTAAGCCCGCAGGTGATAGCACCGAAGCTCGTGTCGCGTCCGTTGAACAGGCAGTCCAGGAAGGCTTCAACGTTATCGTAATGCCCGGCTATGCTTTCGGCGCAACCGTAGCAGAAGTTGCCGAAAAAAATGAAAAAGTTACGTTTGTAGCACTTGACGTTTCGCAAGGCGACCTGGGAGCGGACTACACTATCCCCGGCAACGTAGCAACGTTTGTTTATCATGAAGAACTTTCCGGCTATATGGCAGGTTATGCTGCCGTTAAAGAAGGCTATAAGAAACTCGGCTTCCTCGGCGGTATGGCTGTTCCTGCGGTTATCCGTTTCGGTTACGGTTTCGTACAAGGCGCAAATGCTGCTGCTGTTGAAATGAACATTGCAAACGAGGTTTCTGTAAACTACGTATACGGTGGCAAATTCAATGGAACTCCTGAAATCACCGCGGCGATGGAAACTTGGTATAAAGGCGGAACAGAAGTCGTATTCGCATGCGGCGGCGGCATCTTTACTTCTGCTTGCGAAGCGGCTGCAAAAGTCAATGGTAAAGTCATTGGCGTTGACAGCGACCAAAGTCACGTAATCAACAAGGATTATCCCGGTATGTGCATTACTTCCGCTATGAAAGGTCTTGCTCCTACCGTTAACACGGTTCTTCAAGCAATCAAAGACGGCAATTGGAAAAACTACTATGGCACAGTTTCCAACCTGGGTATGGTATCGGGTACCGACGCTTCTTTGAACTACGTACAACTCCCGATGGACACCTGGTCGATGACAAACTTTACAATCGATGATTATAAAGACCTTGTTCGCAGAATCGAGGCAGGCATTTACAATATCTCTACCGATACTGCAAACATGCCCGCAACAAAGATTACCGTAACCACGCAGGCTAACATTCACTAATCGAAAACCAAAAAGAAAGGAAGGCTTTGCCTTCCTTTTTTTATGCGGTGAAACATTAAATATATATAAATTTCTTGAAAACACAGCCGATATATAGTATAATAAAAATATCAATTTTGAGGTTATATCGATATGGCAGAAAACTATGTAAAAAATGACGCATCCGAAGACTTCGTCATTGAGATGCGCCATATCACGAAAGAGTTTCCCGGAATTATCGCAAACGACGATATTACGTTGCAACTTCGACGCGGGGAAATTCACGCCCTTCTTGGTGAAAACGGCGCCGGAAAATCCACGCTAATGTCGGTGTTGTTCGGCTTGTATCAGCCCGAAAAAGGCGAAATTCTGAAAAACGGACAAGTCGTAAAAATCAATAATCCCAACGACGCAACCGCTCTTGGCATAGGTATGGTGCATCAGCACTTCAAACTTGTGGAGGTGTTCAGCGTACTTGACAACATTATCCTTGGGGCGGAACCTAATAAGGCGGGCTTTCTGACAAAAAAAGAGGCGCGCGAAAAGGTTGTCGCGCTTTCCGAAAAGTACGGTCTTATGGTTGATCCCGACGCGATTATCGAAGATATCACCGTCGGTATGCAACAGCGCGTCGAAATTTTGAAAATGCTGTACCGCGACAACGAAATTCTGATTTTTGACGAGCCGACGGCAGTCCTTACCCCGCAGGAAATCGACGAACTTATGAAGATTATGAAAAACCTTGCGGCGGAAGGAAAGTCGATTTTGTTCATCACCCACAAACTCAACGAAATTATGGCGGTTGCCGACCGTTGCAGCGTATTAAGAAAGGGCAAGTACATCGGCACCGTCGAAATCAAGGACACGACAAAGGAAGAACTTTCCGAAATGATGGTCGGTCGTCAGGTGAAGTTTGAGGTCGATAAGGACGAATCAGTCCCGGGCGACGTTGTTCTGGACGTCGATAAACTGTGCGTCGAAAGCAAGATTCACAAAAAACTTGCCGTAAAGGACGTGAGTTTTCAGGTGCATGCGGGCGAAATCGTGTGTATCGCGGGCATTGACGGCAACGGTCAGACTGAACTTGTTTACGGCATAACGGGGCTTGAAAAACTTGCGCCCAACGTCAAAGAAGAGGTCGAAGAGCACGTTGAAAAACCCGTATGGCAAAAACTGACAGAAGTCGAAAAACAGGAACGCGCGAAATTGTTCTTCACGCAGTGCGGGGAACAGCTGAAATTCTTCTTTGTCGAACTTGGCAAAAAAATCTGGAAAAAACTGAAAAAATTCGGCGAAACGGTTGCGGCAAAAGCCGTTGCTCTTTGGAACAAACTCGTTTTGCTGTTCAATAAAAACAAGGCGCAGGAACTCGATCCCAACGCCGACGTGAAGGGAAGAATCACCCTTTGCGGACAGGATATCACGAAAGCACCGATAAGAAAGCGCAGCAAAACGGGCATGAGTCATATCCCCGAAGACAGGCATAAATACGGGCTTGTGCTGGATTACACGCTGGAACAAAATATGGTGCTTCAACGATACTGGCAAAAAGAGTTTGAAAAAGCCGGTTTCATAAAAAAGAAGGCGGTCAGGAAGTATTCCGACAAACTTATCGAACAGTACGACGTCAGAAGCGGACAAGGCTCCGTAACAATGGTCAGGAGCATGTCGGGCGGCAACCAGCAAAAGGCAATCGTCGCGCGCGAACTCGACCGCGAGCATAAACTCCTGATTGCCGTACAGCCCACACGCGGACTTGACGTCGGTGCAATCGAATATATTCACTCGCAAATCGTGAAAGACCGCGACGCGGGGGCGGGCGTACTGCTTGTTTCGCTGGAACTTGACGAAGTAATGAACCTGAGCGACCGAATCCTTGTAATGTACGAGGGTGAAATCGTGGGCGAACTCGATCCGAAGAAAACCACGGTGCAGGAACTCGGTTTGTATATGGCAGGCGCAAAGCGCGATAACTCTGAAAACAACAAGGAGGACGAACAATGAAAAACTTCGGTGAAAAAACAAAACGCTGGTTCAAGTCGTTATTCGTCCAGACCGACGGCAACGAGCCCAAAATGTTGACTTTTGTCAAAAAAGAAGGCACGCAGACGGTAATTTCGTCGATATTGTGCGCGCTTCTCGGGATATTCCTCGGATATCTCATTCTCGTTTGTATCAATGCCGAAAACGCCGGCAAGGCAATGGCAACGATACTCAAAAACTTTGGATATTATACCAGTCCCGAAAAGCAATTATATTATTTCGGCTCGACACTGGTGAAATCCGTGCCGCTTATCATGTGCGGACTTTCGGTAATGTTTGCATATAAGGCGGGCTTGTTCAATATCGGCGTCGGCGGACAGTACTGCATCGGCATTTGCTTTTCGCTTTATGCCGCGCTCGTGTGGCAACTTCCCTGGTACGCGTGCATAATCGTTGCCGCATTGATGGGCGCGCTTTGGGGTGCGCTTTCCGGATTGTTCAAGGCGCTGTTCAACGTGAACGAAGTCATCGCCTGCATTATGACAAACTGGATAGGGCTGTATCTCACAAATATCATGCTGAGCAATCCGAAAGCAATGAACCCGACTTTGTCGGAAACGCACTCGTTGTTCAAAAACGCGCCGAATGCACTCATTCCGTCCGGCGGTCTGAGCGACGCCTTCAATAAAAACAAATACGTCACGATTGCGATTATTTTCACGATAATTATTGCGATTATCGTCCTTATCGTAATGAACAAAACGACTTTCGGGTACGAACTGAAAGCAACGGGCAACAATAAATTCGCGGCAAAATACGCGGGAATGAAAGATAAACGCAACATTATCCTTACAATGGCGATTTCGGGCGCGCTTGCGTCCCTCGGAGCGGCGTTTTTCTATCTCACGGGTATCGAAAACTTCAAGACGGCAAGCTCCGTTCCCGCAATGGGCTTCAACGGCATCGCCGTCGCGTTCCTTGGCGGGCTTAACCCCATCGGCGTCGTGATTGCGGGATATTTCGTGCAGCATATCACGCTCGGCGGTTCAAAAATCGACACGACGTACTACAACCCGCAGGTTGCCGACCTTATGATCGCAATCATTATTTATCTGTGCGCGTTCGTACTGTTCTTCAAACAATTCATGAAAAAATATCTGAATAAACTCACCGAAAAAATCGCCGATAAAATAGGCGCACAGGCGGAAGTAGCGGCTGACTCAACCGTCACCGAAACGGCGTCCGACGCGTCCGACGGCGAAATAAACGATAATTCGGAAACCCCCGAAGAAGAGTTTAAGAAAGAGGTCGAAACGGAGGTCGAGGAAATGCCCCCGATTGTCGATGAAAAATCCGGAAAGGAGGTCGATGAGAAATGACGTTACTTGTTCAATATACTTTGATTTATGCGGCAGTTTTGACCTTGGTTGCTCTCGGCGGCATGTTCTCGGAACGCTCGGGCGTTATCAATATCGGCCTTGAAGGTATCATGGTTTTCGGCGCGATGGGCGGCGCAATGACAATGGTTTTGTTGCCCGCAACCACACCCCCGGGACTTATCGTAATTCTGACTCTTATCGTCGCCGCGCTTGTCGGCATGGTTTCGTCGCTTCTTCTTGCGGTGGCGTGCATCAACTTCAAAGCCGACCAGACTCTTGCGGGCACTGCGCTGAATATGCTGGCGACGGCAACCGCAACGGTGCTTATCAAAGCGTTCAATACCAAACGCAGCAACGGCTCCAACTTCTCGGCAATACTCGACTACATCGACGCAAGGCGCGGCTTTATCTTCAAAATCGGCAAACTCGAACTCAGCTGGTTTATCGTGATTGCGATAATTCTTCTGATTGTGTCGTGGGTTGTGCTGTATAAAACCAAATTCGGTTTGCGACTTCGTTCCTGCGGCGAGCATCCGCAGGCGGCAGACAGCGTCGGTATCAACGTTTACAAAATGAGATACGCGGGCGTTATTATTTCGGGCGCGCTGGGCGGTCTTGGCGGTCTTATTTATATCGCCGCGGCAAACAGCACCTGGCACTTCGACGTCGGCGTTGCGGGCGCGGGCTTCCTTGCGCTTGCCGTCATGATTTTCGGTCAATGGAAACCGATTAGAATCGCGCTTGCCGCATTGTTGTTCGGTTTGTTCAGGGCGTTGTCGAACGTGTATCTCGGCATCGACTGGCTTGCGAATATCGGCATCAGCGGCACGGTTTACAATATGTTGCCGTATATCGTCTCCCTTATCGTTCTGGCGTTCACGTCCAAAAAGTCGCGCGCGCCGAAAGCGGAGGGGATTCCGTACGACAAGGGTATGCGCTAAACTATGGCAAAATTATATTTCAAATTCGGGGCGATGGGCTGCTCGAAAACAGCCCAGGCCCTTATTACCAAATTCAACTATGAAGAGCGCGGCATGAAAGTGCTGCTTCTGAAACCGTCCGTGGACGTGCGCGACGGAGAGGAAATCGTCAAATCGCGAATCGGGCTTACCGCAAAGGCCGTCGTCGTGAACGATAAGGAAGACCTTTACAAGGAGTATGAGGAAAAGTACCGCGACCGCGACGTCATCATCGTGGACGAGTGCCAGTTTCTGACGCCCGAACAGGTGGACGAACTCGGGCAAATCGTCATCGACTTCAACGTGCCGGTGCTGTGCTTTGGTCTTCGCACCGACTTTCTGACGCACTTGTTCCCGGGGAGTCGCAGACTTTTTGAAATTGCCGAGTCCATTACCGAGATCAAATCGGTGTGCAAATGCGGCGCGAAGGCAACCGTCAACGCGCGCCTTGACGATGACGGCAACGTCGTGTATTCGGGCGAACAGGTGTGTCTCGGCGGCAACGACAGGTACGTCGCGATGTGCAGAAAATGCTGGCTGAAAAAGAAAGCCGAACAGGAAAACGCAAAAGAGTTATGAACAGTATCGTAATTGGTTTTACGGGCGGCACGGGCAGCGGCAAAACCACGCTCGCACAACGCCTGAACGAGGTTTTCAAAAACAACTCCGTCATAATTAAGCAGGACAGTTATTACAAGGACTTTCCCGATAAAACGTTTGAGGAGCGCGTACAGATAAATTACGACCACCCCGATTCGTTCGATATGGAACGGTTTACCGACGACGTAAGACGCCTTAAAGCGGGCGAAACCATCGAGTGTCCCGTTTATAACTATGCCGAGTACAAGCGCGATAAGGACACCGTCACGGTGGAGCCAAAAAGAATAATCATACTGGAAGGGCTGTTCCTTTTTGAAAACCATGCGCTCAGCGACCTTATCGACATCAAAGTGTTTGTCGACACGGACGCCGACGTAAGGATTTTAAGGCGCATTATCCGCGACGTCAAGGAAAGAGGCAGGAGTCTCGATTCCGTCGTTTTGCAGTACCTTACGACCGTCAAACCGATGCACGAAAGGTTTATCGAGCCGGAAAAGAAACGCGCCGATATCATCGTGCCGGAAGGCGGATATAACGAGGTTGCTTTTGACATGATTGTCGACGCGATAAAACACAAATTGAATTAAAAAATTAGCCGCCGATTTTCGGCGGTTTTTTATTTATATGCGCCTTTTCCCCACGCAAGTACAAAAGTATCTTGCGTGGGTTTTATAATGCGGTGTCCGTTCCCGGCGATTCCCACGCTTCGCTCGGAATGACAGAGTGCGTTGCACGGAATAGTATTAGGTTAGTGCGTAGCAATCAAGTATAATCCGCAACGTGCCGTAGCACACATCTCGCCGCAGGCACATCGCTTTTGCCGACAGGCAAAAACATCGCATCATCGCTTGCCGAAGGCACACATCGTGCCGCAGGCAACATAAATAAAAAACCCCTCGCGGTGGCGAGGGGTTTTCAAACGGAAAATTATTGTTGATTGTAAACGTCGTAAGTGGGAACTTCGTACGTCATGCCCGAATAGGGGACTTCGTAAGTTTCGGTTGCGGTGTCGGTTGCGTCGGTTGCGGCGTCGTTAGTATCCGCTGCGGCGTCTTCGGTAACAGCCGTATCGGCGTTTTCGTCGTCGTGTTTTTTGCCGTCCGTGCCGGGATTATCAAGGCGATATTCTTTCATACGGATTGCGCCGATAAGAATCGCAAGGATAACCGTAACGCCGGAGAAGATATAGCAAGTCTGACGAATTGCGAACAAGCCGGTGATTGCGAAGAGCAGACCGTTTGCGTCAACCCAGCTGTAACGCATATAGTCGATTGTACCGCGAGAGTAGTTTTGCGAATATACGCCGAGCTGCGTGGGTTTGTCGCCGACGTTGCCGTAGTAGCTACCGTTGGTGGTGCCGACAACAGAGCCGTCCGCGTTGACGAGTTTCAGGAACAAGGGCGCGAAGCCGTATCTCCAACCCGAAGAACCGGTGTTTGAATTATCGACGGTGATGCCGTCTTCCGCAAATCCGGGGGTGCCTGCGACGTTGGGATTGCCGACCGCGTATGCGACGGAATTGAGAATGCTGTCAAGCAGGTAATATACGGGCGGGATTTCAAGAACGCCAAGGAGACTTGAAGTTTCGGTCAGGCAGTTTCCAAGCCCGATCGTCTTCAAAAGTTCGCCGACGTTGAGTCCGTTTGCGCTGCCGATATTGATGCCGCTGATCATTGCGAACAATCCGCCTTCGCCGAGCGTGCCGGAAAGGTCAACGGGAAGGGTAACGTCCGTGCCGTCGATTTTGTCGGGATTGTAGGTGTAGCCGTCGCCCATCATATCGAGGACCGTCCAGCCGACTTCGATCATTTCAACCTTGCAGGTTGTGGGGTTGTACCACGGATAAAGGTGCAGGTTGGGCTGCATTACGCGGGTTTCGTCGGGATTTTTCTTGGGGCCGCCTTTCTCTTCGCCGGTCGCAACGGAAGGACGCTGACCGAGAACAAGGTTCAGGACAACGGGGATCGTCATACGTTTGTCGTTTGCAAGGTCAACCCACGGGCCAACCCAGCTTTCGTAACCGGAAAGGTTCAAACTGTCGTACATATTGTACTTGCCGTCGCGGGCGACAAGCGATCTGACTTCTTCGCTCTTATAGCCAAGGTCGGTGTACTTCTTGATTTTTTTCTGGAAGTATTCAACCATGGTGGCGATTTCTTCGTCGGACTTCACAGCGGGTTCCGCCGCGTTTGTACGGCAGTATTCTTTGTCGAAATCCTTATAAGAAGAGTCGTTGGAACCTACGGTATCTTTCACGTAGAAACCGTATTTGCAAAGGACAAGGGGATTGCCGTCTTTGTCAACGACGCGTCCGGTATATGCGCCCGTGTAGTTGACCACACCATCAGCGCTTACTTCATTACTGTGTTCGGACTGTTTGTAATAAGAGAAGTATTGTGTGTAACCGTCTTCGTTTTTGCCGATGATACCGTTAAGCACGCTTCTGGCGATAACGGCGTCAAGCATATCTTTGTTGAGCGTCGCGCGGTTGTTTGCGGCGTCGGACTCCGCAACGTCTTCATAGAAAATCGTGCCGGAAGTAAGGTCGCCGAAAATCATGGGCAGCGCGCCGTCGAGAACGAACATAAGCCCTGAGCAGAGCATCAGGCTTACAACAACCTGACATGCGGTTTGTTTTCTTATCTTTTTCGCTTTGTTCTTGACGCCTTTTTGTGAAAGTTTACGTTCCTGCACCACGACGACAATCACCCATATTACCGAGAATAAAACGGCAACGATAATGCTGGCAAACGGTAATATTGCCTTCCAGCCACCTTGTGCGACGTACGAGCCGCCTTGTTCAACGTTGTGCATCGACGCAAGGATTGCGAAAACCATAAACAGCGGGAAGCTGCATACGTAACATACTATTTTTGCGATTTTAAGCAATGCTTTCATCAATATTCACCTCCGTTAAGAGCGATTTCGTAAGCGTAGAGTCTTTCCTTATTGTGGAAGTAGGTCGAAAGGAAGATGCTCATCGCGAGTATGCCTGCCCAAATCGAGAAGTAACGTCTTGCGGCAAGCAAGGGGTACATTTCGGGCTGATAGGCAATGTCTGCCTGCAACTGATAGCAGTCGGCAAGGGAAATCGCGGCGTCGGCAGAAGTGCCGTTACCGATTGTTTTTCCTGTGAGAAGACCGCCTTTTGCAACAAGCGCGCAACCGGACGTAATGCCGAAATCTTCGCAGGTGTACTTAACCCAGGCATAGTCGCTCATATCGACCGTTGTGCCGGCGGTTGTTGCAAGTGCTTTGTCGGTGTCGGACACGAAGTCGGACTGCCAGCACTTTTTAAGCAGCGGGTGGCTGTAAAACGAAAGTTCGCCAAGGACGGTGTCCAGAAGTTTTTGCACGCCTTCGACGGTAACGCCCGTAAGGTCGATCTTGCTGAGAATCTGCGTGAGAATCGCGTTCAGGTCAAGGTCGGGAGCGATTGCTTTCAAAATTGCCGAAACGTCAAGTCCGGAAACAAGACCGCCGATTATGTCGTTGAGGTCTAAAAGACCGCCGACAAGTCCCAGTGCGGGTTGCAAACTCTTGATAATGTCGACAAGCGCAGCCGTGTTGGGGTTTTTGTTGTCGCTTTCAAGTTTCGTCTTGTAAGCAGTGTAAGCCGTCCCGAGGTCCGTCTTTGCATAAGTGTCGCCCGTGGTGTATTTCGTGCCGGGAACGATTTCCGCGTTGGTTTTGGGAGGCTGAACCATTGTTGCCGCGTCGAACGCTTCGCGGGTAATCTTTGCGGTAAGAACGGGGGTGCCGTCATCGTTGACTTCGCCGGTGTCGGTGTACGTGGTGACGTATACTACTTCGTCAGCCAGTGCGCCGACTTTGAAAGCGTTTTTGCCGGTTGATTTGTAAACCTCTTTGGACGTGAAGTTAAGGTTGCCGAAGAGATATTGTACGGGCAGCGCAAGACCTGTGGTTTCGCCGCCTTTACCGTTGTTGTAGCCGTAAAGAAGTTGCGAAACGACGTTGCCGATATCGCCGCTTGAAAGGTCGGCGCCGTTTTCTTTAAGCAGGGAGTTGACAAGGTCAAGCAGTTGTTGCGCTTTCAGACTGTCAAGGAGCTTATTGATTGCCGGGTTCATCCCGAGATACTCAAACAGAGTGCCGAGCACCGCGTTAAGACGCGAATCGGTCAGACGATAATTGTCTTCTTCGATACGAAGGGTTGAATAATTCGTCATTTTGCCGGTGCGGGTGTCCAGAATTTCGGTAATATCGTTGGTGTAGTTGTACCAGGCGTCGCTTTCGTATGCGGACGCGTTGGTTGCGCTTTTTTTGATTTCGCTTACCATTTTCTTGTAAGCGTCGGCGATGGAAAGGCTTTCGTAATATATCGTGCCGGGCTGCTTGCAGAACGTTTCGCCCGCCGCTTTCATCGTAACGTATGCGCCGTCCTTTATGACATAGCAGCCTGCGTTGAACGCTTCGGCGTAGTCGGCAACGGTATACTTAGTGGGACGATAAACCGTCAGTTTTGCGTATTCGTTGTATTTGATGAGAAGTTCCAGAACGTTTTCGACGCCGAAGATATAGCCGTCGTACAACAATCCGTTGGGGTTGTATGCGTACGGGCTTTGCGCTTTCAGACTGTCGAACAAGCCGTCGATGTTGTCCCCGGTGACCTTAATCATTTCACCGTCAAGACCGCCGACCTGATAATACGCGACCGCCGTATTGAGTTGCGTGCGTTCACGATACATTTTGGGATAATATTCCGAAAGACCGTAAGTCCTTATCACGTTGTCGACGCGTTCGTTCAGATTATAGGCGTATCCCGACTCGCGTTTGTTTGCGGAAAGGGCGTTGAACCACTGCTTTTGCAAGGAGTAGTTTTCAACCTTAACGCCTTTGTCGGAGTATTCCGTCCTGATCTTGTCAAGTTCCTTTTCGTTGCGAATGTCAAGTCCCGCAATCGGGGCGAGCATGAGCGCAACCGCAAGAATGACGAGTATAATTGTGCGGACAGCCTGTTGTTTTTTCAATACAAGGTAAAGCCCGATTTGAAGCAGTGTGAAACCTGCCCACAAAACGAGCGCCGCCGTAATGCCGTTTTTCGCCGTTTCGGAAAACGCGCCTTCGTTGAAGAAGATCATGCTGTCCTTTGCGACAAACAACATAAGAAGCGGGAAACCGAGTAAATAGAAAATTACTTTCAGAACTTTTGCACAAGTCAACTTTTGCATTTTGTTCATAATTTTCCGTTCTCCTTAATCTAGAATTGCAAAATTATTGCTGCTACTTGATATTATATACTACGCGTGCGAGCGTGTCAAACGTATTGTATTCAATTTAATCTATACTTATCCATAAAAAGGTGCCTGAAATCCCGTGTCAACAACGCACGACAGGGCAAAAATTTTACAAATCGAACGATTTATAAGGTTTCCGTCAAAATTCGCGGCAGTCGGGTTTTTGCCGACGAAAGAACGTTTGTTCCCGCGACAATCGGATAAATTGTTTTTACGTCGCGGAGTTTCAAGGCGAACTAAAAAAGGGCGGAACAAAAAATCAAACTTGTTTTTTTGCGCCGGAATTTCCGAAAAACAACCGCACGGGGAAAGAGTCGATTTTTCAAAAGCGTGCGACTTTGAACGACTAAAAATAACAAAGTCGTAACAAACGACAGTAATAAGTGTCATATTGACACTAAACAATTTTATTTTAATTCCGAATAACCCCCCTAAATCGTTTGGCGAAAACAAAATAATATGATAAAATATCAATAGAATTTTGGAGGTTACCAATGACACCTGCTTTTGATACCGTATTTTCCGAAGACGAAATCCCTGCATATCCCCTTGCCATAATCGCTTTACCCGGCGCGGAAGAATTCGCCGAAAAAGTCGATAAATACCTTGTTGACTGGTATGGCAGAGAATGTGCAAAGAAAACCCCCGCATCTTTTATCGTTCCCACCAACTTCCCGCGTTTTACGTCGGGCGACGGCAAGGCAATGATTCTTGACAGCGTTCGCGGCAAAGACCTGTACGTCGTTATCGACACCGGTAACCACGGCGTGCAATACAAAATGTTCGGACAAATGCAGTGTATGAGTCCCGACGACCATTTCCAAAATCTGAAACGACTTATTTCGGCTGTCGGCGGCAAAGCGTCGCGCATCACCGTCGTTATGCCGCTTCTTTACGGCGGACGTCAGCACAGAAGAAACGCAAGGGAATCTTTGGATTGCGCCATTATGCTGAGAGAACTGGAAGTCATGGGCGTTAAAGACCTTATCACTTTCGACGCTCACGATCCCCGCGTGCAGAACGCCGTGCCCCTTATGGGATTTGACAACTTCTTCCCGTGCTATCAGATTCTGAAAGCGGTCGTAAGGAAATATCCCGACATCGTTTTCGACAAAGAACACACGATGATTATCTCCCCCGACGAAGGCGCGATGAGCCGTAATATTTATTACGCTTCGGTTCTGGGGCTGGATCTCGGTATGTTTTACAAACGTCGCGACTTCTCGGTCGTCATCAACGGCAGAAACCCCATCGTCGCGCACGAATACATCGGCAATCCCGTTGCGGGCAAGGACATTCTCGTCGCCGACGACATTATCGCAACCGGCGACAGCATGCTGCACCTTGCCAAAGACCTGAAGGACAAGGGCGCAAGACGCATTATCCTCGTTCCCACCTTCGCAATGTTCACGGAAGGCACGGAAAGGTTCGACAAAGCCTATGCGGAAGGTATTTTCGACGGCGTTATCTCCACAAACCTTTCGTACACCTTGCCCGAACTTTCGGAAAGAGAATGGTTTTCAAAGGCGGAATTGTCCAAATATATGGCTTATATCATTTCGGCGTGCAACCACAACGCGTCGGTATCGGGGCTTCTCGATCCGCATGAGAAAATCCACGATTTGCTGCGCAGGCACAACGAAAGTCTTAACAAATCTAATTAAGTAATTTTATATAAGGAGTTTATTGTGAAAGTTCATTGGTTGGGGCATTCCTGCTTCAAACTCGAAGAGAGCACAGGTACGTCAATCATCACCGACCCGTACCACCCGTACGTCGGTTTCTCGATGCCCGAAGTTTCTTGCGACGCCGTGACGCTCAGTCATAATCACGAGGATCACAACTTCATCGAAGGAATCAAGGGCAACCCCGTTATTATCAATAAACAAGGTCTGTTTGAGGTCAAAGGCGTTCACATCAGAAGCCTCCTTACCGACCACGACAAGGAAGGCGGAAGACTGCGCGGACAAAATCTTGTGTTCCAGTATCGCCTTGACGGCGTCGAAGTGTGCCATCTCGGCGACATCGGCGAAGAATGCAACGCAATGCTTGCGGAAGCACTCGTCCCCACAAACGTCCTTCTTATCCCCGTCGGGGGAAACTATACCATCAATGCGGAGGAAGCGAAAGAATACGTCGATAAACTTATGCCCGACGTCGTTATCCCCATGCATTTCAAAACCGAAGATTGCAGCCTTGACATCGACGGTCTTGACGATTTTCTCGATTTGTTTGATAAAGACGAAATCGTGTATCTCGACAGCGATACGGTTGAGTTCGACCGCTTCGACTTCGACGGCGAAAGCACGAAAGTCTACGTTTTCAAAAGTCAGCAATAACGCACACTTTAACGTATAAAGCACATTTTATCGTATAAAACGCTCCGTAATCGGCATATACTTATTATGCAGCGTTTTGTGTTGCGTTTTTATATTCAAAATTTCAAAAATTCGGAGTATTTATGGATTTTTCACGCGAACAGTTGCAGGACAAAAACCTGTTTGAATTGCGCGAAATCGCGCGCGAAAACAGGGTGCAGTCCCCGACAAAATTAAACAAGGAAGAACTTATTTCACAAATTGTCGAAGCGTCTTCTCAAAGGGTAAAAGGGCTTAAAATCCGTCCGGTTTCACGCCCGTCGAAACTTGTCGACGCCCCGAGAAGGAACGCGCAGAACGACGTCCCCGAAAAAGCCGCGGAATCGATAAACGAGATTATGGCTGTCGATGAAACCTGCGAAGAAAGGGAAGGTATCCTGGAAATTCACCCCGACGGCTATGGATTTATCCGCGTCAGAAACTGCGAACACAGCGAAAAGGACGTTTACGTTTCCGCAATCAAAATCAGAAAAGCGGGACTTCGTCAGGGGGATATGATCAAGGGCATCGTGAAGGTCGCTTACGACAATAAGCCCGCCGCGCTTTTAATTATCAATACCGTCAACGGCGTGCCCGCGGAAGAACTCAGAAAACGCCCGCGCTTTGACGACCTTGTCCCCATTTATCCCGACGAGCGTCTGAAACTTGAAAACGCGCGCAGCAAAAACGACTTCGCAATCCGCGAAATCGACCTTATCGCGCCAATCGGGAAAGGTCAGCGCGGTATGATCGTTTCTCCCCCGAAAGCGGGCAAAACAACCCTGCTTAAAAAAATCGCGAACAGCATTTCGGAAAATTATCCCGACGTAACCCTTATGGTATTGCTCATCGACGAGCGTCCCGAAGAAGTTACCGACATGCAAAGAAGCATTAAAGGCGAGGTCGTTTACAGCACTTTCGACGAAATGCCGGAACACCATACGAAAGCGGCGGAACTGTTACTTTCCCGCGCGAAACGACTTGTCGAAAACGGCAAAGACGTCGTGATTCTGATGGACAGCTTAACCCGCCTTGCGCGCGCATATAACCTTACGATTCCCCCGACGGGCAGGACGCTTTCCGGCGGTATCGATCCCGGCGCGTTGCATAGCCCGAAATCGTTTTTCGGAAGCGCGAGAAACATCGAAAACGGCGGAAGCCTTACCATTATCGCAACCGCTCTCGTCGACACCGGAAGCCGTATGGACGACGTCATTTACGAGGAGTTCAAGGGCACGGGCAATATGGAAATCCACCTTGACAGAAAACTGTCCGAAAAGAGGATTTTCCCCGCAATCGATCTTAACCGCAGCGGCACGAGAAGAGAAGACTTGTTGTTGTCGCAGGACGAGCTGGAAGGCGTGTGGACAATGCGTAAAATTTTGTCGTCGGGCGATACGGAATCGGCGGCTGAAAATCTGTTGCAAATGCTTGTCAAAACTTCGTCCAACGCGGAGTTTATCGAGCAACTTAAACTGCAAATGCGCCTTATCGACAAGGAAGGATATACTTTCCGCGGAACCGGCTTAAAATAAACTTTATTGATGAAAAACGCCGCGTAAAACGGCGTTTTTGACATTATTTCAAACGATTATGGACAAAAGAACACGGCAAAACAAAGACTTTTTCAACAGTCTTGCAAAGGACTGGGACGCAAGGCAAAAACTGTCCGATGACGATGTTTTCAACCTTGTAAAACTTGCGAATATCAACCCCGGCGACAAGGTTCTGGACGTTGCTTGCGGCACTGGAATTATCGACAAACATCTTTTGAAACTCGGCGCGAAAAACGTTGTCGCGATCGACCTTTCGGAAAATATGATTGCCATTGCAAAGTCCAAAAACCGCGACGAAAATTTGCGATACGAAATTGCCGATTTTTACGACTTTTCGGAAGGCGATTTCGACAAAATCGTGATTTACAACGCTTATCCGCATTTCACGGACACGCAAGCGTTTTTGACGGCGATAAACAATAACCTTAAAAATGGCGGCGAGTTTTCGATAATCCACAGCGATCCGCCAAGCGTTATCAACGCGCGCCATTCGGGCGGGGCGAAAATCGTGTCGAAAGACCTTGAATCGGCAGACGAAGAAGCGAACATTTTCAAGGAATTTTTCGATATCGTACAAACCATCGACGACGGGGAAAAGTACCTGATACGCGGCAAAAAAAGATAATGAAAGACGACGAAAAACGAGGCGAAAGACCTCGTTTTTTATTTGCTTCGCTTTTCTCCACGCAAGTACAAGTATCTTGCGTGGGTTTTATAATGCGGTGTCCCTTCCGGGAGATTGCCACGTCGCTTTGCTCCTCGCAATGACATAGAGTGCGTTGCACGGAAAGCCCATATTATTTTCGTTGGAATGCGCGCCTACTCATAAAAGCCGAGCGAAACCATAAGTCCTTCGTTGACCTTTCTCATTACGCCGCCGGACAAATCGCCGATTTTGTCTTTTAATCTGGTTTTGTCAAGGGTTCTTAACTGTTCAAGCAAGATCACGCTGTCTTTCGGCAGTCCGAATTCGCTTTGCGGAATATCGACGTGAGTCGGCAGTTTGGTTTTGTTGAGTCTGCTGGTTATTGCCGCGGCGATAATCGTCGGGGAATACTTGTTTCCGACGTCGTTCTGCACGATAAGTACGGGACGCACGCCCCCTTGTTCGCTCCCCACGACGGGGCTTAAATCGGCATAATAAATCTCACCGCGTTTTATCATATCGACACCTCCGAATACCTACAATTATGTACACGATGATTTTACCCAAGGGAAACTTCTTTAATACACCCGTCAAAAGCATATTATGAAAAATCGGCGCGCCGCGTGAAGTAAATCGCCGTAAATGACTGCATATAATAGGGAAAAGGCGGTGTTTTATGAAAATCGGAATCGTGGGATACGGAAATCTCGGGCGCGCGGCGGAAATCAACGCAAAAAATCTCGGATACGAAATAACGGGGATATTTTCAAGGCGGAACGTAACGTCGCCGTTTAAAACGAAAGTCTTTGACTTCAAAAATTTCGGAAGTTTCGATACGGAAACGGATATTATGCTTTTGTGCGGCGGCAGTAAAACCAATCTCAGGGAACAAAGCCGAATCGTCGCGAAAAGGTTTAATACGGCGGACACTTTCGACACCCACGCGGAAATCGCGGAACACATCAAAGAACTTGACGATATTCAGCAAAAAAGGCGCGGCGTGTCGATAACGGCTGCGGGGTGGGACCCTGGAATTTTCAGCGTTGCGAGAGTCGCGTTTTGCGCGTTCCTTTTTGAAGAACCATATACGATCTGGGGCAGGGGCGCGTCGCAGGGGCACGGGGAAGCGGTCAGGAGCATAAGCGGCGTGAAAAACGCGGTGCAATACACCGTGCCGAAAGAAAAAGTCGTCGATATGATATTGTCGGGCGAGAAACCTTTGAACACGCCCGAAAACCTGCACACTCGCGAAGTTTACGTCGTAAAGGAAGACGGCGCGGACGAAAAAGAAATCGAAAACAAAATCAAAAATACGGCATACTATTTCAAGGGTTACGAAACGAGCGTGCGGTTTATCGACGAAAACGAGTTTGAAAAAAACCATAAAAGCCTTGCCCACGGCGGCAGAGTCGCGGCGACGTCTAGCGGGGCAAAACTCGATTTTTCGATTGCGCTTCAAAGTAACCCCGATTTTACGGCAAAGATATTGTTGACTTATGCCCGCGCCGCGGTTAAAATGAACAAAGACGGCGTTATCGGAGGGCTGTCCGTTCTGGACGTTCCGCCGAAATACCTTTGCCACGACGAAGATTTTTTAAGGTTTTTGTAATGATTGACGAATTGAAAAATATCGAATACGTCCTTTTCGACCTTGACGGCACGGTGTCGGACAGTTCGGAAGGAATAACGAAAAGCGCGGACAAAGCGCTTAAATCGGAAGGGATTAACGTTCCTTTTGAAACGCTGACGAGTTTTATCGGTCCTGCGCTTCGCGTGAGTTTCGGCCGCTACACCGACGACGTGGAAAAACGCGACAGAATGCTGGACGTTTATCGCGAAAGATACAGCGAAAAGGGCTGGTGCGAAAACAAGATTTATCCCGGCATGGCGGAACTTTTACGCGATCTTCAAAAAAGCGGGAAACACGTCGTGCTTGCAAGCGCGAAACCCGAGTATTTTTGCAGAAAAATCATAAAATATTTCGGCGTGGAGCAATATTTCGATTTTATCGGCGGCAGCGATATGGAAGGAAAGCGCGACGACAAAACCGTGCTTTTAACCTACGTCCTTGACAACATCGGAAACCCCCGGTCGGACAAAATCGTGATGATCGGCGACAGAAAATTCGACGTCGAGTGCGCGCATAATCACGGCATTAAGTGCATCGGCGCAAAGTACGGATTTTCGGAAGGGGACGAGCTTAAAAACGCGGGCGCGGATTTTCTTGCCGACACCGTCGAAGATTTAAGAAAAATGCTGTTATAAAAAAAATTCCGCTTGAACACAGGCGGATTTTTCGTTATTTTTTAAGTGTTTATATAATAATGTCTTTTTGTATAAAAATACAACATAATTTTTCTTTTTACAAAAAGTCGAATATTTTTCGCTTGAAAAACCGAAAGTCTTATGTTATAGTATTTTTATAACTATTTGAAAAAAGGGGGCTATTGTATGAGAATAGCAATCGGATGTGACCACGGCGGATTTATTTTGAAGGCTGCGGTCGTTGACAAACTCAAAGAACTCGGACACGAAGTCGTCGACTTCGGCACAAACTCGGACGCATCGGTCGATTACCCCATTTACGGAGAAGCAGTGGCAAACGCCGTCGCAAGCAAAGAATGCGACCTCGGCGTGTTGCTTTGCGGCACGGGCATCGGTATTTCGATTGCCGCAAACAAGGTCAAAGGTATCCGCGCGGCAGTCGTTGACAACCTTTTCTGCGCGCAAGCCTGCAAGGAGCACAACAACGCCAACATCATCGCAATGGGCGGCAGAGTAGTTCGTCCCGAACTTGCGGTGCAAATCGTGGAACTTTGGCTGAAAACCGAATATGCGGGCGGACGTCATCAAAGACGCCTTGACGAAATCGCCGCAATCGAGGACAAGAACTTCAAATAATAATTACACGAGGAATTTTAATGATTCAGGAAGTAATAACAAATATCACGAGCGCCGAAAATCAGGCGGAAGAAATCGTCCGTGACGCAACAGCCCGCGCAAAGGAAATCAGGCTGAAAGCCGAGTCCGATGCCGACGTTATTCTGAAACAGGCTGCAAAAGACAGCAAGGACGCAACCCGTCTTCGTCAGAACAACGCGGAAGTCGCGGCGCAAAGAAAAACCGAAATGATCGCAAGAGAAGGCAACAAGGAAATCTCGGACTTTATCTCAAAATGCGTCGTGAACGAAGACGCCGCGGTCGAAACCGTAAAAGAAAAACTTTTCACAAAATATGGCAATCGTTGATATGAAAAAACTTACCCTTGTCGCTTACGGCAAGGATAAGCACGCGCTTTTGAAAACGCTTGAAAAAACGGGCGTCGTCGAAGTGCAGCGGTCGGAACTTATCGAAAACACTTTTAATAAGGAAAACCTTGACAGGCGTGACGAAATCACGTCTGCTACGTTGCGCCTTCAATTCGTTTTCGACTTTCTGAAAACCGAAAGCCGCACCGCGGTACTTATCAAAAAATCGGAAGCCAAGGCGGAAAAACATAAAACGCCGGTCGCGCCCGAAGACGTCCTGAACGTAACTCCCAAAAAGAAAAAATTTATAAATCCGACGCCCAGAATCGGCTTTGAAAAGTTTTATGAAATCGAAGGGCGGGAAGACGAAATCATGTCGAAAGTTTCCCGTCTGGAAGAAATCAGCCGTCGTTACGCCGATATAAAAGCGGAAACGAACAAACTTTGCGCGACAATCGACGGGCTGTCGGTTTATTCCGACGTCGCCGTCAGAATGTCGGCGTTTTGCGATACCGCGCATACGTCGGTCGTTCTTGGCGTTATAGATTCTTCAAAAACTTCCGTCCTTGAAAAAATCAGGAGCGAATATCCCGTATATATCGAAACTATGGGAGGCGGAAAATTGCTGCCCGTTGCGGTCGTCGCGCTGAAATCCGACGCCGACAAGGTTTTTGAAGCCCTAAACGAAGCGGACTTTGTGAAAACGTCGTATAACTTCGACGTTACCGCAAGCGAAAAAATCGCGGAACTCGAACAGGACGTAAAAACGCTCAACAGGGAAAAGCAAAGCCTCCTCGAAGAATCTTTGTCTTTTGAAGACGATATTCCCGACTTCAAACAACTTTACGATTATTACACCGTCGAAAACGCGCGACTCGTTGCGTCCGACGGGCTTGCTCTTACGAAAACGTCGTTCGTCCTTGAAGGCTGGTTCCCGAAAGACGAGGAAGAAAAGGTCGTAGGCGCAATTAAAAACACTACCGACGCGGTCGTTATCGAAACGCGTGATCCCGTTGCCGGCGACAGCGTGCCGACTCTTACCAAAAACAATAAAATCGTCGCGCCGTACGAAAACATTACGAATATGTATTCGCCCCCGTCGTATCGGGACGTCGATCCGAATCCCGTCGTCGCGTTTTTCTATTTCATTATTTTCGGAATTATGATGGGTGACGCCGTGTACGGACTTATCCTTATGCTGGGCGGTTTTTTGGGATATTTTTTGTTGAAACCCCCTCCCGGAAAAGGCAAAATACTTCTGATTATCGGAATGGGCGGATTATCGACGTTCATCTGGGGCGTGGTCTTCGGCGGCTGGCTTGCGTTTGACGTATCGGGAACGTTTTTGGAAAAACTTATCTGGTTCAAGCCCATTGACGAATCAAACCCGAACACCGCGCTTTATATGCTGGGATTAAGCCTTGCGGTCGGTGTGGTGCAAATCAACGTCAGCCTTGCGATGAAAGGATATCTCCTTGTAAAACGCGACAAAGACGTTATCGGCTTGTTCAACGAGGTCATAAGCTGGTTTTCGATACTCATCGGCATTATCCTGCTTGCGCTTAACATGCTGCTGAAACTTGCCGACGGGTTCAAAATCGCGGGTATCGTGTTTATGGTGGTCGGCGTACTGCTGATGCTCGTTCTCGGCGGGCGCGGCAAAAAGGGCATCAAAAAGATATTCGGCGGGTTTTCGCAACTTTACGGCGGCGTAAACTTTTTCAGCGATATATTGTCGTACAGCCGTTTGTTCGGCTTGGGACTTTCGACGGCGGTTATCGGAATGGTCGTCAACGAAATCTGCAAAGTCATCATTAATATACTGACGTTCAACGGCATATCCGTGCTTGGCGTTATCGTGGCGATCCCCATTTTTGCGGTCGGACACGTCTTTAATATCGCAATCAACACGCTTGGCACTTATATCCACGACGCAAGACTTCAATTTATTGAATTCTTCGGAAGATTTTTCGAGGGCGGCGGACACGTTTTCAAACCCCTCGGCTCAAATACAAAATACAACTATATAGAAAAGTAGGAGGGTACTTTTTATGTCATTAGGTTTAGTTTTTGCAATGCTCGGCGCAGCGCTCGCGGCAGGACTTTCAGGCGTAGGCTCGGCAATCGGTGTCGGTATGGTCGGTCGCTCGGCGGCAGGCGTCACTGCGGAAGATCCCGACAAATTCTCGAAACTTCTCGTTTTGCAGCTTCTTCCCGGTACGCAGGGCATCTACGGCTTGCTTATCGCCTTTATGGTATTCCTTAAAATCGGCGTTTTCAACAGCGCGGGTATGACGGATATCTCCTGGCAGGGCGGTCTTACCATTCTGTTCGCTTGCCTCCCCATGGCAATCGTCGGTTTGCTGAGCGCACTCCATCAGGCAAAAGTCGCAGTGTCGGGCGTCGCTCTCGTTGCGAAGCGTCCCGAAGAATCGGGTAAGGCAATCACCATGGCGATCATGGTCGAAACGTATGCGGTTCTCGCGCTCCTTATCTCGTTCCTCGGCGTATTCATTCCCAAAATCGTTTAATTAAAATGGAAGGAAAAGACGTTATTATTGAAAAAATCCTGTCGGACGCAAGACAAGAAGCCGATAAAATCGTCGCGGAAGCAAACGACTACGCAACCGCTACGCTCGATAAGGCAAAGGCGCAGGCAAAGGACAAAGTTTCCGTTGCCGAAAAAGCCGCCGAAACCGCGGGCATCGAATACGTCGGTCGTCGCATAACCGTCGCAGGCCTTGACCTTAAAAAGGCAAAGCTCAACGCAAAAATCGCGCTTCTGGACGACGTTTACGACAAAGCAGCGGACGCGGTCAGAAACGTTCCCGACAAGGATTACAAAAACCTTATCGAAGGTATGCTCGATTCTGCTGCCGAAGACGGCGACGTCGTCACGATTTCAAAAAACGACGCCAAAGTTCTGACGAAAGCATTTTTCGATTCTTATTCGAAAAAACGCGGCATAAACCTTTCGTTAAGTAAGGATCTCGGCGACTTCAAAGGCGGCGTCGTGCTCAGTGGCGGCGGGGTTGACAAAAACCTTACGTTCGAAGTCGAAATCAAGTTGTTGAGAGAACAAACCGAAAGCGAAATCGCCGGACTTTTGTTCAAGGGTGTCTGAAATGGCGGATAATTTGTTGTACGTCAACGCGCGTATAAAAGCGCTTGAAAACGGGCTTATGAGTCAACTGCACGTTTCGCGTCTTATCGACGCCGAAAACGTTAAGGACGCTTTCAAAATCTTGCAGGAATGCGGGTTTTCCGAAGGCGTCGCGCTTGACGATTACCGCTCGTACGAAAACCTTGTCGCGCTGAAAGAAAAAAACGTCGTCGACTTTTTCAAGGAAAATATGCTTGAAAAAACCGGTATGGACGCCGTGCTTCTGAAAAACGATTATCACAACGCGAAAGTTCTGATAAAAGCGAAGTATCTGCGCCTTGACGACGTGAAAGACATGCTTATGCCCGCAGGGCTTTTCGACGCCGACAAAATGAAGGCGGATATTTTTGACGACAATTACGAAAGTTATCCGTCCTTTATGGCGGAAGCACTTGACGCAATCGACGTTCAGTTCGCAGACGGCAACAGAAGCCCGAGGTTTATCGACGTAACCCTTGACAAGGCGATGTTTTCCGATATGTACGCTCGCATTTCAAAGTGCAATCAGCAGGCTTTGAAAGACTGGCTGAATCTTTTAATCGACACTGCAAACGTTTCGGCGTTTTTAAGGTGCAGGAAACTTCACCTTGACAAAAGCGTGTTTGACGAAGGATTTGTCGAAAAGGGCAGCATAGACAAGGCTTGGTTTGACGAATTGTACGAGTCGTCGGACGACGTCGTGAAAGATAAGGCGAAACTTTTAATAAGCGTCGGCGATCTTATCGACGTTGCGTTGTCGGACGCGGACGGCATGGTCAGGTTCGAAACCGCCGTCGACAACAAAATCACGAAACTGTTCAAGGACAATAAATACGATATGTTTTCGGTTGCGCCCATCGTCGGGTATTACTTCGGCAGGCTCACCGAAATCAAAGCCGTCAAACTTATCGTGTCGGCGGTCAAAAACAACCTTGATAAAAATCTTTTAAGACAAAGGACGAGAGAACTTTATGCTTAAAAAAGACGAAAACAATACGGTTACCGGCAAAATCGCCGTCGTGGGCGACAAGGACAGCGTCCTTGCGTTCAAGGCAATCGGGCTGGAAGTCCACACCGTCGAAAGCGCGGACGAGGCGGCAACCGTCCTTAAAAAACTCGCGCGGGACTGCGCGGTCATATTCATTACCGAACAAATCGCCGAAAAAGTCAGCGACGTCATTCAGAGATATAAGGCGCGTCCTTATCCCGCCGTCATTCCCATTCCTTCGGGAGAGGGCAGCAACGGCTTTGGTATGGACGGCATAAGAAGCGACGTGGAAAAGGCTATCGGCGCGGATATTTTGTTTAACAGAGAGGATTAACATTATGCAGAAAAACGACTTAAACGTTGGTAAAATCGTAAAAGTCAGCGGCCCGCTTATCGTTGCGGAAAATATGGGCGACAGCAAAATGTACGACGTCGTCCGCGTCAGCGATAAGAAACTTATCGGCGAAATTATCGAACTTCGCGGGGATAAGGCGTCCATTCAGGTCTATGAAGAAACCTCGGGACTGGGCCCCGGCGAAAACGTATATTCAACCGGCTATCCTCTGTCGGTCGAACTCGCGCCCGGACTTATCGAAGGTATTTACGACGGTATTCAACGCCCGCTTGAAAAACTTAAAGAGGCTTCGGGCGACCGTATTTCAAGGGGTATCGATATCCCCGCTATCGACCACGATAAAAAATGGCGTTTCGTGCCGACGAAAAAAGCAGGCGACAAAGTGTCGTCGGGCGACGTTATCGGCACCGTCAAAGAAAACGAAATCGTTACCGTGAAAATCATGGTGCCTTTCGGCGTCGAAGGGACGATTGAAAAAATCGAAGAAGGCGACTTCACCGTCGACGAAACAGTCGCGGTCGTCAAAACGGCAAAGGGCGAGAAGAACCTGAAAATGCTGCAAAGATGGCCCGTCCGTAAAGGCAGACCTTATAAAGAAAAACTTTCGCCGTCGATGCCGATGGTCACCGGTCAGCGCGTTATCGACACGCTGTTCCCGATTGCCCGCGGCGGCGTTGCTGCCGTTCCCGGTCCGTTCGGAAGCGGTAAAACCGTCGTTCAGCACCAGCTTGCAAAATGGGCGGACGCAGACATTATCGTTTACGTCGGCTGCGGCGAACGCGGAAACGAAATGACCGACGTTTTGAAAGAATTTCCCGAACTGAAAGACCCGAAAACGGGACAATCGCTGATGAAACGTACGATTCTTATCGCGAATACGTCGGATATGCCCGTTGCGGCGCGTGAAGCGTCCATTTACACAGGTATCACCATCGCCGAATATTTCCGCGATATGGGCTATAACGTCGCTATCATGGCGGACAGTACCTCCCGTTGGGCAGAAGCGCTGCGCGAAATGAGCGGACGATTGGAAGAAATGCCCGGCGAAGAAGGCTATCCCGCTTACCTTTCAAGCCGCCTTGCGGAATTCTATGAAAGAGCGGGTATCGTAAAAGTTCTCGGAAACGAGGATACGGTCGGCTCGATTACGGCAATCGGCGCGGTTTCGCCTCCGGGCGGCGACCTTTCCGAACCCGTTTCGCAGGCAACCCTTCGTATAGTTAAGGTTTTCTGGGGGCTTTCGGCGTCGCTCGCTTACAAACGTCACTTCCCGGCAATCGACTGGATTCAAAGTTATTCCCTTTACGCAGACAGGCTTGCCGACTGGTACACCGATAATATGGGCGAGGAATGGAACGTAATGCGTCAGGAATTTATGTCGATTTTGCAGGACGAGGCGCGACTGGACGAAATCGTCCGACTTGTCGGTATGGACGCGCTCGGCGCAAAAGACCGCTGGACGATGGAAACCGCAAAATCCATCCGCGAAGACTATCTGCATCAGAATGCTTTCCACGAGGTCGATACCTACGCTTCGCTCAAAAAACAAGCCGAAATGATGCGGCTGATCCTTGAAAACTACAAGCTCGGGCTCGAAGCGCTTGAAAAAGGCGTCGATATCGAAGATATGCTTGCAATTCCCGTCAAGGAACAAATCGGCAGAAGTAAGTATATCCCCGAAACGGAAATAAATAAATTCAACGACATCGAAAAAGACCTTAAAGAAGAAATGCTGTCGCTTGTCAGCGAGGGAGGACGTGACTGATGCTTAAAGAATATAAAACTATCCGCGAAATCGTCGGACCTCTTATGCTCGTTGAGGGCGTCGAGGGTGTAAAATACAACGAAATGGTTGAAATCGTCGCCGCAGACGGCGCAATCCGCCGCGGTAAAGTGTTGGAAATCAACCGCGATAAGGCGCTCGTTCAGTTGTTCGAGCCGTCGCAGGGCATTCAGATGTCATCGTCCAAAGCAAGATTTTTGGGCAAGAGCATGGAACTTGCGGTGTCCGAAGATATGCTCGGCCGCGTCTTCGACGGTATCGGCAATCCCCGTGACGGCGGCGCGCCCGTTATCCCCGAAGACAGACTTGACGTAAACGGTCAGCCTATAAACCCCGCCGCGCGCGATTATCCCGATGAATTCATTCAGACGGGCGTCAGCGCAATCGACGGACTTAATACCCTTGTCAGGGGACAAAAACTGCCCGTGTTCAGCGTGTCGGGACTTCCCCATGCGGAACTTGCGGCGCAAATCGCAAGACAAGCGAAAGTTCTGAACAGCGACAGCAAATTCGCCGTCGTTTTCGCCGCTGTCGGTATCACATTTGAAGAAGCGGATTTCTTTATCTCCGATTTCAGAAAAACAGGCGCAATCGAACGCGCGGTGCTTTTCATTAACCTTGCAAACGATCCCGCGGTCGAACGTATCGCAACGCCGCGTATGGCACTGACCGCAGCGGAATATCTTGCGTTTGAAAAGGGCATGCACGTGCTTGTCATCACGACGGATATCACCAACTACGCCGAAGCCTTGCGCGAAGTCTCCGCCGCACGAAAAGAAGTGCCCGGTCGCCGCGGCTATCCCGGTTATCTGTACACCGACCTTGCGACGCTTTACGAACGCGCGGGAAGAATCAACGGGAAAGAAGGCTCGATTACGCAAATCCCCATTCTTACGATGCCCGAAGACGACAAAACGCACCCCATTCCCGACCTTACCGGATACATCACCGAAGGACAAATCATTTTGTCGCGTGAACTTTATAAAAAGGGCGTAACGCCGCCTATCGACGTGTTGCCGTCCCTCTCCCGTCTGAAAGACAAAGGTATCGGCGTCGGAAAAACGCGCGAAGACCACGCGGACACGATGAACCAGTTGTTCTCGGCTTATGCAAGGGGCAAGGAAGCAAAGGAACTTTCAACCATTCTCGGCGAAGCGGCACTTACCGAAATCGACAAAAAATACGCACACTTTGCGGACGAGTTTGAAAAGAAATACGTCTCGCAAGGCTTCAATACAAACAGAAGTATAAATGAAACTCTGGACATCGGCTGGGAACTTTTAAGACTCCTTCCGAGGAACGAACTCAAACGTATCAAGGATAAATTCCTTGACATTTATTACGACAAATCCGAGGGATTAAATGGCTAAAATGAACGTTAATCCCACTCGTATGGAATTAAGGCGGCTTAAAACCCGTCTTAAAACCGCAACGAGAGGGCACAAACTTTTGAAGGATAAGTCGGACGAAATGATAAGACAGTTTATGGTTTACGTCCGTGAAAACAAACGCCTTCGCGAAGAAATCGAGGCCGAACTTTCAAGCGCGTTGAAAGGCTTTACGCTGGCGCGCGCCGTTTCGTCCAACGCCGTCATCGAAGAAGCCGTGATGATGCCCGCAACGAAAGCCGAAATTTCGCTTTCGTCCGACAACGTCATGAGCGTCGAAGTGCCAAGTATCTCCGTTGTCGAACACGAAGGACAGGACAAATATCCTTATTCTTTCGACACCGTTACGTCGGAACTTGACGCGTCGATCGGCACTCTTTCGACGCTGCTTGTGAAACTCGTAAAACTTGCGGAAGTCGAAAAAACCTGCAATATGCTCGCCGACGAAATCGAAAAGAACCGCCGTCGCGTCAACGCTCTTGAATACGTAATGATTCCGCAAATCGAGGAAACCATAAAGTATATCAATATGAAACTTGACGAGAACGAAAGGGCGTCGACGATAAGGCTGATGAAAGTCAAATCCATGATTGAGCAAAAGTCATAATTTTGCGATATTTTGCTTTTTCGGCGGAACCCGAAAAATCGTGTACGCTAAGTACACTGGATTTTTCTGAACCCGCCGAGAAAACCACAATCTCATCAAAATTCTGACTTTTGCAACATTAAATTTCATCAAATTCTCGCCGTTTTAAGAGAACTATATTTAGCACCCAAGCGGGTGCTTTTTTTGTTGGATTTTTTTCGTGTTACGCACGTTATGTCATTCCGAGCGAAAAACAGGGGGTCCCCAAAAGATACTGTGTACTTTTGGGGAAAAGGCGCACACAAACATATGAGTGAGCGTTATCGCTTGCGATAACGTGATTTCAAAAGTGAAGTTGTGCGACGCGTACACTAGGATTTTTCTGAACCCGCCGAGAAAACCACAATCTCATCAAAATTCTGACTTTTGCAACATTAAATTTCATCAAATTCTCGCCGTTTTTACGGCGATTTTTTGATTTTTAGAATCCCAAAAGAAACATCCGGGGTCCCCGCAAGATACTGTGTACTTGTGGGGCTTTTAAAAAGCACCGATAAAAAATCGGTGCTTTTCTTATTTTTTAATATAAATTGTTGTTAATGTTATTATCTTTGCGGTTTTTTGGATTTTTTGAAGCCTTTCAGGAATTTGCGGAAGCCGCCTTTTTTCTTGTTGAAAATATCGACAAGTCCGTCAACGCTCGATTCCGAAACAAGCCCGCCCGTGAATCCCGAAAAACTCCTAAGCGGCATCGTTACGATACTGTTCACCGCCATCATCTGGTTTGCCGCGCCTTTCGTGAGGATTTTTGCGCCGAAAACCAGAACTTTTTTCAGGAATTTTCCGAATCCCGTAATCGAAACCTCGTCGACGGTGCTGTTTATGTCAAACTCGCCGCGTTTCGGGGGGATATTTTCGGGCACTTCCGCGCCGTATACCGCCGAAAACTCTTCAATGGGAAGTTCGGTTGCGGACGCAATGTCATAATACGAGGGCGCTTCCTTTGAATAATCTTTGATTTGCACCGCGGGGGCGTTGACCGTAACTACGTGCGACAGTTTAATATCGCGGCTGCTTGCGCCGACAAGGATTTCAAACTCGCCCGATTCGACCGTCCAGTCGTGAACGAGAACGTTGTAAAACGCGAACGCGCGCTTGTCAAGGGTGACGGTAATCGTCTTTGTTTCGCCGGGTTCAAGATAAACTTTATCAAATCCTTTCAGTTCCTTTTCGGGACGGAAAATCGTGGATTTCACGTCTTTTACGTAAACCTGCGAAACTTCCGCGCCGGCGACTTTGCCGGTGTTTTTCACGTCAAACGTAACGGTGAGAACGTCCGCGTCGGTTATCGTGTCCGAAGACACTTTCAGGTTGGAATATTCAAACGTCGTATAAGACAAGCCAAAACCGAAGGGGTAGCGCACGGGTTTGTTCGCGCTGTCGAAGTAACGATATCCGACGAATACGCTTTCGCGATACTGCACGTTTTTCGTGCCCATCGGGAAGTATGCGCTGTTGATATTGTCGTTGAGATGTTTCTGGAAAGTTTCGGCAAGTTTGCCCGACGGGTTTGCGTCGCCGAACAGCACGTCAACCGCGCCTTCGCCGCCCGCTTCGCCGCCGACGTAAATATTGAGAAGGGCTTGGACGCGTTTCGTCCAGGGAAGGGTAACGGGCGAGCCGCACACCAGAACGACCACAAGATTTTCGTTGACTTTTGCAAGTTCGTCCACAAGTTTGTTGTGTCCCATCGGCAAATCCATATGACGTCTGTCAAATCCTTCGCTTTCGTACTCGGGTGTGAGACCGATGACAACAATGACTTTATCGTGCGATTTTGCACACTCAACTGCCTCTTTCAGTAATTTCTTGTTGTAGCCGTCGCCTTTTAAGGAGTACCCGCGGACGTAGTCGTAAGAGATATTTTCCTTATTCATTGCGTCGAGAATCGAAACGAGATTTTTGGGGTGAATCTGCGAAGAGCCGCCGCCTTGATACCTTGGCGTTTCGGCAAGTGCGCCGATAATCGCGACTTTGTCTGTCTTCGAAAACGGCAGAATGCCGTTATCGTTTTTCAGAAGAACCGCGCCTGCCGCCGCCATTTTTCTTGCAAGAGCGTGGTGCAAAGCGTAGTCGCAAACGTATCCGTCGCGCTTCGACTTTTCGCCTTTTCGGACATATTCCAAAACGTGCGTTACCGCCTTGTCAAGATCTTCCATGGAAAGCGTGCCGTTGTTCACCGCGTCGATAACCGCCTGATCGTGCAAGCCGTTGTTGCCGGGCATTTCAAGGTCGATACCGCCTTTCACGCCTTCGACGCGGCGGTTGATTGCGCCCCAGTCGGAGACGACCATACCCTTAAAGCCGAACTCGTCGCGCAAAACTTTGTTGATCATCTTGTCGCTTTCCGAGACGTATTCGCCGTTAAGGCGGTTGTAGCTGCACATAACCTGCCACGGATCCGAGCGTTTGACCGCGGTTTCAAAAGCGGGGAGATATATTTCGCGAAGAGCGCGCTCGTCAACGATTGCGTCAATCGACATACGGCTGTTTTCCTGATTGTTCGCGCAGTAGTGTTTCAGACTTGCGCCGACGTTTTCGGATTGAAGCCCGTCAATGAACGCGGAAGCCATTTGTCCCGAAAGATAAGGATCTTCCGAAAAATATTCAAAATTCCTGCCGCAAAGGGGGGAACGTTTGATATTCGTGCCGGGTCCAAGCACCGTGCATACGCCTTGCGTCGCCGCTTCCTGTCCGATTGCTTTTGCACATTCGTAAGCGAGGTTTCTGTCCCACGAACTGCCGTAAACGACAAGAGAGGGGAAACAAGTCGAAGGAACGCTGTCTTTCATCACGTTGGTGATGCTGCCGCCCTCGATTTCTTCACGCGTGCCGTGCGGGCCGTCCGTCATTTTCACCGACGGGATACCAAGCCTTTCCACGGGATAAGTCGTCCAGAACGTCTTGCCGCTTAACAAATGTACCTTTTCTTCAAGAGTAAGTTTGCCGACGAGAGTTTTTACGTCTTCCATATACTCCTCCATATTAGCATAGTATAAAAATATTCTATCATATACGAAAAAACTTTGCAATCGTTGAAAAGCGGTTGGAAGTCATTTATTATAAATGATATATAAAATTATTACTTTGTTTCCCGCATTGCTAAATTAAGTTTACACAAAAAACATTATGTGTTATAATATCACGTATGTTTTGATTATCTTACGGTGTCAAAACGAATATCTCTTCGGAGTGATTTTATGGAAGACAAACCCAATAAACTTGTTTTCAAAAAGGAAGATATCTGGCTTATCCCCAACGTCATCACGTATTTCAGAATGTTGTGCATTCCCGTATTCGTGGCGTTGTGCCTTGTCGGCGGACTTAAAGGGAAGACGGATTTGATTTACTGGGCGCTCGGCGTATTTTTCGTTGCGGCGTGCTCCGACCTTGTCGATGGCAAAATCGCAAGAAAATACAATATGGTGTCGGACATCGGCAAAGTGTTTGACCCCCTTGCGGACAAACTAATGCACGTTTCGTCGATACTGTGCCTGGTCATCATCAACTATATGCCCTGGTATTTCCTTGTGCTTATCGCGGTGAAAGAACTGTTGATGATTTGTTTCTCGCCCATGCTCCTGAAACGCAAAATCGTCATTCAGGCGGTGTTTGCGGGGAAAATCGCGTCGGCGGTCATTTCGGGCGGCGTAGTGCTTACTTTCTTCCACGCGCTTCTTGTCAAATGGTGGACGTTCGGCACGACGGTGCAGGGCATTCAGATGAGCCTTGACTGGATTGTAATGCTTATCGGTTGCGTGCTTGCGATTTACGCGCTTGTCACTTATATCGTCATTATGCTGAAAGAACTTAAAAAATTCGACGCCGATTTCAAGGCGGGCAAGGTCGATAAATTCGGCAACAGGCTTGACGAAACGACGGAAGACGCAAAGTCCGAACCTGTGGCACAAGACGCAGAAAACGAATCGGCAACAAAGTAATAACGCACAGATACTTTGAACTCTTGCAAAGTGGCGGCAACGTCGCTTTGTATTTTATATTGAAAATTTTTTAGTGGTACGTATTATGGATATGGAAAAAACTTATCAACCGCAGAGTTTCGAACAGAAAATCTACGATTACTGGATGAAAAACAAATTCTTTGAGGCTCACGTCAACAAAAAGAAAGAGCCTTTCACAATTATGATGCCGCCCCCCAACGTCACGGGACAGCTGCACATGGGACACGCCCTCGATAATACCATTCAGGATATTATTATCCGCTTTAAGCGTATGGACGGCTACGAAGCGTTGTGGCTTCCCGGCACCGACCACGCAAGCATCGCGACGGAACTCAAAATCGTCGATCAAATGAAGGCGGAAGGGCTCACGAAAAACGACGTCGGTCGCGACGGCTTCCTTGAAAGAGCCTGGGCATGGACGCATAAGTACGGCGGCAGAATCGTCGAACAGCAAAAACGCCTCGGCACGTCGTGCGACTGGTCGAAACAAGCGTTCACAATGGACGAAAATCTGTCGGCGGCAGTGCAGGAAGTTTTCATCCGCCTTTATGAAAAAGGTCTTATTTACCGCGGCGACAGGATTATCAACTGGTGCCCCGGTTGCCATACCGCGCTTTCCGACGCGGAAGTCGAATATACCGAAAAGGACAGTTTCCTCTGGCATATCCGTTACCCCGTGAAGGACAGCGACAAGTATGTCGTCATCGCGACGACTCGTCCCGAAACGCTCCTTGGCGATACGGCGGTTGCGGTCAACCCGAAGGACGAAAGATACAAGGATATTCTGGGCAAGACGCTGATTTTGCCTATTGTCGGGCGTGAAATTCCCCTTATCGCCGACGACTATTGTGAGATAGGTTTCGGCACGGGCGCGGTGAAAATCACCCCCGCTCACGATCCCAACGACTTTGAAGTCGGGCTTCGTCATAACCTTGACGTCATCCGCGTGATGGACGACAGCGGCATTATGAACGAAAACGCCGGCAAATACCAGGGGCTTACGCGCGACGAGTGCCGTCAACAAATCGTGGAAGACCTGAAAGAGCAGGGCTTTTTGGTGAAAATCGAACCGTACAAGCACAACGTCGGCGAATGTTATCGCTGCAAAAACGTCGTTGAACCGATGGTGTCGAAACAGTGGTTCGTGTCGATGAAACCCCTTGCGAAACCCGCAATCAAGGCGGTCAAATCAAAACGTATCGAATTTATCCCCACCCGCTTTGAAAAAATCTACTTCAACTGGATGGAAAACGTCAAAGACTGGTGTATTTCCCGTCAACTCTGGTGGGGACATCGTATCCCCGCGTATTACTGCGAAGAATGCGGCGAAATGGTTGTCGCAAAGGAAATGCCCGCGGTCTGCCCGAAGTGCGGCTGCACTCATTTCAAGCAGGACGAAGACGTTCTTGACACCTGGTTTTCCAGCGCGTTGTGGCCGTTCTCGACGCTCGGCTTCCCCAGAAATACCGAAGAACTGAAATATTTTTACCCCACGAATTTGCTTGTCACGGCATACGACATCATCTTCTTCTGGGTTGCGCGAATGATTTTCAGCGGCATCGAAAATATGCACGAAGTGCCGTTCACGGAAGTCCTTATTCACGGCATCGTGCGCGACAGCGAAGGCAGAAAAATGTCGAAATCCTTAAATAACGGCGTCGATCCCTTGCTTATCATCGACAAGTACGGCGCGGACGCATTAAGGTTTTCGCTTGCAACGGGCGTTGCCCCCGGCGGCGATACGAGATTTATCGAAGAAAAGGTTGAGTCTGCAAGGAACTTCATCAATAAAATCTGGAACGCGTCCCGTTTCGTCCTTATGAACAGCGAGGGCAAAGATTTCAAAAAATTGGAAGATATCCGCCTGACTTATGCCGATAAGTGGATTTTGTCAAGGCTCAACAACGTCGTGAAAGAAGTCACGATAAACCTCAACAAATACGAAATCGGGCTTGCCACCGGCAAACTTTACGACTTCGTTTGGAGCGACTTTTGCGACTGGTATATCGAAGCGACCAAACCCATGCTTTACGGCGACAACGAAAGGGCTAAACTTAACGCGCTGACCGTTCTCAATTTCGTTCTGGACGAAATTCTGAAACTTATGCACCCGTTTATCCCGTTCGTAACCGAAGAGATTTATCAGTATAAACAGACCGGAAAACGCCACGCGCTTATGATGCAGGAATGGCCGAAATACAACAAAAAGTTTAACTATTACAAGGAAGCGAAAGCCTTTGAAGGCGTGATGGATATCATTAAGGCAATCCGAAACGTCAGAAACGAAATGCAGGTCGCGCCGTCGAAGAAAATCAAAGTGTACGTCAAAGCGGGCGAACACGCGGCGGTCGTCGAAAAACTTTCGACCTACATCGAAAAGATGGCGGGAGTCGGCGAAGTCGTGATGACCGATGAAAAACCCGACGAAAAGAAACTGTCCGCACTCGTTACCCCTTACGCCGAAATCTTTATCCCGCTTGGCGAACTTATCGACACCGATAAGGAAATCGCAAGGCTTAATAAGGAACTTGACGGCGTGAACAAGGAAATCGCAAGGGGCGAAGGCATGCTCAACAACAAAGGCTTTATCGCAAAAGCGCCGAAACAACTTATCGACGCGGAAACCGAAAAGTTGAAAAAGAACAGGGAACTGAAAGAAAAACTTGTCGCCCGTATCGAAGACTTGAAGTAAATTTTGTCCAAAAATAAAAAGGATTAAGGAACGTTGCCTTAATCCTTTTTTTGTTGAAAGAAATTGTTAAAAATCGGGAATGTACGCGGTGGTCGCGCTTTCGAGATCCTGCACGAAACCGTTTTCGATATTAAGTTCCGACAAAGCGTTGAGCGCGCGTTTGTATTCAAGCGGAGTGATACGGCGGTTGATGTCGGGGAAAAATTCGACGTTTATCGGCACGTACTGCGCCATGAGCGAAAGAAAGGCAGAGTCCTTGAAATTGTCCGAAAAAACTTTCAGTACAGCCAACGTGTTGTCGATATGAGAAGGCAGTATAAGGTGTCTGACGATAACGCCGGATTTGATAAGTCCGTTTTCGATTTTCACTTTTCCGGAAAGTCTGATCATTTCGGAAATTGCGTCAAAAGCGTACTTAAAGTAATCGGATTTACCTGATAAACGCCGTGATAGCGCGCTGTCAACATATTTTAAGTCGGGCAGCCAAACGTTAACGTAAGGTGCGAGCGCACGCACCGTTTCAACAGTTTCAAAGCCGCTTGTGTTCCAAACTACTGGGTTTTTCGGGGTGTAATACGAAAACGCTTTTATTATGCCGTCGGCATATTGCGTTGCGGAAACAAGGTTGATATTGTCCGAAACCGAATCGTAGTATTCAAAAAGCGCGGCAAGTTCTTTCGGCGAATAAACCTTTCCCGTAACTTTCCTGCTTATTTTTGCGTTCTGACAAAATACGCAGCGCATCGTGCAACCCGAAAAGAAGATCGCGCCCGATCCGCGCCCGCCGCTTATCACGGGTTCTTCCCATTCGTGTATCCCGTGATACGACACGTGAATGTCGCCATCGGCAAGGCACAAACCGTAACTTTTGTCGCGGTCAACGCCGCATAAATTCGGGCAAAGTCTGCACGTCATAGTCGCAATATCCTTTTAAGTTGACGTTTTTATTTGCAATATACGTCTTTATTGTATATAATTATAGAATAATCAAAACAATAAGGCAATCTAATGAAAGACAAAATCCGCTCAAAAATCGATTCCGAAAAGAAGAGAATGAAATATTTCAGAATGACTCTTCAATACAGCAACAAATATATCTGGTATTTGCTGCTTCTTGCCGTGTGCCCGTCGGTGCTTACGGTGTTTGTGTTTTCTCCGTACGGCACGATCGATTATTTTTGCAATTTCAGGGCGTTTTACGGCGCGGATTTCAGGACGATTTACCTTGTCGCGTCCGGGATAAATCCGAAGTTATATTATCTTGGCATAGTGGGGCTTATCGTTATCCCCGTGTGTTTCAGCATACTTTTCGGCGCGGTTGAAAGGCACATGCGCGTGGGGGAATTCAATCTCGGTTTCGACAGGATTCTCACAAGGCTCAATTTCAACTTCCTGACTGCGCTGAAATTTTCGATGACGCTTTTCGTCGTATATGAAATTTTCAAGTTTTTGCAGGTCGTTATGTTTTATCTGCTGACGCACTCCTTGCAAATCGAATGGGCGTTCGCGTTGTCGCTTATATGGTACGTTGCGCTGTACGCCGCGGAACTTTTCCTGCTTGCCGCAACGATACTGTGGGTGCCGACAATGTTGCAGACGGGGCTCAGCAGCACAAAGGCGTTGGGGCTTGCGATAAGACAGGGCGCGAAACAAATTTTCCCGACGATGGTCAGTCTGATGATTCCGACGCTTCCGATGCTCATACTTATGGTTGTGAACTCGGTTCTGAATCTGAAACTCGACGTCGTGCTGGACGCGATTCTCCTTACGATTTCAATCGTATTTTACGTAATATATATGTACACGATGTTCTTCGATATCAACGGCATCGACAGGGAAGACCTGAAAAAAATCGATATCTGGAAAGAGAACAAAAAACGCAGGAAAGGTAACTGATATGGAAGTAAGAAGCGCAATAAACATTTTATTTTCAAAATTCAACATAAACTATCGCGTGTTTTTGTATTTGTTCGTCGTCACCGCGATCGTTATCGCAATCGCCGCAAGCGCGGTTATGCCGACTTTTAACGAGGTTATCAAAAACCCCGAAACGACCGAATCGTTCACCGCCGTCACAAATACTTTCGCCGATTATTTAAGGGGACAGACGACGTTTTCGCAGGTTATCGCAAGCGGTAAAACCTTTTATCACACGGTAATCGACCTTATGAACGCCACGAACGCGACGGCGGCTTTCTGGGTAACCGTCGTTGTGGTTTCGTTTTTCATAAGGCTTGCGATGTCGTTTTGCTATCCCGCGATTTCCGACGTTATCAGCAATTTTATGAGCAGCAATATGTCGTACGGGCTTTTGAGTAATATATTGAAAAACTTTTCGCTGTGCGCCAAGTACGCGTTTTTCCATACGATAATCACAATGGTTACGGATATTGCGATATTCTTTGCGATTTACGGCGTTACGAAACTGTTTTTCCCGATCATCGGCGTGTTTGCATTCGCACTTGCGCTTGTTTGTGCCGTCGTACTTATCGCGCTTCGTCTGACGTTTTCGTCGGGCGTTATCCCCGAAATGGTCGTCGGGGGAGAGAAAAAATATTTCGGCGCGCTTAAAACCGGCTTTTCTTATATGAAAAAATACTTCGGCAAAATTTTCGGCGCAAACTGCATCGTGATTTTCGTCATATACTCGCTTATGATGCTGACGACGCTTATTACGTTCGGCGTGGCGTTTTTCGTGCTCGGATCCATGCTCGTGACGTACATTCACGTTATGCAACTTGTGTTTTATTACGAAAGCAAGAGTATGCGTTACTACACCGATGCATATACGATCGTCAATACCGCGCCCATTTCGGAGCGTATCGACCTGCAAGACGAACTTCTGAGAAAAGACGACTGATTTTTAAGAAAAGAACCTTTTCGACAAAACTTTTTATATTTTGACATTCGCGCGGATTTTTTGGAATCCGCGCTTTTTTTCGCACTTTTTATAATTTCTTGAAAGAGATGACAAAAACCTTGTCTTTTCGTCCTTTTTTGCGACGTTTTTCGACGCTTTTCGCCGATGTCATAAAACGTTGACTTTTCAAATTTTCGGGTTGTATAGTGTGTTTGTCAGCGGGAGGAAAAGGTATGAACGACGCACTTAACACCAAAATTTTACTTACATTGTACAAAAGAATCCCGGAAGAAATCCGACGAAACGAAAAGAAAGTATTGAAAATCGCAAGCCGCAGTTTTTACGGGTACGGCGCGGCTGAAACAATGAAAACTTATGAAAAAATCATTGATATGAACGACGAAAAAATCCGCCTTATCAATCTGAAACTTCTTATCGACAAAGCCTTTAATCTGCTTGTGTCGGAAGATATGCGCGTAATCATAATGCGCTTTATAAAAGGGCTGACGTTTCAGGAAATGGCGGACGAGCTCGACGTGTCCATAAGACAGGTTTTCAGGTTGTACGACACGGCGATTACAAGTTTCACGACGCAGCTCGAATACCTGAAATTTCCGCAAGAAAAAATCGCCGCAGAGTTCGGCGATCTGATGATTTACAAGGAAACTTGTTTCAGACTCTCAAACGAGTACGGCGTGATGGATTAGTAACGGCGATTGTCGTAATATCCGTCGTCGTAGTCGTCGTCGGGGCGTCTGTCGCGGCGATAATCGTCACGTCGTCTGCCGTCGTCGTAATCGTCGCGGTAACGACTGCGGGGGCGGTCGTAGGGCGACGCGCCGTAATCGTTCATCGTGCTGTTTCTGTCGTAATCGTAGCGACCTTTTTTGGAAGGCTTGAACAGCAGAAGCACAATGACAAGCGCAGGCACGACAATGCCGACGATAAGAATAATGCGGGTGAGTTTGTTGGGATCCGCCGCTTTCGTTTCAACGGTTTTGTCGGGAACGACGGTGGGACGGTAGTTGGGGTGCAAGTCGATGATATAGTCGGTCATCGCTACGCCGCCGTCTTTCGTTTTAAGACAACTTGTGGGGATATATCCGTATTCCCCGCCGCATCTGACGTAAATGCAGGAAGTACCGTCGTATTCGCCTTTGCCGATGAACGTGATTGCAGGGGCTTCCGCCGGGGTAAGAGTTTTCGTGGTAAAACCGGACCTTCCTTTCACGTAAAACGAAGCGTCGCTTGACAACGAAAGTTCGATGGTGAAACCGCCAAGCGGTTCTTTGTCGGCGTCGGTCAGGGAAACGAAGTTCGAGGCGTCTTTGACGTAAAGGTCGTCAAGCCCGTTGTATTTAATATAGAAAACGTCGCCGTCGATTTCGGTAACGTCGAAATAATACGTCGAAGGAATTTCAAAAAGTTTAATTTCCGTGCCGTTTAATAAACGAGTGTATACGTCAAGCGACACGTTGTTTTTCACGCGGTATGTGCCGAGCTGATACGTTCCGTCCGTTTCGGCGTGAGAAACCGCGCTTGCGGGCATAAACGCAAACGTCAGACACGTAACGGATATCAAGAGTATGACAAGAATACTTAACTTTTTCAAATTCGCACCTTTAACAATATTAACCATACGCATTAAATTATATAACACTATTCAATAAAAATAAAGTGTTTTATCACCGGAAAATGAAAGAAAACCAAATCGAAATTATCAAAAAAGTCCGCGCAATCGAAAACGAGATGTCGAAAAGGCGCGGTCTTGACCGCCTCGTCAACTACAACTCGGGCGAGGTCGTGCATAAAAAACAAATGGAGTTTCATAAGTGCGACAAGAAAAATCGCTGGGTTTTCGGCGGAAACAGAACGGGAAAAACCGAGTGCGGAGCGGTCGAAACGGTCTGGCTGCTGCGCGGAATCCACCCCTATAAAAAGAATAAGCCCGACGTAACGGGGTGGGTGGTGTCGGTGTCGTACGAGGTGCAAAGGGAAGTCGCGCAACAAAAGATACTTTCGTATCTTTCGCCCGACTGGATTTTGGACGTCGTGATGCAGCAGGGCAGGAAAGACAGCCTGAAAAACGGCGTCATCGACACCATCGTCGTCAAAAACGTGTTTGGCGGGACAAGCCGTCTTTCTTTCAAAAGCGCGGATCAGGGGCGCGAAAAATTTCAGGGCGCGAGCCTCGATTTCGTGTGGTTTGACGAAGAACCGCCGAAAGATATTTACGAAGAATGCGTGATGCGCGTCCTTGACAGGTGCGGCGAGATTTATTGCACGATGACGCCGCTGAAAGGTCTGACGTGGGTGTACGACGAAATATATCTGAACGTCCGTCAAAATCCCGAAATATGGTATGAGCAAATGGAGTGGAAAGACAACCCGTACCTTGACGAAAACGAGGTTGAAAAACTTATCGCCTCGACGTCCGACGACTTGCAGGAATCGCGTCGTTTCGGCAGATTCAAGTCGGAAGGCGGGCTTGTGTATTCTGAATTCGACGAGAACGTGCACGTTATCGATCCGTTTCCCGTCCCGCGCGAGTGGCAGTGCAATATCTCAATCGACCCGGGGCTTAAAAATCCGCTGTCGTGCCACTTTTACGCAGTGGACGGCGACGGCGTGATTTACGTCGTGGGCGAGCATTACGAGGCGGGGAAGGACATTAACCATCACGTCAAAAAGATATTCGAACTTGCAGACAGTCTCGGCTGGGCAAGGGACGGAAAAGGCAGACTTTCGGCACTTATCGACAGCGCGTCCGAGCAGCGCACGCTCGCTTATCAGAAAAGCGTCGCCGAACTCTTTTACGACAACGGAATACTTGTAAATTCCAAAGTCGACAAAAACCTTTTCAGCGGAATTTCAAGGATAAAATCTCTGTTTTTCGAACGTCCGCCGCGCATTTACATTTTCAGAAACTGCGTGAATATGATAAGGGAAATCAAAGGGTACAACTGGGGCGACGGCGACCGTCCCGTGAAACGCGATGACCACGCCATGGACGACCTAAGATACTTTGTTATGTCCCGTCCCGAACCGCAGGACGCGCTCTTTAAGACGGACAAGGGGCTTATCGGCGAAGATAAAGACAATCTTATCAGAAAATTGAAACGAGGAAGATATGAAAAACGATGACGTTTACGTTGACGCCCTGAAAAAGAAAGCCGAAGGCTTTACCGCAACCGAAATATCCGAAGAATACTCCTCGGACGGCGACGGTAACCTCGTGCTTGTCAAAAGGAAGGTCAACTCAAAATATTATCCGCCCGACACCGCGGCAATCAAAAGCGTTCTCGATATGGACATTCTCGAAACCCTGTCCGACGAAGAACTCGAAAACGAAAAACGCAGGCTCCTTACCGAGTTTGCAAATATAGAAAGGAAAGGATGACTATGAAAGAAAAAGACAAAAAAGCGTTTCACGACCAAATCGTGAAAGAAGTCAAACAGGATTTTGAAGAGCGACGTCAGAAACGCCGTCCCGTCGAACTTGCCTGGCGGCTTAACATGAACTTTCTTATGGGAAATCAGTACGCAAGCATCACGCCGACGGGCGACATCGACGACTACGGCAGGCAGTATTACTGGCAGGAACGGGAAGTTTACAACCATATCGCGCCTATCGTCGAAACCCGACTTGCAAAACTGACGCGCGTCAAATCGGGCGTGTCGATCCGACCGAAAACAAGCGACGAGTGCGACGTGCAAAGCGCGAAATTCGCAACCGCAATCCTGCAAAGCATAATGGAAGAAAATTGTTTTTCCGCGCTTTTGCAAAAGGCGAACGGATGGGCGGAAACCTGCGGCAGTGTATTTTACAAAATCGCGTGGAATAACGAAAAAGGCAAAAAGTTTATCCTTGACGGAAAGCCCGTTTACGACGGCGACGTCGACATCACGGTGTGTCCGCCTTTTGAAATTTATCCCGAAAATCTGCAAATCGAGTCGTTGCAGGATCAGCCGTCGATTATCCACGCAAAGGCTTATTCCGTGGACGACGTGAAGCGTATATGGGGCGTCGACGTCAAAGGCGAGGACGTGAACGTGTTCACCCTTGACAAGACGGGCGTAACAGGCGGATTCGGATACACCGCGTCGGTGCCGAAAATCATCGACGAAGTGCGCCACGACGCCGTCATCGTCATCGAAAAGTACGAAAAGCCCACGGCAAAGTTCAAGGACGGGCGACTTATCATCGTTGCGGGCGACACCCTGCTGTACTTAGGCGATTTGCCTTACGTCAACGGGGAAGGCGGCAAACGACAGTATCCGTTTATCAAGCAGAACTCGCTGGATAACGTCGGCGTGTTTTTCGGGACATCCGTCATCGAAAGAATTATCCCCGTCCAGCGCGCGTACAACGCCCTGAAAAACCGCAAACACGAATTTCTGAACAGACTTTCGATGGGCGTGCTTGCAACGGAAGACGGCAGCGTCGATACCGATCAGCTGGAAGCGGAAGGGCTTGCGCCCGGGAAAATCCTTGTTTACAGACAGGGCAGCAATCCGCCCGCGCTTCTGAACCCCGGCAGTATACCGCACGATTTTTATCTGGAAGAAAACCGACTGCTTGAAGAATTTACGATGATTTCAGGCGTGTCGGAGATTATGAAGTATTCCGAACTTCCCGATAACGTGACGTCGGGCGTCGCAATTTCCATGCTTATCGAGCAGGACGACACCCGAATATCCGTCACCGCAGAAAATATCCGCGAGGCGGTCAGGGAATCCGGCAAGCACATATTAAGACTTTATAAACAGTTTGCAAAGTCAAGAAGAATGAGAAGTATCGCCGGCGAAAACGGGGAACTTGAAATGCTGTATTTCGGCGCGTCGGATCTGACGTCTGACGACCTTGTCTTCGACACCGAAAACGAACTTATCGAAACGCCGTCGTCAAGGAAGAATATGGTGCTGGAACTTATGAACCTGGGACTTCTGACCGACGAAAACGGCAGATATTCCGAACGCACGAAATGCAAAATTCTGGAAACTCTCGGCTTCGGAAACTGGGAAAACAGCAGGGATATCGCCGATTTGCACCTTAAAAAAGCGCAACGCGAAAACCGCGCTTTCGGCGAAAGAGAAATTATCCCCGACTCATTCGATGACCACGAAATCCATATCGAGGAACACACGAAATTTATGCTTTCGCCCGAGTTCGATATGGACGTGAAAATGAAAGAAACCATCGCCGCGCACGTCAATAAACATCGCGAGTTTATCGATGCGGCAAATATAAATTTATAAGGAGAACGTTATGCAAGAAAATGAAGTTGAAACCACCGTTCAAACGGACGCACCGTCCGAAAACGCAGGCGAAACAACGTCCCGTTTCAAAACGCCCGACGAATTGTTGAAGGCGTACGAATGCCTTGAAAAAGAGTTTACGAAAAGGTCGCAGAAACTGAAAGCCCTTGAAAAGGAACTTTCGGAAAAAGCCCCTTCAACCGTAGCGTACGCACAAAACGACTGGCAGCAAAAAGTCGACGACTTTTTTGAATCGCGTCCCGAAATCGCGCCGTTCAAGAAGGAAATCGCCGAGGAAATATTGAAAAACGACCTCGGCAGCAACGAAAACTGTCTGGAAATCGCCGGCGCGCGCGTTGTCCTGAACAATTACAAATCCCCCAAAGAATATCTTTTTGACGACGATTTCGTTGTCGAAAACGTGCTCTCCAACGAGAAAATCCGCGACAGAATAATCAAAAAATATCTGTCCGATCTCGACGGCGTGAAAACCGTCCGCACAATCAACGGGGAAGGACAAGCCTCTCTCGCAAAACAAATTCGCCCCAAAACCGTCGGCGAGGCTGGCAAAATGGTGATGGCTATGGCGGGCAAGGGCAAATAAATTAACAGGAGATTTTTTATGATTACAATTTCAAACGCAAGCGACGCGTTAAAAACCATTTACCTTGGCGTGATTGCCGAGCAACTCAACACGAAAATCAACCCCTTCCTTGCGGCGGTCGAAAGAACAAGCAACAACGTTTTCGGTAAGGAAGTCAAAAAACTCGTAACCTACGGCGTAAACGGCGGCATCACGTCGGGCACCGAAACGGGCGCGCTTCCCAAGGCGCAGGGTAATTCGTACGTTACGCTTACCACCGACCTTAAAAACTTTTTCGGCAAAATCGAAATTTCCGACAAAGCATTGAGAGCCAGCATGGACGACTCCGGCGCGTTCGTAAACCTTCTGAACGCCGAAATGGAAGGACTTTTGTCGGCAAGTAAGAGAAACTTCGCACGTATGCTTTTCGGCGACGGCAGCGGAAAACTCGCAACTACGGTCTTATATTCGGGCAACGAAAATCTTGCAAAATTCAAGGTTGACGACGCGTCGAAAATCGAAGCCGGTATGGTCATCGACATCGAAACGAGCGGGGTGATTACAAACGCGATGAAAAACAAAGTCGTCAAAAGTGTCGACCACACGAACAACGTCGTTACGCTCACTGCAAACCTTCCCGCCGCTCAGGGCAAGGACAGCATCGTTTACGTACAAGGCAGCCGAAGCAACGAATTGACGGGTTTAGAGTCCCTTTTCGGCACGTCAAGTACGCTTTACGGTCTTACCCGCGCCGACTACGACTTCCTTACACCGTACAAGGACGCAACCGGCGGCGCAATGTCCGCGGCTCTTATCCAGGACGCAATCGACCACGTCGAAGAACGTTCCGGCGGTATCGTCAACTTTATCGTGACAAGCTACGCCGTCAGGAAAAAGTACGTCGCGTACTGTGCAAGTTCCAACCACAACGTCGACGTCATGAATCTTGACTGCGGCTATAAGGCGTTGTCGTACAGCGGAATTCCTTTCGTCGTCGACCGCTTCTGCGGAAAGAAAGATATGTACCTTTTGAACACCGACGACTTCAAACTGCATCAGCTTTGCGACTGGCGTTGGATCGAAGACGCGGCAGGCGGAATTCTGAAACAGGAATCCGGCAGCGCGGCATACAGCGCAACGCTTGTCAAGTACGCCGACCTTATGTGCGAACGTCCCGTTGGTCAGGCGAAAATCACCAACATCACCGTCGACTGATTGACGGAAACTTAATGACAATTCCGGCGCGCGCTTTGCCGCGCGCCCCCTTGCGGGGGACGCTATGAAAATACGAATTTACAACGATTTATACGACGTGTGCGACAGGGTGAAAGAAATCCACCCCGATTACGAGATTTATTACGATACGGCGGGGAAAAGATACGAGGTGTTCGCAAAAGGAAAATTGCAGGTCGTATGTCCTTACGAAAAACTCGACGCAAGGCTTATCGACTACCTTTATAAAACGAGAATCGAACGCCTTGACAAAATCCTGAAAGAAATCGACGATCAGAATCTGAAAATCGAAGCCGCAAAAGAAAAAGAATTGAAAGATAAGGTCGATTATAAATCGAAAAACGCGTTCAGGTATTACGAAAAGCACCCCGACGCACGAAAAGTTGATTTTGAGGAGATCTGAATGAAAGTAAGCGATGTAATTAAAAACTGTTTCGTCAAACTCGGGTACGGCGTCGTCGACGTTACCGACGCCGAAAACCTTACCGCGGAACAAAAAAGACTTGTCGATATTTTGTTGTGCTCGGTCGAAAACGTACATTCCGAGATAATAAGCGCGTATTTCCCGTTCGTTGTGACGGAAAACGTGACGCTCGTCGACGGGAAACTTCAATATTCGACGCTGACAAACCCGAAAATCGTGTATCCGATTTCATTGAAACACGGCGCGGAAACAAGGAAAATCAAGGCGTATCCGACGTATATACAAAGCGATTTTTCGGGAGAAGCGACCTTTGAATATTGCGCGCTTTTGCCGTCGTATTCGCTTTCGACCGAACTTCCGGGCAACGTCCCGTGCTGGCTTTTGTCGGAAGGTGTCGTTGCGGAATACGCATACGCAAACAACCTTATCGACCTCGGCGCGCAAGCCGAAAAGAAGTTCAGAGAAGGTATTTGCGCGCTGAAAGCGCACAGCGGCGCGGGAAGATACGTGAAACCGAGGAGGTGGGCGTAGTGCGCGGAAAAACCTTCACGAGAATAAGGATTAAAAGCGACGAATTCCGCGGAGTTTCGACGACGAAAGACGAGGCGATTTCGTCACCGACGTCATCACCGATGTCGTATAACTTCACGTACGAAAAGGGCGTACTTCAGGGAAAATACGGCATTTCCGCCGCGACTTTTCCAAGCGACGTTACCCCTGCGTTCCGCCACGCCGTCGCGTCGCTCCCCGAAGGAGTCGTGCCGATGAGCCTCCATTTGTTCAGAAAGTTCGACGCGGCGACTAATAAGCGCGACGACAGACTTATCGTCAGGACAACGGACAACGAGTATTACGAAACGAGCGTCTTTACCGTCGGCGACACGTTCAAAAAAATCGTAAATCTTGCGGCGGCGGGAAAAGATTGCAGCGCGTGCTATCGGTATAACGGAAAGGATTTGTTTCTTGCGTCGAGCGAGCGCGGATTCTTTTACACCTACGACGGCACGACCTTGAAAAAAATCGAGAACGCACCGAAAATGACAAGTATGTGCGTGCATGCCGAAAGAATTTTCGCAACCGTTTCGGGAGAACAGAACAAGGTGTGGTTTTCTGCCGACTTTAATCCCGAAAACTGGAAAGTATCGGGCGACGGCGCAGGCTATATCGACTTCGACGACGAGGGCGGCAAGGTAATCAAAGTCGTGAAATTTCTGAACTACGTTTACGTTTTCAGAGATTTCGGCGTGGAAAGGCTGACCGCATTCGGCGCGCAAACCGACTTTTCGGTGTCGAAAATTTACACGGCGTCGGCAAGGATTTATCCCGACACGATCGTGCCGCTCGGCGACCGCATCGTCTTTTTGACGGAAGAAGGGTTGAAGTGTCTGGACGGCTACAACGTGCAGAATATTTTTGCGGATTTGTCCGATTTTTTGTCGAAGGACAAAAGAAACGCCGTCGCAACGGGTATGGACGGGAAATATTTCCTTGCCGCCAACATGGTTTTCCCGGGGGACTTCGCCGTTAAATTTCTGGACGAAGTAAGAGATCAGGGCGTTTACAACACGAACGGGCTTGCGGTGTGCGACGTAAAAAAGAACAAAATGACCTTGCTTCGCGGTATGGATATACGCTTTATAAAGGCTGTCAACGTGCATACGCTTTCGTCGGTTTTTATGACTTTTGCAGGCGTGAACAAGCACCTTATCGGTATGTTTTCGGACACGGGCAGGTATTTTTCCGACAAATTGCCAAGGTACTGGACGACGGGTTACACCGACCTCGGTTATCCCGAAAAGCAAAAAAGCGTCAGAAACGTTATGCTTACGGCGCACGGGACGGTAACGCTCGGGCTGGAACTTGACGGAAATAAAATCGAATACCTCCTTACAGGCGCGGATCTTCCGCAAAAAATCATCGTAAACCGTGCGTTTTCAAAAATGCGCGTGTATCTGAAAGAAAACAGCGAATCGGGAAGTTATACCGTTACTCCGCCGTCGATTACGGTGGATTTATCGTAAAAAATGCTTATGGATAATAAAATTAACGAACTTTTTATCACCGTCGAAACCCTTGAAAATTATTTGCGTGCGCTTGAAAAACGGGTGGCGGCTTTGGAGGAAATCAATAATGGCAAATAGTTGGTGGGACGATATCAAAGACCTTTTCAAAACCAAAAAACAAAAGGCGGCAGAAGAAAACGAAAAAGTCAATAACGCGTTAAGGCGCGAAAGTCAAATCACGGGGCAGTTGAAAGCGCTTGAAGACGAGTACAACAAAAACAACCCCGCCGCGCCCAATCCCGACTTTGACGAAATCTTCAAACCGGTGAAATACGACAGGGTGAACTACGACGTGTTGTCCGACGACGAAATTAAAGCCGTCGCAAACGATAAGGCGGAGTCGGATTACAAGTCGAGCCTTGAAAAAATCGACAAACAGGCGTACGACGACCTTGTAAAACTCAACGAGCAGCGCGAAAAAGCCAAAGAAACGCACAAGAAAACGCTTTCCGAAATCGAAAGCCTTTTCGACGCGTTCAGGGAAAACAGCAAAAACAAGGCGGTGAAACAGGGCATCGCAAGGGGCAGTATCCTTGAAAGCGCGATTAACGAATACGGCGAAGCCGCAAACGCGGGCAGAGCGAGAGCCGACGATGTTTTAAGCGACGCGCTTTTGAGTTTTGAGGAAAAATCCGACGCTCTTAACAGAAGGCGCGACGAGGCTTTAAGCAACCTTGACCTTAAAAAAGCCGTCGAAATCACCGAAACAATCAATAAACTGCAAGAAAACAGGGATAAACAACTTGCCGATCAGAATCAGAAAAACGCCGCGCTTGAAAAGAAAGAAACCGACGAAAATCTGAAACTCGAAAAGGAAAAACAAAAATACGTCGAAAACTACAAAGCGAACAAACGCCTTGAAAAGCAACAACAGGACGCGTACGAAAAGGCGAACGGCTACACCGGCGAAAAAGCAAGAAACTTTGCCGAACGTTACAACGTCGCTTTGGGTTTTTATACGTCGCTCGATCCCGACGTCGCGGTAAAAGCGCTTGAAGCAAGCGGCACAATGAAGGGCTATCTCGGAAACAATTACGAGAAACTTTTAAGCGTCCTGAAATCGCGCGCAACGACGAAAACTAAAAAATATATTTAACTGATATTTTGGGGGCGGACGATGAAGGAAAGAATAAAAAATTGGTTCAATTGGTTCAGGGAAAAGATTAAAAATTACGGGTATCTGATGACGCTTGCGGGCAGTGTGTTTTACCTTCTCGAAGCGTGCGGTCTGAAAATAAACGAACCCGTAGCGTACGGGATTGTCAACGCGGTCGCAGGGCTTTTAATCGTGCTCGGACTCGTCAACAATCCCGACGGGAGAAAAATCAAATAATTTCGCGGACGCGATAAACTTCGCGCGCGGCGGCAAGTTTTGCGACTGAATCGGACGAAAATTCTTTGTCCGAGTCGATGATTGCGTAAATATTGCCGTTTTTTCCGGAACAGGTTACTTTTCCATCGTTTTTATCCGCAAAGTCGGCGATGAGCGACGAGACCGCAGGGTTATCTTCCGCAAGGACGGTAATCCTGTGGTTTTTTCTTGCTGCAAAAACGGCGGGGTAGTTCACCGAGTTTTTGATATTGCCGTTTTCAAAGTAATCTTTGAGTTCGGTCGCGACCATAACGGCGCAGTTGTCTTCGGCCTCCGGGGTGGACGCGCCGAGATGCGGGCAGGCGATAATGCCGTCGACGTTCAAAAGCGGCTCCGACGGGAAGTCGGTGAAGTATTTATGGACTTTTCCGTCTTTGACCGCGGCGATAATATCGTCGTTTTGGACAAGTTCGCCCCTTGCACAGTTGACGATGACGACGCCGTCTTTCATTTTGGAAATCGCGGTTTTGTCGATCATGCCTTTCGTGTCGGCGTTGTAGGGAAGATGAAGGGTAATGAAGTCGGATTTTTCGTAAATTTTGTCCAAAGTATCGACGACTTCGAGTTCAATCCCCAAATCCGTGTCCTTATTGAAAAACGGATCGTATCCGACGATATTCATACCAAGGGCGTTTGCCGCGACGGCGACTTTTCTGCCGATTGCGCCAAGACCTACAACGCCCAGTGTTTTACCTGAAATTTCGCCGCCGACGAATTGCGCTTTGCCTTTTTCGACAATTTTCGCAACGCCGCCTTCCGCGTTATTTTGAGAGTTTACCCATTTAATTCCTTCGATAATCTTGCGGCAAGAGAGCAAAAGGGCGGTGATGACCAACTCTTTTACGGCGTTTGCGTTCGCACCCGGGCTGTTAAAAACCACCACGCCGCGTTTTGCGTATTCGGCATGTGGAATATTGTTCACGCCCGCGCCCGCGCGACCTATCGCGACGACACTTTCGGGAAGAACGTAATCAGCCATCTGCGCGCTTCTCACGAGAATAAGTTCGGGGTTGTCGCATTCTGACGTAATTTCGTAATTTTTGTCCAATACGTCGTTGACTTTCGGACTTATCGAATTTAACTTTAATACTTTTACCATACCGACCTCTTATTTGTGTTCCGCCGCGAATTTTTGCATATAGGCGATAAGATGTTTGACGCCTTCGACGGGCATCGCGTTGTAAATGGACGCGCGCATACCGCCGACAAGACGGTGCCCTTTAATTGCCATAATTCCGTTTGCTTCCGCGCCTGCGACGAACTCCGCGTCGAGCTCCTTCGAGGGGGATACGAAAGGCACGTTCATCATGCTTCTGTCTTCGGGACGAACGGGGTTTGTATAGAAACCGCTGTTGTCGATGTAATCGTACAGCATTTTTGCTTTTTCTTCGTTGATTTTCTGGATTGCGGGAATGCCGCCGAGGTTTTTAAGCCATTTGAGCGTCAGGCTTGCGATGTAAATCGAGAAGCAGGGGGGAGTGTTGTAAAGGCTGTTCTCTTTTGCCTGCGTCGACCATTTGAGCATAGTCGGGCAAATGGGCATCGCCTGATCGAGAAGGTCTTTTCGGACTATGACGACGGTAACGCCCGCGCAGGAAATATTCTTTTGCGCGCCGGCATAAATCACGCCGAACTTATTTACGTCGTACACTTCGGACAAAATGTTGCTGGACATATCGCAGACGAGCGTTTCGACAGACGGGAATTTTCTCATGCGGCTGCCGTAAATGGTGTTGTTGCTGGTGCAGTGGACGTAATCGATATCGCTTCTGAAAGACGAGTCGTCAAAGTCCGGGATATAGGTGAAGTTTTTGTCTTCGCTGGACGCCGCAATCCTGACGTCGCCGTATTTTTGCGCTTCCTTGTATGCCTTTTTCGCAAAGTTTCCGGTCACGATATAATCGGCGCGGCCTTTTTTCAAAAGGTTGAGGGGAACTGCTTCGAACTGCGTTGACGCGCCGCCTTGCACGAGAAGCACGTCGTAGTTGTCGGGAATGTTCATAAGCTCGCGGAAAAGGGCGATACATTCGTTGTGAACGGGCTCGTAAACCTTGCCGCGGTGCGACGCCTCGATAATGGAAATGCCGCTGCCTTTGAAATCGATGAAGTCTTTTTGTGCTTCAAGCAAAACTTCCTTGGGAAGTACGCCGGGACCTGCTGAAAAATTGTACATAAGAATAAGAAGCTCCTTATCAAAAGATTTATATAAAATATGATATATTATTTCGTTTATATTTGGCAACTATTTTTTTTGTGCGTATAAATATTTAAGGTTAAAACATTATAAATGTATGAAAATTCAGGCGATAATTATGGCGGGCGGCGTCGGATCGCGTTTGAGACCGCTGACCGACGATACCCCGAAACCTATGGTAAAAATCATCGACAAACCCGTGCTTGAAACGATAATCGAAAGGCTGAAATATTTCGGGATTTACGACATCGGGCTGACGGTGAATTACAAGTCCGACGTCATCAAAAATTATTTTTCAAACGGGCGGCGTTTCGGCGTAAGGCTGACGTATTTCGAGGAAGAAAAACCGCTTGGAACAGCGGGCAGCGTAAAGCAGGCGGAAAAGTATCTTTCCGACAATTTTTTCGTTGCGTCCGGCGACGCGTATTCCGAGGTCGATTACGACGCGCTGTACAAGGCGCACGTCGGGAAAAATCTTCTGGGCACGCTCCTTGTGAAAAGGGTGTCCGACGCGCGCGGATTCGGGCTTGTGAAAATCAGAAACGGCGTTGTTGAAGACTTTATCGAAAAACCGCAAGTTCCGACAAAAGGATACGTTAACACGGGGATTTACGCACTTAAACGTGATATTCTGCAATTTATTCCCGACGGGTTTTACGACTTCGGGCGCGATCTTTTTCCGCGGCTTATCAACAATCTGGCAGCTTTTGAAATAAGCGGATACTGGAACGATATCGGCACGCTTGAAAGATATTACGAAAGCAATCTGTACGCCGTGAAAAAGCTGAAAGAACAAAATAATACCGCGTTTTTTTGAGATAATTCTTTGAAAAAACCGGAAATCCGATTATTTTTTTGCTCCGAAAGTTTTCAGGGAAACCCCCGTATTACTTGATTTATATCTAAAAGTTTAGTATAATATCAACAATAATTTTCGGAGGACTTCTTTTGGCAAAGTCGTTAAAAGTAGTATTCCTCGGCGGCGTCGGCGAAATCGGCAAAAATATGACCGCTCTGGAATACGGTGAAAACATCATTATCATAGATATAGGTATGTCGTTCCCGACGGAAGACACCCCCGGGATCGACGTCGTCGTACCCGACGTTACCTATCTTTCGCAAAATAAAGAAAAAATCAAAGGAATTTTTATCACTCACGGACACGAAGACCACGTCGGCGGCGTGAGTTATCTCTGGCCCGAACTCGGCTGCCCGACGATTTACGGCACGCCGTTTTCGCTTGCCATCGCGCGTCATAAAATCGAAGAAAGCGGACTTCCCGTCAAAAATATGAAGGAAGTCAATGCGGGCGACGTCGTAAACGTCGATTGTTTCAAGGTGGAATTTATCAAAGTCTGCCACAGCATTGCGGAGGCGTCGGCGTTGTCCATCACGACTCCCGTCGGCGTCGTTTTCGTGACGGGCGACTTCAAAATCGACTTCACCCCCATCGACAACAAACTCACCGACCTTGAACGCATCGGGGAAATCGGCAAAAAGGGCGTGCTTTTAATGCTTGGCGAAAGCACCAACGTCGAAAGAAACGGACATACCATGTCCGAGCGCACCGTCGGGGAATCGTTTGACGTCATTTTCGGCAAAAACCAGAAAAAACGTATGATCGTCGCGACCTTTTCGACCAACAATTACCGCCTGCAACAACTTATGGATATTTCCGTGAAGTACAACAGAAAGGTCGTTTTAAGCGGGCGCAGCATGAAAAACATCGTCGATATTGCGGCGAAACTCAACGAGCTCACGTTCCCGAAAGACCTTATCGTCGATATCGACAAAGCCAACAAACTCCCGCCGGAGCGCGTTACCATTCTTTGCACGGGCAGTCAGGGCGAGCCTATGAGCGCGCTTTCCAGAATGTCGCAGGGCACATTCGATAAGGTTACGATTTCGGCGACGGACACCGTCGTTATTTCCGCAACGCCGATCCCCGGCAACGAGCGCGGAGTATACAACGTCGTCAACAATCTTTACAAACTCGGCGCGGACGTCATCTACAATCCGTCCGACGATATCCACGTTTCGGGACACGCCTGCAAGGAAGAGCTGAAACTTATGCTTTCGCTCGTAAGGCCGAAGTTTTTCATTCCCGTTCACGGCGAGTATCGCCACCTTAAACTGCATCAACGTCTTGCCGGCAGTATGGGAATTCCCGAATACAACACGTTTATCCCCGACGTCGGCAACACTGTCAACGTATATAAAAACAAAATGGTCAAAGGCAATAACGTCCCCGCCGGTAACAACTTCATCGACGGCGTAGCCCTTGGTGAAAACGCCGAAACCATACTGCGCGACAGAAAGGCTCTTTCCGACAACGGATTTATCGTGATTCTTCTGACGGTACGCCTTAAATCGGGCGAAATTCTGGCAGGTCCCGACATTATCCTTCGTGGATTGCATCTCGGCGACACGTTCCCCGACGAGGCGAAAGAAGTCGTATTGAACGCATTGAAACAAGTCGACTTTGAAAACGTCGAGGATATTTACGAATTGAAGACGATAATCCGCAAAGCCATTCGCAAGTTCATAGACAAGAATTACAAGCAGTTGCCTATGATATTGCCTATTATCATCGAAGCGTAAAAAACGGCGATAATTCGCGCCTTTTCGGCGTTTTGACGGAGCCCTGCTCAGTTACGTACGCCCAAGTACGCGCCTTCGCACGAACCCGTCAAGAACCCCGAAAATCCATCAAATTCTCGCCGTTTTTAGAGTTGGGGATTCCGTGCAACGCACTTTATGTCATTGCGAGGCATCGCCCGGAAGGGAATCCGCTTATACAAAAACCGTTATGATAAAGAAAGTCGAATTGCTTGCTCCGGCAGGCAGCAGAAGTAAACTGAATACCGCGTTTCACTTCGGTGCGGACGCATGTTACGTTGCGGGGACGAAATTCGGTCTTCGCGCGTACGCCGATAACTTTGACGCGGACGCTTTGAAATCCGCCGTCGAGTTCGCGCATGCTTTGCACAAAAAAGTTTACGTGACGGTCAATATTTTTCCGAAAAATGTCGACTTTCCCGCACTCAAAGAATACTTTGTATTCTTAAACTCAATCGGGGTAGACGCGATTATCATGACCGACGCGGGGGCGATTTCGCTTTGCAAGTCGGTTGCGCCCGATATGGAAATTCACCTTTCGACGCAAGCGAACACTACGAACGGATACACCGCAAAATTCTGGGCGGAACAGGGAATAAAACGCGTCGTACTTGCAAGGGAAACCACAATCGACGACATAAAACGCACGAAAGACATCGTCGGCGACTCACTGGAACTTGAAGTTTTCGTGCACGGCGCGATGTGCATAAGTTACAGCGGACGATGCCTGCTCAGCAATTATCTCAGCACCCGCGACAGCAACCGCGGCGAGTGCGTGCAGGCGTGCAGATGGGAATACAAAATGACAGAAGCGTCGCGCGAAGGCGAGCCGTTGACGATGATCGAAGACGACAAGGGCACCTACGTCATGAACAGCAAGGATATGAATATGCTTTTATACCTTGACAAACTTATTTCCGCCGGCGTATCGAGTTTCAAAATCGAGGGAAGAATGAAGTCGGAGTATTACGTCGCAAGTACCGTTACGGCGTATCGTCGCGCCCTTGACGGTTATTATAAGACGGGGATATATTCGCCGTCCGAAAGCCTTATCGAAGAACTTGAAAAGACAAGTCATCGTCGTTATACGACGGGGTTTTATTTCGGCGCGCGCGACACGGTATGCTTAGACACGTCAAAGCCCGAAAGCGACTGGCTGTTCATTGCAGAAGTCAAAGGTTACGACGAAAGTAAAAAGTGCATAATTTTGGAACAGCGCGGACGCTTCAAAAAAGGCGACGTACTGGAAGTCCTTTCGCCCGACGAGAATTATCTTAAAAAAATCGTTGTCGACGAAGTTTTCGACGAAGACGGAAACGTTATCGACGACTGCAAATTCGTGCAACAAATACTTTACTTAAAAAGCGACGTCGTTTTGCATAATCACGACGTTCTGAGAATGAAAAGGAAAGATTTATGAAAATTAAAGACAACGTGCTGATAGTAACGTCGATTGCCGAGGACGTGAGCGGTATCGAAGCGATTAAAAGCGAGTTTGAAAAAAATCATAAAGATTACAACGTGGTCGTCATCGACGAGCGGCAGTACGGCGCGGAAAAAACCGCAACCCGCAGAAGGAAAAACCGCGAAAGACTTATTCAGTCCATACCTACTTTTTACCGCAGGGTAAAGACGGTGGGACACGTCTTCACGGTGAAATCCAAAAATAAAATCGACCGCCGTCGCGCGCTTTCAAACAAATTAAGTGGCAGCGCAAGGAAGATTTACAACGCCGTTTTGCGCTTTGCGCCCGACGTCATCGTCGTTACGACGCCGCGACTTATGCACGAAACCATAATTGCGAAAAAGCGCACCCGTTTCAAATATCCCGTCATCGGGCTTTCCGAAAAATTCACTTTCGACAAAGCGTTTTACAATATGAGCGCGGACGGCTATATCGTGGAAAACGTCGATATGAAAAACCAGCTCACGGCAATGGGATATTCAAGCGGCAGGGTGCACGTCATGGGCTTCCCGATTGAGGAAAACGTGCCCGACGTCGATTACGTCTTCAAACTGAAAGAACATCTGGGACTTAATCTGAATCCCACCGTGTATCTTTCGGGCGGGGCAATCGGCAGCAAGGAACTTATGCCCGTATTTGAACTTTTGCTGGATCAGGGCGACATAATAAACCTTATCGTCAACTGCGGCAAAAACGAAAACCTGTATTCCGCAATGCTTCGCGAGACCGAAAGGCGAAATTCGCAAAACGTCAAACTTTATCTGAACGTGGACGAAGGCGCGGAAGACACCCTTCTTGCAAGCGACTGCCTTATCACGATATACGACGGTTCGCTCATATACCGCGCGTTTCTTCTGGGGATTCCCGTGGTTGCGTTTGCGCCCGACACCGGTGCGGAAAAATCCGACCTTAAATACCTTATGGAAAAACAACTCGTGTACTTTGCCGACGACTACAACCACGTAATCATCGGTATGTACGACGTCATTCAGACGGGGCTTGGCAAAAAACTGTCGGAATCCGCGCTTATGCGGACGCGCGCCACGTCGCTGAAAGATATCTGCACGCTCCTTGCCTCATACGGAAGAAAATAATTATGCTTAAACATATCGTACTTTATAAACTCAACGAAGAAGGGCTGAAAAACCTTGATAAAATCAAAAACAATTTTTTGTCGATGCGTGGGAAAATCGACGGGCTTTTGTCGGTCGAATGCGGCGCGGACGTGTTGAAAAGCGAAAGAAGTTTCGACTTTGCGCTCGTTTGCGAGTTTGAAAACCTTGAAAGTTTCAAGGCGTACAAAACGCACCCCGTGCATCTTCCCGTAAAGGAATATATGCACACCGTTGTCGAGTCGTCAAAGTCCTGCGATTTTATAAAGTAACGTCGAGAATTGCTTGAAAACAGGAAAATTTTTGATTTTTCTCGCGTTTTAATAATAAAATTTTGTTTAATCTCAATAAAATTCAAAAAGAAATAAACTTGACAACTGTATAAATTATGATTTACAATATTAAAGTATTAAACTGAAAAAGGAGGTTGATAATATGTCCGAATATTCGTCTTACGACCACTTCAACTCGGAAGTTAGCGACAAAATTAAAAATCTTGCGAAAATGGCTGAAAGCAGCACTATTATCGCCCCCGAATATTACAAACAATTCGACGTCAAGCGCGGTCTGCGCGACGAAAAGGGCGTCGGCGTTTGTGCGGGACTTACCGAAATTTCGGAAATTCACGGTTACACGACCGACTACGACGGCAATAAAATCCCTTGCAAGGGCGAACTGTATTACAGGGGTATCGAAATCAAGGAACTTGTCGGCGGCATTACAAGCGAAGGGCGTTTCGGCTTTGAAGAAGTCGCATACCTTTTGTTGTTCGGCAAACTTCCCGACAAGGATGATCTCAAATCGTTCAAGCGCATTTTAAGGGGCTATCGCACGCTTCCCGACAGTTTCGTCAGGGACGTCATTATGAAATCGCCGTCAAAGGATATGATGAACGGTATCGCGCGCAGTATCCTTATGCTTTACAGCTACGACAAACACGCCGACGACAACAGCATCGACAACGTTTTAAGGCAGTGCCTGCAACTCATTTCCGAAATGCCGATGATCAGCGTTTACAGCTATCACGCGCACCGTCATTTCCATTGCAACGACAGCCTTATCATACATAAACCTTTGACGCGCGGCAGTATCGCCGAAAATATTCTGCACCTTTTGCGCCCCGACGGACAATATACCGAACTCGAAGCAAAGGTTCTGGACGTGTGCCTTATGCTGCACGCGGAACACGGCGGCGGTAACAACAGCTCGTTCACGATGCACGTCGTGTCTTCAACAGGCACGGATACGTATTCTGCGGTTGCGGCGTCGCTCGGCTCGCTGAAAGGTCCGCGCCACGGCGGTGCGAACATAAAAGTCGTCAATATGATCGACGATATGCAAAAAAACATTTCAAAATTCGACGACAAGCATATCGAATCGTATCTCAATAAAATCCTTGAAAAGAAAGCGTTTGACAATGCAGGGCTCATTTACGGCATGGGACACGCCGTGTATTCCTTGTCCGATCCCCGTGTCGACGTTCTGAGAACGTTCGTCAAAAAACTTGCGGACGAACAAGGCTTTGAAAAGGAATTTGAGATTTACGAGGCGGTTGAAAGAATCGCGCCGAAGGTCATCGCAAACAGCAGAAACATCCAGAAGGGCGTCGCGCCGAATATCGACTTCTATACGGGGTTTATTTATTCGATGCTCGGTCTTCCGAAGGAACTGTTTACGCCGATATTCGCGGTTTCCCGTATCGTCGGTTGGTCTGCTCACAGAATCGAGGAACTTTCAAACCGCGGCAAAATCATACGTCCCGGATACGAAAGCGTCTGCAAACGCGACGTGTATCGCCCGATGGACAAACGCAAGTAGTAATTTAACAAGAAACTTCCGTATTAAAAACAAAAATAGCCCGCTGTTTAAGACAGCGGCTTTTTTGTTGTTATTTGTTTTTTTATATGATATAATTTTATACTGTTAATAAGGCTAAATGCGGGATTTATGAAAATAACTAAAAAGGTATTAAGTATAATCGTGCTGATAATAACGATGGCGGTATCCGCGTCGTTGTTTTCGGCGTGCAACGCAAAAGTAAGCGACAGCGTGTTTGCGTTCGGCACCGTTTCCGAAATTTCCTTAAAAGGCAAAAAGGCAAAAAACACGATAAAAACCATTGATTCCCTTTTCACAAGGCTGGACGTTTTATTTGACGCGGAAAACGAGAAAAGCGATGTTTATAAGATAAATCACGCCGATAAAGACGTTATTTTGCAAATTTCCCCCGAAACGTACGAACTTTTGAAACTTGCGAAAACCGCTTATTCCGACACGGACAAAACTTTCAACGTCGCGACGTATCCGTTGTCGAAACTGTGGCGTTTTACGTCGGACACTTATACGGGGAACGCGGGAACGCTGCCGACAGACGATGAAATCGGGGCGGCACTTTTGCACGCGGATCTTGACGCGCTCACCCTTTTGTCCGACAACCGCGTTATGAAAACCGACAAAGATTTGTCGCTTAGTTTCGGCGCGATTGCCAAAGGGTTTGCAGGCGACGCCGCAATCGAAAACGTGATAAAAGACGGGCAAAGCGGTATTCTGAACGTCGGCGGCACGATATTTACCGTGGGCAGCGGGGAATACAAAATCGGCATTTCGTCCCCACGCGACACCGCCGCCGATTATTTTGCAAAACTTACCTTGTCGGGCGGGGCGGTCGTATGCACTTCGGGCGATTACGAACGGTATTATATCGTCGACGGCAAGCGTTATTGCCACATCATCGGGCGCGACGGATACCCCGTCGATAACGGCATAATCAGCGTTACGATAATAAGCAATGACAGAAACGCTCTGTCGGGCGCAATGTGCGACGTTTTGTCCACCGCGGTGTTTGCTCTCGGGCGCGACAAGGGCGTGGAATACGCAAAAAAATACGGCGCGGGACTTGTGATAATTTACGCCGACAACACGTTTGAAACTTTCAACGTCGACAGTTTTGAACTGAAAGACGATTCATATTCAAAAAGATGAAAAAACGCGATTTCAAAACCGAAAAACCTTTTTACGTCCGTGATTTCGTTGCGGTCGCGATGGTGCTTGCGGTTCTGATTGCGTCCATCGTTATGCTGACCGCGAAAAAGGGCGGCACCGTCGAAGTTTACGTTGACGGGAAACTGACTTATTCTTATTCTTTGGACAAAAACCGCACCTTCGAGGTCGATTGCGACAACGGCAAAAACGTCGTTGAAATCAAGGACGGAAAGGTGAGCGTCATCGACGCCGATTGCAATAACCGCGCGTGTGTGAAATCGAATGCAATCTCCAAAAAAGGCGAGCAAATCGTATGCCTGCCACATAAACTAATCGTCGTTATCAAGGGCGGAAGCGAGGGCGAGTTGGATGCAAGAACTTGACGAAAAATGTGAAAATCGCAAGAAAATTCCGACAAAACGCCTTGCACTTGCGGGAATTTTGCTTGCCGCCGCGCTTGTCTTGTCGCTTGTCGAAAGCCTGATTCCGCCGATTATTCCCGCCGCGCCTTACGCCAAAGTCGGCTTTGCGAACATCGTGCTTATCGTGGCACTGCTGACGCTCGGATACCCGTACGCAATCCTTATTATGCTTTTGAAATGCGTGTTTATCGCCGTGTTTTCGGGCAATATGTTTTCGCTTGCGTACTCGATTCCCGCGGGGTTTGTCGCGTACACCGTGAGCGCGCTCATTTTCAGAATTCCGAAGACGGGGATTATTGCCGTCAGCGTCATTTCAGGCATGATTCACAATTTTGTGCAAAACGCCGTCGCAAGTATCGTCATCGGCAAAAACGTGTGGCTTTTGTCGCCGTATCTTATGCTGATCGGCGCGATTGCGGGGTTGGCGACCGGGGTTATTGCGTTTGTATTGTTAAGGTCATTACCTAAGAATTTTTACGAAAACAAAAACGCCGAAATTTAGCGACCTTTTGAGTTTTTTCGGGAACCCGAAAATCGTTAAATGGGGTCCCCGCGGGATACTGTGTACCCGTGGGGAAAAGGCGCACACAAGCAAAAGAGTGAGCGTTATCGCTCGCGATAATGCGATTTTAAAAGAGAAGTGTGCGACGTGTACACTAGGATTTTCAGAACCCCAAAAGAAACGTCAAAATCTCATCTAAATTTCGGCGTTTTTAGAGTAAAGAAAGCGATATTTCGAGTTTTTGGTAACGGTCGTATTATTATCTGTTGGCATAATATGAAAACATTTTGCGGAACTTTTCATATGTTCTGTGACAAAAAAAAATCGCGGAAACACAAAAGTTCCCGCTTTTTTTATTTGTTTTATCGTTTGAACGGTGTAAAATCGTCTTCTTCGTGCAGGTCGGCGTTCAGGACGTCGTTGTTCAGCAGTACCGCCCGTTGCACCGATTTATAGCCGTATTTTTTCCTGATTTCGTCGATTGATTTTTCAAGCCGTTTTTCCTTTTCGTTTTCGTTAAAAAATGACATCTGGAACGCTCCCGTCGCGCTTTCGAGATTCGACGTATAAACCGAAATCGTGCGAAGGGGCAAGGTGAAGTTATAATTTTCTTTCAAAAGTTTCAGTGCGGCGTTTGCGATATCCGATGCGTTATTGACGGGCTCGATAAGGTTCAATTGCCTTGAAAACCATTCAAGTGACGTGTTCCGAAGCCCCACCGACACGCAGCGCGCGACGAGATTGTATTTTCTGAGCCTTGTCGCAACCATTTCGGACAGGGCGTACACGACGATTTTCGCCTGCTCGAAATTTTCGACGTCTTTCGTGGTTGTCGTGCCGTGCCCGACGCTTTTGGGGATATGGACGTCGTAATAAAACTTCACGGGTTCTTTTTCGTTGCCGGACGCCGCGTCGATAAGTTTATCCCCGACGATGCCGAAGTGTTGTTTCAGAAGGGCGCGGTCTGCGTTTGCGAGTTCTCCCAAAGTGTTGATATTCAGTTTTTTCAGGCGATTTACCGAGGAACGACCGATATAAATCATCTCGCCGACGGGAAGATTCCACACGACGGTTTTGTAATTTTCGCGTGAAATGACCGTCGTTGCGTCGGGTTTTTTCATATCGCTGCCGAGTTTTGCAAACGATTTTGTCCAGGAAACGCCGACGGAAATCGTGAGCCCCGTTTCGTCGTAAACGCGTTTTCGGATCGTGTTGGCGATTTTTTTCCCGTCGCCGAAAAGACCGACGCTGCCCGTCACGTCAAGCCAGCATTCGTCCATACCGAAATGCTCGACGCGGTCGGTGTATTCGGTGTAAATCTTGAAAACGATATCGCTGTATTTCACGTATTCGCGGAATGTCGGGGGAACGATTGTAATATCGGGACATTTTTGTTGCGCCTGCCATACGGTGTCGCCGGTTTTCACACCCATAATTTTTGCAGGCTGACTTTTCGCCAGCACGATACCGTGCCGCTTTTTCGGATCGCCGCAGACCGCAATGGGTTTTCCCTTGTATTCGGGGTGTAAAATGGTTTCGACCGAAGCGTAAAAGTTATTCAGGTCGCAATGAAGAATGACTCTGTCCATAAGCGTTATTTTACCATTTCCTTGTATTGATTTCAATTGATTTTACGATACTTTTTAAGACAGGGCGCGTCATATTTTGTAAAAAACATTCGGATAATATTCTCGCCGCGCCGAAAAATACTTGACTTATAACGAAAGTTTTTTAATAATATATTGTAATTATTTTTCAGCAAAAGCGCGCTATGCGCGTATGCGAAGAGGTTATATATCATGTCGAAACCGCTTGTTGCCATTGTCGGACGTCCCAACGTCGGCAAGTCAACGTTTTTCAATCGAATCGTCGGGCAAAGAATATCCATTGTCGAAGACACCCCGGGCGTTACCCGCGACAGGCTTTACGCCGACGCGGAATGGTGCGGACACTCTTTCACGCTCATCGATACGGGCGGGCTTGAAATCAAGTCCGAAGACGTCATGTGGTCGCACATCAGGGCGCAGGCGCAGATTGCTGTCGAAACCGCCGACGTCATCGTATTTATGCTTGACGGAAAGACGGGGCTCACGCACGAAGATTACGAAGTCGCGGCATACCTTCGCAAAAGTCGCAAGCCGATTTTGCTTGTCGTGAACAAGCTGGATAACAACGAACAGCACCTTTTGTACGACTTTTACGAGTTGGGACTTGGCGAGCCTATCGGGATTTCCGCGGGGCAGGCGAAAGGTCTTGGCGACGTGCTGGACGAAATCGTGAAACTTACCGGGAAGTACGAGACGGAAGAAAAGGAAGAAGCGCTGAAAATCGCAGTCGTCGGGAAACCGAACGCGGGGAAAAGCAGCCTTGTCAACAAACTTCTGGGATACGACCGCGTCATCGTTTCGGACATCGCAGGCACGACGCGCGACGCAATCGACACCCGCATAAAAATCGGCGATAAAGAATATATCCTTATCGATACGGCGGGCATCAGAAGGAAGCGTTCCGTCGAAGAAGATCTGGAACAATACAGCGTAATGCGTTCGCTCGGAGCGGTAAGGCGCGCGGACGTTTGTCTTATCGTCATCGACTCGTCCGAGGAACTGTCGGAACAAGACGTCAAAATCGCGGGGTACGTCCACGAACAGGGCAAACCCAGCGTCGTCGTCATGAACAAGTGGGACGTTGTCGAAAAGGACACATATACAATCGAAAAGTACAACAGGAAACTGAAAGAAGAACTCAAATTTATGGATTACTTCATTCCGACGTACGTTTCGGCAAAAACGGGAAAGCGCGTGGATAACCTTATAAAACTTGCGGAACGCGCATACGAGAACGCGTCGCGAAGAATTTCGACGGGGCTTCTGAATGACGTTTTGCGTGAGGCGATTCTCACCAACGAGCCGCCTTCAAAAAACGGAAAACGCCTGAAAATCTATTACGTTACCGAAGTGTCGGCAAATCCCCCGACGTTCGTTATTTTCGTCAACGACGATACGCTGATGCATTTCAGTTACAGGCGATACCTTGAAAACGCGCTCAGGCGTTCATTTGACTTCGAAGGCACGCCCATTCGTCTTATCATCAGGAATAAGAACGAAAAAGACCTTGAAAATTAAAAATCTCATATATAAGAAGGCTTATTATGAAATACGGCGATATGAATAAAGAACAGGCGGAAGTCATCTTTGAAAAAGAACTCCGCAACTTCAAAAAAATACAGGGCGAAGAATTGTCGCTCGATATGTCAAGGGGGAAACCCTGCACGGCGCAGCTTGACCTTGCAAACGTTATGTTCGATATGGTAAACGCAAACGCGTCGTTTATCACGGAAAACGGCATGGACGTCAGAAATTACGGCGGTCTTGACGGCATTCCCGAAATGAAAAAACTGTTTGCCGCGCTTTTTGACGTCAACGAAAAAATGGTGCTTGTCGCGGACGGATCGAGTTTGAATATTATGTACAATCTCGTCCAGCAGGCAATGCAATTCGGCGTCGGCGGCGGACTGCCCTGGAATAAACTCGGCAAAGTCAAATTCATCTGCCTTGTCCCCGGTTACGATCGTCATTTCGCAATCACCGAACAGTTCGGCATAGATATGATTGCCGTGCCGTTCAAGAAGGACGGCGGCGTGGATATCGACGCAATCGAAGGGCTTGTCGCAAGCGATTCCTCGATAAAGGGCATCTGGTGCGTGCCGAAATACAGCAACCCGACGGGCGTTACTTACAGCGACGACGTCGTTACCCGCCTTGCAAAAATGGACGCCGCAAAAGACTTCCGCATTTTCTGGGACAACGCCTATGCCGTGCACGGTATTTACGGCGACGACGTCCTTAAAAACATCTTCCCGGAGTGCGAAAAAGCGGGCAATCCCGACCGCGTTTATATGTTCGCATCGACGTCCAAAATCACGTTCTCGGGCGCGGGCGTCGCGACGCTTATTTCAAGCGAGAAAAATATCGAAGAATATAAGTCGCACCTGAAATACGCAACCATCGGACCGAATAAAATCGTCCAGCTTGCACATTACAGATATCTCAAAAGTCCTGAAAATATCCTGAAAATTATGAAGGCGCAGGCGGATATTCTCCGTCCGAAGTTCGACGCCGTTCAAAATATTCTGGAATCCGAATTTGAAAACGGCGATATCGTCGAATGGACAAAACCCGTCGGCGGCTATTTCGTGTCGCTGAACGTTAAAGTGGGCAGTGCGAAGGAAGTTGTTGACCTTTCCAAAAAAATGGGCGTGAAGTTCACCGAAGCCGGCGCAACCTATCCGCGCGGTATCGACTTCAACGACTCCAACATTCGTATCGCGCCGTCGTATCCGCCCATCGAAGAGTTGCAGACCGCGATGCAGGTGTTGTGTTGTGCCATTAAACTCTCCGCCACAAAATCCCTCATGAAGTAAAACGGCGACAATTCGCGCCTTTTTGAGTTTTTCCGAGAACCTGAAAATCCGTGTACGCATTAGTACACTAGGATTTTCAGAACCCCGTAAGAAACGTCAAAAATCCATCAAATTCTCGCCGTTTTAGGGGAGATAGATTTAAGCACCCAAACGGGTGCTTTTTTGTTGGTTTTTTTACTCTGTGTCTCGCAATTACAAAAACACACAACGTCCGATAAGCATATTCGTGCGGGCGGTTGCATAGTTTTTATTAACTGTATTTGGAGGTAAAATTATGCAATTTGATTTATATAACGATATTGCGACGCGTACCGGCGGCGATATTTACGTCGGCGTCGTCGGACCCGTCAGAAGCGGCAAATCGACCTTTATCAAGCGATTTATGGACGCTCTCGTAATCGACGCCATAAAGGACAAGAACGCCCGAAAAAGGGCTGTCGACGAACTGCCGCAATCGGGCGACGGCAAAAGTATAATGACGACTCAGCCGAACTTTGTTCCAAGCGAAGCGGTCAGCGTAACCGTTTCGGACAATCTTAACGTCAACGTAAGAATGATCGACTGCGTCGGTTACGTCGTGGAAGGCGCGCTCGGCGCGGAAGAAAACGGCAAGGAACGACTTGTTCGCACCCCGTGGACGGACGACGAAATACCTTTTGCGAAAGCGGCGGAAATCGGCACGGAAAAAGTAATCAAGGAGCACTCGACAATCGGCGTAGTCGTCACGACGGACGGCACGATAACGGATATTCCGCGCGACAATTACGTCCCCGCAGAAGAACGCGTCGTTGCCGAAATGAAGGAAATCGGAAAACCTTTTGTGATTCTTATCAACAGCGCAATGCCCGAAAGCAGCGAAACGGCAAGGCTCAAATCCGAACTTGAAAAGAAATACGACGCGCCCGTCGTCGTCAAGGACGCGCTGAATATGTCGGAAGACGACGTGTCCGAAATCATGGGCGCGGTGCTGTCGGAATTCCCGATTAAACTTATCGACGTGAATGCTCCCCGTTGGATACAGGCGTTATCGCGAGACAACGGCATTGTGAAAGAACTTGTCGATATTCTGAAAAACGTCGGTAGCGAAATTTTCCGTATGCGCGATGTGGACAAAATCAAGGCGGCGTTTTCCGACTCGCAATACTTTGAAATCGGCGACGGAGCGAGCGTTGACGCAGGGCGCGGGCGCATCGAACTCGACCTTAAAATCAAGCCCGAACTTTTCTTCAAGGTTTTGTCAGACGAGTGCGGACACGAAATCCCCGATGATTTCACGCTTATGAGTTACGTAAGGTTTTTGAAGAAAGCCGAAACCGAATATTCCAAACTCAAAAACGCTCTGGACGAAGTTTACGAGACGGGCTACGGCGTCGTGTCCCCGACAAACGACGATATCGTCGTCGAAGAACCCGAAATGTTCAAGCAGGGCGGTCAATACGGCATAAAAATCAAGGCGAGCGCGCCGAGTCTGCACCTTATAAAAGTTGACGTAAGGACGGAAGTCAGCCCGATTATCGGCACCGAGCAGCAAAGCGGACGGTTTATCGACGATATGCTTGACAAATACGAAAACGACCGTGCCGCGCTTTTAAGCACGAACGTTTTCGGCAGAACCCTGAATGACCTGATGGCGGACGGACTTTCCGTAAAAATCAACGAAATGCCCGACGAAGCCAAAACGAAAATGCGCCGCACGATCACGAAAATCGTCAACGAAGGCAAGGGCGGCGTGCTGTGTATCCTTTTATAACTTAAATTAACGGGACGACAAATAAGCAAAAATTGTGCAATTATGCAACAAAATTGATATAATTGTGCAATTTTTTGCATTTTTGTGTCGATTTGTATAAAAAAAAGATAATGCCGTTGACACTTTCTTGTTAATATATTAAAATGGAATTTAGGGTTATTTTATTACAACATAGATTGGTAAGGAGGTTATCGAAATGAAGCTATTACTCTCAACCTCGAACGAAGACAAAACTCACGAACTTAAATCATTGCTCGAACCGCTCGGACACACAGTATATACGTTAAAAGACTATGGTTTGAAGATTCGCGTCGAAGCAAAAGGGATTACTTTTTTTCAGAATGCATTATTGAAGGCGCAAGCCGTGTCGAAAGTTGTCGACATACCCGTTCTCGGCGACGAAAGCGGACTTGTCGTGCCTGCACTCAACGGGGAGCCGGGCGTTTACAGCGCGCGCTATGCCGGCGAAGTACATAATAACGTCGCAAATATTCAGCTGCTTTTGAGAAAGATGGAAAACATCACCGACCGCGAGGCTTATATGCAGACCGTTTTGGTGCTTATGTATCCCGACGGACAGTATTACTACGGCGAAGGTTCGGCAAGGGGCTCGATTACGCGTTCGCGCCGCGGTTTCAACGGTTTCGGTTACGACAGCGTGTTTTATTCGCCGCAACTCAAAAAGACTTTTGCCGAGGCGTCCTTTGTCGAAAAGCAATCGGTCAGTCATCGTTTGCAGGCGGTCAACGATTTGTTCAGAAAAGTCAACGCAAACGTTGGCGCGATGAATTCAAAAAAATAAGTGAAAACGATATTTTGTTTTTCCGACCTTCACAACGCCGCAATATCGGAATGGTATCGCGGCGTTATGGAAGAGTCGGATTATATTTTCTTTGCAGGCGACGGGATTTTCGGCGTAACGCGTACGCTTGAAAACGTCGCCGATAAACTTTATGCGGTGGGCGGCAACTGCGACAACTCGCTTTATCCCGAGGAACTTGTCGTTGACGTCGAAAAGGTCAGGTTTCTTATCGTGCACGGGCACCGTTTCCACGATAAACTCGACCTTGTGTACCGCGCAAAGGAGGTCGGCGCAGACTGCGTTTGTTTCGGGCATACTCATTCGTATTCCGACGAAACCTATGACGGCGTGCGCCTTATCAACGACGGAAGCTTTTCACATTCGGTCACGGGGGACGTCGGATACGTCTATATCGTGGTCGAAGGGAAAAATATTTTTGCAAATTTTGTAAAAACGGGCGATTTTCGTTGACATATATTTTCGGGTATTATATAATTGCAAAGCGTTGCGACTTATGCGGGTGTAGTTCAATGGTAGAATTCCAGCCTTCCAAGCTGGCCGCGTGGGTCCGATTCCCATCACCCGCTCCAAAGGAACGCAATCCTACGTTAAATAATGCTTGGGCCAGTAGCTCAGTAGGATAGAGCAACGGCCTTCTAAGCCGTAGGTCAGGGGTTCGAATCCCTTCTGGCTCGCCAGATTTGGTGGGTATAGCTCAGTTGGTTAGAGCGCCAGGTTGTGGCCCTGGAGGCCGTGGGTTCGAGTCCCACTACTCACCCCACTATTACCCAAATCGGTGATGAAAACGTAGGGGTGTCGCCAAGCGGTAAGGCACTAGATTTTGATTCTAGCATTCGTAAGTTCAAATCTTGCCACCCCTGCCAAATATGATCCACTAGCTCAGTCGGTAGAGCACTTGACTTTTAATCAAGGTGTCCGGAGTTCGAATCTCCGGTGGATCACCAACATAACTTGCGACCGTGGCGGAACTGGCAGACGCGCCAGCCTTAGGAGCTGGTATCACAGATGTGTGAGTTCGAGTCTCTCCGGTCGCACCATTTGTTTTCCGCCACTGGCAGCACCTTAAAAAAAAGTATGCGCCTTTAGCTCAGTTGGTAGAGCAACTGACTCTTAATCAGTGGGTCCCGGGTTCGAATCCCTGAAGGCGCACCATCAACGAGCCTACGCGAAAGCGTATTGGCGCGGGGCTTATCGGACAGTAGTTTCAGAATTACGGAAGATAAGCAAATTTTACTTACGGTAAGCGTACGCCGATTTACGAATTGTCGTTTGACGGCGAAAAACGCTTACGACGGTAAGTGAACGCGTCGGGACACCGACGTAAGAAACACTTCGAAAAACGGCGAAAGGACAGTCGAGTGTTTATTAAACAACATAATATGCGGGAGTGATTCAGTGGTAGAATGCCACCTTGCCAAGGTGGAAGTCGCGGGTCCGAATCCCGTCTCCCGCTCCAAAAGAAAACGAACACGATTTTGTGTTCGTTTTCTTTTTACGCGAGAGAACGGGATTCGGACCTTGCGTGATGATGTGAAGTGAGATAATCACGATTTATGAAATATTACGCAAAACGATTTTGAAATAAAATTATTACGCAAGGTTCGGGCGCAGCCCACCGCTCAGCTGTCAGACTGACGATAAGGAAAAGTTTGCAGCGATATGAAGTTTATCAAACAACCTTGTTTTTTGACGTTTATTTAACGTGATTGATTTTTTTCGTTTCAAATCGTAAACCGTGAAAAGCGGCGATTTTTGGAAAGAACAGGGCGATTTTATGAATTTACGTTTGGAATTTCTTAAAAATCGGCTGTTTTGATTTACTAAAATCAACGTTTGACGAATATTAAGTAAAATCGCGCCGAAATAAATTTAATTTTTGAAAGAAAATGCACTTTTTTCCTTTACACAATTAAAGAATAAAAGTATAATGAAACTGAAATAAAACGATAAGGTGAATTATGATTGATAAAAAGATTACCGACGATATGCTCAGTGAACTTTACAGCACGCTTGCGTCATTGCAAACCGCAGACGACGTGAAAACGCTTTTTGAAGACCTTTGCACGTATAAGGAAATTGAACAAATGGCACAGCGTATTACCGCGGCAAGGCTCTTGCTGGAAGGAAATACTTACGCTCGCGTGATTGAACGCACCGATATTTCTTCGGCGACTTTATCGCGCGTTTCGCGTTGCATACAGCACGGTAGCGGCGGATACAAGAAATTTATCAAGACGGAATAATTGACAGTGTTTATTGTCATATTGACACAATGAAATCATTAACGGAATTATATAAAATCGGCGCGGGTCCGTCATCGTCGCATACGATGGGTCCCGAGAAGGCTTGCAAGATTTTTGCCGATAATTACAAGGACGCCGATTCTTTCAAAGTCATACTTTACGGCTCGCTCGCAATGACGGGCAAGGGGCACGGCACCGACCGTATCGTTATTTCCACGCTCAAAAAACCGACGGAAGTCGTTTTTAACACCGAAGAAAAGGATATCCCGCACGAAAACACGATGGATCTTATTGCATTATCGCACGGAAACGTCATTGACAGATGGCGCGTTCTGAGCGTGGGCGGGGGAGCAATCGAAATCGTCGGGCGCGGAAAGTACGATCCCCCCGAAGTTTACGATCTTAATTCGTTTTCGGAAATCGCGGCGTACTGCAAAAAACACAGAATCCGTATTCCCGATTACGTCGAAAGGGTTGAAGGTCCTGAAATTTTCGATTATCTGAAAAAAATATGGGCGCAGATGAAGGACACCGTGCAAAACGGGCTGGACGCTTCCGGCACGATCCCCGGCGGTCTTAATCTGCAACGAAAGGCGAAGTTCCTTTTCAGACAACGCCATATCGACGAAAGTCCCGAAACGCGTGAAAACAGGCTTGTGTGTGCGTTCGCGTACGCCGTGAGCGAAGAAAACGCGTGCGGGCATACCATCGTGACCGCGCCTACGTGCGGTTCGTCGGGCGTCGTACCCGCGGTGCTTACTTATATGCAGGACAAACGCGGCTTTTCCGACAAGGAAATCGTCAGGGCACTTGCGACGGCGGGCATTGTCGGAAACATTGTCAAACAAAACGCAAGTATTTCGGGCGCGGAATGCGGGTGTCAGGCGGAAATCGGCACGGCGTGCAGTATGGCTTCCGCCGCTCTTGCGGAGCTTTACGACATGGATTTGGAACAGATCGAATACGCCGCGGAAGTCGCGATGGAGCATCATCTTGGGCTTACGTGCGATCCGATTTTCGGGCTTGTGCAAATCCCCTGCATCGAAAGGAACGCCGTTGCCGCAATGCGCGCGATAAACGCCGTATCCCTTGCAAACTTTTTGACCGAAACAAGAAAAATATCTTTCGATATGGTTGTCGAAACGATGTACGAAACGGGCAAGGATCTGAAAAAGAACTACCGCGAAACCGCAACGGGCGGGCTTGCGAAACTTTATCAAGAGGAGCACGATGAATCCAAAGACTCTTGATGACGGACGGGAAGTAATTTTCCGTTTTGCCGAAAAATCCGACGCAAAAGAAATTCTTTCCTACCTTAAAAAGGTAGGAAGTGAGACGGACTTTTTATCGTTCGGGTTCGAGGGCGTTGGTTCGGACGTACAAAAGGAAGAAGAAATCATCACTCGTTTTGCCCGCGCGACGACTTCGGCGATGATCGTGGGGACTCTTTCCGACAGGATAATTTCAATCGGCACTCTGTCCGCAAATGCCACAAGCAGGTTTTCTCATAACGCGGAAGCCGGGATAAGCGTGCTGAAAGAATTCTGGGGCAAAGGAATCGGCGCGCACCTTATGAATTTAATCCTTGAATTCGCGCGGACGACGAAGCACGTCAAAAACGTTCATCTGACGGTAATCGACGAAAACGACAGGGCGATGTCGCTGTACGAAAAGACGGGGTTTAAGATCGTCGGGCGATACAAAAACTTTTCGTTTGTCGACGGAAAATACCGCGACGCGATAATAATGGAAAAAGAAATCTGAAATATTTTAATTGCGACAAACCACCTAAAAGGTGGTTTTTCTTTTTTGAAAAGAATATCCGCATTTATTTTTGCATATTCTTTCGTATGTTTTTGGATGAAATCAAAAAATCGTTGAAAATCGAAAATATGGAATTCGCGTCGCCCGTCGTAACCGTTTTCGGGAAAGTCGGCGCGGCAATCGAGGGACACAAAGGTCTGTTGTTTTTTTCGGACGAAGAAATCAGATTTAAGGTAAAAAGCCGCATACTTTCGGTATCCGGCAAAAATTTGTCGCTTGTCGAGACGAGCGAGCGCGACGCCGTAATATCGGGAATCGTCGAAAAGGTGGACTATGTATAGGTTTTTTGACGAAGTAACCGTTTCGGGCGCGTCGAAATCGACCGTCATAAATAAACTTTTGCAGAAAAACGTCAGGATTTTCCGCGCTGAGTGTCAGGAAAACGGCATTAAATTTCGCATAAAACCTAACGACCGTCAAAAAGTAATTGAAATATTCGACGCAATATGCTATAATTACAAAATAGTTAAAGGTATCGACAAAAATTCGGTTTTCGGATTTTTGAAACGCCGATGGGCAATCGCCGTATTATTCGCGCTGGTTGCGGTTATGTTCGCGCTTATTCCGCGGTACGTTTACACCGTGTCCGTCGACGCCCCGTCTTATCTTTACGACGAGGTGAAGGGCGTTTTAACGGAATCGGGCGTGAAACGGTGGGAAAAAACGTCGGACGTTGACGCAAAAAATGTCGAAAGGCGCATAAGCGAAATCGACGGCGTGTCGTTTGCGGACGTGAAAGTATCGGGCAGCACCGTATACGTGAGCGTTCGTCCGTCGCTTAAAAGTGCCGAAATCGTCGACGTACAAAAGGATATCCCGATATATTCGGCGGTCGACGCCGTGATAACGCGGCAAATCGTGTTTTCGGGCACACCCGCATTTAAGGCGGGCGACAGCGTGAAAGCCGGCGACGCACTGATTTTTCCGTACGTTACCTCGGGCGAGGACAACCTGCCCACGGGCGCAAACGGCGAAGTTTTCGGGATAATCGGATATTCCGCAACGGTTTCATACGGCGGCTCTATGACGACCTATGAAAAAAACGGAAACAGCAAGACGTACAGGGTTGTCGATTTTATGGGGCTTACGGGAAAAATGCCGAAAAGCCCGTACAAACTGTACGAAACGCGAACAAGAAAGGTCGAATGCGGTTTTCTGATTCCGCTGGGCTTTTTGGAAATTACCTTTGACGAAATCGTCGGAACCACAATTTCTTTGCCGTACGAGCAGGCGAAAGACGCCGTGATAAAGCGCGCGTCCGAACAAGCCGAAAAGGTCGTACCCGAAGACGCAAGGGTGATCCGACGCGAAATCAACGAAGTTGAAGCGGGCGGCGTGTATTACGTTACCGCCACGGTGTACGCCGAAGGACGTATCGACGCTTCACGATAAAGAGGTTATATATTATGCGAAAAAAAGAACGAAAGACCGCTCCGCCGGAAACCGTTTTGAACGCCTCGGAGAACGAATCGGGACAAAGCAAACTTGTTGCATTGTCATTCTCGATACTGCTTCTTGTCGCGCTTCTTATCTGGGTTTTCATCACGCTTTGGTTTTCGGGCGGAAATTTTAAGGGCGCGTTCACGGGGAAGGAAACTTTAAGCACGATTGCGCTTATCGGCGTACTGCTGTTTCTGCTTGCTGCGCTTTATGCGTTTTCATACAACAACGCACCCGAAAAATCCCGCGTCAAGGTGCTGATTCTTATCGGCGTCGTGGTGCTTATTTCCACGATACTTTGCACGATTTGCGCCGACGTTCTGAACGTTTACGCAATGCCGATATCCCTTTGCGCGGTTTTATTGTGTCTTCTTGTCAATATGAAGGTGGCACTTGCCGGCAACGTCGTGTTGTCGCAGATTCTTCTTATCGTATTTATGATAAAAACGCCGTTTTCGTCGGAAGCGATGACGAATCTTGCGGCGTCGATTTTCTGCAATACGATGAGCGGTTTCGTGCTGCTGTTCCTTTTGTCAAGGAATTATACGCGCATTAAATTTATCCTTGTCGGGCTTATCGCGGGGCTTGTCATGTCGCCTTTTGCGGCGATCGTCACCGTTGCGGCGCACTCGACGGGGATCGATATTCTGTACAACTCGATCTGGGTTTTCGTCGCGAACGTGATAAGCGTCGTTCTGTATATGCCGCTTTTGCCGATTTTTGAAAGTATTTTCAATATGGTGACCGACTTTAAACTGGACGAACTTTGCTCGTTCTCGCAACCGCTCTTAAAAAGGTTGTCGGTTGAGGCTCCGGGCACGTTCAACCACAGTCTGATTGTCGGTAACCTTGCCGAAAACTGCGCCATCGCTGTCGGTGAGAATCCCCACCTTGCAAGGGCGGGCGGATATTATCACGACGTCGGCAAACTGAAAAATCCCGAGTTTTTTGTCGAAAACCAGATGCGCGGCATCAATCCCCACGACGAACTTATCCCCGAAGTTTCGGTCAGTATGATTACGAAACACACTAAAAACGGCGCGGCGCTTATCAGGGAAGCAAGACTGCCCGAAGAACTTGCACAGATTGCGCTGCAACATCACGGCACTTCGCCCGTAAACTATTTTTATTACAAAGCGCAACAAATTACCGAAGGTAATCTTGCCGACGACGAATACTGCTACGACGGGCCGAAACCTCAGACGAAAATCGCCGCGATCATTATGATTTGCGACACGATCGAGGCGGCGGCGCGCGCGGTCAGTCCCGACTCCCGCGAGCAGCTTATGGATCTTATCGACAATCTTGTCAAAGACAAGCTCGACCACGGTCAGTTTGACGAATGTTCCATCACGATGAACGATATCCGCCTTATCAAGGAAACGATTGCGGACATTCTTCCCAGCGTCAACCACGCCCGCATAAAATATAAGAAATAATGCTTGAAATTTACAACGCCGACAAGGAAAGCGAAAAACTTATCAAAAAAGTTTACAAAGCCGCGCTGAAATACTTTTCGCAAAAGGATATTTTCGAGGTTGAAATCGAAATCGTCGATAAGGACGAGATTCAAAGCATCAACAAAGAAGCGCGCGGCGTGGACGACGTTACCGACGTTTTAAGTTTTCCGAATCTGGAAATTTGCAAAAACCTTCCCGTGAAGAAAAGCGACTTCCCGCTGGACGTCGATCCCGATTCCGGCAAACTTCTGCTTGGCGAGACGGTCATGTGCATGGATAAGATTCTGGAACAGTCGGATGAGTTCGGCACGACGCCCGAAAGGGAAGCGGGATATTTGTTTTTGCACAGTTTATTGCACCTTTTCGGATACGACCACATGGAAGACGACGAAAAGGCGGAAATGCGGGAAAAAGAAGAAGAAATCCTCAAAACAATAGGATTATCGAGATAACGGAAATAATACACAGGAAAAGAATATGAAAGTCGGATTTATTACAATCGCAGGAAAACCCAACGCCGGCAAAAGCACCCTTCTGAACGCTATGGTCGGCGAAAAAGTCGCAATCGTGAGCTGGCGTCCGCAGACGACGCGCAACAAAATCACGGGGATCGTGAACGGCGACGATTATCAGCTTGTTTTTACGGACACGCCGGGGCTTCACAACAGCCGCAACAAACTGGGCGATTATATGATGAAAAGCGTTTCGACCGCGCTCGAAGGCGTGGACGCAATATTGTACGTCGTCAACGGCGACAAAGGTTTCGACGACTTCGATAAGAAGTTTCTGGATGAGCACCTTGACGGCAAAACGCCCGTCGTGGTCGCGCTCAACAAAACCGACGTCGTCACGAAAGAAAAGATTTTCAAGCAGTTGGAAGGCTTGCAGCAATACGACAAAATCAAAGCCGTCGTGCCCGTGTCCGCAAAGAAGGGCGAGAACGTCGACGAAGTAATCAAACAACTTGTCGCGCTTATGCCCGAAGGCGAAAAAATGTACGACGACGACGTTTTCACCGACAAGACAATGCGCTTTATGGCGTCGGAAATTATCCGCGAAAAGGCGTTGAAACTCCTTGAAAAAGAGATTCCTTACGGCATCTGCGTGAACATCAATAAGTTTGAAATGCGCGAAGACGGCAGTATGTACGACATCGACGCCGACATCGTTTGCGAAAAGGACACGCACAAGCCCATTATCATCGGCAAAAAGGGCGAAATGCTGAAAAAAATCGCGACTTACGCCCGTCAGGATATCGAAGAAATGTGCGGCGAACAGGTCTATCTCACGCTTTGGGTAAGGGTGAAAGAAGACTGGCGCGACAGCGATTACCTTCTGAAAAATCTCGGCTACGATAAAAAAGATATTTAATTTTCAAAATATTTTTGTTTTCCGCGCATAAGTTTTTGCGTTCTGCACAAGTTATCGTCAGTGAGGGCTTGTATGGACGCAAAAAATGTTTCGTGGAAGTTGTTTGAAAAAACGGGTTCGCCCGCCGCTTATATGTTTTTCAACGCTATATGCGGCGACGAACGAAAATCGAAAGACGATGGAAGAGAAACTGAACGCGCTTTGCGTAAGGGTTGTCGACTATAAGGACAACGACAGGTTAATCACACTTTGCACTGCGGAGAAGGGCAAAATTCTGGTGAAAGCGACGGGCGTCAAAAACCCGAAAGCGAAACTGAAATTTGCTGCTTCTCCTTTGTGTTTCGGGGAATATATCGTCGTCGAAAACAAGGGACGATATACCTTGAAAGGGTGCGAAGCGTACGACAATTTTCAGGACATCGTTTTTGACCTTAAACGCTATTACGCAGGGTTTAGCGTGTTGGAATGGTTGGATAAACTGTCGGAAAATGCAGATACCGACACCGTCAGGGCGTTGCTTATCGTCGGCACGGAAGCATTGAAAGAACTTGCCTACGACGTTGACGTTCCGCCTGAAAACACCTTGCTGAAATTTCTGAACGCTCTTCTTGAAACGACGGGTTACGCGTTGAATTTTCATACGTCGGCGATAAGCGGAAAGAGCCTTGAAAACGACGACAAAGTCTGCTTCGATTATTATTCGGGCGCGGTTGTCGAACTTTCGGAAAGGAGCCTTAATTACGTTACTTTCACAAAAAACGACGTCGCGATAATTCAGGGAAAAACCACGGGAAGCGACGCCGAAATCAGACGGATTCTCATTGAAATTTCGGGCATTTTGTCATTTTTCACGGGCATAAAGAAAAATTATTCTTTTGAAGAATTCCTTAAACTTTGATATTTTTTCCTTTTTTTATATAAAAAAAGCCGAAAACCCCCTTTTTCGATTGCATTTATTTTTTATTTGTTATATTATTTTATAGCATTAAATTGTAATTAAAATCGTTTGGAGGTTTTTATTTTATGAAAAAGTACGTTTATCTTTTCACCGAAGGTAACGCCAACATGCGTGAACTTCTCGGCGGCAAGGGCGCAAACCTCGCGGAAATGACCAACATCGGTCTTCCCGTTCCCCAGGGTTTCACCATTTCGACCGAAGCTTGCACGCAGTACTACGAAGACGGCAAGAGAATCAATGACGATATCCAAGCCGAAATCATGGACTACATCGAAAAACTCGAAAACATCACCGGCAAAAAATTCGGCGATAAAGAAAATCCCCTTCTCGTATCCGTTCGTTCGGGCGCTCGCGCATCGATGCCCGGTATGATGGACACCATTCTTAACCTTGGTCTTAACGAAGAAGTCGTTGAAGTCCTTTCCGCAAAATCGGGCAACCCCCGTTGGGCATGGGACTGCTATCGTCGTTTCATTCAGATGTACTCCGACGTCGTTATGGAAGTCGGCAAAAAGTACTTTGAAGAACTCATCGACAAAATGAAAGCGAAGAAGGGCGTACAACAGGATATCGACCTCGACGCAAACGACCTTAAAGAACTTGCAAATCAGTTCAAGGCGGAATACAAGGCAAAAATCGGCAGCGATTTCCCCTCCGACCCGAAAGAACAACTTTTCGGCGCAATCAAGGCTGTTTTCAGAAGCTGGGACAACCCCCGTGCAAACGTCTATCGTATGGACCACGACATTCCTTACAGCTGGGGCACTGCGGTCAACGTACAAATGATGGCTTTCGGTAACATGGGCGACGATTGCGGCACCGGCGTTGCGTTCACTCGTAACCCCGCAACCGGCGAAAAAGGTCTTATGGGCGAGTTCCTTATGAACGCTCAGGGCGAAGACGTCGTCGCAGGCGTTCGTACCCCGATGCCCATCAGCCAGATGGCGGAAGTCCTTCCCGACGTTTACAAACAGTTCCTTGACGTCTGCAAGACTCTTGAAAGCCACTACCGCGATATGCAGGATATGGAATTCACCATCGAACGCGGCAAACTCTTCATGCTTCAAACCAGAAACGGCAAGCGTACCGCTGCCGCCGCTATCCGTATCGCTTGCGATCTTATCGACGAAGGTATGATCAACGAAAAGGAAGCGCTCCTCCAAATCGACGCAAAAACTCTCGATATGCTTCTGCATCCTCAGTTCGACGCGGCAGCCCTTAAAGCGGCTGACAAAAACAACGTCGTCGGCAAAGGTATCGCGGCGTCTCCCGGCGCAGCGGCAGGCACAATCGTTTTCACCCCCGAAGAAGCCGTCAGACTCGGTCAGGCGGGCAAGAAAGTCGTCCTCGTACGTCTTGAAACTTCTCCCGAAGACATCGAAGGTATGAAATACGCGCAAGGTATCCTTACCGTTCGTGGCGGTCAGACCTCCCACGCGGCGGTTGTCGCCCGCGGAATGGGCACCTGCTGTGTTTCCGGTTGCGGCGACATCAAAATGCACGAAGCCGACAAATTCTTCGAACTCGGCGGAAAAGTCTTCCACGAAGGCGACGACCTCTCCCTTGACGGAAGCACCGGTAACATTTACGACATCGCAATCAAGACCGTCCCCGCAGATCCCAACAGCGGTTACTTCGGAAGAATTATGCACCTTGCCGACAAATATAAGGCAATGGACGTCCGCACCAACGCTGACACCCCCGCCGACGCAAAACGCGCTGCCGAACTCGGCGCACAAGGCATCGGTCTTTGCCGTACCGAACATATGTTCTTCGGCCCCGGCCGTATCGACAAGTTCCGTGAGATGATTTGCTCCGAAACCGTCGAAGAACGCAGAAAAGCCCTTGATAAGATCGAACCTATGCAGCAGGCTGACTTCGAAGGTCTTATGGAAGCCCTTGAAGGACATCCCGTTACCATTCGTTTCCTCGATCCGCCGCTTCACGAGTTCGTTCCCACCGAAGAAAAGGACATCGAAGAACTTGCAAAAGCGCAGGGCAAGACCGTTGAAGAAATCAAAATTATCTGCAATTCTCTGCACGAATTCAACCCGATGATGGGACATCGCGGATGCCGTCTTGCGGTAACGTATCCCGAAATCGCCGAAATGCAGACGAAAGCAATCATCAAGGCTGCAATCGCGGTACAAAATCGTCATCCCGACTGGAACGTCGTTCCCGAAATCATGATTCCGTTGGTTTGCGAAATTAAGGAACTTGCTTTCTGCAAGAAGACCGTCGTCGAAACCGCCGACGCTCTCATCAAAGCAGCAGGCAGCAACCTTAAATACGAAGTCGGTACCATGATCGAAATCCCGCGCGCGGCACTTACCGCTGACGAAATCGCAAAAGAAGCCGAATTCTTCTGCTTCGGTACCAACGACCTTACGCAAATGACCTTCGGTTTCAGCCGCGACGACGCAAGCAAATTCTTGCCTTCGTACTACAAGAACAAGATTTTCGAGTCCGATCCGTTCGCACGTCTTGACACCACCGGCGTAGGCAAACTTATGGATATGGCTGTCAAAATGGGACACGCTACCCGCAGCAACATTCATTGCGGTATCTGCGGCGAACACGGCGGCGATCCTTCTTCCATCGAGTTCTGCCACAATATCGGCTTGAACTACGTGTCTTGCAGCCCCTTCCGCGTACCTATCGCACGCCTTGCAGCGGCTCAGGCAAACATTAAAAACCCCAGAAACTAATAGGGTAAAATCATAACAAACAAGCCACCGAGCAATCGGTGGCTTTTGTTATTTTGTTATACAATATTCAGTATTGTTATTAAGTTATTCTTATTATAACTCTTATTAAAAATCAAATAAAAGGGGCGGATTGTTTGATTTAGTGCAATAATGCAGTGCTTTGATAAATTTTTTGCGGTAATTATAAATTTTTTTGTATAATTATGTTGACTTTTGCAGTTTAGTTTGGTAAACTGAACGTAATTTTTTAATAAAGGAATTGATAGGATTTTGGAAAAATTAACCAAAAAGTACGGACTGCTTACCGCGATTTGTATGGTCGTCGGCATTGTTATCGGTTCGGGCGTGTTCTTTAAGGCAGGAAAGGTTTTATCTTTCACAAACGGAAATATCGGAAAAACTCTGGCGGTCGTTGCAATCGTCGGCGGGATAATGATAATCTGTTCACTCGTATTTGCGACGCTCGCGCAAAAGCACGAAAAGGTCAACGGCATTGTCGACTATGCGGAAGCGACTCTCGGGAAGCGATACGCATACTACGTCGGCTGGTTTATGTCGACGATTTATTATCCGACGCTTACAAGCGTACTCGGCTGGATTTCGGCGTCGTACACTTGTTCGCTTTTCAACATTCCGTCAAGCACGGGCGCACAACTTGCGCTGGCGGGGGCATTTCTTGTTGCCGGGTTTGCGGTGAACTCGCTTTCGCCGAGGCTTGCGGGCAGATTTCAGGTATCGGCAACGTTCATTAAACTTATTCCGCTTGTACTTATGGGCGTAGTCGGGTTAATCGTGGGGCTTGTCAACGGCAAAACCATCGACGCATTCAAGGCGAACATCGTGACGGAAGGTCTTGTCAACGACGGCGGATTTTTCGCAGGCGTAGCGGCGTTTGCGTTTGCATACGAGGGCTGGATTGTCGCGACTTCCATAAACGGCGAATTGAAAAACGCGAAAAGGACCCTGCCGATTGCGCTTATCGTGGGCGCGATAATCATCATTGCGGTTTATCTTTTGTATTTCCTTGGACTTACGGGCGCGCTGTCGACCGAAGATATGCTGAAAGTCAACGCGGGGCAGGTGAGCGGATCGCTGCCGCAAAACGCATTCACGGCGTTGTTCAAGAGTCCCGCTTTCGGCACGATTATCATGGTATTCGTCATCATTTCGTGTCTTGGAACGATGAATGGTCTTATGCTTGGTTGCTGCCGCGGATTTTATTCGATTTCCGCGCGTAACGTCGGACCGAAACCCGGTATGTTCGGCGAATTGAGCAAGGAAACGAATATGCCGCAATCGTCGTCGATTCTGGGGCTTCTTTTGTGCTTCGTATGGCTTGTGCAGTGGGAATTCTTCTTTATGAATCCGACCGGCAAAATCCCCGCTTTCTGGTGCTGGGAATCCGACGAAGTGTCCATCATAACGCTGTATGCGTTCTATATCCCCATTTTCATCGCAATGATGGTGAAAGGGAAAGACCTTAACGTCGTGAAAAGGTTTATTTTGCCGACACTGGGCGTTGCGTGCTGCTGTTTTATGTGCTTCTGCGCATACGACGGATACAAGGCAAACGGACAAATCTGGTCGTATTTAATCGTATTCTCGATTATAATGTTTGTCGGATTTTTCTTCTCGGAAGACTTCAAAAAGATTGTCGGAAAAATTAAAAAGAAATGCGTTAAGGCAGAAGTCGTTGGGGACGCCGTCGCTGCTGAAATTACGGAAGGTAGCGTCGATAATTTCGTTTCCGAAAGCGACGAAACCGAAAATGCGGAAAGTCCCGCAGTCGATGAAAATCAGGCGGAAAACGATACGGAAACCACCGCAGAATAAAAACTGCGTTTCAAGGAGCACCGAAAAGGTGCTCTTTTTATTGTCCCGTAAACGGTACGTGCGATGTCATATAAATATATTGTAAACAAACAGAGGTATTTATAATGAAGTACGAAGAACTTAAAAAACTTAGCACAACCGATTATGAATCGGAAATAAAGAGTTATAAAAATAACTATAAGACAAATGACAATGAATTCAAAGATTTATCTTACGATGAAGCAAGACGGAAAGCGTTTGACTTCTTAAACGATAATAACGTGAGTGTTACAACAATAAACGGGATTATGGAAGATATATTGTATTGGGCGCCACTAATATATGACGACTATATTAGAAATTATATTGTGAAAAATAAAAACAAAGTTCAGACAAAAAAATGGCAAGGGTGGGAAGTAACGTTGGACGTACTGTTAGACCCATAATACAAACTAATATATATTGATTCCTTGAAATTTATGTTGAACCATTATTTTTTAGTTGACCTATTTCGTTGAATAACGCCGCCTAAAATGCTATAATTACCACATAGAGGTTAAACTGTTTTTGAAATGAAAGGGAAGATTTTAATAAACGCGTATCTTGACTCGCGGGAATATCTGTACGAGGCGGAAAGGCTTGTTGAAGAGTTTGAAAAACTCGGCGTTGATGTGTCTGTCGTGCGCCTTGACGAATATCCCGCGATAATTTCGGACGGAAAGATAACTATTGACTTTTCCGCCGACTTTTTCGTGTATCTCGACAAAGATAAATACGTCCTGACAATGCTTGAAAAGTCGGGCGCGAAAGTGTTCAACAACGCGCGCGCAATACAGACTTGCGACGACAAAATGTTAACGTATATCGCTCTGTCGGACAGCGGCGTGCCTATGCCGAAAACGCTCCCCGGGATTTTGTGCTACAACCAAAACGAAAAAATCAAGGAAAAAGCCGTTGAAAAAATCGAAAAGGAACTTGCGTATCCGCTTATCGTGAAGGAATCGTACGGCTCGCTCGGAAAGCGCGTTTATCTTGTGAAAAACAGGGAAGAACTGCTCGTTACGCTTGAAACAGTGAAAACAAAGCCGCATTTGTTGCAGGAATTTGTTGAAGAAAGCAAAGGCCGAGATTTAAGAGTTATCGTCGTCGGGCAAAAGTACGTCGGCGCGATGGAAAGGTTCTCGGACGTCGATTTCAGAAGTAACGTCGGCGCAGGCGGCAAAGGAAGAAAAGCGGACGCGACGGACGAAATAAAGAATCTTTCCGAAAAAATCGCAAAAATCCTGAACCTTGACTACTGCGGCATTGACTTTTTGTACAAAGACGGCGGCGTTACCGTTTGCGAAGTCAACTCCAACGCATACTTTTTCACGTTTGAAAAGGTAACGGGGATAAACGTTGCGAAGATTTTTGCGGAATATATTTTGTCCGTTCTGAAATAGAATAAAAAAAATCAAAACGTAAAAGAATATGCGAAAAATTCGCATATTTTTTTGTAAAATAAACCAAAAATTATTGTGAAAACCGTGCTGAAAACCTTATATAAAGCCTTGACAACGATATGAAAGTTTCGTATAATTAAATTAAGGTCAAAGAAAGTCAAATTTTCAAAAGGCAATTATGAAAATCAGCGACGTCATCGAAAACTTCATAATCGAGGTTATGGGGGACGACAAGTGTGCGGAAATCAGCCGCAACGAACTTGCGTCCTATTTTCAGTGCGCGCCGAGTCAGATAAACTACGTCTTAAAAACCCGTTTCACGACGGAACGCGGCTTCAACGTTGTCGGTCAACGCGGCGGGGGCGGCTTTATCCGCATCGAAAAGTTTGACGCCAAAGCAGACGGATATCTTGAAAGCATTTTGCCGTCGCTTGAAAATCCGACAAGTTACACCCGTTCCAAACAAATCATTTGTCATCTTGTCGACGACGGCGTGATTTCCAAGGACGAGGGCAATTTACTTTCGGCGGCAACCTGCGACAAAGCTCTCACCGCACCGCAGCACGTCGCCGACGTCATCAGAAGCAACATATTGAAAGAAACCATTATACAAATATTAAAGAGGTAATTATGCGAAATTCAGGCGGCCGGATTTGCGACGATTGTCAAATGCGCCCGGCAACGACACTTTCCACAATCGAACTTAACGGAAACGTATACGAAGTCGCGCTTTGCGACGAATGTTTCCGAAAACGCAACGCGGCGAGCGCGCCCGTGTATCAGGCTTTTATGCAGCAGGAGCGGGAGTGCCCGATATGTCATACCCGACTTTCCGAGGTGGAAAACAGTCAATATCTCGGTTGCAGCGAGTGTTACAACGTGTTCCGCAGCGATGTCCTTAACAACATTTACGACTTGCACAGGACAAGAAAACATATCGGAAAACGTAAAAAAACGCCGCGCCGCAACAAGACGGTGGGGCTGTCTGACGTCGAAAACATGCGCGAGCAATATCATCTTGCGAAAGACGAAGGTCGCTTTGAAGACGCGGAAGAAATACTTGACTTTTTAAGAGGTGCCGACGATGACAAACGATAATACGAAAAACGTTGTGGTGTCGTCAAGGGTACGCCTTGCAAGAAACGCCGCGAAAATTCCTTTCCCGCAAAAGGGAATCACCGTGGAAGAAGTCGCGTATCTTGTGAAGTGCGCCGACAAAGCCGCCGATTTCGAGCATCAACTTGTGTTTATGTCCGACCTTCGCGACGTTGACAGACAAGCCCTTGTCGAAAGGCATCTGATAAGCCCCGACCTTGCGAAAAAGGATCTGGGCGCGCTGCTTATTTCGGACGACGACAGCATTGCGGTAATGATCAACGAAGAAGACCATATCCGCGCGCAGTGCATCAAAAACGGGTTCCGTTTGCAGGAATGTTACAACGCAATCGACCGATACGACGACAATTTAAGCAAGGTTATGGACGTTGCGTACGACAGCGAATTCGGCTATCTTACGGCGTGTCTTACGAACGTCGGCACGGGAATGAGAGCGTCGGTTATGGTGTTTTTGCCGGCGATGACTTTCACGAATATGATTGAAAATTTCCTGCTTATCGCAAAGGAAAACGGGCTCACTTTCCGCGGCGTGTACGGTGAAAGAAGCAACCCCGTCGGGTGCATGTATCAGCTTTCAAACGCGCGCTCCATAGGTCTTACCGAAAGCCAGATAATCGAAAACGTGTCGGGCGTCGTCAGTGAAATGTGCGCGTCCGAGCAAGGTTTAAGACGCCAGCTGTTGTCAACGAGAAAAGACGAACTCACCGACAAAGCGTACAGGGCGTACGGCATTCTGAAAAACGCAAGAATGTTGTCGTCGGGCGAGTTTATGGAACTTGTCGCATATTTGAAACTTGGCATGGCAATGGACGTAATCGAGTTTAACGACGTCAAAACGCTTGATAAACTTATTATTGACGCACAACCTGCAAATCTTGTAAAGATTGCGAAGTCATACAGTCTTAATGCGGATCAGCGCGATCTTGTGCGCGCCGCGCTTGTAAGACACACCCTTGAAAACTTGAAATAATCGGAGGCAACTATGATACAGGACAGTAAAAACGTACAAAAAATCAAACAGGAAGCGTACAACGTCGCAACGCAGACGGGCGGCGAAATCGGCAGCGAACACTTGCTTGCGGGTATCGTCGTTATCGACGGCTCGATTGCAAACAATTTGTTGAAATTGCACGGCGTTACTCTTTCAAAAATTCAGAATTGCTTCCATGCGGTGAGCCTTAAAACCGAGCCGTATTATTCGGTCAGGACAAAGCGCATTTTGTCGAACGCACAGGTTTTTGCCGCCGAATGCGGGGAAGACGTCGTCGGCAGCGAGCATTTGCTTGCCGCAATCATTTGCGAATCCGACAGTATTGCTTATACGATTCTCACGAACTCCGCGGATAACTTCGGCGCGCTTCAAAACGACGTCGCAAACGTGCTGGACGAAGAGAAAAACAGAAACTTTTCAAAAATGGAAAGAAACGCCGCTGATTCCGGCGACGAAAAATTGAAGGACGCGCTGGATAACGTCAATAAGCGCATCAGAGGTTTCGGCGTCGAGGACGATAAATCCTCCCGCTTCAAAAGCACCGACCAGAAATCGCAGGGCGGCGCGCTGAAAGAACTGGAAGGCTTCGGAATCGACCTTACGCAAAAAGCGAAAGAAAACAAACTCGATCCCGTCATCGGCAGGGATAAGGAAATCGAAAGGATAATCCAGATTCTTTGCAGAAGGACGAAAAACAATCCCGTACTTATCGGCGAGCCGGGCGTCGGAAAATCGGCGGTGTCCGAAGGGCTTGCGCTGCAAATCGTCAACGATCAGGTGCCCGACGCGTTGAAAGGGAAAAAAGTATTCTCCCTCGATATGGCAAGCATCGTTGCCGGCACTAAATACCGCGGCGAATTTGAGGAAAGATTCAAGGCGGCGCTCGACACAGTGAAAAAGGCGGGCGACGTGATATTGTTCATCGACGAAATCCACACGATCGTAAACGCCGGCGGTGCGGAAGGCGCGGTTGACGCCGCAAACATCTTAAAGCCAATGCTCGCAAGGGGCGAAATCCAGACGATCGGCGCGACGACTATCGACGAATACCGTAAATATATCGAAAAGGACGCCGCACTCGAAAGGCGTTTTCAGCCTATCGTCGTGGATCAGCCGTCGGTTGACGACACGATTCTTATTCTGAAAGGTCTTCGCGACAAGTACGAGGCGCACCATAAGGTCGAAATCACCGACGAGGCAATCGAAGCGGCGGCAAATCTTTCGGACAGATACATTACCGACAGGTTCCTGCCCGATAAAGCAATCGATCTTGTGGACGAGGCGGCAAGCAGAAAAAGAATTTTTGCGTTCTCTTTACCCGATGACATCAAAAAAGCGGAAGAAAAACTTGCAAGCCTTAATTACGATATAAAAGAAGCGTCGCATAACGAGCAGTTTGAAAAAGCCGAAAAACTGAAAGTCGAAAGGGACAAACTCAAAAAAATCGTCGACGAAGGTCGCGAAAACTACGACAAAGAAAAAGCCAACGCGAAACTTTCCATCGGCGAAGAAGATATTGCCGAAATCGTTGCGGACTGGACAGGTATCCCCGTGTCGAAACTCACCGAGGCGGAAAGCAAACGCCTTTTAAACCTCGAAGACACGTTGCATAAGCGCGTCATCGGTCAAAGCGAGGCGGTGTCTGCGGTCGCAAGGGCGATAAAGCGCGCAAGAGCAGGCATTGCCGATCCGAAACGTCCCATCGGAAGTTTCATATTCTTAGGTCCTACGGGCGTCGGAAAAACCGAACTTTCAAAGGCGCTTGCGGAAGCGATGTTCGGCGACGAAAACCTTATGATACGCGTGGATATGAGCGAATATATGGACAAGTCGAACGTGTCGAAACTAATAGGCAGCGCGCCCGGGTTCGTCGGATTTGACGAGGGCGGACAACTCACCGAAAAAGTAAGGCGCAAACCATATTCGGTCGTACTCTTTGACGAAATCGAAAAGGCTCACCCCGACGTTTTCAATATGCTTTTGCAGATTCTCGAAGACGGCAGGCTCACCGACAGCCACGGTAGAACGGTAAGTTTCAAAAACACGATAATAATAATGACTAGCAACGTCGGCGCAAGCGAACTCAACAGAACGCAAAAACTCGGTTTCGGCAGCGAAGACGACTACGACGACGTGCGCGACAGACAAATCAACGCCTTGAAACAAGTGATGAAGCCCGAATTCATAAACCGTATCGACGAAATCGTGGTGTTCACTCCGCTTGAAAAGCCCGACGTCGAAAAGATTGCAGACATTATGCTGAAAAACCTTGAAAAACGCCTTGAAGACCACGGCATCACTCTTGAAATTTCGGACGAGGCGAAAGCGCACCTTGTGGACAAAGGATACGACAAGGAATACGGCGCAAGACCGATGAGAAGAACAATTCAGCGTCAGGTTGAGGACAAACTTTCCGAAGAAATCCTGAAAGGAAATATTTCGGACAACGGAAAGGTCAAAATTACTCTTGTCGACGGACAGCTTGATTTTTCGGAAGAATAAAAGGAAAAACAAAGGAAATCCACCGGGGAAAACCCGGTGGATTTGCATTTTTGTCAATTTATCGCCGCGGCATAAGCCGCTTTCTTAATAAATGCACTCGATAACGCCAACGTCGCCTTTATGGCGTTTATAAACCACGTTTACCTTGCCCGTTTCGGGGTTGAGATACAGGAAAAAGTCGTGGTCGAGAAGGGTAAGTTGATCGATAGCGGCGTCAACTGTCAGCGGTTTCAACTCAAACTCTTTCGTGCGGACGGGTTTAAGTTCGGGAAGGTCGGAAACGTCGGCAAAATCGTCTGAAATCGCGCCGTTGTCGTGCGACTTATAACTTTTTTCGATCTTCGTGCGGACTTTTCGCATTTGTCTTTCAAGCATCGGAATGACGACGTCCACGTTGTCGTAGATATTTTCGGAAGTTTCTTCCGCGCGGATCATTCTGTCGCCGAAATAGATTGTTGCTTCAAGGGTGTAGCGTTCGCGATTTTTTTCCTGAGTGCAGACAAATTTTGCGACCGCGCCGTCCTTTTCGATGTAACTGGACAATTTGGATTCGGTTTCTTTCTTGTCGAAATACTTATTGAGTTTTTCAAACTTTCTTTCGATGACCGATTTCAATCTGTCGGGTACGTTGTAGTTTCGTCCTATAATTTCAATACGCATAAATCAATGCCTCCTTATCTTGGACTGATTAAATTATAGCATTAAATCGGGCGCAATTCAATACCCTTTTCAAAAAAATAAACCGAAAATTTTATAAAATATTGGCGGATGAATTTGCAAAACTTTGACATTTGATAAAATTTCGGGCGTATCGACACGTTTTTAATTGTAATAATTTTATATTTATAATATAATATGCTTTATGGAAATAGGAATCAGCACGGCAACGTACTTTGGAAAGTTGCCGACGGAAGACACTTTTGAATACATAAAAGACGCAGGCGCAAATATTTGCGAGGTGTTTATGGACACTTTTTCGGAATATACGCCGGAATTCGGCAGACTTTTCAAGGAAAATTCCGAAAAGTACGGGGTAAAGGTGTATTCCGTCCACGCAAGTAATCTTAATTACGAGCCGAATCTCAACAACCCGACGAAGCGCGCCCGCGACGACTCGGAAGTGTTTTATCGTCAGGTGCTTGCAAACGGACGTCTTCTTAATGCAAAGTCGTACACCTATCACGGCGGCACAAGGCTCAAAAGACGTCAATATACGTTCGATTTTGAAAAACTCGGGAAAAGAATCGAGGAACTGTGCGGCATTGCGAAAGAATACGGCATAGATATGTCGTACGAAACGGTGCACTGGGCGTATTTCAGTTATCCGGAGTTTTTTGAAAACCTTGAAAAATTCAGCCCGAGCGTGAAATGTACGCTCGACATAAAACAGGTCATGCAGGCGGGGCTTAATTATCGCGATTTTCTTCCCGCGATGGAAGGGCGCATCAACAACGTGCATCTTACCGACTACGACGAAAACGGAAATATCCTGCGTCCCGGGAAAGGCGTCGTCGATTATTACGATCTTTTCTCGCGCCTGAAAGGCATCGGATACGACGGTCCCATGATGATCGAGCTTTATTCCGGCAACTACGACAAATACTCCGACGTGAAAGATTGCGTCGATTATCTTAACGATATTTTGGGGAAAGTTAAATAAAATCGAGAGGCTTTTTTAATGAAGTACAACAAGATTGAAAACAAACTTAAATTTGATTACAACAATATGATGGCGTCTTATATCGGCGAAAACGGCTTCACCGAAAAGGATCTTGCCGAAATGAACGCGCCCGCAAAAGCCGCGTTCAACTTCGTTTCCGAAAACCGCGGAAAAGGCTGGATGGGCTGGACGGAACTTCCTTACAACCAGAAGGGAATCGTCGAAGATATTTTGGCAACGGCAAAAGACGTCAGGAAAAATTTTGACAACTTCGTCGTTCTGGGTATCGGAGGCAGCGCGCTCGGTCCCATCGCCGTGTATCAGGCATTGTGCCATCTGCATCACAACGAATTGCCGAAAAAGGTCAGAAAATCGCCGAAATTCTACGTTGAAGACAACGTCGATCCCGAACGTATGAACGCGTTGTTCGATATTATCGATCCCGCAAAAACAATGTTCAACGTCATCACGAAATCGGGCGCGACCTCCGAAACGATGAGCCAATACCTTATCGTCACCGACATTCTGAAAGAAAAACTCGGCGAAAACTACAAAAACAATATCATCGCAACTACGTCCGAAAACTCGGGCAACCTTATCAAAATCGCAAAAGCGGAAGGATTCAAAACCTTTTATATTCCCGACGGCGTCGGCGGAAGATTTTCGGAACTTTGTCCCGTCGGTCTGCTTCCTGCGGCGGTGCTCGGCATCGATATCAAAGGCTTGCTTTCGGGCGCGGAATTTATGGATAAAACCTGCAATAAATCCGCCGCATCCAAAAATCCCGCTCTTATGGCTGCGGTCTTGCAGAATATCGCAATGAAAAAAGGCTGCAATATCTCGGTTATGATGCCGTACGCCGACAGCCTGAAATATATGGCGGACTGGTATTGCCAACTGTGGGGCGAAAGCCTTGGGAAAGCGAAAGACCTTGACGGCAACACGGTAAACGCAGGGCAGACACCCGTCAAATCTTTGGGCGTTACCGACCAGCATTCGCAAGTCCAGCTTTACACCGAAGGTCCTTTTGACAAGGTCGTTACGTTTATTGCCGTCGAAGCGTTCAGAAGCGAACTGCTTATCCCCGACGGCGCGGAAGAATATCCCAACGTCAACTTCCTGTGCGGCGCGACGCTTGGGAAACTTCTGAATACCGAACGCGAGGCAACCGAATACGCGCTTATGAAATCGGGAAGACTCAATAATACGATTATCCTGCCCGAAGTCAACGCGTTTACAATCGGACAACTTTTGTATTTTTATCAACTCCAAACGGCTTACGAAGGCGCGCTTCTGAACATCGATACCTACAACCAGCCCGGCGTCGAAGAAGGCAAAAACGCGACGTACGCAATGTTTGACAGAAAAGGCTACGAGGCGAAAAAGGCGGAACTCGAATCACGTCCGCAAAAATCCGAAAAGTACATAATCTGACCATGAGCAACTTTTACGCATTGATAAACCGAATGAAATATATCAGACGTTGGTGTCTGATGCGCGCGAATTACGACGAAAACCTGTTTGAACACTCGTTTCAGGTGGCGGTCATCGCGCACGCTCTCGCGCTTATCAAAAACAAAAAGTTCGGCGGGAACGTTGACGCCGATTTCGTCGCGACCGCCGCGCTCTTTCACGACAGTTCCGAGGTCATAACAGGCGATATGCCGACGCCCGTGAAATACAACAATCCCGCGCTCAAATCCGCATATAAGGATCTGGAAAAAACGGCGGACGAAAAACTTTTGTCGATGCTCCCCGATTTTTTGAGGGAAGAGTACGAAAAATATTTCAAAGTCGATATTTCAAGCGACGAAGGCAGGCTCATAAAAGCCGCCGACAAAATCTCGGCGTATATTAAGTGCGTTGAAGAAACCTTGTCAGGAAACGGTGAGTTCGCAATCGCGGAAAAAACCACGTTGAACGCAATCGACGTTGACCTTCCCGAGGTAAAGTATTTTATGGATAACTGCCTTGAAGGTTTCTTTAAGCCGCTTGACGTGCTTTGAGAAAAGAATAACGGCTCGGTAAAAAGAGCCGTTTTTTATTGTAAGTTTTTATTAAATAACAAAATTAAAACGGCACGCAATTTGCGTGCCGTCTTTGTCTTTTGTAAAAAATATTGTTAAATTATGCCGACAATCATAAGTGCGGCGACAACGACAAGGGCAATACCGCCGAGAAGACAAATGCTGCCGATGACTTTGCCTGCGACGCCCGACGATTTGACGGGAACGACAATGTCTTCTTCCTCGGCTTCTTCTTTCTTCTTCTTTTTGTCTTTCTTGTGTTTTTCTTTTGCGGGTTTTTCCGCCGCGGGTTCAACAGCCGTTGCTTCTTCCGCGGGAGCGGGCTCGGATGCGAACGATTCGGGTTCGGTCTCCTGCGCGTAACTCATATCCACAGCCGTGTCGTATTGAACGGGAGCAGCCTCGAATGAGGGAGCGTCGTAATCTCTTTCGACAACGACAGCCGCCTCGCCGTCGTCAAGGGAAGCGTTGGAAACGACTTCGCCTGCGGGCGCATTGTAAGGAGTTGCCGGAGTTTTGATCGTGGCAAGTTCCGCCGGGGTAAGTTTGCCGGCTTCTTCGTCAACGATGACTTTTGCTTTCATAAGCCAGTCGTCAACCTCGTTAAAAGCGACGCTTCTGGAATAACCCTGATCGCGGATTTGCAAAAATTTACTGTTCGCCTTTGACTTAATGCGGTTAATCATAGTAACCATTTTGTCGGTTTTGGGAACTTCGATAAATATCTCGTCAATATGAGCCTCTAATTTAGAATCCATAAAACTCCTCCCTGCTACTTCAATTCACTATACTATATAATAATATATATGCCGAAAATATTCAAGCATTTTTATGCGAAAAATTTTTCAAAACCGCAAAAATGATTGAAAATCGACGATTAAAGGGCAAAAAAACGCCGTTTAAGGGTTATTCGTTATCGTCCGGGGTGTTAAGCCGCCTGAATGTTTTGTTGCGTTTTTCAAGTTCGGACTGTATGACGTCGTTGTATTTTTCGTCGACGTTCACGGCGATAATAAGGAAGTCCTTTTTCTTGTCCCGGTCGACGTATTGAAGATAAAGTTTATGCGTCATTTTTTCTTCCGCGCCCGCAAGAATATTTTCATAAGGGATAATGCGCGGAACGAAACCGTAAATCACCGTAAACCCGTTTTCGGAAAAATAATATTTTGAGTTGAAAAGTATCGAAAGACAGCACGTCAAAAGCAGCGCGGCGGCAACGATTGATATCGACGTAATTACAGTGTTTCCTTGCATAAAACCGCCTTTACCTGCCAAAATGAGCGCGTCAAGTACGATTGACGCAATTGAAATGCATATTACTGCGGTAATCAAAACATACACCGCGGTTGAAAATTTCATCTTGAATTTCATAAAATCACCTGAAATTATTTTACCACATAAGAAATATTTTTTCAACGATTTCATTGGGGCGCGCTTCTTTTATTTGTCAAAACGTTTTGAAATTCGCGCGGTATATTGTATAATTAAATAGATTTTAATTATTTCGCGCGCGCTTATAACGAACGGCGTACCGCGAAACACCACTTAGCGTTAAGGAGAACTACATTGATTGACGTAAAAAGAGCCGGCGCATATTATTGCGACGGAAAATTCAAAAGCTTGGGGGAAATCCGCAGCGTTTTCACCGATAAGGAAATTTCGGAAGCGTTCAAGGGCACTATGGCGTATTCGGTACTGTCGGCGCACTCGGCGTACGGCGCGTACCGCGGCGATAATCTGAACATAAGATTTGACGCAATCGCGTCGCACGACATCACGTACGTCGGCATTATTCAAAGCGCGAAAGCAAGCGGGCTGAAAAGGTTTCCGCTCCCTTACGTTCTGACGAACTGTCATAACTCGCTTTGCGCGGTCGGCGGCACGATAAACGAGGACGACCACGTTTTCGGATTGTCCGCGGCGAAAAAGTACGGCGGCGTGTACGTCCCGGCAAACGTTGCGGTAATACACTCGTTCATGCGTGAAAAATTTGCAGGTTGCGGAAAGATGATTCTCGGCAGCGACAGTCATACCCGTTACGGCGCGTTCGGCACGATGGCGATCGGCGAAGGCGGTCCCGAACTTGTGAAACAACTTCTCGGACGCACTTACGACATAAGATATCCCGAAGTCGTCGCGGTGGAACTGAAAGGGAACGTCCGTCACGGCGTAGGTCCTCAGGACGTCGCGCTTGCCATAATCGGCGCGGTGTTCAAGGGCGGCATCGTCAAAAACAAGGTGTTGGAATTCGTCGGCGACGGCATAAAAAATCTCGATATGGAATTCAGAAACGGCATCGACGTCATGACGACCGAAACCACGTGCCTTTCAAGCATCTGGATTACCGACGAAAAAACGCAGGCATACCTTAAAATGTACGGGCGCGAAAACGACTTCACCGAAATGCGCCCCGGGAAACTCGCCTATTACGACGACGCGATTACCGTGGATTTGTCGAAGGTCGAGCCTATGATTGCGTTGCCTTTCCACCCGAGCAACGTTTATAAACTCAAAGACGTCATCGAAAATCCTTACGACATTCTTAAAAAGGTCGAAAACGACTGCAAGGCGGAACTTAACAACGATAAACTTTCTTTCTCGCTCACCGACAAAATCGTCGACGAAAAGGTCAGAGTATCGCAGGGCGTCATCGCGGGTTGCGCGGGCGGCACTTACGACAATATCGCGCTTGCCGCAAACGTATTAAAAGGTGCGTCCACCGGAAACGGCGCGTTTTCGCTGAACGTGTACCCGGGAAGTATGCCCGTATATCTCGACCTTATGAAAAAAGGCAGCCTTTCGACGCTTGTCGAGGCGGGCGCGGTCATCAAACCCTGTTTTTGCGGTCCTTGCTTCGGCGCGGGCGACACCCCGTCCAACAACGGATTGTCGATACGCCACACGACCAGAAACTTTGAAAACCGCGAAGGAAGTAAGCCGTCCGGGCTTCAAATCGCATCTGTCGCGCTTATGGACGCAAGAAGTATCGCCGCAACCGCAAGAAACGGCGGCGTGCTGACGTCTGCTATGGACGTCGATTACGACGACGAAATCAAACCGTACGAATACGACGACGAAATTTACGAAAAGAGAGTTTACAACGGCTGGCGCAATCCGTTGCCCGAGGAACAGTTGCAGTACGGTCCGAATATCAGGGATTGGCCTGCAATCGACGCGCTTCCCGACAACCTTATTTTGCGAGTCGCCGCGGCAATCGACGACGCCGTGACCACCACGGACGAACTTATTCCGTCGGGCGAAACGTCAAGTTACCGCTCGAATCCCCTAAAACTTGCGGAGTTTACTTTGTCCAGAAAATGTCCCGATTACGTACAACGGGCAAAGAAAATAAAGGCGGAAGCGAACGAAGTAAAACATGGCGTCCTTCCCGAAGAAGTGAAATTCGCCCTTGAAAAAACGGGGCTCAAACTTATGGGCAGCGTCGGAATGGGCAGCGTAGTATGCGCGGTAAAACCCGGCGACGGCAGCGCGAGAGAGCAGGCGGCGTCCTGCCAGCGCGTACTCGGTGCAAGCGCGAACATCGCGCGCGAATACGCGACGAAACGTTACAGAAGCAACCTTATCAACTGGGGTATGCTGCCACTTATTTCAAAGGACAGATTTGAAGTGAACGACGTGATAATAATGCCCGACGTCAAAACAAGGCTTATCGCGCAGAATTCGTTTTCCGCATACCTTGTGAGAAACGGCGCAGTTAAGCGCATCACCCTCGATATGGATACGATAACCCTTACGGAAAGAGACATCATTCTTGCGGGTTCGTTGATAAATTACTACGCCGAAAGCGCGAAAAAGGAGGACTAATATGCTTGATTTCGACGAAGAAAGCAAAAGGACCGAAAGCGAAGAAGTCGCCGCAAACGGGAAAGCCCCCGATAAAATCGACGACGAGTACGATTATGAGGCAAAATACGAAAAAACCTATGCAAAGTATGACTTTAAGGGCAGCGACAGGTTTGACAAAACCGGCGAATACCACACCGATAAAAGTTACGCCGCGCAGTCGACAAACGTCGAACAGGTGAAAAAAGCACCGCGCGTAACGGCGTGGACGACGTTTTTCAAGTCGATTCCTTATCCCTTGATTTGCATCGTGGTTTATCTTGCGCTCGGTTTCGCGCTGAACGCATGGCACCCCGCGTGGGTAATATTTTTGACAATCCCCGCGTACTATTCGTTCATCGAAAACTACATTACGACGGGCGAAGTCCGCTTCCCGATTTTCACAATCGTTTTGATTGCGTATCTTCTGATGGGATTTTTGGGCAAGCTCTGGCATCCCGGCTGGATCGTGTTTTTTGCGTGGCCGCTTTACTTCATTTTCGACAACTTAATGCGAATCAAGCACACAAGGCTTATCGTTTATACCTTGTTTTGCATTGCGATTTACGTTGTCATCGGCGCGACGCTTAAAATCTGGCACCCGACCTGGATAATTTTCCTGACAATTCCGATTTTTGAAAGTCTTTACAACTCAACCGTAAAACTTATCAAAACCAGAAAAGCCGAAAGGGAAGAAAAGAAAGAAGAAAAAGAAGAAAGTAAAAACGACAAATAATGACGGACAGAAACGCAAAACTTCTTGATAGGCTGAAAAAGGATTATCCCGACGCAAAGTGCGAGCTGAATTTCGACACGCCGTTTCAACTGCTTGTCGCGGTCGTGCTGTCGGCACAGTGTACGGATAAGCGCGTGAATATCGTTACGAGCGAACTGTTCAAGGTCGCAAAAACGCCGTCGGATTTCCAAAAAATGCCGCTTGAAACCTTGGAAAAACTCATATATTCCACGGGATTTTATCATAATAAGGCGGTTGCGATAAAGTCGCTTTCGGACGATATTGTCGAAAGGTTCGGCGGAAAAATGCCCGAAAACTTTGACGATCTCAAAAGCCTTCGCGGAGTCGGAAACAAAACGGCAAGCGTCGTTACCTGCGTCGCTTTGGGCGGCAACGCTTTGCCCGTCGATACCCACGTTTTCAGGCTCGCGCACAGGCTCGGGCTGTCGGACGGAAAAACTCCCGACGCCGTGATGAACGATCTGAAAGCGGAGTTTCCCGAAAAAAGCTGGTACGACTTGCATCACACGCTCATATTCCACGGCAGATATACCTGCAAAAGTCAGCGTCCGTCGTGCGACAAATGCAACCTTCAAGAGTTTTGCAATTATTATAATGAAAACGTACGAAATAATAAGTAAGAAACAATTTTCCGAAAAAGTAAACGAATACGTCGTATACGCTCCCGACGTAGCACACCGCGCGCGTGCCGGGCAGTTTATCATACTTCGCGCAACCGAAGACGGCGAAAGAGTGCCGTTCACCGTTTGCGATTACGACCGTGAAAAGGGCACGATTACCATTCTTGTCCAGACGGTCGGGTATTCCACGATGATTTTGGAAAAACTCTCGGTCGGCGACTCGATTTGCGACTTCGTTGGTCCGCTCGGAAAACCCACCGATTTAAGCGGTTTCGACAAAATACTGCTTGTTGGCGGAGGCATAGGTTCGGCGGTAATTTATCCGCAGGCAAAACAACTTATGCTTGAAAACAAAGCGGCGGACGTTATCGTCGGCGCAAGAAACGAAAGCCTTGTCATTTACGAAAACGACTTCAAAAAGTTTTCAAACGAGTTTTTCGTCATGACCGACGACGGAAGCGCGGGCGAAAAAGGCTTTGTGACCGACAAAATCAAAAACCTTCTGGACGAAGGACGAAAATACGATTGTATCTTTGCCGTGGGACCGCTCCCGATGATGAAAGCGGTGTGCGCGCTCACAAAAAATTACGGCGTGAAAACAATCGTCAGTATGAATACGATTATGGTCGACGGCACGGGTATGTGCGGCAGTTGCAGGCTCACCGTCGACGGAAAAGTAAAATACGCTTGCGTGGACGGGCCCGAATTCGACGGACATCTTGTCGATTTCGACGAGGCGATAAACCGCTCCAAATTTTACAAGGAACAGGAAAAAGAACACGTTTGCAGGCTTACGGGAGAGATAAGATAATGGCGGATTTTTTAAGACACGATATTGAAAATCAGCCGCCCGAAGTAAGACGGCATAACTTTGAAGAAGTGTCGCTGGGGTTTTCGGACGACGTTGCGAAAAAGGAGGCGGAAAGGTGTCTGAATTGCAAAAACGCACCTTGCAGAAGCGGCTGTCCCGTCGGCGTGAATATCCCGAAATTTATCGGTTTTATTAAGTGCGGCGACATGGAAAACGCCGTGAAAAGTCTGAAAAGCGACAACAGTCTGCCGTCGGTTTGCGGCAGAGTCTGCCCGCAGGAAAAGCAGTGCGAGCTTCATTGCGTACGCCGCGAAAAAGCGGGCGGCAGCGTGTCGGTCGGCGGGCTTGAAAGATACGTCGGCGACTTTGCGATAAAACAAGGAAAAGCCCTTAAAACTTCGGACAAAATCGGCAAAAAAGTCGCGGTTATCGGCAGCGGTCCGTCGGGACTTTCCTGCGCCGCGGATCTTATCCGGAACGGCTTTGACGTCACCGTTTACGAGGCGTTTCATAAGGCGGGCGGCGTGCTGATTTACGGCATACCCGAGTTCAGATTGCCGAAAGACATCGTGAAAAACGAAATCGAAAAACTTGAAAACGCCGGCGTTAAGTTTAAGTTGAATACCGTCATCGGAAAGACGTTTACGCTCAACGAACTTGAAAAAGAATACGCCGCGGTGTTCATCGGAACGGGCGCGGGATTGCCTTCGTTTTTGAATATAAAAGGAGAAAACCTTATCGGCGTTTACAGCGCAAACGAGTATTTAACAAGGGTTAATCTGATGAAAGCGTACGATAAAGACGCCGTTACGCCGATACAACGCGGAAAGAACGTTGTTGTCGTGGGTGCCGGAAACGTCGCTATGGACGCCGCGCGAACGGCACTTCGCATGGGTGCGGACAGCGTGAAACTCGTTTACCGCAGAAGCCGCGCGGAAATGCCTGCGCGCCACGCCGAAATTGACCACGCGGAAGAAGAAGGCGTTGAGTTTTGCCTTCTTACAAACCCCGTCGAGATTTTGGGCGCGGACGGAAAAGTAACCGGCATGCGCTGTGTGAAAATGGCTCTCGGGGAGCCGGACGCGTCGGGAAGGCGCAGTCCGAAACCCGTCCCGGGGAGCGAGTTTGACGTTCCTTGCGACGAAGTCATCGTCGCTCTCGGCACAAGTCCGAACCCCATTCTGAAAGACGGCGCGACAGGGCTTGAATTCAACGAAAAAGGCACGATTAAAATTAATCCCGAAACGGGCGAAACGTCTGTCGAAAACGTCTATGCCGGCGGCGACGCGGTAACGGGCGCGGCAACCGTAATCCTTGCGATGGGCGCGGGACGTCTTGCCGCAAAATCCATAATCGAGAAACTGAAAGGATAATTCCGAAATGCAAAAAAATATTATACTCGACTTCGACGGCACGCTTATCGACACCGAAAGGGTTATGATGCGCTCCGTAATGGAATACGCCGAAATGAACGGCGTCCCGAACGACGAAGAATTTATGCTGAAATTCGTCGGCGTCAGCCCGCAGTATATCGCGGGGCTTCTGAAAGACCGCTTCGGTGCGGATTTCGACGCGGTCGGGTTCATAAACGGCGCGGTCGATTACTTCAACAAAACGCTTGTTACGCGCCCGACGCCTCTTATGGACGGCGCAAAAGAACTGCTGGAATTTCTGAAAAACGACGGCTGGTATATGGGGCTTGCGACCTCGACTTATCGCAAAATCGTGGATTTTGAACTGAAATTTCACGACATTGCGAAATATTTCGACGTCGTGGTTTGCGGAAACGAGGTTGAGCATACGAAGCCTTCGCCCGAAATTTACCTCAAAACGGCAGGGCTTATGGACGTGCTTCCGAAAAATTGTTTCGCACTTGAAGACAGCACGGTAGGCATAGAGTCAGCGCTTTCGGCGGGTATGAAAACGGTCGCGATTCCCGATTTGCACAAAATCAGCGACGAAAACCGCGAAAAATGCTTTGCGGTGGTCAAGGACAGATACGACGCCATAAGGTTGTTCAGGTCGCTTGACGAAAAGGAATAAATTTAGTAAATTATTTAATCATTATAAATATTAAAAAATAATAAGCCGCAAAAAGGCGGCATCGGACAAATTATGCTTGATTACGTAACGATATTTTGTAAAGCCGGTAACGGCGGCGACGGGATTGTGTCGTTCCATCGTGAAAAGTTCGTCCAGCAGGGCGGGCCCGACGGCGGCGACGGCGGCAACGGCGGCAACGTCGTGTTTCGCGTCGACGACAACCTGAATACCCTTATCGACTTCAAATTCAAAAAACATTTCCGCGCGGAAAACGGCGAAAACGGACAAGGCAGAAACTGCTTTGGAAAAAGCGGCGAAGACCTTATCATAAACGTACCTTTGGGCACGGTCATTAAGGATAAGGAAAGCGGCGTCGTCGTTGCGGATATGAACAAAAAAGGATATGAAAAAGTGCTGCTTAAAGGCGGCAGGGGCGGCAAAGGCAACGCTCGCTTCGCAACGCCGACAAGGCGCACGCCGAATTTCGCTCAACAAGGCACGAAAACCACGGAACACGCGCTTATTCTGGAACTGAAAACCATTGCGGACGTCGGTTTAATCGGTTTTCCCAACGTCGGAAAATCCACGCTTTTGTCGGTGATGACGTCGGCAAGACCGAAAATCGCGAATTATCATTTCACGACTCTTGCGCCAAATCTCGGCGTGCTGAAAGTTTACGACGAAAGCATTGTCATCGCGGATATCCCGGGGCTTATCGAGGGAGCAAGCGAAGGCGCGGGGCTCGGACACGACTTTTTGAGGCATATCGAAAGGGTGCGTCTTCTTGTGCATATCGTCGATATTTCGGGCTCGGAAGGGCGCGATCCGTACGACGATTTCGTAAAAATCAACAGGGAACTTGACGGATACAGCGCGAAACTTGCCGGGCTTACGCAAATAATCTGTGTCAATAAAACTGACCTTTTGACAGCGGAAGAACTTGACAAAGCTGTGAAAAGGTTCCAGAAAAAAGTCGGCAAAAAGGTCATCGAAATTTCTGCCTATACCCATACGGGTATAGATACGCTGATAAAAGCCATTATCGACGGGCTTAAAACCGCCGAAAAGCCCGAGGATATTTACGTCGACGAAGACTTCGAGTTTGAAAAATCCGACAACTCGTCCTTTGAAATCGAAAAAGAAGACGACCATACTTTTCTGGTTTACGGCGGGCTTATCGACACCCTGCAAAAAAACGTTACTATGTCGGACGACGACAGTTTCCGATATTTTCAGAAAACCCTGCAAAACCGCGGCGTAATCGACGCGCTGCGTGAGAAAGGCGCAAAAGACGGCGACACTATCGTCGTCGGCGATATCGAATTTGAATTTGTGGAATAAAAGAGGTAATATATGATTTCAACGAAAGACAGAGCAAAACTTAAAGGATTGTCGCAAAAACTCGAACCTGTTTTCCAGATCGGCAAAAACGGCGTTACCGAAACCGTTGTCGAACAAGTTTCGATCGCGCTTGACTCGCACGAACTTGTGAAACTCAACGTTTTGAAAAACTGCGACTTTACCGCAAAAGAAATTATCAACGATCTGGCGGCGCGACTTAACGCCGATCCGGTGCTTGCGATCGGCAACAAAATCGTGCTGTATCGTATGAGCGACAAAAAGGGCGTGCAGCACGTTTTATGAAAACGGATAAAAAAAACACAGAATTTTCCAAAATGATAACGACTTGTGTAAACGAGTCGTTTTTTATGTTTTCAACATAAATTTGATTTTTTGCTTGAAATAAGACGGCGCGTATGTTAAAATTTTGTAGAAATGAATCAAGGCTTGAATTTTTGGGAATTTTAATGAAATATTACAACAAAGAAATCGAAACGATGAGCCGCGAAAATTTGTTCGCGCTGCAATCCGAAAGACTTGTGAAACAAGTGCGAAACGTTTATGACCGCGTGCCTTACTACCGCGCGAAAATGGACGCTATCGGGCTGAAACCCGAAGATATCGGGTCAATTTCGGATATTTCAAAACTACCGTTCACGGTGAAAACCGATATACGCGCAAACTATCCTTTTGGACTTTTCGGTTGCGACAGGAAAAAGGTCGTGCGACTGCACGCGTCAAGCGGCACGACGGGGAAACTCACCGTCGTCGGATACACGAAAAGGGATCTGAATACCTGGGCCGAATGTTGCGCCCGCGCAATGACCTCGGCAGGGCTTACGAAAAACGATACCGTACATATCGCATACGGCTACGGACTTTTCACGGGCGGTCTCGGGCTGCACTACGGCGTGGAAAAGATGGGCGCGACGGCTGTCCCAGTTTCGACGGGCAACACGATGCGCCAACTGATGCTTCTGAAAGACTTCGGCGCGACGGCAATCGCATGCACCCCGTCGTACGCGCTGTATCTTGCGGAAGAACTGAAAACCGCGGGGCTTACGACCGATGACCTTATGTTGAAAACCGGCATTTTCGGCGCGGAACCCTGGACGGAAGAAATGCGCCGCGAAATTGAAGATCGGCTTAAAATCGAGGCGTTCGACATATACGGTCTTTCGGAAATCAGCGGGCCGGGCGTCGCGATGGAATGCAAATCGCACTGTGGCAAGCACGTGTACGAGGACTTTTTCTATCCCGAAATTATCGATCCGTACACGCTGAAACCGCTGCCTTACGGCGAGAAGGGCGAACTTGTGTTCACGACTCTCACGAAGGAGTGCATACCCCTTATCCGATACAGAACGCGCGACATCTGCACGCTTTATAACGAGCCGTGCGAATGCGGGCGCACCCTTGTCAGAATGGGCAAAATCGAAGGGCGCAGCGACGATATGCTTATTATTCGCGGCGTAAACATTTTCCCGTCGCAAATCGAAACGGTGCTTCTGAACATCGGCGGAATGATCGGGCCGCATTACCGTATTATTCTTGACCGCGTCGGGAGCCTTGACACCCTTGAAATTCAGGTGGAACTTGCGGAGCACGCGTTTTCCGACGAAATCCGCGACATCGAAAATCTGAAAGCGCGCATTTCGCACGATATGCAGTCGATGCTTGGTGTTTCCGCAAAAATCACAATCGTGTCGCCGCGATCACTACCGAGAAGCGAAGGCAAATCCAACCGCATCGTCGACAGACGCAAAAAATAAGGAGAATATTATGCTGGTAAACCAACTTGCGGTGTTTCTTGAAAACAGAAAAGGACGCTTAAAAGAACTTGCGGGCGTTCTTGCGAAAGAAAAAATCGATATTTTAACGCTGTCGATTGCCGACACCGAAGATTTCGGCATAGTCAGATTTATCACGACCGACAACGCGCGCGCTCGTTCGATACTTCGCGACGAAGGATTCACCGTTACCGAAACCGAGCTTATCGGCGTTGAAATCGGCGACGTACCGGGCGCGCTTGCAAAGGTATTGAAGGCACTTGCGGATGGAGATATAAGCATCGAATATCTGTACAGTTATTCAAGAACGGGCGGAAACGCGATAATATTATTTAAGGTAAAAGAAGTCGGACGCGCGCTTGACGTATTGTCCCGCGCCGACGTACGGGTTCTCGATAAGGCATTGTAGTATGAATAAACGTTCGGCAAGAGCCCTTGCAAAGGCAAGGGTAAAAACGTTATCCGACGCCGAAAAACTTATTAAAAGCGGCGTCATAGTAAACGACGTATTGTCGTTTGTCGACGAAAACGGGATAAAAAGCGTTTTCGTTTACAAATCGTCCGACGACGAGGTGCAAACAAACGCGATTATCGACGGGCTTTTCGAGCGCGGCGTGAAAGTGTATATCCCGAAAATTTCGGGCGACCTGATGCGCCTTTCGGTAATTTCAAAAAAATCGAAATTCGTCAGAAATATTTTCGGCATATTCGAAACGACGGACGACGGCGAAGACTTTTTCGACGCCGAACTGAATATCGTGCCGCTTGTGGCGTTTGACAAAACTCTCACAAGGCTCGGGCACGGAAAAGGATATTACGACAGATATCTTGAAAAGGCGACGGGGCGTATCCTTGCGCTTGCGTACGACTGTCAGGAAATCGACGAGATCGATTCCGAAACTCACGACGTGAAAATGCAAATCGTCATCACGGAATCGGGACGGAAAGGAGGTTAATATGAGGATTATTTCGGGAAAACACAGGGGAAGAATACTGCGGTCTTTGGACGGCGAAAACACGCGCCCCACGACCGACAGGGTGAAAGAATCCCTTTTTGACATTATACAAGCCCGCATACAGGACAGCGACGTGCTTGATTTATTTGCGGGCAGCGGCGCGCTCGGAATCGAATGTCTTTCGCGCGGCGCGAACAGCGTGGTTTTCTGCGACAACAACAAAGAAGCCGTCGACGTAATCAACAGAAACCTGAAAAATATCGAAGGAAATTACAAAATCGTTCATTCCGACTTCAAAATGGTGTTGAAAGGGGACGAAAAGTATGATATTATTTTCATAGACGCACCGTACAGAAGCCCGTATGCCTCGGACGCGCTCAACATAATCAACGCTTATCGCATATTGAAAGACGACGGCGTGATCTGTTACGAAAGGCTTTTCGACCTTACTCCCAAAATCCCCGACGGGCTTAAAATCGTCGATACGCGAAAGTACGGCAACACCGCGCTGGAATTCATAACTTATGACGAAGAAAGCAGTAATAACGGGTAGTTTCAATCCCGTGACAAGCGGTCACCTGTTTCTTCTTGAACAGGCGCAAAAACTTTTTGACGAAGTTTATATGGTCATACTCATCAATCCGGAAAAGACGTATAAACTGTCCTTGGAAGAAAGGCTTTCGCTCCTTAAAGAAGCCGTGAAACCTTTTGACAACGTCAAAATTTTTGCATACGACGGCTTTGCCTGCGATTTTTGTTTAAGCGTCGGCGCAAACCTTATGCTCCGCGGCGTGAGAAACGACAAAGACCTTCAATACGAACTCGATTTAAGACGACAAAACCTTGAATATAAGGGCATAGATACTATGATTCTCGTGACGGACGAAAAGCATAAAAACGTCAGTTCCACGTACGTTCGGGAACACGGTCACGAATAAGGAGATTTTATGGATAACTTTATGCAATACGTTTCGGAACTCGAACAAGTCGTTTCGACCGCAAAAAAATCGGTGTTTTCGGGCAGCGACGTTATCGTAAACCGCGCGCAGGTGCTTGATATTATCGACCGTATGCGCGCCGCGTACCCCGACGTCATGCGTCAGGCGCAGTTTATCGTCGACGATTGCGAAAATCAGAAACAAAGGGTGCTGGAATATGGCAACAACGTCATAAAAGAAGCCGAAAGCCGCCGCGATAAACTTTTGAACGAAAGCGATATTATCCGTCAGGCAACCGAAGAAGCGGCAAAAATCAAACAGGAAGCCATGGATATGCGCGCCCACGTCGAGTACGACCTGAAATGCAAAATCGACGAGGTTTTAAGCGACAGCGAAGTTACGTTGCGCGACGCCCTGACGCTCATCAGAAACAACAGGGAAGAACTGAGAAAAACCGACGGAAACGCAAATACGCAATATCAGGGCAACGCCAGCGAAACAAGATAAGCAATCCCCGCGCCGACAAGCCCCTGAAAAACTTTCACAAGAAAATAATACGACGATTTGACCTTTGCGTCTTTTAAGAAAGTCGTCGCCTGCAAAAATATGCACAATCCGCCAAACGACGTGAACCCGGTAAGCGCGGCAAGAAGCGCGCCCGTCGAAGGCGGGTTTTTTATTATCTCTTTCGCGCCGCGCGTCATTTCAAAAAATCCGACGGCAAGCGGCGAGTAATTTCCGAACAGGTCAAAAAATTTCAGATCGTACAGAACGTCGATGACAAGACTGAATATCGCGATAAGTCCGCCGACCGACAAAACCGACAGGACGCTGTCGTTAATGCTGTCGCCGATGACGTTATCGGGCAACGGTTTTACGCGGGGTTTAACGTCGCTTTTTGTCGCTTTAAGCCGTCTTACGTTGCAAAAAACAAGTCCCGTAATTATCGCCGAAAGGTAATGCGAAAAAAGTATTATCACGCCGTACGACACGTTGTCAAGCATGAAAACGCCCAAAGTTCCGATGACAAAAAGCGGCGCGGAAGTTGATGAAAAAGCAATAATTTTTTTGCTTTCTTCGGTATTTATCACGCCGTTTTTGTAAAATTCCGAAATTAGTTTCGCGCCGATGGGATAGCCCGAAAGCATGCTCATGAAAAAAATGTATGCGGAAATCGGCGGGGTGTGAAACAGGAATTTGACGGGTTTTTCAAAAAACTTCCCGACGGTTTCGGGGAAGCCCAGCCCCGTCAGCATTCTTGTGAAAAAGAAGAAAGGGAAAAGCGCGGGAAGTACCGCCGCCCAAAACAAAATAACGCCGTCTTTCACCGACGAAAGATATCTTTCGGGGTTTATAAGAACGGCGCACATCAATAAAAGTATAATAAGCGCGGCGATTTTTTTTGAATGCTTCACGCTAATTTATACGCGGATTTTATATCAAAAATTACTTCACGAAAACCGTATTGAAGTTTTCTTTTTCTTTGGACAGGACGAAATATACGTCGTCGACTTTGTTTTCAAGTTCGATTGCTGCTTTAACACTTTCGGGCGCGCTCAAAAAATCGGAATACGACGTGATAAGGTTTTCGCCAAGGATTTTCAGCGCGTCTTTTTTGTCGTCTTTTACGGCAAGCACCCTTGCGTAGGCGGGCGCGGAATACAATTCGTCGAGTTTGTTTTTGTCAAGCCCCGCAACCGCGTATAAAAGTATGCGTTTAATGCGCGCCATCGTATATCTTTTCGACTTAATCGCGTTTATGAGTTCGTCGTAAGATTTTGCGGTTTTCGCGGCTTGTTTTATGCGGTTTTCAAGCCCTTCGATTACCTCGGGAAGGGCGGCGATTTCTTCAACGGTCATCGTGTTGAGTCTGTAAGAAACAAGGCTGAAAAGGTCATTGTTGGAAACACAATTTTCAAGCGTATTTGAAACGTAATCCGGCAAAAAACGCTCGATTTCATTGAAACGCCCCGAAAAAACGCAATTTCTTATCGCTTGCGCCGAGGCGTAATTTCCGTCTGTTTCAAGTCCTGAAAAACTGCCTTCGCGCTTTATCGTGTACGGTAAAAATCCGTATTTTTTCATTGCGTGGACGTATTCGAGCGCAAGCGTGTTGTTGGGCGTGAAAAAATCGTTTTCGTCCAGTGCCGCGGCGCGCGCTCTGATAAGGCTCATTCCGCTTTTCAGGTTTTGTTTTATGAGAGACTTTTCGTGTTCCGACTCGTTGTGGATTTTTTCGGAAAGTACGGAAATATCATTGACGTTTCCCGATTCGCTGCCGAAAGCGACGGTAAGCGGCGCGCCGAAAGAAGACAAGATTTTCATTGCGCCCGCCGCAAATTTTTCGGCGCAGTTCACGGCGTAAAAAAACGGAAGTTCCATAACGACGTCCGCGCCGGCATTTATCGCCCACTGTGCGCGGATATGCTTATTTTTCACCATTACGTCGCCGCGCTCCGAAAAATTTCCGCTTAGTATAACGGCGAATATATCGGGCGACAAATCGCGTTTTACGGCGTCGAAAAGCCTCAGGTGTCCGGAGTGCAACGGGTTAAATTCCGCGACGCACGCAACTATTTTCTTTTTTTCGTTTTTCACTGCCATTTCTTCTTGATTTTTTGGATTAAAATACCTATAATGTTATTGCTTTAATTATACACGGGGCAAATTATTTTTCAAAGCAAAATAAATCATATAAGAGGCATTTATGAACAAATTTTTGGACGGACTCTATGAAAGAGCGTCAAAGCAAAACAAAACAATCGCTCTTGCCGAAGGTTTTGACAAAAGGGCTGTGAAAGCGGCGGAACTTCTGACGAAACGCGGCATCGCAAAAGTCGTACTTATCGGCGACGCGGACGAGATCGCGAAAAATAATCCCGAAATCGACCTTTCCGGCGTGAAAATCGTCAATCCCAAAACCTCAGAAAAAACCAAAGAATACGCAAATCTTTTGTATGAACTTCGCAAGGCAAAGGGTATGACGGAAGAACAGGCGTACGAACTCACCGTCAATAACGAGATGTTTTACGGCTGCCTGATGCTGAAAAGCGGCGACGTGGACGGTCTTGTAGGCGGCGCGACTTTTTCAAGCGCGGACGTTTTGAGAAGCGCGTTTCAGGTCATCAAACCCGCTCCCGGCATTAAGTCCGTTTCAAGTTGCTTTGTCATCGTCCCTCCCGAAGGAAACACGGTTACCGACGCTCCCGCAATGATTTTCAGCGACTGCGCGGTCATTCCCGAACCTGACGAAAACCAACTTGCCGACGTTGCGGTCGCCGCTGCGGACAGCGCAAGAAATATTGTCGGTATCGAGCCGAAGGTCGCAATGCTTTCGTTCTCCACAAAGGGCAGCGCAAAGCATGAACGCATCGACAAAGTCGTGCATGCGCTCAATATCGTGAAAGAATCTCATCCCGAACTTGATATAGACGGCGAAATGCAACTCGACGCGGCAATCGTTCCCGTCGTTGCAAAGCAAAAAGCCCCCGGTTCAACCGTTGCGGGACATGCGAACGTGCTTGTTTTCCCGAATCTGGAATCGGGCAATATCGGCTATAAAATCGCACAACGTTTCGGCGGCTGCATGGCAATCGGCCCCGTTATGCAAGGTCTTGCAAAACCCGTCAACGACCTTTCGCGCGGATGCGTTGCGGAAGACATCGTCGCGGCTGCGGCAATCACCGCTCTTCAATCCAAATAAGGTGGCAATATGAAAATTCTCGTTATCAACGCGGGCAGCAGTTCGCTTAAATATCAACTCATAGATATGACGGACGAATCGGTCGTCGCAAAAGGTCTTTGCGAAAGAATCACGATGGACAGTTCCGTCCTTACGCAAAAAGTCGCGGGCAAAGACAAACTCGTCATCGAAAGCCCGATGCCCACGCATAAAGAGGCGATGGAACTTGTTCTGAAAGCCCTTCTTGACGAAAAGAACGGCGCGATTAAGAGCGTCAAGGAAATCGGCGCGGTCGGTCATCGCGTGCTCCACAGCGGCGAAGATTTTAAGTGCAGCGTGGTCGTGGACGACGACGTCATCGCAAAGTGCAAGAAAAATATCGACCTCGGACCTTTGCACATGCCCGGCAATATTTCCTGCGTCGAGGCGTGCAGGGAAGTTATGGACGTTCCCATGGTGCTTGTTTTCGACACGACTTTCCACGCGACGATGCCGCCGAAAGCGTTTATGTACGGCATTCCTTACGAAATCTACGACGAATATAAGGTGAGAAAATACGGTTTCCACGGCACTTCGCACAAGTATATCGCGGGCGAGGCGAGAGAGTGGCTCGGCGGCGACAAAAAAGTCATCATCTGCCACCTTGGAAACGGAAGCTCGCTTTCTGCGGTCAAGGACGGAAAATGTATGGATACGACGATGGGCTTCACGCCCCTCGAAGGCGTTATGATGGGTACGAGAAGCGGCGATATCGATCCCGCCGCAATCGAATACATGGGCGCAAAACTTGGCAAAAACTTGCCCGAAATGGTGCAATTTCTGAATAAAAAATGCGGTATGCTGGGCGTAAGCGGAATAAGCAGCGACTGCCGCGACGTTACGGCGGCTGCCGAAAACGGCAACGAAAGGGCGATACTCACGCTCGATATGGTCGGCTATCGCATCAAGAAGTACGTCGGTGCGTTCGCGGCGGTACTCGGCGGCGTGGACGCGATTATCTTCACCGGCGGCATCGGCGAGCATAGTCCCGAAATCCGTCAGCGCGTCATGGAAGGGCTTGAATATCTCGGCGTCGATTTCGATTTCGAACTTAACAAGCACCCCGCGGACGCTCACGTTTCGGTTTTGTCGAAACCCGACTCAAAGGTAAAAGTTGCGATTATCCCCACGAACGAGGAACTTGTCATCGCAAGAGAGACCAAAGAACTTACGCAAAATCTCGTAAAATAGTCGTTTTCGGCTGTTTTTCGGGGCGCAAGTGCCTTTATTCGATTGACAAAAAAGCGCATAATATATATAATTTTAATGTTTTATAGGTGTATAAGATGATTATCGATTTCAAAGACGCCGTCGAGGGCGAGTTTTATAACGTTGAAGAATCAATACCTCTTGACGATTCTCTTACGGGAAGCAGAGGGGGCAGGTTCTTGTCGCCGGCAACTTTGAAAGGTTGGTATACTTTTTCCGAAAACACCCTTGCCGTAAACTGCGTACTCACCGTGGAAGCGATTTTCGATTGCGACCGCTGCGGCGCGCCCACTACGGTGAAATATAAAGTCCCCGTGGAAGAAACTTTTTTTAAGGATCCCCCGGACGAGTATTCTCTTTCCTACGACGACGAAATTGTTGATCTCGATCCCGTCATCAACGACCGCGTCGTGCTTGCGTCGCCTTCGCAAGTCCTGTGCAGGAAAGATTGCAAAGGTCTTTGCAGTAAATGCGGCAAAAACCTGAACGAAGGCGAGTGTAACTGCAATATTGACGACGGCAAAGACGATACTTACAATCCCTTTTCCGTGCTGAAAAATATGAATAATAACAATTCGGGAGGTGCAACCAATGGCAGTACCAAAGTGTAAAGTATCCAAAGCAAGACGTAACAGTCGTGCGGCTAACTGGAAACTCGAAACCCCTAATCTGGTCGAGTGCCCTCAATGCCACGAACTTAAACTCAGCCATCAAGCCTGCAAAAAATGCGGATATTACGACGGCGAGCAAGTTGTTGCTATTAAAGACAAGAGCGACAAAGAGTAGTAGTGTGTCTTAAAGGTAAGGAAGATTAGCGTTTCCTTACCTTTTCATTTATTATGATAACTTCAACCGCAAACGAAAAGGTAAAGTTCGTAAAAAAACTTCACGACAAAAAAAACCGCGACGCGGAAAATCTGTTCATTGCCGAAGGCGTGAACATTTTGTCCGATCTCAAAGAAGGTTTTTCAGTGAATGAAATTTTTGCGACCGACAAAACCGCGGATATTGCCGAAAATCTTGCGAAAAAGTACGGCGCGTGCACAACGCTCGTGTCGGAAAGCGTGATGAAAGTCCTTGCGGACACGGTAAGTCCCAGCGGTATCCTTGCCGTAATCGGAATTCCTTTGTCGAAGCCCGAAGGTGTAAACGCCGTCGTTCTTGACGGAGTGCAGGACAGCGGCAACGTCGGAACTATTATCCGTACGGCGGTCGGCGCGGGATTTTTTGACGTTTATCTTGTGGACTCTGCCGACGCTTTCTCGCCGAAAACGGTCAGGGCAAGTATGGGCGCGGTTCTTCGCGCAAACGTAATAAAAGCGCGCGCGGAAGAACTTGAAGATTATCTCACCGGATACGATAAGGTCGCGATGGATATGGGCGGCGACGACGTGTTTTCGTATCGCCCCAAAAGAAAAGTCGCGGTTATCGTCGGAAACGAAGCGCATGGCTTGTCCGATTTCGCAAGAAAATTTTCCGACGTTACCTTGTCGATTCCGATGCAGGGCGGACAGGATAGTCTGAACGTTGCCGTCGCAGCCGGCATCGCAATGTACGTAATCAATCACAATTCAAATATTTAGGAGTGTTTTATGAGTGGACACAGCAAATGGCACAACATACAAGCCAAAAAAGGTAAAAGCGACGCGGCTCGCGGAAATATCTTTACGAAAATCGGTCGCGAAATCGCAATCGCTGTAAAACAGGGCGGTTCCGATCCCAACACCAACAGCAAACTTCGCGACGCCATCGCCAAGGCAAAGTCGAACAATATGCCCAACGACAACATCAACAGAAGCATCAAGAAAGCGGCGGGCGAACTCGACAGCGTCAATTACGAAGAATTTACCTATGAAGGATACGCGGCAGGCGGCGTTGCGGTCATCGTGGAATGTCTGACCGACAACAAAAACCGCACGGCGGGCGACGTCAGACACTTGTTCGATAAATTCGGCGGCAGTCTCGGCAACAGCGGATGCGTATCGTATATGTTCAAAAAACGCGGCGTTATCGACGTCGATGTGAACGCTATGGGCGAAGACGATATTATGATGCTTGCAATAGACGCGGGCGCGGACGATATCGTAACGCTTGAAGACGTTTACGAAATCTATACAATGCCCGGCGATATGTCGAAAGTGCGCGAGGCGCTTGAAAACGCCGGCATCGAAATTCTTTCGTCCGAAATCGATATGATTCCCGACAACGAAATCGAGGTCGATCCGAAACATAAGGATTCCGTCATTAAACTCATCGACAAACTGGAAGAGCTCGACGACGTACAGGACGTTTTCCACAACGCGAAAGATCTGAGCGACGACGAAGAATGAGCGTAACTTCTCAGGCGGAAAAAGCGCGTCAAGGCGCGCTTAAACTGCAAGGTTATTCAACCGACGACAAAAACAAGGTGCTTTCGGCAATTGCCGAAGGCATTTCGGCATATAAAGATTTCATTATCGCCGAAAACAAAAAGGACCTTGATATTTTCCCCGACAAAACGTCCGCGCTTTACGACAGACTTTTGCTGAACGAAAAGCGTGTGATGCAGATGGTCGAAGGAGTAAGGGCGGTCATCGACCTTAAAGACCCCGTCGGCGAAGTCACCGCAGAGTGGGACAGACCCAGCGGATTGCATATCAAAAAAGTGCGCGCGCCACTGGGAGTGGTCGCAATTATTTACGAAGCCCGTCCCAACGTTACCGTTGACGCCGCCGTACTTTGCATAAAAAGCGGCAATGCGGCGATACTTCGCGGAAGCAGACAGGCGCTTAACAGCAATCGCGCGATTTATAAGGTTATGTCGGAAGCCGTCGAAAAGGCGGGCTTTGACAAAGATATCGTGCAGTTTATCGACGACGCGTCCCACGACGGCGCGAAAGAACTTCTGACCTGCGAAAAATCCGTTGACCTTGTTATCCCGCGCGGCGGCGAAGGGCTGAAAAAGTTCGTGCTTGAAAACAGCCTTATTCCCGTGCTTGCGTCTGCGGGCGGCAACTGCCACATTTACGTCGCAAAATCGGCAAACTTTCAAAAAGCCGTCGCCATCATCGAAAATTCAAAATGCAACAAGCCTTCGACGTGCAACGCCGTTGAGCATATTCTGATTGATAAGTCGATTGCGAAAGACTTTGTACCTATATTGAACGCGCGTATACGCGCGTGCGGAGTGAAAGTTCTTGCGGACGAATTCTGCCACTCTTTCGACAACGAAACGACGCTTGCAACCGACGCCGATTACGATACGGAATTTCTTGCGCTTACGCTCACCGAAAAGGTCGTGTCGGGCGTTTCCGACGCTATCGACGAAATCAACCGTCGCGGCACGCGCCACAGCGAGTGCATAGTAACCGAAGATAAGGCGGAAGCCGAAAAGTTCACGACGCTTGTCGACGCGGCGGCAACCTACGTCAATACGTCCACAAGATTTACCGACGGCTTCGAGTTCGGTTTCGGCGCGGAAATGGGAATTTCAACCGGGAAAATGCACGCGAGAGGTCCCATCGGGCTGGAACAACTGACGTCCGAAAGATATGTTGTCAAAAGCGACGGCGCGCTCAGAAAATAGTTTTGAAAAGCATATTAAACCTGCGAAATCCGCAGGTTTTTTATTTGTCAAAAAAAAACCTTATCAATTTAGTAAACTTTATATGGAAAATATATTGACAACGGGATATACAGGAATTATAATAAACTTGACTAAAACAGTAGGGTTTTCTTATGAAATTATCATCAAAAGCACGTTACGGCTTGAAAGCCTGTCTGGCTCTTGCCGAAAATTACAACGAAAATCAACCCCTTGCATTGCCTGTTTTTGCTGAAAAAGCGGGCGTTACCGAAGCGTATATGGAGCAAATCGTTATCCTTCTGAAAAAGGCGGATATCGTGGAAAGCGTTCGTGGCGCAGGTGGTGGATATTATCTCAAAAAATCGCCGAAAGATATTAAGGTCGGCTCGGTTCTGCGCGCGCTTGAAGACGGGCTGGAATTTATCGACTGCATCAACACCCCGTGCGAAGGCGGCGAAGAATGCAAGGCGCGCCGCGTCTGGAACAAGATTTACAAGAGTATGAATCTTGTGCTCGATTCCCTGACGCTTGACGATTTGTTGCACGATCAGAAACGTTATATTTATCTTGACCATTCCGCAACGACCGCCGTCGACGAAGAAGTCTTGTCAAAGATGCTGCCGTATTTTTATGAAAAAGCCGGCAACGCAAGCAGTCAGCACGGTATGGGGCGCGACGCGGAAGTCGCGGTTGACCGTGCAAGAAAACAAGTCGCCGACGCAATCGGCGCAAAATCCAACGAGATTTATTTCACGTCGGGCGGCAGTGAATCTGACAACTGGGCGTTGAAAGGCATTGCACACGCATATAAATCGAAGGGCAAACACCTTATCACGTCGGAGTTTGAACACCCGGCAGTCCTTAACACAATGAAACAACTGGAAGAGGAAGGCTTTGAAGTTTCTTATCTTCACACGAATCCGCAGGGTTACGTCAGCGCGGACGAACTTGAAAGTATTATTCGTCCCGATACGATTCTTGTGAGCGTGATGTACGCAAACAATGAAATCGGCACGATTCAGCCCATTGAAGAACTTGCGAAAGTCGCCCACGCTCACGGTGCGTTTTTCCACACGGACGCGGTGCAGGCGATCGGCAACGTTCATATCGACGTCAAAGCGCAGGGCATCGACCTGCTTTCGATGTCGGCGCACAAGTTTTACGGACCGAAAGGTATCGGCTGCTTGTATATCAAAAGCGGCGTTCGTCCCGAAAGACTAATTGCCGGCGGCGAACAGGAGCGCAATCAGCGCGCTGGAACGACGAATACGCCGGGCGTAGTCGGCATGGGTTTCGCAATCGAAAAAGCCGTAAACAATATGGACGAAAACAACGCGTACATTGCGGCACTTCGCGACGAGTTTGTGAAAGAAGTCAAAGAAAGAATTCCCGATATAAGATATAACGGCGGCGAAAAACGTCTTGCCGGCAACGCGCACTTTACGTTCAGATATATCGAGGGCGAAAGCATTTTGTTCACCCTTGACCTTGCGGGCATTTGCGCGTCGAGCGGCAGCGCGTGCAGTTCGGGAAGTCTCGAAGCGTCCAAAACGGTGCTTGCAATCGGCGTTCCCGCAGAAGAGGCGCACGGCAGTATCCGCTTTACATTCGGCAGGGAAAACACGATGGACGACGTGAAATACACCGTCGACGAGCTGGAAAAAACCGTAAAACGTCTGCGCTCGATGAGTCCGCTGTTTGCAGAATCTACTGCAAAAATCACGATGATTTAATAAAAATACCGCAAAATAATTTCAAAATTCAATCAAAATCTGCCAAAAATTGTATCGGCAGGAAGGAAATATTATGTACAACGAAAAAGTAATGGAAATATTTAAAAACCCCAAAAACGTGGGCGAGGTCGAAAATTACAACGCAATCGGCACGGTCGGCAACGCCACCTGCGGCGACATCATGCAAATCACGTTGCGTATCGAGGACGGCATTATCAAAGACGCGAAATTCAAAACTTTCGGATGTGCGGCGGCAATCACGTCGTCAAGCGTCGCAACGAGTATGATTATCGGCAAAACCATCGACGAAGCGTTGAAGGTCACGAACAAAGACGTCATTACCGAACTTAACGGGTTGCCTCCCCAGAAAATCCACTGTTCGGTTCTTGCGGAAGAAGCCATCAAAGCGGCAATCGACAGTTATCGCCAAAACCAGGGTAACGGAGACGTATCCGCGACGGTTACCGCTCCTTGCGCGTGCGGCTGCGGCGTTCAGACCTCGGGCGAATCGGAAAGCAAATAACAATATTTACCATTTGAAAACTCATCGTCCGCTCATAAAATCTTGTTCTCCGCTCATACTGAATACGGAGGTAAGATATGCAAAAAAGTTTTATGATCGGCGTGGTGTTGGGCGCGGCGGCGATGAGTGCGTACGAAATGGGTAATCGCGCCAAAAACCAAGTCGAATGTCAGAAAGAAAAGATCAAGAAAAAACTTGAAAAATTTTTTGACTGAAAACAATAATTTTACTTCAAAAAAGAAAAACCGCAATTATTTGCGGTTTTTTGCTTTAATTTCGTTTCTTTTTGTTATTTCAAAAGGTCAAGCGGAAGATTCTCGAAAATGATATTGTCGGCATAGCCGCGCGCTTTTTCAAGGTCTTTTTCGTTGCGGATCGTCCAGGCAAAAACGGGCATACTTTCACGCGTTTTCGCAATATATTCGTTGGGCGCGCTGTTGACGTCGTAGGAAGTAAACATAGGTTTACTGAGTTTGTTCACGACAAGGTGTCCCATAAGGTCGTTCAAGAACTTCGGGGTTTTACCTTTTTCGCCGACGCCGGACGCAAGTTGTCCGAACGGATATTCCGACTGATGTTTTCTGCACCATTTCACCGCAAACGGATCAAACGATTGCAGGGCGATGACGTCCTTGTACGGATAATCTTTCAGGTCGCGCAGGACCGCTTTCGCAAGGGAATTGTTGCGCCAGCCGCACAGTGTTTTAAGTTCGATAAGAATTGGCACTTTGCCGTCGACGAGTTTCAGCATTTCCGGAAGGGTGGGGATAATCTCGCCGCCGAGCGTCATCGGATAATCTTTGAGTTGCTTTGATGTCAGACTTTCGATCTTGACGTCCTTTCCGCAGACGCGTTTCAGGCTGTTGTCGTGGTGGACGGCAACGACGCCGTCTTTCAGAAGATGCACGTCGGTTTCGATTGCGAATCCGTGCTCGATTGCCGCTTTGAAAGCGGAAATGCTGTTTTCTTCGCGGATGTCGTCGTGAAGACCGCGGTGAGCGATTGGTGTGGACAAAAATTTTTCAAGACTTTGCATAATAGATTTATCTTCCTTTAATATCCTAATTCCTTATTGACAATTACGACGTAAACGGTTTTGCTGCGCGGGGGAAGGGTAATTATGCTTGTCGCGTGGCAAATATTGGTATCTTTCGGGCAGTCCTTGCAATCGCCGCCGGTAACGCAGGGATTTGAAAGGTATCCGAACCTAAGACAGTTCTTTTTCGCGGCGACGGTGCGGATGCGTTCAAGCGCGGCGGGCACGTCTTTTACGATTTTGTTGACGCCCAGCACGAAAACGGTATTTTTGCCGCCGTAAAGCATTGATGCGATACGATTGCAGTTGCCGTCGACGTTGACGAATTCCCCGTCTTCGGTAAGCGCGTTCGTGGAGGTCAGAAACCAGTCCGCAAAGACGGCTTTTTTCATGACTTCGTCCGGGTTGACGTCGGGCATGAGTCGTCTGATATAAACGGTATTGCCGCGTTCTTTCAACGCCTCGCCGATGCCGATTTCGTCAAGCGTTGCGCTGCCGCCCGCGCCGACGGTGTCCGTCCTTCCGATAAGTTCCGTCAGAAGTCCTCTTGTTTCGGCAATGGTATTCGTGTAAAAAACCTTAAAACCTTTTGATTCCAACTTTTTTGAAAGTTCGTAAACGTCCATAATCCACCTCAATCGAAATAATTATACTATAAATAGTTATAAAAGTAAATTATAACGCAAAATTTATCGGGCAAATATTTGCATTAAAGCGTGATTTTTTATATAATTACCGTAAGACAAAGAGGTATTTAATGGAATTTGAAAACTCTAAAATCCGCAATTTTTGCATAATAGCCCACATCGACCACGGCAAGAGCACTCTCGCCGACCGTCTTATCGAAAGCACCGATACCGTGTCGCACAGGGATATGGAAGAACAACTCCTCGACAATATGGATATCGAGCGCGAAAGGGGCATTACCATAAAACTGCAAACTTGCAGAATGTTTTATAATTACAAGGGTGAGGAATATATGCTCAACCTTATCGACACTCCGGGACACGTTGACTTTACGTACGAAGTGTCGCGTTCTCTTGCGGCGTGCGAAGGCGCGCTTCTTGTCGTTGACGCAACGCAGGGAATCGAGGCGCAGACTCTCACAAACGTTTATCTTGCGCTCGATCACGACCTTGAAATTTTACCCGTCATAAATAAAATCGACCTTCAAAGCGCGAACCCGGACGGTTGCAAAGCCGAAATCGAGGACGTCATCGGACTTCCGGCGGACAACGCGCCGCTTATTTCCGCAAAAGAAGGCGTCGGCATTCCGGAACTTCTTGAAAGGATAGTAACCGATTTGCCGTGTCCGAAAGGGAGCAGGGACGAGCCGTTCCGCGCGCTCATTTTCGACAGTTTTTACGACAATTACAAAGGCGCGATTTCAATGGTGCGCGTCGGCGACGGACGAATCAAAGCGGGCGACGTAATAAAAATGGCGTCGTCGGGCAAAACCTTTGACGTTACGGAAGTGGGCGTTTTCACCCCTGCCGCAACCCCCGTGGACGAACTTTACGCCGGAATGGTCGGCTATATCGCCGCAAGTATCAAAAACGTCAAAGACACCGCGGTGGGCGACACGATCACCCTTCGCGATAATCCCACGAAAAATATTTACCACGGCTACAAAAAAATCACGCCGATGGTGTTTGCGGGCATTTATCCCGCAGACGGCAGCAAATACAACGACCTTAAAGACGCGCTTGAAAAACTGCAATTAAACGACGCGAGTCTGATGTTCGAGCCCGAAGTTTCGACGGCGCTCGGATTCGGGTATCGTTGCGGATTTCTGGGGCTTCTGCATATGGAAATCATCGAGGAACGCCTTGAAAGGGAATTCGACCTTGACCTTGTCACAACCGCTCCGAGCGTAAACTACAAGGTGAAACTCACGAACGGTGAAGAACTGACCGTCAGCAATCCGACGCACCTTCCCGCGCCCGACAGAATCGAGTATATGGAAGAACCCGTCGTGAAAGCCGAAATCTACACCCCGCCCGAATACGTCGGCGCGATTATGGAACTTTGTCAGGAAAAACGCGGCGTTTATAAGGAACTTGCATATTTGGACAGCAGCCGCAGCAAACTCGTTTACGAAATCCCTTTGAACGAGATTATTTACGACTTTTTCGACGCGTTGAAATCGCGCACGCGCGGCTACGCAAGTCTGGATTATGAAATAATCGGCTACAAAAAGTCCGACCTTGTAAAACTCGATATGCTTTTGAACGGTGAAATGTGCGACGCGCTTTCGACAATCGTGCACCGCGACAGAGCCTACGCAAGGGGACGTCAAATTGCCGAAAAATTGAAAGAAGCGATTCCCCGTCAGCAGTTTGAAATTCCCGTGCAGGCGTGCATAGGCGGCAAAGTCATCGCAAGGGAAACCGTCAAAGCCGTCAGGAAAGACGTCCTTGCAAAGTGCTACGGCGGCGATATCACAAGAAAGAAAAAACTTCTGGAAAAACAGAAGGAAGGCAAAAAACGTATGCGTCAGGTGGGCAGCGTGTCCGTGCCGAGCGAAGCGTTTATGAGCATACTGAAAATCGACAGTTGATATGGACATATCCTTATATCTGCATATTCCGTTTTGCAAAAAGAAATGTAAATATTGCGACTTTGTGTCGATAAACGCGCGTGACGAATTCGTCGCGCGTTACGTTTCCGCGCTTGAAAAGGAAATCGAAGTGCAGGGTAAAGCCTATGATAACGCCGTTGTGAAAACGGTATTTTTCGGCGGAGGAACGCCGTCGTTGCTCCCGTCGGAGGACTTTTCACGCATAATGCGCGCGGTGAAAAACAACTTCAAAACAAATTTTTCGGAAGTCACCGTCGAGTGCAATCCCGAAAGCCTGACGCAAGAAAAACTTGAAGTTTACAAGGCGGAAGGCGTCAACCGAATTTCAATCGGCGTGCAGTCATTCGATGACAATATTTTAAGGTTTTTGGGCAGAATCCACGATAAAAACACTGCAATCGAGGCAATTAAAAGCGCAAAATTGTATTTTGATAACGTGTCCGCAGACCTTATTATCGGCGTTCCCGGCGAGCAGATTCCGTCGGTTTTGCATTCCGTCGATTTGTTAAGCGACCTGGGCGTTACGCACGTTTCGGCATACGGGCTGAAAGTCGAGCCCGGCACCGTATTGTACGAACTGCAAAATATGGGCGCGTTTGAACTGAACGAAGATTTTACCGCCGACGTTTACGACGCGGTTTTAAAACGACTTGAAAGTCACGGATACGAAAGATACGAAATCAGTAACTTTGCGCGTGACGGATACGAAAGCAGGCATAATCTTGCGTACTGGCTCCGCACGCCGTATCTGGGACTCGGCGCGGCTGCCTATTCTTTCGTAAACGGCGCAAGGTTTTCAAACGAACCGGACGTTTCGGAATACGTGCGCTCCGTCGAACAGGGCGTTATCCCCGAAAGAAACAGGGAAGTTTTAACCGCTTCCGACGAAAAAGAAGAAACGATAATGCTGTCGCTTCGCACGAAATACGGCATGAACGTCAAAGAATATAATGAGAAATTCCACGCCGATTTTTTGACGGAAAAAGCCGCAGCCCTTCAAAAAAACGCCGACTTTTTAATAATATCGAATAATAATATTACTATAAACAAAGACTATTTCTATATATCCAACGCGATAATATCCGACCTTATTTAAATTTTTTTCAATATTTTTCAAAAATTTTTCACAAACCCTATTGACAATACATATAATCGGTGTATAATAGGTTTAGCAATCGGGAATAAAGAGTGCTAACAAAAAACATACTCGATTGCCAAAGGGTTATGAAAAAAGAATTATCCGAAAGAAAACAGAAGATTCTTCAAGCCGTGGTTGACGAATACATCACGACGGCGGAACCCGTTTCGAGCGGCGAAATCAAGGAGAAATACCTTGCCGATATTTCAAGCGCCACGATAAGAAACGAGCTTGCCTCGCTTGAAGAGATGGGATATCTCGTCCAGCCGCACGTATCGGCGGGGCGCGTACCTTTGCCGCAGGCTTACAAACTTTACGTTGATAAGGTCATGAACGGAAAAAGTCTTTCCAAAAACGAAATTTCTTTTATTAAAGATAAATTCAGTGAAAGAATGGACCGCGTCGAAGACATTATCGAAAAAACCGCGAAAGTCATTTCCGACGTCACGAATTATACGTCCGTCGTCGTCGTGAAAAACTTCAAGGACGTGAAGGTGAGCGAAATCAAGCTTGTCCCCATCGGTGACGAAACCGCGCTTGTCATTATCATCACCGACCGCGGCGTGCTTCGCGACAAAACCATCGAAATCGACAAAGCCGACGACGATATCGGCGCGTACGTGCAATCTGCGACGATGCTTCTCAACAGAATGTTTGCTGGGAAGACCGTAAAAGAAATTCTGAAACCCGATAAAATCATCAAAGAAGAAGTTGAAGGTTTCAGGACGATTTTCGAAGAAGTCATCGACGTACTTACAAAGTACGATAAGGAAGAGTCCGGAAAGGTTTATACCGAAGGCGCGCTGAAAATGCTGGATTATCCCGAAATCGGCGATACGAGCGACGCAAAAAAGTTTTTGTCGGTTGTCGGCAGTCCCGAAAGACTGACAAACCTTATCGAAAGCGGCGACGATATGGAGTTTTCGGTGAGAATCGGAAAGGACGAAGCGGACGGCATGGAAAAGTGCGCGGTCGTCAGCGCGAAATATAAAATCAACGGTCAGGAAGTCGGACACGCAGGCGTTATCGGCCCCGACCGTATGGATTATAAAAAAGTAATCTCGGTGCTTAAATACGTCGGACACGCTTTAAGCGAGATTATGGAAAACAAAAAAGAGCAGAAGGACCTGAAAGACAAAAATGAGTAAAGACAAAAAACAAAAAGACGTGAAAGACGAAAAGGTCGAAACGGAAGTTCCCGAAACGGAAAACGCCGAAACCGAACCCGTCGAAGAAGTCAAGGAAACCGAACTTGAAACAGCGCGTCGCGAGGCAAACGAATACAAAGACCTTGCTTTAAGGCGTATGGCAGAACTTGAAAACTTCCGTCGTAATAATCAGAATTTGGCAAAAGACGTGCGTGACAGGACGCTTTCCGAAGTTATTTTGCAAATCCTTCCCGCAATCGATTCATTCAACCGCGCCGAAGAAATGGTGTCGGACGAAAAAACGAAAAGCGGCATAGGCATTGTGAAAGATCAGCTTATGAACGTCCTTAAAAAGTATGGAGTAACGCCCATCGACGCAATCGGCAAAGACTTCGATCCCGCTTTCCACGAATGTATAATGCAGGTGGACAGCCCCGATAAAGTCGGAAAAGTCATTTACGAAATCGAAAAGGGCTACACGATGAACGGCAAAGTATTGAAATATACGAAAGTCGCAGTCGGAAAAGAAATCGATAAATAACCGGCAACGGTGTTTATAAATAAAATAAAAAATTAAAGTTTTCGCCTTGAAAAAGGCACAGTGAGGTATATATGAGCAAAATTATTGGTATTGACCTTGGCACGACCAACTCGTGCGTAGCAGTTATGGAAGGTAAGGAAGCAACGGTTATCCCCAACAGCGAGGGTAGTCGTACAACTCCGTCGGTTGTCGCGTTTTCAAAAGACGGCGAACGTCTTGTGGGCAACATCGCAAAACGTCAGGCTGTCGCAAACCACGCAAGAACCGTCAGCAGCATCAAGCGTGAAATGGGCACCGATTACAAAGTAAAAATCGACGACAAAGAATATACGCCGCAAGAAATCTCGGCAATGATTTTGTCGAAACTTAAAGCGGACGCGGAAGCATATCTCGGACAAAAAGTAACGCAAGCCGTTATCACCGTCCCTGCATACTTCTCGGACAGCCAGCGTCAGGCAACGAAAGACGCGGGCAAAATCGCAGGACTTGAAGTTTTGCGTATCATTAACGAACCTACGGCGGCAGCGCTTGCATACGGTCTTGATAAGGAAGAAAACAAAAACCAGAAAATCCTTATTTACGACTTGGGCGGCGGCACGTTCGACGTATCCATTCTTGAAATCGGCGACGGCGTGTTTGAAGTCCTTGCGACAAACGGTAACACCCGTCTCGGCGGCGACGACTTCGACCAACGTATCATGGACTACGTAGTTGACCAGTTCAAGAAAGACAACGGCATCGATCTGTCCAAAGATCCCGCGGCAATGCAGCGTATCAAAGAAGCGGCGGAAAAAGCGAAAATCGAACTTTCCGGCGTTACCAAAACCAGCATTTCGCTTCCGTTCATCACCGCTGATCAGAACGGACCGAAACACATCGATATGGAATTGACGAAAGCCAAATTCAACGAAATGACGGCTGACCTTGTCGAAAAGACCGTAGGCCCCACGATGGCGGCTTTGAAAGACGCGGGACTGAAAGCAAGCGACCTTGCAAAAGTCATCCTTGTCGGCGGCTCGACTCGTATCCCTGCCGTTATCGACAAAGTTAAAGAAATCACGGGCAAAGATCCTTACAAAGGAATCAACCCCGACGAATGCGTTGCAATCGGCGCGGCAATTCAGGCGGGCGTTCTTGCAGGCGACGTGAAAGACGTTCTTCTTCTGGACGTAACCCCGTTGTCACTGGGCATCGAAACCTTGGGCGGCATCTGCACGAAACTTATTGAAAGGAACACCACTATTCCTACCAAGAAGTCGCAGATCTTCTCAACCGCAACCGACAACCAGACCAGCGTGGAAATCCACGTATTGCAGGGCGAACGTGAGTTTGCGAAAGACAACAAAACCCTTGGCAGATTCTCGCTTGTAGGCATTGCGCCGGCACCTCGCGGAGTACCGCAGATCGAAGTTACTTTCGATATCGACGCAAACGGCATCGTATCGGTATCCGCAGTCGACAAAGCAACCAACAAGAGCCAGTCGATTACCCTTACCGCAAGCAGCAATCTGTCCGAAAAAGACATTGATGCGGCTGTCAAAGACGCTGAAAAATACGCCGACGAAGACAAGAAACGTAAGGAAAGCGTTGAATCGAAAAACAGCGCGGAACAACTTATCTTCACCATTGAAAAATTTGTGAAAGATAACGCGGACAAAGTCGACGAAGCCGACAAGAAGTCCATCGAAGACGCAGTGAAAGACGCTCGCGAAAAACTTGACAAGACCGACGACGTACAGGAAATCCAGAAGATCGTCGAAGAACTTTCCAAAGTATCCGATCCCGTGTTCAGCAAACTGTATCAACAGGGCGCAGGTCAACCGGGCGCGGAAGGCGCGGCGAACAACACCGACAGCACGAACGACGGCAATGCCGACAACATTGACTAATCAATAAAACGACAAGTCGTACTCACCTCGAAAGGGGTGAGTTTCGGCTATAAAAATAAGATAATTTATGGCACAAACTGATTTATATAAAGTATTGGGCGTCGAAAAAACGGCGACCGCCGACGAAATTAAGTCGGCTTACAGAAAACTTGCGAAAAAATATCATCCCGATATGTACACCACCGCAAGCGACGACGAAAAGAAAAAAGCCGAAGAAAAATTTAAGGAAATCAACCACGCTTACGAGGTTTTGTCCGACGCCGAAAAGCGCAAAGTTTACGACACTTACGGCTCGGAAGATCCGCAATCTGCGTTCACGGGCGGCACCGGCGGTTTCTGGGGCGGCTCGGGCATGGACGGTATGGACATCGACCTTGGCGACATTTTTTCAAGTTTCTTCGGGGGCGGCAGTCCGTTCGGCTCGTCCCGCGGCAAAAAATCGACGCGAGCCGTGCAGGGCGAAGATATCCGCTTAAACCTTACGCTCACGTTTGAAGAAGCGGCGTTCGGTTGCGAAAAGGAAATCAAATATAAACGCACGGAAAATTGTCCCGACTGCAAAGGTACGGGCGCAAAAGGCGGCGTAACGAAGACTTGTACGAAATGTAACGGCACGGGCGTCGTGAACAGCGTGAAGCGCACTCCGCTTGGTCAGTTTTCGACGCAGACCGTTTGCCCGGATTGCGGCGGCACGGGACGTATTATCGTTGAAAAATGCCCGAAATGCAACGGAAAAGGCAGGATTTCATCTGAAAAAAACCTTAAAGTTGTCGTTCCCGCAGGTATCGACGACGGTCAACGCATGACTTATTACAACGAAGGCGAGGCAGGTTACAACGGTGGTCCCGCAGGCAGCGCGGTCGTTTTCATCACCGTCAAACCGCATAAATTCTTTGTAAGGAAAGGCACCGATTTGTATCTCGATTATCCCATTACGATGATTCAGGCGGCGCTCGGTTGCAGGGTACAAATCCCGACTCTCAAAGACAGTGCGGAACTTGAAATCCCCGCCGGCACGCAAAGCGGCACCGTTTTCCGCATAAGGAACAAAGGCATCAAACATCTGAAACTGAAAGAATACGGCGATTTGTACGTCAACGTCGTTGTGGAAGTCCCGCAAAAACTCACCGCGGAACAACGCGACCTGTTGTACAAACTCGATAGTACCTCAACCCCGAAGCAGTATCCGAAAAAGACTGCTTTCAAGGACAAAATGTAAAGGGGCGTACATAAATGAAATGGTATGAAGTTACGCTTGTATCAACCCATGAGGGCGCGGATTTATTTGCCGACGCTCTCTTTTCGGTTGGTTGCGGCGGCGTTTCGATTTACGATAAGCAGGACATCGTCGCGCTTTACGACAGCGACATCGTCTGGGATTACATCGACGAAAATCTTGTGAACAACCTTGACGACAGAGTGTATGTGAAAGGAATTATCGGCGAAGAAGAAAAAACCGAAGTGTTGCAAAAAATCGCCGAAGAAATCGAAAATTTGAAGAAAAATTCCCCGTTTAACCTTGGAAGCGGCGAAATTATTGTAAATTCGATTGACGACGAAGACTGGAAAAACGAATGGAAAAAGTATTATAAACCCATCGTTACGAAGTCGGTTACCGTCGTTCCCGTATGGATAAAATACAATAAAATTTCCGACAAGGAAAAAATCCTTTGGATAAATCCCGGCATGGCGTTCGGCACGGGCGAGCACGAAACGACGAAAATGTGTTTGGACCTTCTTGGCGAAATCGACGTGAGTGGCAAAACCGTTATCGACGTCGGAACGGGTAGCGGAATCCTTGGAATCGCGTCGATACTTTCAGACGCAAAAAGCGCGTATATGTGCGACATCGACAGTACCGCAATCGACACCGCCAAAGAAAACGCAAGGCTCAATAACGTGTCCGACCGATGTGAAATCGAGCGCGCCGACCTTCTGGCAAAGAGCAAAGAACCCGCCGACGTCGTTTTTGCAAACATTACGGCGGACATTCTCATAAGACTTTCAAAGGATATCGGAAGATTTTTGAAAGACGACGGCACGATAATTCTGTCAGGCATCATACACGCAAGATTGGACGAAGTAAAAAGTGCCTATGAAAACTGCGGTTTCAAATTCGTCAGACACGTCCGCGACGGCGAATGGAACGCGCTTGAATTCAAAAAATAATGGAAATCAGACGTTTACACGCAAACTTAAACGATTTTAACGACGGCGTTTTTGAAATTTCCGGCGACGAGTTTAATTACGCCGTGAAAGTCCTGCGCCAAAAACAAGGCTTTTCGGTCATCGTGAACGTCGGCGACGGATACGATTACTTGGGCGTTATTACCGAAATCAAAAAAGACCGCTTATGCGTCAAAGTGTCGGAAAAGGTCGAAAACCCCGCGACGCCGAAAAATAAAATTACCTTATATCAGGGCAGTTGCAAACTCGGCAAAAACGATTTCATCGTGCAAAAGGCGGTGGAACTCGGCGTGAGTCGCGTCGTATTTTTCACAAGCGACTTTGTTGTCGAAAAGGACGTAAACCTTGAAAGGCTTAATAAAATCGCAAAAGAAGCGTTGAAACAATGCGACAGGGCGGACGAAGTAACGGTGGAACTTTCGACTTTCGACAACGCCGTAAACGCCGCCGAAAACGGAATAATCTTTTTTGAAGGCGACTGCGATTTGTCGGTTAATGAAATTCCGTCCGACGTTAAATCGTATTTCGTCGGCAGCGAAGGCGGTTTTTCCGAAAAAGAAATCTCGCTTGCAAAAGAAAAGGGAATAAAAACCGTATCGCTCGGCAAGCGCATATTGCGCGCGGAAACGGCGTCGGTTGTCGCGACGACTCTCGTGCAACTGAAAACGGGAGGGCTTTTATGAAAGTTTGCGTATTCACGCTCGGCTGCAAAGTCAACCGATACGAAAGCGATGTGATAATCAATAAACTTATCGAGCGCGGCTACGAAGTTACCGAAAACCTGGAAAAAGCCGATTATTACGTCATAAATACCTGCGCGGTTACCGCTGAGGCGGAGAAAAAATCCCGTCAGTGCGTCGCGCGCGTCAAAAAACAAAACCCCGACGCAAAAATCCTCATTTGCGGTTGCGCGTCCGAAAATAACGCAAAACAGTTTGAAAAAGACGGCGTCGTATACGTTTCGGGCACTGCGAAAAAAGATTTGCTGTCGTTGCTTCCCGAAAGCGGCGTCAACGTTGAAGACATTCCGAAAAGTTACGAAGAATCGGGCTTTGCCGAAAACGTCAGGACAAGGGCGTACGTCAAAATTCAGGACGGGTGCAACAATTTTTGCAGTTATTGTCTGATCCCGTACGTTCGCGGAAGAAGCAGAAGCCGCGCGCTTGACAAAGTCGTGGAAGAAGTCAAAAGCGTGCCCGAAAATATAAAAGAAATCGTGCTTACGGGCATTGATATTTCGTCCTACGGAAAGGATATCGGGTTGTCGCTCAAAGACCTTATTCTCGCGCTTTCGGACGTCGATAAGAGAATCCGCCTCGGCAGTTTTGAAATGAATATTATCGACGACGGATTGCTGAACGCATTGAAAGGGCTAAGACACTTTTGTCCGCATTTTCATCTTTCATTGCAGTCCGGCAGCGATGAAGTGTTAAGGACGATGAACCGTCATTACAAAACAGAAGATTACCTTGAAAGGGTGCGGCTCATAAGAAAGTATTTTCCGCTTGCGGGCATTACGACCGATGTTATCGTAGGTTTCCCGACCGAAACCGATAAGGAATTTCTTGTTTCAAAAGAATTTGTGAAAAGCGTCGGATTTTCGGACGTCCACTGTTTCCCGTATTCGCCGAGAAAGGGCACGGTTGCTTATAAACAGTATAAAACGCTTGACTCGTCCGTAATCGACGGGCGTATGAAAGAAATGCTGGAAATCAAAGAAAACCTTAAAAAGGACTTTTTATTAAAGAACGTCGGCGCGACTCACGAGGTGCTTTTTGAGGAGTACGAAAACGGCTATTGCGCCGGGTACAGCGAAAATTACATAAGGTTTTACGACAAAACCGCAAAACCCGACGAAATCAGAAAAATCACCGGAAAAGCGCAAATCTTTGACGGTTTAATGTAAAATTATTATAAAAAACAAGCGAAAGGAGAATAGTATGTGCGTATTTTGCAAGATTATCGCGGGTGAAATCCCCTCGACAAAAGTTTATGAAGACGAAGATATGATTATCATCAAGGACATCAATCCGCAGGCGAAAATCCATTACCTTATGATCCCGAAGGAACATTTCGCGGATATCACCGAAATGAACGAAAAACAGGCGGCGACTCTTTCGAGAATGCTGTTGAAACTCGGAAAAATGACCGACGAACTCGGGCTTCAAAACGGTTTTCGCATCGTGTCGAACAAGGGCGAAGACGGCTGTCAATCCGTGCCGCATCTGCATATCCATATCTTGGGCGGCGAAAAACTTTCGGAGAAAATGGCGTAAAAGTAATTTTCGCTTGACAAATGGAAATGAATTTATATAATAAATAATGTTGCTTGCAACAAATACTCAAAAAAGGCGGTGAATAAAAGATGTCAACTGTTAAAGTCGGTGAAAATGAATCGATCGATAACGCTCTCCGCCGTTTTAAGAGAAAATGCGCGCGTGACGGTATCATCGGCGATCTTCGTAAACGCGAAGCGTACGAAAAGCCCAGCGTAAAACGCAAGAAAAAGGCAGAAGCAGCGCGCAAGCGTATGTACAAAAACTAATTTGGTTTTCTCGACAATCCGTAAGGGTTGTCGTATTTTTTTATTTCAAGGTTGCTTTTTGTTTCTATCCATATAATCTGTGATATAATGAATTTGTAATAACACTGATAGGAGGGAACAATTATGTTATTGACACTTGCATTATCGCGCCCGCACGCCACGACGCCCGAAATGCTTGAACAGGCAATGCAATGCCCCGGCGATCCCGTTTTCGGATTGAAATGGTACATTGTGCCGCTTTTCGTCATCTGGCTTTTTCTCATAGTCAATGAAATCAGGCAAAAACGTTTCAGCGTCGTATTCGGCGCGGCGGCATTCTGGCTTTGGGACGTTTTCAACGAAACCTGGAACGCAATGGTTTACGCCACGACCGGACAGCCCGTATGGGGCACGACGGCGGCAGGCGGCAGCGCGTTGCAAATCCTTGTCGGGTACAATATCGAAATATCCTTTATGTTCTTCATTCTTGGTATGCTCACTTGCAAACTTCTCAAAACGACCGAAGGATACGAGGGACAAGGCTTTTTCGACGCCAACGAGAACTGGCTTGACGATCCGAACAATATGTATTATAAGGCGAACAAGAAAAAGTCGGAACTTACGCCCGAAGAATACAAGACGAAGGTAAAAGCAATTCTCGGTCGCATGGGCGTCATCGTTTTCGGAAGCATTGCTGCGGTCATCATTGAAATTTTGCTGAACAAATGCAACGTTCTTACCTGGGAAAAACCATGGTGGCAACCGAACTTCCCGTTCATACTTTTCCTTATCGGGTACGTTCCGTTTTACGTTGCGGCGGTTGTCATTCACGATTTGCCGAGAAAATGGCAGCTTATCGGGCTTGGCGCGATATTATTCGTCGTCGTATTGTTGCTTATTATTTCGGGCTCGCTTGGTATGCTTGGTCATCAGACCGACGGACACGGCAACTGGATCGGAAAATTCTGCGACGGCGACAACGGAATTATCAGAGCGATACTTCGCGTATAAATCGTCATTTTTTACAAGACAAAGGCGGGCAGATGCCCGTCTTTTTTTGTCATTCGTTTTGACAATAAGAAAAATTGTTGTATCATTATTGTATGAAAAAATATGGAAAAGGAAAAATGGCGGCAATAATTATCACGGTCATACTTGTCGCTGCGATTATCGGCGTTTCGTCGTGGCTTATCGCAGTGACTGCAAAAAGCGGCAAATACAATCTCATAAAAGTTAAAAAATCGGGTGTCCCTAATGCTGTGTCGGGCGATCCCGAAGAATACGACGTCGAGGTCAACGGTATAAATATGCATTATGCCGTGATGGGCAAAGGCTCGCCGCTGATACTCATTCACGGCAACGGCGGCTCGCACGAGGAACTTATGGGACTTATGCGATATTTCGCAAACGATTATCAGGTGTATGCGCCGGACAGTCGCAATCAGGGCAAAAGCGGCACTTCGGACGAACTGTCGTACAAACTTATGGCAAGCGACTACAAGGCGTTTATCGACGCGCTGAACATTGAAAAACCGCTTGTCATCGGACACAGCGACGGCGGTATAATCGCAATTCAGATGTCGATGGATTATCCGACGCTCTTAAAAGGCTTTGTCGCATTCGGCGCAAATTCTCGTCCCGCGGGCATGCGCTCGTACTTCACGACGTGGGCGAAAAGGAAATACAAAAAAACCAACGATCCGCTTTATCGGATTATGATCGAAGAGCCCGACTTTTCGGAAGAACAACTCGGCAAAATCACAACGCCGGCATATATCGTCGCGGGGGAATTCGACATCGTGAAACTCGAAGACACCGTGTATCTTCACGAAAACATAAAATCAAGCAAGATCGCGATATTGAAATGGGCGGATCACAGCACCTGCCGCACCGTCCCCGAAATCGGCTACAAGGTCGCGAACGAATTTTTCAAAACTCTTTAATTTTCAAAACAACGAACAAAAACCACGCAATATTGCGTGGTTTTCGTTTGTAAAGTCGTAAAGCCTTGTCGATAATTGACTTTTAATTTGTTTTACTTTGAGTACTTATTGTGATAAAATATAGATAATCATTTTTTAGGAGCGTTTTTATGTATTCCACATACGAAAGAAAAAATATTTATAAATCGGCTGACGAAAATACCTTAAAGGCGATTTTCGATTATTCCGAGGGCTACAAACGTTTTCTCGACAACGGCAAGACCGAAAGGGAAACCGTCGAATATACCGTCGAAATGCTGAAAAAAGCGGGCTATAAGGAATATAAACTCGGCGACAAAATCAATCCGCACGACAAACTTTATTTCAATAACCGCGGCAAAGCGTTGTTCATCGTGAAAGCGGGCAGCGCGGAAAAAATCAAAGAGGGTGTGAGAATTCTCGTCGCGCACGTCGACAGCCCCCGTCTTGACCTGAAACAGGTCCCCCTTTACGAAAAGAGCGAGCTTGCCTTTTTGAAAACGCATTATTACGGCGGCATCAAAAAGTATCAATGGCTCACGATTCCTCTTGCGTTGCACGGCGTCGTAGTGAAAGCGGACGGCACGAAAATCAACATTAAAATCGGCGAAAAGGATACGGATCCCGTGTTCTATATCACCGACCTTCTGCCGCACCTTTCGCAGGAGCAGGTCAAAAAGACAATCGGCGAAGGCTTTGACGCGGAAAATATGAATCTTGTTGTCGGCGGCTTATCCCTTTCCGGCGAAGACAAAGACGCCGTGAAGAAAAACGTGCTTTCAATCCTTATGAAAGAGTACGGAATGAGCGAGGAAGACTTTTTGTCGGCGGAACTCGAAGTCGTGCCTGCATTGAAGGCTCGCGACGTCGGTTTCGACAGGGCGTTCGTCGCGGGATACGGTCACGACGACAGAGTTTGTGCTTATCCCGAAATCACCGCAACCCTCGACACCGCAACCGACAGAACGGTTATGACGATCCTTGCCGACAAGGAAGAAATCGGCTCGGAAGGCACGTCGGGAATGCAGTGCGTGATTATCACCGACATTCTGGACGAAATTGCCAAAAACTTCGGCGTATTGCCGTCGGTACTTCGCGAAAACTCGCTTTGCCTTTCGGCGGACGTCACCGCAGGCTACGATCCCGACTTCGCGTCCTGCTTTGAAGACAACAACGCAAGTTTCGTGAATAAGGGCGTCGCAATGTGCAAGTTCACCGGCGCACGCGGCAAATCGGGCAGCAACGACGCGTCTTGCGAATTCGTAGGATACGTCCGAAAACTTTTCAACGAAAACGGCGTAATCTGGCAAACCGCGGAACTCGGCAGGGTGGACCTCGGCGGTGGCGGAACGGTTGCGAAATACATCGCCAAAAACAATATCGAAACCGTCGACGTCGGCGTGCCCGTGCTTTCGATGCACGCGCCTTACGAACTCATAAGCAAAGCGGACATTTATTCGGCGCACCTTGCCTTCTCGGCATTCATCAAAGACTAAATTGTTTACCACACAAGGACGGCATCATCGCCGTCCTTTTTTATGCGACGAATTCGGTACATTCGATGATATATTATGTAAAATAGAAAAAATTAAGGAGATAAATTATGATTACTGATTATTTTTTTGACGTAAGATTAAAAGAAAAATACGATAAAATTGCCGAAGAAAAATTCGGAAGTAAATTTCATTTTTACTCTTTGCAGTATAAAGAAGAATTCGAGGAATATGACAAAAATTTGAAAATTTTCAAATATTTATTCGCGCTCGGCGACGAAGCACGCATATATTTATGGAATAATATTGCCCTTTCTAGCCTTTTTGATGATATTTATAAAAATATTGAACGGAACGATTTTACAAAAGAAGAATTTGCTTTGTTTGAAAACATTAATAATACGTTCAAAGAACTAAAAACTAAATATAACGAAATTTACAACGGGGTAATCAACATTAACGGTGCTTTTGAAACCGAAAGACTAATATTAAAACCGTGCGACGAATCTTCAAATAACATAATGAGGGAGTATTGCAAAAAAAATCTGAATCAATTTAAAGATTTGTATAAAATCGATATTTTTAACGAAAATGAATTACCGGTTGGCGTCGGTTGCAGTTCAAAACTGAAATTTTCAATATTTTTGAAAGACTCAAACGAACTTATCGGTACGATCGATCTGGACGATTGTATCTGCAAAGTAAAAAACGCATTGGAAGTTTTTATATTCGATAAATTCAGGGGAAAAGGGTATGCGACCGAAGCGTCAAAAGCGATTATTAACAAAGCGATGAAAAAAGAGTTATACTTCCTTGATGATACGATGAGACACTATGTATATGAAAAAGTCGCGCTTGATATAAAGTGTATCGAAGCCGTTGTCGACGAAAATAACGTCGCGGCAAACAAAGTTCTTGAAAAATGCGGATTCAAACTTGTCGGCAAGAACTATTACGCGCGTCATTACAAAAACGCTTATCTTAACGACAATATTTATTGTTATTTTATTTGAGCAAGGTTTTTCACAAAAGAAGAAACACAAGTAATCTTGTGTTTCTTCTTTTGGTGGAAAGAATTTGAACTAATCCGCACCATGAAGATGTGCAATACTTTATTATTCATACTAATTGATTGAATTTAAACATATAAAATGTTATCAAAAAATTTAATTTTTGTCCCATTGGTGTTGACATTTGTCCCATGATTTAATATAATAAATCAAGAGGTAGGAGTAGAATGAAAAAGCAAAATATAATAAATTTGGTTAAGTATTATGTTGATAAAAATGATACTGCCTTTAGAAATGAGGTCGCAGATATTGCACATGATTTTATATCAAATGGAGAAAGTGATATTGGAGATTATTTAATGAATCTAATATCAACAACAAATTTTTATGCACCACAAAACAATTATCAAGATCTTCATTATTTAACGAAATCATTTATCGATAATAAACCACTTATTCTTCCCGATGTAATATCTGAAGACGTTTTAGGATTGGTTCGTTCTATAAATGGTTCTATTAAAGTTTCCACAGTTATTTTTTATGGAGCACCGGGAACGGGAAAAACCGAAACCGCGCATCAAGTCGCTAGATTATTAAATAGAGACTTACTCTCAGTTAGGATGGAATCGTTAATAGACAGTCATTTAGGACAGACATCAAAAAACATTGTTGATTTATTTGACGAAATTAATCATCTCTCAAGTCAAAAAGTTGTTGTCCTTTTTGATGAGTTAGATGCGTTGGTACTAAATCGAATCAATAGCAATGATCTTCGCGAAATGGGACGAGTTACATCTACTTTTATAAAAGAATTAGATTCTATTTCAAAGGATGTATTAGTAATAGCCACAACGAATCTAATTGATTCATTTGATAGGGCTTTATTGCGGAGATTTGATGCTAAGATATCTTTTAATAGGTATACAAAAGCAGATTTAATAGATATATCAGTATCAATACTGCAATCATATATTAAGAAAGTCAGGACAAGCAAAGTTGATATAAGATTGTTCAAAAAAATCTTAAATAATATGGAAAACGTTCCATACCCAGGTGAAATGGTGCAGCTTATAAAGATTTCGCTAGCATTTGCAGATGAGTCTAATGAGTATGATTATTTAAGAAGGTTTTATTTGGAACTACATAGAAATCAAAAACCAAATATTAACGAATTGACAGAGCAAGGCTATACTACACGCGAAATTGAAATAATAACGCACATTCCCAAAAGTAGTGTTTCAAGGAAATTAAAAGGTAATAAAGATGAATAATTTGTTAAACATAAAACTTAGATTTGAACATGAGTCTAAAAACGGTAGTAGAGGTTCCCGAAATCTCACGAAAACTAGGTCAACAAAATCTAGTTTGTTGGAACGTTTGATAGTTGATTTGCAAAGAATCAAATCTTTTTACAATAAAAGAGATATATACGTTGATAATATTTTGATCGATGCATACTATAATGATATTATAGCAAAGTCGGGACGAATTCAAGAATTATTTAAGGATAATAACGATTGTAATGATAAAATCGTTGGTGCTCGTTTTTCCGAATCTTCCCCCAATGAAAACCATATTATTACATATTATATATCTAGAGACAATATTGATAGTGCAATAAAAAAACTCAAAGAATCTGAAAAACTAATCGACGAACAACTGAATGGAGTTGCTACTTCCGCAAATTTCGATGCATTAGATACATCAATAGATTATTCGAGATACTCAATTGCGAAATCAAAACTAAGGAATGCTATTATTGATTGTTCTGTATTAGAAAAATTCGACATTCCTGCTGCTGCATCAGAAATCGACAAGGATCAAGTAATTGTAACTTTTTTCCAAACGGAAAATTCAATTGATGACCTTTTATATAAACTTGGTATTGAACAGAATAATTATAATTATTATTATTATTATGCTGGAAAAAACACAATATCGGTTAATAAAGATTTGTATAGATTGCTTTTAGAAAAAGTTCCATATATGATATCAATGGCAACTTCTGATATTTCTCAATTGCAACCAATAGCAGATGAGGTAAAAATCGATGCTACAATACAGCAAATAACAACGCCGACTAAAGAGCCAATCATTGGTGTAATAGATACAATGTTTGACAAAAAAGTATATTTCGGAGAATGGGTCGATTATCGGGAATACCTAGATGAACATGAGAGAACATCGGTACGAAAAGAGGATTATAATCATGGAACAGCTGTATCTTCTATAATAGTAGATGGTCCCGCACTAAATCCAAATTTAGAGGATAATTGTGGACGATTTCGTGTTAGACACTTTGGTGTTTGTCCTGGAAAAATTTCTCCATCCCTACTTGTAAAAAAAGTCATAAAGATAGTCAATGAAAACACAGATATTCATGTTTGGAATTTAAGCTTGGGAACAGATGATGAGGTTTCTAGAAACTTTATTTCATTTGATGCAGCTGCTTTAGATGAAATCCAACAGAAAAAAAATGTTATCTTTGTTGTTTCAGGTACAAATGATAATGAAAGACGTAGAGTGAGTGCCCCTTATAAAAGAGTAGGGTCACCTGCCGATTCATTAAATTCATTAGTTGTAAACTCGGTAAGATTTAATGGAGAGCCTGCCTCTTACACTAGAAACGGTAAAGTCCTATCCTTTTTTAATAAGCCCGATGTGTCTTACTATGGTGGTGATTATGATGAACGTATTACTGTTTATTCCAATAATGGATTAGAACAACAATATGGCACATCGTTTGCTGCTCCATGGGTTTCTAGAAAATTGTGTTATTTAATAGAAATAATGGGCTTATCTAGAGAGGTCGCGAAAGCTCTAATTATAGATTCTGCTGCAGGTTGGGAATATAAACAAAAGAATTACAAATATCAAAACTTAATTGGGTATGGGATAGTGCCCAAAAGTATTTCATCCGTCATAAATTCTGATAATTCTGAAATTAAGTTTGTTGTACAAGGGATTGCAAACACTTATTATACATCGAATTATGGAATTCCAATTCCAAAAGAAGACGGAAATAAAACAAACTATATAGCACGCGCCACAGTTTGTTACTTCCCCAAATGTAATCGATTGCAAGGGGTAGATTATACTCAAAGGGAATTATCTATAAAATTTGGAAGAATTCTAAAAAATGGCATTAAGGATATAAATAAGAATACTCAAGATGAAGATGATGCTTACAATTTTGAAAGGACAGCGCGGCGAGATTTTAGGAAGTGGGAAAATACCAAGTTAATTTCGAATCTTTTCAATCCAAGAAGAATAAATCGGCTTGACCTTTATGGTGATGGCATGTGGGGAATATCTCTTGCTTCAAAAGAAAGATCTACTCGTGCCGAAATGGCAGATCTACCTTTTGGTATAGTTATTACTTTAAAGCACACAGGCGGCTTAAATAGAATCAATGATTTTAAACACGCATGTTTGCTTAGAGGATATATTGTTAATGAAGTAAGAATCGATAATCAAGTCGAGCTATATGACAAGGCACAAGAAACGATTAAATTTGATTAGTTTCAAAAGTAAAATCTAAGTGTGGCACTCATGAAATTAGTTTACCGGAGTCATACTTTGTGAATTAATTCAAAAAGATTTTAAAACGAACTCTATTTATCAAGAGTTCGTTTTAAATTTGTAATTAATTAGAGAAAACTAATGCTAAAATCAAAAGCTAGGGCCTTTAAAGGTTGAATCGCAGTTTGTGTCGGCGGTTTATAACGTAAAGTATCTCAAAATGGATTGTTTGGTCTATGGTTATATCCAACACTTGCATCGAGCGTTTTGCCTTGTTAATTTTGATTTTGCATCGAGATGAAAAATATCCCCGACGTTCATTGTCTGAATCATCGGGGATGGTGTTTGTGTATTTGTAGAAGATTTCTATTTTGTCGTCATAGACGACAACTCTGTCGAGTATGTGTTGTAAATATAATTGTGCCATTATCAAAAAACATTGTAAGCATATTAAAATCAATGCGTCGAACGAGCAAGAGTGAGTACATAATCGCGGACGGCACAAAACCTGTTTTTATGCGCAGTTATCAGTGGTCGTTTGAACTGCTTTTGAAGAAAAACTCGATTGAACACAAGGGTTTTCTCTCATTGCGACACGCTTTTGCCATGAGAGCGGTGGAGTGTGAAATGGACGTAAAGTCATTATCCGAGATCTTAGGACGTAAAAATGCGATTATTACGCTTAATAGATATTCACATTCAATGTGGGGACACAAAGTAGAAATGATGGATAAGATCTGCAAAACATTGCAATAGATTGCGCAAAACGGTGTATCAATCATTTGAGATTGATGTAAATTATTGAAGTAAAAAATGACAAAAAGTGTAAAAAAATATTGTTTTTTAAGCCATATTGACTTATGAAACAATGTTTGATATACTTAATAAATATAAATGTTGCATCAATCTCTAATGATTGATGTCTTTTGGGGATGCTATGTTTGACATAATCAACAACACAAGCAGGCTATTAGGTGACGACCTCAAAAAAGAGTTGACGGACGGAAGTAAGGTGCGCATTGCAGCATCTTGTTTTTCGATATATGCATACGCAGCATTGAAAGGCGAACTTGAACGAATTGACGGGTTGAAGTTTTTGTTTTACGATGCCGTCGTTTGTCGATGGCAAATAAGTGACAATGTCAAAAAAGAGCAAAAAGAGTTTTATATTCCGAAGGAACTTTGCGGAACGGACTTTGAAATTAGGCTGAAAAATCAAATGACACAACGTGCGATTGCGCGCGAGTGTGCCGATTGGTTGCGTAATAAGGTGCAAATAAAGACTCTCAAAGATCCCGTTGCTACGCAAAGTATGATAAATATCGAACGCGGCGGAGAGTTTGTTCACTATACGCCTATCGGTGGATTTACAACGACCGATTTGGGCTTTGAGCGTGGAAAATGCAATTTGATAGGAATAACGAAATCCGATGATGCAACTCAAAGTCGCTTTTTCATAAATGCATTTGACAGTTTGTGGCACAATGACGAAGCACTGAAAGATATAACGGATAGCGTAATCGATTATATCTCTACTTGCTATAAGGAAAACGCACCGGAATTTATATATTTTATAATTTTGTACAACATCTTCAAGGAATTCCTTTTGGATTTGGACGAAGACCATATGCCGAACGAGGCAACCGGTTTTAAGAATAGCCTTATTTGGAGCAAGTTGTACAATTTTCAAAAAGACGGTGCGGTGGGCATAATCAACAAACTTGAACGCTACAACGGTTGTATTTTGGCAGACAGTGTCGGCCTTGGCAAAACGTTTACTGCGCTTGCGGTTATGCAGTATTATTCTTTGCGCAATAAGTCGATTCTCGTACTTTGCCCAAAGCGTCTCGAACAAAACTGGACGCAATATCAAGGCAACAAAACGACAAACGTGTTTTACAAAGATCGTATTCGTTTTGACGTGTTGTTCCACACCGATCTCGGAAGGACGAGCGGAAAGAGCGGGAATATGGATCTTGCAACGGTCAATTGGGGCAATTACGATTTGGTCGTTATCGACGAAAGTCACAATTTCCGCAACAATCGTTCCAACTACAAGAACAAAGACACTAGATACGATTTTCTTATGAAGCGCATAATGCAAGACGGCGTAAAAACGAAAGTTTTGATGTTGTCTGCAACGCCTGTCAACAATCGATATAACGACTTGAAGAACCAACTTTTGTTGGCATACGCCGGGGATATGGGCGAGATGAACAAGTCGATTGATTTGTCAAAGTCGGTGCAAGTGGTGTTTGCCAATGCGCAAAAGGTTTTCAATGCATGGAGTCAACTGCCTTCAAGCGAAAGACACGCAAAAGACTTGATTGAAAAACTCGATATCGATTTTTCCATAATACTTGACAGCGTGACGATTGCGCGCAGTCGTAAGCACATTCAAAAATTCTACGATATGAACGATATAGGCACTTTCCCAAAGAGATTGCCCACGCGTTCGTGTTATCCGAAACTCACCGAAAATACGAGTGTGATGAAGTACTCGGACATTTACAAAAAACTGCTTTCGACCACGATGAGTGTATACTCACCGCTTGCCATGCTATTTCCGTCAAGACGTGACGAGTATGAGGCGAAATACGAAATCGATCTGCAAAAAGAAGACAAAAATGCAAATGCTTTGGGACAAGGGCTCACGCGTCAAATCAACCGTGAAAGCGGAATAAAGAAATTGATGACAATCAACTTGTTGAAGAGACTTGAAAGCAGTGTGCAAGCGTTTAGAATCACGCTTAAATCGCTCATTAAGACAAATCAAGAGATGATTGATTTGATAAATCGCTTTGAAAACGGCGAAAGATCTTTGTCGATTGCAAGAGAAGTGGCATCCTTTGTCATCGAAGACGAAGATGAAGACGAAATGTACTCGTTTTCCAAAGAGAATACGGGCAAAATCATCGATATTCGTTTGTCTGATATCGATGTGTATACGTGGCGTCGTGATATACAAAACGATATTGCGATATTGACCGAGATCTATGCCGATATGCAAAAAGTCACGCCCGATCAAGACGAAAAACTGTCTCAGCTCAAAGCAATCATTGACGAAAAGATAAACAATCCCATAAATCAAGGCAACAACAAAGTCCTTGTGTTTTCCGCATTTGCAGACACAGCGGATTATCTATATCAAGAACTTGCGCCGTATATGCTCAAAAAGTACGGCTTGTATTCTGCAAAAATCGCCGGCGGACACAACAACAAGACGAACGTCGGCGGAAATTTGCAAACTGACAGATTACTTACGTTGTTTTCGCCCGATTCCAAGCAAAAAGACGTCATATATCCGAGTGACAACAGCGTTATCGACCTTATGATCGGCACGGACTGCATATCGGAAGGTCAAAACTTGCAAGACTGCGACGTATGCGTAAACTACGATATACATTGGAATCCCGTGCGCATCGTGCAAAGATTCGGAAGAATCGACCGTATCGGAAGCAAGAACGACAAAATTCAACTTATAAACTTTTGGCCGGACATCACGCTTGACGAATATATCAATCTTCAAAAACGCGTATCTGCAAGAATGACCATAGTCAACCAAGCCGCAACTGCCGATGACAACATCATCTCCGACGAAAACGAAGAGATGGATTATCGCAAAGAGCAACTCAAAAAACTGCAAGAAGGTACGCTTCAAGACCTCGAAGACGTGGACGGCAACATATCCATCACCGATCTCGGGCTCAACGATTTTGTGATGGATCTTGTCGCATACAAAAAAGAACACGGCGAGCCAAAAGGCGTGACGAAAGGATTGCACGCAGTCGTTGCGGCGGATAAAGAAAAGGGCGTTGAACCCGGCGTTATATTTGTGCTTTGCAATCGCAACAACGGCGTGAATATCAACAAACAAAACCGTTTGCATCCGTTTTATCTCGTATATCTCAAAGATTGTGGCGAAGTTGTATACAATCACCTTGATGTCAAACAAATTCTTGACGTTTTGCGTACAACGTCAAAAGGCGTGAGCGAGCCTATTGCTACACTTTGCCGTGCTTTCAACAAAGAAACCAAAGACGGCATAAAAATGGATAAATACAGTGCGCTTTTGGAAGACGCGGTTGCGTCAATAATCCAAGTGAAAGAAGAAAACGACCTCAATTCGCTTTTCAAAGACGGGAGCAAAGTGCTGTTCCAACAATCAATAAGCGGACTTGACGACTTTGAACTTGTCTCATTCGTAGTTGTGAGGGAGTGAGAGTATGTTCGTTTTCAGCAGTAAAACCCAAGTAAATAAAAAATTCCGATTTCAAGAACTATTCAAACTTATGTCGGCAGACAAAGCGGTAAGGGCGGATGCAAAAACCGTGCTGTCCGTGACTCTTGCAAACGTACTGTCAAGTGACACGCTCAATTTGCCGGCAAAGGGGAAAGTCAAAGAGATTTACGTCTTTGACATAGAACTGTCGTCAAAAACTATTCCTGCTTTATTTATCTCGACGCTCGACAAAGCCATCAATCTCCACACGATATTTGTCCTGCATTACGACAGAAAAGAGATGTTGTACGGTGCATACAAAGAACGCACGGAAAAGTGTGTGAAAATAGCCAAATACTACGGCACGGACTGGAAAGACCAAAGCGAACAAATCACCGTACCGCTCGATGTCACAAGCCTTGACGAGATATACAAAGCGATGATATGCACGCTGATACCGCTCGATGCCGTCGATGAAGAAAACACAAGCGATTTTGTCGCGCGATACGAACAAGTGACAAAACTCAAAAAAGAAATAGACAAGTTGCAACGCCATGTCGATGCCGAGAAACAATCCAAGAAACGTTTTGAACTCAACGAGCAACTTAAACAAATGAAGACAGACCTTCAACAACTGACAAACAAGGAGAACAACAATGGATAAATTGAGAATGATGTCGATGGACAATGTGCAAATGAATGTGGAAAAGATACAAAAACTGTTCCCAAATGCAGTGACCGAAGTGTTGCGTGACGGCAAACCGACGTTGGCAATCGATTTTGACGTGCTCAAACAAGAATTGTCTGCCGAACTCATCGATGACAAAGAAGAACGCTATCAAATGACGTGGCCGGACAAGAAGAAGTCAGTTCTTCTTGCCAATACGCCCATTTCTGCCACTTTGCGTCCATGCAAGGAAGAAAGTGTGGACTTCGATCATACTCAAAACCTTTATATCGAAGGCGACAATCTTGACGTTCTCAAACTTTTGCAAGAAACATATCTTGGCAAAATCAAAATGATATACATAGATCCGCCGTACAACACGGGTAACGACTTCGTTTATAATGATGATTTCAGAGTGGAGAGTGAAGAGTGGAGTGAGATGTCCGGTGATTATGACGAGCAAGGCAACAGACTTTTCCAAAACACTGAAAGCAATGGAAGATTCCATACTGATTGGCTGAATATGATATATCCGCGTCTTAAAATCGCAAAAGATTTGCTTACAGATGACGGCGTGATTTTTATTAGCATTGACGATAATGAATCCGCGAATTTAAAAAGAATATGCGACGAAGTCTTTGGCGAAAGCAACTTTATCGTTGAAATGATTAACATTACAGGGGCGAGTCAAAATGGGGATGGCGTGAAAATACAAAAGAATACTGAAAGTTGTTTTGTTTATGCAAAGTGTTATGATTCATGTTTCCCGAACAAGGTTGATAAAGCAAATGAAAGTTTAAGAAATCTTAACGATTCACCAAGTCCGTTTTATACACGTCCGGAAATGGGGTATACGATTTATTATAATCCTGTTACTAACGAAAAAATTGCAGTAAAGGACTATGATAAGAGGCAAATTTTGTCTAATGATGAAACACTTGTTTATACGAATGATCAAACATTGATTGCAAAAGGTTTTGTTCCTATTAGGCCAGGATATAGGAATGGCGTTCTTAATAGATGGAGATGGGGTATTGAAACATTTAACGAAAGAATAAATGAAATAATTATTCAAAAAAATGGTTCTAAATATAGTGTTTTATTTAAACAAACTGGTTTTAACCCGCCGAAGAATATAATAAACTACACAGTAGGAACAAACGATATTAAAGAACTTTTTGATGGCGAAAGATTGTTCGAATTTTCCAAAAGTGTAAAAATGATAAAGTATTTGATTAACATAGGAACGAATAAAGATTCTATCATTCTCGACTTCTTCTCGGGTTCGGCTACAACTGCTCATGCCGTTATGCAACTCAACGCGGAAGATGGTGGAAAGCGTAAATACATTATGGTGCAATTGCCCGAAAAGTGCGACGAGAAGAGCGAAGCTTATAAAGCCGGATATAAAACCATTTGTGATATAGGCAAAGAACGTATTCGCCGCGCGGGCAAAAAAATTAAGGATGAGAATCCGTCCGCAACCGGTCTTGACGTAGGTTTCCGTGTGCTTAAACTCGATTCGTCCAATATGAAAGACGTGTATTACAAGCCATCGGACTACTCGCAAGGATTTTTGGATCAACTTGAAGACAACATCAAAGCGGACAGAACACCACTTGATTTGCTCTTCCAAGTTATGCTTGATCTTGGCAAGCCGTTGTCTGCAAAGATTGAAGAAAGAGAGATTGCAGGCAAAAAGGTGTTTGTCGTCGATGACAACGATCTTGTCGCGTGCTTTGACAGCAACGTCACCGAAGACGTGGTGAAGACCATTGCGCAACTCAAACCGCTTTATGCCGTGTTCCGTGACAGTTCGCTTTCATCCGACTCCGTTGCCGCCAACTTCGACCAAATCTTTGCGACTTACGCCCCAAATACGACAAGGAAGGTGCTGTGAGTATGAAAACGTGTGATTTTCAACAATTATATTGGAAGTATTACCTTAATCTTAAAAATGATTTTTTAGCAACAGAAAAATATGTTGCAATTGATGCAAGCAATAAGAATGCGTTTTCTATTGAGTATATGAAAATTTTGCAAATGGTTTGTTCAGAGGTAGATGTTGTCACAAAAAGTTTTTGTAAAGAGATAGATGCGTCGTTTAAAGGGGATAAGATAAATCAATATTGCAAAAAAATAACGATGGAGTATGCAGATTTCTCCAAAGACAGCGTTCACTTTTTACTTGGGAATATTGATATGACTCCATGGTCTGGCTGGACTTTCGTTGAAAAAAATACTAATGATGGAAAAAAGAAAATATATAGTAACAACCCTTTATGGTGGAAAAATCATAATGAAATAAAACATAACAGGACGTCATTTAAAGGTGGAAAACAAAACTACAAAAAAGCAAATCAAAACAACGTTATAAATGCTCTATCGGCATTGTTTCAAATGGAAATGTATTATTATAATCGTTTAGCCGATAATGAGAATATAAGAGAAAAGACGCCATTGCCAAAATCTAGTTTATTCAGTATCCAAAGATGGACGGATATGGTGACGGAAGGGAATGAGATTTTTTATGCGATGGAAGGCGATACACTGAGTATAGAGAAAAAATAAATAAGAGATTGTCACAATGAAATTCAAATTTAAGATACAAGATTATCAAACGGATGCGGTAAACGCTGTGGTCAACGTCTTTGACGGGCAACCTTTCAAAGACAGGGTGTCCTATTTGCGTGACCTTGGCAAGCGGCAACAAAGCGTGCAAACCTCATTGCTGGAAGAAGATCTGTACTATGTGAATAGTGACGGAAGTGGATTTGAAAATGCAAATATCGAACTTTCGGACGCACAACTTTTGGACAATATTCGTGCATTGCAACTTGCGGGCAACATCAAGCAGTCTTCCGATTTATCAACGCCGTTTGGCAAAGCGTGTCGTTGCAGTCTTGACATCGAGATGGAAACGGGAACGGGCAAAACGTATTGTTACATAAAGACTATATTCGAACTCAACAAAAAGTACGGGTGGAGCAAGTTTATTGTCGTTGTGCCGTCCATTGCCATTCGCGAGGGGGTAAAGAAGTCGTTTGAGATGATGGAAGATCACTTTTTTGAGTATTACGGCAAGAAAGCTAGATATTTCATATACAACAGCAAGAATCTCAATCAATTGGACAATTTTTCGGCAAGCAAGGACATATACGTGATGATAATCAATGCGCAGGCGTTTGCGTCATCGCTCAAAGAAGGCGCAAGAAATGAGGCGGCGCGCATCATATACAGCAAGCAAGACAGTTTCGGCTCTCGTCGTCCGATTGACGTTATTGCGGCAAACAGACCTATCGTCATTTTGGATGAACCGCAAAAGTTGAGCGGAAATGCAACGCAAGAGAGCATAAAACTATTCAAGCCGTTGTTTGCACTCAATTATTCGGCAACGCACAAAGATGTGCACAATCTCATATATGTGCTTGATGCACTTGACGCTTACAAAAAGAAACTCGTAAAGAAGATTGAAGTCAAGGGTTTTGAATTGCGCAATTTGCGCGGTACGGACGGATTTGTGTACGTGTCGCAGATTTTGCTCGATCCGAAAAAACCGCCTATGGCGCGCATTGCTTTTGAAATCAATTATGCCAAAGGCATAAGTCGTGAAACTCGTATCATCGGTGTGGGTGACAATCTTTACGAGATGTCCGCAGGCGGGAATATGCCGCCTCTTGAACAGTACAAAAACGGATACGTCGTCAAAGAGATCAATCCGATAAACAACACAATTACGTTTTTGAACGGGCAAACCATTGGCGTGGGCGAAGTGCGCGGTGATATATCCGAGCGTGATATGCGCCGTATTCAGATCCGTGAAACAATACTTTCGCACTTTGAGAAAGAAGAGAAGTTGTACAACAAGGGCATAAAATGCTTGTCGTTGTTCTTTATAGACGAAGTTGCGCATTATAGACAATACGATGATGACGGAAACGAGGTTTTAGGCGACTTTGGTTTGATGTTCGAGCAAGAATACACCAACATCCTTAATGATTATATCCGCCTTGAAGATACGCCTTATATTCGTTATCTCAAAAGCATTGACGTGCACGACACGCACAAGGGCTATTTTTCCATAGATAAAAAGACCAATCGAGTGGTAAACTCTGTCGAGAAAAAGGGAGTTTGCGATGATATTTCGGCGTATGATTTGATATTGAAAAACAAAGAACGCCTGCTTTCGTTTGAAGAGCCTACGAGATTTATCTTCTCGCACTCGGCGTTGCGTGAAGGGTGGGATAACCCTAACGTATTCCAAATTTGCACGCTTAAACATTCAAATAGCACAATAAACAAACGTCAAGAAGTCGGGCGCGGGATGCGTCTTTGCGTCAACCGTTTCGGCGATAGAATGGACGCAAGCGTATCGAGTATAAAAGTTCACGATATAAACGTGCTTACCGTCATTGCGAGCGACAGTTACAAGGATTTTGTCGGAGGATTGCAAAAAGAAATCAAAGATACGCTTTACGAAAGACCTACCAAGGCAAACGAAGCGTATTTTGCCGGCAAGATTGTCAAACTTGCGGACGGCGAAACGCACGAAATCACCAAAGAAGAAGCAAAAACAATCGAGTTTTATCTTATTCGCAACGGATATATCGATGAAAAAGGCAACGTTACCGACGATTATCGCGTGGCGCAAGAAAACGGAACGTTTGCTCCGCTCCCGGAATCTATCAAAGGATTTGAAGACGGCGTGCATAAATTTGTTCAAGGCGTGTTTGACGAAAAGGTGTTTGACGAGATTATCGAACAGGCAAACAAGCCCAAAATCACCGAAAACGAGCTCAATGAGAACTTCGCAAAGAAAGAGTTTCAAACATTGTGGAAGTATATCAACCATAAGTATGCTTATACCGTGTCTTTTGACAGTGAAGAATTAATTCAAAAGGCAATCAAAGCGATTGACGAGCAGATGTACGTTACTGAATTGACGTATGTGCGTACAATCGGTTCGCAAAACAAGGATTCGTTTGATTTTGCGGAAGGAAAGACCAAAACGACGACTTTGCGCGGTACGGGTGGATCGAACGTCCAATACGACCTCGTAGGGAAAATTGCGCAAGGCACAAATCTAACAAGAAAGACAGTGGTGAGAATTTTGCAAGGCATCAGACCTGACGTTTTTGCAATGTTCAAGGTCAACCCCGAAGATTTTATCACGCGCGCCACTCGTTTTATCACCGAGCAAAAAGCAACGATGATCGTTGACGAAATCAAGTATAACGTGACGGATGAACAACCGTATTCAAGCGATATTTTCACCGCAGAAAAGGGCGTTATCGATTTTACGCGCGCAGTACAAGCGTCAAGGCATATTACGCCTTATGTTGTAACTGATAGTGAAACTGAAAAGAACTTTGCAATCAGTCTCGAACACGACGACGGAGCCGTTTGCGTGTATGCAAAACTTCCCAAAACATTCAAAATTCCGACACCAGTGGGAGATTATTCGCCGGACTGGGCAATCGCGTTTTATGAAGACAAAGTAAAATATATTTACTTTATTGCCGAGACGAAGGGCAGTATGAGTTCATTGCAGCTTAAAAAAGTAGAAAACGCAAAAATCAATTGTGCCAAACGGCTTTTTGAAAGCCTAAACAATGGCACGGTTCATTACGGCGTCGCCGACACATATCAACATCTTATGGATATTATGAACAAATGAACTTCATAATTTAAGTAAGCAATGTGTATGCAGAGTTCTTGATTATTGCACTCAGGTGTTGAAAAGTCGGACTGAAATCATATGATTTAGGATGTGCTTGCGTGATCATAACGTCAATTCGCTTTTTTGAAGATATCCGTAAGAGCCGTTTGGGAAGATGAAACTTCCAAATGGTGGTTTTGTGCTACTGATATAGCGGAAGCACTAACAAAAGCTCGAAAGATTGTGTTTTTCACTTCAAAATAATAGCATTATTGATATTTTGCACAAAAAAGCCAAGAAAATAAAAAACCAATCCGCCACCGGTGCGGATTGGTAAAGTGTGGTGGAGACAACAGGACTCGTCAACAGCGATTGTTACCGAAGGTCAATCGCGTGCAGTGTGACCTTGGTCACAGGTTGCGCAAACATTGCGCATAGGCGATGTAATCGCCATTCGAGTCCGTTGTATAAAAAAACAACCCGACAATCGGGTTGTTGGTGGAGACAACAGGACTCGAACCTGTGACCCCTCGCATGTGAAGCGAATGCTCTACCAGCTGAGCCATGCCTCCAAGTGAAGAATATTTTACCATAACAATTAAAATTTGTAAAACGATTTATGTAATTATGCTTGCATTTTTTTTGAGTATTTATTATAATGCTATTTGTAAATCGCCCGTGGGGGTATGGCTCAGTTGGTAGAGCGATGCGTTCGCAACGCATAGGTCACGAGTTCGAATCTCGTTATCTCCACCAGAACCAAACTAAAAAGAGCATAAACTTTTTAGAAATGAGAGAAGGTCCAATGACGGACTTTTTCTTTTTATATCGGGAATGTGATTGTTATGCCAACAGATAATAATACGAACTTAGGTTTTACGCCGTGTTTTTGACTAATACTGCGTTACGCTCACGGCTTATACGGTAAAGTATTAAGCCGCTCGCGTGCCTTGTCTTATCCTAAAAACACGACGGAAAACTTGTTCACAACCGAAAACGCCGAGATTTCAGATGATTTTTGGAAAAGGCGAACGCGGTTGTACTTTTCGTACTACAAGCGAGCATTTTTCATAAAAGCGTTGAAATATCGGCGTTTTGGCAACGTTCGCATTATTATCTGTTGGCATTTAATAAACATAAAAATGGTAATCGCATAATATCTATATCATTGCTTTTACAATGATCGGTATCTTCTTAATAAATAAACCTATTTTATATGAATCGTTGCGAATTTGAAAGTTTTGTATTAGATAACTATAACGCTTGCGCTGATTTCCCGTGGTATATTTACCCGAATTTCGAGGTGTTTCGCCACGCAAACAGCAAAAAGTGGTTTGCCGTCGTCATGGACGTGACGAAATTCAGGCTTGGTCTTGACGGCGAGGAACGTATTGACGTCGTGAATTTGAAGTGCGACTCGGTTCTTGTCGGCTCGCTCCTGTGCGAAAGCGGATTTTTCCCCGCCTACCATATGTCAAAGGGCAGTTGGATAACGGTTGCGCTTGACGGCACCGTCCCCGACGACAAAATCAAAATGCTACTTGATATGAGTTATCACCTAACCGATAAAATTAATAAACCAAAAATTCAACGCAAGAAAAAAGAACTGTTAGGATAATAATTAAGCGCAAACAAAAAATGCACAACCGATTTGGTGTGCGTTTTTATATGGTCGGGTTCAAAATCTTGGGTCTTCCACCAACAACCCGATTGTCGGGTTGTCTTTTGTTTTACAAACAATATTATATTTTTCATTGCGAAAGCAGGGAAAAGAGTTTATAATAACAATAATAAAGTCGTAGGGGGAAAATATGATGAACGATCATAAGTTGAATTTTGAAAAATCGGATTTTATAAAATATACGAAAATTTTTGAAGAATATCGTAAAACGCTTGAAATTTCGACGGAAAACGCCAAAGGCGAGATAAAATTGTATGTCGAATACCCGCGTGAGATAATCGATTTCCAAAGGAATTTTTTCAATTCCGATTTGGTTGATATTGAATATGACCGCACGATGAACGAACGCGGCTGGTACAACGAAAAGAAACTTGCGGAAGATATCGGAACAATGTCGAAAAAGGAAGCGGGCACTTGTCTTACGGCAATTTTCCGTGGCGAAAGATTTTGCGCGGGGCTTATTAACGAATACGTTAAAAACGGAATAATCGTTGAAATTCTGAAACATCTTTCCGAAACCCATTAACCGACACCGTCCGAAAGGGCGGTTTTTTGTTTGGTTTTTGAAACTTTGCGGAAATTTTACAAAAGATAAATCGGCAAGTAGGTTTTTGTTGCTTGTGTCAAAACAAATGATATGATATTATTAATATATCTTTTTGTATGAGGTACAACGTGAAGAAGAAGGAAAAACAGGTGGCTGTCCCCGGCGACGCGAACTATATCGTGCCCGAAGACAGAGTGCCGCTTAAAGAGAAAATTTGTTACGGCATAGGCGGTCTTATGGACGGCGGCGGCGTTGCGCTGATGTCGTGTATTCTTGTCAAATACATGACGACGATGGGCATCCCGATGAAAATCGCGACGACGATATTTATGATTGCGAAGTTGTGGGACGCCGTTACCGACCCCGTGATGGGCTTTATCAGCGACAACACGCGCGGCAGATGGGGCAGACGCAAGCCGTATATGTTTGCGGGCGGCATTTCGATTATTGTGTCGATATTCCTGCTGTTTATGCCCGTGAAAGACTGGGGCGTTTCGACAAACGGATTTATCGCGTATATGCTGATAATGTATTTATTATGGAACACTTGTTCGACGTTGTCGCAGGTTCCGTACTGTTCGATGTCAAGCGACATATCCCCGTCTTTCCGTGAAAGAAACAACGCCAACACGGTGAAACTTATCTTTACCGCCGCGGCTTCGGGGCTTGCGTACGTATTGCCGCTTTTGTTTATCGAATCTTTGATTTCCGCAGACGGCTGGCTGTTTATGCCGCACATCAACACAACGGAATTCTGGCTTTCGATTTCGATTATTTTCGGCACGCTTTTCGGCGGTGGGCTTATAATTTGCTCGATTTTCGTAAAAGAGCGTATCAAACCCACGACGGCGGTTGAAAAATTCAATGCAAAACAATTTGTAAAAAGCTACGCAAAACCTTATAAAAACAGGTCGTATCGCTGGCATATCGTGATGTACGTTTCGGCGTTTGCCTGTATGGATATGATAAGCGCGCTTGCGGTATTTTACGCAACAGACGTGTGGCACGGCGAGAAACTTTTCGGAATGGATATTTCGTCGATGTTCATTATCGCGCCGCTTATGGTTGCGGCTGTCATAATGTTCCCGCTGGCTCGCAAAATGATGGACAAGAAGAGCAAACAGTTTGCATTCCGCATGGGGCTGCCGTTTTACATTTTCGGTGGCATAATGTTTGCGATTATGGAGCCGTCCTGGACGCCTCCGATTCTTATCCCCATCGTTGCGCTTATTATGGGCTTGGGCTTTGGCGGCGCGCAGATGATGCCGTGGATTATATTCCCCGATACCGTCGACGTCGGCGAAATGGCGACGGGCGACCGCTCAACCGGTACGTACAGCGGTATGATGACGCTTGCAAGAAAGGTCGGCGGCGCGCTTGCGGTCGGCTTGGTCGGCTGGATTCTCGGCTGGTGCGGATATAAGGAAAACAACACCGGCGACACGACGGTTTATATTCAGCAGTCGGAAACTGCGCTGCTTGCAATAAGGCTCGTTATGGGTATCACGGTTGCCGTGCTTATCGCTATCGCGCTTTACGCGTCGTTCAAGTATAAGGTTGACAACAAGAAACTTGCAAGAATAAGATATTTCATCGACGCAAGGAAGAAAGGCGTCTCACTGAACGACGAAGAAACCGCGGAAAGAGACGCGCTTGTCGCCGAACTTTATGGCAAAGTCGATGAAAAAGACGTCGTTGTTCCGCAGGTTCTGGACGATGAAGGAAACGTTGTCGAAGTTAGCGACGAAAAGATTGACGAAGAGTTCGGAAGCGCGTTCGGCACCGTTGAAAACGACGAACCCGAAAATGACAAAAATTGAACGAAAATGAACGCAAAAATCGAAAATATCAACGGAATTACCAATATTACGAAGAAAAAAGGTGTGCCGCTTAAAATTTTGCAGCTCACGGATATTCACATCGGCGGCTCGTTTTCGACAAGAAAAAAAGACAAGCTCGCGCTTCAAGCGGTTGAAAAAATCGTGAACGCCTCGGACGCCGATTTCGTCATCGTTACGGGCGATATGGTGTACCCCATTCCCTGGCTTTTGCAGGGCAGTTTCAACAATCTCAAATCCAGCAAAAAATTCGCCGCTTGTATGGAAAAACTCGGAAAACCCTGGACGGTGGTTTTCGGCAATCACGACAGCGAAGTCTGGGCGACGGCAAGCAAGAAAAAGATCGGCGATTTTTATTCTTCGTGCAAGAATTGTTATTTTTCCCACGGCGACGAAAATCTGACGGGCGACGGAAATTATCATATTCCCGTGCTGAACGAAGACGGCACTCTCAATACCGTGCTTATGTTTATCGACAGCAACGCCTATCTTACCTGGAACTTTTTCAGCGGTTTCGATATTATTCACGACGACCAGATCGAATGGTACAAAAACACGATTAAAATTATCGGCGCGGAGTGCGGCAAAAAACCCGAAGAAGTAAATTCGCTTGCGTTTTTCCATATCCCGCCAAAAGAGTTTCGGGAAGCGTGGGAGAAGTTTTATCGCGGCGACAAGAGCGTAATTTATCATCACGGATTCGTCGGTGAAAAGGACAATTATTTCGGATACCCGAAGACCGTCGAGGGCAAATTTTTCAACGAAATGGTAAAGTTCGGAAGCTGCAAGGGTATGTTTATGGGACACGACCATCTGAACACGCTTTCTTTGACTTATAAGGGCATCCGACTGACGTACGGTATGAGCGTCGATTATCTTGCATACAAGGGCATCGACAAACGCCATACTCAGCGCGGCGGCACGATTATCGAAATTTACGACGACGGCACGTTCGACACGAAAATGCTCCCGCTTGACGATATCGAGCATAAATCCTTTTTTGAAACGGGCAGATAGTTTTCGGTTTTCATCGCTTGTTTTTTGACAAAATAAAAGGAAAAACGGTGAAATTATCCGATTATTTTGAAAAAAATTCAATATTTCGCAACAAAATAGTATTAAACGTCGGGTTTTCCGACGTTTTATCTTTTTCGCGCGCAAAATAGTAATATCGTATATTTCTTTACTTAATTTTAAGTAAGTGGTATAATATCAAAGTCTTCAAAGAAACAAATTACCTTGGAGGCTTAATGAAAAAAGTCCTTATCGGAGTACTGATTCTTATCCCGATTATTATCGTTGCGTCGGTACTTCTCACCACAAACATTATTTCCAAAAATTCATATCTGCCCGTCGACAGGGTGGAACTTAACGAAAATTATATCGAGTTTTCGCTTGACAACGGCAACACGATCGACACGTTGAAAGCGACCGTTTATCCGCGCCTTGCGAAAAACCACAATCTTACCTGGTCAATCGAAGAACAACACAGCGACATTCCGTTCGTTTACGCAAAAGACGATCCCTGTCAGGGCTGTGCCGATTTGTCCGACAAAGAACTGAAAGAACATATCGCAACAAACCATATCGACATCGCAACGATTGACAACAACGGCGTCGTTACGGTTTACGGCTACGGCTCGTTCATCGTGAAAGTTACGACGGAAGAAGGCAATAAATTTGCAACGTGCTCCGTAAAGGTCGTCGGCGACAAGGTCACAAAAATCGAACTTATGCCGTACGGCAGCAGCAGCAAACTTTCCGAAAACGACGTGATTTCTTTGGACAAGGGCGAAAGACTTCTTGTCAACCCCATTTTCACGCCCGGCGGCGCACGCAATAAAACGGTAACCTGGAAGTCCGCCGACGAAAGAATCGTCGAAGTTGACAAAAACGGAATTCTTTCGGCAAAAGGCGCGGGCGAAACGACGATTTCGGTTTCTTCAAACGACACCGGCATCGGAACGTCCGTCAAAGTGAAAGTAAATAACGGTGTCTTCAAGGGTGAAAGTTACTGCTATACCACGGACACTGTCAACGTCAAAAACTTTATGAACGTGAGCGATTTCACGACTGCAAAAGTCGCGGGCGGCACGCTTTCATCGGACGGAACGCTTATTTTTGAAGAAAACGCAACAGTCGCCACGGTCACCGTAAACGGCAAAACGTTTTCGGCAATCAAGGTCGACGCGCTCAGCGACGACGATATCGTTTTCAAAAACTACGATATCCTTCTTCAAAAACTTCACAACAAAAACGGCGACGAGGTTGAATATATCGTCAAACGCGGTCTGCCGATTTACCTTGAAGTCGTTTATCGCAATCCCGAAAAATCGGGCGTACCCGAGGTGGAATTCTCGTCAAACGATATCGCCCCCGGTTCGCCCATCGTCAATATCAAACAATATGACCAAACCGGCAAAGAAAGCAATGTCGGCAACGTCGCTATGATCGAGCCTAATAAGGAAGGCGACGTCAAAATTGTGGCGAAAGACAGAGCGACAAATAAAACATGCACCACGGTTGAACTCAAAGTCGTCACGCCTGTCGTCGCGATTAACCTTGCTCTGAACGCTACCGACGCAAAACGCGGTATCGCCGCAGAAACGGTGTTCGGCAACAAGATTTTCAACGCCGATTGCACCGAAACTTCCCCTTATTCGTTCAATATGGACTTCAACTATCCGAAGGACGTCGACTTTGAAAACTTTGAGTTTTCGACTTCCGACGAAAGCATTGCCAAATTCTCGGACGAAAAAGGCAGTTACAACAAACTTGTCCTGAAAGAAATTCCCGACGAAAAGAAAGGGCTTAAAAACAAGGTAACGATCACCATTAAGGCAAAATATCCGATGTACGACAATTTGCCCGTTGTCGCAACGTACGTGCTGAACGTCATCGACGGCTATACAGTCAGCAACGAAACGCAACTGAAAAAGGCGTTGCACGAGAAAAAAGAAAGCGTTGCGATTTACGTCAAAGATTCGACTGCCGGCGGCAAACTTGAAATTAGTGCGGGTAACGACACGGACGCGTCCAGAATCACTATGCAGGAAGGCACGAGCTTGTATGGCAACGGCTTTATCGTATGCTTCAACGAACAGGATATGATTAACCGCAAAAACGATTATTTCAATGAATTGTTGAAAATCAGGACAAGCAACGTTCACGTCGAAAACACGATTTTGCGTATGGGATACAACGATCCCGAGGCAAAGAACGGGCTTCTACAATGGGAAAAATCCAGAAGATGCGTAAGGATTCTGCACGAAATCGAGAATTACGACGATGAAACGAAAAACAACGAAATGATAAACAACATCTCGTTCAAGTACTGCATTTTCGAAAACGCAAAAACCGTCATGGAAATCGCTGGCGCAGACGTCAATATCGAAGGCTGCGTTTTCAGAAACTCGTCGGCGAACTCGTTGTTTATCCCGATGGCGGGCAACACATCGACGTACGGAAGACTCCCCGCAAACGTAACGCTGAAAAATACCGTATTCACGCACAGCGCGCTTATGCCGATTTTTGTGGAGACGGATTTTGAAAGGGATAAAAACAGAAAAGACGAAAGCGGCAATGTCGTCGGTTATCCCGAAGGCTCGACGTGGGAAGATATGAAAAAAACGGGATACAAGGATCACTTTATCAACGTTGAAGGCTTCCTTGATATTTACAACTGGATCAATATCGATGATTTTGCAACAACAGGAAACGGATTGATTCCGCCCACGGGCTTGGGAGACGCGCTTGATAACCTGATATCGCAGGAAGGCTCGAAAATTATTGCAAACGTTCTGTTGAACGAACAATATAAGGACGTAAGGCATACGATCAACAATCAGGAATACGTGCATCTCGGCATCGCCGTTCTCGGTATGACCTCGCCCGTTTCAGACGGCATTATACGCAATTTTGAAAACGCCGGTTATTCAAGGCATCGCGTCGAACTTACGGATAATGTTCTTGACACCATTCCTGCCTGGAAATTATTCGGCGCCGTGCTGAAACCTTACGTTCGTTATCCGTTGTACGTGTACAGCTATAAGGAGGGCAATTACCAGATTGGTCCCGATTCCGAGAAAAAACTTGACTTCCAGGAGACGGGCGCGCTTTATAAAAACCTCAGAGAAGGAAGGTCGACAGGCTCGATTTAAGACTATGACAAACAAGGAAAAAATGCTTGCGGGGCAGGTTTACGACCCCAACGACGAAGAACTCGTTTCCGAACAGTTTGAGTATCTGAACGCGATGAAAGCCTACAACGCATTGCCGTACGGCGATAAGCGCGAAGATGAATTCGTTCGGAAATGTTTCGGCGCGATCGGAAAACAACCTGTCGTGACGCAGCCGTTTTTCGCGAACTGGGGCGGCAAGCACGTTTTCATCGGCGATTACTTTTACAGTAATTTTAATCTTACGCTCGTCGACGACGGGAAAATCGAAATCGGCGACAACGTAATGATCGGACCCAACGTTTCGATAATCACCGCGGGACACCCCGTGAGCCCGAAGTGCCGATTGAAAGGTCTTCAATACAACGCCGACGTGAAAATCGGAAATAACGTATGGATCGGCGCGGGCGTGAACGTATTGCCCGGCGTAACCATCGGCGACAACTCGGTCATAGGCGCGGGGGCGGTCGTCACCAAAGATATTCCGTCCAACGTCGTCGCTGTCGGAAACCCGGCGCGCATCCTTCGCGAAATATCCGAAAAAGACGAAATCTATTACTTCAAAGATAAAAAGTTTTAAGGAGAAATTTATAAGGAGAAACTTATGTCGTACGAAAAAAAAGATTTGTATGCAAAACAATTCTCGCGTATGTTGCAGTGTCCGACAATAACGGGTTGCGATCAGAAACATTTTGACGATTTGCACGCAGTAATGTGGGAAATCGCGCCTGAATTTTCAAAGCTTCCGCGTTACAACGTCCGCAACAACGCAATGATTATCAAGTGGGAGGGCAAAAAACACGACCGTCCGCTGGTACTTATGGCGCATCAGGACGTTGTTCCCGAAGAAGATCCCAAAGGCTGGAAATATCCGCCTTACAGCGGCGCAATCGAAGAAGGGAAAATCTGGGGGCGCGGCGCGGTCGACTGCAAGTGCATGGTCTTTGGCAGTATGGTCGCCGCAAACGAACTCATAAACGAAGGCTTCGTGCCCGAACAGGATATTTATTTCTGCTATGGCGACGACGAGGAAAACTCGGGCGGCAGTGCGATTGCGGAAGCCAAATATCTTTCTGAAACGTTGGGAGTAAAACCCGTGCTTGTCATCGACGAGGGCGGCGGTATGGTTTCAAAAGAACCGTTCAAAAAATTCCTTGTCAAAAACGCGGGCGTTATCGGCGTTCAGGAAAAAGGCTTTGCCGACTTCAAATTCATCGCCAGAAGCAAAGGCGGACACAGCAGTGCGCCGCCCAAAAACACGCCGTTCGTGCGACTTGCAAAATTTATTCTTTACAATGAAAAGCACAATATTTTCGACGTGAAAGTATTGCCCATTCTGAAAGAACTTTTCAAGGATCTTTCAAAGGCGGTAAAGCCCGCGCTTCGTCCGCTTGTAAAAAACGCATATCATATTTTGCCGCTTGCTCTTAAAGTGTTGCCCGACAGTCTTTCGTCGCAGGTCAAGGCGTTTTTGTCCACGACGATGGTATTCACGATGGCGGAAGGCAGCCACGCAAGCAACAATATCCCCGACGCGGCATGGGTGCTTGCAAACCTTCGTTTTTCGCCGCAGGAAGGTCACGATAAGTGCATGAAAAAACTTGAAAAAGTCGCCAAAAAATACGATATCGAAATCGAGGTTCTGAACACGCGCGACGCAAGTCCCTGCACCGATACGAAGTCGGAAGGCTATAAATTCACCGTCGATATGATCAACAAAACGTACGGCGATACCGTTCTTGCGCCTTACCTTATCGCGGGCGGCACGGATTGCAGATATATGCAGGATATTTGCAGCACGGCGCTTCGTTTCACCCCGTTTTTGGTAAGTCTCGAAGAACTCGGCGCGTGCCACGGCTACAACGAGCGTATCGGCGTCGATTCCCTCGCGCAAGGCGTTGACTTTTACAGAAACGTCCTTACAAACTTCAAATAAAAAAAACAACAAATCATACAAAAAATCCCGCAAATTTTGCGGGATTTTTGTTATGTTTTATCAAAAATTAAATCTTTTTTGTAATTTCATCGAGTTCCTTTTCGATGGTTTCGTTGCGCTTCGGCAAGGGTTTGTCGATGACTTCGCCGCGGACGATAACTTTGTCCAGATCGCGCAGTGCCGTAAGGTCGTCAAGCGGGTTTTTGCTCATCACTATCATATCCGCGCTTTTGCCTTCTTCGACGGTGCCGCACACGTTATCAAGTCCCATAAGTTTTGCGTTGTTCAGCGTTGCGACGGAAAGTGCGTATGCGTTCGACACGCCGACGCATTTCTGGAAGAACACGACCTCGCGCCACATATTGTATTGCGTTGCGAACGGGCAGGAACTGTCCGTGCCCATGCCGAGAAGTATGCCTTCGTCGATGCAGTTTTTCGCGCCTTTCGTCATATTGCTCACAACGATTTCGGTGTTGTACACGCAAATCGGATCAAGGAGCGTAATTGACGGATCGAGCATTTTTAAGGGGAGCGCGGGAGAATAAGTAACGTCCATTGCGGAATTGGTCGCCTTCATTTCGGCAGCCATTTCGGGGGTTAAGGGTGCGCCGTGCTCAACGGTATCGACGCCTGCCGCCGCCGTGATTTCAACGCCTTTGAAACTTTCGGTATGCGACGCGACGCGAAGACCAAGCTTATGTGCTTCGTCGACGACCGCTTTGGTTTGTTCAAGGCTCATTTTGACTTCGCCGGGTTCGCCTTTGACTTTTGCGTCGATTACGCCGCCCGTGACGCAGATTTTGATGAAATCGACGCCGCGTTCCTTGTTCTGTCTGACAAGCGCGCGCAGACCGTCAAGGGTGTCGGAAGTCATTGAGAACGTGCCGTCGCCGTGTCCGCCGGGAACGGTGATTGCGGGGCCCGACACTTGAAGGCGAGGACCTTGCACTTTGCCCGAATTGATTTTATCGCGAAGGCGAACGTCGGAATATTTGAAGTCGCCGACGGCTCGTACCGTCGTAACGCCGCTCAGCAATTGTTGTTTTGCCGCGCTTTTTACAAGGGCGTCAAGGATTTTGTCGCCGAGTTTCGTTTTCACGATTTTCATCACGAGTTTTTGTGCGCCGCCGCCCGAAATGACCTTGCTGGGCATACCCGTGCCGAAAAGGTGGACGTGGGGGTTGACAAGTCCCGGCGTAACGTATTTGCCGTTAAGGTCGATGACTTCGTATCCCGAAACGTCGGGTTTTTCGTCGTAAGATATTTTTGCGATTTTGTCGCCGTCAACGAAGACAGCGCATTTTTTGAAAACGCTATCGGCGTATCCGTCCCACAAATTTGCGTTGATAAATACTTTTTTTGACATATATATCACCTGTAAAAATTATTTATTATCAAGTTCGTCGATAAATTTATCGGTGTCTTCGGTGTCAAGCGCGACGTTGTTCGTTTCGACGTCGACCGCGGTTTTTTCGGGTTCGTTCTTGCCGAGCCAGCCTTTTTTGTACATAATCCTTGCGACGCCGACGGTGAAGATCGCGACGAAGGGCACCAATATACTTATTATACTCTCAATTTTCGGAATTGCAATACATAACGCGACCATAAGTATAACCGGAGGGAAAGCAATTTTCGGATTTCTTGAAACGTACACGACGGCAAGCGCGCCGAAGAGTGCGGGCAACAGGTAATCCGCCGCTTTTTGCGCCGCGGGTTTTGCAAGCAGGTCGGCAAGGGGCGTCGCCGCGATAAGGATAACGCCGATAATGATAACGAGAATCGTTACTATGGACGAAACTGCGGTCGAAACCGTTGCGATGATGTCGCCTTCGTCCGTGTTGGATTTTGCGTTTTCCGCGTCGATGCAGGACAGCGCGCAGGGCACTTTCAGGTTGGAAAGGTTGCCCGTAACAAAACCGAGATAAATGCTGGTCGCGCCGAGAAGCGGGGTGTAACTGATAAACTCCACCGCGCCGGCAGCCCAGTAAATAAGGATACCCATAATGCCGATACCGACTGCCGAAGCCGTCGGCCACGCGTCAAACACTATCCCAGCGACAATGGGGAATACCATCATCATAACAACGGACACTATGCTCCAAATTCTGCCATAAAAGTGAGTGTTTTCGGAATACGATTTATTTTTTCTTGAAATGTTTTTCATAATGCACCTCTTAAACTATGGCGTTGTAGATGGGAACGGAGCAAACCATACCCACAATCATCGAAACCGGCAGGGCGTAGTCGTTGATCCAACGCCACTTCGTGAGTTTCTGAACTGCGCCGAATATGAGCATTACCGCCGCCGAAATCAGGATAATGAAAACGGGAATCCAGCCTTCGAGCCCGCTTGTAACTTTTGTGAAGTTCGTTGCGAAAAAGCAGCTTACGACGCCCATAAACATTGCGGTTGAAAGGATTTCGCCCCATTTTTTGTCTTTCTTTTCCATTTTAAGCATTCCCGACGAATACTTTTTCGTGAAAAAGGCAACGAGTATGAGCGGAAGAAGACAACCGATACTCATTATCATTGCGATTGTTACGAATTGTTCTGCGGTGATCGTCGACGCGGAAAAACTGTCCCACGGAAGATTCATCGACTTTGCGCCGATTTCGGCAGCCGACGTTTCGTACACAAGACTTCCGATGACCGACAGACGAAGCCAGGGCAAAGGAATCCCGAGTTTCGGCGCGAGAGCCGCCACACCGATGAAAATGCTTATTGCAGGTGCGATTGAAAATATCGCGGCACGACGTGCAGTGCGCCTGATAACGCCTTTGTCCATGCCGATTTTTTTCGATTGTTTAACGGCGCGGACAAGGAAGAATATCGATTGCGCGAGTACGTATAAAATTACCACCGCCGCTATGACGTATAGCACCGCGGCGTTTGCGTTGAACGCTGACGATAAAGTTTGTTTCATAACATCTTCCTGTTTAATGGTTTAATGAGTAAAAGTATAATACATACATTCGACAAAAGTCAATTATTATACCGCAAGAAATTGCATTTTAATGCTAAAAATGATATTATACGATTTGAGGTGTAATATGGACTACAATCAGAAATCATTGAAACTGCACGAGGAACTCAAAGGAAAAATCGAAGTTATTTCAAGGGTGAAAGTCGGTGACGCCGAAAGTCTTGCAACGGCATATACGCCGGGAGTCGCCGCGCCTACGCTTGAAATATCCAAAAATCCCGAAAACTCATACGTTTATACGCGGCGCGGGAATCTTGTCGCGGTCGTGTCGGACGGCAGCGCGATTCTGGGGCTTGGAAACCTTGGCGGTCTTTCGGCAATGCCCGTTATGGAAGGAAAATGCGTACTGTTTAAGGAATTCGGCGGCGTCGACGCGTTTCCGATTTGTCTTGACACGCAAAATTCCGACGAAATCGTAAATATCGTGAAAAACCTTTCGATAAGTTTCGGCGGCATAAATCTTGAAGACATTTCAAGTCCCCGTTGCTTTGAAATCGAAAGACGCCTTAACGATGAACTTGATATTCCCGTTTTCCACGACGATCAGCACGGCACGGCGATAATCGTCCTTGCTGGGCTTATAAACGCCTTGAAAATCGTGAAAAAAGACATAAAAGACGTGAAAATCGTCGTGAACGGTCCGGGGGCTGCCGGTACTGCGATAACCTGGCTTTTGAGGGACTTCGGCGCAAAAAATATTACGCTTTCCGACGAATACGGCATACTTTATCCCTCGCGCGATAATATGGAATGGCACAAGAAAGAACTTGCGGAAACTTTTAATAAGGAAGACGTTCGCGGAAATCTTTCTGACGCCGTAAAAGGCGCGGACGTGTTCATCGGCGTGTCGAAAGGCAATTTATTGACGACGGATATGGTGAAATCCATGAACAAAGACGCGATTATCTTCGCCATGGCAAACCCGACGCCCGAAATCTTGCCCGACGTCGCGAAACAGGCGGGCGCAAAGGTTGTCGGCACGGGGCGCAGCGACTTCCCGAATCAGGTCAATAACGTCTTGGCGTTCCCGGGGATTTTCCGCGGCGCACTTGACGCAAAAGCGCGAAAAATCACGAAAAACATGAAAATCGCCGCAGCCAAAGCAATCGCCGGCGTTATTTCCGACGACGAACTTAACGCCGACAACATTCTTCCGAAACCTTTTGACAAAAGAGTAAAAGTTGCGGTGTCCAAGGCTGTTTTCGACGCGGCAAAAGCAGACGGCGTATGCCGTATGTGAAATTATTGACAAACTTTAATAAATAGGATATAATATAACCATAATAAAACCTAATCGATGATTTGTCGGAGAGTAAGTTTTAAGCATAATACGTTTATTATCGGCTTGCTTTTCGGCATGCCGATTTTTTTAAGGAGAAAATATGAAAAGACTGGGCGTTGTGGGCATCGTCGTCGAAGAAAGGGACGTCGTTCCCGAAGTGCAGAAAGTTTTGTCGGAAAATTCCGAAATCATACTCGGTCGAATGGGGCTTCCCGACCGCGAAAGCGGTTTTTCGGCAATTTCCGTCGTCGTCAAAGGCAGCGTTGAGGAAATATCCGCGCTCACCGGGAAACTCGGCAAAATCAAAAACGTTTTTGTAAAATCCGCGCTCACGAGCGTTGATATAAATTAAACCAAAAAGGAGCAAAAAAATGAAAAAGAAACTTACGGCAGTAATGTTGCTTGTCGCGCTTGTTTTGTCAATCGGGCTTCTGACCGCTTGCAATAAAGACAACAAAAAAGGCAACGGAAACGATGTAACGTTGACGTTTGCGGCACCCGAAGGCACTCCCGCGCTTGCAATCGCAAGGCTTATCACGGACAATAAGTCGATTTCGGGCAAAAACGTAAACTATAAAATCGTAAATCCGAGTAATATCGCAAAAGAGATGCAGGCAGGGCTTTCCGACCTTGTGATCATGCCCGTGAACGCAGGCGCAACCCTTATAAACAAGGGCGCGGATTACAAACTCGTCAGCGTCGCGGTTGACGGCAGTCTTTATCTTGTCGGAAAAATCGGAAAAAGCGAAACGGCAACAACTTTGACAATAGACGATATTAAAGGCAAGAAAATTGCTTGCATCGGTCAGCAGGGCGTACCCGGGCTTGTTTTCAGATATATTCTGAAAGCAAATAATATCAGTATCGTCGACGACGTGAAAAATCTGAACGATACGAGCGTTTACGTACAATATGCCGGCGACGGATTGCAGGCAAAAACAGCCGTCGAAAACGGCAGCGTCGATTATGCAGTCGTGGGCGAGCCCGCGGCAACAACTTTCAAAATTAAGTTCGGATTCAACGCGCAAATGGATTTGCAGGCAGAATACAAAAAAGTTTCGGGCAAAGAAACTTATCCGCAAGCCGGCATTTTCGTGAAGTCGAGCCTTGCTTCCGACACCGCGTTTATGGACGCGCTTTTCGCCGCGCTTAAAGCAAGCAAAGAATGGGTGAAAAACAATCCGCAAAGCGTGAACGACTTTATGAAAGCAAACGCTTATGAATCGGCGGCGTTCCCCAAGCCTTCGATTGCGAAATGCAACGTAAACGCCGAAAAACTCACCGCCGAAAAGAAAGCGGAAATTCTGGCGTTTCTTAAAAACCTTGCGCCCGGCGTAAACTGGGATACCGTCAATTTGTTTTAATGAAAAGTTTTCTTAAAAACGAAAAAACGAAAAAGATATTTTTCGACATACTTTATCCGCTCATCGCGTTCGCGCTTGTGATTGCGATATGGGCGATTGTGGCGAAAGTCAAAAACAAGCCGCTTATACTGCCGTCCCCCGACGTCGTAATGAAAGAATTTTTCACGCTCGGGGGAGAGGCGGGATTCTGGCGTGCGGTCGGATTTTCCGTGCTTCGAACTCTATGGTGTTTTGCGGCGTCGTTTTTGATTGCGTTCGTTCTTGCGGCAATATCTATGGTTTTAACCCCTATTTATCGTGTGATAAACCCCGTTGTTTCGTTTTTACGCGCCGCGCCGACGGTTGCGGTCATACTTATTTTGTATGCGTTTTACAGCAATGAAACGCTTGCTTTCGTCGTCGGATTTCTGATTGCGTTCCCGATACTGTTCACGGCGATTTACAGCGCGCTCTCGGGCGTCGACAAAGACCTTATCGAAATGACGAAAACTTATAAGGTGAAAAAAATCGACGTCGTGAAAAACGTATATCTGCCGGAGGTGGCGTCAAGTCTTTTCGACAACGCGCGCTCGACGCTGTCGCTCACGTTCAAAGTTATTATCGCGGCTGAAATTCTGACCTTTGTCCCGAAAAGTATCGGCAGCAAAATTTATACGGCAAACGCAAGTTTCGACGTCGCATATCTGCTTGCCTGGACGCTTGTCGCAATCATGTTCGCGTTCGTGTTGGAAGCGGTCGTGTCCATATTCAAAAAAATCTGGGAGAAAACAAGATGAAAGATATTATTTTCAAAAATTTTTCGTTTTCGTATCCCGATAAGGAAATTTACAAGAACTTAAACGCCGTATTCTCGGACGGCAAAATCAACGTGGTGCTTGGCGCGAGCGGCGTCGGGAAAACCACGCTGTTAAACGCTCTTACGGGGCTTTCAAAATTTGACGGCGAGATTGAAAATATGCCGAAAAACGTGTCGTATATTTTCCAAAGCGACAGGCTTGTAAAAACAATTTCGGTTGAAAAAAACCTTGATTTTGTCTTAAAAAATGCAATTAGAGACAAAACCGCGCGAAAAAATGCAATTTACGACATGGCAAAACTTTTGGAAATTTCCGACGTTCTGAAAAGGTTGCCGACGGAAATTTCGGGTGGTCAGGCGCAACGCGTACAGATGGCACGGGCATTTTTGTACCCGTCCGAAGTAATGCTTTTGGACGAACCTTTTAAAGGGCTTGACGTGTCGTTGAAAACCCGACTGATAAAAAAGTTTCTGGAACTTTGGGGGCGCGACGGGCGCACCGTCGTCCTCGTGACGCACGACGTTTACGACGCGCTTTTAATGGGCGATAAGGTGTTCGTGCTATCAGGAAGTCCCGCCGACATCGTTTACGAAACCGAACTCACCGTCGAAAAGTCGGAAAGAAACCTTACCGACGCCGTCGTCACGAAGTACCGCGACGAAATCGTAAACAAAATAATTTGACGATTATGCCTTAAAATTACGTCAACCGCTATAACTTGCGGTTGACTTTTTTTATAATACAATATATTATATTATTTATGATAATTATGGGTTTGGATCCGGGGCTTGCGACAATGGGCTTCGGTGTGATTAATCTTGAAAGGGGCGTTTATACCGTCATTGACTACGGTATCGTTTCCACGCCGAAAGAAGACACGCTGCCCGTAAGGCTTTCAAAAATCGAACAAGGCGTAACCACGCTTATCGAAACTTACAAACCGTCGCAGATTTCCGTTGAGGAACTGTTCTTTTCAAAAAACATTACGACGGGCATTTCGGTTGCCGAGGCACGCGGCGTTATGCTTTTGACCGCGGTGAAACTTATCGGCGACGAAGTTTACGAATACACGCCCAACCAAATCAAAATGGCAATCACGGGATACGGCGGGGCGGACAAAAAACAAATGCAACTTATGGTGCAATCGGTGTTGCGCCTTAAATCCCTGCCGCGCCCGGACGACGCCGCCGACGCGCTTGCGGTTGCGTTATGTCACGGACAGGTCGGCGCAAACAAAAACAATTTCAGGATAAAGTAGGAGTTTTATGTACAATTACATCACGGGAAAGATCGTTTATTCGGCGGGCAACACGATTGTCGTCGACAACAACGGCATCGGATACGAAATCGGCGCAAGCAACTTCACGACGAATAAGTTTTCGGAAGGCGAAATCGCAAAAATTTATACTTATCTTTACGTCAGGGAAGACACTTACGCATTATACGGTTTTTCGTCGATTGAGGAAAAAACGCTGTTTTTAAGGCTCATCGACATAAGCGGCGTCGGCCCGAAAATGGCAATGCAGATTTTAAGCGGGGCGGATCTTAACTCGCTTACCGTCGCAATCGCAACCGGCGACGTGAAATCCCTTTCGAAAATCAAAGGACTTGGCAAAAAAACTGCGGAACTTATCGTCGTCAGCATGCGCGATCAGGTTTCGCTTGACTTAACCAACGCGCAAAGCGAAATATCCGTAGTCGTCGAAAAGGACGCGCAGGAAGCGGTTTTCGCGCTCGTATCGCTGGGAATTTCCAACTCGGACGCCGTCAAAATCGTTGCCGATGTTTCAAAAACCGAAAAAGGCGCGGAAAATATCATAAGGGAAGCGTTGAAACGCTTGTAAGAATATGGAAGGAATTATCAGTAAATTTAACGGAGAATTTCAGGACGACAGGGTTATTTCGGCAAAGTCGACCGTCGACGATATCGAAGAAAACACTCTTCGTCCGAAGTCGTTATCCGAATACGTCGGGCAAAGCAAGATAAAGCATAACCTCGACGTTTATATGACCGCCGCAAGAAACCGCGGCGACGCGCTCGATCACGTTTTGCTTTACGGCCCGCCGGGGCTCGGAAAAACCACGCTCGCGCACGTTATCGCAAATGAAATGGGCGCGCAGGTCAAGGTAACGAGCGGTCCAGCAATCGAAAAAGCGGCAGATCTTGCCGCGCTGCTTTCAAAACTTGAAAAGGGCGACATATTGTTCATCGACGAAATTCACCGTCTGAACCGCAATATCGAGGAAGTTTTGTATCCCGCGATGGAAGACTTCTCGCTTGACCTTGTTACGGGCACGGGCGCGATGGCAAGTTCGCTCAGGCTTCAATTAAAACGCTTCACGCTTATCGGCGCGACGACGAAAGAAGGCATGCTTTCCAGCCCGTTGCGCGACAGATTCGGCATAAAATTCCGTCTGGAACCTTATACGACGGAAGAACTTGCGAAAATCATAAAGCGCAGCGCAAACATTTTGGAAACGAAAATCGACGACGACGCATTGCAGGAACTTGCAAAATGCAGCCGCGGAACGCCGCGTATCGCAAACAGGCTCTTGAAACGCGTGCGCGACTACGCCGATTACGAAAATATGGACGTTATCAACCTTAATATCGCGAAAAAGGCGTTGAAACTTATGGACATCGACGAACTCGGTCTTGACGCGGTTGACAGAAACGTCCTTGAAACCGCAATCAAAAAATTCAACGGCGGCCCGGTCGGTCTCGATACGTTATCGGCGGCGACGGGCGAGGACGCAACCACCATCGAGGACGTTGTGGAGCCGTTCCTTATTCAACTCGGTTTTATCGCGCGCACGCCGCGCGGCCGCACCGTATTACCGCTTGCCTATGAGCATCTGGGCTTTGAATACATCGAAAAATAATGAAAACAAGCGACTTTTACTATGACTTGCCCGAAGAACTTATCGCGCAGACGCCCGTTGAACCTCGCGACAGCGCAAGACTTATCGTCATGAACAAGGAAACGGGCGAGCTTACTCACACAATATTCAACAAAATCGGCGACTTTCTGAAAGAAGGCGACCTTCTTGTCGTCAATAATACCAAAGTTATCCCGGCAAGGCTTTACGGCTACCGCGCGGACAAGGAAAGCGTGACGAAATACGAGGCGCTTCTTCTTCGTCGCGTGAACTTTACCGATTGGGAATGTATTATGCGCCCGGCAAGGAAAGCGACCGTCGGCGCGAGGCTGAAATTTTCGGACGAACTTTTTGCCGAAGTCGTCGGTATCGGCGAAAGCGGAATCAGGACTTTGCGTTTTGAATTCGACGGCGTTTTTGAAGACATTTTGTCAAGAGTCGGCAACGTGCCGCTCCCGCCGTACATTCACGAAAAACTCAAAGATCCGTCAAGGTACAACACCGTTTACAGCAAAATCGACGGTAGCGCGGCTGCGCCCACGGCAGGGCTTCATTTCACGCCCGAACTTATCGAAAGTCTGAAAAACAAGGGCGTCGAGTTTGCGGAAGTATTGCTGCACGTGGGGCTTGGGACGTTCCGTCCGGTGAAAGCGGAAGAAATCACCGACCACAAAATGCACAGCGAATATTACGAACTGTCGGAAGAAAACGAAAAAATCATAAACAAAGCGGTGAAAGAAGGACGGCGCGTGATTGCAGTCGGTACGACTTCCGGACGCGTTCTTGAAACGGTTGCCGACGAAAACGGTTTCGTCCACGCCGGACACGGCGAGACGCAAATTTTCATTTATCCCGGCTACAAATTCAAAATTCTGAAAGGAATGATTACGAATTTCCATTTGCCGGAAAGCACGCTTATAATGTACGTGTGCGCTTTTGCGGGCTACGAAAACGTGATGAATATGTACAAAACCGCGGTCGATATGAAATACAGATTTTTCAGTTTCGGCGACGCGACGTTGCTTATTTAGAAAGCGTAAGAAAACAATTTTGCATTAAAAATTCGTCAAAACGTAATAAATTTTGACAAAAATATAAAAAATACGACGCATTATCGGCATAAACTTAAACTAATATAAAGGTTGACGTGAAATAATAATGGAAAATTTCAAGTATGAAATACTGCATACCTGCAAACAGACGGGCGCGCGTGTCGGCAGACTCACAACCCCGCACGGCGTGATCGAAACGCCCGTATTCATGCCCGTCGGTACGATGGCGACCGTAAAAGGACTTTCGCCCGAAGAACTGAAAGAAATGGGCAGTCAGATAATTCTTTCGAATACGTATCATCTTTATCTTCGCCCGGGTTCCGACCTTATCGAACGGGCGGGCGGACTGCACAAGTTCATGAATTGGGACAGGCCCATTCTCACCGACAGCGGCGGATTTCAGATTTTCAGTCTTTCGTCGATGAGAAAAATCACCGAAGACGGCGTTACTTTCAACAGTTTTCTGGACGGCAGCAAGCATTTTATCGGCCCCGAAGAATCGATGCATATCCAACAGCAACTCGGCAGCGACATCGTTATGGCGTTTGACGAATGTACGGCGGCAGGCACCGATTACGAAAAATCCAAAGAGGCGATGGAACGCACTTTAAGATGGCTTGACCGGTGCAGTAAACACGATTTTTCGGGCAAACAAATGCTTTTCCCGATCGTTCAGGGCAATATGTATGCGGATTTAAGGCTTGAAAGTCTGAAACGCACGATTCCTTACGCAAAGTGCGGCATCGCAATCGGCGGACTGTCTGTTGGCGAGCCGAAGCCCGTTATGTACGAAATGCTGGACGTTTTGCAACCGCATTATCCCGAGAATATGCCGAGATACCTTATGGGCGTCGGCAGTGCGGACTGCATCGTCGAAGGGTTTATGCGCGGCATAGATATGATGGACTGCGTGCTCCCGACGCGTATCGCAAGAAACGGCACGGCAATGACGTATAAAGGCGACCTGACGATAAGAAACGCAAAATATAAGGACGACTTTTCACCCGTCGAAGAAGGTTGCGACTGCTATTGTTGCAGGAATTACACAAGAGCGTACGTGCGCCACCTTATCAACACCGACGAAATTTTCGGCGGACGACTGTTGTCGATTCACAACATAAGGTTTTTGAACAGACTTGTGAACGACATCAAAAAGGCGATATGGGAAGACCGTCTGCGCGATTTCCGCGACGAGTTCTTTGAAACGTACGAATTCCGCCGCGAGCAGGACAAAGAAGCCTTCAACAAGTGATTTTTCGGGCATTTTGATAAGATTATCGGCAAATTTCTCGATATTTTACGATAACGCTTGCAAAATGTCAAAAAATAAAGTAATATTAAAAAACAAAAATGAAATAAACAAGGAGATTTTATAAATGTTTGTACAAGCACTTGCAGCCAATCAATGGGTATCTATTGCGATTCTTGCGGTATTTTTCGTACTTATGATCGTTATGACCATCATTCCCCAAAGGAAAAGAAAAAAAGAATATCAGGATCTGATGAGCAACCTGTCTGTCGGCGACAAAGTTATGACAATCGGTCGCCTTATCGGCAAGATTTACGCGATTGACGACGACAGCAAACAAGTTACGCTCAACGTCGGCACCGACGAAAGTGAAACCCTTATCGTCATCGACAAAAACGCAATCGCAACCGTTATCGACAGCAAAAATAAACCCAAGACCGAAGATAAGCCCAAAAAGCCCAATCTCGGCATCAATAAGAAACATCACGACGAGTCCGTCGACGACACTTCTGCAACCGAAAGCACCAACGACATCACCCTCGGCAACACCGAAGACGTGAGCATCGACAGCAAGGAAGACGTGAAAATCGACAACGACGAAGATATCAAGTTTTAATTGAATATTTTGAAAAATCACAAAAATCCCGCAATTTTGCGGGATTTTTTGTTGCAAAATTGTCAGTTCTTTTGTTTTACGTTTACCTTGATTATTCCTGAAAACGCGCCTGCGAGAACGCCGAAGAGAAGGTCAAAATAATTAAACTTCACGCCGTCGAATTTTTCAAAAAGGGCGAAAATCAAAAAGGCAAGTAGCACGTATAAAACGCCTGCCGTAATGCCTTTTATAAGTCCGCCGCTTTTCGTTTTGAAACCGACAAGCACGCCGAAAATTATCGCAAGAATTTTTGCGACGGTATTCAATATAACCACGCCTTTTTCCGATACGTTTGAAAATCGTACGATAACCGCCAAGGTCAATACCGCGGCAAACGAAAACAAAATCGAAAACAGGACGGCTTTTGCAACGTCAATAAAAAAAGTTTTGTCGGGTTTTTTCATAAATCACCTTAAAAATGTTTATGCGGTTTCGGAAAAATTTATGATTTTTTTAATATTTTTCGCGTTCTTAATTGTTGTATACTAAATAATATTATGATATAATAACTATATAATTTTTATCAGACTGCCTATTTTGCGGTTTTTCACGCCGCTTCGGCACTATATATTGATTGGAGGACACCTTGGCACACGATGACAGACGTTACGGCAATTACGACAGCAGAGCAAACCGTATTGCCGGCGGTATATTGATTATTATCGTTTCGCTTTTATGTTTTTTATCGCTCGTCAACGCATTGGGTGGCGTAGGGCGCATGATTTCGTCGTTTCTTATCGGCGTTTTCGGCTACGCGTCTTTCGCATACTCGATCGTGGGCACTTTTATCGGCGTAATGGTTACTTTCGGAAAGCGCGTTACGCTTCCGCTCAACAAAACTCTGAAATATCTTTCGCTGTTTTACATCGCGCTTCTTGCGCTGCACGTATGGTTTTCAAAGGATTATTTCCTTACCACGTCGTCGTACGGCGCGTATCTCAAAGCGCTTTACAAAGGGGAATCGGCGGCAGGTCTTCTTTACGGTATCGTCGCATGGCTTTTCATGAAAGTCCTGACACCCGCGTATTCGATTGTCGCGCTTATTCTGTTGTTTGCGGTTTTGAGCATTTTTACGGTATATCCCGTGCTTGTGAATCGTTTGCCTTACCGCACGAAATCAACCAAAATCAAAGCGAATAAAAAGGGCGAAAGCCCCGTCCTTACCGACATTGCCGACGCCTCGCGCGAAGAACGCATTGTCGAGCAACCCATTGGCAACAAACTTTTTGTCGGAAGTCTGAACGAAAACGGTTCCGACAAGCCCAAAAAGGTAAGAAACAAATTCTCGCTGCTGTTCCCGAATCAGGATACGGCAGGCGTCACCGCAGACAGCGTGAAAGAACCCGTCTTCGATACCGACGACGTCAAACGTAAGCGCGCAAAAGAAAAACTTTACGGCAAAAAGGACGATAAAAAAGTTGAAGAAAGCGGTAAAACCGTTACTTTCGGCACGGCAAACGCAAACGGCGAAGAAGATATAAAACCGTCGCTTGACAGCCAGTCGTTCACGTTCAACCGCGACGGCGGCAAAAAACGCCCGCAAACTTTGAAGGAAGCGTTCGATCTTCCCGAAAGCGACGAAGAAAAAGCGCGCGACATTCAGGAGCGTTTCGGATATATCCTCGACACTCCGACCACTGCAAACGATATCCGCGGCGCGGCGTCGAAACGCATTGCGGAACCTCGTCGCAAAAAGCCCGATCCCGTCCCCGAAAAGGAAGAAGAAAAGAAAAACGACAACGGTATTCCCGAGGGTATGCCGTACTTTATCCGCGACATTTTGTACGGAGATAAGGACAAAAAGAACGAAAAAACCGAAACGAAGGCGGCAAAACCCGACGAAGAAGTCGTCGCGCCTTCCTATAAACCCATTGAAAAACCTGCGGACACTCCCGTGATGAAATCGATAAATCATACGGAACCCGCTGTTAAACCCGCTGAAAAACCCGAGGTCAAGAAGGAATCCGACAAATCGTCGGGCACGGGCAGTATCTTCACAATGTTCGGCGCGCCGCTGCCCGAAAAGAAAAATTCCGGCACGGTGAAACCCGTGAATAAGGTCGAGCCCGAAAAAAAAGAACCTGCAAAACCCGAAGAAATCGCAAAACCCGTGACGAACAACGTTTACGAGCGTCCCGCGACCGCCAGCGAAAAAACCGAAAAAGTGTTGCCCAAACTTTCGGGTGACGGGTACAACTCGGGATACGAACCCGACAACACTCCGCCCGAAAAACCCATGACTCGTTTTGAAGAAATGCAGGCAGAGTCGAAAATTTCCGACGCGAAAATGCCCACCGATAAGGAAATCAACGATACGTTCAATCCGACGCCCGTGGCAAAACCCGTCGAAAAACCGCGTCAGCCTTACGCCCCGCGCGAAGAAAAACCGCGTGAAGAGCAAAGGACGCTTAAAGACACGTCGTACGGCAACACGTTCCCCGTCGGGAAAAACGCAAAAACCGTGTCGGTTACCCCCGCGAAAAAGGACGACAGACAAATCTCGATTGACCAGAGCATTCTTCTGGAACAACAAAAGAAACCTTATTACGCGCCGCCCATCGACCTTCTCAACAAAGGTCGTTCGGACATCGTTGCGGAAGACTTTTCGGAAAAAATCGAAAAACTCGAACAAGTCTTTATGGAATTCAATATCAACGCAAAGGTTGTAGGCGTTACGCAAGGTCCGACGTTCTCCCGTTTCGAACTGCAAATGCCCGCGGGTATTTCGGTCAGTAACGTCACGAAGTATGCCGACGACATCGCAATGAAACTGCAAGTCAAGGGCGCGATCCGTTTCGAAACGCCGATCCCCGGGAAAGACGCATTCGGTATCGAAGTCGCAAACGACGTACGCACTCCCGTGCTTCTCAGGAGCGTCCTCGAAGGCGAAAAGTTCAACAGGAGCAATTCGGAACTTACTTTCGCGCTTGGCAAAGACATTGCAAACCAGGACGTTGTGTGCGATCTGGAATCCATGCCGCACCTTCTTATTGCCGGCGGCACGGGTAGCGGTAAATCCATTTGTATAAACGGGCTTATCGTAAGCTTGCTGTACAGAAACGGTCCGTCCGACTTAAAACTTATTCTCATTGACCCGAAGATGGTTGAAATGGGACCGTACAACGGTATCCCGCACCTTCTCGTGCCGGAAGCAATCGACGACGTTGCGGCGGCTGTCAACTCGCTTGACTGGGCGATAAACGAAATGAGAAGAAGATTCAGTCTGTTCAAGGGAATCAGCGCAAGAAATATTTCGGAATACAATCAGTACGCACGCGAACACGAAGGCGTCGTGAAACTTCCCAGAATCGTCATTATCTTTGACGAACTTGCCGACTTTATGTCGCAACAAAAAAGGAATATCGAAGATAAAATCAACTCGCTTGCACGTCTTGCTCGTGCAGCGGGCATACACCTTATCATTTCGACGCAACGCCCGTCCGTTGACGTCATCACCGGCACGATTAAGTCGAACTTGCCGTCGCGCATAGCGTTTTCGCTGAAAACCGCCGCGGACAGCAGCACGATTCTGGGCGAAGGCGGCGCTGAAAAACTTCTGGGCAAAGGCGATATGCTTTATTATCCGCAGTCGTTTAACGAGCCGGAGCGTTTGCAAGGTTGCTTCGTCAGCACCGAGGAAGTGTCGGCAGTCGTAAAATATATCAAAGAGCACAACGAGGCATATTTCGATCCCGACGTTCAGAACTCGATATTCAAGCAGCCCGAGGAAGAAAAAGAACCCGAAGAAGTCCCGCAAAGGAACAGTTACGCCCATACTCCCGTCGGCAGAAACGGGGAGTCGAAACAGTTTATCGACGCTCTGCAAATGTGCGTGAAGGAACAAAAGGCGTCGATTTCCCGCATTCAGCGTAAATTCGGCGTGGGCTACGGAACGGCGGCAAACCTTGTCGAGCTTATGGAAGAAAAGGGCTACGTATCGCCGAATAAGGGTGGCAACACACAGCGCGACGTCCTTATCTCGATGGAGCAGTTTATGCAGATTTACGGCGCGGTCGCGGAAAATCCCGACTCCACCGAATTCGACCTGCCGGAGGACGGACAATGAGCGTTAAACTCGGGATAATAAGTCTGGGTTGCGATAAAAACCGCGTCGATACCGAAAACCTGCTTGCTTATGCGGGCGACGCCGGTATCGAATTTACGGCGGACGAAAACGAAGCCGACGTAATACTTATCAATACCTGCGCGTTTATCAAAAAAAGCCAGCAGGAAGCCATCGACACCATTCTGGAATTTGTCGAAAAGAAAAAGGAACGCGATTTCAAAATCATCGTTACGGGCTGTCTGCCCGAAAGGTACAAGCAGGAAATCGTCGACGCAATCCCGGAAGTGGACGCATTCCTCGGTATCGGCGAATACAGCAAAATCGCCGACGTCATCAAATCGGCCAGGGAGGGGAAAAAGGTCGTTGACTTCACGCCGTGCGACTTACCGTCGACAAAACGCGTGCTGACGACGCCGTATCATTATGCGTATCTCAAAATCGCGGAAGGTTGCGACAATCACTGCACTTATTGCGCGATTCCGAAAATCCGCGGGAAGTTCAGAAGCCGCACGATCGAAAGTCTGTACGACGAGGCAAAAATTCTTGTTGACGAATACGGCGTGAAGGAATTGAATATCGTGGCGCAGGACATCACGCGTTACGGCATCGACCTTTACAACGAATACGCTCTCTTAAAACTTTTGGATAAAATCACGTCGCTTGACGTCGAATGGGTAAGGCTTTTGTATTGCTATCCGGAGCTTTTAAGCGACGACCTTATAAAATATATCGTAAAAAACGACAAAATTTGCAAATATGTTGACATTCCCTTACAACATATTGATGATACGATATTAAAGACGATGGGGCGACGGACGTCCGAAAAGGAAATCAAAAGCCTTATCGAAAAAATCAGAACCGCCGGCGACGTCGCGATTCGCTCGACTTTCATCGTCGGTTTTCCCGGTGAAACGGACGAGCAGTATCAAAAACTTTACGACTTCATCGGCGAATATAAATTGAATTACGCGGGATTTTTCGCGTACAGCAAGGAAGACGGCACCGCCGCGGCGAAACTCAAAAACCAGATTCCGCAAGCGGTCAAAAACAAACGCCTTAAAAACATCACCGCGCTTCAAAGCAAAGTGATTTTCGAAAACAACAAAAACTACGTCGGTAAATCTTTGAAAGTTCTTTACGAAGGTATCGACTACGACAACAACATATTTTACGGTCGTCCCGAATTCTGTGCGCCCGAAGTCGATGCGAAAGTTCTGTTTTCAAGCGACAATCTTGTGAACGTCGGCAATTTCTACGACGTTAAGATTACCGGCGCAAACGGGTACGATCTCGTTGGAGAAGTGAAATGAAAAATCTTAATCTTCCAAACAAAATAACACTTGCAAGAATCGCGTTGATTCCCATCGTTGCGATTTTATATTTCGTGAATTTTCCGTATCATGAAATCGCGGCGTGCATTGTGTTTATACTTTGTTGCTGCACCGACTTTATCGACGGCAACATCGCAAGAAAAAGAAATCTCGTGACCGACCTCGGGAAATTTCTGGATCCGATTGCCGATAAGGTCATCGTCGTCATTATGCTGTTTGTCTTTGTCGGCGACGGCACGCTTCCCGGATGGTACAACCAGATTATCGCAGGCGTTATCATAAGCCGCGAAATTATAATTACCGCATTCCGCATAATCGCCGTGCAGAAAAACGTCGTGCTTGCGGCAGACAAACTCGGCAAAATCAAAACGACGTTTCTGGACATCGGTCTTATCGCGCTGACGATGAGCACGATCCAAACCGGGGAAATCGCGGGGAAAGCCTTTTATTTCTTTGACTGGCTCGGACAAATCACGTATTATATCGGCGCGTTTTTCGCAATCGTGTCGGGTGTGAATTACGTCCTGAAAAACAAGCAGGTGCTTGCCGATAAAAAACCCGTCGCAACGGATTTGCCCGCAAAAACTTTGTCCGAAACCGAAAAAGAAAACGACGTGGAGGAAATCGTAAACCATGATTAACGTGCCCGAATTCGTCGACGGAAAAAAACTTAACGTTGCCGTCGCCCAGATTCTTATGGAAAACAATCTGAAAATCTCGGTGGCGGAAAGTCTTACCGGCGGCGAGGTCGCGGCAAAGCTCGTTGACGTTGCGGGGATTTCCAAATCGTTTATCGAGGGCATCGTCGCTTACGCAAACGAGGCAAAAATGAATCGCCTTAGCGTCAGCGCGGAAACGCTCATCAAGTACGGCGCGGTGTCGGAAGAAACCGCAAAGGAAATGGCGGAAGGGCTGATAAAAGGCGACGTTACCGTATCCGTCTCGACAACGGGCATCGCAGGGCCCACCGGCGGCACGGTTGAAAAACCCGTCGGCACGGTATGTTTCGGTTTTTGTCTGAATGGAAAAACGTTTACGGAAAGACAGATTTTTTCCGGCACGCGTGAGGAAATCCGCAAAAAATCGACGGATTTCGCGTTTTATAAACTTTATTTGTTGTTGTCGAAAGAGTTTTCAAAATCCGACGACAACGACGTTTTGAAGTTGTCCGACATCGAAAACAAGGATCCCCTTGCGTTTTACGTCGGGCGCACCGACGCGGGCGAAGACGTTTTCACAAACTTCAAAGACCTTGCAAACCTGCTTATCGGCGGCGCAAGCGGCACGGGAAAATCGGCGTTTATCAGAAATATTCTGATTACGCTTTTGCTCAAAAACAAGCCCAGCGAAATAAGTCTTGTCCTTGCCGACCCGAAAAACGTCGAATACAACGACTTCGTCGGCATCAAAAACGTTTACAGAAACAAAGTTCTGAAAACGTCGGACGAGGTCATTGAAATGCTTAACGAAACCTACAAGGAAATGCAGGTTAGATACAAGCGTTTCAAACACGTCAGCGTCAGGAACGTTTACGAATACAATCAAAGCGCGATTACAAACGGCATGCCCGTTTATCCGTACGTCATCATCGTTATCGACGAGTACGCAGACTTTATTTTTGAAAGGCGAAACGACTTTGAAGAAGCGATAAACAACCTTGCGCGGCTCGGGAAAGCGGCGGGGATTCATCTTATTATGAACACGCATTGCACAAACGTTGACGTCATAACGGGCGTTATCAAACAATGTTTTGCCTCGCGAATCGCGTTTTCCACGCAAAATCTTGCCGATTCTTTCACGATGATTGGCGTGGGCGACGCGGCAAATATCTCGGAAGCGGGCGTTGCGTGTTTCCTGCCCGTCGTAAAATTCGACCCGACATGTGTCAGGATCCCGAACCTTTCGGAAACGAAATTAAAGGAATATATCGAAGTTGTAAAACGACAATAATTCCTTAAAAATATTCAAAAACCAACAAAATTTTGAAAAATTACGTCAAAACACAATAAAATTTGGCGATAAAATATAAGGAGAAAAATATGGCAACCGATTCCAAAGAAAAAGTAAAAAACCTTGAACAGGCTTTACAACAGATAGAAAAACAGTTCGGTAAGGGCGCGATTATGAAATTCGGCGAGACCGAAGTTCAGAAGGTCGAAGCAATCCCCACGGGCTGTCTTACTCTTGACATCGCTCTCGGCATAGGCGGCATTCCGCGCGGCAGAATTATCGAAATTTACGGGCCCGAATCTTCGGGCAAAACGACCGTCGCGCTTCACATGATTGCAGAAACGCAGAAACAGGGCGGTATGGCGGCGTTTATCGACGCGGAGCACGCACTCGATCCTTATTACGCGCAGGCTCTCGGCGTTCAGATCAACGACTTGTACATCGCGCAACCCGACAGCGGCGAGCAGGCTTTGAACATTACCGAAACGCTTGTCAGAAGCAACAGCATTGACCTTATCGTCGTGGACAGCGTCGCGGCGCTTACTCCGCAGGCGGAAATCGACGGCGAAATCGGCGACAGCAGCGTCGGTCTTCAAGCAAGACTTATGTCGCAGGCAATGCGTAAACTCACCGCAATCTGCAACAAATCCCGTTGCAGCATCGTTTTCATCAACCAACTTCGTGAAAAAGTCGGCGTGATTTACGGCAGCCCCGAGGTTACGACGGGCGGTAAAGCGCTGAAATTCTATTCGTCGGTGCGTATCGACATCAGAAAAGCCGACACGATTAAGGACGGCGCGGAAGTCATCGGCAACCGCACAAAGGCTCGTATCGTCAAAAACAAGGTCGCGCCCCCGTTCAAAGTTGCGGAATTCGACATTCTTTTCGGCAAAGGAATATCCCTTGCAGGCTGTGTGCTTGACGTCGCAACCGATATGGGGCTTGTCGAAAAAAGCGGAAGCTGGTATTCGTACAACGACGAAAAAATCGGTCAAGGTAGGGATAAAACGTTGGATTATCTTAACAAAAATCCCGACGTTTTCAACGAAATCAACGAAAAAGTCCGTGAAAAAGTCTTTGCGGACAAATAATTTTGTAATTTTTGCCACGGCTCACCCCGTGGCATTACCGCATAATCAAAGAAATTAAAGCCGACACGCGCCGGACGGCGCGCAAATAAATCGGTTTTATGAATATATAGGAGGATATAAACCAAATGACAAGCATTACAACACAATTGCTTGCTGTCTTGTCGGGCGGCGCAATCGCAGGAATCGCGGTCGCGGCACTCGCACTCGGACTCGCCGCAGGTGTTGCCGGTTATATGTATTACTACAAACGTAAAGTCGGCACCGCTAAATCGGAAGCAGATAAGGTAAAAGCCGAGGCGGCAAAAATTATCGAAGACGCTAAGGTCGAGGCAAAAACCGCTCGTAAAGAAGCCTTGCTCGAAGCAAAAGAAGAAGAACATCGTCTTCGTGCGGAAATCGATAAGGAAGCAAAAGAAAGAAAAGCAGAGTATCAGAAAACCGAACAACGTCTTCAATCCAAAGAATCGTACCTTGACAAAAAGGACGACGCGTTGGATAAGAAACAGGAACAACTGGAAGTTCAGAAAAAACAACTTCAATCCAAAGAAGAAGAGTTGCAGAATATCGAGGATAAACTCAAAAATTCGCAATTCCTTCTTGAAAAAGAACTTGAAAGAATCTCCGGCATGACCAGGGACGAGGCAAAACAACAACTTATGGACGCGCTCATCGACAGCGCGAAAAAGGACGCGGTACAAACCGCAAAACAAATCGAGGCGGAAGCCAAAGAAAACGCCGAAAAGAAAGCGCAAAACATTATCTCGCTTGCAATTCAAAGATGCGCCGCAGACCACACGACGGACACCACCGTTTCGGTTGTCGCGCTCCCCAACGACGAAATGAAAGGGCGCATTATCGGTCGCGTAGGTCGCAATATCCGCGCGCTTGAAAGTGCGACGGGCGTTGACCTTATCATCGACGATACCCCCGACGTCGTTACGCTTTCGGGATTTGACCCCGTACGCCGCGAAATCGCGCGTATCACCCTTGAAAAACTTATTCAGGACGGAAGAATCCACCCCGCACGCATCGAAGAAATGGTCGACAAGGTCAAAAAAGAAGTCGACGGACTTATCAAAGAAGCGGGCGAAAACGCGGTGTTCGAGTGCGGTATTTACGGCATTCATCCGGAACTTATCAAAATTTTGGGCAAACTTAAATATCGTACAAGCTACGGTCAGAACGTGTTGCAACACTCGCTGGAAGTCGCATTCCTTGCAGGCGTTATGGCGTCGGAACTCGGCGCGGACGTCAAAGTTGCGAAACGCGCGGGGCTTTTGCACGATATCGGCAAAGCGGTTGACCACGAAATCGAGGGCACTCACGTCCAGATCGGCGTCGATTTGCTGAAAAAATATAAGGAAAGCGCGGCTGTCATTCACGCGGTTGCGGCTCACCACGGCGACATCGAGGCAACAAGCGTCGAAGCAGTCCTTGTTCAGGCAGCCGACGCAATATCAAGCGCACGTCCCGGCGCACGTCGCGAATCGCTTGAAAACTACGTCAAACGTATTGAAAAGTTGGAAACAATCGCAAATTCCTTCAACGGCGTCGAACAGTCTTATGCAATTCAGGCAGGGCGCGAAATCCGCGTTATGGTCAAACCCGAGGTCGTCGACGACACCACCACGGTTTTCCTTGCAAAAGAAATCGCCAACAAGTTGGAAGCGGAACTCGAATACCCCGGACAAATCAAAGTTACGGTTGTCAGGGAAATCAGAAGCGTCGACTACGCAAAGTAATCAATTTAACCCAAAACCAAAACAAAAACCGTCCGAAAGGGCGGTTTTTTTATAAGGTTCCCTTCCGGGAGATTGCCACGCTACGCTCGCAATGACATAAAGTGCGTTGCACGGAACAAAATAAAGAAAGTACGCTAATTTCGACTAAATATCGCTTTTTTTCTACTGCGTACGAAGTACTGTGTCATTATGAAATTTTACAGCGAAGCGTCCAGCACCGAAACAGGTGGTTCGGAATCCACCCTAATATGCGGAAGAGGTGGATTCGTTTAATAGCGGAACGGGCAAGTTTACTTGCATAAGTGGAGCGTCAGCACCGAAACAGGTGGTTCAGTCGCAATGCGCCGCGCGGTGTAAACCGCGCAGAATCCACGATTCCCGGCATAAAAAAAGACACCGCATTGCGATGTCTTTTTTTTGGTGGGAAGAGGTGGATTCGAACCACCGAAGGCGGTGCCAACAGATTTACAGTCTGCTCCCTTTGGCCACTCGGGAATCTTCCCACGCTTGGAGCTGGTGGTCGGAGTCGAACCAACAACCTGCTGATTACAAATCAGCTGCTCTGCCATTGAGCCACACCAGCGAGGTGTTTGGAACGAAAACTCTGTGCCGCACCATCCGTATAAAAATGGTGCCTTGGGGCGGAGTTGAACCACCGACACAGGGATTTTCAGTCCCTTGCTCTACCAACTGAGCTACCAAGGCGTTTATGGCGATTCGAAGGGGAGTCGAACCCCTGACCTCTAGCGTGACAGGCTAGCGTTCTAACCAACTGAACTACCGAACCACAATTTATTAAGTTTTTTGGTGGGCCTTCACGGACTTGAACCGCGGACCAATCGGTTATGAGCCGACCGCTCTAACCAACTGAGCTAAAGGCCCTAATCTTTTTGGTGGTCGGGGTGAAGAGACTCGAACTCCCGACCTCATGGTCCCAAACCACGCGCGCTACCAAACTGCGCCACACCCCGATAGCGGGAATTGTTCGCCATTCACAAGCGACTTTTAAATAATACGATAATACAAAAAAAATGTCAACTTTTTTTCAATATTTTCAGAAAAATTTTTAATTCAATTTACAATATCCGTTTAATTTCGTTGAAAAACAACTTTATATATGTTTTTTTGCAAAAGTTTTGAGTTTATTCTTTTTTCAAGAGGTGAGAAAATGAAAATATCTTATGAAAATTCGTCGGGATCGCTCATGATAAGACTTATCGGCGACGTGGACGACAACGGAATAATTAAAGCCAGACAAGATATCGACCGACTGCTGGAAAAAGAAAGATATTACGAAGTCGTGTTCGATTTTTCGGGCGTGAGTTTTATGGACAGCACCGGCATCGGCATGCTTCTCGGACGATATAAAAAACTTGAAAAACTGTCCGTGCCGATGTACGTTACGGGCACAAACAAGCAAGTCGACAAAGTATTTTTTACAAGCGGAATATACGAAATAATCTGCAAACTCGCATAAAGGAGAGAATATGGAAAACTATCTTGAAATGAAATTTTTGAGCATACCCGAAAACGTATCGTTTTCACGCAGTACGGTGTCGGCGTTTTGCCTTGCGCTCGATCCGAGCGTCGAGGAACTCAACGACGTCAAAACAGCGGTGTCGGAGGCGGTAACAAATTCAATCGTGCACGGATACGAAAACAGAAAAACGGAAATAATCGAAATAACCGCAAAATGCGAAAATAATTCGGTTGAAATCCTGATTGTCGACCACGGCGTGGGAATCCCCGACGTAAAGCGCGCAATGGAACCCTTTTTCACTACGAAACCCAACGAGGAAAGAAGCGGTATGGGTTTCACGATTATGCAAACGTTTATGGACGAAGTTGCGGTTGATTCAAAAGACGGCGAAACACGAGTAAAATTATTAAAGCGTTTTAAGGGAAACGATAATGTTTGACGTCGAAAAAACAAGCGACCTCATACAAAAGTCAAAAGACGGGGATAAGGACGCGCTTGACGCGCTCATCGTTGAAAACACGCCGCTTGTCAAGTCGGTCGTAAGACGTTATTCCGGGAAAAACGTGGAGTACGACGACCTTATGCAACTTGGCAGCATGGGACTTCTGAAAGCCATTAAAAACTTTGACGAAAACTTCAACGTCAGGTTCTCGACGTACGCCGTACCGATGATCGCGGGCGAAATCAAAAGGTTTATCCGCGACGACGGGGCGGTGAAAGTGTCGCGCGCGCTGAAACTTCTGGCGTACAATATCGGAAAATTCAAGGACGACTTTTCAAAAACGAACAATCGCGAGCCGACCATCGACGAAATATCAAAAGAGTTTAACGTCGATAAGGAAGAAGTCGTTTTCGCGCTGGACAGCACAAGATATCCGCTGTCGTTGAACGACACGCAGGGCGACGACGAGGGCGCGCCTTTAATCGACAAAATCGGCGAAAATACGTCAAACGACCTTGACGACAAAATCATCTTAAAAGGCGTGATAAAAGACCTGCCGGAGCGCGAGAAAAAGATTATTATATTAAGGTATTATCGCGATAAAACCCAGTCGGAAGTGGCGGGAATAATGGGCGTTTCGCAGGTGCAAATTTCACGCATCGAAAACAAAATTCTTTCAAAAATTAAAGAATCATTCAATAATAAGTAATATTTTTTGTGTATTTAGTCAAAAAACGGTAACACTTATCGATATGGATAAGTGTTATTTATCGTGTCGCGAAGACACCGAATCGAAAACTTTGAAAAAAACGAAATTAAGGACGGACGAAAACGTTGAAAACCCGCAAAAAGAAAGCTGACGCGCGCTTTATTAACGAAGAATACCTTGCGTACGTGCACGAAAACGCGCCCAAAACAAAACAACTCAAAACCCTTATCCCGGCATTTTTGGTGGGCGGCGCGATATGTTCGATAGGTCAGCTTGTGTCCGACCTACTGAAAATGTGGACGTCGCTTGACAAGGAAGGAATCGGCGCGGCAACAAGCGTAATATTGATATTCCTCGGGAGTTTATTCACCGGGCTCGGGTTGTACGACAGGCTCGGACGAATTGCGGGTGGCGGCAGTATCGTACCTATCACGGGATTTGCAAACTCAATCGTATCTCCTGCGATGGAATTTAATCAGGAGGGCGTAATTTTCGGAATTTCCGCAAAAATGTTCGTAATATCCGGTCCGATAATCGTACTGGGCGTCAGCGCGTCGGTTGTCGTCGGGCTTATTTATATGATTTTTTTATGAAAAAAGGAAAACAAAGCGTAATATTTCAGAAAGATATTTTCATAAACGACGCCGCGTCGTACGTCGGCAAAAGGGAAAGCGAAGGCAACCTTCGCGATTATTTTCAAAACGTTCTGAAAGACGACCTGATGAAAGAAAAATCCTATGAACTTGCCGAAACGAAAATGCAGAAAATGACCGTCGAAAAGTTGCTGGAAGTATCGGGAAAAACCGCAAATGATTTCGATTGTATTATGGGCGGCGACCTTCAAAATCAGATTTTCGCGACAAGTTTTTGTGCAAGGGAGTTCGACATTCCGTTTTTCGGGCTTTACGGCGCGTGCAGTACGTTTGGCGAAGGGTTGTGCGCGGGCGGATTGTTTATCGAAAGCGGAAACTTCAAAAAAATAATCGTCGTTACAAGCAGTCATTTTTCGTCGGCGGAGCGGAATTATCGTTTCCCGCTGGAACTCGGCAACCAGCGCACGCCTTTGTCGCAGTGGACGGTAACGGCGTCGGGCGCAGTGACGCTTTCCGACGAAAAGTACAAGGATTTCGCGCCGAAAATCACTGCAATTACCGTAGGTAAAGTCGTTGACTTCGGCGTGACCGACGCAAACAATATGGGCGCGGCAATGGCACCTGCCGCCGCGGACACCTTGAAAACGCACTTTTCCGACCTTTCAAGGAGTCCTGATTATTACGACGTTATTTTCACGGGTGACCTTGGAATTTTCGGTCACGAACTTTGCGCGCACCTTTTGTCGAACGACGGTATTATAATGCCGAAAACCTTTTCGGATTGCGGGAAAATCATTTTTTCGGAAAAACAAAAGGTATTTATGGGCGGCAGCGGAGCAGGGTGCAGCAGCGCGGTATTCGCCTCATACCTTTTTGAACTATTAAGGAAAAACGAAATCAAAAAACTATTGCTTGTGCCGACGGGCGCACTTCTGAACAAAGACAGCCCTCTGCAAAAACAGTCGATACCCGGCATCGCGCACGCGGTTTCAATCGAGGTGTAGAATGGAAATATTTCTGACTTATCTTAAAGTGTTTGCCGTGGGCGGCTTCGTATGTATGCTCGGGCAAGTGCTGATAAACAATACGAAAATGACGTCGGCAAGGATACTCGTCACGTTTTTGATGCTTGGCGTCGTGCTGGAAGTTACGGGCGCGTTTGACTATATCGAAGAATTCGCGCACGCAGGGATAACCGTCCCAATCACGGGGTTCGGCTCCAACCTTGCAAAAGGCGCGATAAAAGGCGTTAAGGAAGAAGGGATCTTGGGCGCGGTGAAGGGCGGCATGAGCGCGGTATCGTCGGGGCTTTCCGCGGCGATATTTTTCGGATTTATTTTCGCGCTGATTTTCAAGGCTAAAACAAAAGAAAGTTAATATATTTATATAGTAATTAGTAAACATATTATAGGCCGCCGCATATCATATATGCGTGATATTGTCGATAAGCCCGAAAACGAAAAAACTGCTGAAAGTCTTATTTATAATTGCGGTAATTTTACTTGTCGCAGGGCTTATTTTTTCGTATTTCCGCGGAAACGTCGTGCCCGTTTTCACGACAACTTGCGAGGCGGAAGTGAAAGCACTTGCGATAAACGCCGCAAACCGCGCGACCAACAGCGTACTTTTTAACGAAAGCGTTAACTACAACGACCTGTTCGAGGTGGTAAAAAACAACGACGGCGACGTAACGCTTATCGAGGCAAAATCCATCAATATTAACAAATTCGCGCGGGAAATCGCGATTCTTACGCAAAGATACCTTGAAAACAACGGAACGACGAAAATCAGCATTCCGCTCGGCACGCTGTCCGGGATAACGATGTTTGTGGGCACCGGTCCCGACGTCAACATCGAAATACTGCCCATCGCCGCGACAAACTGCGACTTTTATTCGGAATTTCAGTCGGCGGGAATCAACCAAACAATCCATAAAATTTACGTGATAGTCCTGCTTTCGGTCACGGTTGCGCTTCCTGCGTCCGAAATATCCGTTGAAACACAGTCGGAAATCCTCGTGTGTGAAAATCTTATTGTCGGGAAAGTCCCCGATACTTATCTGGGCGTAGGGAAGATATCGTCGGGATATAATCTTGTCCCGTAACAAATCTTTTAAGTCATTTTTAAGGTTTTATACAAAAAAAATCAATTTTTCTTAATTTCGACATTAAATTTTGTTATTTTTTGTTTTTATTTTCAACATTATTTCTTTACTTTATTTCTTCCTTGTGTTAAAATTATTTTAATCAAAATTCAAGGAGTAATTATGATTGAAGCCATCGAAAGGTTAAAGTCCGACGGCGTCGCGCTCATAAACGACGCGAAAACGCTCAACGACATAAACAACGTGAAAGTGAAAATCTTTGGCAAAAACGGCGATTTCACAATCGCTATGCGCGGTCTGAAAGACGTCCCGCGCGAACAAAAGCCCGAAGTGGGCAAAATGTTCAACGACATGAAAGTCATGCTTGAAGGTCGTATTGCCGAAAAAGAAGCAGAGTTTAAGGAAATCGAAAAACAAGCGCGCATTAAAAGCGAATATATCGACGTCACGCTTCCCGGAAAGACGGAACTCGGGGCGTTGCATCCTTTGACGGAAGTCAAAAACCAGATTCTCGATACGTTTATCGGGCTCGGGTTCGAGGTCAAGGAAGGTCCGGAAATCGAAAGCGATTACTTTAACTTCCAACTTCTCAACATTCCGAAGGATCACCCCGCGCGCGATATGCAGGATTCCTTCTATATCACCGACAACTTCCTGCTTCGTACGCACACAAGCCCGATGCAGGCTCGCACGATGACCACCGAAAAACCGCCGATTCGTATCGTCGTTCCCGGAAAAGTTTACAGAAACGACGACGACGCGACGCACAGCCCGATGTTCCAGCAGGTCGAAGGGCTTGTCATCGACAAACATATCACGCTTTGCGACTTAAAAGGCGCGCTTGAAGTCTTTGCGAAGAAACTTTTTGACGAAAAAACGAAAGTTCGTTTCCGTCCAAGTTACTTCCCGTTTACGGAGCCGTCCGTCGAAGTCGACGTGTCGTGCAGTATCTGCCACGGTAAAGGCTGCCGCGTTTGCAAAGGCACGGGCTGGATTGAAATCCTCGGCGCGGGCATCGTAAATCCCGCGGTACTCGAAGCATGCGGCATCAACAGCAAGGAATACAGCGGCTACGCATTCGGTTTCGGTATCGAACGTATCGCAATGATTAAATACGGTATCCCCGATATTCGTCTTTTCTTTGAAAACGACAAACGCTTTTTAGAGCAATATAAGTAGGAGATTTTTTATGAAAGCACCAATAAGTTGGTTACAAGATTTTGTTAAAATAGATATACCTGCCGAAGCGCTTGCGGACAAACTCGTACACGCGGGTTTCGAGGTCGAAGAAATTATCCGCGAAGCGGACGCAATCAAAAACGTCGTTACGGGACGCGTGCTCGCAATGGAACGCCACCCCAATTCAGACCACCTCTGGATTTGCCAGATCAACGTCAAAACCGCGACTTTGCAAATCGTTACCGGCGCGCAGAACGTGCAGGTCGGCGATATCGTTCCCGTCGCGCTTGACGGGGCGGTTCTTCCCGACGGAAAACGTATTTTCAACGGGGAACTTCGCGGCGTGAAATCGCTTGGCATGCTTTGCGGGGGCAGTGAACTCGGTCTGACCGATGCCGATTACGAAGGCGCGGACGTCGACGGCATTCTTATTTTGAAACCCGACACGAAAGTCGGCGTCGACATCAACGAAATTCTCGGCCGCACCGACGTTATTCTGGACGTTTCGGTCACGGCAAACCGTCCCGACTGCAACAGTATATGGGGTATCGCGCGTGAAGTCGGCGCAGTCCTTCACAAAACCGTGAAAGCGCCCGTAACAAGTTACACCGCAACGCCCGAACGTATCTTTAATTTGCTGGACGTTCAGGTTGCCGACGCAGACCTTTGCCCGCGTTATATGGCAAAAGCCGTCAAAAACATCAAAATTTGCGAAAGTCCCAAAATCATTAAGGACAGACTTCGCGCGGTCGGCATCAAACCCATCAACAATATCGTCGATATCACAAACTATATTCTTATCGAACTCGGTCAGCCGATGCACGCCTTCGATTACGAAAAAATCGCTGGTCATCGCATTGTCGTCCGTCGCGCGGAAGAAGGCGAAACTATCACCACGCTCGACAACACGACGCATAACCTCGACAACGACGTCCTTGTCATCGCCGACGCCGAAAAACCTTTGGCTGTCGCGGGCATTATGGGCGGTCTTGACAGCGGCATTTCCGACGATACCCACACCATTATCTTTGAAAGCGCGAAATTCGCACGCGATAACGTACGTCGCACTTCAAGAAAACTTAACCTTAAAAGCGACAGCAGCGCAAGATTTGAAAAAGGCATCGACTTTTTGAGTCAGGCAATCGCAATCGACCGCGCTTTGACGCTCATTCAAACGAACGGCTGGGGCACGATTATTTCCGGTACGATCGACACGAATATGAACGCGGTCAAACCCCGCACGCTCACCGTGCCGTATAAGAAAATCAACAATATTCTGGGCATTAAGGTTCCCACCGAAAAAATGGTTGAGATTCTGAATTCGTTGCAAATCAAAACCGTTGTGAAGGGCAAACGCCTTGAATGCCAGATTCCCGCATATCGCGAGGATATCGAGGGCGCAAACGACCTTGCGGAAGAAATCATTCGTCTGTACGGCTACAATAAAATCAAGTCGACCTTGTTTGCCGACGCTTCAAAGCAAACTATGGGCGGCCGCGACGCTTTCAGAACGAAAGAAGATCTGCTTAAACGTATTCTTACCGCAAAAGGCGCGAACGAAATCATTACTTACAGTTTCATCTCGCCAAAGACGTTCGATATTCTTCGTCTTTCGAAAAACGACGCGCTGAGAAACGCAATTCCCATTCTCAACCCGCTTGGCGAAGACGTCAGCATTATGCGTACGACTCTTGTCGGCAGCATGCTTTCGATAATCGGCAGCAATTTCAGCAAAAACAATAAGGACGGCCTTTTCTTTGAAACGTCCAAAGTTTTCGCGCCAAAAGCATTGCCGCTTAAAGATTTCCCCGTCGAGACCGAAACTTTGTGCGTCGGTATGTACGGCGCGGATTACGATTTCTTTGCGCTCAAAGGACTGCTTGACAGCGTTTTCTCGGCGTTCAAAATCGACAAAACGACCTATGCCCGCGTGAATAAACCTTATTTGCACGAAGGCAGAAGCGCAGAAATCTTCGTTGAGGACGAGTCGGTCGGTTACATCGGCGAGGTTTATCCCGACGTTCAGGAAGCCTATGACATCGACACACGCGTTTACGTTGCGGAAATCAATCTTGTCAAACTTTTCGCACACGCCGTCGATCATCGTGAATTCAAAGCGCTTCCGAAATATCCCGCAATCAGCCGCGACCTTGCGCTTCTTGTCAAAGACGGCGTTTCGTCCGATCAGGTCGTTGCGGTTATCAAGAAAGTCACAAACAGAAAACTTCTGGAAAGCGTTGAAATCTTTGACGTTTACAAAGGACAAGGCGTGCCGAAGGGCAATACGTCAATCGCTTTGACCGTCGTCTTCCGCGCTCCCGACAGGACGCTCACCGACGACGAAGTTCAGGCGGAAATCGACCACGCTTTGAAGAGTATGAAGCGTAAATACAGAGTCAAACTTCGTGTATGATTGAAATTCTTGCTCCGGCAGGTGATTTAATATCGTTAAAATCGGCAATAGCCTCAGATACCGACGCGGTTTATCTGGGGCTATCCGCGTTTAATGCGAGGATTAAGGCCGAAAACTTTACAACCGAAAACATCAAAGATACGGTGGAATATTGCCACCTTTTCGGCGTGAAAGTTTACGTCACGATAAATATCGCCGTGAAAGAGTCGGAGAAGGAAGAACTGAAAAATATCATCGTCGCGTGCGGACAGGCGAACGTCGACGCTTTCATTATCACGGATATGTTAGCGCTTGAACTTGCAAAAGAATTTGCGCCGAAAGTCCGCTTGCACGCGTCCACTCAATTCGGCGTATGCAACGCGGAAGGCGCGAAATTTGCCGAAAGTCTTGGGTTTTCACGCGTGGTTTTGTCGCGCGAGGCGACAATCGAAGAAATCAAAAAAATCAAAGCCGAAACAAACTTGGAAATCGAGTATTTCGTGCACGGTGCGCTGTGCGTTGCGTTTTCCGGGAAATGTCTTATGTCGTCGTTCATTAACGGCGGCAGCGGAAACAGGGGCAGATGCCTGCAACCGTGCAGATTGTTTTACTCCGAAAAAACGACGGGAAAGCAAGGTTACCTTTTGTCGACTTCCGATTTATGCCTTGACGAAAATTTGAAAGAACTTTATAATGCAGGCGTTTCGAGTTTTAAAATCGAAGGGCGACTTCGCCGTCCCGAATATGTTTTCAAAACTGTTTCGACTTACAAAAAAATCGTAAAAAACGGGTTTATTGCACAAAAAAACGATATAAACGCCTTAAAATCAGCTTATAATCGTGGCAACTTTACAAAAGGATATTCCTTTGACGACACGAAAAACATTATGAGCGAAAAGGTGCAAGGCAACATCGGGCTTCTGGTCGGCAAGGTCGCAAGCGTCGATAAGCAAGGTTATGCCGAAATCAGGTTTTTTGACAAAATCTCGGAAGGTCAGGGCTATAAACTTCTGGACGAAAACGGTTTTGAAAAGTCGGGCGGCGCGTTTCCGAAAGAAAAAAACGGGAAATATCCGATTATCGGCGCAAAGCCCGGATACGAAATAAGAAAGACTTCGGACGCGGAATTTACCTTTTCGGAAAAGAAAATCCCGGTGAATGTTAAATACCTTATCGACGAAAACGGGAAGTTTTCAGCGACGTACGAATATAAAGAGTTTTCGTATACCGTTTCGTCCGATTTTGAAAAAGCGCAGAATAAACCACTTGACGAGTTGACGATAACGGAATCTCTTTCAAAGGCGGGCGACACGTGTTTCGTTGTCGAAAAGGTAAGCGGCAAAATATTATCCGACGTTTTCGCACAAAGAAGCGTGCTGAATTCGTTGCGCCGCGACGCTTTGAACGGGTTAAAGGAAGAAATATTAAAATCGTACATTTTTACAAAAAATGACGAAAAACCGCGTGAAACTATTATAAAAAACCGCAAAAATTATAATAATCTCATCGCTGTCGAAGTTCAAAACGAAAATCAACTGTCAGATCGCATAATAAACGAAGCGGACGCAATCGTGTTTTTCCCGGACGAGTTTTCGGAAAAATCGGTATCGTCGTTTTTGAGTTTTTTGGGCGACAAAAAAGACAAGGTGTACTTGAAACTCACCGTAAACGCGCGTGAAAACGACGTCGCTTTGTATGAAAGTATTATTAAAAATACCGGCATTTCGGGCATCTACGCAACGAATCCGTATGGCATATACCTTGCGAGAAAGTATAATTTGAAACTGTTTTTGGGATACGAACTCAATATTTTCAACGAAGTCGACAAAAACCTTTTGTCCGACGATTTGTTTGTCGCGAGCGCGGAACTTACCGAAAAGGAACTTAATGCGTTTTCGACAACCCCGTTTGTTTTTGCATACGGATATTTGCCGCTTATGAATCTTTCACACTGCGTGTCGCAACTTCTGACGGGAAAAACCTGCAAAAACTGCGCTTATAAAAACGGCTTTACCTACGTCGACCGCAAAAATTACGAATTCAAAATCCTGAGAAACAGGGCGGCAAACTGTTATTTCACGCTGTATAACTCAAAAATTCACGATATTTCGTCAAAAGTGAAGCCGAATTCTTTTAATTTATATCTGAATATGTTACAATTATCGCGTGACGAAGCGGACAACGTATTCGACGCGTTTAAGGATAATTTATCCTTAACGACTCGTGACAAAACCAACGGACATTTTATAAACGGTGTGTTATGAACGCTGAAAAAGCCTTAAAAACATTGGAATATCAAAAGATTCTGGATATGCTGAAAACGCACGTCTCGTCCGAGCGCGCAAGGGAACTTGCCGACGAAACGCGACCGACCGACGACAAAAACCTTGCAGAGTCTTGGCTTATTGAAACGTTTGAGGCAGACAAAATCCTTTACGAGCAGTCGTTGGACCCGAATTTCGCAATCGACAATATCGTAACGTCTTTGGAGCGCACGAGAAAACTTTCAAATCTCACGATGGCGGAACTTCTGAAAATTGCCCGCGTACTGAAAGTTTCAAGGATTCTTAAAAATACTTTGTCGCGCGCAATCGACGCCGACGTAATAAAAGGATACTCGTTCGGGCTTTTCACAAATCTTCCTCTCGAAGAAAGAATCGACAAAAGCATAATTTCCGACACCGAAATGAGCGACGACGCAAGCCCCGCGCTTCGTCAGATCCGCATCAAAATCAGGCGCACCAACGAAAACGTCAAACTTAAACTGCAAAGTTACGTCACACAGGGCAAGTACCAGAAATATTTGCAGGACAACATCGTCACAATGCGCGGCGACAGATACGTTATCCCCGTTAAGTCGGAGTTCAAGGGCGCGATGCAAGGGCTTGTGCACGATCAATCGGCGTCCGGGCAAACGCTTTTTATTGAGCCGCTTGCCGTTGTCGAACTTAATAACGAACTGAAAACCCTTCTTATCGAAGAGCAGCAGGAAATCGAAAAAATTCTTACCGACCTTACGGCTTCGGTGCGCGGCGACGTCAACGAAATCCTTAACAATTACGAAATTATCGCGCGGCTTGACCTGATTTTCGCAAGGGCAAAACTCGCAAGGTCGATGAAGGCTATTATGCCCAAAATCAACGATAAAGGTTATATAAATATCGTTGCCGGCAGGCATCCGCTTATCGACAAAAACAAGGTGAAACCCATCACGATATATCTTGGAAAAGACTTTGACGTGATGCTTATCACCGGTCCGAACGCGGGCGGCAAAACCGTCACGCTCAAACTTGTGGGGATTCTGGAAGTCATGGCGCTTTCGGGTATGTTTATTCCCGCGGGCGCGGACAGCGAAATTTCGACGTTTTCAAACATTTTCACGGATATCGGCGACGAACAATCCATCGAACAATCTTTGTCGACATTTTCGGGACACCTTAAAAACATCGTGTCGTTTATAAACGACATCACGCCCGACACGCTTTTGCTTCTGGACGAACTCGGCGCTGGTACGGACCCGGCGGAAGGCAGCGCGCTTGCCGTGGCAATCACGAAAGAAATCAAAAAAGTCGGCGCGAAAGCGGTTATCACGTCGCACTTCAACGCGCTTAAAGAATACGCGGTCAGCACCGAGGGCGTGGGTTCCAGCAGTATGGACTTTAACGTAAACACGTTCGAGCCGCTTTATCGGCTTATCATCGGCTCAACGGGAACGTCAAACGCGATACAGATCGCAAGGCGGCTCGGGCTCAAAAAGGAAATCGTCGACGACGCGGATTCCATGCTCAGCGAAGAGTCAAAATCGTTCGACAAAGTCTTAATGTCCGCGGAAAAAGCGCGAAAAACCGCCGAAGAATTGACCGAACAGGCAAAAATCCACAAAATAGAAGCGGAAAAAGAACTCAAAAACGTGCAGGACGAACTTAAAAAACTGCGCGATAACAACGAAAGACTTAACGAACAAATCAGAAAAGATACCAAAAAACTTATCGAATCCAGCGTGAGCGAGGCGAACGATATCATCGACGAGCTGAAAGAACTTTTGAATAAGCCCGACGAACAGGCACTTTTCGAGGCAAGAAAACTCAAAAAACGCCTTGAAAATATGTCTGCCGAATACGAAGAAAACGACATCAACGCCGAATACGATCAAAATCTTAATTTTATCGGCGGCGAAATCAAAGTCGGCGACGAAGTTTACGTCGATACGCTCGACAAAGTCGGTAAGGTTACCGCCGTCAACAAAAACGGCGAATACGAGATAATGCTCGGCGCGGTAAAAACCAAAGTTAAGGCAAAAAATTGCAAGCGACTTGCGCCGACAAAATCGAAATCTGAGCGCGTGAGCGTGTCGAAAGCATTCTCCAACGCACAAATAAAAACCGAAATTAACCTTCTCGGAAAAACCGTGGACGAGGCGATTTTTGAACTCGATCCGTTTTTGTATCAGGCGTCGGAAGCAAACGTTCCCGAAGTCCGCGTCGTACACGGCAAGGGCACGGGCGCGTTGAGAAAGGGCGTACAGGCCTTTTTGAAAGGTCATCCTTGCGTCAAGGAATTCCGCGACGGCGTTTATGGCGAAGGCGATAACGGCGTTACCATGGTGAAAATCAAATGATGCCCGAATTTTTCTCGGAAACCGAAACGAACACCGGTGCGACCGAGACGAAAAAAGTAAAAAAACTTTTGTTTTGGTCATACGCGTTAAAAGTCGCGTCGCTTTTATTCGTGGTACTCAGCGCGGTTTTCTCGCCTTATTATCTGATAGGATTTGCGATTTTTGTGATTTCGGGCATTGCGTTGAAGCAATCCGTGCTTGAAAGAACCGCAAGTTTTGAATACTTTTTCGTGCGCGACACGCTGAAAATAACGGCTTTTTCAAACTTCGGAAAGAAAAAGTATGAGATTTCGATACCCATAAACGATATCGTAAGCATTGAACGGGAATTTGAACGAATTCCCGAAAAAACCGACGTTTTTGCCGCACCGGAAGGCAAACGTATTATAAAAATCCGCTTTATTGAGAATAGTTTGACGAGAAATTTGTATTTTTCGCCTTGCTTGTATCTTGAAGCACTTATACGGAACAGGAAAAATGATTTACTTTGACAATGCGGCGACGACGCCGCTCGACGAAATCGCGATCGACGCGCTTAAAGAATACGGGGTTGAAAAGTTCTTTAACCCGTCGGCGTTGTACCGCGAAGCACTTGAAAACACGAAAACCTTGAACGCCGCGCGCGAAAACATTCTGAAAATAATGCACGGCGACGGCGATTTTATATTCACCGCAAGTGGCACGGAAGCCGACAATATGGCGATTTACGGCGTGAAAAAACCGAAAAACGCGCGTATTATCGTGAGCGCAAGCGAACATTCCGCAATGCTCAACCCCGCAACCGACCTTCTGAACAAGGAATACGACGTTGTTTTTGCACCGCTGAACCCCGACGGAAGCGTTAATATCGACGAGTTCAAAAAACTTTTGAACAAGGACGTTTGTTTCGTGTCGATAATGCACGTCAACAACGAAACGGGCGCGGTGAACGATCTCCAAAAAATCGTAAAACTCACGAAATCCGTCGCACCGAAATCAATCGTCCATTCCGACGGCGTGCAGGCGCTTATGAAAGTCAAGGTAAACCTTATGAACCTTGGCGTCGATATGTATTCGGTCAGCGCGCACAAGGTTCACGCACCGCGCGGAGTCGGCGGACTTTACATCAGAAAGGGCGTCAGAATTAACCCGCTTATTCTCGGTGGCGGGCAGGAAAAGGGTTTACGAAGCGCAACTGAAAATCTTGCGGGAATCGTCGCTTTTTCAAAAATTCTTGAAAAATACGATAAAATGTTCAACGAAAACGTTGAAAAACGAAAAGTCGTCCTTGATTATCTTCGCCAAAAAATAAGCGAATCCATGCCTGAACATATTATCGTTTCGCCTGAAAACTCGCCGCATATTCTGATGCTTGCGTTAAAGGGCGTTCGCGGCGAAGTCATGCTGCACAGCCTTGAAGATTACGGCATTCTTATCGGCGTCGGCAGCGCGTGCAGCAGCAAAAAAGGCATCAATAAATTCCAGTCGCTCTTAAACCTTGACGACGAACATAAGGAAGGCATTATCCGCGTCAGCGTGTCGGAAACGAACACGATCGAAGAATGCGATTTCTTCCTTGAAAAACTGAAATATCTCACGGATAAATTAACCGATTATAAAAGGATTTAATATGGAAAGAGTCATTCTTTTAAGGTTTTCCGAAATATTTTTGAAGGGAAACAACAGAAAATTTTTTGAAAAAAAACTTATCGACAACATCAAAGAAACGCTGAAAAGTTACGAATATCGTTTTTCAACGTCGCAAAACAGATACGTCGTGTCCGATTACGACGTCGACCTTGAAACGGAAATCGTCGAAAGGCTGAAAAAAGTATTCGGCATTTATTCGTTGAGCGTCGCAAACAAAGTCAAAACGGATTTTGACGAAATAAGAAAAGCGGCGGTCGACTTGTTTGACGATACGCCTTTGAAATTCCGCGTGACGGTAAGAAGGGCGGATAAACGCGTCGAAATCCCAAGCCCCGTTATAGCTGCGGAAATCGGCGGCGACATTTTGGAAAAATATCCCGAAACGTCGGTTGATCTCACGAATTTTGACAAGGAAGTTTACGTCGATATACGCGAAAACGGATATACATATATCTTCCTTGACAAAATCCACTGCGCCGGCGGCATGCCCGTAGGATCGAGCGGCAAAGCGCTTTGTCTGCTGTCTGGCGGCATCGACAGCCCCGTCGCGGCGTATATGATGGCAAAACGCGGGCTTCAAATCGACGCGATCCACTTCCACAGCATGCCGTACACGAGCGAGCAGGCAAAAGAAAAAGTCGTAAGCCTTGCAAAAATCGTTTCCGCATACGCGGGACACATTAAACTTCACGTCGTGCCGTTCACCGAAATTCAGGAAAACATACACAAATTCTGCCCGCCCGAATACATGATAACGATTATGCGCCGCATTATGATGCGTATTTCGGAAAGGCTTGCGATGCAAATCAATGCGGGCGCGCTCGTCACCGGCGAAAGTCTGGGGCAAGTCGCGTCGCAAACCATGCAAAGCATCACGGTTACCAACAAGGTCATTGAAAGATTGCCCGTATTTCGTCCGCTTATCGGTTTTGACAAGGAAGAAATCGTGAAAATTTCAAAACATATCGACGCTTTTGAAACGAGTATCCTTCCGTATCAGGATTGCTGCACGATTTTCCTTCCGAAAAACCCCGTGATCCGTCCGAAACTTGAACTTATCGAACGCGCGGAAAAGGCTCTTGACGTCGAAGGTCTTATTAAAAGGGCGATGGACAATATCGAAGTTATCGAAGTCAAGCATTGATTCAGTAATTGCTGAAATCGTCGATATTTATGTCGTTATTCAATAAAAACCAGTCGGTTTCGTGAACGTTACCGACTATTTTTATGCCGTATTGGTTGTAAAAATAGGGTTTTATATAATACTTCACAAGTTTTTTGTTGTAAACGACGTCGTAAAAACTCAGTTTATCGTTGCCGTTTTCGTATTGTCTGACAAGGGTTTCCCGTTCGCCGTCAAACCTGAAAACGTCGTAATAAAGATACGGTTCGGCGGCAATTTTCACGTTGACGATCCCGTCAGACACGCTGCATTCGATTTCTTCAACCGAAAACCCGTCAAAGCAGGTCGAATAGTTTTCGGGCAGGTTATCCCTTTTGAACACTTCGCTTTTAAGATACGTTTTCGGCGTGTTCTTTGTCGCAAGCAGTACTTTTTGCTTGTTTTTCTGGGCGTAGGCGTCGATATCTACGCGATAAACGTCGCTTGGAATCGTAAACGCCGCAGATTTTCCGCTTTCGACGTACTTCAAAACTTCGCGCATGGAGCGAGTAACGTAGCTTCCGCCGGTTTCGTCAAGCGACATATCGTTGTTTTTCGCACCCGACGCGTTGCCGTGCCACAATAGATACGTGTGCGACGAAGTGTACGCGACGTTATAAGCGTCGGAATTCCCGTCCGCACCGCCGACCGTTCCCGTTTTTGCAGCAACCTGAAAGTCAAGGTTATTAAGTCCTTTTGCCGTGCCGTATTTTGCGGTATCGACCAGCACGTCGGTCATAATATAAGCGTCGGCAGGGGACAAAACGGCGTTTTGTTCAAGCGATTTTTCGTAAACGATTTTACCGGATTTGTCATATATGCGGTTTATAAACGACGGCTTATTATAGATTCCCGAGTTTGCAAAAGTCGCGTACGCACCGACAAGCGACAACATATTGTTTTTTGAAAAGTTTCCAAGCGCGACCGTCGCGTTTTCGTCGAAATCGGAAATGTTTATGCCGACGCTGTTTGCAAACGACTGCACGTTCTTAAATCCCAGCGCGTTGTACGTTTTTACCGCAACGACGTTTGACGAAGTCATAATCGCAGCACGGACGTCCGTCCACCCGAGATAATGCTCGTTATAATTTTTCGGCATATATCCGTTGAAGTCGGTTTTCATATCGAGAACGGGCGTCGCAGGGGACACGACGTTTTCGCGAATAGCGGGCGCGTATATGACAACGGGTTTTGCCGTTGAACCGAAAGGACGATAAAAATCGTAAATATTGCGTTTTTTTGTTGAAAAATACGCCGAAACGCCCATGTTTTTGTTATCGACGATTATCGACAATCCGTCGGCACGGACGCCGTTTTTGTTCAAAACGTAAAAATTCGGATTGCCCAGAACTTCGGTAAGACACGCCTGATAAGAGGGATTTAAGAAGGTTTCGATTTTATATCCGCCCGAAAGCACGCCGCCGACGGAAACGTTCAGAATACCTGCCGCCTCGAACGCCGCCGATTCCACGTAACTTTGCGTGTTGGAATAAATTGCGTTCAGGTCAACCGAGATTTTTTCGTTTTTCGCGCTATTATATTCGGCGTCGGTGATTAAATTCTGATTTTTCATAAGAGAAAGCACGACGTTTCGCCTTTTCGTCGCGTTTTCGACGCTCGCAACGGGGGAATATTTCGACGGATTTTTAAGAATTCCCGCAAGCACCGCGCACTCGGATAGGGTAAGCGAAGAAAGGTTTTTGTTGAAAATACCTTTCGCCGCGCTTTTGACGCCGTAAAGCCCACCGCCGAAATACGACACGTTAAGATACGACGTCAAAATATCGTCTTTTGAATATTCTTTTTCAAGTTGTTTTGCGATTTTGATTTCGTTGAGTTTTCGTTTTATTGATTTTTCTTGCGTAAGGTGAGTGTTTTTCACAAGTTGCTGCGTAATTGTCGACGCGCCTTCAAGCGAACCGCCTTTCAGATTGTTTCTTATCGCGCCGAAAATTCTTATCGTATCGACGCCTTTATGCTTATAAAACCTTTTGTCTTCAACGGCGACGACGGCGTTTTTAAGGTTATCGGGCAGTTCAAAGTATTGCGCGAATGAATTCTTAAATCCTTCAACGTTATTGCCGTTTATATCCGAAAAAACCGTCGTTATCTCGTTTTTTGGCATTAAAGTATTATCGAAAACGGCGTTTTTTGTAATACTTTGAAAGGCAATTAAGCCGCCGCAGGTCAAAACCACCGCAAAAACCATCATTGACACAAGCAAATTCTTCAAAAACTTTTTCATAGTTGCAGTATGCATATAAGTCAAATTTTTATGTTTTTATAAGGCTTATTTCTTGCTTATATTTGTAAAAAAATGTATAATTTAATACTATGAATAGTATTATCGATTTCAAAAACAAAAAATATTGCGTGGTGACGTACGGTTGCCAGATGAACCTGCACGAGTCCGAAAAGATTTCGGGCATTTTAAGCGGCATGGGTATGAGCGCGGTGAACGAGCCTGAAAACGCCGACGTCGTGGTTTTCAATACCTGCTGTATCCGCGACACCGCTGAACGCAGAGCGCTTGGCAACATCGGCAAAATGAAGGAACTCAAAAAGAAAAACAAAAACCTTCTTATCGTCGTTACTGGCTGCATGACTCAGCAAAACGGCTTTGCCGAAAACATGAAAGAACGTTATCAATACGTCGACGTAATTCTGGGCACGCACAATATTTCCGACCTTGAAAATCAGATAAGAATCCGCCTTGAAAAGAAAAAGCGCGTCGCCGCCGTCCTTGACACCGACGGCTATATCGACGACGAGACCACGCCCGTCACACGCACGAGTTTCCCGAACGCGTGGGTAAACATAAATTACGGCTGCAACAATTTCTGCACGTATTGCATCGTGCCGTACGTCAGGGGGCGTGAAAGAAGCCGCGATATGAAAAGCATTATTTCAGAATGCGAAAAACTCATTAATGACGGCTACAAAGAAATAACCCTTCTCGGACAAAACGTCAACAGTTACGGCAACGACGTTCCGGACGAAAACGTAAATTTTGCAAACCTTTTAAGGGAAGTTGCGAAAATCGACGGGAAATTCCGTATTCGTTTTATGACGTCGCACCCGAAAGACCTCACCGAAGACGTCGTGAAAGCAATAAGAGATAACGACAAAATCTGCAACAATATCCATCTTCCGATTCAGGCGGGCAGCAACTCGGTTCTGAAAAATATGAACCGTCGCTACACGCGCGAGCATTATCTCGGGCTTATCGATATGATAAGGCGATACCTTCCCGACTGCGGCATCACGACGGACATTATGGTTGGCTTCCCGTACGAAACCGAAGAAGACTTTTTGGACACAATGGACATTGTCGAAAAAGTCAGGTTTTCAACGGCGTTCACGTTCATTTATTCGGTAAGAAAGGGCACGAAAGCCGCCGAAATGCCGCAAATTCCTTATGAAATCAAGCAAAATCGAATAAAACGACTTATCGCAAGGCAAAACGAAATCACCGAAGAAATCTCAAAAGATTACGTCGGAAACGTTTACGAAATCCTTGTCGAAGGTATGCAGGAAAAGAAAAACGGATACGTCGTCGGGCGCACCGAAAGCGGCAGGCTCGTGAGCGCAAAGGGCGACGAATCTATGATCGGCGAGTTCAAAAACGTTAAAATTACCGCCGTCAAAAACGCACAACTTTTAGGAGAAATACTTTGAAAGAGAAAAATCAGTTGTCGCCGATGATGCGAAGATACCTTGAAATCAAGGAACAATACAAGGACGCCATTTTGTTATTCCGCCTCGGCGATTTTTACGAAATGTTTTTCGACGACGCCGTAACCGCGTCCGATTTTCTGAACCTGACGCTTACCGGGCGCGACTGCGGGCTTGAAGAGCGCGCGCCTATGTGCGGCGTGCCTTATCATGCGGTCGATAACTACATCAAAAAACTTATCGACGGCGGCTTTAAGGTTGCGATTTGCGAGCAGCTCAATACTCCCGAAGAAGCGCAAAAAGGAAAACAACTCGACCGCGACGTCGTGCGCGTCATCACTGCGGGCACGGTTGTCGAGGACAGCCTTCTTCCCGAAAAAGATAACAACTATATCGCGTCGGTTTACGTTTCCGACAAAGGATTCGGGCTTGCGTGGGCGGATATGTCGACGGGCGAGTTTTGCCTTTTTGAAAACGACGCCAACAACCCCGACGTGCTGGACGACGTACTTGCGTCGATTTCACCGTGTCAGACGATAATCAATTCAAAAGGTGACGGAATTTTGTTGAACAGCGTCACGTCCGGGCGGCTGAAACGTCCCGAAACATTTTTCGACTGGGCATTTTCTTTCGACAACGCCGAAAAAACGCTTTTGAAACAACTTGGCGTCAAAACCCTTGAACCGTTCGAGTGCGCGGACAAAAAACTTGCGATTTCCGCGAGCGGCGCGCTTGTCGAATATATGCTGCAAACGGGAAAACGCGATTTGTCGCACATAAGCAAGATAAACTTCGTGAGAAACGACTCGTTTATGCTCATCGACGTCAACACAAGACGAAATCTCGAACTCACGGAAACCATGCACGAAGGGAAACGATACGGCAGTTTACTGTGGCTTCTGGATAAAACCGTTACGAGTATGGGCGCGCGCCTTATCAAAAATTGGATTGAAAAACCGCTTGTTTCGGCAAAAAGCATAAGCGCAAGGCTTAACGCGGTGGAAGCAATCGCAAACGAGAAGGAAAACCTTTCGTATCTTCGCGAGTCGCTTCGGGGAATCCGCGATATCGAAAGACTTTCGGCGCGTATCGCATACGGAAACACGAACCCGCGCGACCTTATTTCGATCGGGGAAACACTGAAAGCATTGCCACTTGTCAAAAGCGTCGCAAAATGCTTTGACGACAAAAACATCACGAAAATCGCAAATACAATCGTCACGAACGATAAACTTTCGGACAAAATATTTGCCGCAATCGACGAAAACGCCGGCGCATCGATAAAGGACGGACAGTTTATCAGGGAAGGCTTTGACAAACGACTTGACGAATACAGAAACGCCAAAAAAGAAGGCACGGTCTGGCTTGCCAACCTCGAAGCCGCCGAAAAAGAAAACACCGGCATCAAAAATCTGAAAGTAGGATACAATAAAATTTTCGGATATTATATCGAAGTGTCGAAGTCACAGGTCGATATGGTTCCGCTTCGCTATCAGCGCAAACAAACCCTTGTCGGCGGCGAACGATACGTCACGGAAGAACTGAAAGAAATCGAAAACCGCATATTAGGTTCCGAAGAAAACGCAGTGAAACTCGAACTTGCGATTTTTGAAGATCTGGTACAAGAACTCAAAACGCATATCGACGAGTTTTTGCAGTCCGCAAAAGCCGTTCAGACAATCGATGTTTTGCAATCGTTTGCGACGGTCGCTTTGAGTAATAATTACGTAAAACCCGTCGTCAGCGACAAAATCAAACATATTTCAATCAAAAACGGGCGTCATCCCATCGTGGAAGCCGTCGCGAAATCGACCGCATTCGTCCCCAACGACACAAACCTTGACGAAAAAGAAAACCGCTGCATGATTATCACCGGTCCGAATATGGCGGGTAAATCAACTTATATGCGGCAGGTCGCGCTCATAACTTTAATGGCGCAAATCGGCTCGTTCGTCCCTGCGGATTCTGCGGAAATCTCGCTTACCGACCGCATTTTCACACGAGTCGGCGCGTCGGACGACATTACGCTCGGGCAAAGTACGTTTATGGTTGAAATGGTGGAAGTTGCGACGATTCTGAACAACGCAACCGACAAATCCTTGTTGATTCTGGACGAAATCGGGCGCGGCACGTCGACAATCGACGGACTTTCAATCGCGTGGGCGGTCATCGAAGAAATTTCCAGAAATATCGGCGCAAAAACCTTGTTCGCAACACATTTCCACGAACTTTCGGAACTCGAAGGCGTGCTCGACGGCGTGAAAAACTTCCAGATTCTCATAAAAGAAATCGGCGGGACAATCGTTTTCCTGCACAAAATCGTAAGGGGAAGCGCGTCGAAAAGTTTCGGCATCGAGGTTGCGGAACTTGCGGGAATCCCCAAAAACGTCGTAACGCGCGCCAAAACCATAATGCGCCAACTTGAAGAAATCGACATAAATCGCGACACAAACAGCATTATGATGACGGCAAAGGGCGGAAAACAAAAACAAATTTCGCTTTTCGACGAAAACCGCGACGACAACGAAATCGTAAAAATCCTTAAAGACACAAATATCGAAAACGTCAGCCCGGTGCAGGCGTTCGCGATCTTACTTGACCTTAAAGACAAGGCGGATAAATTATGAAAATCAACGTTCTTGACAGCAGTATTTACAACTTGATCTCGGCGGGCGAAGTCGTCGAAAGACCGGCTTCCGTCGTGAAAGAACTTGTCGAAAACTCAATTGACGCCGGCGCAAAGTCGGTGAAGATCGAGGTGTTTTCGGGCGGGAAAAGCAAAATAAGGGTTACGGACGACGGCGCAGGAATCGCAAAAGACGATTTATTGACGGCGTTCTTGCCGCACGCGACAAGTAAAATCCACAAAAAAGACGACCTTTTTTCAATACAAACGCTGGGTTTTCGCGGCGAAGCGCTTGCAAGCATCGCGGCGGTTTCGATGGTCAACGTGATTTCAAAAACAGACGCGGACGACGCGGCGTACGGCGCGGAACTTCGCGGCGGGAAGGTTGAAAACACGTTTGAATGCGCGGGCGTTACCGGCACGTCGATTTCCGTTGAAAACTTATTCTTCTTAACCCCTGCAAGATTGAAGTTTCTGAAAAAAGATAAGTCGGAAGAAAGCGAAATAACGTCGCTGATATTAAAAATGATTCTTGCAAATCCTTATATCGCGTTTTCGTATTACGCCGACGGCAAAAATATATTCAAAACCGATGGAACAGGGCTCAAAAACGCAATAAACAGCGTATATAACCGTGAAATTACTATGAATTTTATCGAAATCGAGAATACTTTCGGCGATTTTTCGATAAAAGGATTCATATCAAAGCCAACTTATTTCAAGGGAAACCGCTCATACCAGACGACGATTATCAACGGGCGCGTTATCGAAAACAGAACAATTTCGACCGCGGTCGAGAAGGCTTACGAACCGTTTTTGATGAAGCGCAGTTATCCGTTGTACGTCATCGAAATCAATATGCCGTTTGACAAACTTGACGTGAACGTGCATCCGTCGAAAGCCGACGTCAGGTTTCAGGACAATCATCAGATGTTTTCATTCGTTTATTCAAGCGTGCAGCGTACGCTTATGTCGTACGACGACGTGAAAAGCGTGCCGCAGCTCGAATACGTTAGCGACGACGGCGAAATTTTGAGCGAAAATACGAAAAAGGGCGATTATAATAATGAAAACGCCGCGTTTTTCAGCGATTTTACAAAAAATCACGACGAAAATAAGCTTATTTCAGACGATAATATCTCGTTTTCAAACGAAAATTTGTCGGGTTTTCTCAAAAAAGACGGGGGTTTTGGCGGTTTTAACCAAACTCGCGCGGCAGACGGCGCGGGCGACGCGTTTTACAGGATTATCAAAAACAAAATGGCAACCGAAAACGCGAAAACCGAAAATGTTCAGCAGTCTTTTGACAATATCGACTTCGACGTGAAATCCGACAACGCTTTCGACTTCGACGGAAAAGTTATCGGACAGGTTTTTGCAACGTATCTTCTTGTCGAAAAGGACGAAAACCTTTATATTATCGATCAGCACGCCGCACACGAACGCATTTTGTACGACAAACTTACGAAAACCGGCTCGGAATACGCGCAGCCGCTACTTATACCTTATATATATTACGCGAGCGCGCAAGAGTTCGACTTTATCACGGAAATTATTCCGACGCTTTCAAACATCGGTTTCGATATCGAAGAGTTTTCAAACGACAGTTTCAAGGTGTCGGCTGTTCCCGAGGCGTTGACGGACATAAACTTTGACGAGTTTTTTAAGGATATTACCCGCGATTTCGTCCGCGTTAATCTTTCGGAAAAGGATCTTTTGAAAGAAAAACTTATGCAAAGGGCGTGCAAATCCGCAATCAAGGGCGGCGACGTATTGAATAACGCACAAATCGGCGCGCTCCTTAAAAGTTTCAAAGATTCCGAAAACAAGCCGCTGCAATGTCCGCACGGCAGACCGACCGTCATTAAGTTTTCAAAAACCGACTTTGAAAAATGGTTCAAGAGGATTGTATGAAAAAACTGTTATTCATCGTCGGACCGACCGCCTCCGGGAAATCCGATTTCGCGGTTCAGGTCGCCAAAATGCTGAAAACCGACGTAATTTCGTCGGACAGCATGCAAATTTACAAAGATATGACCGTCGGAACCGCAAAAATCACGCCCGAGGAACAACAAGGCGTCACGCATCATCTCATTGATTTTGTAAATCCGAAAGACAGTTTTTCGGTTGCGGAATATCGCGAAAAGGCGTTGCCTATAATCGACGAACTTTTGAAAAACGGAAAAACCCCGATAATTTCGGGCGGCACGGGACTGTACGTCAACGGGATTTTGTATCCGATGAATTTCTCGGACACGTCAAAGGACGATAAACTCCGAAAAAGCCTTGAAAACGAATACGATGAAAAAGGCGCGGATTTTATGCACGAAAAACTTGCGGCACTGGACGAGAAATCCGCGTTAAAAATCCATAAAAACGACAAAAAACGCGTCGTACGCGCACTTGAAATCAATCTGACGCACGGAAATCGCGACGAAAACGATATGAAAAAGCCGTCGTACGAGTACGAAATGATAGGTTTGTCCGGCGGAGATCGCGCCTCTTTGTACGACAGAATCAACAAGCGCGTCGATAAAATGTTTGAAAACGGGCTTGTCGACGAAGTGAAATCTCTCATAAACACTGGCGTTTCTTTCGATTGTCAAAGCATGCAAGCCATCGGATATAAGGAATTTAAGGGATTTTTTGACGGGATTTTAAGCGAAAACGACCTCAAAGAACTCATAAAAAAAGACACGAGAAATTACGCAAAACGCCAACTTACCTGGTTTCGGCAATACAAAGATATTAAATGGTTTGACGCCGCAAACGACGACGCATACGAATACATCAAGGACAAATTTTTAAGGTAAATTATGATAAACATACAAAATATTTACGAATTTATTCAAAAATCCGAGCAAAAATGTCAAAAACAATTTGAAGAAATCGACAAAATCGCGCTTTATAATCAGGAAAAAGTCCTGAAAGCCTTCCAAAAAAACGCCGTTCAGGCACGCCATTTTTACGGCACAACCGGATACGGTTACGACGACGTCGGCCGCGACACGTTAAACCGCGTTTTTAGTGACGTTTTTCAATGCGAAGACGCGATTGTTTCACCGATGATTATGTCCGGAACGCACGCTCTGACGCTTGCATTATTCGGTATTTTACGTCCCGGCGACACGTTTTTATCGATTGCCGGAGACCTTTACGACACGCTTTACGACGTGATTTACGGAAAAAATATCGGTTCTCTTGCCGATTTTAACATTAGTTTTGACAAAATCGACCTGAAAAACGGCGCTTTTGACGAAGAAAACATCATAAAAACCATTGAAAAAACGCGTCCGAAAATGGTGTTTATCCAGCGTTCACGCGGGTATTCCTGGCGCGACGCGCTTTCTATCGACGCAATTTCCGACATAATCCGCAAAATCAGGCAAAAAAATAAGGATATTATCGTTGCCGTCGACAACTGTTACGGCGAGTTTATCGATTATCTTGAACCGACAAACGTCGGCGCAGACCTTATCGTCGGCAGTTTAATCAAAAACGCAGGCGGCGGAATCGCGCCCACAGGCGCATATCTTGCGGGAAATGCCGAAGTTATCCGCCAGATTTCGTATCGTTTCACGTCGCCGTCGATAGGAAACGAAATCGGAAGTTATCTCGGCGGTTATCTGCCGTTTTATCAGGGGCTTTTTATGGCGCCGATTACCGTTAAAAACGCCGTAAAAGGAAGCATACTGTTCGGGCAGGTTTACAACGATTTGGGCTACGAAACGCTGCCGAATCCCGGCGTGAAATGCAACGATATCATAAGAAGCATAAAATTCGACACCGAAGACGAACTTGTCGAGTTCATTCGCGGCGTACAAGCGTCTGCGCCGATCGACAGCAACGTCGTGCCGTATCCGTGGGATATGCCGGGATATAACGACCAGGTAATCATGGCTGCGGGCGCGTTTGTCCAAGGAAGTTCGATTGAACTTTCGGCGGATTCTCCGATAAGAAAACCGTACGTTGCGTATCTGCAAGGAAGCCTTACGTACGAACACGCAAAAATCGCCGTCAAACAAACGATTGAATATTTGATAAAAAACGCCAAAAAATGACATTCGCCGCCCTGAACGGCATTTTATCGGGCTTATTGTGCGTAAAACTCGTGTTTTACGCATAGTACGGTTATACTGCACTATTCTGAAAATTGCCTTAAATCATAGTAATTTTTATTTTTTCTCGCCTTGAAATCTTTTGAAAAAACTTTCGGGACATCCTTAATATTTTTGTTTTACGTTATTTTGCAAAAAAACGATACGACAACCAAATATCAAATTGCTTTAATAAAACAAAATGCGCCCTGTCGGACGCATTTGTTTTTTCGTTTTTATGTGATATATTTTTATATGATTTATTTAACTGAACGGATACTATGCGGCGGATTCTTCTTGTTCATGTTCGTGTTCGTTTTTTGCATAAAGCGCGTCAAATACGAATTTTTGCGTTTTTTCAAGGATTTTCTGCCCCATCGGCGTGACGGTCGACACCGCAAAAGCGTGCCTGCCGTACAATGCGCCGGTACATTTCAAAAGCTCGTTTTTGACGCGAAATTTGTCAAGTTTTGCCTTTAATGCAAAGCTATCCGTCATAAGTGCGTCTTTTTCGGCGCAGATAATGAACGTCGGCGCGAAGTTTTCGTCCAGAAACTTTTCGGGATAAATCACGTTGATTCGGTCCTCATAAAGCCCTTCTCTTATGTCTTTTGTGGAAATATCGGTAAGACTTTCCACCATAATATCCATGCTCGGGAACTTGGACGATGCAAGCGAACGCATATCGAACGCGCCGCAATTGAACATATTTACGGTGATTTTGAACTCTTTTGCGTGGCGGAATTTCAGCCCCATGACGTCAAGAGCCTCGAAATGCGCGGCGATAAAATTCAAAATCATGCCGAAGTAAACGCCCGCCGACTCTCCCCCGAAGATAATTTTCGACGTGTCGATATTAAGTCGTTCCGCGTTGTCGAACAAGAAATCGATTGCGTCCAGCACGTCCTGAACGGGATACGGAAACTGTTTTAACGGTGCCCAGATATAGTCGATATTCGCAACGACGACGCCCTTTTTTGCGTACTCGTAACAATAAGTCCGACGCATGCTTTTCACGCCCGAAATCCAGCCCCCGCCGTGAACGTAAATCATAAGCGGCAGTTTTCCCGTGTTGTTTTTCGGTCGAATAATGTCAAGATTATTGTATTTCCCCTGCCCGTACGGCACGCATTTTTCAAGCGTAACGTCGTAAGAATCAGGGTTTCTGTGCAGAATAATTTCCGCAAGCCGTTCGGTAAAATTCAGCCAATAATGCAACGCTTTGGCTTTAAAAACGCGATTTTTATCCATAATTTTATCTCCCTACACCAAATATATCATATTTATAAGGATATTTCCATAATATCAAACAAAAATGCTTTGTGTTTTATGCATAGTTGTGCTAAAATTTTGAGTATGGAAAAATCAAACGATTATTTTAAGCAACGCAACATCGAATGCATCAAAAAAATCCGCGAAGTCGAAAAGGATTTGCCGCATTTTATCCCGGAGTATTTTATCGGCGTCGAGCACAACACGTCCGCACTCACGCGGCTTAATTACGCATACGATTTAAGGATTTTCTTTTATTATCTCGTAAACTACGTCGCGACTTTTCAGGACGTCGGCACGCCCCAAAACTTCACGATTGACGATCTGAAAAAAGTTACCACGACGCATCTTGAAAGATACACCGATTTTCTGACCTATTACGAATACAACGGCAAAACCTACACAAACGAAAACAAAGGAAAAGCCCGCAAACTTTCGTCGGTGCGCGCTATGTTTAAGTATTTTTACAATAAAGAATATCTCCCCTCAAACGTCAGCGCGAAAATCACGATGCCGAAAATCAAGGATAAGGAAATAATTAAACTTGAAGCGAACGAGGTTTCGGACATTTTGAACGTCGCCGAAAACGGAAGTTCCTACCTTACAAAGCATCAGGAAGCATATCACGAAGTCACGCATATCCGCGACACAGCCCTGCTCACGCTGTTTTTGGGCACGGGTATTCGTATTTCGGAGTGCGTCGGACTTAACGTGAACGACATCGACTTCAACGTCAACGGATTTACGATTACGCGAAAAGGCGGCGCAAGGGTTATTTTGTATTTTTCGGACGAAGTCGCGGACGCTTTGAAAGCCTATCTCAAAGAACGTTCCGAAAACAAAAAAGTCCCCAAAGACGAGCAGGCTTTGTTCCTTTCAATGCAAAACAAACGTTTGTCAACCCGCGCGATTCAGAATATCGTACAAAAATACAGCCGCATCGTTTCGCCCCTTAAAAAGATTTCGCCGCATAAACTTCGCAGCACGTACGGCACGAGTCTGTATCGCGAAACCGGCGATATTTACGTCGTTGCGGAAGTGCTTGGTCATCGCGACGTCAACACCACGAAAAAACACTACGCAGCCATGAGCGACGACATCAGACGCGCCGCCGCAAAAAAGGTTACGCTAAGAAAAGACGATTGAAAAACCTTGTAAGTATTATGAAATGTTGACTTTTTCATAATACTATTGTATTATTTACTTTGAGGTGATTATATGGACGTATCATCAATAAACAGCGACCTTATCCGCGGCAACGTAACCACGATTATCCTGAAAGCCCTTCTCGACGAGGACAGATACGGATACGACATTCTGCGCGAAATCGAGGTCAAAAGCGGCGGTCAGTACAAGCTCAAACAGCCCACCCTTTACAGTTGCCTGAAACGACTGGAAAAACAAGGGCTTATCAGTTCATACTGGGGCGACGAAAGCGACACCGAAGGCGGCCGCAGAAGATATTACGCTTTGACGGAAGCCGGCAAAAACTATCTTCAAAAAATGCAAAGCGAGTATGAATACTCACGCACGATTCTGGACAGTTTGCTGTCCGAGGACAAATTCGACTTTGAAAACGAGGACGCTCCTTTCGATATAAACAGTCTGCGCCCTTACACCAAACGCGGCGGCGACGAGGACGAAAACCAAAAAGTTGTGCAAGCCGGAACTTCAACGACGCCCGAGGTCATTCGCGGCGTACCGTCTGAAACGCAAAAAACGTCTTCGCAACCTTCAACGTATAAATCGGTTTACGGCAACGACTTTTCCGAAAAAGAGTCCGAAAAACAGGCGGAATCCGAAAAAGCAATGTTTGCCCCGCTCGATAAAGGCGCAAGTTCTTACGACACCGATTATCGTCACACTTCGAGTTCGGTTTCCGATATGCTTTCCCGCATCGACGATATTTTAAGCGCAAAACCCGCCGAAACGGAATCCGAAACCGCTCCCGCGCCCGAAAAACAGGAAATCAAAACGAATATTTTGGGAAAACCCATCGTTAATAACGCCGAAAACGTTGCGCCCGAACAGGAAAAAATACCCAAAACTCCCGAATCCGGCGAAAACGACAATAAAATCGTTGAAAAAGCAACGCCCGTCCCGTATTCAGAGCCTACCGAAGAAGAAATCGAGCTTGCAAAAGCGATTTTGTTGGAAACCGAAAATATTAAAACCGACGTTGACGACGAAGATCACCTTTTACGCCGCGACGCCGCAAAACGCGCTCTTTCAATCGGCTCTTACGCCGACAACAGCAAAAATATCGTTGAAAAGTACGACGAGGCGCAAAAACTTTTTGAGAAAAAGCCGCAGGAAGATGAGCCTCCCGCGGAAGAACCCGTCGATGAACGCTCTGCACGCGAAAAACTTTTCGGCACGCAACAAAACACCGGCGATACCGAAAATCCCGACCGCGCTGCCGAACGCGCGGCTGCTGCAAAAGTGCTTTTCGACAAATACAATAAGACAAACGAGGAAAAACCCGCCGATCCGTCGCCCTATCCCGATCCGTACATGATTTTCGACAAGTACAGCAATCCCGGGAAACCGCAGGAAATCAATATTCAGTACGACCCGAAAGAAGTCTTCTCAAAATACGGCGAACAGAATAAAAAACCCGAAAAACGCTACGATCCGAAGGAAATTTTCGATAAATACAACGGAAAAGCACCCGTTGAACAACCCGAGGAAAAACATTTCGACCCGAAGGAAGTTTTCGATAAATATCATCCCGAAAGAACCGTCGCGCCCGAACCCGAAAAGCATTACGATCCGAAAGACGTTTTCGATAAGTACAACAAAAAGGAAGAACCCGCGCCAAAAGAAGGTGCGCGCGTCAATATCGAACGCTCGCCCGTTGCGCCCGCCGCTTCATTCAGTTTCCGTCAGAACGACGACACCGTGAATTATCGCGACGCGTTTTCGGGGCTTCGTAATACGACGTCGCAGTCCGACGACGACGTCGAAATCAAACAAAAACCCGCAAGCAGTATCGACCTTAAAACGAAACTCTTTTCAGAAGGCTACAAATTAAGACCGTACTCGCGCGAGAATACCGAAAACTACTATTCCTTAAATTACATAAAGAAAAACCGCTTAAACCGCGATTGTTACGCAATTCTTTACGCATTGATATGCCTGGAAGTTCTTATCGGGTTTGCGATTTTCAGGGAAAAATTCTCGCCGATGGTATACGCTTCGGTTTGCATTATCGCCCTTGTCGTGCCTGCCGTGCCGTTTGTAATCTGGACTCTGAACCCCGACAAACGCGTGCATGCGAATTACAATTTCAAGACGTCGATACTAAACCGTTTCATGCTGTATCTGAATCTGTTGGTCATCGTATGTCTGGTCGGTTTCTTCGGATTCGGCGCAAACATAAACGACGTGAATTCGATGATGGCGCCGATAATACTCCCCGCGATACTTCTTTTGAACATACCGCTCAGCGCATGCGTTTACTGCATTTTGTATAAAACAAAAAAATATCACATTTCATAAAATTGTTGCAAAAAAGCCATGATTCTGAAAATCACGGCTTTTATTTTTGTTATTATCGTTAAATCATTTAAGGGCTTTTTTGATTTCGTCCCGCGCCATTTTGTCGCAACGATTGTTGTAAACGTTGTCGGCGTGTCCTTTCACTCTCACAAAACCAACTTTGTGTTTTTCCACCTCAAAAACAAGGCTTTTCCAAAGGTCGACGTTTTTCACGTCGTCTTTCGCAGCGGTGCGCCAGTTGTTCTTTTTCCAGCCTTCGAGCCAGCCTTGCAAAAACGGATCGGTCGCGTATGCGCTGTCGCTGACAACCGTTACGTCGCATCTCTCTTTCAGCTGACGAAGCCCTTGGATAATCGCAAAAAGTTCCATACGATTGTTCGTCGTATCCTTGTTATATCCGCTCACCTGCTTTTCGACGCCCTTGTATATAAGGATTGCCGCCCAGCCGCCCGCTCCGGGATTTCCGCTGCACGCGCCGTCGGTATAAATATCAACGTGTTTCAGTTCAGGCATTTTCACTCAGCTCCTTACTTCTTTTTTCGCACTTTCTCATGCCGTCTTTTATGATTTCTTCAAGGTTATTTTCCTTGAAAGATTTTACGGCTTCGATTGTCGTACCGCCGGGACTGCAAACGTTTTTGATGAGCGTTTCGATGTCGGTCGTGCGGTTTTCAACCATTTTGACCGCGCCGAGAAAAGTTTGAAGCGTCAGTTCTTCGCTGATTTTGTCGGAAAGTCCCATATCACAGCCCGCGTCGATCATCGCTTTTATGAAAGTATAAACGTATGCTGGACCGCTGCCGCTGACGGCGGTAACCGCGTCAAAATGTTTTTCGTCAAGTTCCACAACTTTCCCGAGGCTTTTGAAAATGTCAAAAACAAGTTTTTTGCCGTCGTCATCAAAATCACCCGCGTCGATTGCACACGCGCCTTCTGCCAAAAGGCAAGGCGTATTCGGCATAATTCGCGTAACGCGTGCGCCGTCGAAAAAGCCTTTCAAGGTATCTTTCGTAATGCCCGCCATAATGCTGATTATTTTCAGATTTTCAATCTTTTCAAAATCGCGGAATATGACTTTTGCGACCTGCGGTTTTACGGCAAGTATTATAAATTCGGCATTTTTGAATAATACTTTGTTGTCTTTTACGGTATTTACGCCCTGATTTTTGATAATTTCAAGTTTTTTGTCGTCAATATCGCTCACAACGATTTTTTCGGGCGCAACAACTCCCGTCCTTAAAATTCCGTTCAGGATCGCGTTTGCCATATTGCCCGCGCCGACGATACCAAGTTTATAATCGTACATTTTTAACCTCTAATTTTTGTTTCGACAACACAATCGATTGACTTAAATTTTATAATAAGTTATAATGTTAGCGTTGCAAATTTAGGGGAGTGGCTCAACGGTAGAGCAGCGGTCTCCAAAACCGCCGGTTGCGTGTTCGAATCGCGTCTCCCCTGCCAAGAAGTCTATCAAATTAGACTTCTTTTTTTATTGTCTTTTGCGAACACGCAACAATGCTATCGCATTACGGCCAAGTCTGACGCTACGCTTTCGGTGCAAGCACCTTCGCTTCGCTATTATTCGAATCGCGTCTCCCCTGCCAAGACTTACTAATTAGTAAGTCTTTTTTTATTATATCGTTGCGAACACGCAACAATGCTGTCGCATTACGGTTGCGTCTGACGCTACGCTTTCGGCGCAAGCACCTTTGCTTCGCTATTGCACGAATCGCGTCTCCCCTGCCAAGACTTACTTGTTAGTAAGTCTTTTTTTATTGTCTCTTTTACGAACACGCAACAAACACTTTCGTGTTTACGGTTACGACAATGCAACAATTCGATTTATATCTGTCGTTTGCCCTATACGTTGATTTCCGATTCGATTTTTGCGGCGTCGGGGTTTTTCGTCAAAATCGGATTCAGAACTTCCGCGATAAAATCGTCCACTTGTTCGGGCGCGAAGCCGATAAAGTTTTCAACGTTTACGATTTCAGACAGTTTGTCTTTCACCGCGGCGAAAGCGGCGTCGTTTGCGATTCTTTCAAGAAGGTCGTTTTCTTTCCCGTCGATTTTCACCGTTTTACCCGCTTCCATGCTGTGAACGCGGATTTTTTCGTGCAATTCCTGACGGTTTCCGCCCGCTTTTACGCATTCCATAAGGATATTTTCTGTTGCCATAAACGGAAGTTCGGCATCCAGATGGCGTTTTATCATGTTTTCGTACACGACGAGATTTGACGAAACGTTGTTGTAAAGATTAAGGATTCCGTCAACGCCCAAAAACGCCTCGGGGATAACGATGCGCCTGTTCGCGCTGTCGTCAAGCGAGCGTTCGAGCCATTGCGTGCCGGCAGTCATGGCGGTGTTTATCGGCAGCGACATCACGTAACGCGACAACGCCGTCATACGCTCGGTACGCATGGGATTGCGCTTATATGCCATTGCGGAACTGCCGATCTGGGTTGCCTCGAAAGGTTCCTCGATTTCTTTCATACTTTGCAAAAGCCTTATATCGTTTGCGAATTTCATTGCGCTTTCGGCAATGCCGGCAAGCACGGACAAAAGTTCGAAATCGAATTTTCTCGTATAAGTCTGACCGCTGACGGCAAACGTTTTTTCAAAGCCCATTTTATTGCAAACGAGTTTGTCAAGTTCTTTCACCTTTTTATAATCGCCCAAGAAAAGTTCCTTAAAACTCGCCTGCGTGCCGGTCGTACCTTTTACGCCGCGAAGCCTGAAATTATCAAGGATTGCCGTAACGTTTTCGTAATCTTTTGCAAGGTCCTGCGCCCAGAGCGTCGCGCGTTTGCCGACGGTCGTAGGCTGCGCGGGTTGAAGATGCGTGAACGCAAGCGTCGGGAGATTTTTATATCTGTTTGCAAAATCTTTAAGTTTCGCGATGACAGCAACGATTTTATTTCTCAAAAGCACAAGCGCCTTGTAATAGGAAATAAGGTCGGCATTGTCGTCGACGAAACAACTTGTCGCGCCAAGGTGAATGATGGGTGCGGCAAGCGGACACTGCAACGCATACGCATAAATCTGCGCCATAACGTCGTGGCGGACGACTTTTTCGCGTTCGTGTGCAACGTCAAGGTTAAGATTCGTCACGTTTTGTTTCAGTTCTTCGATTTGTCTGTCGGTGATACCGAGCCCGAGTTCCTTTTCGGATTCGGCAAGCGCAACCCAAAGTCTGCGCCACAAAACGATTTTTTCTTCTTCCGAAAAAATCTCGGACATATCGTGCGAAGCGTATCTCGTCACGAGCGGATTTGCATAATCAGACATAATACCTCCGATAAAAAAATATGGGCGACAAATGCGTCGCCCATACAGCACAAGGGCTTTAACCCTTATTTGTTTTCTTCGTCATCGAATTTGAAATCGATGCCTTTCAAAAGGTCTGCAAGAGTTGCGTTGCCGCTGTCGCTGACCCATTCGTGCGGTTCGTCGGAGTTGTCGCGACGATCGCGTTTGCGTTCTTCCGCCTTTTCGGGGTTGTATTCAAACTTCTTTCTGGGAGCGCGAGGAGCCTTGGATTTGACTTCGCCTTCCGCGCCGTCTACGGCTTCGGGAGCGACTTCTTCGCGAGCGGGCTTTTCTTCGGGAGCGGGTTCAAGTTCTTTCATGGAAAGAGTGATGCGGTTGCCCTCGAAACTGATAACCTTCGCTTCGACTTCCTGACCTTCTTTAAGGAGTTCGGACGCTTCTTTCACATATTTGTGCGAAATTTGCGAAACGTGGATAAGACCGTCGATGCCGTCCTCGATTTGTACGAACGCTCCGAAAGGATGAATCCTTGCGATGGTGCCTTTGATGACCGTGCCGACAGGATATTTTTCGGCGGCGAGTTCATAAGGTTTCTTTTGAAGTTGTTTGTAACCGAGCGAGATTTTGCCGGTTTCGCGATCGGCCTTCAAAACGATGAAGTCGTAAGTCTGGTTGAGTTCCAGAACTTCGGAAGGCTCGCTGATTTTCTTCCAGCTGAGATCGCTGATGTGAGCGAGGCAGTCGTAACCTTTGACGCTCACGAACGCTCCGAACGAAGCAAAGCGTTTGACCTTGCCCTTAACGATAGCGCCGGGAACGACGGTTGACCAGAATGCTTCTTCCTTTTCAGCCTTTTCTTCTTCAAGGATGACGCGTTGCGACGCAGTAACGCGGCGACCGTTCTTTTGGAGCATACGCAGGCGAAGTTTCTTGTCAAGATAATCTTCAAGGTTGTTGACTCTGCCGATGCGGATCTGGCTGCCGGGAATGAATACCGTGAAAGCACCGAGACGGCCTTCGAGACCGACGGGATTGCCCTCTTTATTTTTAACGATTTTAAGAGGAGGTTCAACGGTGAATTCTTTGCTTTCAAACGCTTTCAGAGCTTCTTCGTCGTTTTTCTTGACGAGATCGATTTCGCGTTTCGAGAGCGTTACGTAAGTGCTGTCGCCCTTTTTGTTGATAATAACGGCTTCGATAGTGTCGCCCGCTTTGAAATCGTCGGGGTTGTACGTGCCGTCAATGTTGACTTCGGACTTGTCGATGAAGCCGTCTTTCTTTCCGCCGATTTCGACAAAAATACCGTTTTCGTCGGCGTTGATGATTTTTGCGTGAATGCGTTTGCCTTCACGGTAGGTGGTGAAACCTGCGGCTTTGTCGGATGCCATAATGTCATCCATCGTAAGTTCGGTCTTTGCACTTTGAGCGGGTGCATCCGCTGCTGCTGCCATCTCTCCTGCCTCGGGAGCGGCGGTGGCTACTTCGGTAACTTCCTCGGTAGCGGTGTTCTCGGTGGCGTTTTCGAGAACTTCGTTTTGAGTATCACTCATAAAACTTAAAACCTCCTCAATCAACTCATCCGGAGTTGATGCTGCGGCCATTATGGCCAACGTGTTGTATTTTGATATCATCACGGACTGTAAGTCCGAAATTTCCGAGACGAAAAACGTATTGTCGTTTATCGATTTTGCAAACTCGTAAAGGCGGTTGCCGTTTGCGCTGGACCGGTCGCTTATCACGACGACGGCGTCGCATCGTTTCGCAAGGGACTTCGCTTCTTCCCGTTTTGCCATTGTAGTATAGCAAATTGTATTGAAAAAAACAACTGTTTTATGGGTATATGAAATAATATTTTGTATTTTTTCCTTGATTTTTTCAAATTTTTCTTCAAAAAAAGTGGTTTGAGTAACTACTGCAAACTTTTCGCCGTCTTCAAGGGATATTTCGTCAAAATCGGCGGCAATCTGGGGCGTTTCGGCTGAAAAACCGCAAATTCCCTGCACTTCCTGATGATTTTTGTCGCCGAGTATTATGATTTTATACCCTTTTGTAGAATACTCGCGCACGATTTCCTGCACTTTTTTGACCATCGGACAGGTTGCGTCATAAACGTTTGCGCCGATACGCGCAAGTTTTTCAAAATCAGACGGCGCAGCGCCGTGCGCGGCAATAACCACGTTGTCCCCGCTTTGAACAACAGAAAGGTCGTGAACGGGATATATTCCTTCGTTTTTCAACCCGTCGACGACCTTTTGGTTGTGAATCAATTCTTTGTAAGTAAGGCAAGGCGCGTGAGTTTTCGCGACGTTAATCGCGCGTTTCACACCGTTACAAAATCCGAGATGTTCGGCTTTTATTATTTCCAAGAACTTGTCCTGCCTTTACTTTTTCGCTTTTACTTTGCGCGGCGGATATTGTTTCAAGCCGCGTTCTTTTGCAATTTCGTTTGCTTTTACTCTTAAAGCCTGCATTTTTTCATACAGGAATTCCGTCGCTTCGGCGTCCTGTTTCCTGTCAAACCCCTCTTTCAGAAGGTCGATAGGCTCGCCGACGACAAGGATATTTTTCCGAAACGGTCTGTGCATTCTGAAATAAAGCGTCGGCAAAATTTCAACTTTCGTACGCATTGCGAAAACCGAAACGCCCTTTTTGAACGGCGCCATAACTTCCGTACCCGCCTTATTCCTTGTGCCTTCCGGGAAAATCAGAATATTTTCACCGTTTTTAAGAACGGTCACGACCTTTTTATAAGCGTCGATATCCGCTTCGCCGCGCTTCACGGGAATGCAGCCAACGCCGGTTAAAAACCAATTACCGATTTTTGTTTTGAAGGCTTCTTCTTTCACAAGCGCGTTGAAATAATTTTTGAAAAACGCGTTGAAAATGATCGAGCCGTCGGCAGCGGACGCATAGTGGTTGGAAATAATGATACCGCCACTGAATTTTTCAAAATTTTCCGCGCCGTAGATTTTTGTCGGCCATATTATTCTTTGAAGTACTCTTGCGGTTATTTGTGCAAATTTTCCGATTTTTGCCATAAATTACTTCTCCATTTTGTTCAAAACGAAATCAATAACTTCGTCAATCGACATATTCGTCGTATCGACGAGAACGGCGTCGTCCGCTTGTTTAAGCGGCGCGAACGCGCGATGCGAATCGTTGTAATCGCGCACTTTGATATCTTCCAGAACTTTTTCATAGGACGGCGCGTCGCCCTTTGCCTTCAACTCCTCAAAGCGGCGTTTTGCGCGCACCTCGGGCGTTGCGGTGATGAAAAACTTGTATTTTGCGTCGGGTAACACGTAAGTGCCGATATCTCGTCCGTCCAGAACGACGCAGTCGTTTTTTGCGATTTCCCGTTGAAGCTCGACAAGTTTAATCCTGACAGACGGCAGCGCGGAAATATCGGATGCGGCTTTCGACACGTAATGTTCCCTGATGAACGGCGTGACGTTTTCCCCGTTGACGAAAATCTGTTGCGAGTCGCCGGTGATAATTTTCATATCGAGGTTGTCAAGCATGGGTTTTACAGCCGCTTCGTCGTTGACGTCGATACCTTGTTTTATGGCGACGTACGCAAGCGAGCGATACATTGCGCCGGTATCGAGATATATGATGTCAAGGCGTTTCGCAAGAGCCTTTGCAACGGTGCTTTTTCCTGCGCCGGACGGTCCGTCAAGCGCAATATTGAAGTGTTTTTCGTGTTTTGCCATAAGATAATTATATATAATTCAGTAAATAAATCAAGCGTTTTTTCGTTTGAAAATTTCAACGGGACAAGGCGCGCGCGGCGGCAACCGCGCTTGACCACGCGATTTGCAGATTAAACCCGCCCGTGTATGCGTCGACGTCCACGACTTCGCCGATGAAATAAAGATTTTGCACTTTCTTACTTTCAAACGTTTTCGGATTGATTTCTTTGACGTTTACGCCGCCGCTCGTTACTACCGCTTCTTCAATCGGCGCAAGCGATTTGACAGAAAAATCAAAGTTTTTAAGAAGATGCACCAAATTTTTGCGGTTTTCTGCCGAAATAACGTTCACTTTTGTATCCTCCTTAATTCCCGAAAGTCTGACGATAACGGGGATTAGTTTTTTCGGCAACAAGTCGGACAAAGCGTTTTTGAACTCCTTATTTGAAAAGAGTTTGAAATCGGACAACACCCTTTTGTCAAGCTCTTCGTACGTCAACGCGGGTTTAAGGTCGATTGAAATTTTCGTGTTGTTCAAATCGATTTTATTTATGTTTGTGCTAATGCTTAAAATCGTGGGACCCGACACGCCGAACGCGGTGAAAATCATCTCGCCAAACTCACCGACGATTTTTTTGCCGTCTTTAATGACGCTCACGTCGACGTTTTTTAAGGACAGCCCTTCCAATTCTTTCGCAATATTTTGTTCCGCGACTCTTATGGGACAAAGCGACGCTTTCGGTCTTACGATATCGTGCGAAAAACTTTTTGCAAATTTATATCCGTCGCCGGTACTGCCCGTCAGCGGATAAGAAACGCCGCCCGTCGCAACGACGACCGCGTCGCACTCGATATCCCCGTTGCTTGTGGCGACAATAAAAGTATCTCCCGTCTTTTTCACGCTTTCGACAACGGTATTAAGCCTTACTTCGACGCCGTTTTTCAAAAGTGCGTTGCTCAGCGTTTTTATGACGTCGGACGATTTATTGCTTTTCGGGAAAACCCTGTTTCCGCGCTCAACGACAAGCGACAGTCCGTTTTCTTCCAGAAACGCCATCGTATCTTCGCTCGTAAAGCCGTAAATCGCGCTTTGCATAAATTTTGCGTTTGTAACGACGTTTTCCAAAAACTCACGCGGGGCGCAGTCGTTTGTGACGTTGCATCTGCCTTTCCCCGTGATATAAAGTTTTTTGCCGAGTTTTTCGTTTTTCTCGACAAGAATCACTTTATTGTTTTTTGAAATCATTGAAGAAGCGAGCATACCGCTCGCTCCTCCGCCAATAATAACTATTCTCATCTTTATACCGGATGAATGTTTTCTTCCTTGCTGCCAAGGACGTTGTCCACGCCGTGCAGTTTTGCCTTGCGTTGTTCAAAGAACTTCGTCGCGACCTGCGGGAACAAAGCGTACGACAAAACGTCTTCTTCCTGTTCGTAATAAGGTTTGACTTCTTCCTTGAACTTTTCGTACTCGGGCGGGATAAGGTCAGCGGGACGGCAAGTAATTCTCGGCTCGTCGCCCCAGACTTTCTTGTAAAGTTCGGGATCGGGTTCTGCGGGAAGCGTACCGTATTCACCGTGCAACAGACCTTTCGTTTCCTTGGTTACCATTTTGTAGCGTTCGCCCATAACGACGTTCAGGACGGCTTGCGTGCCGACAATCTGGCTTGTGGGCGTAACGAGCGGCGGGTATCCCAAATCTTTTCTCACGCGGGGTACTTCTTCCAGGACTTCCTGATACTTATCGCTTGCGTTTTGCTCTTTCAACTGATTGATAAGATTTGAAAGCATGCCGCCGGGAACCTGATACATAAGCGCTTTGATATTGACTTTCAGAACTTTGTCCGAAAGGAATCCGTCGGCTTTCAGGCGGTCTGCGACTTTTCTGAAATAATCTGACGCTTCGGACAGCACTTCAAGGTCGATGCCCGTATCGTAAGGCGTGCCCTGCAACGTTGCGACAAGCGGTTCGGTTGCGGGTTGCGACGTGCCGTTTCCGAGCGGCGACAAAGCGGTATCCACTATGTCCGCGCCCGCTTCGATTGCTTTAAGGTTGACCATATCGCCGGTACCGCACGTGTTATGCGTGTGGATATGCACGGGAATGCCCACCTTTTTCTTGATTTCCGACACGAGTTCATACGCGGTGTACGGCAACAAAAGGTTTGCCATATCCTTTATGCAGATGATATCCGCGCCCATATTCGCAAGTGTTTCCGCAAGGTTTACGAAATACTCCGTCGTATGAACGGGGCTTACGGTATAACTCATCGCGCATTCGCAAATGCCCTTGTATTTTTTGGTGCTGTCGATTGCCTGACGCAAGTTTTTGACATCGTTCAGCGCGTCGAAAATACGAATGATATCGATGCCGTTTTTGATTGAAAGGCGCACGAAGTTGTCCACGACGTCGTCCGCGTAATGTTTGTATCCGAGGATATTTTGTCCCCTGAACAGCATTTGAAGTTTCGTGTTCGGCATAGCGTGACGAAGGGCGCGCAGTCTTTCCCACGGATCCTCGTTCAAAAACCTTAAACAAGAGTCAAAGGTTGCGCCGCCCCAACATTCAAGGCTGTAATAACCTGCCTTGTCAAGGAGCGCGCACGCCGGCAACATTTCTTCAAGGCGCATACGGGTCGCCGCCTGCGACTGATGCGCGTCACGCAATATCGTTTCGGTAATTTTAACCGGTTTTTTTGTAATTTCAGCCATAGTAATCTCCATTTACAGTATTGCAAGCAAGACGCCTGCTGCGATTGCGCTGCCGATAACGCCGGCGACGTTAGGTCCCATAGCGTGCATAAGCAGATAGTTTTCGGGGTCGTACTGACGTCCGACGTCCTGAACGACGCGCGCCGCCATAGGAACTGCCGATACGCCCGCCGCACCAATAAGCGGATTGATTTTGCCCTTTGAAAGCTTGCACATAAGTTTTCCGAGCAGTACGCCGCCTGCCGTGCCCATCGAGAACGCGAACACTCCGAGGAACAGTATTTTCAGAGTTTTAAGAGTCAGGAAGTACGGCGCGAACGCTTTCGTCCCGACGACGACGCCCAGCAAAATCGTAACGATGTTTATAAGTTCGTTGCTTGCGGTTTTAACAAGGCGCGGCACAACGCCGGATTCTTTGAACAGGTTTCCGAGCATCAACATTCCGAGAAGCGGCAACGCGCTGGGAAGCACGATACCGACGATACCCGTAACGATGATCGGGAACATTATTTTTTCCTTTTTCGACACGGGACGAAGTTGTTCCATGCGGATTTTGCGTTCCTTTTCCGTCGTCAACAACTTCATAATGGGCGGCTGGATAACGGGAACGAGCGCCATATAACTGTACGCCGCGATTGCGATAGGTCCCATAAGATTTGGTGCGAGCCTGGACGTTACGTAAATTGCCGTAGGACCGTCCGCGCCGCCGATAATGCCGATTGCGCCCGCTTCCTGCGGTGTAAATCCGATAAGCAGCGCGATAAGAAGCGCAAGGAATATACCGACCTGCGCCGCCGCGCCTAAAAGCAACGACTTCGGATTTGCGATAAGCGGACCGAAATCCGTCATCGCGCCGATCCCAAGGAAAATCAACGGCGGGAAAATAACCCATTCGACACCCTTGTAAAGATACCAGAAAAGTCCGCCGGGTTGTCCGTTTGCAGGGCCCGCCATCAATGCGTCGTACGCGCCCGGAATATTGATAAGAAACGCGCCGAAAGCAATGCCGACAAGCAACATCGGCTCAAACTTTTTCACAACGGCAAGGTACACGAGAAAGCATGCTACGACAAGCATTATCAGACAGCCCCAGATACCAAGACTGTATCCTTCAAACCTGGAATAATCGACGACGAAACCCGTGTCGTTCCAAAGGTTCTGGAACCATTCTTTCAGCGTACCGCTCGTCGAGTCGAGCAATATACTTTGAAACATGATGCCTCCTTATGCGATAACGGCAAGTAAGTCGTCGGTGTTGACGCTTGCGCCCTTTGACGCGACGAAAGTAATAACGCCGTCTGCGGGTGCCACGATTTCGTTTTCCATTTTCATTGCTTCAAGGATAAGTACGGTCTGACCTTTCTTGACAGCCGCTCCGTTTGTCGCTTTGAAGTCGATGACCGTGCCGGGCATCGGGGCTTTCAGCTGAGTGCCGCCTGCGGGAGCCGCGACGGAAACGGGCGCGGGAGTCGCTTTTACTTCTGCCTTTTCGGGAGCGGGTGCGGCGACGGGAGCCACTGCGGGCGCGGGCGCTGCCGCCACGGGGACGACGGGTGCGGGCGCGAAACCGCCTGCGACTTCTTCGACTTCGACCTCGTAAGCCTGACCGTTAACTTTTATATTGAACTTTCTCATATTATTACCTCCGATAACTTAACTTTTTGATATTTCTGACGATAAATTTCTGGTTTGAACCCTCGCATTCTTCGCCCATACAGGCAGAGATTGCCGCGGTGATTGCCGCAACGACTTCGGGTGAAACGCCCTGAAATTGCGTTTCGGTTTTCGCGCCCGGCGTAACGGTTGTTTCGGGTTTAGGCTCATTTTTCTGCATTTTATTTTTGAACAATTCTTTAAGATTTTTGCGCTCTTTTTTGGGTTTTTCACCCGATTTTCGCATTATTCTTTCCATAATTGTAAGAACGATGACAATAAGCGCAAGCAATCCGAACACGATAAGAATACCCATAAGGGTGAGTTTACCGCCGATTGCCATCTTTTCGGAAAGTTCCGACGAAAGTGCCGCTATGAACATAAATCACCTCACAAAAGCATTGAAAGCGCGCTTGCGACGTAAGGCTTGACCTCGCGTGCGTCGATGACGGCGTCGATGTATCCGTCCTTTGCCGCCTTGAAGGGATTGCCCTCGGCAAATGTGTATTTCGCTTTCAGTTCTTCCTTGTCTTTTTGCGGATTGTCCGACAACTTTTCGTCATAGAAGTTGACCGCCTGATCGGACGACAAAGGCGCAATCGTCGCGTCCGAAAAAGCAATCGTGTAATTGAATCCGATTTCTTTTGCGGCAAGCAGTGCGTACGCGCCGCCGATTGCGTTTTTGATAACCGCGATTTTGGGGTTTTCGGAAAGAGCCATTGCCGTATATGCCTCGGCTGCGATTTTCGCAACGCCCTTTTCTTCGCATTTAAGGCGTGCCGCGAAACCGTCCGAATCCACGACGCTGACAAGCGGAATGTTGTATGCGTCAAGAAGATTTACGAATCTTTTGATTTTTCTGAAATCCTTGCAGGTAAGTTCGCCCTCGACGGACAAAACGCCCACGGGTGTGCCGTCTGCGTATGCAAAGTAGGTTTTCGTCGCCGCCTCGTCACACGATATTTCAAGTGCGGAGCCGTTGTCGCAAATCGCGCCGACCGCGTCCGAAACGCTTTCGACCTTTTTCGCGACCTTGTTGGGGTTGTCGGCGATTTTGCTTTCGCCCGACAGGAACGTCAGCACGCTTGCAATCTGGTTTTTAAGAGTTGCGACGTCGGCGTATTCAAGTGCCGCAACGCCCGATTTTTCCGCCGCGTCTTTTCCGAGATACTTTTTCGCGTCTGACGGATTTTTCCCGTCTTTTGCAAGGACTGCGGAAGGTGCGGCAAGCGAAGCGTATCCGTCCGTGCCGAAAATAACGACGTCCGCAACGTTTGCAAACACGTCCATAAGCCCCGTTGCCGCGCCGCGGATAACCGCAACGTGCGGGACCTCGTTTTTCATACTTGCGGCAAGGCGAATGATTTTCGCATAACCTTCAAGGACTTTTGCGCCCTCGTCAAGCCTTGCGCCCGCGCTGTCGATAACCGACACGAAAGGCACTCCGTTTTTGACGGCGGCGTCCATGACGTTTTTGATTTTGGTTGCTTGCGCGCTTGAAAAACTGCCACGCATCGCCTCAAAATTCTGGACAAATAAATAAACGGGAATGCCAAAAACAGTAGCATATCCCGTTATGATACCTTCGCCCAGAGCTTCGACGCCGTCTTCAAAAGTCGTACCCGACGTAAACGCGCCGGTTTCCACAAACGATTTGTCGTCCGTCAATTCGGAAAGAAAACCCAATGCGGATTTCCTTGCCTCGTCGAGTTTCGACAGATTTTCGTTAAGTCTTTTAATGGTGTCCATAATTCCTCCGGAAACTATTTCTTCATTATAAATTATACCCGTTTGTCAATGCTTTGGCAAACGAAAAATCGAATTATTATTTTCTTATATTAAAAACTTGAAAAACCTTGTTAAAGGTTCTTCAAGTAGTTGATTTCTTTGTCGGTAAGATACCTTGACGCGCCCCTGCCGAGCCCGCCGAGCCTTAAATCGCCGATGGCAACGCGTTTAAGAAAAATGACCTCTTTTCCGATTGCCTCGAACATTCTGCGGATTTCCCTGTTTTTCCCCTCGAAAATGGTGACGTCGTAGGAATAAATATTCCCCTCGATTCCTTTAAGTTTCACCTTTGCGCGCGCCGTCGTCTGACCGTCGTCGAGAGTAACGCCTTTGCGGAGTTTTGCAAGGTCGGCTTGCGGAATGTCGCCCTCGACTTTCACAAGATATGACTTCGGAATTTCGTTGCTCGGGTGCGTGAGATATTGTGCCAGCGCGCCGTCGTTTGTGAGAATAAGCAGCCCTTCGCTGTCGTAGTCGAGCCTGCCGACGGTGAACAGTCGCTTGTCGACGTTTACGTAATCGAAAACGGTTTTCCTGTTAAATTCGTCGCTTGCGGTGCAAACGCAGCCCTTCGGCTTGTACAGCATAAGATAGGTATATTTGTTGACGAGCGTGATTTTTCTGCCGTCGACGGTAACGGTGTCGTTGTCTTCGTTGACTTCGAAGCCGAGCGTCGTTACGGTTTTATTATTGACTTTCACGCGGCCTTCTTCGACAAGTTTGTCCGCGCCGCGACGGGACGTAACGCCCGAGCCCGCAATATATTTATTGATGCGCATATAACAATTCCTTAATATTTAATATGTTTATTATATAAAAATTATTAAATAAAGGCAAGTGTTATATCAAGATACGACAAACAATTATTGCGCCGAAAACGCTTCGTTCAATAGATTTTCGGACACATTCCACATATCGTTTACGTTCAGGACGACGACGGCAAAACTTTTTCCGTCTTTTTCCGCCGCACTCACCAGACATCTTCCGGATTTTTTCGTATATCCGGTTTTCACGCCGATTGCGCCGTCGTAATTCCACAGCATTTTGTTTTTGTTTTTGAAACACCTTGAAACTTCGCCGCTCGTATCGTGGTATTTTGTCGAAACAATGGTACGAAACACGTCGTTTTTCATTGCGTACGCGGTGATTTTCGCAAGGTCGTCGGCGGTCGAATAATGTTTTTCGTCGTCAAGTCCGTGCGGATTTGCAAAACTGCTGTTGATTGCGCCCGCCTTTTTTGCGACTTCGTTCATTTTTGCGACGAACTTTTCAACGCTTCCCGACGTTTTTATCGCAAGCGCGACCGCGCAGTCGTTGCCGCTTCTTAGCATCAGTCCGTACAATAAATCGCGATACGAGATTCTTTCGCCGGGGCAAAGATACACGCTGCTGCCTTCGATACCGACGGCGGCGGACGGCACGAATATTTCTTCGTCAAGGTCAAAAACCTCCTCGATTACGGTGATTGCACTCAATATTTTCGTCGTGCTTGCAATGGGTAGTTTTGCTTGTCCGTTGCTGCTTTTTATGATTTTTCCGCTTCTTAAATCAATGACGGCGTACGCGCTTGTTTGCCTTGCACGAGAAACATTATTTTCAGGCGTTTTGCACGAATTTACAAAAATAACCGTCAAAACAAACAAAATCGCAAAAATTATTTTTACTTTCTTACGGTGTCCGCAACCGTTTTCAAAAGGTTTATCCATTTGTCCTCCGTATAGTTTTTATCGACGCCGACGTACGTCGTTTTTTCGCCGGCAATCAAAATTCCCACGGGCGTCACGCTCATTCCGAATCCGCCTGCGTCGACGTCCGACGCTTTCTTATCGTTTTTCAGAGCGTTGCTTTGTCCGCCGACGTACCCGACGCTGACTTTCGACAGCGGTATCACCGTAGTTTTTTCGTCGATGACGACGGGCTTTCCGACGACTTCCGAAAAGTCGAAATTGTTTTTGATTTTCTCAATGTCCATATATCACTCCTTTGAAAAGAGAAACCCGCGCTTTTACGTCGAAATACGCGTTCGTTTTCCCTTGTTTTCCATTTATTATTTTCACGTTTGCGTTTTTGATATTAAGGGCGTTTACCACACCTTTAAGCATCGCCGTAATAAATTCGTCGCCGTCCGAATTTATCATAAGCGTGATTTTCTTAATCGCAATAAGTTTTCTGAGATTTAGGTTTTTATGCGATTTTTTTGGTTTTCTGTCAAAATTTTGTCCGTTTATTGTAATTTCAAATATACCGTTTACCTTTTGGACGATAATCTTGAACGCCTTAACGCCGTAAACTTTCACGACGAAAATCATACATTCTCGGTCAACGGACAAATATCCCGAAACGTTCATCGCAATCGCGAAAAACGATACGAAAACGCAAAGACACAATAAAAAAAACACCATACGCTTATTTTGTGCGTACGGTGCGTTTTTATGAGAAATATTATTATTTGTATTCTTCGTATTCTTCGTCTTTCAAAAAGTCGGGAACGTCGTTGAAGTCATCGTCCATATCGTCGAAATCGTCGTTGTTTTCGGGCTCGATTTGCGTCTCGTCCGCGGCGATATCTTTTGCCGAAAACTCCGGCACTGCGCCGCCAACTTCGATAAAGTCGGGCTGATCGACGTTAAGTTCCTTTTCAAAATACAGCCCGTCGCGAGCGGTGTCGCGGAAGTTTTTGTCCAGAATCGAGATTCTGTCAAGGACTTCGTTGTAATCGGGCAGGTTTCCGAGGTCTTCCAGCTGGAATTTCCTTAAAAACTCGTCGGTCGTGCCGAAAAGGAACGGGCGTCCGACGGCGTCTTTTCTGCCCTTGACCTCGATAAGATTGACTTTCATCAGAACGCTCAAAGCGTAATCGGGATCTTTGCCGCCCTTTATATCTTCGATTTCCTGACGGGTAACGGGCTGTTTGTATGCGATTATCGACAAAACTTCCAACAAACTTTGCGACAAAGCCTTTTCGCGGATGGGCGTCAGCACTTCGACAAGCGTGTCGCCGTAGCGCGGATTTGACGTGAATTGCAGTTTGTCGTTGAAACTTGCAAGAACTATGCCGCTGTCGCCGCCGTACTTGACTTTCAGTTCCTCGACGATTTTATTAAGTTCACGCGTGGTAAGGCTCGGGATACGTTCGATAATATCCTTTTTGGAAACGGGCTCGCCCGAGGCGAAAATCAACGCTTCGATTGTTTCCTTAATATTGTCCATCTAATTTTTCCTCCGAATTTACAAGCGGCGTTTCGACGCCTTCCTTGACGGTGATTTCGATATCTTTGAATTTTTCTTCCTGATGCGCGGAAATTTGTTGTTTTTTCATAAGTTCCAGCGTGGCAAGGAAAGTATTTATCGCGTCGATTTTGTTGAAGTCCTTTTCGATAAGGCTGAAATACGACGTCTTTTTTTGTTCAATTAACACCTCGCAGATATGGTGCATGCGGTTGTCGATGGAAAACCTTTCTTTCTGAATGGTCTTCGGTTCAAGTCTTAATTCCTGCTGGACGGCGCGGTACGTCATTTTTGCGTAGGCGTCGATGAGTTTGTCAAGGTCAAAGTCTTTGATTGCAAGGCGATAATCGTCTTCCGAAAACACGGGTTCCCTGAAAAAGCGGTTTATGGTTTCCAGCCCTTGCAGTTTTTCCGCCTGCATTTTGAACATTTTCAGTTCTTCGAGGCGGCGGTACAGGTCGCGCTCCGGCAGGTCGTCGGGAGTTTCGTCGACGTTTTCCGTGGGGATAAGCAGTTTCGACTTGATTTCGATAAGTTCGGCAGCCATTGTGATAAACTCGCCGGCGTAGTCGATTTCTTCTTCCGTCCAGTCTTCGATAGGTCCGATTATGTCAAGGTACTGCTGCGTGATGTCGCTGACGAAAATGTCTTCGATTTCGATTTTGTTGCGCCTGACGAGATATAATAAAAGATCCAGCGGCCCGTCGTAAATACTCAGGTCGTAGCGGTACTTCTTCTTGTCGTAAATATCCTCGTCGTCGCCCATAAGGACGTTTTCGACGGCAACCGTTTTTCCGTCGATTTTCTTAAAATATTCTTCGTCCTTTTTCGAAAACTTTTTAATATCCATCAGAATGATCCCAAAACTTTGAATATAAGATTGTAAATTGCGTTCAGAAACAGGCTGAACATATTGTACTTGTCGGGAATGAACGATATCGCGATAAGCACGACGATAAGCGGCCAACTGCCGTATCTGTACATGAACTTCACGTATTTGTTCGTGGGGCCGGCAAGCGCTTCCACCACGCGGAATCCGTCAAGCGGGAAAACGGGAAGTATGTTGAAAAGCATCAGCGAGCAGTTGAGAATTATCCCGTATATCAGGAAATACGCGACGATAAAATACAAAACCTCGCCGAAAACCGACGCGTAAACGGCGTCCTCCGGGATAAGGTTGATAAGACACAAAACGCCAAAAAACACGGCGGCGGTCAGAAGATTTGCAAAAATTCCCGCAAGCGACGTGAATATCGTGTCGCGTTTTTTGTGCCCGAAATTATCGGGGTTTATGGGCACTGGCTTTGCCCAGCCGAATCCGATAAGGAAAAACAATACAAGACCGAACACGTCGAAATGCGCCATCGGGTTGAGCGTGAGCCTGCCCGCAAGTTTCGGAGTTAAGTCGCCGCATTTGACGGCAACGCGGGCGTGAGAGTACTCGTGAATCACGATTGCGAACATTGCCGCAAGCGCGTATGCCACGATAAGTATGAATTTGTCCCGCGCCGAGTTCGACGAAGTTAAGATGCTGAAAATCATATTTTTAATACCTATTGTGTTATTGTCGTTCAACGACACAATATATTGTACATATTATAACTTAAAATTAAGTATAAAGTCAATAAAAAACCTTCTTCACAACACGGGAAGAAGGCTTATATAAAGGTTTTTTTTACCAATTTGAAAGGATACGTCGTATCGCGTCGAAGAAGTTTTCCTTGTCGACGTTGTCCGCGGCTTTGAGTTCTACGGTTTTTATGACGACTCCGTTCTTCACTATTTTGGCGTTCCCCACGACGTCGCCGCGTTTTACGGGGGCTTTTACGCTGTCTGAAAGTTCGTAAACGATTTCGACGTTATCGTCGCCCGCGCGCTTTTTGAAAACCGACACGTTTTCGTCGGCATACACTTCGACTTCCGATTGCTTGCCTTTTTCGACCTTGACGGTTTTGCCGATATTTTCGCCCTTTCTTACGACGACTTCGTTTTCGTACGCCTTAAAGGAATAATTGAACAAATCGCTGACGTCCTTGAAACGCTGTTTTCCGTTTTGCTCGCCGATGACGGTTGCGATAATTCTCGTGTCGCCGCGCTTTGCGGTTGCGGACAAACAGAACAACGCCTCGGTCGTATAGCCCGTCTTGCCGCCGTCGCAGCCCTGATAAAACTTCACGAGTTTATTCGTATTCGTCATTGTGGTTTTGCGCCCGTCGGGGTGAACGTAGTCTTCCAGCCAGATTTTTGAAAACTCGAAATATTCGTCGTTCGACAAAAGATTTTTCAGCATATACGACACGTCTTTTGCCGACGAATATGCGTTAAGCGCGGGCAATCCCGTCGCGTTCACGAAATTCGTGTTTGAAAGTCCGAGTTTTTCCGCCTTGTCGTTCATGCGCTTCACAAAAGCTTCTTCGCTCCCCGACGCCGCCTCAGATAGTGCCACCGCCGCGTCGTTTGCGGAGGCAATAACGACCGCTTTCAACAAGTTCCTTATCGTGTGCGTGCTGTTTGCGTCCAGAAAAACCTGACTTCCGCCCATTCCCGCGGCTTTTTCGGACACGGTAATTTCGTCTGAAAGGTTGAGTTTTCCCGCCTTAACGTCGTCCAGGATAATCGACGCCGTCATTATTTTCGTCATACTTGCGATAGGCAGTTTTTCGTTTTCGTTTTTTGCGTAAACGACCGTGCCCGTGTCAAAGTCCAGAACGTACGCGGACTTTGCGGCGCAACTTATTTCGTCGCTTTGTTCGTTTTTTGCGTTTGCAACGCCGACCGCCGAAAACGACGTCGTTAAAACGGCGGCAAACGAAAACGCGGTAAGCATTTTAAGGATTTTTCTTTTCATATTTCACCTCGCGTATAGCGTAGGCAATCCTTAAATTTTTATTCCTTAAAACGCGACAAGCCTGAATATTTTTGCAAAAATCAGAAACCAAAGCGTGAAAATCACGATATTTATTGTGAAAACAATCAAAACGCACTTAATTATTGTCAAAATATTTTCCTTTGAATTTGTACTTTTAACACAGTTTGCCGAAAACGAAACGTACGGCGAAAGTTGATTTATCAAAACGTTCAAAAGCAATATCGTCACTAAAAACATCGGGATATACACGACGACAAACTGCACGATTCCCGAAAACGCGACAACCGCATACAGGTCTTTTACGATTCGTCCCGACATAAATCCGAGATACAAAAAACCCGCAAAAAACAACAGCACGACGTATTTGAAAAAAGTCGAAAACATCGCGACGATATAACACGGTAAAATTATCAGAATGGTTTTCCCGATTATGCGCCCCGTATCGACAACTTTATCCGTTTCGGGCGAGTCGTAAAATACGACGGCAAGTATCAGACCGAAAACGTACAGCAGACACGAAAAAAATATCTGCGTCTTCGACGACCTGAAAAAATCCGCGATTAAAAACGAAATACCGTGCTTTTTGTAATTCACGTTAAAAAGACTATGCGGCGAATTCAATTTTTATTCTTTGAAAGGATCGACGCCGCCGCGGTCATGATAAACTGTTTGTTGCCGGGCTTCCCCTTTTTCATATCAATTGTTTCGCCGAATTCGTTGTAAAGTGCGTCGACGTCCCCTTTAAGCCACGCGGCGGATATTGCGTTCTGCACGTCTTTTTCAACGGTATCGACGGTTTTTTTGTATTTTTTTGCGATTTCGGCATAGCCGACGTATTTAAGAGGCAATATTTCTTTGCCGCTCGTCGCAAGATAGATCAGGTCGAAAACATAGCGGTATCCGCATTTGTTCGGAATAAACCCCAATGATAAAAGATAATCGGAAATGGTTTTTTGCATACGATTACCATAAGTCCGATTACCTTGAAAAGCGTTGGATAAATTGTTAAATAAAATCTAATTTTGCAACATCCACCCGATAAACACAGCAAATCCCATCGTAGGCTCGCCGACGTAAACGTGCGTGACAGCCCCGACAAGTTTCCCGTTCTGAATTATGGGGCTTCCGCTCATGCCCTGCACGATTCCTCCGGTTTTATTAATAAGTCGCTTGTCGGTAATCGAAATTACCATCGACTTCACGTCGGGCTTACTTTGCCGCTCCGCCTTTACGATGTCGATTTCGTAATATTCGGGTTTCGAGCCCGAAATAGTCGTATAGACGTAGGCTTTCCCGGGTTTGATTTCGTCGATATTTGCGGTTTTGATTTTCTGAAAGTTTTTTTCGGCTTTCGTATATTCGCCGAAAATCCCGAATTCGTTGTTTTTCTTGATTCTGCCTACGGAATCCGACCTTGAAAACGAGCCGATAAGTTCGCCCGCCTTATCGGGCATCGATTTTTTCACGCCGTCGATATATGCGTCGAAAATACTGCCGCTTGTGAGCGCGGAAATTATTCCCGTTTCGGAATCGGCGATATGATGCCCGAGCGCACCGAATTTTCCGTTTGTCGTAACGTAGGTCAGCGTGCCGATTCCCGTGATTTTGTCGCGGACGTTCACTCCGAATCTTCTTTCGCCGTTTTTATCGACGACAAATTTCGCGCGGACTTCAAACGGTTTCCCGTCCCTTAAAAACGTAAGGATAACGTCGGCGGACGGGAGTTTATTCACGATTGTCGAAATATCTTCGGGCTTTACGACGCTTTTTCCCGCGATTTTCGTCAGCACGTCGCCGCTTCTGACGCCGCTGTCTTTCATCGGAAATTCCGCGCCGTTTGCGGTTTCGACCTTCGATATTCCCGTGACGATTACGCCGTCCGCGCCGATTTCGATGCCTAGCGGCCGACCGCCGAGATACACTTCCGTCGACGTGTCGACGGGCTTTGTCGGCATAACCGCGCCCAACGAATTAACGCTCAGAAACGCAAGAATAAGGATAATAAAAAATCGGGTACAAATCTTCTTCATACCCGATTATTGTCAGTAAAACATTGAAAACTATTCTGAAAAACGCGCTATTTCACAGTAAAATAATGTCATTTCGCGTTTTTATAGGCGTCTGCGTGTTTCTTCATTTCAACCGCATGCGGCAATGCGTGCTCGCTGTACGTGCTGCCGCCGATAAGCCTTGCGATTTCTTGAAGTTCTCCTTCTTCGTCCAACTTTTTAACGTTCGTGATCGTCTTGTCGGCGGTTTCCTTTTTTTCGATTTTGTAATGATTGTCCGCCATCGACGCAAGCTGCGGAAGGTGCGTTACCGCAATGACCTGCCGCGACACGCTTATGTTGTACAGTTTTTCGGCAACGACCTGCGCGATGTAACCGCTGATACCGGTGTCGATTTCGTCAAAAACCATAGTGTCGATGCCGTCAAGACGCGCCGTGATGTTTTTAAGAGCCAGCATAAACCTTGACATCTCGCCGCCCGATATGATTTTTTGCAAAGGTTTCAAAGGCTCGCCCTTGTTTGCGGAAATTAAAAACTCAACCTTGTCAAACCCGTTTGACGTGACGTCGTCTGCGGTTTTCCCGTCGTTTTCGTCAAAACTTACGTTGAATCTTGCCGACGGCATACCGAGTTCTTTCAGTTGTTTATTGATTTCGTCCTCAAAACTCACTGCGTATTTTCGTCTTAACGCGCTAAGTTCTTCGGCGTCGCTCAAAAGTTCCGAACGGGCTTTTTCGATTTCTTTTTCAAGTTTTGTCGCGCGCGCGTCCGCATTTATTAAAAAGTCGTATTCTTCCTCGGCGTTTTTCAAAAACTCGTTCGCGGCTTCCACCGTGCCGCCGTATTTTCTCACGACTTGTCTTACTTTTTCAAGGCGTTTCTCGACTTTTTCCAAGGAATAATCGTCAAATGACAAGTCGTCAAGGCAACTTTCAAGTTCGTCCGCGACGTCTTTCACGTCGATTTTCGCGCTTTCGAGCCTTTCTGCGATTTTCAAAAGGTTTTCGTCGAATGCCCCCGCTACGTTCAGAAGGTTTATCGCCTTATTCACCGCGCCGACAACCGAAAAGTCCGAGCCGCCGTTAAGGAGTTGATTTGCGTCCTTTGCGGCGTTCAGGATTTTTTCGGCGTTTCTGAATTTCTTTCTGTCCGAAAGAAGTTTTTCTTCTTCGCCTTCCAAAAGTTCCGCCTCTTTCAGCTCCGTAATCTGATAATTCAGCACGTCAAGTTTTCTTTCGCGGGTTGCGGCGTCGCCGATACTTTCAAACTCGTTGCACAATTCTTTGTACGAATTATACGTTTTTTGCAGTTTTTTCTTGGATTTTTCAATCTTTTCGCCACCGAAAGCGTCCAAAAGATGAACGTGAGTCGAAACTTTCAAAAGCGACTGATGCTCGTGCTGACCGTGAATATCGACAAGTTTTTCGCCGATACTTTTCAGCATTCCGAGCGTAACCTGCGCGCCGTTTATCCTGCACTCGTTTCTGTCTTTCGTCATCGCGCGCTTTAAAATCAGCACGTCGTCGGGCGTAATCCCAAGGTCTTCAAGGGACTTTTCGACGTCTTCCGACACCGACGAAAACACTGCGGACACTTCCGCCCTTTCTGCGCCGTTTCGTATAAGAGTTTTGTCCGCGCGCTCGCCCAGAACAAAGTTAAGCGAGTCGATGATTATCGACTTGCCAGCGCCCGTTTCGCCGCTTAAAATATTCAGCCCCTTTTCAAGATTCAGCGTTAAATCCTCGATAAGAGCAATGTTTTGAATATGCAACGATTCAATCATTTTCAGTCAAGCAACGATTTCAATTTTTCGACGATAGGAACGATTTTTTGCTGGTCTTTGATAACTACAAGAATCGTGTCGTCGCCCGCAACGCAGCCCATAACTTCCGGGAAATTGAGTTTATCGACAAGAGTCGCCGCCGAGTTTGCGCCGCCCGACACGGTTTTTATAACGATAAGGTGTCCGGCATAGTCGATGGAAATGACGCATTCCCTGAAAAGGTTGAGCATTTTGCCGGAACTTTTCTGTTCGGTCGACGCGGGCTGAGCGTACTTATAGGTCTTGTTGGGAGTCATGACTTTGATGAGTCCCAAATCTTTTATATCGCGCGAAACGGTTGCCTGCGTGACGAGATAACCTTCGTTTCTCAACGCTTCCGCAAGGGCTTCCTGTGTTTCGATTTCGTTTTTATTGATGATTTCGATAAGTTTAAGTTGTCTTCCTGTTCTTGCCATAATATTTCTCCGATTCGTTATTCGACGTCGTTGTGAAAGTCGTCAGCGGGGGTTGCCCAGTGCGCGAGCTTTGAAACGAGCCTTTCATAAAAGTCGTGATGACGCGCTTTGATAAAATTCACCGTAAGGTCGGCTTTTTTCACGATGACAGCCGTATCGCCCGAAACTTCCTGTTTTACGTCGCCGTCAACCATCAGAAGTCCGTCCAGACTGTTTTTCGCAAGCCTTATCGAAAACGTATGTTCGTCCGACAAAACAAGCGGTTTGTTCATAAGAGTGTGCGCGCAAATCATGCAAAGCGACACCGCATGCACGTCGGGCGACAGTATCGAGCCGCCTGCCGACATCGAATATGCCGTCGAGCCTGTCGGAGTCGCAAGACATACGCCGTCCGCTTTCGCCGCGCCCAGAATCGTGTCGCGCCCTATGAAAACCTCGATTTCGACGGGACGGGTGATATCCTTTTTATATACGATGACTTCGTTCAGGGCGTAATACGTTTTGCCGCCGTAGGCTACTTCCAGAGCGGTTCGTTTTTCAAGTTCGTACCCGCCTGAAAGCACTTTGTCGATTTCTTTGTCAAAGTCTTCGGGTTCGGTATCGGCAAGAAAACCGCACTGTCCGCGGTTTACGGCAAAAATCGGCGTTTCGAGCCCCGCTTCGGTAATCCCTTCCGCCGCGCGCAAAACCGTGCCGTCCCCGCCCACGACGATGACGACGTCCGCGTCGCTTACAACGTCCGAAAACTTGTTGTACGACATGCCGACAAATCCGCTTTCGCGATAGGACGCAAGCGAATACGTTGCTTTTTTGTTATCGAGAATTTTTTGGATTTGTTTTACGACGGAAATATCGGCGTCGCGGTCAAACCCCGAATAAATGATAAAATGCATAAACCCTAAACCTTCTTTAAGTAATATCCATTATACGGAATAAAAACAAAAAAGTCTATTCGTTTATGCAATTATTATAAGTTTTTTATGAAACTTAAATCGACGCTTTTAACGGGGCGCGATACAAATGCGGTTTTTTTGAAATAAATAAGATATTCGACGTTTTTGTTTTTGAAGTTGTCGGGGACGGTCGTTATTTCTTCTGCCGAAAAACCGAGTTCCCTCGCGAAATTCAGAATATCGTTTACGACTTTCATTCTGTCGACGGGGTTTACGACGATTCCGCTTTTTCCGAGTTTTTTCCCTACTTCGAATTGCGGTTTCACCAGAACGACAGCCTGTCCGTCGTCTTTCAGCAGATTGAAACAAGCGGGAAGCACGAGTTTCAAGGAAATGAAACTTACGTCGATTGTCAGAAAATCCTTTTTGCCGTTTACGTCGGAAACCGTAATATCCCTTGCGTTCAGAAAGTCTTTCACGACGACTTTTTTGTTTTTCAAAAGGTTTTCGTTCAGCTGGGTTTGTCCCACGTCGACGGCATAAACGACTTTCGCGCCGTGTTTCAGCATGCAATCGGTGAACCCGCCGTTCGACGCGCCGATATCGACGCATTCCAGATTTTCAACGTCGATATTAAACTCCTCTATCGCCTTTTGAAGTTTATCTCCGCCAAGGCTTTCAAACTCGTCGTTTTGAAAAACTTCGACTTCGTCGTCGTCCGAAACGTCGTACGACGGCTTTTTCTGCGTTACATTATTTACGTTGACTTTGCCCTTTTTTATCAGATTTTCGGCAAAACTTCGTGATTTTAAGTTGAATTTTTGTAAAATAAATAAATCAAGGCGCATTGTCGTATCCTTATTTTTTGCGCGGATTTTCGTTTCTTTTTTTCTTTCGTTTTTCGGGCAAAAGTTCCGAAAGTACCTTTGAAAACATAATGACGAGTTCCGTAGATTTCGTAATCGACAGGTTTTTGAGAGCGGCTTTTCCGCCGACGATTATCGCCGAAATTATCGCACTGACCGCCACCGCGACGAGTTTTCCCGTTACCGTATCAAGCCCTTTCGTTACACTTGCCGTGATCACGACGGTGCATGCGCCCGACAATATTCCGAAGATATCGCCGATAACGTCGTTGCAGACGTTCGACACGATATCCGCGTTTTCGACAATGTATATCGCGATTTTTTCGCTGCGCCCGCAATGTTTTGAAAGGCGTTTGACTTCCGTTTCGTCGGCGGTCGCGGCGGCAATTCCGATTCCGTCAAAAACGACGTTGCCGACAATCAGGAACAATAACAGCACAACAATTACGATAAGATTCCCGTTCGACTCCGTCGATTCGGCGACAAAACTGAAAAAAGCCGACGTAAAAAACGTAATAAGCGTCGCTTTCAACGCCCAGTGCGAATTTTTGACGCGCCCTTTTCGTTTCAGAAGTCGTACTTTGTTGTCGTCGCCATGCTTTTCCACAAAAGTAATTATGACGGCGGACGACGTAATATGATTATTCGGGCTTAAATTCCTCGCAAAGATTGTTAAGTTCGTCGGTCAGAAGCTGGATTTTCCCTTTCGATTCGTTCAGAAATTTCAGACATTCCTTTGAAAGTTCGATGCCGCTGTTGAAAAGCGCGATGCTTTCTTCCAGGCTTACGTTCTGACCTTCCAATTTTTTCACGATTTCTTCAAGTTTCGAGTATGCGGTTTCAAAATTCATACGTTCTCCTTCTCGACGCCGGTAACGGTCGCAAAAATTCGTCCGTCCGCGCCTTTTAATGAAATATCGTCGCCCGTTTTCACGTTTTCGACGCTTAAAACGGGTAAATTATCGCTGTAAACCCTGAAATATCCGCTTTTTAATATTCTTGTCGGATTAAGGTTGTCAAGCGAGTTTATGGATTTGTTTATCTGGTATTCTTTGGTTTTGATAATCGTGTTTTCGGCGTTTTTCATGCGATTGAGCAAAAGTTTAAGCCTTGCAAAATCGTCGCGATACAGTTTTTCCATGCCGCTGCCGACCTTCTGCGCCAGAAGTTTCGTGCGGTTTTCGGCGTTTTCAAGGTGTTTTACCGTCGCAAATTTTCCGCGCGACAAAAAGTCGAAAACGTTCTTTTTGTATTCCCGCACGTCGTATGCGATAAGTTCCGCCGCGGCTGTCGGAGTCGCGCTTCTTGCGTCGGCTGCAAAATCGCAAAGCGAAAAGTCGGTTTCGTGTCCGATTGCGGAAATAATCGGCGTTTTCATATCGTAAACCGCGCGCACGACTTTTTCGTCGTAAAACGGCATAAGGTCTTCAAGGCTGCCGCCCCCGCGCGCAAGTATGCAACAATCGTAGCCCAACTTGTCGACGGCGTAAAGCGCGGACGTAATTTCCCGCGCGGCAAACTCGCCCTGAACTTTCACGTCTTTCACAACGATGTCGATATTGTCGTTGTATTTTCTTATCGTCCTGCAAATATCGCGGATAACCGCGCCCGATTTGCTTGTGACGACGATAACGTTTTTCGGAAATTTCGGAATTGGTTTTTTATGCGCGGCGTCAAATATACCCTCGTCTGCGAGTTTCTTTTTCAACTCCTCGATTTTCTGATACAAAAGCCCGATGCCCTGCGGCTCGATCTGACTTACGATAAACGAAAACCTGCCGCCCTGAACGTAATAATCGGGGGAACCTATGACGATGACTTTTTCGCCTTCTTTCGGCACGTAGGTTTTTTTGTAATTGAAACAACTGCAAGGGAGTATCGCGCCGCTGTCTTTCAAGGAAAAGTACGAGTGCGCTCCCGACGCGCGGAAGCCTGAAATCTCGCCGACAATCGCGATGTTTTTCAGCATTTCTTCCGCCTGAAAAATCCTTTTTATGACGGTGCAAAACTCCGTTACCGTCACTAATTGTCTTTCGTTCATACGGGATACTCCAACATGACTTTTCCGAATTTTTGTTTTCGGAAGTCGTCGATAATCGCGCGCGCCGTACGTTCGTAATCGTAATCGCCGCCGCGCAAAACGAAACCGCGTTTTACCGCAATTTCTTCAAAAATTTGTATATTTTCGGCGTTTTCGGAAGAAATTTTGTATCTTTCCGTCAATGCGCCGCTTTTATTCGTTTTCAAAAAATCGATAAGATTTATCGCCACTTCGTTAATATCCAGCACGTCGTCTTTGATGCTGCCGATGAACGCAAGATGCATTGCGGCGTTCTGGTCGTCGAGTTTCGGCCACAGAGTGCCCGGCGTATCCAGCATATCGACGCCCTTTTGCACGCTCAGCCATTGCTTCGATTTCGTGACGCCGGGACGGTCGCCCGTTATCGTGCGTTTGCCGCCGCAAAGACTGTTGATAAGCGTCGATTTTCCGCTGTTCGGGATACCGATGACCATCGCTCTCACGGGGGTGTTCACGCCCTTTTCGCGATAACGTTTGATTTTGTCGTCTAACACGCACAACAACTTTTTCAGGATTTTTGCGTTGTCTTTCCCGTTCGCGCTGTTGCTTGTGACGTAGGCAAAGCCTTTTTCGTCAAAGTACGCGCACCATTTTTTAAGGTCGGATTCTTCGACAAGGTCGGCTTTGTTCAGAACGTACACTATTGGTTTGTTTTTGATAACGTCCGAAAACGACGGATTTATGCACGCCGAAACCGCGCGGCTGTCCAAAACGTAAATGACCGCGTCGACGATTTTGATATTCTCTTCGATAAGGCGCATGGCTTTCGTCATGTGCCCCGGGAACCAGTTAATCTGCATCGTTTTTCGTCAATAAATCGGGACGAACCCGTTTTGTGATTTCAAGCGCCTGTTCGTAGCGCCATTTTCTTACTTTTTCGTGGTCGCCGGACGTCAGAACCTCGGGGACTTCCATTCCCATGAAGTTTTGCGGGCGGGTGTACTGCGGATATTCCAGAAGATTTTCGGAAAAACTTTCTTCCGTCGTGGATTCGGAACTTCCCAACACCCCGGGAATGTACCTTACGACGGCGTTAATAAGCACAAGCGCGGGCAATTCCCCGCTTGTGAGAACGTAGTCGCCGATTGAAATTTCCATGTCGATATCGAGGTCGATAACACGTTGATCGACGCCCTCGTAACTTCCGCAAAGAATGACGATATGTCCTTCCTTCGACAATTCCTCAACGAGTTTTTGGGTAAGCGGCACGCCGCGCGGCGACATATAAATACGTTTCGCCTTGTGCAAAGGATCGACGCTTTGAATAGCGTCGTGCACGGGCTGCGGCGTCATAATCATACCCGCGCCCCCGCCGAAACTGTAATCGTCGGTTTTGTGATGCTTATCCTTTGAAAAATCGCGGATTTGCGTCAGATTTACCCTGAAAAGGTTATTGTCGATTGCTTTTTTCAGAATGCCGCTGTCGAGTGCCGAAAAAACTTCGGGAAACAGCGTGACGACGTCATACTTGTTCAACTGCGACCTCCTTGAATCGTTTTCCGTCCAAAGTTATGGTTTTTTTGTCGATATCGACGTTTTTGATCAGGTCTTTCAGCGCGGGAAACATCGTTTCGTTTTTGCCGTCGGACACAACATAAACGTCGACGGCGGCGTTTTGCATAACGTCGGTGAGCGTGCCGATTTCCTTGTCGTCCACAAAAACCTTTGAGCCGAGAATATCCACGATAAACCAGGTGTTTTCGGGAAGTTTCACAGCGTCTTCACGCGCTACGGACACATATTCGTTTTGCAAAAGTTCCGCGTCGTTTCTCGTATCCACGCCTTTGAACTTCACGTACGCGTAATCGTTTTGCACGCGCGAAGATTCAACCGTCATTTCCTGACCTTTGACGGTTGCTTTTTTCAACTTATTAAAACGCAGGACATCGTCGGTGATGGGTATGATTTTTACCTCGCCTTTAATGCCCTGTGCTTTTACGATTTTTCCGATAATCAACATTGATTATTCCTGCGCTTTATCTTCCGTTTCGTTATCGCCGTCTTTCTCGACGATGGAAACGGTGTAAAACTTGTGTTTGCCTTGCTTGCCGGACGCCGCTTTCACGATCGTGCGAATTGACTTTGCGATACGGCCTTGTTTTCCGATAACTTTTCCGATATCGTCTTTCGATGCGGAAATAACAATTTCGGTGGGCTTGTCATCGGCATACTCGACCGTGACGTCAGCGTCGCCGGTCAGCGTATCGACGATATATTTCACCAAATCTTTCATAGTTTATTACTTTTCGATGATGCCGTTTGCCTTGAACAGGTTGCGAACGGTTTCAGTGGGTTGCGCGCCGTTGTTGAGCCATTTTTTCGCGATTTCGGCGTCGATGTTTACGAGAGCGGGTTCTTTCGTCGGATCATAGTAACCGATTTGTTCGATATACATTCCGTCACGTGCTTTTCTGCTGTCGGTAGCGACGATGCGATAAAAAGGTGCCTTCTTTGCGCCCATTCTGGTTAATCTGATTTTTACAGCCATTGTTTAATCCTCCAATGTAAATTGTTATAAATTTTGATGTTTTATATAATACTTTTGATATTATCCGATGTTAAAACGGGAATTCATACCGATGTTAAAACGGGAATTTCATGCCGCGCATGCCGTTTTTCGAAACGCGACGCATCATTTCCTTGCTCATATCGAATTGCTTCAACAGTTGGTTCACGTCCTGAATGGAAGTGCCGCTGCCCGCCGCGATTCTTTTGCGCCTGGACGCCTTGATAATGTCCGGATTGTTGCGTTCTTCCGGCGTCATCGAAAGGATAATCGCTTTCGTTTTAATGATTTTGCTTTCGTCGATATCGTCTTCGTTGACCTTTCCGCCAAGCCCCGGCACCATCGACATAAGTTTCCCGATGCCGCCCATCTTCTTCACGCTTTCAAGCTGATTCAGGTAATCTTGCAGAGTGAAAGAGTTGGTCTTCATCTTCTTTTGAAGTTTCAACGCTTCTTCTTCCGAAAACGCTTCCTGTGCCTTTTCGATAAGCGTCAGAACGTCGCCCATTCCAAGGATTCGGCTTGCCATACGGTCGGGATAGAACGGCTCGATATCTTCCATCTTTTCGCCGCTGCCGACGAATTTTATGGGTTTGCCCGTCACCGCTTTTATCGAAAGCGCCGCGCCGCCGCGAGTATCGCCGTCGAGTTTCGTGATGATGACGCCCGTGATGTCGAGTTTTTGGTTGAAAGTTTCCGCAACGTTGACGGCGTCTTGTCCCGTCATGCTGTCGACGACAAGAAGAATTTCGTCGGGTTTTACTTCCGCTTTGATTTTTTGCAGTTCTTCCATCAACTGTTCGTCGATATGAAGTCGTCCCGCCGTATCGATGATAAGGACGTCCGTGCCTTGCCTTTTCGCCTCGTCCAAAGCGTCTTTCGCGATCTTTACGGGGTTGATTTGCCCTTCTTCGAAAACGGGAACGTTGACTTTCCCGCCGACGACCTGCAACTGCTTTATTGCCGCGGGACGATATACGTCGCACGCCGCAAGCATGACTTTTTTGTTTTGTTTTTTCAGCATCCCCGCAAGTTTTCCGCACATTGTGGTTTTGCCCGCGCCTTGAAGACCGCACATCATAATGATTGTCGGGGGTCTGTCCGCCACCGCAAGTTTGCTGTGCGTACTGCCCATAAGCGCGATAAGTTCGTCATTGACGATTTTTATAACTTGTTGCGTGCTGTTAAGACCTTTCAGGATATCTTCGCCCGAGGCTTTTTCGGACACTCTGTTGATAAAATCCCTTACGACCTGAAAGTTTACGTCCGCTTCAAGCAGCGCGATTCGGATTTCACGCATTGCCTGCTTGATTTCAAGGTCGGTCAATTTGCCTTTTTCACGCATTTTCGAAAAAACGTGATTCAGCTTTTCCGACAAACTGTCAAATGCCATATTACTCCTCCAAAAGCGCGACGGCGTCGTCAAGACGCTCAATCGCAGCGTCGACTTTACCCTTCTTCGCGTCTTCCTTTGCCGCGTTTATAGCGTCCAGAATGCAGGAAGACCTTTCGATAAGGCGAAGTTTTTTGTCGACGTCTTTCAGCGTTTTCACGCTTCTCACAAGCACGTCTCTTACAGCCTGTCGCGAAACGTCAAGGTCGGACGCGATTTCAAACAATGAAATGTCGCAGTCGTAATACTGGCGCATAATCTCCGCCTGATGCGACGTAAGCAGTGCGCCGTAAACCCTCAGTAGTTCGCTGACGTTAAGTTTTTCGTCGATATCAATCATAAAAAACAACTGTAAAGGCTTTTACCTTTACAGTCATTATAACAAATATAATTATATTGTCAATCGTTTATCGTCAGTTTTCAAAAATAGCGTCGACGAATTCTTCGGGATCGAACGGAAGAAGGTCGTCGATTTTTTCTCCGACGCCGACGAATACCACGGGAATTTCCTGTTCCGCGGAAATCGCCATTACGACGCCGCCTTTTGCCGTGCCGTCGAGTTTCGTTAAGATTATGCCGTCGATGTCGATTGCTTCCGAGAAAATCTCGACCTGCGACAATGCGTTTTGTCCCGTCGTCGCGTCAAGCACGATATAGCTGCGATAATCGGCGTTCGGCAGTTCCCTGATGATGACCTTGTGGATTTTTTTGAGTTCGTCCATAAGGTTTTTCTTGTTGTGAAGACGTCCTGCGGTATCCACGAGAATAACGTCGTCGCCCCTGGCTTTTGCCGACGAAATCGCGTCAAACACAACGCTTGCGGGGTCGCTGCCTTCCTTATGTTTGATGATTCTGACGTTCGCGCGATCCGCCCATACTTCAAGTTGATCGGACGCCGCCGCCCTGAACGTGTCCGCGGCAGCCACAACGACGCTTTTCCCGATTGATTTGAAATAGTTTGCAAGTTTGCCGATTGCCGTCGTTTTTCCGACGCCGTTCACGCCTGCAAGCAAGATGACCAAAGGATAGTCATAGTCGGGAATGTCGTAACTGATGCTGTCGACCATTATACGTTTCAAAAGGTTTTTCGCCTTTTCGGTATCGGTGATTTTTTCGCGATAGACCTCGTCCTTGAACTCGTCAAGAATCTGTTCGGTTGCGGTCACGCCCATATCGGCGGTGAGCATCGCTTCTTCAAGTTCCTCATAAAAGTCGTCGTCGAGAGCGCGTCCCGAAAACGCCGCGAAAATCTTTTTGCCGATATTGTCTTTCGTCTTTTTAAGACCTTCTTTAAGTTTGCTGAAAAATCCCATATTATCAGTTCTCCTTCGTTGCGTACTTCAACGCTTCGGACAAGTTGACCGACAAAAGCGTCGATACGCCGCGCTCTTCCATGGATACGCCGAAAATGTTGTCCGCGATTTCCATCGTCGGTTTTCTGTGCGAAATGATGATGAATTGCGTGCGTTCCGAAAAATGTTTCAGATACTTTGCAAGCAACCCTGCGTTCGCGTCGTCCAAAGCGGTGTCGATTTCGTCCAACACGCAGAACGGCATCGGACGCATCTTGATAATCGCAAACAAAATAGCGATTGCGATAAGCGTTTGCTCGCCGCCCGAATAGGACGAAATGTTGAGCATGCGTTTTCCCGGGGGTTGCGCGTAGATTTCGATGCCCGATTCCAGCGGATTTCCGTTGGGATTTTCCACGATTTCCAGCTTCGCGCGACCACCGCCGAACAACGCCGTGAACGTTTCTTTGAAGTTTTCGTTGATTTCGTTGAAAGCGTCGGTGAATCTCGTCGTCATCTCGGTCGTCAGATCTTCGATGATTTTGATAAGGTCGGCTTTGCCTTTTTCGATGTCTTCGCATTGCGCCTTTTCGTTTTCAAAGCGTTCCGACACTTCCTTATATTCTTCGATCGCGTGCGGGTTGACGTCGCCCAAAGCGTTAATCGACTTTTTCAGGCGGCTGATATTCTGTTGCGCGTCCTTGATTTCAAATTCTTCGTTTTTGAATTCAAGCGCGGTCTGATAAGTCAACTCGTACTCTTCCCAGATATGCTCGTGCAGATATTTGATTTCGTTGTTGGTTTGTTCCAACCTGTTTTCTTCCTTAAAGCGTTTTTCTTTAAGGTCGTTAATCGTTTTGTTGAGCGTATCGCGCTTGCCGTCGATAACGGAAATTTCCTCGTTCGTGGACGCTTTCGTCGCCTTGAACGCGTTGAGTTTCCCCTCGATATCCTCGATTTTTCTTCTGTCGTCTTCGCTGATCGCCTTGCGTTTGCCGGCGTCTTCGATTTGTTTCAGACTTGCGCGGTTGGTCGTGAGCGACGCGGATATATCGAGGAGCAGATTGCTGATGCTCTGACATTCCTTTTTGAGTCGCGAAATGTCAAGGTCGGTCTGGTCGATATCGGTCTTGGTTTTCGTCACGTCAAGGCGCACCGACATAAGTTTGTCGTTAAGTTCCGCCTGCAACTTTTTGTTTTCGTCGGTAACGGATTTGGACTGCGCGTTTTCGGCGTCGGCGTTTTCGCGCTGAGCCTTGATGTCGCTTTCCATTTTGTCGGCAAGTTTCAACTTTTCTTCGGTGTCGCGGACGATGTCCGAAAGGCTTTGGATTTCATCGGCTTGCGCCTTGATTTCGCTTTCTGCCGACTGAATGCTTTCTTTGGATTTATTAAACTTTTCCTCGGTGACGGAAAGCTGAATTTTAAGCGCGGAGATTTCCGCCTCGGTGTCTTTTATCGTCTTTTCGGCAAGGACTTTTTCGCGTTCCGCCTCGTTGCACATTTGAACGATATTGTCAAAATCACGGCGCGCTTTGTCCAAATTCGCCTTAATTTCGGCGATTTCGCGGTCTTTTGCCAAAATATTTGCAACGTCGGGTTTCCTGCTGCCGCCCGTGATCGCACCGTGCGCGGCGATAAAGTCGCCGTCAAGCGTCACTATCTTGAACGTATAGCGATACATCTTGGAAATGCCGATTGCGGTGTCAAGGTTGTTCACGACAAGCGTGTTTCCAAGCATTCCGCGGATAACCCCTTCAAACCTGCTTTCATATTCGATAAGGTCGGCGGCAAAGCCTATGACGCCGTGTTCTTTCAGTACGCGCATCTGGTCGGCGTCGGGCTTTCTGCCCCTGATGACGTTGATGGGCTGGAAAGTAACCTGTCCGTAACCCTTGCGTTTCAAGAAGTCAATGATATATTTTGCGTCTTCTTCGTCGTTCGTGACGATGTTACGCAGCCCGTTACCGAAAGCGACGTCCATTGCGACTTCCATGCCCTCGGGCGTTCTGATGATTTCCGCGACAAGCCCCTGCGACCTTCTTTTAAGTTCCGGATTGACCTTCATATCCGACATAAGAAGTTGAATCGCGCGGCCGAAACTGTCGTAACTTTCCTTTGCCTGCACCGCAAGCATATGCTTTGTTTCAAGCGCGGTGATGCGGTTTGTGAATTTATTTTTGTCTTCGTTGAAACTTTTGAGGGTTTCGACGTTGTCAAAATACGCGTTGTTTGCCTCGTTAAGCGTCATATCCAGCGACGCGATTTTGTTTTTTGCGACGGTGATATTGCCTTCAAGCACGGAATTTGCGACGTATTCTTCGTCAAGCGACGCCTTTTTGTCCTTTAACGTGCCTTTCAAAAATTCAAGACGTTTCGCGCTCATATCGCGCTCTGCGATGTATTTTCCGAGGTTCGCCTTGATATTTCCCAGTTCTTCCGCGGTAAGCACAAGGTTTCTTTGCGAGATTTCCCTTGCTCTCTCGTCGTCGGAGAGTTTTTCGGTGACGGCGTTGTACTTTTCGGTAACGTCTTTGAGTTCCGCCTCCAACTTTTCAAGAGAGCCGGTTTTTACTTCCTTTTCGGTGACTTTATCGACAAGTTCCTTTGACTTCCCGTCAAGTTCTTCCTTTTTGATTTCTTCTTCCTGTTCCAGACGTTTGATTTCGTTGCTGACGGACAAGGCACGCTCTGCGTACAACTTACTTTCGCCCTCGGCAGTCGCAAGCCCGACGTTAAGTTTCAGAAGTTCCGCGTTCAGAACCGAAATTTCTTCGTCGATTTTTGTGATAATATCCTTATATTTCTCGTAATTAGTCTCGTTTTCCTGATATTCCTGTTCAAACTTCACGGTGTCCAAAATGATTTTTTGGAGTTTTTCCGTGATGGCGTCGACAACGGATTTGTTGTTTTCGTAACGATAAATAAAGTAATTGATTTCGGCGTCTTTAAGTTCCTGATAAAGAGCGTTGTACTTTTCGGTCGCGCGGGCTTGCTTTGCCAGCGGTTCAAGCCGAAGTTCCAGTTCGTGCAAAATGTCTTTTACGCGCGCAAGGCTTTCGTTGGCGCGGTCGAGCTTTCTTTCGGTCTCGTCCTTTTGCGCCTTGAAGTTGGCAATGCCCGCTGCTTCTTCAAAGATGCTGCGCCTGTCGATGGGTTTCGCCTGAATAATCTGCGCGACGCGACCTTGCCCGACGATGCTGTAACCTTCGCGGCCGATACCGGTGTCGTGCAAAAGCGTGATGACGTCTTTGAGGCGGCATTTCTGCTTGTTGATAAAGTATTCGCCGACGCCGCTTCTGTCGATTTTTCGTCCTAAAACCACGTCGTCCGACTCAATCGGGAAAATGCGGTTTTTGTTGTCGAAATACAAATTGACTTCGGCGTACGACAATGAACGGCGCGCTTCCGTACCCTTAAAAATAACGTCGGTCATCGACTTTCCGCGCATCGCCGAGGGGCGTTGATCGCCAAGAACCCATTTTACCGCTTCCGCAACGTTGGATTTGCCGCAGCCGTTCGGTCCGACGATGACGGTGATACCGTCCTGAAAAGTAATTTCCGTCTTGTCTGCAAAGGATTTGAACCCCTGCAATTCCATTTTTTGAAAACTCACAAAAAATCTCCTATATCTTGTGATACCTGATTATTATAACACAAAATATAGGAGATTGAAAAGTAATTTAAGTCCCTTAAATTATTTATTCGTTATCAATTTTTTGTACGCGACTTTCGCCGCCATTTGCTGGGCTTCTTTTTTGCTGCCGCCCGCGCCTTTGCCCATTTCTTCGCCGTCGATATAGACGATAAATTCAAACTTTTGTTTTTGCAGCGCGCTTTCGTCGTTCAGTGCGTCTTCGTATCTTACGGCAAGCGAGTGTTTCCCCGCAAACTCGTTGAGCATCGACTTATAATCGTAAAAATTATTGTTGTTGCATTCGCTAAGCCTGATTTTCGGTTCCAGAAATTTCAGAATGAAATTTTTTGCGTTTTTGATGCCGCCGTCCAGATATATGCTGCCGACAATCGACTCAAACAAGTCGCCCATCACCGACGAATTGCGGTTTATGCCCATTTTCGTCTCGGATTCGCCCATAATCAGAAACTCGTTAAGTCCTGTCTTTTTTATGGTTTCGGCAAGGGGTTTTTCGCTGACGATTGCCGCGCGCATACGGGTGAGTTGTCCCTCGTCAAACGACGGGTGTCGTTTCATCAACGCCTCGGCAATGACGAACGAAAGTATGCTGTCGCCCAAAAATTCAAGATTCTGATATGAACGTTTTGTACCCTTTTTTACGCCGCTATTGTGCGTAAAAGCGCGAATTAACAGGTTTTTGTCCTTAAATTTGTATCCGATGATATCTTCGACTTCCGAAAAACTTTCAAGCATTTTCAACCTCGTAATCGGAAAGCGCGTCCCTTATCGCGCCGGTAATATCGCGCCGCGCAAGGTTTGCAGCCTGCAACAGCCCGACCGTAACCGAGCGAGCCTTGGAACTTCCGTGGATTTTCACAACGACTTTATTTGCGCCCAGAAATACCGCGCCGCCCTTTTCGTTGACGTCCATAGTATGTTTCAGTTTTCTGAGTGCGGGTTTCAATAAAAGCGCGCCGATTTTCGCGCGGAGTCCGCCGGCGTTAATATTGTCTTTCAGCATTTTGAAAATGGAAAGTCCCGCGCCTTCCAGACTTTTTAATGCGATATTTCCGTTGAAGCCGTCCGCAACGACGACGTCGTATTTGCCGGAAATAATATCCCGCGCTTCCATATTGCCGAGAAAGTTCAGCCTGCTGTCTTTAAGCAACAAAAACGCCTCGTGATTGAGTTCCGAACCTTTTTTGTCTTCCGTGCCGTTTGACAAAAGCGCGACTCTTGCGTCGTTTTTTCCCGTCGTGATCTTGTAATACGCGTCCGCCATAATCGCAAAATGCAAAAGGTTTTGCGGCTTGCAGTCTACGTTCGCGCCGCAATCACACAGCACCACGCCTTCGTTATTGCCGTCAACCGTCGGAAGCAACGCCGCCATTGCGGGACGGGATATCCCTTTGATTCTTCCGATTTTCAGAAACGCGCCGGTAAGCAACGCGCCCGTCGAGCCTGCCGACACGATGCCGCCGATATCGTCGCGGTTTTTCAGCGCGTCAAAGGCTTTCACCATACTGCTTTCGGTTTTTTTGCGGATTGCGTCGGTGGGTACGTCGTCGTTCGTAACGACGTCTTGCGCGTCGATGATTTCGATGCGGTCGGAATTTCTCGTGACAAGCGTTTTCAGAACGTCTTCCTTTCCCGTAAGCACGAGAGAAAGGTCCGAGTCGTTGTCAAGTGCGTCAAGCGCGCCTTTTACTATTTCTTCCGGGGCGTTGTCGCCGCCGTAACAATCAAGTACGATTTTTGTCATAAATACCCTTGTTTTTCTTAATTTATCAATTAAAAACAGTATATCATATTCAAAATGCGTAAGCAAGCGATTTATTATATGCAAGACCTTCGCGTGCGTTTACGACGTTTTTCGACAATATTCGTTTTTCCGGTAAAAAAATAACCCTGCATATGCAGGGTCGTTTTTGTTTTTAATTAAGCGTTCAATGCTGCTTTCGCTTTTTCGCAAAGAGCGGTGAAAGCGGGCGCGTCGTTGACGGCGATGTCTGCAAGAACCTTGCGGTTAAGGTCGATACCTGCGACTTTCAAACCGTGAATGAGCGTGCTGTAAGACATATCGTTCATACGAGCGGCTGCATTGATACGAGCAATCCAAAGTTTGCGGAAATCGCGTTTTTTGGCTTTACGTCCGACGTAAGCGTAGTTTTGCGATTTCATAACAGCCTGGCGAGCTACGCGGTAAAGTTTGGACTTGCCGCCCCAGTAGCCTTTGGCTTGTTTCAAGATTTTTCTGCGTTTTTTAACGGCGTTGACGCCTCTTTTAATTCTCATATTCTATACCTCCGACTTAGTACGGCAATTGACGTTTGATGTTGTTGGCGACTTGTCCTTCAAGGTAGTAACCTTTTCTCAAATTGCGCTTTCTTTTGGTGCTTTTCTTTGTTAAGATGTGCCTTCTGCCCATTTTGCTGCTTTTAACCTTACCGGATTTGGTAACGGTAAAACGCTTGGCGACAGTAGTTCTGGTTTTTTGTTTAGGCATATTTCTGTCCTCCAATGATTATATAAAGTTATTACTTTTTGTTGTTGACGGGACTTATCGTCGTGGAGATGATACGTCCTTCGAGTTTGGCGGGTTTATCCACCTTGTAACTGCCTTCTTCCAGCATTTGCAGGAATTCGGAAACGACTTCGAAAGCGAGGTCGGAATGTTGCATTTGTCTGCCTTTTAAGCGCAAAGCAATTTTGATTTTGTTGCCTTTTGACAAAAACTTTGCGGTCTGGTTGGCTTTCGTTTTCATATCCCCGACGTCGATTGTCGCCGAAAGTTGAATTTCTTTAAGTTCGACAACGCTTTGTTTTTTGCTGTCCTCTTTTTCGCGCTTTTTCTGGTCGAAAAGATATTTTCCGTAATCGATAATTTTGCACACGGGCGGAACGGCAGTCGGTGAAATTTTCACAAGGTCAAGACCTTGGTCGGCTGCGAGTTCAAGAGCGCTTCTGCTGGACATAATGCCAAGCATCTCGCCGTTTGAGCCGATAACCCTGATTTCAGGATCGCGGATTTGCTCGTTAATTTGCGTGGATTTATCCGGTTTTATAAAATTATCCTCCTTGCGCCAAGCGCATTATAATGCAAAAAAAAAGGTAGTTTCCGCAAACAGAAACTACCCTTACAAAAGATTGACTTTTTAGTAAGAACCGGTGAGCCTGATTGCTGTCGGTGAGAAAGGTAATTTCTACTTGCGGACTAATAATATCAATATTATATTTTATTGTCAAGCAATTTTGAACTTATTTATCCAAAATTTCCAGAAGTTTAAGGTCGATTTTGGTCTTGTCGCCCTCTTTCATAACCTTGATGACTTCCGCTTTTACTCTGTCGCCGATGTTCACGACGTCTTCAACCTTTTCGACGCGCTTGTCGGAAAGTTTCGAAATGTGAATCATGCCGTCTTTGCCGGGAGCGATGTTGACGAATGCGCCGAATTGAAGGATACGTACGACGGGACCTTCAAACACGTCGCCGACCTCGGGATCTTTCGCGATTGCAAGGACGATTGCCTTTGCGCGTTCTGCGCGGTCGATGTCTTCGCAAGCGATAAATACCATTCCATCGTCGCTGATGTCGATTTTGACGCCGGTTTCGTCGATGATCTTGTTGATGACTTTTCCGCCCGATCCGATGACGTCTTTAATCTTGTCGGGATCGATGTTGAAGCGGATAATCTTGGGCGCGTATTTCGAAAGTTCTTTCTTCGGTTCCGCGATGCATTCCGCCATCTTGTTAAGGATGAAGAGCCTGCCCTGACGAGCCTGTTCCAAAGCGGTGCGAAGGATTTCTTCGTTGATGCCCTTAATCTTGATATCCATCTGGATTGCGGTGATACCGTCTTTCGTGCCGGCAACCTTGAAGTCCATATCGCCAAGGAAGTCTTCAAGTCCCTGAATATCGCTCATAATAGCGACTCTGCCGGTTTCGTCGTCCTTGATAAGTCCCATTGCGATACCTGCGACGGGAGCCTTAATAGGTACGCCTGCGTCTTCAAGAGCCATCGTGCTGCCGCATACGCTCGCCATAGAAGTCGAGCCGTTGCTGCTCAGAATGTCCGATACCGTACGGATTGCATACGGGAATTCGAGTTCGTCGGGAAGGACGGGTTCAAGCGCGCGTTCTGCAAGTGCGCCGTGTCCGATTTCGCGACGTCCGGGCGATTTTGCGGGTTTCGCTTCGCCGGTCGAATACGGGGGCATATTGTAGTGATGCATATATCTCTTGTAATTGTCGTCGTCAAGACCTTCGAGTTTCTGCACTTCGGAAATCGTGCCGAGCGTGCAAGTCGTCAAAGCCTGGGTTTGTCCGCGGGTGAATACCGCGCTGCCGTGAACTCTCGGCAAAATGCCGTGTTCGCACCAGATAGGACGAATTTCGGTGAGCGAACGACCGTCGGGACGAATACCTTTGTCAAGGATTTTCGCGCGGACTTTGACTTTCTTCAAAGCGTAAAGCGCGTCGCCGACAGAACTTAAATCGTCGGGGAAAATGTCTGCGAAGTGTTCAATCGCTTCTTTGTTAAGAGCGTCGTCGCGGGCTTCGCGTTCGGTACGGTCAAACGTATCGAGGACGTAATCCATCTTTTTGTCTGCCCACTCGAAAACAGCCGCTTTGACTTCGTCGCTGGGGAGATAAAGGTGAACTTCCTGTTTTGCTTTTCCGCACGCTTCCTGAATACCTTCGATCCATGTGATGATTTTCTTGATTTCTTCGTGGCCGAACAGGATTGCGTCAAGCATTTCTTTTTCGGAAATAATGTTTGCGCCCGCCTCGACCATCATGATTGCGTCTTTCGTTCCCGCAAGGCTCAGATGAAGTTTGCTCTTTTCGCGTTCCGCGGGCGTGGGGTTGATGATATATTTGCCGTCAACGTATCCGACGACAACCGACGCCGTGGGGCCTGCGAAAGGAATGTCGGAAATGCTGAGCGCGATCGAGCTGCCAAGCATGCCGAATACCTCGGGCGGGATTTCTTTGTCAACCGAAAGCGCGGTTGCGACGACTGCGACGTCGTTCAAGCAGCCCTTCGGGAACAAGGGACGAATGGGACGGTCGATAAGACGCGACGTAAGGATCGCTTTATCGGAAGGTCTGCCTTCTCTCTTTTTGAAGCCGCCGGGGATTTTGCCCACTGCGAACATTTTTTCTTCGAAGTCAACGCCGAGAGGGAAAAAGTCGATTCCGTCACGGGGTGTTTTTGCCATCGTAGCATTGGTAAGGACGACGGTTTCGCCGCATCTTATGAGACAACTGCCGTTTGCCTGACCGCAGTACGCGCCGATTTCAACGGAGACTTCGCGTCCGCCGATTTCGGTTTTGAAAATTTTTCTTTCCATATACTCTGTCCTCCAAAGACTTCCGCAATTCCCGCAAGAAGTCCAAATTTACGTTTTTAATGTTTTTTTCAAAAAAAACGGGGCGCAAAAGCACGCCCCGAAAAAATTACTTTCTGAGTTCCAACTTCTTAACGATAGCGCGGTATCTTTCGATGTCTTTGCTTTTAAGATAGTTGAGCATATTGCGGCGTTGACCGACCATCATCAACAAACCTTTGCGGCTGTGGTGGTCTTTCTTGTGCGTCGCGAGATGCGCGGTGAGTTCGTTGATACGAGCGGTGAGAAGCGCGATTTGTACTTCGGGTGAACCAGTGTCGCCTTCCGACCTTGCGTTGTCCAAAATAATTTTTTGTTTGGTTTCCTTATCCATTGTTTTGCCTCCTTCGGTGGATAAATAATTCGCCTTAGGCAAAGTATATCTGCGGAGATTTAGATAAACGTTGCGAAAGGTACGAGAAGAATATTATCATAAAAATAATTTTATGTAAACCGAAAACGCCTACTTTTTCCAAAATTTTTCGTGTCTTTCCCTTAAAGTTTCGGCGCGTTCGATATATCCTTTCACGTCTTTGACGTCGGCAAGACGCTCGATGCGGTTTTCTTCCCTGAAAAGCCGTTTTGAAATCGCGCCCGCGCCCGCCGCAAGGATATTGCAGTTTTCTTCCATAATATCGACGTTGTAAACGCACTCGGTACCGGGCTTTGCGTAGCCGCTGTTTTCAAGGTTTCCGGTATTGTACTTCTGGCGATACATATAATACGGTTCGTAACCCGCGTCCGTCAGCGCGCTTACCGAATAATCGATCATTTTTTCGGCGTCTTTGAGATTAAGCGGTTCGTAATGCGATTCGGTCAGGACACTACCGCGTTTCAGACTTAAATTGTGCACCGTGATATTTTCGGGATTAAGGCTTATCGCCTTATCGACGGAATATTTGAAATCGTCAAAGTTTTCCCCGGGGAGCGTCGCGATTAAATCCATATTTACGATAAAATCGTAATTTTTCGCAAGGTCGTACGCCCTTAACGTGTCTTCGACAGTGTGCGCCCGTCCGATAAGTTTCAGCGTTTTGTCGTGGAAAGTCTGCGGATTTACGGAAATTCTCGTGACGGCGGTGTCCGCCATCATATCGAGGACTTCACTCGTTAGCGTGTCGGGACGTCCCGCCTCGACGGTAAACTCCTTTGCCTTGAAATCGCAAAGGTCGATAAGGCTTTTGAGCATTGGGACGGGAATCGACGTCGGCGTACCTCCGCCGAAATACACGGCTCTGACCTTGAAATTGTTCTCGTTTATGACGTTTTTTATAATACTTATCTCGTTTTTCAGCGTTTCAACGTAACTTTCAAGGTATTTTCTGAGTTGCTTCATCGAAACCGCAACAAAACTGCAATAAGCACATCGTGTCGGACAAAACGGGATATTCACAAACACGTCGACTTCGTCTTTTCCGATTTTCAGGAGCTTTTCCTGATTTTTTACAATCCTTGCGACGTGCTCGGCTTTCTCGGGCGTTACGTCGAAAAACCCGGTAAACTCCCCTTTTGCGTCGATACCTTCCCTAAGAAGTTCGGCGTAAAGTTTCGTCGGGCGCACGCCGGTCAGACAGCCGTACGGCAGCCACTCGCCCGAATACTCTTTCAGCGTTTTGTAAATCGACCTTTTTCCGAAACGCCGCGCGAATTTTTTCTTGTTCAGAAAATCGCCCTGTAAATCGTATTCCTCGACGGTGGTTTTTCCGCAAATCGTCGAGGTGATTTTAATTTTGTCGTCGGTTATCTCGTCGCTGTAAAAATACTCGTCAAAGCCGTCGGTTTTTTCATACGAAAAATTGACGTACGCCTGATACGCACGCACCATTTCCATAAGTTCGTTTTTATTGACCGAGTTTACAAAAACCGAAAGATTTTTCATTTATTCTTCCAAAAAAATAGGGTTATTCTTCTTTTCGTAATTCAAAGTTGTGAAATCACCGTGTCCGGGATATACGTCGTAATCCTTGCTGATTTCAAAAAGTTTCCTGACGCTTTTCAACAATTCTTCAAAATTGCCGCCGTAAAAATCGGTGCGGCCGTAACTTAATTTGAACAGCGTGTCGCCCGTAAACATTGCGTTTGCCGCGTCGACGATATACGTCATTCCGCCCGCGGTATGCCCTGCCGTTTCGATTGCTTTTATTTCAACGTCGGCAAGCGTGAAAACCTCGCCGTCTTTAAGTCTTACGTCGGCGGAAGTATAAGGAAAGTCGTAAATCCCCATCGCAAGCGCAAGGTTCGACTTATTCGACAGCATTTTGTCGTCGTTTTCCCCTATGTACGCTTTAACGCCCTTTTCCTTAAAATATTTCACAAGTTCGGTATGGTCGAAATGTCCGTGCGTGACGATTAAGCCGTCGATTGACAGTCCGTTTGCTTTCACGTATTCTTCAATGGGTGCGGGATTGCCCGTCGGATCGACGATAAAGCACTTGTTGGCGTTACTCACGACGTAAGTGTTCGTTTGCAATTCGCCCTGAATGAACCTTCTTATAACGCAGTTACTCATTTTCTTTCTCCACGATAAGCGTGACGGGACCGTCGTTTTCAAGCGAAATCTGCATATATGCTCCGAACTCGCCCGTCACAAGGTTTTCAAAAATATCCGAAAACTTTTTGACGGTAAGGTCGTACAACGGTTTGCTGATTTCGGGGCGCGCGGATTTATCGAAAGACGGTCGCCTGCCTTTTCTCGTGTCGGCGTAAAGCGTGAAGTTTGAAACGACCATAACGTTTCCTTTTACGTCAAGCACGGAAAGGTTCAGTTTTCCGTTTTCGTCCTCGAAAATCCTCAGGTTTGCGATTTTTTCCACGCAATAATCGACGGTCTTCTCATCGTCGCCGTCCGAAAACGCGCAAAGGACGAGCAATCCTTTTCCGATTTGCCCGCCGCTTTTTCCGTTAATTACTATGCTTGCGCGGTTTACCCGCTGAATAATACATCTCATTTTATCTGTGTACGTCGATGACTTCCGGCAAAGTTTTCAGTTTTTTGATGACGTCTTCGACCTGATCCGTGCTTTTGACTTCCAGCATAACGGTGATTTCCGCGGTACCGCTGTCATTGTCTGAGCGCGCAAACGCGCCCGTTATCGATATTTTCATATTGGAAATAATCGTCGTGACCGCCGCAAGAATACCGCCCTTGTTTTCGCAATAAATTTTCAGCGAGGCAAGGAAGTTCTGACTGATTACGTCGTCCCATTTTGCCTCGATAAGCCTTTCGGGCTCCATATTTTTGACGTTGGGACAATCGACGCAGTGCACCGAAACGCCGCGCCCGCGCGACACATATCCGACGATTTTATCGCCCGGCACGGGATTGCAACAGTGCGAAAGCCTGACCAAAAAGTCGTCGTAGCCCCTGATAAGGACGCCGTTTCCCGACGAACTTTTTCCCGTCGTCGAGGTGGTTTTGATTTCCGCAACCGGGTTTTTCGACAGCAAATCGCGCTTGAAGTAGTCGATAAGTTTGACGATAATCTGGTTTGTCGTAAGACCTCCGAAGCCGACCGAAGCGTACAAATCGTCAATCGACGACAGCGTGTAGCGATTCATAATATAATTAAGCCCCGCCGTGCTTAAAAGTTCCGAAAGATTATATCCGCGGCGTTTTGCCTCGCGTTCAAGCATATCTTTGCCGCGCTTGATATTTTCTTCCTTCATTTCCTTTTTGAAGTATTGACGGATTTTCGTGCGCGCCGATGCGGTTTTTACGAATTTAATCCAGTCGCGGCTCGGACCTTTGCCGGAATTTGTCGTGAGAATTTCAACGATGTCGCCGGTGTTGAGCACGGTGTTGAGCGGCACGATTTTTCCGTTGACCTTCGCGCCGATACACTTGTTTCCGACCGCGCTGTGGATTGCGTAGGCAAAGTCAACGGTCGTGCTGCCGACAGGCAGATTCAGCACTTTTCCTTTCGGCGTGAAAACGTAAACTTCGTCGGTGAAAACGTTGCCTTCGATATTTTCAAGAAATTCGTGGCTGTCCGACGATTCGCGCTGGGTGTCCATAACTTCGCGAAGCCAGTTGATCTGGTCGTCGATTTTGGTCGCGCCGGTTTTTCCTTCCTTATATTTCCAGTGCGCCGCGATGCCGTATTCCGCGATGCGGTGCATTTCGTACGTGCGGATCTGGATTTCGAAAGTTTCCTTAAACTTCGTGATAACCGTCGTGTGCAGCGACTGATATCCGTTGGGTTTCGGCATTGCGATATAGTCCTTGAAACGCCCCGGGAGCGGCATCCACATCGTGTGAATCGCGCCAAGCACCGTATAGCAATCCTGCACCTCGTTGACGATGACGCGAACTGCGGATATGTCGTAAATCTGCTCGATATTCTTCCCTTGTTTCAGCATTTTTTTGTAAATGCCGTAAAGGTGTTTTTGTCTGCCGTTGACCTCGCCCTCGATGCCGAGTTCTTGAAGTTTCGCTTTCAACTCGTCGCAAATTTTCTCGATAAACTGCTGGCGTTCTTTGGATTTCGTCTTTATAAACTCGACAAGTTCGTAATAATCGTCGGGATAAAGATAACGCATCGCAAGGTCTTCCAGCTCGCACTTGACGAAACTTAAACCAAGTCGTCCGGCAAGCGGCGCGTAAATTTTCAGCGACTGCGTTGCGATTTTGATTTGTTTTTCGGGTTTCAGCGCGTCGAGAGTACGCATATTATGCAAACGATCGGCAAGTTTAATTATGATGACGCGGTAATCTTTCGCCATCGCAAAAAACATTTTCCGAAGGTTTTCCGCCTGCTCGTCTTCCGCCGACACGAATTTGATTTTGTCAAGTTTCGTGACGCCTTCCACAAGTTCCAGCACTTCTTTACCAAACTTTTGTTCAAGTTCGTCAGAAGTTACGGGCGTATCTTCCAGGACGTCGTGCAAAAACGCCGCAACGAGCGTCGATACGTCGTCGAAGCCCAGATCGACAAGGATATTCACAACGGCGCAAGGATGAATAAAGTACGGTTCGCCCGTTTGTCTTTTTTGTCCTTCGTGCGCCGCTGCCGAAAAATCGTACGCCGCCTTCAATTCCTGAAATTCGGCTTCCGAAAAATTCTTTTTAAGTTTTTGCAACAGTTCGTCCATAATACAATTTTTGTCTTAATTTTTAATATTTTTCAAGAAAATTATAAATTTTCGAGTTTTCAAGGTTGACTTTTGTCTTTTCGTCAAAAACAAATCCGCCGTTTTCCGCGTTTTTTATCACGCCCAGTTCATACATTATGTAAAACGTCGAAAGCGCTTTGAACGGGCTGACGATTTTGTTGTCGTACAACTTGTATTTAAGCGTCGGTAAACTTGTCGCGCCCAAAAGATTTAAGCGTTTCAGCGTTTTATACACGTCGCGGTATTCGTCAATCGAACGACACCTGAACCGCCTTATTTCGTCACCGAAAGGCACTTCTCCCGACACCTTTATTTTCGCTTTCGACGCGCCGTTTACGTACGACAAATACTCGTCCGTGGGCTTATCCAGAAACACGATTTCGTTGTAATAAGAAAAATCGAACTTCTCGTCGGGCGACAAAACGACGGTGTTATACGGGTTCAGCGAAAACGCCCCGCCCGAAGCCGTAAGGTAAAACCCTTTCTTCGTATTAACAAAATTATAATACGAATCATAAGTAAATGCAATATATAACGTCCCGAAAACTTCGTTGCCGCGCGACGTATTATATGCGGGTTTTTGTGTTTTTTCCGCAAGAAAACTTTCAAGGTGCAGATATTCGATTGCGGATATTTCCGGGTTTTCCTTTTCAACGCTTTCGACGCTGTGGCTTTTCACAACCGCCTGCGTGTAAACTTTTGAGCGGAAAGTTTTGTTTTCAAGCGACAGAATATAGTTCAGTCCGTTTTTAAACTCTTTGAAGTTTTTCATCGCCGAAAACGCCACGACTTCAACGTCTTTTTTCGGGTTTGCTTTCAAATGTTCGGTGTTTCCGATTTCCGAAAAGTCGTATTTTCGGTTTCTCGCAATAAACAGCGGCTCGGGGTTCATAAAACCGAACGGCTCCAACCTTCTGACGTCGGTGACAGTAGCGAAATCAATGCTTTCGTCATATTCAAGGTCATACAAAACTTCGGGCAAAAAACACGAAATATCATAAGTTTTTTTGACGTATTCGTTAATTTTTGACGTAAAAATGTCAAAGCCGTCTTCCGTCACAGACACGCCCGCCGCTGCCGAATGACCGCCGAAACCGACAACGTAGTCCTTCACACAGGACAAGCAATCGAAAATATTAATCTTTGAAATGCTTCTTGCGCTGCCCTTCAAAAGCCCGTCTTCCGTAAACGTGAAAAGCATAACGGGACGGTTGAAAACTTCGGCAAGTTTCGACGCGGCAATGCCCAGAACGCCGATATTCCACGACTTGTCGTACATTGCGATGACGCGGTTTTCGACAAGATCGTAAGACTTCAACTTTTGCATAATGTCCGCGACGACCTTTTCGCACAGAATCTGTCGCTCCTTGTTGACTTCTTCAAGCGTTTCCAGAATTTTGTCAACGACTTTTTCGTCGTTCGACGTGAATAACGACACGACCGGCGTTGCGTCACGAAGTCTTCCCAGCGCGTTAATTCGCGGGGCGACTTTGAACATAATATCTTGGGACGTAATGGTTTCCTTTTTAAGGCACGCGGAAATACGTCTTGCGTACAAAACTCTGCCCGCGTTCATCTGGTCAAGCCCGAGTTTTGCGATTATGCGGTTTTCACCGACAAGCGGCACGATGTCCGCAATCGTTCCGAGCGCGGCAATTCCGACGTATTTCAACGCTTCGTCAAGCCCTGCAATCGCCTGTATAAGTTTGAACACGACGCCCGCGCCGCAGTAATCAGAAAAAGATTTTCTGTCGACTTTCGGATTCAGCACGATGCCGTCTGGGATAAGTTCCGGAATCGGTTCGTGATGGTCGGTAACAACGACGTCGATGCCCATGTCCTTTATGCACTTCACCTCGTTTTTTGACGTTATGCCGCAGTCGACGGTGATAACAAGGTCGATACCTTCGTTTTTCGTCAGGTCTTCGACAACGATGTCGTGCAAGCCGTAGCCGTCGGAATGGCGGTTGGGGACGTAATACGAAACTTTGTCGATTTTATCCTTTAAGAATGTGTACAAAATCGAGATTGCGGTAAGCCCGTCACAGTCGTAGTCGCCGTAAATAAGCACGCTTTCGTTAAGCGAAATCGCCTTGTTTATGCGTTCGACGGCGGCGTTCATTCCGTACAGTTCAAACGGGTTTATGAAATCGGATTTGTCGGGACTCAAAAACTTTTCGGCGGCTTCGACCGTGTTCACGCCGCGCGACGACAAAAGCCTTGCAACGGGTTTACTTATGCAAAGTTTTTTTGAAAGTTCGTCCGAAAGCGTGTCCGCATATTCTTGTCTTTTAAGATATTTTACCGCCATTTTTTCGTAAAAATGTATAAAAAAACCCTCTGAACGAGGGCTTTTTCAATTATTTCATTGCTTTGTATTTTGCATATTGTTTTGCGCGATACTTCAAAATACCGTTCTGCATCGCAGCCCACAACGGCGCCGCAAGGAACATCGACGAGTACGTACCTGCAAGCAAACCGAACAAAATCGGAAGCGTGAAGTGGCGCATCGAAACAACGCCGAGAGCCGTAAGCATAATGACCATGATAAGCGTCGTAAGCGACGTGAACATCGTACGGTTGAAAGTCATTGCGACCGCTTCGTCCGCAACGTCGTTGTAGATGATTTTGTTTTTGTCAAACTGCTTTTTGCGTTCGCGCACGCGGTCGAAAACGATAATCGTGTTGTTGATCGAATACGCAACGATGGTGATAACCGCGGCAATGAAACTGCTGTTTATGGGTATGCGGCAGATAACCGTAAGACATACCATAATAAACACGTCGTGCAACAGCGCAAGGACAGCCGCAACGCCCGAGAGCCACTCGAACCTGATAATGATATAAACAAGAATCAGGATAAGAGCGATGCCAACCGACAAGAAGGCTTTTTTGACAAGGTCTGCGCTTGCGGTCGAACTTCTGTTGGTGTAGTCGACCTTCACTCCGAACTTGCTTTCAAGCGCGGCTTTTGCAGAGTCGTTGATTTCCTTCATTTTGGTTGCGTCGGAGTTGACGTTTTTGTACTGCACGCGGATACCGTTTTGTCCGCCCGTGGTAACGCCCTGGATATAGTCGACGTTATGAATGCCCTTTTCTTTCAGGATTTCAAGGACGTCGTGTTCGATCTTGGTGTTGTCTTCGATCATAACGGTCATTTCCGTACCGCCGGTGAAGTCGATACCGAGACCGAAGCCCGTTGCCGCGTCAGTTTTCGCGCCGGTCACCGCAAACACGATGACGAACACGCAAATGATAAGCGCGGGAGCGATGCACCAGAACGGAAGTTTTTTGGAAATTTTCAAATCAAGGAGTTTTTGTTGTAATTTATTCATTATGCTGCCTCCTTGTCGCTTCTTTTAAGCATATAGAGTTTGGGATTATTCATATTATCGAACGCGCCCAAAAGACTTATGTTGAGCCTTGTTACAAGCAACGCCGTGAACATCGAAACGAGAATCGAAATGAACAACGTGACCGCAAATCCGACGATGGAAGTGCCGCCGAAAATCCACATTACGATTGCGCCGATAAGCGTCGTGACGTTACTGTCGATAACCGCGACCGCAGCCCTTCTGAAACCGCGGGAGATAGGACCGCCCTGGCTTGTGATCTTGCCGTCGCTGCCGCGCTGGGGTTTCAGGAACAAATTGTCGCTACCGAGAAGTCCCGACCTGTATTCGTCCTTGATACGCTCAAAGATAATAATGTTCGCGTCGACCGCCATACCGATACCGATGATGATACCCGCAATACCCGGGAGCGTGAGCTGTACCCACGGAAGCACCGAGCACAGGAACAATACGAGTTCGATGTAGGCAAGCAGCGCCATGTCCGCCATAAGACCGAACATTCCGTAAAGCGCGACCATGAAAATCATAACGAGAACAATACCTACGATACCCGCGATAAGGCTTGAACGGATTGCCGTCGTGCCAAGCGTCGGGCTGACGATGTTTGTCTCACGGACGGTCATATCGACGCCGAACGTACCTGCCTGCAAACGAGTCGCCATGTTGTACGCTTCTTCGTAAGTGTAGCCGCCGGTCGTGGAATTGCCGCCCTGTTTGATGACGGCTTGTCCGTTTGAAATTTCGGAACTGACGGAAACAGTCATAAGTTTTTCGCCGTTGATGTAAATGTCAAGGGCTTTACCGATGTTTTCCTTTGTTGCGGCTGCAAAAGCCTTCGTGCCTTCCGCATTGAATTGCAACGAAATGACGTAAGTGCCGTTGTTCTTTTCGGTATCGGCTGCAACGCCGACGTTTTTCAAGTGCTTGCTGCCTACGATATAAACGGTTTTTTCGTCGTCTTTTTTCGTGATTTTCAGCGACGCGGGACGACCGATAAGGTCGAATACGCGCTCGGGATCGTCAACGTCGGGAATTTCAACGGTGATCGTGGGGTTGCCCGTCGTGTTGTAAGTTACTACGGATTCGGTATAACCTTTTGACGTGAGCAGGTCTTCCATACTTGCTTTTACGCCGTCAAGACGGGTTTTCAATTCGTCCGTGGTGAGAGTTTCTCCGTCGGGTGCTTTCACGTCGAATACGGCAGAAACGCCGCCCGCAAGGTCAAGTCCGAGTTTTATTGAACGCGCATAGCCGGTGTAATCGTACATCGATTTGCCGATGGGGAACGTGGGCACGAATGCAAACACCATTCCGAGGACCAACAAAATGCACGCAATAGTAAAAATCGCAATTGATTTTTTCTTATTCAAAGGTCGTGGCCTCCTAAAATAATAAAAGTTACTAAAATATTATATAATTAAATACTCAATCCGTCAAACGAATACAAAAGATAAATGAAATTAAGCCGAATATTAAAGTAATTTTAAAGTATCTTCCGCCTTTTTCAAAACATTTTTCGAAAAAACAAAAATATCCGCAAATTTTTGCGGATACAAACACTATGATAAAAATCTTTATTTCGATAACGATTTCTCACTTTTTTTATTAAGCGGTTACCCTTCCGGGAGATTGCCACGCTACGCTCGCAATGACATAAAGTGCCTTGCACGGAATAAATACAATTCCTATAAAACGGCGAGAATTTGAAAAAATATATACCCGAAAACGCTGAAAATTTGATGAATTTTAGGGGTTCTTGACGGGTTCCGAAAAATCCAGTGTACTTGTCGTACACGATTTTTCGGGTTCAGACAAAACGCCGAAAAGTCGCTAATTTTCAGCGTTTTCAATAGCGTAGATGGCGAGCGAACACTCTAAACGATGCCTCATCATCTCGCAACTCAGCTTGTACGGCTTCGTCAGGTCGTGATTGAAGTTATAGCTGTTCGCGACGCAACCGCCGCTGCAATAATACTTCGCGGGACACTTTCCGCAATCTTCCTTGGAATACACGTTGATATTTTCAAAGGTTTTCTGGATATCGCGATTGAAAGTGCCGTCCATAACGTTGCCCATAAAGAATTTTCCGTCGCCGCCTGCAAACTGGTGACACGGGAAAATGTCGCCCGTCGGCGTGACCGCAACGTACTCTTTGCCCGCGCCGCAACCGGTGAGCCTTTTCGCAACGCACGGACCGTTTTTAAGGTCGATCATATAATGGAAGAAATTGAACCATTTGTCGCCCTTTCTTCTTTCGATATATTCTTCCGACAACTCGTCGTACTGCTTAAAAATTTCGGGCAGGTCTTTTTCGTGCAATGCAAGCGGACTGTCGTCGGGCAAAACCACGGGTTCAATTGAAATCTGGTCAAACCCTTCGTCGTTCAGCACAAGGACGTCGCGCGAAAAGTCGACGTTGTTTTGTGTAAAAGTGCCGCGGATATAGTAACGCTTGTCGCCCCTGACCGCGCGGAATTTTTTGGCGTTTTTCAGCGCGATGTCGTAACTTCCCTTGCCGTTCGGCGTGACGCGGAGTTTATCGTGAATTTCACGTCTGCCGTCGATGCTGATAACTACGTTATCCATCTCTTCGTTAAGATATTTTATCGCGTCGTCGTTCAGAAGGACGCCGTTGGTCGTCAAAGTAAATTTGATATCTTTGCCCAAAGACTTCGCCTTTTCCTTGCCGTACGCCACGATTTTTTTGACGTTATCGAGATTCATCAGCGGTTCGCCGCCGAAAAAGTCAACTTCCAGATTATGGCGTTTCCCGGAATTTGCAAACAGGAAATCGAGCGCGGCTTTGCCGACTTCAAACGACATATAGTCGCGCGGGGTGTTGTACGTGCCGTCTTTTGCAAAGCAGTAACTGCACCTTAAATTGCAGTCGTGGCAGATATGCAGACACATCGCCTTGATTTCCCCCGACGACGGAAGATTTATCCTGACTTCGGGCGCGTTTAAGACGCCGTCTTTTTCAAGAAGGTCAAGTTCCGCGTCGATTTCTTTCAAGTCGGACTCCGACAATTTCAGAAAACGTTCGTTTTCGTCGTCCGAAAGCTGCTGATATCTTTTTTTCGACACTAAAAAAGCAGCCTCGTCCACGTTATGCAGACTGCCGCTTTCTACGTCCCATACAAAGTAAAGCGGGTTACCTTTATGGGTATAGGTAAAACAATGTACCATTATTTGCTCTCTTTTTTGGTGTTAATCCTTTCTTCGCGTTGCGCGCAACTTTGATTGCCGACCGTGCAGCTGGTTTTGCAAGCCGATTGGCAGCTGCTGTTGCATTCTCCGCAACCGATGTTGCCTTCTTTATGTAAGCAAGATTTTACGACGGTGTTAACGTGTTTCATAATAGCCTCCGAAATTTCAAAAGTTAAATAAATTATACACTATATTATTTATTAGCGCAAGTAAAAGTCGCACTTTCCGTCACATTTTGTCAAGTTCGTAGCCGTGTTTTTGGCTTTTGCCATACTGACGGTCGAAATTTTCCTTGTTTTTACGCATGTATCTTTCGTAAAGTTCCTTCGCGTCCATGCCGCTGTGAATGCACGCCGCGGTGAAAAAATGCAGGATATCGACAAGCTCGTCCTTGACGTTGTCGTCGTTCACGGGCTTCGGGTTTTTCCACCATTTGAAGTTCACTTCCGCAAGGAGTTCCGCAAGTTCGGAAACGATTGCAAGCACTTCTTTTTGTATCCACTCTTCCTTTGAAAATTCAAGATTGCGGTTTTTGATAAGGTCGCTGTCAAAAAGGTTCTGCATGTAAAAAATGCGTTCCAGCATTTCCATTTCTTCAAACTGTTTTTCCATTAAAAATACCTCATTTGCAAAAAATTTCGTTAATTTTTCAGAATATCCAAAAGATTTTTGTCAATTCTCGGACCGACGTATCCGACGGTCGCCTTTGACAAATCGTAATTTACGTCGATGGCTTTTCTGACGTCGTCGGGAGTTACCGCGTCGATTTTCCCGATAAGTTCTTCGACGTCGGCGACTTCGCCCGTGAGCAACGCGTGTTTGCCCAAAAGGTTCATGTTTCCGATGCTTGTTTCCAGCCCGAAAACAAACGCGCTTTTTATCTGCGCTTTGCCGCGCAAAAACTCGTCGTCGGTAAGCCCCGTGCGCTTCACTTCTTCGATTTCCTTTCTCACGGCTTCCAAAGCGCGCTCGACGTTTTGCACGTTCGTTCCGAGATAAATCATACCGTGTCCCGCTTGTTTGTATGCCGAAAGGTATGAATATACCGAATACGCAAGCCCCAACCTTTCGCGGATATGCTGATACAGTCTTCCGCTCATGCCGAATCCGAATGCGGAATTGAAAATTTTCACGGCGTTGAACGTTTCGTCGTTATACGACGTCGACGGGAACAGAATATTTATGTTGCTTTGCTCGATTTTTTTGAATTTTTTGACGTAAACGCTGTGGGTTTCGGGGACGTCGATTTTCCTTTTTTTGGACTTTATCCTTGTAAAATTCCCGATAAAATACTTTTCCACGATTTCGTCGACCTTTTCAAAGCGGACGTTGCCGGCAACCGCAATCACGGTATTGTCGGCGGTATATCTTTCGTCCATATATCTGAAAACGTCGTCGCGCGTGAACGATTTTACGTTTTTCGCACTGCCCAGAATCGGGCGCGCCAAGGGGTGTCCTTTGTAAAAAGCCGTCGACGCGATTTCGTACGACAAATCGTCGGGCGTGTCGTTGCACATTGCGATTTCTTCCAGAATAACGCCCTTTTCTTTTTCAAGCTCGTCCGCGGGAAACACGCTGTTGAAATATATGTCCGACAAAATATCGGCGCAGTTTTCAAAGTCGTTATCGACGCACTGAATGTAATAACAAGTTGCGGTTTTTGAAGTGTATGCGTTAATATTCGCGCCCATTGCGTCGGTGTCGGCAACGATGTCGAATGCCGTGCGACGTTTTGTGCCCTTGAACATCGTATGTTCGATAAAATGCGAAAGCCCGTTCGTCTTTGGCGTTTCGTTGACGCTGCCCGTGTTTACGAATACGCCGATCGACACGCTGTGAAGCTTAGGCATGTCGTAATACGCAAGAGTTAATCCGTTTTTATATTTTTTTAATTTTTTCATATTTGATATTTTATCATAAGGCGCGACTATTTTCAATCAAAATCGCATTGAAATTAAATTACGTCGGACACCGCCGCCGCCTCGAAACCCGACGCTTTCACGTATTCCAGAATTTTCGGCAACGCTTCGAGCGTGTGCGCCGTCGGATGCATCAGAATAAGGTCGCCCGCGGCAAGGTCTTTTATCGCGCGGGAAAACGTGAGCGACGGGTTTTTATCCCGCCAGTCTACGGTGTCTCTTGTCCACATTATCACCTTGTAGCCGTACTCGTCGCAAATCTTGTTCATATTATCGCCCATTTCCCCCGAAGGCGGCGCAAACAGCCGCGACGGCTCGTGCCCCGTGATTTCTTTCAGCAACCGTTCGGTAACGAGAATTTCCTTTTTGTTTTCTTCCTTGCTCAATTTTTTGTGGTTTTTATGATTATATCCGTGATTTCCGAGTTCGAACCCCATATCCGAAAGTTTTCTGACAACGTCGGGATTGGCAGCCGCCCAACTGCCGCCGATAAAAAACGTCGTGTTGAAATTATATTTTTTGAAAAGTTCCGCCATCGGCAGGACGTATTCCGTCCCCCAATACACGTTTATCATAAGACAGATTTTTCTTTCTTCGCGCGAGCCTTTGTATATCGGCGCATAGGTTTCTTTTTCTTTCTGCACCGCATAAAACCCGCCTGAAAACGCCCCGACGACGACAATCGCCAGCATAAAAACAATCGCAACGTTTGAAAGCAACTCATACTTTTTCGCTTTTTTCATACGAAAGTATATGAGACTATTAAATTAAATATGTTTTTCCCAAAACAAAAGCACCCTTGTGGGGTGCTTAAATTTCAAATAGTCTTAAAAGTCAGAATTTTGATGAGATTGTGTTTTTCTCGGCAGGTTCGGAAAATTCCAGTGTACACAGACGTACACGAATTTTCAGGTTCTGTCGAAAAAGCAAAATATCGCAAAATTATGACTTTTACACACGGGACATGTATTCACCCGTGCGAGTATCAACCCTTATAGTATCGCCCTGGTTCACGAAGAAAGGCACCTGGATGATATAGCCGGTTTCAAGCGTTGCGGGTTTGCTGCCGCCGGTTGCCGTGTCGCCCTTTACGCCGGGTTCGCAGAAGGTGATTTCAAGTTCGACAAAGTTAGGCGCTTCGACGGAGATGGGGCTGCCGTTGAAGAAAGCGATGTTTGCGGTCATATTTTCCTTAATGAAGTTGAGCGTATCGCCAAGCAGGTCTTTCATGATGGGGATTTGTTCATACGTATCCTGATCCATGAAGTAGTAAAGTTCGCCGTCGTTGTAAAGGTATTGCATTTCTTTACGCTCGATATGAGCAAGTTCGAACTTATCGACGGGGTTGAAAGTACGCTCCAAAACAGCGCCCGTAATAATGTTTTTAATTTTGGTGCGGACGAATGCCGCTCCTTTGCCGGGTTTAACGTGCTGGAAATCTACGATAATGAAGATATTGTTGCCGTCTTGAAAGGTGATACCTTTTCTGAAATCGCCCGCAGTAACAAATGCCATAAGAACCTCCTGTATTTTACAAAATCAATAGTTTTTTATCCAAGCGACTGATGACGTTGCATCCGTCGTTTTCAACAATAATCAGATCTTCGACTCTCACGCCGTACAAGCCTTCCATATAGACGCCGGGCTCAACCGTGACGACCATATTCTTTTTGAGTACGGTTTCGGAAGTCGAGTTTTCAAAAGGATGCTCGTGAATTTCAACGCCGACGCCGTGTCCGGTGCTGTGGGTGAAATAATTGTCAAGCCCTTTCGATTTAAGGTAATCGCGCGCGGCTTTGTCAACGTCCGACGCTTTCACGCCGGCGCGCACTGCCTCGATGCCTTTATAGTTTGCCTGCAAAACCGCCTCGTAAACGTCCTTGAAATCGTTTCCGGGATCGCCGAAAGCGAACGTCCTTGTGATGTCGCTGCAATAGCCCTTGTATTTGCAACCGAAGTCGATCGTAACGGGCATGCCTTCTTTAAGGTGCGTGTCGCCCGCGTGAGCGTGCGGCTTGCTGGTGTTTGCGCCGAATGCGACGATCGTCGTGAACGCAAGGCCGTCCGCGCCGAGCTTACGCATCTGATATTCGAGTTCCGAAGAAAGTTGTTTTTCGGTAACGCCCGCTTTGACTTTTTTAAGCATTCTCGTGAAAGCCTTGTCGTTGATTGCCGCCGCTTTTTTGATGAGCGAAAGTTCCTCACGAGTTTTTATCATGCGCGCTTCGTCCAGAGCGTTATCGACAGGCACAAGTTTTACGCCGTCGAAGGCGTTTGCCATCGCCGAATAGGTGTTGAAAGAAACGTATTTTCCCTCAAAGCCCAAGGTTTTTATATTAAACTTCCGGACGTATTCCGCAATCGTCGAAAAGACGTTGCTGCTTTTCACCGTTACGACTTCCGCAAGGTCGCCGCAGGCAGCCGTCGCTTCTTCGGTGTAGCGGCTGTCGGTGAAGTACAACGCAGAGTCTTTCGTCAGAAGAATGAAAGCCGCGTCGTTAATATATCCCGAAAGATAAAAAGTGCCGGGTTCCGACGTGATGAGCGCGCCGTCAACGCCTTTGAATTTTTTGAAAATTGCATTCAAGTTTTTCATAACGTATATTATAACACAATATCTTGTACTTTGTAAAACGTTTAAGGTACAAAAGGCAAGTTAAACAAGCCGAAAATACTCGTCTTTCATCGTTTTTGCGTCTTCCGCCTGCGTGCCCGCGCTTTCCGACAAAACGTAAGGCGTGAGTTTGTAATCGAAAAACACCTTCGCAAGGGGCGGAAATTCGGGACCGTAAACGTCGTCGTCGAAAGTCAGATGCTTGACCTCGCCCTTGCCGCTAAACATAATTTTGGAAAAGTGAACGTGCATATTTTCCGTCTTTTCGCGGCCGACACCGTTCAAAAGTTTTTTGATGACGTTTTCGTAGTCCTCATAGGTTTTAAGCCCGCCGAGAGAGCGCGCGTTAAGATGACCGAAATCAATGCAGGGATAATAACTTTCGTCAATGTTGGAGATACGAATTATCTCGTCCAAATCGCCGATTTGTGCAAATTTTCCCATTGTTTCGGGACAAATTATGAAATTTTCGTATCCTTCGGATTTTTTGACGTCCTTAAAAATCGTCAGTCTTTTTATGATGTTTTCAAGCGCGACTTCGCGTTTTTGTTTGGTTTCCGTACCGCTGTGGAAAACAACCCTGTTGCCGCCCATAAACCCCAGAATCCGCATACTGTCCAGAAGGTAATTAAACCCGTTTTTTTCGCCCTTTTCGTCGTCGGGATTTGCAAAGTTTATGAAGTACGGAGCATGCGCCGTGATTTCCACGTCGTATTTTTGCGCCTCGGCGCCGATGAGTTTTGCGGTGTTTTCGCCCATAAGGACGCCTTTGCCGAAAGAGTATTCGTAAATATCGAGTCCTCTTTCTTTCACCCATTTCGGGGCTTCGACCGTCGATTTATGTCCTTCGTTGTAAAAGCTTTCGCTGTTTCCGCTTGGTCCGAATTTTATCATAAGTTCCTGTTTGTCATTTTCGCGACTTCCAGGTCTTTTCCGATCTGATCGCGAACTTCCCATTCCGAATTGAATTTTTTAATATCGCGGATTTTGCTGTAAAAATACACGGTGATATATTTATCGTACAAATTTCCTTTGTAATCCACCAAAAAACTTTCGATTGTCAAAGAGTAGTCGTTGAAAGTCGGTTTGCTGCCGATATTCGTGACGGAATTGTAAATATATCCGTCCACTTCGACCGTCGTTGCGTAAACGCCTTCCCGAATAACCGCTTTTTCGTCGGGAAGGAAAAGGTTTGCCGTCGGAAAACCGAATTCGCGCCCGCGCCCGAAACAATGCACGACGTCGCCCGAAATCATATAAGGACGCCCCATAAGCTGGTTTGCAAGGCGCATACGCCCTTCCGACAGATATTTTCTGATTAAGTTGCTGCTGATTTTGTCGCCGTTGTCCGTGCAAAGATACGGCACGATTTTCAGCGGAATTCCACGCGTTTTCAGGTAATATTTCAAAAAATCCACGTCGCCGCTGCCCTTGTAGCCGAAAGTATAGTCCGCGCCGCAAACGACGGCTTTTACCTTGAAATTCATCGCAATGCTTACGATGAAATCTTCGCGCGAGGTGCGCGCGTATTCATAATCCATCGTTTTGCCGATGACGACGTCCACACCGAGTTCCTCAAAAATTCTCGTACGCTCCTCAAACGTGAACACCATTTTCGTGTCCCGACCGTAATAAGAGAACGGGTTGTTTCTGAAAGTGAACACGGCAAGTTCGATACCCATATCGTCCGCAAGTTTTTTTGCTTCCGAAATAAGATGGACGTGTCCCCTGTGCACGCTGTCGAATAATCCGAGCGCAAGCACTATTTCTTTGTCGTAACTTTGTTCGACGATTCTCATAAAAGCCTCGTTCTGACAGTAAGGCAGCCGTTTTCTTCGACGCCTATTCCCAGAAGTTCGCCCCTGACGTAAACGGTAAAGTTGCCCTCGGGCAGTTTTCTGAGTTTGACCTTAACCCCGTTCAGAACTTTTTCCGACAACGGCTCCGGCACGTTGAAACGCTTGAAGTCCGAAAGGAAAAATCCGACGGGCAAAATATATTTTTCGGGATTTTCGCTGATTTCGTCAAACGTTACCGCGTCCGCGATTTCAAACTTTCCCGATTTCAATCTTATTATAAACGACATATACCCGACCGTGCCGAGCGCAGCCGCGATATCTCTCACGATGCTTCTTACGTAAGTCCCCGACGAGCAGGTTATTTCAAAAACGAAATTGCCGTCTTCGACGTATAAAAGTTCGATGTTAAAAATTTCGACTTCGCGCGCGGAAAGCGTGAAATCTTTGCCTTCACGCGCCAAGTCGTACGCACGTTTTCCGTTGACGGAAATGCTGCTGTAATTTGGCGGCAGTTGTGCAATTTTCCCGATAAATTTCGGCAAAACCGTCAAAATTTCATCGTATGTCGGGATTTTGTCGCAAGTTTTTGTAACTTTCCCGAAACTGTCCAAAGTGTCGGTTTCAACGCCGAACTTAAACCCTGCGCGATAAACTTTCACGCTTTCGTCGGTGTACGGAAAAAGCCTTGCGCCTTTACCGATCGCAACGGGAAGCACGCCCGCTCCGCCCGGATCCAAAGTGCCGAGATGACCGACTTTGACCTTTTCGCCGTAATGTTTTTTCAGGATTCCCCTGACTTTCACAACGACGTCGGACGAAGTCATAAACGATGGTTTCAATACGTTGATAAATCCGTCGGGCATACTAAATCTCGTCCCTTGCAGATTTCAGAAGTTTGTCGACGACGTCTTCGTAATAGCCCGAAAGCCTGCAACCGGCAGCCCTTTCGTGTCCGCCCCCGCCGAACGTTACGGCAATAGCAGACGCGTCGTAAGGCGCTTTCGTGCGGATACTTACCTTGTAATACTTGTCCCCGACTTCACTCACTGCAAACGCGACTTTCACGCTTGCGACGTCGATAAGCTCGTTAATGATGCCGTCGGTGACCGCAGTCGAAGTGCCGGTTTCCGAAAAGTCCGTCGTCTTAAAGGTCATTATGCCGATTTGTCCGTCGTCGAAAAACCTTGTATTATTCATTGCGCGGGCTTTCAGTTTATAGCGACCTTCGGTCTGCGACTTCATCATCGTATAAATTATAAAGTGGCTGTCAACGCCGTACGCAAGCAGTTTTCCCGCGACTTCCAGCGTGTTTTTTGTTGTATTGTCAAAAGAGAACGCGCCCGTATCCCCGACTATTGCCGAGAACAAAAGCGTCGCGATTTCTTTGTCGAACAAGTCGCGTTTTGCGTTTTCGGACAAGCACGAAATCACGTCGGTCATAATCTCCGCAGTTGCGCCCGCGTTTGCGTCGCACACCGTGAAGTCGGCAAAGTTACGGTTTGTTTTGTGATGGTCGATGACAAGCGTTTTTTTTGCGTTTTTGAAATATTTCCCGGCGACGTTGAAGCGGTCGGGATCGTTGCAGTCGACGGCAACGCAAACGTCGTATTTTTTGAACTTGTCGCCTTCGCACTCGTTGACGACTTTTACCGAAGGTAAAAACATCAGTCTTTCGGGCGGATTGTCGTCGCAATACACGTCGCTTCTTTTCCCAAGTTTTTTGAGCGCAAGACGAAGCGACAGCGCGCTGCCGAGAGTGTCGCTGTCGGGATTTACGTGGCACAAAAGCGCGACGCTTTCAGCCCCGTCGAAAAAGGAAACGAATTTATAAATCACCGATTTTTCAATCATTTTGTTCCTTATCGTGAATTTCCTTCAATAATTTATCGATTTTCATACCGTACTCGATACTCGTGTCGAGGATAAAGGTAAGTTCGGGCATATTCCTTATATCCATTGCGGATTTAAGCTCGTTCCTGATGAAGCCCGACGCGTCGTTCAGCACTTTGAGCGCGCCCTTTACGTCGTCGATATTGAGCATACTGACGTACACTTTTGCGAATTTAAGGTCGGAAGTCGTGCGGGCGGACGTAACGCTGATGAGCCCGCCTTTCAGACGGGGATCGGACAGTTTATTGTTGATTATCTCTGCCGTGCGACGCTCGATTTCCGAATTTATCCGCGCGATTTTACTATTCATTGATTTGCTCCATTACGTACGCTTCGATCACGTCGTCTTCCTTGATGTCGTTGAAGTTTTGAATACCCATACCGCATTCATAGCCCCTTGCGACTTCCTTGACGTCGTCTTTGAAGCGTTTAAGACTGCTGAGTTCGCCTTCGTACACAAGCGTATTGTCGCGGTACAGGCGGACTTTTGCGTTTCTGACGATTTTGCCGTCCGTGACGTAGCAACCTGCGACCGTGCCTGCGCCCGTGATGCGGTAAACCTGACGAACTTCGGCGTTGCCCAGAATGTTTTCACGGAATTTCGGCGCAAGCATACCCTTGATTGCGGCGTTGACGTCGTCGATTGCGTCGTAGATAACACGATAAAGTCTGATGTCGATGTTCGAGCGTTCCGCACTTGCTTTCGCTTTTGCGTCGGGACGTACGTTGAAGCCGATTATGATCGCGCCGCTTGTCGATGCAAGCATTACGTCGGATTCGTTGACCGCGCCGACCGCTCCGTGAATGACCGAAATCTTGACCTCGTCGTTGGACAGTTTTTCAAGGGATTGTTTGACCGCCTCCACGCTGCCCTGAACGTCGGCTTTGATGATGATATTAAGGGTTTTGGTTTCGCCTTTCTTGATTTGCGCGAAGATGTCGTCCAGCGACGTCGATGCTTTCATATTGTTCATTTCGTTGCGAAGTTTCATAATACGTTCGCTTACGACCTGTTTTGCGAATTTTTCGTCCTGAACGACGGTGATGGGATCGCCCGCGTTAGGCACTTCCGAAAATCCGAGCACGGATACGGGAACGGACGGACCTGCCGATTTCACGTTTTTGCCCTTATCGTCGATCATGCCGCGGATTTTCCCGGTGCAAGTGCCGGCAACGACAAAGTCGCCGACGTGCAACGTTCCGTTTTGTACGAGGACGGTTGCAAGAGGTCCTTTACCTTTGTCAAGTTTCGCCTCGATAATGCTGCCTTTTGCGGAGCGATTCGGGTTTGCTTTCAGTTCCAGAATATCGGACACGAGAAGTATCGTTTCCAGAAGTTCATTCACGCCTTCGCCCGTTTTCGCGCTGACGTAAACGACGGGAGTCGTGCCGCCCCACGCTTCGGGAACGAGATCGTATTCAGTGAGTTGTTGCAAAACTCTTTCGGGTTGTGCGCCCGGTTTGTCGATTTTGTTTACCGCGACGATAATCGAAACGCCGGCGGTTTTCGCGTGGTTGATTGCCTCGACCGTCTGCGGCATAATGCCGTCGTCGGCTGCAACGACGATGACCGCGATGTCCGTAACGAGCGCGCCTCTTAAACGCATGCTCGTGAACGCTTCGTGTCCCGGGGTATCGAGGAACGTAATGTTCCTGCCGTTCAGCGACACGGTGTACGCGCCGATATGCTGCGTGATGCCGCCCGCTTCGCCCGACGCAACGCTGCTCTTTCTGATGTAGTCGAGAAGCGAGGTTTTGCCGTGGTCGACGTGTCCCATAATGGTGATAATCGGGGGACGCGAAACTTTGTCGGCGTCGGTGTCGTTTTCTTCGTCGCGGATGTCTTCAAGTTTGTCTTCCGCGGTCTTTTCGGGTTCGTACGAAAGCGTGACTCCGAGTTCTCCCGCGACAAGGTCAGCGGTGTCAAAGTCGATGACGTCGTTTATCGTCTTCATTATGCCCAAAAGCATAAGTTGTTTCAGAATTTCGCTGCCCGTCTTGCCGATTTTTTCGGAAAGTTGTTTGATCGAGATAAACTCGGTCGTGATGACAGCCTTATCTATGGTTGTGGTTTCGGTGATGTTGAAACCGTTTTTCTTCGGACGTTTTTTAAGGTAACGTCCGCTTTGCGTGCTTTCGCCTTCCTCGTCGATATTGCCGAGGTTGTCTTCAACGATAAAGCCGCGCCTTATCAGCGACTTTTTGTTCTGAGCCTTTTTGTCGTCCTGCGGAGAGCCTGCTTTCTTTTGCGGAGCGGCGTTCCCCTTAAAGCCCTTGTTGTTTGCGTTTGCGGGAGGCGGCGGAGGCGTCGCGCCCGTTCTGGGCTTCTGGAAACCGCCCGTCTGCTGTTGCGGACGCGCGTTGTTTTGTCCCTGCGGACGATTATTATTGTTGAAACCTGCGCCTTGCGGACGATTTTGTCCCTGCGGACGGTCCTGACGAGGTTTTCTGTCGTCTTGTGTGAAAATGCGTGTTTGTACGACGGGCTTTTGTTCGGTCTTTGCCGCTTCGGGTTTCTTTAAGGGTGCTTGCGGCGCTGCGGGAGCCGCAACCTCTTCTTTTTCTTCGACGGGTTTTTCGGGCGCGAACTCGGGTTTTTCTTCTTCCTTTGCCTTTGCCGCGGCTTCTTCTTCCGCCTTTTTCTTTTCGGCTTCTTCCTTTTGGATTCTCAAAAGTTCTTCCGCTTCTTTTCTTCTTTCTTCTTCGGCGCGTCTTTCCTCTTCCTCACGCACTTTTTTCGCCTTAATTTCAAGGATATTATCGGTGAGCGCGCGAAGTTTTACGGAAAGTTCCGTCAGTTTTTGAAGCGCGGGAGATACGACGTCGGTTTTTACCGAGCCGAGTCCTTTCGTGCCGCCTTCATAATTTTTCGCATTATTTTCTGCCATTAAATTACCTCCGCTATTTCGCATTTTCAATTATAGCATTCGCAAGGCTGACGTCGGTGACGGCGACCACCTTGCAGTTTTGTTTTTTGAATATTTCCTCAATCGTGCCGTTTTCAAGGGTGACGACGGGAGAGTTTGACCTTTCGGCGTAGTTTTTTATCCGTTTTGCGGTGTTTTGCATTGCGTCCGCGCCAAGTACGATGACGGGCACGCTTTTTTTCATTAAAATGCGTTCCGTCCCGAACACGATTTTGTTCGCGCGGGCGGCGAACCCCAGATAACTACGAATTTTGTCCGAGTTTTGCATATTCTTCCTTTAAGGATTCGTAAACTTCGTCCGAAAGTTTTTCCTGAAACACTCTGTCGAAAACGCGTTTTTTGACGCATTTTTCAAAGCATTCGGGATTTTTGCAGACGTACGCGCCGCGCCCCGCTTTTTTGCCGGTAAGGTCGATTGAAACGCCGTCCGCACCTTTTACGACGCGGATAAGATCCGGCTTTTCAAACATATTTCGACATACGACGCACATGCGCGACGGGATTTTCTTAGGCATTTTCGTTCTCCGCCGATTCAACAGACAGCGTCTTCATAACTTCGCTGTAAGGTTTGACGTCGATTTTCCAGCCGGTGAGTTTCGCAGCAAGACGCGCGTTTTGTCCTTGCTTGCCGATTGCGAGCGAGAGTTTTTCGTCGGCGACGACGACTTTCGCTTTCTTTTCTTCTTCGTTGATTTGCACCATCTGCACGGGAGCGGGACTGAGTGCGCGGGCGACGAATTCAAGAGGATCGGTGCAGTAAGGAATGATGTCGATTTTTTCACCGCCGAGTTCGGCGACGATCGCGTTTACGCGGCTGCCCTTGGGACCGATGCACGCGCCGATTGCGTCAACCGACGGATCGTCCGACGACACTGCCATTTTCGTGCGGTAGCCCGCCTCGCGGACGATACCGTTGATTTTGACAAGTCCGCTGCGGATTTCGGGTACTTCCAGCTCGAACATACGTTTTACAAAGCCCGCCGCGCTTCTCGACACGACGACCTGCGCGCCGAAGTCGGTGCTTCTGACCTTTTTGACGTACACTTTCACGACGTCGCCGATGTTCAGTCGTTCGCCCTGGATCTGGTCGGGAAGTCCCAACACGCCTTCCATTTGGTTTCCGGAGATTTCGACGTAATAAGTCATACCTTCTTTACGTCTTACGGTTGCCGACACGATTTCGCCCTCGCGTTCGGTCATTTCGTTCATGACGACGTCGCGACTTGCGTCGTTGATGCGTTGCATGATGACTTGTTTTGCGGTTTGCGCCGCAATACGGGAAAAGTCCTTGGGCGTGACGTCTTCGACGACGACGTCGCCGAGTTTATAAGCCGGTTTGATCGCCTGCGCGTCTTCCAAAGAAATTTCTTTTTCGGGATCTTCGACGGTTTCCACGACGTTTCTGTACGCAAACACTTTGATGGTGTTGCGGGTTTCGTCGCAGCGCACCGTTATCTGACGCGCCTCGCCGTATTCTTTTTTGAAAGCGAAAAGTATGCCCGCTTCAAGCGCTTCGATCATTTTTTCGCGACTTATTTTCTTTTCCTGTTCCAGCAAATCAAGTGCCTGGAAAAAGTCCTTGTTTACCATATTACCTCCTGCGGAAAACCGCTATATTAAGTTTTGATTTTTTATTTTTATTCGAAACGGATTGCAAGACTTGCCTTTGCGATTTCTTTTTTTGAAAGCGTCATCGACTTGTTAAGGTCTTTGCCCGTTTTGATATCGGTGAGTTTAATCGTGATTCCGTCGTCATCGAAACTGTCCAGAATCCCCGTGATTTTTTTGTTGCCGTCGATTTTCTGGAACAATGATATTTCAAGTTCCTGCCCTTTGCGGCGGCGGAAATCGTCGGCGGTTTTAAGCGGCCAGTCAAGCCCCATCGACGATACTTCCAGATTGTACGATTTGTCGCCGAAAGGATTTATCTCGTCAAAGAGCGCGTCGACGGCGTTGTGGACTTTTTCGCAATCGTCCAACCCCATGTCGCCTTCTTTGAAAATAACGACGGTAACGGTGTCGGTGCCGTACTGCACGCTTGTTTTGACGTCGACGAGTTCATAACCCAATCCTTCGACCACGGGCGCGATTTTTTCCTTGATTTTCAATACTTCTTGTTTCATAATCGTTCCTTTATACGAATAAGAGCGAGCCGTCAAGGCTCACTCTCACTTTCGATGCTAGCATAGATATAATAACATATATATATTTTATATGCAATTATTTTTAAGCGTTTTTTAACTTTATTTCAACTTTTCGGCAAGAATTATGAAAAGTTTTGCCGTCGCGATGGCGTCAAAGTCGGCGTTGTGCGCGTTTTCAAGGTTGATATGAAAGTGCTTTGCAAGGTTTCCGAGATTGTAACTCGGCAGCCTGTATTGCTGTTTTGCAAGGATAAGCGTGTCAAGCACGGGATTGTCGAAGTTATAGCCGCTTTCCCTTGCAAGCCGCGAAAGTATCGGCAAATCGTATCCGCAGGCGTTGTGTCCGACAAGCGTCGCGCCGCGGGTAAACTTGAAAAAGTCGGGGACGACGTCCTTGAACTCCGGCGCGCAAACGACGTCGCTGTCGTAAATCCCGTGAATCGCGCTCGTCGCCTCCGGGATATGACAACAGGGGTTTATCAGCGTGTTGAAAGTTTCCACGATTTTCCCGTCGACGATTTTGTAACTTCCGAGTTGCACCACCATGCAATGCTGCACGTCGAGCCCCGTCGTTTCAAGGTCAAATACGACGAAAGTCTTACCTTTTAGGTAAGGCGCGACTTCCTTTTCTCCGCCAAGAAGATCGTCCATACTGCTTTGCGACTCTTCAAAATACTTTTCGGGACGCACGAGATAATAATTTTTGTTTGCGGATTTTTGCGGCAATTCGGTCTTGATCGTGGAATAATCGACGTCCGCAAGCCACATTTTATCGACCATAATCTGTTTCGAGCCGTTTCTGTCGCTGAGTTTTCCGGAAATTACGACGTTCTTTTCGTCGCGCAATGAAAGATCCAGCGCGTTGACCTTGGTATCCCTTGCAAAATACACGACCGAAAGTTTGCCCGTCGTGTCGTCGATTGTAAAAGTGTACATCGGCAGTTTTTCATCGGTCGTATTCTTTTTGAACCGCCCGCCCGTCGGAAGGTTGAGCCCGAAGTTTTTGTTGCGGTATTCCCGCTTTTCAAGCCCGACCACGCGCCCGCAGACGGTTGCCGCTTCCATAGTGTCTTTAATGTCGGATATGTACATCGGCAAAACGTTCATATACGCTTTCCCGACAAGATTTTCAAGCGCGGTTGCCTTGATCTGTCTTGCGTCGCCGTAAATCACGATGGTGTCGTCGGACGGATCGATAAGGTCGGAAAACACGTCGTTTCCGTCTTCTTTCACCGTACCGTCCGCACTGACTTTAATATCACAATTAAAGCCCGCATTTTCAACGGTTTTCAGACTTTTTTCGGCAATTTTCTTCTTTTCTTCGTCAGAAATGTATTTTTCGGCAACTTCAAAATTGACGTTTTCAACAAAGTTTTCGTTCAGATAATCGACGATTTTTTCTTTCACGTCGTCGGCTTTCAGCATTGACGAATACGCCTTTTGCGCCTTGATTTTCACGTCGATTACGTAGTCGTTCACCTGTATACTCACGTCCTCGGGCTTAATCATTCCCGCGGCGATTCCCATATATTTTTGCAGGGCTTGCATAAGTTTGACTCTGACGGTGTCTTCGTCCGCATACACTTTGGTATATCTCACCGAAAACGTGATTTCGTCGGGCACGAGCGGCACGACGGCTTTCACGATATCGTCTTTCACGCGGTCGGAAAGTACGCCGCTGTCAATCGACTGGGCAGACGCCAGAAAATGCAAAATAAGGTTGTTGTCGCTCACGCTGTACTCTGCGCGAACGAACCTGACGAACGGATATTTATTGTCCGTAAGTTTTTTGAATTCAACGTCAAATTTTTTCATTTTGTGCCTTATATTTTGCAATCAATGCGTTTATTTCATCAAAAATCAACGAATTGTCGATTGTTTTTGTAATTTTTCCTTTTTCAAAAATCACCGATTTTTCCTTGCCGCCGGCAATTCCGAAGTCGGCTTTTTCGCCTTCCCCGACGCCGTTCACGACGCAACCCATTACCGCGACTTTCAGTCCTTTCGTCCCCGCAAGCATTTTCTCGACTTTCGTCGCAAGCTCAAAAAGCGGGATTTCCGTGCGGGCGCACGTCGGACAGGCAATCACTTCGCTGTCGTCGTTGAGCCCCAAAGATTTCAGAAGCATACGCCCTGCGATTACTTCTTCGACGGGATCAGCCGTCAGCGAAATGCGGATTGTGTCGCCGATTCCGTCCAGCAGCAGCGGCGAAAGTCCCGCCGTGTTTTTGATAATGCCCCGTTCGAAAGTGCCCGCTTCCGTCACGCCGAGGTGCAACGGATAATCGAACTCTTTTGAAAACTTCCTTGCCGCGGCGACACTTGTCCTGACGGCGGACGATTTCAACGACACGATTATGTCGAAAAAGCCTGCGTTTTCCAGGATTTTTATATGGCGTTTTGCGCTTTCGACAAGCGCGTCGGCAGGGTTCAGGTTTTTCAGATCCTTTTCAAGGCTTCCCGTATTCACGCCGATTCTTATCGGTATATTTCTTTCTTTTAAGACGTCCGCAAGGTATCTTACCTTTCTTTCGTCGCCGATATTGCCGGGGTTTATTCTTACTTTGTCGATGCCGTTTTCGGCGGACAATACCGCAAGTTTATAATCGTACTGAATATCCGCGACAAGCGGAATATCCGTCGCGTTTTTAATCTCTTTTATCGCCGCCGCGTCGGACGCGGAATTTACGGCAAAACGCACGATATCGCAGCCCGCGTTTTGCAGCGAAATTATCTGCTTTATCGTGTTTTCGACGTCTGCGGTTTTAGTATTGCACATCGACTGTACCGAAATCGGTGCGCCACCGCCGATATAAACGTTTCCGACCTTGATTTTTCTTGTCATCTTATTTAATCATATGGAAGATATCCACGAAAATCGTAAACGTGAACAGTATAATAAGCCCGACCGTGTGGATAATCGCCTCGACCTTCCTGTTCAACGGTTTGCCACGGATCCACTCGACAAACGTCAGCACGATTTTACTGCCGTCCAGCGCGGGAAGCGGCAACAGATTCATGACCGCAACGTTCGCCGACAGTATGCACGTAATTAACATCAAATACGGGAATCCCGCCTGCTTTATGCCCGTCGAAACCGTCGTGATAACGGTAATGGGACCGCCTGCACTTTCAAGCCCCATCTTGCCGGTGATGAGTGCGCCAAGCACCGCCAGCACCTTGAACACGATGAAGAAACTGAAAGTGAAACTTCTGCCAAGCGCACGGAAGAACCCGAGTTTCTCTGTCGACAGCCGCCTTGTGAAACCGAAATTTATCGGTTCGTTGCCGTCTTGCCCCGCGATTAGTTGGGTATGTCCCTCGACGTAGTTCATATACGAAAAATCGTTTATTACATTGCCCGAGAAGTCTTTTATCGTGTCCTTCGAGATAACGATAGGCACGCTGAAACTGCCGCCTTCGAGTTCCTGCTGGAACATTACGAAATGACCTTCGGTCATCGAAGACGTAAGCGTCGCATATTTTTCGGCGGTCAGCGGCGGGACGAACTCGTCGTCGAGATAAGTCAGCCTGTCGCCCGCCTTCACGACGGTGATAAAGCCTTCGTACTCAACGCCGTCCTTTTCAAACGTAATCGACGTGCCGCTTTTAAGTTCCGCAAGGTTTCTGTCAAGGTTTTTCTTTTTGCCGTCGATTTTCGTGATACGGTAGCCGTCGTCCAAATCCACCGCGTGATAGGCGTTGTCTTTAATGTACATCACCTGATAAAAATCGCTTTTTGCGGTCGGCGCGAAATACTTATACGCGCCCTTTTTAATCGTGACGGTCTGCGCCTTGCCGTTTCTTAAAATTTTGAGTTTTGCGGTGTCGCCGCATTTGTTGAGCATATCCGAAAAGTCGTCGTTCATAAGGATATGCTTGATTTTCCCGTCGACGGCAAGAATAATATCGCCTTCCTGCACGACTTCGGTATTCGCGCCGCCCTCGTACTGCGTGCCGATAACGGACACCTGCTCGCCGTAAGCGCAAAAGAAAATCGTGATGATGAGCATCGCCGAAAGGAAATTGAAAAACGCCCCGTTAAAAAGAACGATGATCCTTTTCCACGGCGGCATATTGTTGAAAGCCCTCGGGTTGTCGTTATCGTCGTCTTCGCCCTCGAATCCGCAAAACCCGCCAAGGGGTATCGGACGTATCGAAAACTGCGTGCCCGACTTCATTTTCCTTTTGAAAATCGGCGGGCCGAAGCCTATCGCGAACTCGTTAATCTGAAAACCGAGTTTTCGTCCCGCAATGAAGTGTCCGAATTCGTGCACGACGATCATAAACATCAATGCGAGTATCGCGATAACGACGTATAAAATGTTAAGCATTACGCTCTGGAACGAGCAAAGCGATGAAAATATCAATTATTACCTCATTGTCTGGCGTATGTACTTTTTGACTGTTTCGTCAATCGACAAAACTTCGTCCACGCTTGAAACCTTGTTGCCCCTTATGAAAGACAAACCTTTTTCGACGTATTTTTCGATATCGGTAAATCCGATTTTGCCCGCGATAAACTGCGCGACCGCGATTTCGTCGGCTGCGGATACCGCAACGCACGCGCTCTCGCCGAGTTTCGCCGCGTCGATACACAACGACAAACATTTGAATTTTTTATAATCGGGATATTCGAAATGAAGCGAGCCGAGTTTTGCAAGGTCAAGACTTTCCGCATAACTTTCGATACGGTCGGGATAAGTCATCGCAAGTTGCACCGGAAGGCGCATGTTCGGCATGCTCATACACGCAATCACCGATTTATCGACAAACTCCACAAAGCTGTGAATAACGCTTTCACGATGGATAATGACGTCGATTTTGCTTTGCGGAAGATTGAACAGGTTCATTGCCTCGATAACTTCCAAGCCCTTGTTCATCATCGTCGCGCTGTCGATGGAAACTTTCGTACCCATTGCCCAGACGGGATGTTTGATTGCCATTTGCGGCGTTACCGCGCGCAGTTGTTCGTCGGTGTAGTCGACAAACGGACCGCCCGACGCCGTCAGCGTAACCTTTTTGACGTCCTGAACTTTGCCCGCTTTCAGGCACTGGAAAATCGCACTGTGTTCCGAATCGACGGGAATAATCGTGGAGCCGTATCTTTCGGCTTGTTCCCTGAGAAGTCTGCCCGCAGCGACGATGGGCTCTTTGTTTGCGATACCCAGCGTGCCGCCGTTTTTCAGAACGTTCATCGACGGTTTCAGACCGCTGATGCCGACCATACCGTTGATGACGCAGTCGACTTTTATGCACGAAAGCTCGTCAACGGACAAAACCTGCACGAAAGGCGGTTTGTACTTGGTAAATTCGTTCCTTGCGTTGTCGTCGGTAATCGCGACGTAGCGCGGACGGAATTGATTGATTTGCTCCAAAAGTTTTTTGATGTTGGTATTCGTGGTAAGCCCGATTACTTTGAACGATTCGGGGTTGCGTTCGCAAATCTGCAACGCCTTCGTGCCGACCGAACCGGTGCTGCCGAATATCACGATTTGTTTCATTCTCATAATATACAACCTCTTTTAGTATTTATATCCGTAAACGCCCGGGATATTACATATACATAAACGTAAATGCCGTAAAAAACATAACAAGCGTAAACATAATGCTGTCAAGTCTGTCCAGAACGCCGCCGTGACCGGGGAAAATGTTTCCGAAGTCCTTGATGTTAATGGTGCGTTTAATGCGGCTTGCCGCAAGGTCACCGATTTCCGCAAGTACGCCGCCGACGATACCCAGAACGACGAATACCACCGCGCGCACCGCTACGCTGTCCGAAAAAGAAACGTATCCGACGGGGATAACCGCATATAAGTCAAACAGCAGGAAGAACGTTACCGCGCACAAAACGCTGCCCAGTAATCCGCCGATCGCACCCGCGACGGTCTTTTTCGGCGATATCGACGGACAAAGTTTCCTTTTCCCCAAAGTGCTTCCGACAAGATACGCAAACGTATCCGAAAACACGGGAAGGAAAATCGCAAACGATATCGCAAACGTGCCGCCGCACGGAAACTCCCTCGAAAGCGCAAACGCAAGCGACACAAGCGCCATCGGATAAATCAGCGAAAAAATCGTCGCAAGCAGGTCTTTCAGTTCCATTTCCGCTTTGAACGTGAACACCGCAAGCGCAAGACATATCGAAAGACTCAGCGCAATCAGTATGCCCTTGTAGCCTAAAAAATACCATAAAGGATATATCGCGACGCACAACAACAGCGGCGCCCACGGGGAATTCTTGTATTCCGACTTCCTGAAAGTATGGTACATTTCGTAAGTCCCGACGAATGCGAACGACATAATGAGCGCGTCCAGAAACCCGTAATGCACCGCCGTGCCAAGATATAACATCGCAAATGCGTATCCGACGAGTATTATCGCCGTAACCGCGCGTTTTAACATAAATTATTCCTCCGAAAGCGGAACGGACAGACGGAATTTCGACGTGACGAGCACGGCTTTGTTTCCCGTGACGTCCGCCCTTACGACAAGTTCCGAATCGTATCCGTCGTCGCGCTTAGAATCGTTTTTAACGATTTCGACGTCGATAATCCCTTGTTTTGCAAGTTCTTTTTCGACGTCGTCAATTTTTTTACCGGAAAACTCGGCTTTATACACTCATTACCTCGTCTTCTTTTTTCTTTGCGGTTTCGTCAACCTTTTCGATTTCCTTCGCGAGGCGTTTATCGACTTCTTCCAGGAAGTTCGTCAGGTCGTCTTCGGTGATCGTGCTGTCTTTTTTGAGTTTTTTAAGTTCTTCGTTGATGTCGCGACGATGATTTCTTAAAACGATTTTGGTTTCTTCCGCGCCCTGTTTAATGTCTTTTACAAGCGCGCGACGTCTTTCTTCGGTAACTTCGGGGAAAACAAGACGAATCACCGTGCCGTCGTTGTTGGGCGTGATGCCGACGTTTGCGGCAAGGATTGCCTTTTCAACGTTTTTGAGCGCGCTTTTGTCCCATACCGACACGACAAGCACACGCGCTTCCGCAATAGTAACGTTCGCCATCTGGTTAAGCGGCGTCATCGTTCCGTAATATTCAACCTCGACCTTGTCAAGAATGTGGGGATTTGCGCGACCTGCGCGGATTCCCTGCAACTCGGTCTTGTAATTTTCAAAAGTTTTAGCATTTTCTTCGTCGAAAGTTTCAAACAAAAAATCGACTTCTTCGATACCGAAAGCCATATATTCCTCCAAAATACATTTTAGTAAAAATATTATATCATACTAAAATATATAAAAGCAAGTACTTAATAAAAATAAATGCGCGAACGCTCTTAATTAAAAGGCGCAGCGATTTTGATTATTTTGACGTTTTATACGGTTTTTTGTCAGTCAAAAATCAAACGAATTTTATCCGTTCGATAAGAATAAACGACGGCGTTATTTACAAAAAAAACATATAGTTTTCAATCACGAACAAAATACAAAAAACGCACGGGATACGTGCGTTTTTGTTGTTTTTTATTGAGTTTTTTTCAAAAATTATTCGATAATTGTACCGATTTTCTGCCCCGTCGCCGCCTTGTAAATGCTGTCTTTTTCGTTCAGCGCAAACGTTACGATGGGGATATGGTTTTCCATACAAAGAGATACCGCGGTCGTGTCCATAACCTGCAAACCGTCCTTGATGACGTCAAGATATCCGATTTTGTCGTACTTTCTGGCGTCGGGATTTTTCTTCGGATCGCTGTCGTAAACGCCGTCGATATTTTTGGCTTGCAACAATACGTCCGCCTGAATTTCCGCCGCTCTGAGCGCCGCGCCCGTGTCGGTGCTGAAATACGGGTTGCCCGTACCGCACGCCATGATGACGACGCGACCTTTTTCAAGGTGGCGAATCGCACGGCGTAAGATGTAAGGCTCTGCGACTCTGGGCATTTCGATTGCCGTCATAACGCGCGTAGGCACGCCCGCGTGTTCCAAAGCGTCCTGCATTGCAAGCGAGTTGATGACGGTTGCGAGCATACCCATATGGTCGGCAGTCGTCCTGTCCATATCCGCGCCCTGACGTCCGCGCCAGAAGTTGCCGCCGCCGATGATGATGCCGATCTGGATGCCCATATTCCTGACTTTCGCGATTTGTTCCACAACGCCCGCGATGACGGCGTTGTTCAGTCCGAATCCGTTTTCACCCGCAAGGGCTTCGCCGCTGATTTTAATGACGACTCTTGTATATTTGTTATCCATATGTCTCTCCTGATTCAAAAATTCAAAAAAAAGGACGCAAAAGCGTCCTTTTCAAAAGGTAATTAACCGTTTTGTTGCATTTTTGCGAGGTTTTCGCTGATTTCGCCGAGATAATCGTCTTTTCTCTTTTCGATGCCTTCGCCCATTTCGTAACGAACAAAACGACGAATCGCGACCTTCTCGCCGACCTTTGCGGTAACTTCGGTCTGATATTGTTTAATGGTTTTGCCGGGATCTTTGAAGAAATCCTGTTCAAGAAGGCAAACTTCTTTGTAGTATTTCTGAATGCGACCGTCAACCATCTTTTCGATGATGTTCAAGGGCTTCGGCTTGGGTTCCGCAAGAGCCTGATTCTTGTAAATTTCACGTTCGAGTTCAACCGCTTTCGCGTCAAGGTCTTCGATAGCGACGCAAGTAGGTTTCATAGAAGCGATTTGGAGAGCGACGTCGTGAGCGAAGTTTTTGAAGTCGTCGCTTTTTGCAACGAAGTCGGTTTCGCAGTTGACCTCGACGAGAACGCCGATTTTACCGCCCATGTGGATATAACTTTCGACAATGCCTTCCGCTGCAACGCGGCCTGCTTTTTTGGCTGCGGTTGCCGCGCCCTTTTCGCGAAGAATGGTAACTGCTTTATCCATGTCGCCGTCCGCTTCGGTAAGAGCCTTTTTGCAATCCATCATACCTGCGCCCGTGCGAGCGCGCAAATCCATAACGTCTTTACTGGTGAATGCTGCCATATATCTGAAATCCTCCGATTATTTTGCTTCCGCTTCCGCGATTGCTTTGTCAAGCGCTTCTTCTTTGGTCAAAGGAGCGGCTACTTCTTCAACGACTTCTTCAACCGTTTCTTTTTCTTTTGCTTCTTCGGCTGCTTCGGCGTTTGCTTCCGCGTGTGCCGCCGCTACTGCGTCAACGCCCTGTTTCGCCTCGATAACGGCGTCTGCCATAAGCGATGCGAAGAGTTTGATTGCGCGGATTGCGTCGTCGTTGCCGGGGATAACGTAATCGACAAGGTCGGGATCGCAGTTGGTATCGACGACGCCGACGATGGGGATATTGAGAAGGCGCGCTTCTTTAACGGCGATTTCTTCCTTTTTAAGGTCGACTACGAAGAGTGCGCCGGGAAGTTCACGCATGTTTTTGATGCCGCCGAGGTTCTTTTCAAGTTGGTCGCGTTCGGCTTTGAGACCGATAACTTCTTTTTTGGGAAGAAGATCGAACTCGCCGACGATTTCCATCTGATTGAGTTTGTTGAGCCTGTCGATACGAGATTTAATGGTTTTGAAGTTGGTGAGCGTACCGCCGAGCCATCTTTGGTTGATGTAGTACATTCCGCAACGTTCCGCTTCCGACTGGATTGCGTCCTGCGCCTGTTTTTTCGTACCTACGAAAAGGATGTCTTTGCCTTCCGACGCGACCTGACGAATGAAAGCGTATGCTTCCTCCACCTTTTCAACCGAGATCTGCAAATCGATAATGTGAATATCGTTTCTTGCAGCGTAGATGTACTTTGCCATTTTCGGATTCCAACGCTTTGTCTGGTGACCGAAGTGAACGCCTGCTTCAAGCAGTTGTTTCATTGATGTTACTGCCATAAAAAAATACCTCCGTTTTTTACTCCTCCCCGAAAGTTTGCGACAAATGAACTCAAAAAGCACGGATTTGTCAACCCACGGGTGCGGATTTTCGAAAGAATTATATCATAACGGGAAAATCTTGGCAAACGAAATAAGGCGGGTTTTGAAATAATTATAGATAATTATATTACTTTTTTCCGGTTTTAACCGCCGACGTTTTCGATATGTTCGACGTCGTCGCCCGAAATTGCGATAACGTCGATGCGAAGCGTCTTGTCGTAAAGACGATGAATCTGTGTGTAAAGATTAATAAATCTTTTGTACCTTGCGATTTTTGCGGGAGTTACCGCTTCAAGCGCGTATCCGTACGAATACGTCGTGCGCGACTTGACCTCGATAAAGCAAACGTCGCCGTCCGGCGCGGTCGCGATAAGGTCGACCTCGATACCCATAAGTTTTTCGTTGCGACCGATTATTTTGTATCCCTTGCTTTTAAGATACCCTTCCGCAAGGCTTTCTCCCCTTATGCCTTCCGCTCTCATTTGTTATCTCCGACAAAATTTTTAATGAAAGATTTTCTGTGAATGGGCGTCGCGCCTTTCTCTTTCAATGCGGCGATATGTTTTGCGCTGCCGTATCCTTTGTTGCTTCTGAAACCGTAATCGGGATAAATCTCGTCGGCTTTAATCATATAAGCGTCACGGGTGACCTTTGCGAGAATCGACGCGCAACCGATTGAATATGACAACGAGTCGCCTTTGATTATTGCGTGCGTTTTATATGGAATATCGAGTTGCACCGCGTCCACAAGCACGACGTCCGGCTTGACTTTCAGGTTCATAATCGCCTGTTGCATCGCCTGTTTCGTCGCGTTCAGAATGTTGATTTCGTCAATGACTTCGGGGCCGACGCTCACAATCGACATATCGACAGCCGCTTCGCAAATTTGCGGAAAAAGTTTTTCGCGCTTCTTTTCCGAAAGTTTTTTGCTGTCGTCGACGCCGTCGACAATTTTCGACAAATCCATGATGACGGCGCACACCGTGACGGGACCGGCAAGCGGACCGCGCCCGACCTCGTCAACGCCGCAAACGTACTTTGCGCCCTTTTCGATATAAAGATTTTCGTAAAACAATTTATCCATAATATTTGTTCTTTTTCGCAATTATTTTCGCAAAATTTCCAAAATTAAAACAAAAATTTGATATTAAATAAAACTAAAATCGTCAGAATTTTGATTAAAAATCTTTCTCAAAATCGTCAGAATTTTGATTAAAATAAACATTCCCAAAACGGCGAGAATTTGATGGATTTTTGACGTTTCTTTCGGGGTTCTGAAAATCCTAGTGTACTAATGCGTACACGGATTTTCAGGTTCTCGGAAAAACTCAAAAAGGCGCGAATTATCGCCGTTTTTCGCAAATTATCGACGTTTTGAAGCGAGTAAGGTGTTACGCATCAGCATCGTCACCGTCATCGGTCCCACCCCGCCCGGGACGGGAGTGATAAACGAGCAAACGTCTTTTACGTTTTCAAAATCCACGTCGCCCGAAAGCTTGCCGTTTTCGTCGCGGGAAATGCCGACGTCGATAACGACCGCGCCGTCTTTCACCATATCTTTCGTGATAAATCTGGGTTTTCCGACGGCAACGACAAGAATATCCGCCGTTTTTGTAAATTCTTTAAGGTTTTGCGTTTTGCTGTGGCAAATCGTAACGGTTGCGTCGCGTTGCAAAAGAAGCTGCAATGTAGGACGTCCGACGATATTGCTGCGCCCGACGATCACGGCGTGTTTCCCTGCGATTTTTACGCCCGTCGACTCGATGAGAGCGATGATCCCCTGCGGCGTACAAGGCGCAAGGTCGGGAGTGCCGAGGCAAAGTAAACCCGTCTGGTATGCGGAAAAACCGTCCACGTCCTTGTTCACGTCGATATGCGCGGTTACCTTTTTCTCGTCGATATAATCGGGCAAAGGAAGTTGCACCAGAATACCGCTGACCGTATCGTCGGCGTTGAGCCGCTCGATTTCGTCGATAAGTTCCTTTTCGGTAACGGTCAAGGGAAAGCGACAAAGAATACTTTTTATGCCGACTTCTTCCGATGCTTTTACCTTATTTTTTACGTAAAGTTCGCTTGACGGATCGTTGCCGACAAGAATAACGGCAAGACACGCTTCAACGCCCTTTGATTTAAGTTCTGCGACCTGCGCCTTTATATCCGCGCGGATTTTTGACGACAAGCCCTTTCCGTCGATAATCTGCATTATTCCTCCGTCAGCGCCTTATTGACGCTTGCAAGCACGCCGTTGACGTAAGATTTGCTCTTTTCCGTGGAATATCTTTTGACAAGTTCGACCGCCTCGTTGATACTGACGGCGGCAGGAACTTCCGGGACGTATTTCATCTCGTAAACGCTGACGATCATCGCGGCAAGGTCGGGCTTGTAAATGCGGTCGATATTAAAGCCGTTGGAATACTTTGCGATAATGCCCTTCAATTCGTCAAGATGCGTATAAATGCCGTCGTACGCCTTTCTGACGTACAGTTTGTCGGAGTCGGTCAAAGACGCGTCCATAAGGTACGCTTCCAGAGTGACGTCGTTTTTATCTTCCGAAAAAAGTTGTTCGAACGTGAGTTGGAAAAGATGTTCTCGTGCGGTGCTTCTGCTCATATAAACCTCTGAAATTCAAAAACAATTAGCCCGTCGTAAAAACGAGGGCTAAGTGAAAGTTATGCGTTTTCTTCTTCGGATTTTGCGACGTCGTCGGTTTCTTCGTCGTCAAAGTCGTGAACGATTACGGGGGTGTCGTCGGTCTCGTCAACGATAATACTGACAACCGAAACGTTGACTTCTCCCACGGTATAGCAGGTCTCCTTTTCGATTGCTTTTTTGATTGCAATCTGAACCTTGCAGACGGTGTCGGGAATGTTGTAGCCGTACAAAATATTCAGATAAATATCGATATCGACGGTGTTGTCGCTTTTAACGTAAGCGTGGACGTCGTTGTCTTTGATGATACGCGACTTGTCGGGGTTTTTCCCGAGAAGTTCCGCCCCTTCGATTTCGGCGGCTGCGCGAGATGCGATGTCCGCGATGATTTCGGCGTAAACTTCCGTATTCGATTTCACTGACTTGATTTTTGCCATACTATCCTCCGAATTACGGATATTATAGCATATTTTTTCGTCTTATACAAGCAATTATACCCGTTCCCCGACACATTTTATCAGTATTGACAGACGATTACGTCGTTTGCGGTGTAGCTCGTTTCATTGGTCACGACGCTGAGAATCTGAGCGACTTCCTGCGCTTCCAGATTATCGTCGGCGACGACCACCGTGCAGTTCTTGTCGGAAAGAGTTACGATTACGTCGCGAAATCCGCGCGCCTGAATAAGTCTTTCCAAAAGAAGTTCGTTTTCCATCTGCGTGCATACGCCCTGTTTCTGCGTTTCTGCCGCCGTTTTTGCGGACGCGCTTGCGCTCTCTGACGAAATTATCGCGTCAAGATAATCGATAAGTTCCTGACGGGTGGTTTCCCTTGACGAGCGGAAACTTTTGAACGTTTCGGTAACGGTAGGTTCGTTTGTGTTCGTCGTCAGCGTTTCCTGACGTTTCGTGAGCTTTGTGTTGAGCCATACGTTAAGGACGGCGGACACCACAAGGAGAACGGTCATAATCGACAATACCGCGATTTTCTTTTTGTTGTTTTTCATATAAACCCTCCATTTAATTCATTATGAAAATTTCGATTATTTTTTCGTTTACGTTCAGGGCGGTTGCGACGGCTTTTAAGATATTCAGCCTTACGGCGACGTCTTTCGCCCCTTCCGCCACAACTATTACGCCGGTGATTTTCGGCGCGACGGTTTTTTCGATAAGCGGTTTTTTGTTTTCGTCAAACACTGCGGTTGACTTTTCTTCGGTAACGGTGGTCGTAAGGTTCGCCCCGCCCGAGTCGTCGGTGCGCGTCGTCGTATTCGTCGTTTTGTCAAAGGCGTAAACGGTTTCGAAATCGCCGTCGTAACCGATGTACACTTCGACTTTTCCCGCGCCTTTTATCTTTGATAAAACCGCCGCAAGTCTTTCTTCGTCCGACGCCGTTTCGACAATCGTCGCCCCCGCGTTTCCGCTTTCCGCCTGCTTCTTCTTCGCCTCGCGTACGATTCCGTAAAGCAAAAGGATTATCGCAATTAAAATTATGCAGACGATGATTTCGATATTCTTTACGCTTTTGATTTTTCGGATAAAATCCTTAAACGGTTTTTTCTTTTCTTCGTTATCGTTCATAAAAAACCCTCAGTTTGTCTTCCGGGACGCCAGAAAACTTTGAGATTTCGCTTTTCAACGCCCCGATATCAATACTATTCGACTTGTCCCGCTCAAATGACTTATCGGACAAAATAACGTTTACGTAGTCAATTTCCGACGAAGTTTCGCTTTTTACGACGAATTTTACCTTTGCTTCGATTCCTTTTTCTCTCAGAAACTTTTCGATATTCCTTTCCTGCGTTTTATATGCGTTCGTCGCCACGCCGTACAAAAAAGTTTCGTCGATTTCAAGTTCGGAGGCAGTATCAAAAGCGTTCGGAAAACCCGAAAAGTCGCTTTTTAAGAGTTTCGGCAGCGGCGATACCAGAACGAACAACGTTATAAGCGCGAAAATCCCCTTGACGTATTTTTTCGTCTGTCCGTCCGGAATAAGCAGCGACGAAAGCGTCGAGAGAGCGATAACGCCCGTGATTTTCAAAAGCCACGCGCCCATATCACACCCCGACCGACGTCCCCGCCGTCAGCACCATCGCGAAAAACGCGAACGTTGCCCCCGCGATCGCCGCAATGAGTAGCCCCGCACATTTTGAAATTTTCATCAGCATATCCGATATTCCGGATACACCAAGCGGCTCGACAACGCCTGCCGCAAATCGCAAAATAAGGTCAAACGCGATAAGTTTTCCGACGGGCGCGACGACAACCGACAACAATATCAGAAGCCCCGTCATTCCGACCGCGTTTTTAACAAGCGCACACCCCGCAAGCACCACGTCGAATCCGTCCGACACGTAACCGCCGATTATCGGGACGTAACTTTTCACGCCGAATCGCGCCGCGTTAATCATCACTCCGTCAACGGTTTTTCCGATTACGCCGCCGATAAGAAGATATGCAAAAAACGCCGAAAACACCGTTTTTAACACTATGCTGCCCGCTTTTTTGAAAAAATCCGCCATTTTGTCAAGTTTGACCGCAGGCGAAATATTGCCTACCGCATTCAGTAAAACCGCGCCCGTAAAGCACGGCAGCACAAACGTTTTCACGACTTTCGTAAGCCCCACCGAAAACACGCCGACAAGGGGTTTCAGAAAGCCTACGCCGCTCGTGCCGCCCAAAGCCGTCATAAGAGTTAAAAGCACGGGAAACAATGCGGCGGACAACTTTTCGACGCGCCCGACGGTGTTTATCGTAAGAGTCAGCATATTCGCCGCTTCCGATACGATGACCGTAAGAATCGCCGAAAAGCACGCAAAATCCACGATTTCCGACGTGTTTTCGTTCAGAAAGCCGGAATTAAGCCCTTTCAACATGCCCGACATCACCGAAATCACGACGACGGTAATTATCGACGGAAGAAAACCGAGCGCGCCTTTTAATATAAGAGAGAAAATTTCGCCGATGAAATCCTTAAAAGATACGCCGACGTTGCCGTCAATAAGCCTTTTCAGAAGTTCCTTGAAACCGCCCGCGACAAACGCGTTTTCGTCGTCGGAAAGCGACGAATAATAATCTTCCAGGCTTTCAAGGTCAAGTTTTTCAAGGACTTCGTCCGTCCCGTCTTCAACCGATTTTTCTTCTTCGCCCTGTTTGGCGTACGCAACGTTTTTATCCCGAAAAATTGAAAAAATCGCAAGAAAAACCGCAAATATTAAAAATATTTTGATTATTTTTGTTTTCATATCGCAAGTTTTTCAACGACGTTTATAAACGCTTCGATAACGGGAAACGCCAGAATAAATATCGCGATCTTTCCCGAAAGTTGCAGTTTCTTCCCGACGCTCCCCGCCCCGTAATCTTCGCAAATCCCTGCGGAAAATTCCGTGAGATATCCCACTCCCACGATTTTCAGAATCGCCCCGTACAACGCCGACGGTATCCCCGTTTTTGCGACGATTTCCGAAAACTTTACAAGCACTTCCGACATACCCTTCGCAATCATAATCAGTATGACAAGCCCCGTTGCCAGAACGACGAAAACCGAAAACTCCGACTTTGCAGACTTTATAAACCCCGCAGTGATTACGCCGAGAATCCCCACTCCCACGATTTTGAAAATATCCATTATTTCAGCCCGAAAAGTTGTTTGACGGTGTCCATAACGCCCGTCAGCATATCGACGACCATCATTAAAACCACGACGATGCCGACGATGGTAACGAAAGTTCCGATTTCGTCCTTGTCGCTCTTTTTAAGGATTACGTTTACGATTGCGGTGAGCATTCCCACCCCTGCGATTTTTAAGATGATTTCAATCCCCATATCACACCACGATAAGCATAAGAGTTACGCCCAGCACGACGAACAACTTATAATACATTTCACCTTTTTTATTAAGTTCGATTGCGGATTTGCTCTTTTTTTCGTTGAAAACGTCAAGATAGCGCACGGTATTTGTAATTTCGTTTTCAAGATTCGACTTGCCGAGCGAGTGCAAAAACGCCGCGACAAGCAGACTGTCTTTTTCTTTTATCATTACGTTTTTTATCGTTTTTTGCACTTCTTCGACGTTCTTAAAGCCCGCAGGCAGCCCGTCCGCGAATTTTTGAAGCGAGTCCGAAAACGCGCCTTTCGACGACGAAACAAAGGTTTTTATCACGTCGTCGAGCGGCGTTTGCAAGGACGATATTTCCCGTTTGTAAAGGTTCAGAAAATCGACGGCGTCCGAAAAGTACGCGTATCTCACCCTGAAAATCCTTTTTATCGCGATCCCGATAAGGCTTGACGCAGCCATTAAAAGCGCGCCGCTTAATACGCTTAACATCCGATAATTTCCTTGATTTCCCCGACGCGGTTTTTTTTCGTCAATACGACGGTAATATCCATCGCCCGTTGCAGTTTTTCGTAAACGGTGTTTTTAAGGTCGGAAACGCCCGTTGCGTGCAGCGACGCCGCAACCTTGACGCCCGCGCGCATTGCATCCAGAACCGCGTCCACTTCTTCCGCGCCGTAAATCTCGTCGGTGACCACGACGTCGGGATTCATACTTCTTATCGCGCACTCGTACGCTTTCAGTTTTTTGACGCCGGTGATGACGTCGACGCTTTTGCCAAGGTCAAGCCCCGACACCCCTTTCACCGCCCCCGCGATTTCCCGTCTTTCGTCGATGACGCACACGTTAAATCCGTCGTTTGAGGCAAGCCGTGCGATTTCGCGAAGGAGCGTCGTCTTTCCGCCCGACGGCGGCGCAATCACCAAAAGATTCTTAAATTCGCCGTTTTTTATCACTTTTTTTGCGATTTCGTCGGCTTTTCCTTTGATTTCCGTCGGAACTCTGATGACAAGCGACGTCGGATATTTCAGATTAAATACCTTGTCCCCCGCGCTTACACCCTCGCCCGAAACGCCGATTCTTATCCCGCCCGCAAAACTTACAAAGCCGTCCACAAGGTTGTCCGTCACGGAATACAACGAATATCCGCTGGCTTTCCCCAAAACGTAATCGACGTCCGATGACGTCACGATATAAGGTTTTTCCCCGTCGAAAACAAAGGTCTTTTTCTTGCCGTCGTAAACGGACAGCGGAAGTCCCACGCGCATACGCAGTTCTTTCACGCTCTTCGGCAAAAGCGGATAAATCGTCACGGGAAGCAATGAAAACAGATTGTCCATACCTAAAAATATGCAAAAAAAATCCCTGTGATAACACAGGGACTTAATATTACATTTTTCGTGCTTTTACGCTTATTCGCAAACGTGGTCGTCGACTTCTTTCTGAATCTTTGCCATAAACTCTTCAAGAGTCATAGTGCCGAGGTCGCCGTCCTTGCGGCTTCTTACCGCGACGACGTTATCCGCCGCTTCCTTGTCGCCGATAATGATCATATACGGGATTTTGTCGAGTTGTGCCTCACGAATCTTATAGCCGACCTTTTCGTTTCTGACGTCGGTTTCGGCGCGGAATCCGCGTTTGAACAGCGTATGGCGTACTTCTTCCGCGACGGACGCGGTACGGTCGGTAAGACTCAGCACCCTGACCTGTTCGGGAGCAAGCCACGTCGGCATTGCGCCGGCGTACTTTTCAAGCAACAGCGCAATCGTGCGTTCATAGCAGCCCATCGACGTGCGGTGAATGATGTAAGGACGCGCCTTCTCTCCGTTTTCGTCAATATAGTACATATCGAAACGCTCCGCCAGGAACATATCGACCTGAATGGTTACGAGCGTGTCTTCCTTTCCGTGCACGTTTTTAATCTGAATGTCGAGTTTCGGACCATAGAACGCCGCCTCGTCGATAGCCTCGGTATAAGGCACCTGCAAATCGTCAAGGATACGTTTCATTTCGCCTTCGGCGTACGCCCATTGTTTGGGATCGTCGATATATTTGTTGTCGGGATTTCTGGGGTCCCAGCGCGAGAAACGATACGATACGTCTTTGTCAAGCCCGACGCATTTTAAGCAATATCTCGCAAGTTCCAGGCAGCCCTTGAATTCCTGTTCGAGTTGTGCGGGCGTGCACATAAGGTGTCCTTCGGAAATGGTGAATTGCCTTACCCTGATAAGCCCGTGCATCTCGCCGGAGTTTTCGTTGCGGAACAACGTCGAGGTCTCGCCGTAGCGTTTCGGAAGATCACGGTACGACTTCATACCGTTTTTGAATATTTCGTATTGGAACGGACAGGTCATGGGACGCAGCGCGAAAACTTCGCCTTCCGCGTCGGGATCGCCGAAAATGAACATACCGTCGCGATAATGATCCCAGTGACCGCTTATCTGATAAAGTTCGCGCTTTGCCATATAAGGGGTTTTCGTGAGCAGATATCCGCGTTCCGCCTCGGTGTCTTCAACAAAACGGCTGAGAATCTGGAACAGTTTCGCGCCCTTGGGCATAAGCAGCGGCAAACCTTGTCCGATCGTGTCGCAGGTCATGAAATATCCAAGTTCGCGCCCGATTTTGTTATGGTCACGCTTTTTGGCTTCTTCGACAGCCGCAAGATAGGCTTCCATATCGGCTTTTTTGTCAAACGCCGTGCCGTAAATCCTTGAAAGCATTTTGTTGTGTTCGTTGCCTTTCCAGTACGCGCCGGTCAACGACGTCAGTTTGAACGCCTTGATTTTTCCCGTCGAAGGAAGGTGCGGACCCGTGCAAAGGTCAACGTAGTCGCCCTGTTTGTAAAAACTGATTTCTTCGCCTTCGGGCAGTTCTTCGATAAGTTGGATTTTGTAAATCTCACCCTTATTTTTCATAAGTTCAAGCGCGTCCTTTCTCGGAAGAACAAAGCGGGTTATGGGCAGGTTCGCCTTGATAATCTTGTGCATTTCCGCCTCGATTTTGTCAAAGTCGTCCTGAGTGATGGGCGTTTTGAAATCGAAGTCGTAATAAAAACCGTTTTCGATGGAAGGACCGATTGCAAGTTTTACCGTGGGATAAATGTTTTTTACCGCTTGTGCGAGAACGTGCGCCGCGGTATGACGATAAACTTTTTTGCCTTCGTCGTCGGAAAAAGTCAGCACTTCGAACGCGCAGTCGTTTTCGACGACGGCGGTCAGGTCTTTCAATGCGCCGTCAACTTTCACGGCGACCGCGTTTCTTGCAAGACCTTCGCTGATTTTCTTTGCGGCGTCAAGGAAAGTTACGCCGTTTTCGACTTCCAGAATACTTCCGTCTTTCAAAGTAAGTTTTGCCATATTGTTACCTCTTTTTGAGTGAATTTGCATTTATTTTCGGATAAAAACAAAAAATCCTTATGAAAATTGTTATTTCATAAGGACGATAAATCTTACCGCGGTTCCACCTTAATTGCAGAAAAACTGCCGCTTAATATTTTGTTTTCGCGCTGACGGCGGTACCTTTATACCCTTCTTATTGCCTTGCACCAAGCGGCAACTCTCTGAAAAGCCGGAATATAAAGACGTGTCCGTTGCGGCGGATTCAATCCGAATTTACAGTTATTATATATTCGGTTTTTTATAAAGTCAAGGGTTTTATCTCATTTTTACGCGCACCACGTGACGAAGTGCTTTTACGGCTTCGCCCGCGACGTCGCAGTTTAACGTGAGTTTCGTTGCGGAAAGCGAAATTACCGTGCCGATTATGTCGTATTCGTCCACGCCGAACAGCCTTTTTACGGCGATTTCCTTTCCGTTTCCCGCATTTCTGAACACGGGACGCTCGGCTTTTTCAAGGACGAGTTCCAGCGGCTTTGCGGTTTTCGTCGCGCTGATATAATTTATCACGTTGTAAATATCCTGTTCGTCCGTGCCGACTTCAAAAAGTCTTGCACACATTTCCGCGACTTCCTTCCAGCTTGCGCGCAGAGCCTTTAAGCGGAATCGGTAAATCGCGTCCACGTCGTAACTCGAAAGTTCGCGAAGCACCCTTGTTACAAAGGCTTTTTCAAGGTCGAAATCAAGATACACCAGCGTCGAAATGAGCGTCGCGACGGGATAATCGAGTTTGTCGTATTTCAGGTTTTCGGCATAATACGACAGTTTATATTTCGTCAGAATGAAGTCCGAAAGAAAGTTTTCGATCTTGTCGCGGATCTCGTCGGCGTATTCGCAAAGCCCCGCCATATAAATATACTTCCTGTTTTTGCTTTCTTCGACTGCCGACGAAAGTTCCTTTATGCCCTCGACGCCCGACAACAGTTCCGAAAACATCTTATCGTCGCCCTTTTCGATACTCACTACGTTTGACCACATAGCAATATTGTATGCAACGCGAAAAGAAATATTATGGAAATACTTTTGTCGTCCGCTTGATTTCGGAACGTAATGATATATAATTATTAAAAACGACTTACCATAAAAAAGATTTTCAATTATGTACGCTTTCAGAGTTTCGCCGCACGTGGAAAACTTAATAAAAGAATGTGCCGCTCGCCTGATTACATCGGGCGTGCCGGTATCGCGCTCGGTTTTCTTTTTCGAATGCGGCGGAAGTTCACGATTCGGATACTGCAAAAAAGGCGACGCGAAAGGCGCAAGCGGTTTTGAATACTCGATTGCGATAAACAAATATATCGTAAACGACAAGGATATTTCGGACACCGTCGCGCACGAACTTCTGCACACGATAAAAACCGCGAAAAACCACGACGCCAACTGGAAATATTGGGCAAACTTCGTCAGTCGCAATACGCCTTTCACGATAACCGTCCGCGCAAATATCAAACTTCAACCCGCCGCATATAAAAATAATTCCCGAAAAAAAGTCTTCCCCGTCGAGCAGTACGACGAAAACACGATGAATATTCTGGAATGTCCGCTGTGCCACGACAAAATCGCAGTCAAAAAAACCGTGAAACCCGACCAGTACGGTCAGAGCGAATACCTTTGCAGAAAGTGCCATAAACCGTACTTTTTCACCGTTCCGTCGTCGGGCGTCGCATATATGTCCGCGCGCGAAAAACAAAAACTCGTCGGCGATATTATATCGGGCAGAATAACCGTGTCCGACGACGATCTTTTTTTGAAAGTAATGCCCTTTATCACCAAAAATCTTTGCAACAAACTGTTTATATATTATTTCACGACCTTCCCCGAAATCGTGAACTCAAACTTGCCGCGGCGCGAAAAATTCCGCTTTTTCCTTGTAAGATACGGCACTTCCGCCGCATACAGGTATTTCAAGTAAACTTCAACTATTTTGAAAAAAGAATCATAAAATGAAAAAAAGACGATTAATATCGTCTTTTTTTGCACATTATTTAAACCTATGAAATTACGGGTTGATTATCGTTTGGCTTGTCAGTTTGTTCGGCATTTGTCGCTTTAAGTTTTTGAATATCTTTTTCAATCTCGTTTAATTTGACGATAACCTCGCCGAAACCGTACAAGACAAATGAAGAAATCCACGAAAAAACTACACCTACGACGAGTACGAAAATCCCGTACAGGACGCCCATATTGCCTGCCCAAATAATGATTGCGGCAATAAGCGAGGCAATCATACCCAACACGGTGGCAACGATTGCAAGTTTTTTGATTTTTTCTCCGATGTTGTTAAACATAATTTTTCCTCCATTGTGAAATATTATTAATGCGACACCTGACGTTGCAAATGCAAACACGGCAATCGCCAAATTAAACTACTTATCGAGAACTGCATTGCACAAGGATGTGCAAAAACCATGATGCAAATTAATAATTAATGACCTGATAAAAAGATTTATTTAATTCGACAAAATTATTTTAGCATATTTTCAAAAACACTTCAAGTTTTTTGAAAAAGAGAAACTGAAAATAAAAAAAAGACGATTTTTTGCGCCGCTAACGCGGTTGACACGCCGGGGACTAAAAACAGCGCACTGTGCTGTTTTCTTAACGTCCCGTTCAAGTCCCTTGCTCTCTTGCAAAAAAAAAGACTTGCACAATGAATGTACAAGTCATTTTTTGTTGGTGCGGTCGATGGGACTTGAACCCATACGGTCTCCCATACGCCCCTCAAACGTACGCGTCTGCCTGTTCCGCCACGACCGCAAGCAAGATGTAATATAGCATAATTACCGTTTGATGTCAAATCTTTTACTTATTTTTTCGGAAAATTTTTGCGGCTGATTATTTGGAATACGCACACGCGCGTACGGCGGACATTATCGCGGATTTTCGCAAGTCTTTTTCGTTTACTCAGACTTTGACAAGCATTAATAGCGTTTTTAATATTTCACAATCGTTTTGTCGGTGGACGGATCGAGAATAAGATATTGCAAGGTATCGCCGCCGCGATAAGGCGCGACGGATACTTCCCGTCCGACGTAGCGTTTGTCAAGAAGTTTTGCCGCGCTGCCCTCGGGAAGCGTAACGTTGTCGTCGCCGTAGCGTATCATGAGCCGTCCCGAAAACTCGCGGAGCACCGACGGACGAAACTCGATTTTATCGTCGAAGTATTCCGCAACCTTTCTTGAAAGCGGCTTGTTCCTTAATTCGTCGTACGTCCCGTACTGTTCGATAACGCCACCGTAAATTATCGCGATTTTGTCGGCAAGGAATTTCGCCTCGTCGATGTCGCTTGTCGCGTACACGATAATCCCGTCGAGTTTTGAAAAGATTTCTTTCAATTTCCTTAAAAACAATTCCTTATCGTCGCCGGAGAGCGGACGCAAAATATCGTCGAAAAGATATATATCTCGCTTTACGAGCGACAGCCTTGCAACCGCGACGTACGGTTTGACGTGCTCGGGAATTTTTGCGGCTTTGATGTCTGCGTAACTCGCTAGCCCGAATTCTCTGATCGCGTTTTGAGCGGGTGTAAGGTCAAGCGAGCGTATTTTCAACGGATATTCCACGTTTTCACGCACGGTTTTGCGTTTCAACAGGCAATAATCTTCCAGAATCGCCTGCACGTTGTTGCCCGACGGTTTTTTCAAAAGCGCACGCCCGTCAAGGATAAATTCGCCGTCGTAATTCACAAGCCCCGAAACGGCGTTGACAAGCGTGGTTTTCCCGTCCTTTTCCCCGCCGACGACGGCAAGGCATTTTCCCGAAAAATCCAGATCGAATTGTCTTAACGCTCGTGCGCCGCCACGATACGCCACAACCACGTTTTTTGCCGAAAATGTATGATTCATTTTTTCACCTTACAAACAATTTAACTCATCATAAATGATAAATTTCTTAAAAAGTCAGAATTTTGATGGATTTTCGGGGTTCTTGACGGGTTCGTGCGAAGGCGCGTACTTTGTCGTACGTAACTGAGCAAGGTTCCGTCAAAACGCCGAAAAGGCGCAAAATTATGACTTTTTATCAAGGTAGGATTGAAGAATAATACATGCTGCAACAGCATCAATAACCTTCTTCCTTTTGTTCCTGCTCATATCCGCTTCAAGAAGCACGCGTTCCGCGCTGACGGTTGAAAGACGCTCGTCCTGAAACTCGACGGGAAGTCCGCTTTTTTCCGCAAGTTTTGCGGCGAATTCACGGGTTACTTCGACGCGTTTCCCTTCGGTGCCGTCCATATTGATGGGAAGCCCGACAACGAAAGTATCCGCGTTTTCTTCGCGCGCGAGTTTGATGAAGTATTGAATATCGACGTCGTCGTTTATGCGGCGGTAACTTTCGCGGCTGTTCGCGCAGATGCCCAGCATATCCGAAACTGCGATTCCAATTCTGACGTCGCCGACGTCAAGACCGATTTTTTTCATAATATCTCCTAATTTACGTTAATTCTGTCAAAGAAGAATTGCGCTTTCTTTTTCATGGTAACGTTGACGACGACTGCGATTACGACGCCGATAACAATCGTACCGATCCAGAAAAGCGACACACCGAGTTTAATGTTTATCGCGCTTTCGTACTTTGCGATGACCGACATTATCACCATAAAAGCGATGCCGAGCCCCATTGCGTAAAACATAGGCACCATCGGGTAAAAGTTGCGTTTTATCACCTCGTACGGGCTTGTCCAGGATACGTTGGGCTTTTTCAGGTCGCGGAAAACGCAAATACTGTTGAACGCGTATGCGTACACGAACAGCGCGAGCGTCATGGGAAGTACGTTTGCCACGTCGCCCTTCGTCACGCCGAGCGACGCCGCGCATACAAGCACGACTCCGACGTACGACACGAGGTTCGCAACCTTGATTTTCGTTTTAAGAATTTCCGAAAAATCAACGGGAATATACCTTAAAACGCAAAAAGTCGAGCCTTCGCGCGATATCGCAAGCGACGCGGTGTAATTCATTCCGCACAAAAGCATCAGCGAATAAAAGAACGTAACGCCGACGTTTGAAAACCCGTTTGCAAGCGACGACAACGCTTGTCCCGCCTGCTCGGTCGGGCTTTTCAGTCCGATGAAATACATCACGACGACGATAAGCGGCGTAACTACGCTGCCCATAACGCTGTTGAAGGCGAAACTCTGATTCCTGAAAAGGCACTTGATTTCCCTTAAAAACAACGCCTTTTTCTTTCCGGACAATACGAGAACGTCGTTTTTTGCGGAAGATTTCCTTCTCGTTTCCTCGCCCGACTTCCCCGCGGCTTTTTTATAAAGGACTGCGGCAAGCCCCGTCACGACGCCGACCGACAGACACACGACGGCAAGGTATATCAAAACGTTTCCGAAAAACCTCGTCCCCGTGAGAGCCAACGCGAAAAACCTGTTGTAAAACACGATGTTGTCGATTGCGATTATCATATCCGCAAGGGCTTTCGGCAAAACTTTCGCCGCGCCCGAGCCCACGAATTTATCGATATATCTGACAAAAACCATATAAATCGCGAAAAATCCCAAAAACATAACGACGCTTAAAACAAGCGTTACGATCGCTTTGTTTTTGAAATACGACACGATTTTCACCATCGGGAACGACAAAACCGAAATTATCGCAAGCGGAACGACGGGAATCGTCAGCGTGGCGACGGGTATCATAAAATAAAAATACAACGGAAGAGTCGCGCCGCCCTGAATCACACCGACGACGTACGACACAAGCAACGGGATAAGAAATACCGAGCCGACAATCAGATCGTTGAGATATACAACCGTCAGCTTTGCCGAAAAAACCGCCTCGGGACGTACGGGCAGACTTGACAAAAATTCGTTGTCCTTTGAAAAGAACATATTTGACGTTACGCCCGAAAATCCCAAAATCAAAACGGTTATCTGAACGCACGTGAGCATTGTCGAAAGAAGTTTGACGTGCAAGCCTTCGAGTGCCGACAAAAACGCAAGCGCATGCGTCATAATCGACATAAGCACGATGATAACCGCAATGCCCAGAAGTGCAAGCGCGGAGTTTGTCGCGTTTGCCAACTTATTTTTGGCATTCTGCTTTTTGTCGTCGATTCTGACGTATCTCGTTCTGACCGCGCGGAAGTTATTCAAAAGCACGGTTTTTAGGACTAAAACGTATGATTTCATATTTTTTTATTGGTTTTTCTCGTTTTCGTCGTCGTTTTTTGTGACGGACAAGAAATAACTTTCAAGCGAAGCGTCACCATTTTCGCGAAGTTCGTCGACGGTGCCGACTGCAACGAGTTTCCCTTCCGAAATAATCCCCACGCGGTCGCAAATCTTTTCCACGACGTCCAAAACGTGGGAACTGAAAAAGACCGTGCCGCCGTTTTTGCAATGCTCTTTCATCATCTCTTTGAGTTCGTACGCGCTTTGCGGATCGAGCCCCGTCAAAGGCTCGTCCAAAATCAGCAGCGGCGGATTGTGGATAATCGCGCCGATGACGTTGATTTTTTGCTGCATTCCGTGCGAATACGATTTTATCGGCTCGTTGAACGCGTCTTTGAGTCCGAAAACGTCGATGTAATTTTCAAGGCGGGATTTGTACGATTCCTTATCCGCGACGCCGTAAATCGACGCCATAAAGTCAACGTATTCCGCCCCCGTGAGTTGGTCGTAAACAACGTGACTGTCCGAAACGTAACCTATACTGCGTTTTGCCTCGATGGGATTTTTCCTGACGTCGAAACCGTTCACCTCGATCGTGCCCGCGTTGAAGCCCGTAATCCCGGTGACGCATTTTATGGTTGTGGATTTTCCCGCGCCGTTCGGTCCGATGAACCCGAAAATCTCGCCGCTTTCCACTTCCAGCGACAGGTCGTCGACGGCTTTCACGTCGCTGCGACCGTAAATTTTGGTAAGTCCGTTGATTTTTAACATATAAACCGCCAACTTTCGTTTTTCTTTATTATACCAAGTTTATTTTATTAGCACAATAAAAAACGAAGATTTTCGGGACTATTTGTTCAGATTGAGAGCAAAGAAACCGTCGGGCGTTACCTTTGACGACGATAAAATCATCTCTTTTATGCGCCACGGCGGCGCGGACGGATACTTTTCAAGCAGCAGACAGCACGCCCCGGCAACGTACGGCGCGGAAACCGAAGTGCCGCTCATTTTGCGATACGTCGAGTTTGCGGCAACCGATACGACGTCGACGCCGCGTGCGTAAACCTCGGGTTTTCTTCGTCCGAACGCAAACCCTCTTGACGTGAATTCCGCAACTCTTTCGTCGTTTTTTATCGCCCCCACGCTCAGGACAAGCGGACTTATCGCCGGGGTTTTCAGGGCGTTTATCCCTTCGTTCCCCGACGCCACCACAACCGTTATGCCTTCCCTGACCAGAACTTCCGCGCCGCGCCTTAACGGATCGGAATTGTCGGTGGGCGTCGCGCCGAAACTCATACAGCACACTTTCACGCCGATTTCGTCTTTGTTGTCGACAATCCACTGCATACCGTCCAGCACGTCGAACGCGCTTCCTTCCCCGTCCGCTCCGATGACCTTTACGCCGATAACGCTTGCCCGCCGCGCGACGCCCGAAAACTCGCCTGCGGACGTAACGCCGTTTCCCGCGGCAACTCCCGCAACGAAAGTACCGTGTCCGTTGTCATCGTAAAAATCAGGATTACCCGAAACGATATCCTTAAAAACCGAAAGCCTGTTTTCGGGCAGGCAAAAATCGATATGCGGCGACACGCCCGTGTCGAGAATCGCAATCCCGACGCCTTTCCCCGTCATCGAAAACCTGTTTTGAAAAACCGACGTTTCGTTTTCGTCGTCCCCGCCCGAAAGCGCGAAAACCTTTGACGACGAAGTAACGAATTTCACCGCCTTGAAACTTGCAAGACGGTTTAATTCGTGCGCCGCGATTTTCACGCCGACGGCGTTTATAAACGGATACTCTTTTACAATTTCAAACCCGTTTAAGGCGTTTTTTCGCGATAAATAAACGATAACGCCGATTTTTTCGTCAGAAAATGTATTTACCGTATTCAGTAAATGTTTGGAAATTTTTTCAGTCATCGATAAGCGCCATTATTTCTTTCAGTTTTTGAAGTTGGTTTTTGTCCAGCATCGGCGCGACGGTTTTGTAAAAATTATCGAGCCCCGCTTTGTCAAGTCTGCCGTCGCGTTTGGCGCGCTCCGCTTCTTTCACGATTTCGTCCATAAGTTCCTTTTGCGATTTGCCGCGCATTTTCCGGACGGTTTCGTCGTAAGTTTTTTTGAGGTCGTCGGTATCGGCGTTTTTCTTATTGTTTTTTGCGTATTCCTTAAAATTCATATTCCCCTCCGCACTATTTCAATCTATGCGACATATAAATTAAACGTGTGAGGAAAAGCCATGAATTTCAATCCGTTGATGCTTTTGCCCTTGATAATGGGCGGTAAAAACGGCGGCGACGCCGATATGACGAAAATGTTGGAAATGATGAACGTCTTAAAAGACGGAAACCCCGACGCCCTTCTCAACGCCTTGCCCGTCGACGATAAAACGAAAACCGTGCTGAATATGGTGAACGGATTAAACGCCGCAAATCAAAGCGTGGCAACCGAAGAAACCGAAGACTTTGTCGCCCGGCGCGAAAAACCTCGTCCCGACGCACGAATTTTCGGCGCGGACATAAATCGCGCGCTCAGCGAGCTTATGAACGGCGCGGACGGCAGGCGTTGAACGCGGCGATTCTTTTCTCAAAAGACATTAAACAACCGTTGAAAAATGACAAATGTTTTGACATTGTTCGTCATATTTCCCCTTGTTTCGACAATATTCTTGACATCGAATACCCCTTAACTCAATAATCGAGTTAATTTATGAGGTATTGAATGGAAACTCCTTTCCCAAGAAAGCTGCGTCTTTTAAGAAAGTTGAAACGCTGCACGCAAAATTCGCTTGCAAAAGCGTTGAACGTTTCGAGAACGACGGTCAGTGCGTGGGAAAATCGGATTGCGGAACCCGATCTTGCCACGCTTAAAAACATACGGGATTATCTGAAAGTCTCTTACGAGGACCTTCTCGACGACTGATTACGCAGGACGGACAAACCTTTTTCCGTCAGTGGCGGTTGCCTCAAAAACCCCGATAAACGACGAATAACCATGCCGTTCAAGAATCGAAAGAACGGCATTTTTTTGTCGTGGGGAAAATCTGACCGAAAGACCGCAACCCGCTTCCGCCTCACGCGGGGTATTTATGACGGTGCCGACAATCCCGCGCGAGCGCATTTCTTCAAAAAACTTCACCGTATGTTCGCGACTGCGAAAGGCAATAAACATAAACTTTTCCATATCGACCTCCATATTTATGTATCCGATACGGCTTTGATATATGCCTTTCGATGTATTATATTCTTGTTTTGAAAATCGCGTAACTTTCGCTTTTTCCGCATATAAATAAATAAGCGGAGGGATTATGATTTACTTTGACAATTCGGCAACGTCCAGATATAAGCCCAAAAAAATGCTCGACGAAATGGTGAAAGAACTTTCCGACAGCGCGAACGGCGGCAGAAGCGCGCACGGCGACGCGCTGAAAACCGCATTGAAAATTTCTTCTTGCCGCTCGGTTTTATGCGATTACCTGAACGCAAACGAAATAATTTTTACGAAAAACTGCACCGAGGCGATAAATATCGTCCTGTTCGGGATTCTGAAACAAGGCGACCACGTGGTAACGACCGTTACGGAACACAATGCCGTACTTCGTCCCCTTTTCGCACTGGAAAAAGCGGGCGTCATCACTCTTTCCGTCATAAATCCCGACAGAAATCTGAAAATAAATCCTTGCCACGTCGCAAAAACGATAAAAGAAAATACCGCTCTCGTCGCGCTGAACGCGGTGTCGAACGTGACGGGCGTAATAAACGACTTTGAAAAAATCGGACGAATCGCCGCGGAAAGAAAAGTCCCACTTCTTCTTGACGCGGCGCAGGCTCTGCCGCACGTAAAAATCAATATGAAAGCGCAAAACGTCTCTTATCTTGCCGGCGCGGGACACAAAGGACTGCACGGTCCGCAAGGCACGGGCTTCCTTGCCCTGAACAAAATGTCCGACATAAATCCGCTTATCTACGGCGGCACGGGGACGAACTCCGACAGCGTATATCAGCCGCACAATCTGCCGGAATCGCTGGAAGCCGGGACTTTGAACGCCGCTGGCATCGTCGGACTGTGCGAAAGCGTGAAGTGGACGATAAAAAACGCGGATAAAATCAACGCCAAAATTTCAAGGCTGTCGGGAAGGCTGATGTTTGCCCTGAAAAATATGCGGAACGTCGAAGTATATACTCCCGTCGGCGTCGATACGGGCGTGATAAGTTTCAACGTGAAAGACGCCGATTCGACGACGGTTGCGGATATCCTTGACAAAAAATACGGTATTGCCGTCCGCGCGGGCTTGCACTGCGCCCCTCTTATTCACAACCATCTCGGCACGCTTGAAAAAGGCGCGGTGAGAATCAGCGTCGGATACAACAACAAAAACGCGGACGTCGAAAAATTGATTGACGCAATCCGCGAAATATCAAAATCTTAAAACGACAAAAAAACGCCGACCGAAACAATCGGTCGGCTGATTTTTAGACAATTCCTTGATAAATCAAAGTTTTTTCAGTCTTTCCTGTCTTTCTTTCACGACCTTTTCATAGCCGTGATCGGACGGCACGTAAAACTTCGCGTCTTTCAGGTCGTCCGGCAGGTATTGCTGCTCCACATAGCCGCCGTAATCGTGCGGATATTTGTATCCCGATATTTTCTCCTGTTTGTAATTGACGTCGCGAAGATACATCGGGACTGCTTCTTTCTTTACCGTTTGTACGGCGCGCTCCGCCTCGTCGCGGGCAATCACGACGCTGTTCGACTTTTCGCTTTCGCACACGCAAATTATCGCTTCCGCAAGCGGCAAAGTGCCTTCCGGCATACCGATTTTTTCATAAGCGGTAAGCGCGCTCGCCGCGACCACCAGCGCGTTCGGATTTGCCATGCCGACGTCTTCTGCGGAATGAGCGATGATACGTCTGAAAATCAGCAGCGGATCGCACCCGGCGTCGATAAGTCGCATCGCCCAGTAAAGCCCCGCGTTGCTGTCGCTGCCGCGCAACGACTTGCAAAACGCCGACAACATATCGTAATAATTGTCGTCGCTTATCGACAAAACGCGTTTTTGTATGCTTTGCGCCGCAATTTCTTTCGTAATATGAATTGCCCCGTCGGCAGACGCGGACGTCGTGACCGCCGCAAGTTCCAGAGCGTTCAACGCCGTTCTTACGTCGCCGCCCGAAGCCCACGCAAGGTGTTCAAGCGCGCCTTCCTCCGCAACGACGTTCATATCGAGAAGCCCGCGCTTGTCGTTTATCGCGCGGTTTAACGCTTTCAGTACGTCCTTGTCCGTCAGCGAATGAAACTCGAAAAGTCGGCACCTTGACACGATAGCTTTCGTCATCGAAACGTACGGGTTTTCCGTCGTGCTTCCGATAAACACGATATAGCCCTGCTCGATTGCGGAAAGCACGCTGTCCGACTGCGCCTTGTTCCAGCGATGACATTCGTCCAACAGAAGATAGGTCTTTTTCCCGTACATCATCAAACGGTTTTTGGCTTCTTCGATGACGCGTTTTGCGTCGGCAACGCCGCTCGACACAGCGTTCAGAATCTCAAAATGGCTGTTCGTATTTTTTGCAATTATGTTTGCGAGCGTGGTTTTTCCCGTGCCGGGAGGGCCGTAGAAGATGCAACTTCCCAGTCTGTCCGCGGCAATCGCCCTTCTTAAAAGGCTGCCTTCTCCGACGATATGTTCCTGCCCGATAAACTCGTTGAGAGTCTGGGGACGCATACGTTCGGCAAGGGGTTTCAACCCGTCGTTTTGTTGGTTTGCGTATTCGAATAAATCCATATTTATGATTTTATCATATCGTATTTTTTATTGCAAGGATTTTTCGACTTTCTTCGTACTTCACGAAAAACTCTCTGTTTTCGTCGGGCTTAATCGGGAATGCGTTGACCGCGCCCAGATCCACGCCGTTTTCGACGACCGAATACTTGTCCGACGGCGCAAAATGAAAGATATATTTCGACTTTTTGTCGTCGTAAATCACGTCGTAGGTTGAAAGGGCTTTCGGCGGCGCGGGATCAATTACGATATTTCCGTCTTTCACGCTCACGCCGAGAAATCCTTCCAGCATGGTTTTGAAACACCAGGACGCGCTGCCCGTATACCACGTCCAGCCTGCCCGCCCGAGGTTGTCGCAGGAATTTACGTCGGCTGCAAGAACGTACGGCTCCGCCATATATTTTTTGACCGCTGTTTCGTCTTTGCACTTTTCGACGGGGTTAATCGCTTTGAAAATTTCGTACGCCTCGTCCATGCGACCGCACCTTATAAGCGCAAGGATAAACCATATCGCGCCGTGCGTGTACTGCCCGCCGTTTTCGCGGACGCCTTTCGGATACAGGCTGATATAACCGTAATATTTTTTGTCGTCAAACGGCGGCGCAAGCAACAAAAACAATCCGTTTTTCTTGTAAAAAAGGCATTTTTTTGCAGTTGTAAGCGCAGTATCGACTTTGTTTTTGTCACTTATTTCCGAAAGAGCCGCCCACGCTTCGGATATCGCGTCGATTTTTAAGACGTCGCTTTTACCGTCGCCGAGCCATTCCCCGCTTGCCGTTACAAGCCGCTTGAACCTGCCGTTTTCGTACGCCGCAAGCACGGCTTTTTCAAGAGTATTTATCCTTTCCGAAAACAGCGTTTTTTCACGCGAGTCGTAAAACGCGCTCATCTCCTTTAAGACGGCGATATAAAATTCCGAAAGCCATACGCTCTCGCCCGCACTGTCCGTGCCGACTGCATTCAACGCGTCGTTCCAGTCGCCGCCGCGGATTTTCAATAATCCGTTTTCGCCGACGTCGTACGCTCTTTCGATTATTCTTTCAAGGTGCATAAGGACGCTTTCGCGCTTATCGTGATATTTCGGGATTTCAAACCTCGATTCTTCCGTCGCTGCAAGACAAGGCGAGTCGAGATACGCCGCCGTTTCGTCAAGTATTTGTCGGTCGCCCGAAATTTTGACGTAATTTGCGACGGCGTACGCAAGAAACAGTCCGTCGTCGGATATCCTTGTTCTGACGCCGTGTTTTTCACCGTGCCACCAATGCATTACGTCGCCCTCGAAATAAACGTGATTGCAAAGTTTCATAAGTTCTTCGCGCGCACGCCGTTTGTCGAAATACGCAAGCGACAGCGTATCCTGCGCCATATCGCGGAATCCCGTCGCGCCGCCCGCCTGATAAAACGCCGTCTTCCCGTTCACCCTTGACGACAAAATCTGATACGGAAGGGTCTTGAACAATACGTCGAACGAGTCGTCGCTTGTTTTCACGGAAAAAGGACTTATGTTTTCAAAGTACGAAAGGCTTGCGTTCTTCTTTTCTTCGATATTTTCTTTCGTCGCGTCGACAACACTTTTATAATCGCCGCCGAATACGAAATAATACTTTTCGCATTCCCCCTCATTAAGGTTTACTTTGTAAAATCCCGAAAACGACCTGTTGTTCATCGCCGTGGACGGAATCTCGCCGCCCCGAGAAAACCCAAAAAACTCGTCCTCGTAAAGCCCCGAAAAGGTTTTAAGATACGCGCTGATTCCGTTTTTCACGTTGACGACTTCGCGTATGCCGTCTTCCGTCTTGAAAAACAAAAAGTCGTTCTCCCGCGCCGCGCCGAGACAAGTCGCAAGATACAACCCGACTTTCCCGCGTATTTTTTCTTTTGCCGATATTTCGATTTCGACGATTTTCGCGCCGCCGTCGTCCACGATATATTCAAAAACACCCGACGAAAACTTTTCGTTTTCGCCAAAGTATCTGCTTTCGCCCTTTTTGAAAGATACCGCCGCGCCGCGTTTCAGGTCAAAAATATCGCCGTCCGAAAACAACAACACGCGCTCCGACGGCACGTCCGACGTGAAATCGTTGCGCCACACGGTGAGTTTGCTTTCCCTGCTGTTTCCGTAATAGGTGTATCCGCCCCCGCCGTCCGACGAGATAAATCCGCCGACCTTTCCCGAAACAATGTTCGAGTACGGCAAAAGCGTCCTGCCTTTTAAGGGCCTGACCTCGTACGAGTCGTTTGAAAAGCCGCCTTCGCCCGTTTTTAACAGTATTTCGTTTTCGCACCGCGGGAACGTTTCCGTGATTTTCGGATTAACAACGACCGCGTTTTCAAAAAATTCCTTTGAAAAGTCGGAAAAACAAATGTCCGACAGCACGGAAAAGTCCGTCGTATCGTCCAAAAACGCGCTTACGCCAAAAAGTCCGCTCGTTGCTTCGACGATTTCCTTTTTGGTTTTTTCGTAATAACCGTCGAAGTCCCTGTACGCCACGACAAGCGTAACGCCGATTTCCGCGTTTTTTAAGGCGTTCACGATTTTCACAGCCCCGATAAGGTCGTTTTTGTTGTCGTCGTAAACAAACAGCAGCGGCTTTTTTGAAAAGTTTTCGGAATACTTCGAAAACTTCTCGTTATGCCTGCAAATTTTCAAAATTTTCTCGTTTGAAAACGGCTCGTACAAAAGCCGCGGAATAAGTCCCGACAACGTTTCCGAAAACCGTTTGCCCAAATCGTTTTTGCGTTTCGAGTTTTCGATAAGGGTGAAAAATGACGGCGTTTCGGTTTTTCTCATTTCGTCAAGCGCGCTTTTTACGTCGTCTTTCAGCACGATAAACACGTCGATTTCCTTTGTCGAAAACGGCGGTACTTCAACGTCGGCAAAAGCGATTGCGGCGGGATCGAGCACCGCGCCGAACGGCAAGTCGTATTTCTTTTTCAGAAGTCCCGACGGGTTTTTTATCGTGTTTCCGCGCCCCAAAAATTCATAACGATTCCCCGCGTACGAAAAGTCCGCGCCCGACGCCCGCATTACAAAACACATATCGTTTTTCCCTTTTCCGCCTTTCCGCGTTGCGACAAAATTATTGTCGATTTTTGCTGTTTCGACAAATAAATTTGAAAAAACGGGGTGAGAAACAAAATTATTTGCAAAATTCAGCGCAAGGTCTTCGTAAAATACGACGTGATACTTTTTCGTTTCTTCCCCATCGTTTTTAATATACAGCCGCCTGACTTCGCCCGAAAACACGTACGGCGCATATACTTCCGCGCTCACGTTATCGCTTGCGTTTTCAAAGCGGACTTTGCCGGTTTCAAACGTCGTTTTGTATTCCTTGTTTTCGTAAAACGGCGCAAACGTCGGCGTTATAGTTTTCCCGTTTTCGTCGGTCACGAAAAAGAATCCGCCCGACACGTCGTCGATATTTTTTGAAAACCTGTTTACAAGTACGCCGCGCCACGTCGAGTACCCTTCGCCCCCGTCGGAAATCGTCACGGCGTAGTCGCTCCCCGAAAGTATCGCGGAAAACGGAAATGCACCGGGCGTTATCTCGCGCGAAAAATCGGAAAAGTCGTCGCCTTTTGAAAATTTCGTGCGCCTGACGTTTTTCACCTTGCTTTCGTTTTGTTTTTCGGAAAGCAGTATTTCCGCGCTTTTCACGACGTCGGCATTTGAAAACAGTTTCTTTACCGCGTCGTCTTTCAGATAATTTGCGACCGCGACCATACTCATGCCGAGATGATGCGCCATAAACTCGGGGACGATTCGTATTGCGCCGCGCGCGTCCAACGCTTCGTACAGCCCGAAGTCGCCAAGCATTTCAAACTTTTCAAATCTTTTCAGGTTTTTAATTGCCTTGCCTTTGAGATTTTCCATGAGAAGATACGTCGAATAAGGCGAGAAAACGCACGAGGTTTCTTCGCCGCGCACGGAAATTTCTTTCACGCCGAATGCGTAATATCTGAAATTATTCGCCGCGTCAAGGTCAAAGTATCCGCTTTCCGAAATGCCGAAAATTCCGCGTTTTTTCGTGTTTTTTATGATTTTTGCCGCGATTTTACTTGTTTTGTCAAAAAGACCGCCCTTTGGCACGTCCAGAAACAAGTCGGGCATTTTGTATTCAAAAGTCGTGCCGGAATACGACAGCAGATAATTTCCGAGATTTCGCGCGAACTTCCTTGAAAGTTTTTCCCACGACGCGGGCGGCATACCGAAACATACGCCGAGATACGAAAGAAGCCTTGACTCCGAAACCACGTTGTCGTAATGCCCCGAAAAGGTGTTTTTCCGTTTGTCGTAGCCGATATAAAAAAGATTTTGCGACTTGTCGTACAACGCCGAAAAATCGACGGTTTTCAGATATTCGTCAACAGCCCTTTTTATATCGCCCGAAAAATACTCGCGCGCGACGATAAGCGCGGTTATGAAATTTGCGCTGTCAACGCTTGACACGAAACAAGGTTCAAGCGGGCTTTTCGTGTTCACGTCGTACCAATTGAACAAATGCCCCTTGAATTTTTCCAGCGACAACGCCGCGTCCAGCGTGTTCATCACCCTGTTTTTTGCCGTTTCGTAGTCGGTGATTTCAAGAATGCTTGCCGACACGTCGGAAAGTATCGAAAACCCGATATTCGTCGGCGAGGTATAGTTCTGATAATCCCCTTTCGGCAGCACGGTGAAATTGTCAGGCACAAGCGGATTTTTTTGGGATATGAAATATTTGTACATAAGTTTTGCGTGGGACAAAAGATAATCCGCGCCCTTGATTTTCCTTTTTTTCTTTTCCCTGACGCGCCCCGCGAAAAACGGCTTCCATAAAAGCAGGTTCTTTTTCGTAAGAGACCTTACGACGGAAACGGTAAAGACGTAAAAATCTACAACCGCGAAATACGGCAGCATGACAAGCCCGAAAAGGTCTTTTATAAACTCTTTCGTAAGCCTTTTGACGTACGCCGAAACAGAAAGATTTACGAACACGTCGAAAAACCCCGTCGCCCCGACGAATATCGTGTTTATGAAAAACACCGCGATTATTAAGGCGAAAAAAGTCGGGCTTGCCGACAGAAAAGACAATGTAAACAGCGCGAGAAAACACGGCGCGGATAATACCGAAATCCCGTTGAAAACCATTAAAAACTTGTAAAATTTGTCGATTTTTTTGTTATTTTCTTTCGGATTTGTAAAATTTACAAACGGCAAAAGTTGCACGTCGCCGCGTTTCCATCTGAGTCTTCGGTTTTCGTCCGAAGAAAAACAAAGCGGCGCGTCTTCGTACACGGGAACGCCCGAAGCCCCGGTGCAAAGGATCGCGCCCTCGATAATATCGTGCGACAAAACACGGTTTTCGGGCAATGCGCCCGACAGTTTTTCAACGTATCTTTCAAGGTTGAAAATGCCTTTCCCCGTGAAAATACTTTTGCCGGTAAGGTTATAAAACAAGTTGGAATACGCGGGATAAATTTCGTACCCGTCGCCGCCGTGAAACAGCCTTGCGTACGCCGTTTTCAGCGAAAAAGCGTTCGTTTTCCCGTCAAAAGCAAGAAGGTCGTACTTCTCGTTTTCTTCGTGCGAGAACACGTTCACGGCACGCAACACGCCTTTGGGCTGCATCACGCTGTCCGCGTCGAGCGTTATGAAATATTTCGGCTTTTCAAAACCGTCGAAATTGAAAAGTCGCGAAAAATCCTTGCTGCAACCGCTATACAAAAAGTTTGCGTAGTCCTCAACCGCTCCCCTTTTTCTTTCGCGCCCCATAAAACAATCGCCGCGTTTCACCCGTTTACGGACAGCCGCGCGAAGATACGACGGCAGTTTTTCGTTCAGCGCGGACAGTACGGTGGCGTCGCTTTCGTCGGTTTCGGTCTTACTTCTTTTAAGGTCGATTAAAAGCGTGAACGTCGCGTTTTCGTCGCGGTTTGCGAAATACAAGCGGTTCAGGTGCGAAACGGCGGCTGACACGTCCTTTTCGCTTGCGATGAACACCGGCACGACAACGTCGACAGCGTACTCTTTCGGGATTTTTTCAAAATTCCTTGCAAACACGGGCGTATCTTTCAAAAACAACGAAAACAGCCCGTTCGTCAGACGATACGCGACTTTACAGAGCGCAAAAACCGAAAGTATCGCCGCGGGTATTCCGAAAACTAAATTGCCGACCGCAAAAAAAACGCCCGCCGAAATCCCCAAAAAGACAACCGAAAACGCAATGATATAACACGTCGTTTTGTTGATTTTCTTTTTGGTCATCGACACGTTTTTATCCTGCTTCACGCTCTCATATAGTCCGAAGTCTTCGGAAAACACTCCGCCGATAAGCCCGTTTCCCGAATACTTCATCACCCTTTCGGCGTATTCGCTTTCGGTGAGGTTTATGCCGTCCGAAAGTTTCCCGATTTTTTCAAGGCAGGCTTTTTTCGTGGTTTCGTCGGAATATGAAAACACCTTGTCGCGGCTGGCGACGGCGTATACGGGCAGCCTTTCGTAAAGATTGCAAACCGTACTTTCCACTGCGATTAAACTCTTCATAAGGTTTTCGGTCAGCATATCGTTTTCCGCGACGAACGCGTCGAACACGACTTCCAGATCGTCGCGCGTTTTCGCGCTTGCGGAAAGCAATTTTTTGATTTTAAGATAACGTTTTTCGTTGTTTTTTTTGACAAAATGCAAAAAAACGTTGTTCTTTACGTACTTTTTCACAATCCGTTCCGATGCCGAAGACAGCCTTTCCATCTTTTGAAGATACGCCGATTTTTCCTCGACCGCGGCGATTTTTTCAAGCAACGCGACCGTGAGCGTTTCGGACATTTTTTCGCATTCCGAAAACGTGAAAGGCGTTATTTCGTTGAACGCGTCAAAGGCTTTTTCAAAGTATTCTTTCGTCACGTTTCCGTACGTGAGCGCAACGCACGCGCGTGCAAAAATCAGCGCGCGGGGCTCTCCGTTATGCGGAAGACGTGAAAAATCGAAGTCGTTTTTCATAAAAGTTTCGACAAAAATCGCGTTGTTTTCGTAAAGCCATTTTTCAAAGGAATACAGTTCCCGTTTTCCCCTGACCTTTTTGGAAATGACCTTGTAGCCTTTTTTGATTTGCGATTTCACGGGCGCGACGTCAAAGCCTTTCCCCGCAGGTTCGGGCGTCGAAAGCACTTTTGCAAGTTCCCTGATTTTCCTTTCAAAGTCGGGACTTCTAACGTTTAGCGCGACGTCTTTGTAATATTTTTTCCTTAAATTTTTCAATGCGCCGAAAATGCCGATAAGTAGCAGCGCGGCAAACAAAAATATCAACATATCCCGATTGTTGCCGATTTTCAAAAATAAAAACGTAAAAAAAGATTGTCGGTTCATGCGCCGACAATCCTTATGATGCGAGATTAGTCTGTAAGCCGAGTTCTGTCTTGAACGGTCATCTATCTAGACGCGCAGTTGCCTGTGCGTTCAAGCGATTGAGGGGACGGACAGGCGATCCATTGTCCCTTTTCTCTTGCATCGGGTGGGGTTTACATAGCGCGAAACGTCGCCGTATCGCCGGTGAGCTCTTACCTCGCCTTTCCATCCTTACACGATAAATCGTGCGGTATATCTCTGTTGCACTTTCCTTGAAGTCGCCTTCACAGGTATTTCACCTGCACCCTGCCTTGTGATGCTCGGACTTTCCTCATCTTGCGATGCGACCGTCCGGCTAACTCGCAAAGCGAGTATACCCGAAAAGCCCGGCGATGTCAAGGAGTTTGATAAAGGAAAGCGTTGGAACGCTGTTTTGCCTGGCGGCAAAAGCGATGATACGATGTTTTTGCCTGTCGGCAAAAGCGATGCACCTTGCGGCGCGATGTGTGCCTTTGGCACGTTGCGGTTTATTTGTCATTACGAGGCGTTGTCTTTTCATTCCGTGCAACGCACTCTGTCATTGCGAAGCATCGCTTTGCGGTGCTGTGGCAATCTCCCGGAAGGGACACCGCATTACAAAACCCACGCAAGATACTTTTGTACTTGCGTGGAGAAAAAAGGCGCACACAAGCAAAAGAGTGAGCATTATTGCTTGCAATAATGTGATTTCAAAAGCGCAGTGTGCGCCGCGGGACTTGCACTTTTCCCCTTTTTTCGACATATACTGTTTTTACTTTGGAGGCGTGATTTTGCTTGACAGTTTGTTTTTAATGCTCAGAAACCTTTTGATTTTTTCGTCCTACGTCGAAAACAAGAACTCTTTCCCGAAACCGCTCTCCCGCGAAAAGGAAGCCGAGTACGTCCTTCGTGCGGAAAACGGCGATAAGGAAGCGACGGAACTTCTTATACGTCATAATTTGCGGCTTGTCGCGCACATTGCGAAAAAATACTGCAATTATCCGGACACCGACGAACTTATTTCAATCGGCAGTATCGGACTTATCAAGGCGATAAGGACGTACAAATCGGGGAAAGGCACCGCCCTTGCGACCTACGCGGCGAAGTGCATCGAAAACGAAATATTGATGACGCTTCGCGTCAACAAAAAGCACAAAAACAACGTATCGTTGAACGATCCCGTCGGCACAGACCGCGACGGCAACGAACTGACGATAATCGATATGCTTTCGACCGACGAAGAAGGCGTCATTACCGACGTCGAAAACCGCATGCTTATCGAGAAAGTTTCGGAAATCGTCAAAACCTCGCTTGACAAGCGCGAATACGAAATAATCGTAATGCGGTACGGCTTAAACGACACGCCGTCGCTGACGCAGCGCGAAGTTGCGGAAAAATTCGGAATTTCCCGAAGTTATATTTCGAGAATTGAAAAAAAGGCGCTCCAAAAAATCAAGAGCGCCATTGAAAAAAACGATTTCGACTTTACTTAAATTGCGATTTTTTTGGAATTGAGATAATACAAAAAACTGCCTTTATCAAAAGAAAAAACAAGTTTTTTTGCCGTAAGTTGCTGTTTTTTAACGCCAAACTTGTTATTTATATCGTCGCGACCGTACTTGCCGTCGCCCAGAATAAAGTGCCCGTGCGCGGCAAGTTGCGCGCGGATCTGATGGGTTTTTCCGTTGTGAATGACAACCTCGACAAGGGTTGAATTTTTGTCGTATCCGATAACTTTTACGCTTGCTTCGACGGGCACCGCGCCCGCGTGTTTTTCCTGAAAAATCCTGACTTTCCCTTCCTTTGCGTTTTTGAGGAGGTAGTCGCGATACACCGCGTCCGACGGCACTTTTCCGTAAACGCGAGCCTCGTAAACCTTTTCGATTTTCTCGTTTTTGAATCCTTTTGCGATTTCTTCCGCCGCCCTGACGTTCAGCGCGAATATAAGAAGTCCGTCGGTGTTCGTATCGAGCCGATGACAAAGAATCGCGCCTTTTTCATATTCCGTCAGGATACTTTCCGCGGAAATATCGCCATCGCTTTTTAGCCCTTTCGGCTTATAAACGATAAGGATATTCTCGTCGCGGTAAATCTCTTTCAGCCGCATATCTTTGGCGTAGCATCTGATGACCGAGCCGCCGTTTACGACGACGTCTTCCCCGACCTTCGCCCCATCGACGCGGATTTCCTTATCTTTGATAAGTTTTAAAATCGCGTTATACGAAAACAGCGGATAATACTCCGCCGTTATTTTCGAGAGCCTTTGCGGCTTTCCGTTATAAACAAATTCCTTCATTATTTTTTGTCTTTGGTTTTTTTGGCGTCGGAAGTCAAAGTTTCTTTCAGTTGAACAAGACTTTCGATTTCGTTCAGGAGAGTGTTGATATCCTTGAACTGGCGATGCACGCTTGCGAATCTGACGTAGGCGACCTCGTCCAGCGACTTCAACTCTTCCATAACCATATCGCCGATTTCCGCGCTGGTGATTTCCTGTTCCAGACTATTGTAAACCTGCTTCTGAACGTTGTTTATCACCCTGTCGACGTCGTACATGGAAACGGGACGTTTTTCGCACGCTTTCATAACGCCTGCACGGATTTTATTGACGTCGAAAGCCTGACGGTTTCCGCTTTTTTTGACGACCATAACGGGAGTATATTCGACGGTTTCGTACGTGGTGAAACGCTTTCCGCAATTCACGCATTCCCTGCGACGTCTTATCGACGTGCCGTCTTCGTTGAGCCTGCTGTCGACCACTTTGCTGTCAAGACAACCGCAGTACATACATTTCATAATGCACCTCAGACACAAATTATTGCCAAAATTTGCATTTCGACTTAAATATAATACAACATATTGTGGTCAAGGTCAAGTTTTTTTAACAACAACGCTGTATTTGTCGTATTATCCGCGCGGTGTGGGATCGTCGGAATTTTCTTCTTCCATAATTCTCGCGCCGTTCGCGCTGAGTTCCACAAGCACGGCGTCCGTCCCGATTTTGATCACGTTGCGCCACGGTATGAACAACGAGTCGTTTGAAGTAAGTCCTTTCAGAAACTTCGTGTTGCCGGGAACGATTATGCCGAAAACCTGTCCGCGGCAAGTGAAAGCGATGTCCACCGCCCTGCCCAAACTTCTTCCGTCGACGACGTTAATGACGTCCTTTTCCCGTATTTCGCAAAAAGTATATTCTTTCCCCATAGGAAGATTTTATGCCGACGGGGAACGATAAATTACTGCAAATATTTCCTTATCGTTTCGATCGCGCTTTTTTCAAGGCGGGATACCTGCGCCTGCGACACGTTGACGGCTTTTGAGATTTCAACCTGCGTTTTTCCCGCAAAATACCGAAGGTACAAAATTTCCCTTTCCCTTTCGGACACTTTTTGCACGGCTTCGGACAAGTCGATGTTTTCCGTCCATTTCTCGTCGGTGTTTTTCTTATCGGCAAGCTGATCCATAAGCATCATTGCGTCACCGTCGTCGTTATAAACCGATTCAAAGTAACTCACGGGTTCGGACACGGCGTCAAGCGCGCACGCGATTTCCGACGCGGGAACGTCGATTTCTTTTGCGATTTCGCTCATACACGCGCTTATATCCGCGCCCGTGTTACCCATACGCTCGCGCGCGCTGAAAACGCGATACGCGACGTCGCGCTGACTGCGGCTGACTTTTATCCCCGTGCTTTCGCGCTGAAACCTGCGGATTTCCCCGATAATCATCGGCACGGCGTACGTCGAAAACCTTACGTTTTGCGTTACGTCGAAGTTGTTCAACGCCTTTAAGAGCCCGACGCACCCGACCTGAAACAAATCGTCCGCCTCGCCCCGCCCGTTGGAAAACCTTTGTACAATCGAAAGTACAAGCCTGATATTTGCGTTTATAAATTCGTTTTTCTTTTCTTCGTTGCCGTTTTTGATTTCCAGAAGATACTGCCTGCTTTCTTCGCCCGATATTTTCGGAAGCGACGAAGTGTCCACGCCGATTATTTCGATTCTTTTCATAAAAAAACCTCCTTGCGATATGTAAGAAGGTTTTGCGATTTCAGACGAGTTTCCCGATTTCCTTTTTGAGTTTTCCGACGATTTTCTTTTCAAGGCGGGATATGTACGACTGCGATATGCCCATTTCCGCCGCGATTTCTTTCTGCGTTTTTTCTTCTTCCCCGAAAAGTCCGAAGCGCATTTTCAGAATTTTCTTTTCCCGCTCGCCGAGTCGTGCGAAACTTTCCGCAAGGATTTCCCTTTCCGCCCCGCTTTCGACGTCCTTGTAAATCACGTCGCTGTCGGTGCCCAGAACGTCGGACAGCAACAATACGTTGCCTTCCCAGTCGACGTTGAGCGGCTCATCAAAGGATATTTCGGCTTTTTGCCGCACCGTCTTCCTAAGATGCATCAATATTTCGTTTTCTATGCATCGGCTTGCGTACGTCGCGAGTTTGATTTGTTTCGTGAAGTCGAAACTGTTCACCGCCTTGATAAGCCCGATAGTACCGACGGATATAAGGTCTTCCATGTCGATACCCGTGTTTTCAAAGCGTTTCGCAATGTACACGACAAGCCGCAGATTTCTTTCGATGAGTTCGTTTTTCGCGTTGACGTCGCCGTCGTTCAGTCGTTTGACAACAGCCTGCTCTTCCTCGGGCGTAAGCGGCGCGGGAAGAGCCTCGCCCCCGCAAAGATAATCGATTCTGTCGTCCTCGCACGATAAATCGAAAAACCTTAAAAGCCAAGCAATAAGTTGTTTGAATTTCTTCATATTACCCCCTTTAACGCGTCGGCGTTGTAAATGAGTTTGCAACCGTCAAGGTCGGTGTCGGCAATCGCGACGGGAACTTTCGCGTACGCGCGCCTGCCATCGCCCGTGTGAAATACGAGCGCGTCCGCAACGAACACGGGACAACGCTTCACCGCCGTAACGGTTTTGACGTCTATGTATCTTTCGGTTTTTTGAAGGTACCGTTTCCCCGCGTCGCGCGACAAAATCACGACGCCTTTCCCTGTAACTCCGTCGATAAGACGGTTGCCTGTATCGTTGAAACATTTCAGCTTTTCGCTTTTGCCGTCCACAACGATATCGCAAAAACACGCCTGCAAGCCCGAAATTCGCCTTCTGACGGCAAAATGCCCCATTTCCCAGGTGAATACCCATAAAAAGGCAAAACCGCCGATTACAGCCCATTTTACGCCTTTGCACGCAGGATACGTAAGCATGCGCCCGTGCGTAACGCCGAATCCCAGGAAAGAATACGCCGCGCCGCCCGCAAGAAACGACGCCGCCGCAAATGTAAGCAAAAACAAAACGTACTTCCTTGCGCTTTTGAATTTCGCCGCAAATATCGTCGTGGCAATGAGGGTTGCGATTTTATAAACCCATACGGCGTTATCGACAAACGGGAGAAACACCGAAAACGCCGCGCCGATTATCGCCGACAATATTATCCCGAACCTGCTTTTGTCAAGTTTCAGTATCGCCGCCGACAAACTTAACAGCGCGCCGTTTATCAAAAAGTTTACAATCGCAACTTCCTCAATATAGACCACGCCGTAATTCTTGCATATCGCACTGTCGCATACATTCCGATTATGTCGAATTTTTTATACATTTTGGTGAATATTTATACATTTCATATAAAATTTTTATGCATAAAATCGCTGAACGCCCGATGAATACTGGGTTTTTGCGCTTATACATTTATACATTTCGATATTTAGAAAAGGAAAAACAAAAAATAATTTCGCTGAAAATAAGCGATTTTTAATGTGATTTCAAAAGTACAGTGTGCGCCGCATATTCCGGAAGGGTTACCTTGTAAAAGCGATGAAACGATGTTTTTGCCTGCCGGCAAAGCGATGTACCTTCGGCACAATGAGCCTGCGGCGGCGATGTGCCTACGGCATGATTTTTGCCCGATGGGCAAGTAATACTCTCCCCTAAACCGTCAGAGTTTTGATGCTATTAAGCCCCAAAAGTACAAAAGTATCTTTTGGGGTACCCTTCCCCTATAAAACGGCGAGAATTTTATAATAAAATATAAATCTTAAAAAGTCAGAATTTTGATATGAACATACTTTCTCTAAAAACGGCGAGAATTTGATGGATTTTTGGGGTTCTTGACGGGTTCGTGCGAAGGCGCGTACTTTGGCGTACGTAACTGAGCAGGGTTCCGTCAAAACGCCGAAAAGGCGCGAATTGTCGCCGTTTTGTTTTACAAAAAAAATTTCGGCAGAGCCCACGTCTGCTCACCTCGCAGGCTCCCCGAAATAATCAGTAAATGTTATGACTGCGGCAATGCCGCTTGTTGATAAGGTCGCAAAGTACGACCTGCCCCGCGCCGTCTGACCGACGCACGTACGCCGATATTTTGCACGCAAGGACTTTTGTCGCGCGACGCAAATCGCGCCCTCGGACAAATATTTTGGGGTTATCCCGCCCGAACGTTGTCCGGGCAAGACAAAATTTTACACTTTCGCCGCGTATTTACGGCACGCGCTTCCCGACGCCGTCGTTTCCGCGCGATTTTATGATGTCGTTTTAAGGCGCAACCACCTTGTGCGTACGCTCGGGCATACACACGCGATAAGTTTTGCCGAAAATTACGTCGTTTCCGATTAGTTGGAACGAGAACGAATCATACGAAGGAATTCGGGGATATCTTTATCGCCGGTATCCATACGACTGCTGTTCACTTCCCCTGTGCGAGCGCCTGCCATGACAGGTTCACGAGCGGGAGCGGGAGCGGGTTCCGCAGCGATTTCGGCACGGATGGAATTAAGGTCTTCCTTCTTGTTTTCTTCCGCGGTTGCCTGGAAAGCGTTTGCGTCGAAGAGTTTCGCGCCCATATCGAATTCGGGAGTGCGCTGAGTATGACCGTTGAAGCCGGTTGCGATGATGGTAACGACGACTTTGTCGCCAAGTTCTTCGTCAACGCCTGCGCCGAAGATGATGTTTGCGCTGCTGTCAACGACGTCCTGAACGAGTTTGGACGCTTCCGCGACTTCCGAAAGAGAAATATCAAGACCGCCGGTAACGTTGATGATGACGCCGGTTGCACCTTCGATATCGGTTTCGAGCAACGGGGATTGTACAGCCTGACGGACTGCTTCGAGAGTGCGGTTTTCGCCCTCGCCGCAACCGATACCCATGTGGGCAAGGCCTTTATCGGACATAACGGTGCGAACGTCGTTGAAGTCCAGATTGATAAGAGCGGGGTTGACGATAAGGTCGGAAATACCCTGGATACCTTGACGGAGCACGTCGTCGGCAACCTGGAACGCCTTAACGATAGGAGTGCCCTTGGGAACGACGCTCAGAAGTTTTTCATTGGGGATGATAACGAGCGTATCGACGTATTGACGAAGGTTTTCAATGCCCTTTTCGGCATTTTCCATACGTTTTTTGCCTTCGAAATTGAAAGGTTTGGTAACGACAGCGACGGTAAGAATACCCATTTCACGCGCGATGCTTGCCACGACGGGAGCAGCGCCGGTGCCCGTTCCGCCACCCATACCTGCGGTGATGAAAACGAGATCGTTGTCCTGCAAAACTTCTTTGATCTGGTCGATGCTTTCTTGTGCAGCCTTTTCGCCGATGGAAGGATCGGCACCTGCGCCGAGACCTTTCGTAAGTTCCGCGCCGAGTTGGATTTTCAACTCCGCCTTACTGCGAACAAGGGCTTGATAATCGGTATTCATAGCGACGAATTCCGCGCTTTTGATACCTGCGTCAATCATTCTGTCAACAGCGTTGTTTCCGCCGCCGCCGACACCTATAACACGAATACGAGCAACATTTACCGGTGAACCGTACATAATAACTATCCTCCTACTTTGGATAAAAGATTTTGTAGTATTTTATTTAACCCCGTGAGTTCCTGAGCGTTTAAGTCGGAAGCGACGTCAAGCAATGCGATTGTCGACGAAAACTTCGGCTTATTGTAACAAGGAACGTCGGGAGCAATAATTTCAATGGGTTTTTTAAGGACTTGCGACAAATACTCTTTCGCGCCGCGGATTGTCGTGACGCCGTTTCCCGTGAGATATACGGGACAATGGGCGTTGCATTCAAACCCCGACTGCGCGATACTTTCGGAAATAAATTCCGCAATGGTGTCAAGCCTGCTTTTTGCGATTTCGTTGACGTCGAGCGCGGAAAAACGATATTTTCCGTTTTCGCCGGCATCGTAATAACTCGTCTCGTCATAAGCAAGGGAAAGATCGATTTTGTCCTTGACTTCTTCCGCCGCGGAAAAAGGCACTTCGAACATCATCGCGATATCGCTTGCGACGTGACCACCGCCGAGAGAGAACGAAGTAAGGCTCACCAGCCCGTCGCCCTGCACCACGGCAACGCTTGACGTAATGTATCCGACGTCCGCGATAAGTTGACGGCGGTAACGCTTGTCCTCCGAAAGTAACGACATACCTTCCGCCCATATCGACGAAACGTATTCGACTTCTTTAAGACGCAAATCTTTTGCAATGTTTTCAAACAACGAGGTGAACGACCTTTCGCAAAGAACGTACGACACGAGCCCCGTGATTTTGTACGCCTCGATCCCGCGCGGTTCGACAAAACGTCTGGTCTTGTCGTCGAGCGTGTAATAAATCGCAAAGTTTCCGATGGTCGTGTAGCGGGAGTGATTTTTGTAAGTATCGCCCTGCTCGAACAATTCGGTAACGTCGGCGTCGGTGATGCGTTGTGCACGTCCGCGCGCAAGCACGACTTCCTTCACCACGATTGCGATAAACTCCGACGGAACGCCGATGTAAAGTTTTTTCGCCTTTACGCCGCTTTCCGCTTCCGCAACGTGCAACGCCTTGCCGACTGCGGATTTCAGATCCTGAACGTTGAACCACTTCCCGCCCGAAAAACCGCTGTAATAGCACGAACCGAAACCCTTCACGTTGAAAACGCCTTTCGGGGTTTTGTTGCCGATCATTACGGATATTTTTTTCGAGCCGATGTCCAACACGGCGACGTCGTTGAGTTTTGCCATTATGCCCTCATTAGTCTAATATATATTTATTATAGCGTGCGTACGCGTGTGCGTCAAGTGTTTAACATAACTTTTTATAATATATTTCGCGTATATGCGCATATTTGCGCGCATTATGTGCCCATATACGCATATTAACGCGTATTCGCGCGTGTTTAAGCCGTTTTTCCGCATGAAAAAACACGGCGCACTGCCGTGTTTTGCGTTTTGTTTGTTTTCAGTACGCAGGTTCTGCGATAAATTTGTTTTTGGACGAGTTGTATATCGCGATATATTTCGACGTCTTTTTCTCACTGTCTTCGGGCAGACCCTTGTACCAGGAAAACGCAAGAGGCACTCTTTCGCTCACCTGTTCGGTAGTAAGGTTGCCGCCAAGGCGCATTACGACGCCGCTTCTCGTGCAAAGATCGATTACGTCGTTTTCAAACCTCACCTTTTCGATGAAAGCGATAAACTGTGCGGGAGTCAGTTTGCAATTATACATCCCCGCCGCTACGTTTTGCAGATAATAAATCGACTTTCCGAATTCGACGGGCAACGTCCTTCCCGTTTCGATGGTATATTTCCCGACAAGTTCGAACCCGTCGACGAAAACGAAAGACTGCTCGTCCGGTTTGTCGTCGTAAAAGCCGAGCACCACCATATCGCCGTCAACCACGACGTACTTCGCGGCGTCCGAAGTGTTCTGCCGATATTTCATGAGATAAACCGGCACCCTTTTCGAAACGTGAATCACGATGCGGTTGGGGAAAATCCTTTCGATATTCACCACCCTGACACCGGGAAGCGCCGCATTGATATTTTTAATCATACGGCTTTCGCTGACGCCGAAAATATTTTTTCCTTTTTTGATCCCCGACGCGGCGATGATTTTTTCCGCCTCGCCCTCTTCCGCCTGAATCGACGTTTCGGTGTCGAAATCGACGGTAACGGTTTTCACCCGAAACAGCAATCCGTTGATAAGAGCAATTGCGGCAATCAGAACCAACCCCACGATGAGAACAACGTGTTTTTTAGTCATTGACCGAAATCCTTTGTATTTTTGCACCGAGCGACGACAGCGTTTTTTCGAAAGATTCGTATCCCCTGTCGATAAGTCCGACGCCGCTTATCGAAGTGACGCCTTCCGCTTTGAGCCCCGCAAGCACCAGCGCGCTGCCCCCGCGAAGATCGGACGCATGCACTTCCGCGCCGTACAGTTTCCTGACACCCCTGACCACTGCGACATCGCCGTGCACCGTGATGTCCGCGCCCATACGCCGTAAATCGGGGACGTGTTTGAAACGGGTTTCGAAAATGTTTTCGATGATGATTCCCGTACCTTCCGAGATCGCGTCGAAAGCCATAATCTGCGCCTGCATATCCGTTGGGAACGCGGGATACGGCGACGTTTCGATATCGACCGCTTTTGTCCTTAAATTACTCGATATCACTATTCTATCACAAAACGCGCGCACCTTGCAACTGCTTTTGACGAGTTTCGACGTTATTGCGGCAATATGTTCCGGCACGACGTTTTCGATTTCGATTTCGCCGCCCGCGATGCCCACCGCCGTCATCAGCGTTCCCGCAACGATTCTGTCGGGTATCGGCGTGTATTCCGCACCGTGAAGTTCCGTCACCCCTTCGATTTTTATCACGGGCGTTCCCGCCCCCCTGACTTTCGCGCCCATTTTGTTGAGCATGTTTTGAAGGTCGGTGATTTCGGGCTCTTTCGCGGCGTTTCTTATTATCGTCGTTCCTTTTCCGAGGACTGCCGCCATCATTATGTTTTCGGTTGCGCCGACGCTGATTTTGTCAAGTCCGACGTCCGCGCCGACAATGCCGTCCGTCGCACAATTTATGTAGCCCGACTGCTCGTCGATTTTTATGTTCAACTCTTTCAGCGCGCGTATGTGTATGTCCACCGGGCGCAAGCCTATATCGCACCCGCCCGGATACGCGATTCGCGCCCGCCCGAGCGTCGCGACCAGACTGCCCATAAGAAACACACTGCTTCTTATTTCGTGTGCAAGACTTTCAGGGACGTCGCCGTTTTTCGCGCCGCCGCTTATCGTGATTTCGTCGCCCGCTCTCACGACGTCCGCGCCCAGCGATTTTATAATTTCGCACATATACGCCACGTCGGAAATATCGGGACAATCCCTGATCGTCACCTTTTCCCGCGTGAGCAACGCGCCCGCAAGAAGCGGCAATATGCTGTTTTTCGCGCCTTTGAGCCTTGTCTTTCCGTAAAGGCGGTTGCCGCCCGAAACGATAAATTTTTCCATAGTTTATATTACTGTCGGAGCAAGGTTTTTTGTGAATGGTCGGCACAAAGACAAAGCACGCCCGAAAACGTCATAAACGCGACAAGACTACTGCCGCCCGCGCTGACGAAAGGAAGCGGCAACCCCGTCGGCGGAATCGCACCGCCGACGACCGCAAAATTTATCACGCTCTGAATCGCAACGATTGCGGTGATTCCCGTCGCAAGGTAACTTTTGAATCGGGTTTTTGCGTTTATCGCGATTTTTATGCCCGAATATACGAAAACGATGAAGATTATTGCAAGAATCGTTACTCCGAAAAACCCCGTTTCTTCCCCGATGACCGACAGTACGAAGTCGCTTTCCGAAAACGGCAGGAACAAATATTTTTGTCTGCTGTTGAGATATCCGAGCCCGAAAAAACCGCCGCTGCCCAACGCATAATAACTTTGTATGAGTTGGTATCCCTCGCCTTTCGGGTTTTCCCACGGATTCAGAAACGCCAGAAGTCTTTTCATTCGATACGGCTCGGCAACGATAAGCACGGGGATTGCAAAAACCGCGGGCGCAAGCACCGCCGCAAACTTTTTCGTTTTAAGCCCGCCGACGTACAACATAACGAGCATTACCGCCCCCAAACACACCGTAATTGACATATTTGGTTCCAAAATTATCAAAATGCACGAAAAAATGCCGAAAAACAGAATTTTCAGCAACGTTTTTGTATTATTTACGTTATCGTCGGCACAAACCGCAGCCGCAAATATCACAAAACCGAACTTTGCGTATTCGGACGGCTGTATCGTGAAAAACCCGAGGTTTATCCATCGCTTTGCCCCGAAACTTTCGACGCCGAGTTTCGGCACGAATACGAGAGCAAGCAAAATAAGGCTTGAAATCATCACGGGATATTTCGCCTTTTTCAGTTTTTCGACGTCGAATATCCGCACCGCAAACATTAAAAACAGTCCGATTGCGAACGCTATCGCCTGCTTTTTGACGTAAAAAAAAGCGTCGCCGCTTTCGATCGCCGCGGAATATCGCGACGCGCTGTAAATAAACGCCATTCCCGCAAGCGACAACAATATCGTGGTTGCGTATATCGCGATAACGTGTTTTTTCATAGTTCGAAAAACAAATCGTCAAAGGCTTTCCCGCGCTCGACAAAGTTTTTGTAGCGGTCGAAACTTGCCGATGCCGGCGAAAACAAAACGTTGTCGGCGCGCACCACCGTGCTTTCCATAAAACACTCTTTCAGACTCTGCCGATAAGTCACGTTGTAAAAGCCCGCGGCAATCGCTCCGTCCATAATTTCCCGCGCGTTTTCGCCCGTAATAAAGGCGTGAATTACATTTTTCGGCAGTTTTTTGAACAAATCTTCAAAATTTTCGCCCTTTCCGCGCCCGCCGAGTATCAAAACTGTATTTCCAGTCATACTTTCGGCACTTTTAAGGGTTGCGGAAATATTCGTACCCTTGCTGTCGTTATAAAATTTCTTTCCCCTTTTCTCGCCGAGATAGGTCGTGCGGTAAAGCGGCGCGGCAAAACTTTTCAGCGTCATTCTTATGATTTCGGGATTAATCTTCCTTGCCATACACGTTGCGGTTGTCGCAAGGACGTTTTCAAGGTTCACCCCGGCGCACGCCGACAGTTCCCCGCAATTTGCGATATGTATTCTTTTTTCGTCCTCGAACACGATTTCGTCGCCGTCGAGATACGCGCCGCGCACCCGCTTTTTCGTACTGAAAAAGAATTTGTCCGATTTCACGATTTTCGATATTTCTTCGGACGTTTCGTCGTCGGCGTTGAAAACGGATATTTCCCTGTCGCACTGTCCCTCGAAAAGTTTCGCTTTCAGGTTTTTGTAATTATCAAGGGTTTTGTGACGGTCAAGGTGGTCGGACGTTACGTTTGTGAGAACGGCGATATCGGGACAAAGTCGTTTGGTCGTTTCCAGCTGAAAACTGCTGACTTCCACGACGGCGATATCGTCAGGCGTCAGCGACAACGCTTTTTCGGAAAGCGGCACGCCGATGTTCCCGAGCGCGTACGATTCGTACCCAGCCCCGTTCAGCACGTCGTTTATCATCAGGGTAACCGTCGTTTTTCCGTTCGTACCGCTTACGGCGATAAACTCGCTTTCAAGAAAATCCGCGGCGAATGCAAGTTCCCCCGTCACCTTGTTTTTCGCGACGGCTTTTTGAATCGACGGGTTATCTATACTTATCGCGGGACTTAAAATCGTAAGGTCGGCGACGTCGGAAAAATCCGCGCACGGCACGACCGTCACGTTTTTCGGAATTTCTTTTTCGTTTATGTCGTCGTCGAAAACGTAAACGTCCGCGCCGATTTTTTGCAGAAGTTTGATTACGGAACGCCCGCTCGCCCCCAACCCGTAAACAAGGACTTTTTTGTTTTTATAATTCATAAACCACCTTTGACAATACGTTAAGCGCGGTAAACAGCGTCGTTATCACGGCATATCGGCAAACGATATTCCATTCGGGTATGCCCTTCTTTTCCAGATGATGATGGTACGGCGCCATTAAAAATACGCGCTTTTTCGTGAGTTTAAAATACGTTACCTGCACAATTACTGATATGCACGACACCACGAACATTATGCCCGATATGAGTATCGAAAAAGGATTTTTCAGAAAAACCGCAACCGTCGCGACCGCACTGCCGAGCGCAAGAGAGCCGGTATCGCCCATCATGATTTTCGCGGGGTTGAAATTGAACCACAAAAACGCCATAAGTCCGCCGACGAGCGACGCCGAAAACACCGCGACGCCTTTTACTTCCGTTGCGGTTAAATCCTGTCCGTAATAGATAAGCCCCAGCACCTCGGTGATTGCGATAAGCGAATATCCGATAAAGTATATCAAAGACGTCGTCGAGGCAAGTCCGTCCAGCCCGTCCGTAAGGTTCACGGCGTTGGTTGCGGCGATATACACAAGCATAGTGAAAGGTATTATCCCCCATGAAAAATCGACGGTCGCCGCCGTAAACGGAAACCCGACCGCACTTCCTATCACGGGATTTTTATATACGAAAACCGCGGCGATTGCCGCAAGTCCCGTCTGCCCGATTATCTTCTGGTATGGTTTCAGCCCCAAATTATTGTGGGTTTTGATTTTCAGAAAGTCGTCCAGAAATCCGACAAGCGAATACCCGAGCATTAAAAGCACCGCGACAAGCGACAACTTACCGTACCCGACGGCAAGGGTTACGACGGCAACCGGGATAATGAAAATAAATCCGCCCATCGTCGGCGTGCCTTCCTTTGCGCTGTGTTGCGAAACGTAGCCGAGTATCACCTGCCCGGCTTTCAGTTTTTTCATCGTTTTTATGACAAGCGGCGCAATCAGCATCGAAAACAGGAAGGTCGCCGCAAGCGCGATAAAACACGAAAGTTCGATTTTCACCTTTCACCTCTCGATAAAGCGATGGCTTCGTCGACGTCGGAATATCTGACGCGCCGTCCGTTTCGCTCTATGTACTTTTCCGCGCCCTTGCCTGCAACGACAAGCAGGTCGCCGTCCGACAATAGACTTGCCGCAAACTCGACGGCTTCCCGCCTTTCTTCGACGATGAAAACTTTTCCGTTTCCTTTCACGCCTTCCATTATGTCCGAGATGATGTTCGTCAGCGGTTCCGTACGGCTGTTGTCTTCGGTGACGATCACCGCGTCCGAAAGTCTTGCGGCGATTTCTCCCATTTTCTTGCGTTTTCCCTTGTCGCGATTTCCCCCGCAACCGAATACGGTTATCATTTTTCCGCGCGTGAGAGTTCGCGCCGTACGCAAAAGATTATCGAGCCCGTCGGGCGTATGAGCAAAATCGACGATGATTTTTGCGTTTTTGTACGAAAAAATGTTAAATCTGCCCGGTATCGGCGGCAATTTTTGTAAACTTTCGGCAATTATCGGCAACGGTACTTTCAGCGTTTTCAAAAGAGTTATCGCGGAAAGAGCGTTCAGAACGTTGTATTTTCCGTAAAGCGGCATGAATAATTCGTATATTTCGTCAAACACGTTGACGATAAACGACGTGCCACGCGGTTTTCTTTTGATTTCCATTGCAAACACGTCGCTCGGCTCGTCGATTCCGTACGATATTATCGGCATATCGAGGGTTTTATATAACTCTCTGCCCAGATTATCGTCCACGTTTACTATCGCGCTTTTGGTCATTCCGTTTTTAAAAAATGACAATTTTGTGTCGTAATATTGCGAAAAATCGCAAAAATAATCCAAATGTTCGGGTGAAACGTTTGTAAAAATGCTAATATCGCTTGTTATCCCGTACAGTCTGTCCTGCGCGATTGCGTGCGCCGACACTTCCATCACGACGATTTCGACGCCCGCCCTTACCATTTTCCTGAAAAGGCGGTTTAAGGTGAAACTGTCGGGCGTGGTAAGGTCGGCTTCATACGTTTCGTCAAGGATTTTGTAGCCGATCGTGCCGATAACGCCCGTCTTATACCCTGCCGATTTCAATAAATGTTCGGCAATATACGAAGTCGTCGTTTTTCCGTTCGTTCCGACGATTGATACAATTTTCAGTTTTAAATGCGGTTTTTCAAAGAAATTTTGGCATATTTTGCTGTAACTCTGCCTTGAATTTGTAACAATCGCTGTCGGAAGTCCGCTTTCGGTTGCGTGTTCTGCAAGAATTGCGACCGCGCCGAGCATCTGCGCTTCCAGCGCGTGTTTGTGTCCGTCGTCGTCTTTCCCCTTGATGCACACGAACAAATCGCCGTCCTTTACCTGACGGCTGTCGGTTGCTATGCCCTTGATTTTGATTTTGGAAATATCCGCGCCTGATGTATAAGACACGTTTTCAAAAAGTTTTTCAATCGTAATCATAACGTCGCCCCTTTAATATTTATTAATAAATATTATCAAACGGACGACGCTATTACAACAACGCGGTAAAATTAGACTTTTTTAGACAATCTTTGTTTAATGCGGATTATTAAAACTCGTATTCGTACGGGTCGAAAGGCGTCGAGGCAATCCTTTCGCTTTCGTCGGTGATTTCGGGAGAAACGTCGTAATAAGAAAAAATCCCCTCAAAAATTTCCCTGACGTAAGGCGCGGCGACGATACTTCCGTAATACGCCCCGACGGGTTCGTCGACGAGAAACAACGCGATTGCCTCGCACCCTGCGTACTTTTCAAAGCCGATAAAACTTGAAATATACTTGCCCTGCGCGATCGCCCCGTTTTCGTATTTTTGCGCCGTTCCCGTTTTTCCGCCGATATTATAACCGTTTATGTACGCGCCTTTTCCGCTGCCTTCGGTCACGACGGAATACAAAATCTTTGCAAGTTTTTCGGAAGTTTCCCGCGAAATTACCCTGCGTTTTACGACGGGTTCGTTTTCTTTCACGACTCGTCCCGACGCGTCCGTCGCGCTTTTTAACAGATACGGAGTAACGATTTCGCCGCCGTTTATCGCCGCCGACGCCGCAACAGCAAGTTCGATGGGAGTCAGCGCAACCGCCTGCCCGAATCCGATGCGGGCAAGGTCGACGTTTTTGACGGTGTTTTCCGCAAGGGTGAGTCCCGACGTTTCGCCGGTTACGTCGATGCCGGTTTTTGAAGTTATGCCGAAGTTTTTCAGATACTCATAAAATTTTGCCGTACCGACTTGCAACGCGCAATCCATAAACACGCAGTTGCAACTGTTCCTTACCCCTTCCGCAAAAGTCTGACTGCCGTGCCCTTTTGAGCGCCAGCATTTTATCTTTTTCCCGTCGACGACGCGGCTCCCTGCACAGTAAAACCTGTGGGTTTCCGGGAAGGCATTTTCCTGTATGGCGATTGCCGACGTCAGAATTTTGAAGGTACTGCCCGGCTCGTAAACCGCCGACACCATTGTGTTTTTGCTGTAACGAAATAATGCGGAAAGGTCGTCGCGCGGAACGTTGTTAAGATCGTACGACGGTGTTTCCGCCATTGCAAGAATCTCGCCCGTCGTCGGATTCATGACAAGACACGACACCCGTTTCGCTTTCGTCGCGAGCGCGGCTTTTTTTATCGTATTTTCGACAATGCTCTGGATATAAAAATCGACTGTCAGCGTAAGGTCGCACCCCGACGTCGCGGGAAGATAATATCTCGTGCCGCCGATACCGCGCCCGATAAGGTCGGCTTCCGACAACACGCTGCCGTTGACTCCCGTCAGATATTTGTCGTAATAGGATTCGAGTCCGCTTTGTCCTTGAAGGTCGACGTTCGTGAATCCCAGAACCTGCGTCATGAAGTCGCCGTACGGATAATATCTGAACCCGTCTTCCGAAACGTAAATTCCTTTCAGATTTTTTTCAACGATTTTCAGGACGTTTTCTTTTTCGACTTTTTTCGCGACGGTGATTTCGCCCACGCCCTTTTTCGTGATTTTGTCATAAATCTTTTTATAATCCGCGCCCGCGTATTCGGAAAGCGCGGCCGCAACCTCTTGCGGATTTTCGACGGCGTTCGGACGGACGTAAATCGTATATCTCGTCGCCGTATCGGCAAGAGTTATCCCGTTTCTGTCGTAAATTCTGCCCCGCCTTGCGACAAGCGGCAAATCTCTGTACCACTGCTCCGCGGCGCGCGCCTGCAACTTTTTTGACGAGATCACCTGCACGTACAGAAACTTGAAAAGAATCGCGGTAAAGAAAAAGACTATTAACGTAAAAACAGTTAATAGCCTTGGTTTGGGGTTATATATTAGGTTATCGTTCAAAAATTAGGTTTCTCCTTATTCACCCAACTTGTCGAGCGTGGCGTCGAACCAGTTCGTCTGGGTTTCAAAGGTATTATACGAAGAATGGACGAAATTAAGACCACTTTCGTTTGTGTCGTACACGCTGCTCACCGCCGCTGCCGGATCCTGCACGGGTTCGGTCGACGGAGTATTGATAAGCTCCGCATTGATGATGACAAGCGTTACTATAAGCAATACGACCGCAAGGTAAACCGCCATGATGACTTTGCCCTGAGTGCTGAGTTGTTTGGAAGCCTTGCGTTTTGCCTGTACGCGGGTTTGGGTTTCGCGCAGTCTCATCGGCTCGAAAACTTCGACTTCCGGTCTTGCGGAGTAGCGGTTTTCGACAGCGCCGCGGCTGACGTTATTCGTGTTAAGACGATTCCATAAATCTTCGCGGGCGGGATCTTGTACGGGAGCATACATATCCTGGCGCGCTGCGGGACGCTGGTTTACGACTTCCGCTGATGCGTAACGGTCGTACGTCGGCTGCTGACGGCCAAGACGCGCGTCAAAACTGGGCACCGGCCTGTCGGGGCTGTACGTGTAATCCCTGTTGTCGATATCTTCTCTTATTCCTTCACGGTTTATGGTTGTTCCTAACATTTCCCTATCCTCGCTTACTTATTTTTATAATTTGATTTTTTATTACAGTTTTTCGATTACTCTCAGTTTTGCGCTTTTGCTTCTGCCGTTTTCGTCCTGTTCGTCCTTTGACGGCAATATCGCCTTGTTTGAAATAAATTTTACGATTTCGTGCCTTCCGCATACGCATACGGGCAACGATTTGTCGCAAATGCACCCTGTCGCAAGGTCTTTCATCGTCTGCTTCACGATTCTGTCTTCTTCCGAGTGGAAAGTAATGACGCACATTCTTCCTTTCGGGTTAAGCAGACCTACGTAAGTTCTGACCGCGGTGTCCAACCCTTTCAGTTCCCCGTTCACTTCGATGCGGATTGCCTGAAAAGTACGCTTCGACGGATTTCCGAATTTCCAGCGGTTCGAAGCGGGTACGCTGTATTCGATAATTTTTGCCAACTGCCCCGTCGTCGATACCGGCGACTTTTCTCTTTCTTTGACGATGTTTTTCGCGATGTTTCTCGCAAATCTTTCGTCGCCGTAAGAAAAAATGATTTTTTGCAGTTTTTCTTCGTCGTATCCGTTCACCACGTCGTACGCCGAAAAAGATTGGCTCCTGTCCATTCTCATATCGAGAGGCGCGTCTTTCATATAAGAAAATCCGCGTTCCGCGGCGTCGATCTGATAACTCGACACGCCAAGGTCGGCAAGTACGCCGTCGATTGACGATACGGACAGTTTTTTCAGTATGCTTTCAATGTTCTTAAAATCATCGTGTACGAACGTGATTTTGTCTTTATAGGCTTCAAGCCTTTTTTTCGAATACGCGATTGCGTCTTCGTCTTTGTCAATAGAAATAAGCCGTCCCGTCGTGAGCCTTTTCGCGATTTCGCCGCTGTGCCCGCCTCCGCCTAACGTGCAATCGACGTAAACGCCGTCGGGCTTTATGTTCAGCCCTTCGATGCACTCGTTAAGGAGTACCGGAACGTGATTGAAATTCTCTTCCATCAGAATCCGAATTTTCCGAGGGGTTCAAGCGACTGATCGTATTCTTCGTCGTCAAGATCCTTGAAGCGTTCGTTGTAGGTTTCTGCCGACCACAATTCGATTCTGTCGAACATTCCGACGAAAACGACGTCTTTTTGGATTTTCGCGATTCGCCTTAAATTTGCGTCAAGTACGAAACGCCCCTGATTGTCTTCTTCGGGAATCGACATCGTCGCAACCATTCTGCGGAGTGCGTCGGTGGCTTCTTTGCCCTCTTCGGTAACGAATGAAATGTTTTTGGACTTTTCTTCGTAAAGGTTTGCAAACTGCTCTTCGGAGTAAATGAACAAACAACCGCTTGTTCCGCGAACTATGGCAAAATTCTGACCGAGCTCCGCTTTGAGTTTAGCGGGGATACGCAAACGGTTTTTCTGGTCGAGTTGATGATTGAACTTTCCGACGTATGCCATAATTACCTCCTTCTGAGATGTTTGTAGATTAATAATAGCACATACATTGACCACTTGCAACCACTTTTAACAATTTTTTTTCATTTTTTTCAGAAAATTTTTCTAAAATTTCTTAAATCCGTCGTTTGAATAGCAAATTTTCGACATAAATAGTAAAATTTTGCTATTGACAAAAAATCGGAGTGGTGGTCAGCGTTCCCTACTTTTTCTCGTTTGCCCCCATATTATGCCCCGTCAGCCTAAAATGTGCAAGCGATTTTACGGTGATTTTCGCATTTTTTTCATATTGTTTTTTTTGCATAAAAAAAAGCAACCCCTATTTCGGAATTGCAATTAAAAAAATATCGTTACTATGTAATCGTCAAAAATTATTCTTCGCTTTCGTCGATTTTGTAAAGTCGGTTGCCGAGTTTGTCGCACGACGTCATGATATATTCCACCCCGTTTTTCTCGTGCAGAATTTCCGTCCTGCCGTATCGACCGTGAAGATGCCCGTAAACCACTTTTTCAACCCCGTACTTTTCGGACAAATCGGTGAACGCGGTGTCGGCGTTATTAAGCTCGAACGGGGGATAATGCAGCATGGCGATAATCTTGTCGTTTTCGCCTTTCAGTTTCGTCGCTTCCTTTAAGGAAAGTTCGTATCTTATGACCTCGCGATTATAGACTTTTTCGTCCTCGGGCGTCTTGTTCGATTCGGGCAGAGTCCAGCCGCGCGTACCGCAAAAAACGAAATTTCCGAATTTTAAGGCGTTGTTCTGAATGGCAAAAATATTTTTTTCGGCAAAAATCTTATACATTTTAGTATAACTTTGCCACCAATAGTCGTGATTGCCGCGGATTATTACTTTTTTGCCCTTCAATTTTTCGATTTCGGTTACGTCGATAAGCGCGTTTTCAAAGGTCATCGCCCACGACAAATCGCCGGCAAGCAGCACGATATCGTCGTCCGATACCTTATTTTGCCAGTCTTCGACGATTTGTTCAAAGTGGTTTTCCCACATTGTACCGAAAATATCCATCGGTTTATCCGACGAAAACGATAAATGAAGGTCTGAAATCGCAAAAATTTTCATAACTATAAGATTGCGCGCACGCTTTTTACCTACACAAAATATATATATTACTTATATCACATAATAATGTTTTTTTCAAGCGATGACGCAAATATCACAAAAAAAATCCGCTTTACATAAAATAAGGTATAAACGCTTTGGAGGTGTAAAAATGTCGTTTTGCAATACCCTGAAACCCGACAGGACGCCCGGACCGATTTCCGGAAATCCGCTACATAATCTGTGCGAGCGCGCCTGCATACAAGTGAGAAAAGTTTTCGACGCGTGTATCAACCAGACTTCGCTTGAAGACTACGGCGTCACGATCACGAATCCGACGCCCGCAAACTATACCACCCCGCTGACCTTTGTGTCAGCCGCTTCGACGTCGTCGGCAGGCACGATATCCAACCTTATCGTTACCCCGCTTTCGGGCGACAACCCGCACAACTCGCGCGTGCAGGCAACGATAACCATTCCCGTAGAAGTCATCTACGTCGACGCAAACAACGTCGAAGGAAAAGGCACTGCGGAAATCGTCGTCAACGAAGACGTCATAATGTGCTTCCCCGACAACTCGGTTATCCCCGTCGAGATTGCGGCGACCGTGAACGCAGTGTCCCCGCAAGGCGCGTGGACGGAAGGACTCGGATTTTCAATCACCTGCTGCGTGACGGTCGTCTTGAAAGCCGAGGCGGAAGTCGAGCTTCTCGTGCCGTCGTACGGATACTGTTATATCCCGCCTTGTCAGGCATATACGCAGGAAGTCTGCACGGGCGTGTTTGACCTGCCGTTGTTTCCCACGACTTTCACACGATAACGATTTTCCGACGGACAAATAATAAACGGACGCTTTGGTTGCGTCCGTTTATTTTTGAAAAATTTTGTCGATTTTTTTGAAAATATTATGAAAAAGCGCGTTTTTTAGAATACTTATTGCACATTTTCAAGGATTTGGGCGATTCTGTCAAGGATTTCTCTTTTCCCGGTTTTCTCGCTCGACGACACGGCGTAGATGTTATCCACCCCGATTCCGACCTTTGTCGCGATGTTTTGCAACGCTTTTTTCTGCTGCATTTTTGAAAGTTTATCCGCTTTCGTCGCGATTATCGAGAACGGGAAATTAAAGTGGAAAAGATAATTTATCATCTGCATATCGTCCTTTGTCGGATCGTGGCGAATGTCCAGAAGTACGAAAACGTGCACAAGATTTTTGCCGTTTTCAAGATACCCTTCGATCATCGGTCCCCACTTTGCTTTCTCTTCCTTGCTGACTTTTGCATAGCCGTATCCCGGCAAATCAACAAAGTAAAATTCGCCGCCGTTGATTTCAAAAAAGTTCACAAGGCGCGTTCTGCCGGGATCTCCCGACGTCCTTGCAAGTTTATTCTGATTTACCATAAAGTTGATAAACGACGACTTCCCGACGTTGGACTTCCCTGCAATTGCGATTTCGGGCGCATCGAAAGACGGGATAACTTTCCCGTTTGAAACCGACTGTACGAATTTTGCGTTTTTGATTTCCATAACTTACCTTTCGATTGCGATATTGAAAACTTCCGAAACGTTTTCGACGGGAATAAATTTCACGCCGTTTTTCACGCTTTCGGGAATATCCGCAAGGTCTTTCATATTATCGACGGGAATCAACACTTTCTTTATTCCCGCACGCATTGCAGCAAGCGATTTTTCTTTCAGCCCGCCGATGGGCAATACTTTCCCGCGGAGAGTGATTTCACCCGTCATTGCGACGTCGTTTCTCACGCCCTTCCCGGTAAGTGCCGAAAACACTGCGGTGGCGATTGTAATTCCTGCGGACGGTCCGTCTTTCGGGATTGCCCCTTCGGGAACGTGAATGTGGATATCTTTATCCTTGAACGCGCGCTCGGGTATATCGTAATCGTCCGCATGCGCGTGGATATAACTTATCGCCGTTCTTGCGCTTTCTTTCATGACGTCGCCGAGATGCCCGGTGAGCAGTATTTCGCCCTTTCCGCTGACGATACTGACCTCGATTGTCAGAATTTCGCCGCCGACCGCCGTCCAGGCAAGCCCCGTTGCCGCTCCGACTTCGCTGTGTTCGGGTTTTTCGTTTTCAAGGTATTTTTCGACGCCCAAAAACTCTTTGACGTTGTCTTTCGTCACGACGATTTTGTCCTGTGCCTCGCCCGAAACGATTTTCACCGCGACCTTTCGCATTACGTTTGCGATTTCCTTTTCCAGCCCCCTTACGCCGCTTTCACGGGTGTAAGAGTAAATGATTTTTTCGATTCCGTCGTCGGTAAACGACAGCCTGTCTTCGCTTATTCCGTGCGCTTTCAGCTGTTTTCCGATAAGGTGTTTCTTTGCGATTTGCAATTTTTCTTCGGGCGTATAGCCGCTCATTTCGATAATTTCCATACGGTCGTACAGCGGCGCGGGGATCGCGTCGGGGTTGTTTGCCGTCGTGATGAAAATCACCTTTGACAAATCGAAAGGTATTTCAAGGTAATTGTCGCGGAAAGCGTTGTTTTGTTCGGGATCCAACACTTCCAGAAGCGCGCTTGACGGATCGCCCTTGAAGTCGGACGCAAGTTTGTCGATTTCGTCCAGCAAAAACACGGGGTTCATCGTGCCGGCAATGCGGATATTACTGATTATTCGTCCCGGCATTGCCCCTACGTAAGTTTTGCGATGCCCGCGGATTTCCGCTTCGTCGCGGATGCCGCCAAGGCTCATTCTGACGTACTTCCTGTTGAGCGCCCTTGCGATACTTTTTACAATCGACGTTTTGCCGACGCCCGGCGGGCCCACAAGGCAAATTATCGGCTCGCGCTTTTCGTCGGTGAGTTGTCTGACGGCAAGGAATTCCAGAATTCTTTCCTTGATTTTTTCAAGCCCGTAGTGGTCTTCGTCCAGAATTTTCCTTGCATTTTCGATGTCGTTGTTATCTTCGCTCTCAATCCCCCACGGCAAATCGAACACAAAGTCGAAATAGTTTCTCGAAATTGCGTAATCGGGGCTTGACGTGGGCATTTTCGCGTTGCGCTCGATGTCCTTTTTGAGTTTTTTCTTGCTTTCTTCGGGAATGGGCAACTTGTCCGCTTTAAGCAGCAGATCGTCGTCGTCCTCGTCGCCGAGTTCTTCCTGAATGGCTTTTATTTGCTCGCGAAGGTAATATTCTTTCTGCCCTTTGTCGATGCTTTCGCGCACCTTCCTATTGATTTTCTTTTCAACCTTTGCGATTTCAAGTTCGTCTTCCAGAAAGTCGAGCAGCAATTCGTACTTGTCGATAACGTCGTCGATTTCCAAAAAGCCCTGCCTGTCCGAAATATCCATAAGATGCGCCGCGCGGTACAAAAACGCCACGGGTTCTTCCGTTTCGTTCAGAATGTTGTAAACGTCTTTGGTTGCGCGCTCGCCCACGAAATAGTGCTCCTCGACGACGGACATACATTTTCTTCTGTACGCCTTCGCCTCGACCGTGCGCGCGTGCAATTCTTTCATCGGCTCGTACGAAGCCACGAAGAAGTCGGGATTATCGACGTATCCCGTAACTTTCACTTTTTTGATGCCGTCAACGATAATCCTCAGCGTTTCGCCGCCGTTCGAGATGACCTGCACGACGCGCGCAAGCACGCCGACGGTATAAATACCGTCCGCTTGCGGATTGCTTTCGTCGGTGTTTATCTGACGGCACAAAATGATTTTTCCGTTTCTATTTTTAACGGCGTCGGTAACCGCCGCGACCGATTTTTTGCGGCCAACGTCGAAATTTACCGTAGTATTTGGAAAAACCGTTAATCCCCTGAGGGGGATTAGCGGTAAATCAAAGTTTTTTTGCATATGTTCTCCTCAGGCAATATTGCGCCTGACTATTTCGGCGGGTACGCCTTTTTCAACCGTATCGCCTGTGATTATTACTTTTTCGATTGTCTTGTCGCCGGGGATTTTGTACATTACGTCCAGCATAATCTGTTCCAGAATCGAGCGAAGTCCCCTCGCGCCGGTTTTGAGCGCAATGGCTTTTTTCGCGACCGCTGAAAGCGCGCTGTCGTCGAACACGAGATCCACGCCGTCGAGTTTCAGCATTTTCTGATACTGTTTGACAAGGGCGTTTTTCGGCTCGGTCAGAATTTTGATGAGCGCGGTTTCGTCCAGCTCGTCAATCGAAACGACAATGGGAAGCCTGCCGACGAATTCCGGAATAAGACCGAATTTGATAAGGTCGTCGGGTTGAATTTCCCTGATGATTTCGCTATATTTTTTATCCTTGTCTTCATTCAGCACGGAGTTGAACCCAAGCGACGAATTGTCGGTGCGTTTGCCGATGATTTTGTCAAGTCCTACGAACGCGCCGCCGCAAATAAACAGGATATTCGTCGTGTCGATCTGATACATTTCCTGCATAGGATGCTTACGTCCGCCCTGTGGAGGCACGTTGGCAACGGTGCTTTCGATAATTTTAAGGAGCGCTTGTTGCACGCCTTCGCCCGACACGTCGCGCGTTATCGACACGTTTTCGCTTTTTCTTGCGATTTTGTCGATTTCGTCAACGTAGATTATGCCTTGTTCGGCGCGTCTGATGTCGCCGTCCGCAGCCTGAATGAGTTTCAAAAGAATGTTTTCGACGTCTTCGCCGACGTAGCCGGCTTCCGTGAGCGTCGTTGCGTCGGCAACCGCAAACGGCACGTTAAGGATATTCGCAAGAGATCGCGCAAGCAAAGTCTTGCCGCAACCGGTAGGTCCGAGCAGCAATACGTTGCTTTTGTCCAAAACGACGTCGTCGCCGGTTTTTTTGTTGCTTCCGATCCTTTTGTAGTGATTGTAAACGGCAACCGACAACACTTTTTTGGCGGCGTCCTGACCGATAATATATTCGTCAAGACGCGCTTTGATTTCTTCCGGCGTGAGCAGTTTGAAGGCGTCGTTTTTCGGGGTGTCCGCTTCTTCGTACTCTCTTTCGAGAATATCGTTGCACTCCTCGATGCACTCGTCGCAAATGGCAATCCCGTTGGGACCCTCGATGAGTTTCAGCACTTCGTCCTCGCTCTTTCCGCAGAAAGAACAATATTGTTTTACTGTGTTTTCTTCCATATACTCCTAATTATGGCGGGGATATATTATTTTATCTACGATACCGTAAGCAAGCGCTTCTTCCGCGGACATAAAGTTGTCGCGGTCGGTGTCGCGTTCGATAACGGAGATATCCTGCCCCGTCATTTCCGCGAGATACCTGTTCATTTTTTCTTTGGTTTTCGCGATGTGTTGTGCGGCAAGGATAATATCGCTTGCCTGACCTTGTGCGCCGCCCAAAGGTTGGTGAATCATAATCTCGCTGTTGGGAAGCGCGTAGCGTTTGCCCTTCGCGCCGGCGGCAAGAAGGAACGCGCCCATCGACGCGGACAAACCGATCGAAATGGTGCTGACGTCGCACTTGATATAATTCATCGTGTCGAAAATCGCCATGCCGTCGGTAACGCTGCCGCCCGGGCTGTTGATGTACAACGCGATGTCCTTATGCGGATCGCGCGCTTCGAGATAAATAAGCTGAGCGATGATATAGTTTGCAAGGTCGGTATTGACTTCGCCGCTCAAAAAGATAATTCTGTCTTCGAGAAGCCTTGAAGCGAGGTCGTATTGACGCTCGCCCCTGTTGGTTTGCTCCACGACGCTGATCATTTTTTCGTTAACGTTCATAAACTCTCCGAAATTATTTTATACTTTTTTACCGATATATATTCGGTCGAAAAATCGTTATTTTGCGGGGTTAAGTTCTTTCAGTTTCGCCATAAGAGCGTCGGTAAGGCTCTGGTTGAGAAGATAGGTGAGATATCTCGGATCCATATCTTTCTTGTATTCGTCGACGGTCTTGTTCTGACCTTTTGCCATATCTTCGATTTTCTTATTGACGGCTTCTTCGTCGGGAAGGACGTTTTCGGCTTTGATAAGCGCTTCCAGCACAAGACGGATTCTCACGTTTCTTTCCGCCGTTTCGCGATAATCTTCCGCCATCTTTTCGCGGGTGATTCCCGAATATCTGAGATAATCGTCAAGTTTCATTCCCTGATACAGAAGACGATATTCAAATTCCTTAATCATTTCTTCGACTTCGTCTGCGATCATGCATTCGGGGACTTCGACCGTTGCGTTTTTGACGATTGCTTCGACGCGTTTGTTTTCTTCGGCGACTTCGGCGCGTTCTTCGGCTTGTTTTTCAAGGCCTGCTTTGATGTCCGCTTTGTATGCGTCAAGGGTGTCGAATTCAGACACGTCTTTTGCAAAGTCGTCGTTGAGTTCGGGCAGTTCTTTGACCTTAATGGCGTTGAGCGTTACTTTGAAAACCGCTTCTTTTCCGGCAAGGTCTGCGGAATATTCTTCGGGGAAGGTAACGGTGATGTCTTTCGTTTCGCCCTTCTTCATTCCTACGACGCCTTCTTCAAAACCGGGGATAAAGGTTTTGCTGCCGAGTTCCAGATCGTAATCTTTGCCTGCGCCGCCGTCGAATTTAACGCCGCCGACCGAGCCTTCGAAATCGATATTGCAGATGTCGCCTTTTTTGGCTTTTCTGTCTTTTTCGATTTCAACGACGCGAGCCGCTTTGTCCTGTGCGAGCAGGAGTTCCGCCTGAACCTGATCGTCGGTAACTTCAAATTTTTCTTTTGCGACTTTCACGCCCTTGTATTTGCCGAGTTTGACTTCGGGCTGGACGGTGATGGTAACCGCGAATTTAACCGCTTTGTCGCTTGCTTCCAGAATGTCCGCTTCGGGACGGCTGACCGGCTCGACCGACGTTTCTTTTTCAAGGGCTTCTTCAAAGTACTTGGGAAGAATGATATCGAGAGCGTCGTTCAGGAAAACGTCTTTGCCGAATTCTGCTTCCAGCACCTTGCGGGGCACTTTGCCGGGACGGAAGCCTTCAAGTTTATAATGGCTTTTGTTCTTGTTATAAGCTTCTTGGATAGCCGCTTCTACTTCGGCTTCGTTGATTTCGATTGTGAATTTTACTTGACTTTTTTCAAGTTTTTCGAGTGTGTAGTTCATAAAACCTCCAAATAATACTAACGTAAGCGTATAATAATATAACATATAAAGAAAGTTTTTGCAATACAAAATTCCATTTTCCGAAATATTCTTTTTGTCATTTTTTGTCATTATTCGTCACACGCTTGAAAATTAGACGCCGATACGCTATAATTTGCCTATGCCACAAGACCTTTTAACGTTAAAAACCCTGCAAAAAGAACTCAATTCTCTTCTTGCGCCGGGGAAAATACAAAAAATAAACCAACCCGAAAAGGACGAGGTTCGTTTCGTCGTGTATTCGGGCGGCACGTCGTACACTCTCGTCGCGTCGGCAAACCCCAACGCCGCGAGAATCCATATCGCATACGATAAAAAGGAAAACCCTTATTCCGCCCCCGCCTTCTGTATGCTTCTGAGAAAGCATCTTCTCGGCGCGACGATTAAGGATATTTCGATTGCGGGCGACGACAGAGTTTTCAGAATTTCGCTGTCCGCGCGCACCGAAATGCAGGACGTGAAAGACTTCTTCGTCGTCGTCGAACTTATGGGACGATACAGCAACGTTATCCTTCTTGACGAAAACGATATTATCCTTGACGCACTCGTCCGCATCGGCGTGTCCGAAAAAGGCAGACGAGTCATTATGCCCGGCGCGAAATACACCCCACAGCCCAAAGGTGACAAGGCTGAACTTTACGACAAAGAAGGCATAAAATCACGCCTTGAAAATTCGGAAAAAACCACGCTTTACGACGCCCTTTTGTCGTCGGTCAACGGGCTGTCGAAACAAAGCGCGAAAGAAATTGCTTTTCTTTCCGAAAACGCCGGAAATCCGGTTGACAAAGCGATTGAAGAAATTACGTTTTTTGACGAAATTTTCGGAAAAACCGCATACAAACCGTGCGCTTTGAAAGATTATTCTGATTTTTTTGTAACGCCGTATAAGTCGCAAGGCAACGAAAACGACTTTGTTTTCTTCCCCACGTTAAACGGTGCGGTCAACGCTTGCTTCACCCTTTCGGACAAGTCCCAACGCGAGAAAAATTACTTCAAAGACATTATCGTTTTAACAAAAAGACACCGCGACAAACTCGTCAAAAAAATCGAGATCGCGCGCGAAAAACTTATCGAGTGCGACGATATGGAAAACGTCAGAATTTCGGCGGAACTTCTTGCAAACAATCAATATAAAATCAGCCGCGGCGAGCCGTCCGTTACCGTCGAAAATTACTATGACGATATGCGCCCCCTGACGATAAAACTCGACGTGACGAAAACGCCAGCGCAAAACGTGCAGCACCTTTTCAACAAATACAACAAGTTAAAGCGCGCAAAAGAAATTTCCCGCGAACAAATCGAAGAATATTCAAAAGAACTCGACTACGTAAATTCCATTCTCGACGCCCTTTCCCGTGCGGAACTTTCGGACGCCGAAAATATCAAAGACGAACTCGTCGCCCTTAAAATCATCAAAAAACAAGGCGGAAACGGTCGCAAAAAAGTCGTGCAAAAATCCGCGCCGAAGACCTACGAAAAAGACGGATTCACTATTTACGTCGGCACGAACAACATGCTTAATAACGAGGTAACTTTCAAAATCGGCAGGTCGTATGACGTGTGGCTGCATGTCAAAAATCACCACGGAAGTCACGTAATCATCAGAAAAAACAGCGAAAACGACGTCATTCCCGACTCGGTTTTGTCATCTGCTGCGGAAACCGCCGCATACTTTTCCGAGGCGGCGAACTCCGAAAACGTCGCGGTTGACTACACTGAACGCCGCAACGTCCGCCGCATCAAAGACGCCGGGCTCGGCATGGTAAATTACGACGACTACAAAACGATTTTCGTAACCCCGAAAAACAATATCGGAAAATAATTTTCCCCGCCCGCGCTCGCCGCGCGGGCGTTTTTTTATTATCTCAAATTTTATATAAATATTTTCATTTACGATATTTGACACCGAAAAATTGCGGTGTTATAATTCTCGCCGTAAAAAAGGACGGCGTCTTCTTTATGGAAAGAGATTTAACGGTCGGGAAACCGATTACGGCAATATTAAAATACACACTACCCCTTTTCGGCAGTATCATTTTCCAACAACTTTACAACATAGCGGACAGCCTTGTTGCAGGCAGATATATCGGCACGGACGCGCTCGCCGCGGTCGGCAACGGATACGAAATCACGCTTTTGTTCATTGCGGTTGCTTTCGGGTGCAATATCGGCACGTCGGTCATCACTGCAAGGTATTTCGGCAAGAAAGATATCCGCGGCGTGAAAACGACGGTATCGACTGCCCTTATCGTCAGCACCGTAATTGCGTTGATTCTGACGGCGCTGGGGCTAGGGCTTACGAAACCGCTCCTGAGTCTCATCAAAACCGACCCCGTGATTTTCACCGATTCGTACGAATACCTGATGATATATCTCGGCGGCTATATTTTCCTTTTGTCGTACAACATCGCGACGGGCATATTCTCGGCACTCGGCGACTCCCTTACCCCGTTTTTGTTTCTTGCGGCGTCATCGGTCGCAAACGTTATCGTCGATATCGTTTTCGTAAAAACCCTTCATATGGGCGTTAAAGGCGTGGCGTGGGCGACGTTCATTTGTCAGGGAGTCAGCGCGATTCTTGCTCTTGCATTTATGTTCGTAAGGCTCAGAAAACTTCCGCACGAAGGCGACGAAAAAATTAAAAAAGTCGATTTCAAAATTCTGAAAGAGATTTCCGTTGTCGCAATCCCCAGCATTTTGCAACAGGCGTTCATATCCGTCGGCAACATTGTCATACAAGGATTCATCAATGCGTTCGGCGCGTGGGCGACGGGCGGATACGCCGCGGCAATCAAACTCAACAATATGGCGGTAACGTCGGTTGTCGCGCTTGGCAACGGTATGTCCAACTTTTCGGCGCAAAACATGGGCGCGGGAAAACCCGAACGTATAAAAAAAGGTATTTTCGGCGCAATCGGTATGGGCGCGGTCATTTCGCTTATCTTCACCGCGATTTTCCTTGGATTGTCCGAGCCGTGCATTAAAATTTTCATCACCGACGGCAATGCGGACGCAATCGGGACAGGCGTGAACTTTTTGAAAATCGTAACTCCGTTTTACGTGATAATCGCGGTTAAAATCATTGCGGACGGCACGCTACGCGGCACGAATCGTATGCTTTCGTTCACGATTGCGACGTTTATCGACCTGCTCCTTCGCGTGGTGTTTTCGGCAATACTCAAAAAACCGATGGGCATTACCGGCATCTGGTGGTCGTGGCCGATCGGCTGGCTTATCGCAACTCCCATATCTTTCGGGCTTTACTTATTCGCCGCTAAAAAGAATTTCGGACTGAAAAAAGAAAATACACCCGCCGAAACCGAATCTTCCAAAATTCCGTCCGAAACCGAGGAAAAAGCAGAGGAAGTCGTTTCCGAGAACGCGGCGGAAAGCGTCGCGCCCGAAGACAATAATCTGACGGAATAAGTCAAAAACCATAATTTTTTCCACAAAAAAACCGTCCTTTCGGACGGTTTTTTGATTTTGTCGATTATTTTCCGCTGACTTGCTTTGCGTAGTTGGCGATGTCGACAATCATCGGGATAAGGACGAATGCGTATGCAACCACAACGCTTACCCAATAACAAATTTTGACGCCCTTGCCCTTATTCTTGACAAAGCCCACGCTCACAATCGTGAAAACAGTATAAGTCAGAAGACCTACGATGCCTTGAAGGATAACGGGTACGAGTTGATACCAGGTCGTAATTTGTTTGTCGTTTGCGATGCCGAGCGCGAAGTTGATAATCATCGTAACCGCGCCGACCACAAGCACGATAAACGCCATAAGCCCCAAGGTTTGTTTGCCGCCGGATACTCTCTCCTCGTCTTCGTTGTCAGTTTTGAACATAAAGTATATCTCCTTAAAATTATTCCGTATTTTTGCGCGACGTCGCGCTACTATTTAATGCTAACTTCTTTTTTCAAGAATGTCAAGTACCGCTTGAAAATAATCGGGTATCGGCGCGGTAAAAGTCATTATCTTTTGGGTTTTCGGGTGAGTCAGCACAAGTTTGTACGCATGCAGCAGCTGACCGTTCAACTTAAACTCGTTACTGCCGCCGTATACCGCGTCGCCGACGACGGGATGATGCATATATTTTGCGTGCACTCTTATCTGGTGGGTGCGCCCCGTTTTCAACTCGAACTCGCAAAAAGTGTATCTTGAAAAACGACGTAACACCCTGAAATGAGTTTCGGCGTTCCTGCCGTCCGTTACAACCGCCATTTTCTTTCGGTCGGAATGGCTACGCCCTACGGGCTCGTTTATTGTGCCCGCGTCTTCCTTCACGTTCCCGTCCAGCAGCGCGACGTAATATCTTTTTGCGTCTTTTTTCTGGATTTGCGATTGCAGGTTTTTGTGCGCCTCGTCGTTTTTCGCGACGACGAGAAGCCCCGACGTGTCCTTGTCGAGCCTGTGCACGATGCCCGGACGAACAACGCCGTTTATCGTGCTGAGCGACGACAAATTGTACAAAAGCGCGTTCACGAGAGTGCCGTTTTCACTGCCGCACGCAGGGTGCACGACCATACCTTGCGGCTTGTTAATGACGGCGATGTCGTCGTCTTCGTAAACTATGTCAAGGGGAATGTTTTCGGGTTCCAGCGAGAGATTTTTCGGCGACGGCAAATTAAAAACGACTTTGTCGTTTTCTTTTAAGGACGCGCCCGCTTTTTCGACCTTACCGTTCACGGTTGCACCGCCCTCTTCGATTATCGTCTTTACGTGGCTTCTCGAAACGCCCGGAAGATTCTTTTGCAAAAACCTATCGAGCCTTTCGCCCTTGTCTTCTTTCGCCGCGACAAATTCAAACGTTTCCATCGTCTTTCAAAGCGGCAGCGTCGTCGGACGGCGAATCCGATATTATGTCCTGCCGATTTATCGCGTCGTATGGGTATGCCGGGGGATAAGTCGAGTCCTGTTTTTCCTTTTCTTCCTGACGTTTTTTAAGGTCTTTCGGCATAAAGAAAATCGCGTAAATCGCAAACAGTATCGTGGCAACCGTCAGAAAACTGTCCGCCACGTTGAAAGTCGCGAAGTTCGGCCAGAAGTCGAAAACGATAAAATCCCTGACGTAGCCGAAAACGATGCGGTCGTAAAGATTGCCGAGCCCGCCCGCAAGAATAAGGACAAGCAGCGTCCTGAAAACTTTGTTTTCCTTTTTGTTGAAAATCAGATAAAACACCAAAATCGCAAGCCCCACCGCCGTAAACGCGATAAGAGCCGCCGTCTTGCCCTTGAACGAGCCGAACGTCGCGCCCGTGTTCTCGTCATAGGAAAAAGAAATAAAATTTCTTATAAATTCGATATCGTCGTTGTGCTGGACGAATTTGCCGCCCGCGACGTGTTCAATCCCCAGCGCCTTTACGATGCCGTACTTGCTGCCGAGATCGAGCGCAAGAACCGCGATGACGATAAGTATTTCATACCAGAACATCAGCGACGATTCCTTCTTTCTTCAATGGATTTTGCAATGTCGCCGCCCGCCGATATCGACACACCGTAAGGCGTGAGCAGGAATATCGTGCCGTTTATGCGTTGCATACTGCCGCCGAGCGCGTAAATCGCCCCGCTTAAAAAGTCCAGAATACGTTGTCCGTCTTCGTCGCCGATTCCTGCAAACTCCACGATTGCGGGCTCATGCATGCGAAGATGGTCGATAAGCGACTGAACGTCGCCGTAATTTTTGGGAGAATACAAAACCACGTTGCCGATGGGCACGCTTTGAAGCGCGGGATTTTGCGGGGGCGTCGCGGCGTATTGCGGCGCAGGCTGTTGCGGCGGCACGAATTGTCCCGTCGGCTGAGTCCTGACGGGTTGTCCGATGGGAGGTAAAGCGCGGTTGAGTCTTTCTTCTGTGGAGCGGGACACGTTGCGACGCGTATCGTCGCCGCGGTCAAAGTATCCGCCGCCGCCCGACGAGTATCGTCTGTCAAAGTTGTTCCCGGTGCGGTCGTAATCGCCGCGACGGTCGTAATCGTCACGACGGTTGTAATCGTCGCGGCGGTCGTATCCGTCCCTATCCGAACCTCTTCTGTTGTTTCCGAAAAAATCAGCCATTCGTAATTACCTCTCGTTCCCCGAATAACGCCCTGCCGAGTCGCACGATATTCGCCCCGTATTTTACGGCGACGTCGTAATCGTTGCTCATGCCGGCGGAAAGATACCGTATATCCGCATTATCGAGTCTTGTCTGTTTTAGTGTATCATATAACTTACTTAATTGCAAATAAAATGCGTCAAGCGCGTCTTTTTCGACGTTCGGAAGCACGCTCATCAGCCCTTTCAGGCGGACGGAGGGATATTTATCGACTTCTTTTGCAAAATCAATGACTTCCGCGGGGGCGACGCCGCCCTTCTTTTCTTCGCCGCCGATATTGACTTCGATGAGAATATCCTGCACTTTCCCGTGCTTTTTCGCCTGACGGTCGATTTCCTGCAACAAACTAAGCCTATCGACTGAGTGAATAAGTTCCACCTTATCGACGATATATTTCACCTTATTTGTCTGCAACTGTCCGATAAAATGCCAGCGAACGTCGGGCGTGTATTTTTCCAGAAGTTCCTGCACGCGGTTTTCGCCGAAAATTTTCACGTCGGTGTTGTCCCTTACGAACAGTATTCTTTCAAGGGGCATAGTTTTGGACGCACCGATAACCAGCACGTCCTTCATACTTCTTCCCGATTCTTCAAGAGCCGTTTCAAGGCGGCTCATCGCGTTTTTATAATTTTCAATGACTTTGTCTTCGTTTACCATATCCTATATGGTAACACCGCCCGATAAAGTTTGTCAAGCGTCGTTTTATCTTTCGTCGGACGCACATTCTTCGGGGGACGTCGCGCCGCACTCCGCGTCATCGGTCGAAATCCTGCTTATCGACACTTCATAGGCGGTTTTCACGACAATATCGCCGTCGACGTTTTTCTGGTATTCCCTGCTTTGTATGCGCCCCGACACGGTGATTTTATCGCCCACTTCCAAACTTCCCGCAAAGCGCGCGTTCCTGCCCCACGCAATGCACGGGATATAATCGGATTTGTTGTAGGCGCGGTTGACCGCGATAAGCACGTCGCATATTTCGCGCTTGAACGGAGTCGTGCGATATACGGTGGGCTTGCAAACGTAGCCCGTAAGTTCGATGATGTTGGGATTTCTTTCTTCGTCGTCGTCCGCGATTTCCCTTGTGAACACCGTCAGCATAAGTCGGCTTTTTCCGTTTTCGTACTTGTTGTAACTTCTGAATTGCCCGTCGACGGACAGCGTGTCGCCGACGCGGATTTCGTTGTCGATCATCAGCCTTTCCGAAAGAGTAACCGGTATGACGTCTTCCTGCTCGGACATTCTTTTTACCGCAAGCATTACTTCGTAAAACCCTTCGCCCATCACCTCGTGAGTGAATACGGGATTCGTGATTACCTTTCCCGAAAGGAAAACTTTGTTGTTGATTTGTACGTCTGACATAATTTTCTCCATATTTGTGTTTTATTTTTTGCGTTGTATCCCGTTATTGTCGATTGTGTAGTTTTCACGAAGTACAAGTTCGTCAATCGACACCGCCTTGTATCCGTCCGCTTTCAGCCGCGGCAGTATTATTTTCAGCGCGTCCAGAACGTGGTCGCTGTTGTTGTGGAAAAGTATTATCGCGCCGTTTTTCAGTTTCGGAATTACCCGCGCCGCAATCTGTTCGCCCGAAAGCCCTTTCCAGTCCAGGCTGTCGATGCTCCACTGCACGCCCACCATGTTTTTTTCGTTCACTGCGCTTAAAAGCTTGTTGTCGTATTCCCCGAAAGGCGGACGGAAATATGCGGGCGTTTTCCCCGTCAGATTTTTTATCCGCTCGTTTACGCTGTCGATTTCCTTAGATATTTCGTCTTTTGAAATCTTGCTCATGTGCAGATGGTTGTTGCTGTGATTGCCGATTTCAAGCCCGGATTCTGCGATAAACTTTGTTTCTTCGGGATATTTGTCAATCCAGAACCCGACAAGGAAGAACGTGCCGTCCGCGTCGTACTTTTTCAGAAGTTCGATAATCCCGCGGGTTTTGTCCGCGCCCCACGCCGCGTCGAAAGTCAGCGCGACCACCTTTTCGTCGGTTTCCACCGAGTACACCGGGACAAGCCTTTTTTCGGCGGCAAGATAGACGGGAGCAACCCCGCCGACAGCCGTCATCGCAACGAGAAATACCGTAACGATCGCAACGATAACCGCCTTAAAGACGTCGTTCTTTTTCACGACAATAAACATCTTTGACCTCATCATAAATTATTTCCGACGACCGCGCGAAAGTGTTTTTCGTGCTTTTTGTCGGATTTTGGGGATTTTTTGCACAAAAAAAATACCCTGATTTAGGGTATTTGAAAATTTGTTCGGTTATGACCTTATTACTTAAAATACTTCACGCCGCTTTCAAAAATCTTTGCGTCCCACTCGCCGGGGACGTTTTCGTAAAGGTGGTCCGAAACCCTTGAAAACCGCGTCGCGCGCCCGTAAATCCTGCCGTCGGGACTGAATATACCCTCGATGGCTTCCGCGCTGCCGCCGGGATTATAAGGCGTTTCCATCGTCGCATTGTCGTTAAGGTCAATATATTGCGCCGCAACCTGACCTTTGACGATAAGCGCGTCGGACAAAGCCTTGCTTATTACAAACCTTCCGTCTTTTTCGCTTGTCTGCACCTTGAACACGTCGCCCGTTTTCACGCCGTTGAACCACGGCGAAAGATTGCTTGAAATCCTCACGCGCCTTATTCCGCACGTCTTTTTCGCGCCGACGTTTTCGGAAAGCGCCGCTTGTACGTTTTCGTTCACGGTGAATTTTCCGTACGGCAAAAGCCCCGTTTCAAGCAGCAGATTAAATCCCTGCCCGACGCCCAGAATCAGCCCGTCGCGCGACAACAATTCTTCAACCGCCGCTTTGATTTCGTCGCGCATAAACAACGCGTTAAGCAACAAATTTCCGTCGTTCAACACAAGAATCTGGCAATTTTTCAGCGTTTTTGATAATTCTTCGACAGATTTTGTAAATTCTTTTTCGTCGCTATTTCTGATGACAACCTGCTCCGTACGCGCCCCCGCGCTCCTGAACCGCCTTGCGATTTCCTTATCAATCGCTGTGTCGAAAATCGGCATAAATACTTTCGGACGGGATACGGGGAATCCGCAAATTTTCTTTTTTGTGAAACTTATCCCAAGGTTTTTCGTGTAGCCTTCGGAATACGCCTCGGTCGGGAAATATTTTGCAAAAGGCGCGTTGTAAGCCGTAACAGTTGCGTCCGCGCGAAGAGTCGTATCGTTTATTATGAACTTCGGGATATCGGTAACGTCGCCGACGGTTTCGATAAACGGATAAGCCGTCAGCCTTTCGTCGTTCGTGAGAATAATAAGATCGCCCGCGTCGTTTTCAAAATGACTTTCGCCGACAAACCCGAAAAATTCAAGCCCCATACCGTTGCCGAGACACGATATTATCGCGTCCGTCGCAAGACTTTCTTTCACGACGGTCGCCGCAGAAACTTTTTTGAGCCTGATAAGTTCGCCTGAAAGCGCGTACGCCGCGGCTATTTTGTCAAAATCGACAAAGTTTTCGTTTTTCAGTTTTATCCTTAAAAGTTTGCCCTTTTTGGAAAAAGTCGAAGATATTGCGCCATTTCCCGACGTAAATGCCGCCGCCACAACCGTTATCGCGCAGGAACTTCCCTTTTCGACGTTCACGTCGGACACCGATATTCCGAGATTTTTTGCCGCCGTCATCGCGCCGAGCAAGCCTTCTTTTGCCTTTTCGTCGTCGTCGCAAAATACGTTTATCGAAAATGCGGCGGGACTTTCCGCGCCCGACGAATAGACTTTTGAGAGCGCAGTAACCGCGGCGTCGATACCGCCCGAGAAATCGCACTTTTTCGTTTCAGACGAAACGGCGACGGACAAATCGCCCGAGATTTCGCTCACGCATGCGTTTTCTTTCGTCAGACGATACTTCCCGCCGACAAAATCGAACGCGGTCGTTTTCCCGTCGAAAGTGTCGTGAAGTCCCGTTTTCGCCGCGACGTTGTCTTTCGTGAGAGTATACAAAACCGCTTCCCTTTGCCTGTCCGCGCCGATAATCGCGAGCGTCGATTTATCAACGGATTTTTTGTCATATGCGACGTTTTCCAAAGATATTTTTGCGTTTTTTGTGCAATTCTCGTTTGAAATTGTATTTTTGAATATTGTTTTTCCTGAAAGTTTCACCGTCACTTCCGTGGCGACCTCGCCTATTTCGACGGCGTTGATATTTTCGGCTTTCAGAACTTTTATGAGCTTTTTCACGTCTTTCGTAACGATTGATAACGCGTTGTCGAAAAACGCTCTTACGTCGATTTTACGGTTTTTAAGGTCGATTGCCGCGCCCTGTTTCAATACGTTTTTAAGAGCGTCGCAAGCGCAAATCAGGTCTTTTACATCGGGATTGTCAAAAACGCGGCGGAGTTTTTCAAACACTTCGGGCTCGGTTTTCACGTCGTCGGACACAAGGATAACGCCGTCGCCGACGTTGGACGATTGCATATCGAGTTTTTTCACGCCGACAACCGAAACCGCCCGGTCAAACGATTTTTGTCCGTCAATCACGAAACATTCGGAAAACGCGCCAACGTTTGCGCGCGACAAATAATCTGCCGTTCTTTTTGCGTATTCAAGCGCACGAAAGCAACTTTCGTTGTCCTTTGAAAAACACGTTGTAACGACCGCGGACACGGGCGCAAACCCCACTGAAAACGCTTTGATAAGCGCGCTTTCAACGCTTCCCGAAAACGCTCTTACTGCAACAGATTGCCCGTCGTTCGTTGTTTTTTCGATTACGTTTTTTTGCGAATTTTCAGCGATTTTGTCGAAATTTTTTGAAAATTTAACACAATTATTCGATATTTTTGCAATGTTTTCATTGAAAACTCTTTGCGCGAAATCGCAATGGTTTTCGTTTTCGCTTTCAAAAATCTTTTGAATTTCGGCTTTGGCGACTTTCTCGTCGAAAGATAAATTTCCTTTCTCTTCCCCTGTCCCGAAACGGATTTTCAGGGCGTTTTCAAAAACTTCCCGGTCTTCGTCTTTCAGCCCGTACGCCGCAACGATTTTCGCGCTTTTTACGCCGACGATTTCGCCGCAGGCGATTTTCACCGCGCTTTCAAGTCTTTCGTCGTCGCGTTTAATATTATCAAACGCAAATATTTTCGCGTCGCCCATATCGAGTTCGTTCTCGTACAGCTCGTCGGAAAAAGCGTCGTAAAAAAGCCCCTTGCACTTTTCAAACCCGTCGTCGGACAGCCCGTCGATTTCAAACCGTGAAAACTGCACGAGTCCGTCTGCATCGACGCCCGCGGCGGCGCACGCTTTCACCAGCGTATCGTACGACAACGCGTCATAGCAATCTTTTTTTGCAACGTAGAACTTTCTTTCCATAATCGCTCCGAAAACAAAATATACGTATATTTTATTATTTTATATATTGACTGTCAATGAAAACTCGCTCCAAAACGTATTTCGTTGACAAATCGCGGGCGGTATCTTAAACTGAAATTATTATGATTGAAGTATGTTTCGCAATATTGATGGATTTATTGAAATCGCGCAAAATCACGGCGCGGTACTTATCGGATAAGTACGAGATATCGCTTCGGAGCGTGTACAGATACGTCGACGTGCTGTCTTCAAGCGGCGTGCCGGTGTTCTCGGAGCGCGGAAGGCGCGGCGGCATCACGATCGCCGACAATTACCGACTGCCCGCAACCCTTCTCACAAAGACCGAGCAAAGCGACGTATTGTCCGCCCTGTCCTTGTATAAAGGCGCGGACCCGCTGTGCGACGTTGACGTTATCCGCGACAAACTTCTGTCGGTGAACACGTCGGACGACGCCGAAAAACTCATAATGTCGGGCGACAAACTCATTCTCGAAGGCGTCATCGGCGACGAAAAACTTTACCGTGCGAAAATCGAGCCGCTGTCGAAAGCAATAGACGAAAACAAAAAAGTTACCGTCGTATATCACGACCGCGGCGGCGAAATCACAACCCGTACGATTCACCCGCACGCTTTCGTGCTGAAAGACTTCGTCTGGTACGTTTACGCCTTTTGCGAACTCAGAAACGGTTTCCGAATGTTCAAAATCAGCCGCATCGAAAAGTTGAAAGTCCTTGACGATTACTTTGAAAGAAAACCGCGCGACGAATTTACGCCCTGGAACTTATCCCCCGAAAAATCGCAGTCGATAAACGTCCTTCTGTACGTCAAAGAAGCGGCAAGATATATGGTGGAAGAATGGCTGGGCGTCGAATGCGTAAAACCGCAAAAAAACAAAACCTTCCCTTACGTGGCGTCGTCGCAGGTCGCGTTTGACGACACCCTTATCCCAAAGATTTTGTCGTATGGCTCCGACGTAAAGGTGCTGGAACCGCAATCTCTTGTGAAAGATATCGTAAACGCCGCACATAATATAGACGCTTTGTACGATTAACCGGGCGTCTCGGGTTGACAAATCACAAGAAAGCAATTAAAATATTTTTATACCTTCAAGGAAGTTATTTATGGAAAATCTCGACATCGACAAGTTTTTGGACAACGACTACGACACCATCGCCAAACCCGACTACTCGTCCCTTTCTTTGGAAGAGCGCGCCAGCCGCGGCGACGCCGACGCTCAGAACGAACTCGGCACCGCTTATATGCAAGGCTACGGCGTTCAGCTTGACTACAAAAAAGGGCTTCACTGGTTCATCGAGGCTGCGGCGCAAGGACACACCGGCGCGTTTGCGAATCTTGGCATTTGCTTCCTTACCGGGCTCGGTATTCCCAAAAACTATAAAAACGCTTTCAAACTTCTGAAAAAATCGGCGGAGCGCGGCTATGCCCTTGCTCAATATAACCTGGGCGTTATGTACGAAAACGCTCTCGGCGTCGAGGAAGACTACGAAATGGCGCTTTATTGGTACGCTCTCGCCGCAAAGCAAAACTACGCGATGGCAATCAACAACATCGGCAACTGCTTTATGTACGGCAAAGGCGAACAAAAGAATTATCAGGCGGCATTTTCATATTATATGCAGGCGGCAAAGCAAAACCTGCCGATCGCGCAATACAACGTCGGCGTGTGCTACTTCAACGGGTTCGGCGTGAACAAAGATATCGCCCTTGCCGAAAAGTACCTGCGACTTGCTGCGGACGGCGGCAACCGCGACGCCATAGTCGCCCTGCAAACGATTTTCAAAAAGTAACGATAAAACATAAAAAACGTACCCGAATTTCGGGTACGTTTTTTGTTAATGTCGATTAAAAGATACCGTACAAATATCATTGCGACTGCAATAAGGTGTCCCTTATTAACGCTCGCAATGACATAAGAGCATTTACCTTGAAATATAATAAATTTCCCTAAAACGGCGCGAAAATTCTCTCTAAAAAGTCAGAATTTTGATATTTAACTTTCCCTAAAACGGCGAGAATTTGATGGATTTTTGACGTTTCTTGGCAAGTTCTTACGAGGGCGCGTACTTAGGCGTACGTAACCGAGTAAGGTTTTGCCAAAAACTCAAAAAGGCGCGAATTGTCGCCGTTTTATTGGCCTATTATGCCGGAATTACCCCTATGATGCACATGATCAAACATCACCGCTATCGCCAGCACCAAGGGAATATTCGCCGCGTCGAAAACGTCGACAACATAGGAATCGCGCATGAACGTTACCGCCTTGTAAACCGACGCGATTACGACGCCGTCGCGGACAACCTTGTAGTTGAAGGCGAAAAACGAGCCTTCGATTTGCACGTCGATTCCGAAAAACTCATACTTCGGCTTAAAAGAGAATTTGCGTTTTGCATAGCAAACCATCGTATCTCCCTTATAGTAATCGAAGCGCGGAAGCAGACGGAACATACGTTTTTTAATGCGTACGATTTCGTTGTTCTGCATGTCGTACACGCGGTATTTTCTGGGGAGCGAGAAGTTGCCCTTCACGACGAACGCGTCATTGCCGAGTTCGTCTTTTATGAAGTATTTTCCCGCAATACTCAAAAGTTTCTGGTTGATAACGAATCTCATAATTTTCTCCTTAAAAATTACATATTATCAAACGTCTCCCTTATTTTTTCAAGGAATCCGCGTGAATTCTGCGGTCTGACCGTAACGCCGTCCTTATGGAACATACCGGCAAGGTCTTTCGTCATATAGCCGTTTTCAATGGTTTTGACGGTGGCTTTTTCAAGTTTTTCGGCAAAGTTTTCAAGTTCCTTATTGCCGTCGAGCTGTCCGCGTTTTTTGAGCGCGCCCGTCCAGGCAAAAATCGTCGCGACGCTGTTGGTGCTGGTTTCTTCGCCTTTGAGGTATTTATAGTAGTGGCGCGTAACCGTGCCGTGAGCCGCCTCGTATTCGTATGCGCCGTCGGGGGACACAAGAACAGACGTCATCATTGCAAGGCTGCCGAAAGCGGTTGCGACCATATCGCTCATGACGTCGCCGTCGTAGTTTTTGCACGCCCAGATCATGCCGCCGTGGCTTCTGATAACGCGGGCGACCGCATCGTCGATGAGCGTGTAAAAATATTCGATGCCCGCCGCCGCGAACTTATCCTTGTATTCCGCATTGAAAATATCGTTGAAAATATCTTTGAAGCGGTGGTCGTAGGTTTTGGAAATAGTGTCTTTCGTCGCAAACCACAAGTCGAGTTTCACGTCAAGAGCGTAGTTGAAGCAACTTCTTGCAAAACTTTCGATGCTCTTATCGGTGTTGTGCATGCCGAGTACGACGCCCGCGGACTTTTCAAAATCAAAAATTTCGATACGTTTCTTTTCGCCGCTCCGTCCGCTCACAACGATTTCGGCTTTGTCGCCCTGCTCCACGTAAGTTTCGACGTCGCGATATACGTCGCCGTACGCGTGACGCGCAATAACGATGGGGCTTGTCCAGGTCGGGACAAGCGAGCTGATGCCGTCAACGATAATCGGGCTTCTGAAAACGGTGCCGTCCAGAACCGCACGAACCGTGCCGTTGGGGCTTTTCCACATTTCTTTAAGATTATATTCTTCCACGCGCTGGGCGTTGGGGGTAATCGTAGCGCACTTGACCGCAACGCCGTATTTTTTCGTGGCGTACGCGGCATCCCACGTAACTTTGTCGTCGGTGTCGTCACGGTGACGAAGACCGAGATCGTAATATTCGGTATTAAGGTCAATATAAGGAGTGAGCAGCAGTTCTTTGATGTCCGCCCACAGAATACGCGTCATTTCATCGCCGTCCATTTCGACAAGCGGAGTGGTCATTTTGATTTTTTCCATCGTAAGCCTCTTTTTTTGGTTTTGTTTATTGTATCAAAAATACCCTATTTTTGCAAGTGTTTCGGGCTTTTGCCGCGCATAAAGTTGCGGATGACGTCGCTGTCGAAATAAAGTCGCGATTTCCGCGCTTCTTTTTTCCTTATTATCGCGGCGGCGATTATGCCGTCAAGCATAGTGCGAAACGATATTCCCACAGGCTCGAAAAGATAAAAAGCCATGCTGCCGGGCACGGTATTCACTTCGTTGACGAAAAGTTTTTGGTCGTCGCTCAAAAGAAAATCAACGCGCACGACGCCCGACATATCGAGGTCTTCGTATATCCTTTTCGTGATACCTTTCACGTTGTCGCGGATTTCATCGGGAATATTTGCCGGAAGTTCCCTTTTTCCGCCGCCGTTTTTCCCGCCCGAATACTTGTCGTCGAAAGACAAAAAATCGTGCCAGGACACGGGGCTTTCCACTTCCGAAACGTAAACGTTTCGTCCGTCGGAATACGCCGCGCAATTAAGTTCTTTGAAATTTTCCAGCGCGTTTTCGACAATGATTTTTTCGTCGAATTTCGCCGCGACTTCGATTGCCGCTTTAAGTTCGTCTTCCGTCCTTGCCTTTTTTATGCCGATACTGCTGCCAAGCCCCGACGGCTTCACGATAAGCGGATATTCCAGAAAAGTCGAAACGTGACGAATTACGTCGTTCGTGTTCTTTTCAAAATCCGAGCGGTGCACCGTTATCGACGGCATCGTGTTGAGCATAAGCCCGTCAAGCAGCTGCTTTGCAATCGACTTATCCATGCAGACAGACGACGCGATAAGCCCCGCGGACGTGTACGGCACGCCGTTGTATTCCAGAAAACCCTGCAACACGCCGTTTTCGCCCTCGCCGCCGTGACAGCATATAAGCGCGACGTCGGGCGTTTCCTTTTTGAGAAGCAGCATGCCCTTTCTTGTGTAAAACGAACCGTCGATAAGCCATATTCTCGTTGCTTTTTTAAGGTTCGGATTTTCAAAAAAACCGACGTCTGACATTAGGTCGGACGTGTAAAAACCGCCGTCCTTCATATATACGGGTAAGACGCGATAACCGTCGCCGAGAGCGTTCAGCACCTGCACGCCCGTGATAATCGAAATGTCGTGTTCGCAACTTCTGCCACCGAAAAATACCGCAATATTCATAGTTTACTCCTTTCAGTTCAATTCGTCGGGAAGATCGTTTAAAAACAGCACCGCGTCGTTTGGCGAAAACAAATCGGGGAAAAACCTTTCGGCGTCAGACAGTTTTTTGAAAAACAGCGCGTTTTCTTCGGGAAAGCCGTTTTCGTTAAGGCCCTTTCGGATATATTCGCCGTTGCGCCCGATAATCAGCGCAAGGTTTGCGACGTTTGCGATTTCTTTGCCCAAATTTTCGTTTTCTTCCTTTTCGCGTTTTCCGAGTTCCACAAGTCCCGGGGTAACGACGACGCGACGACCGTCGAATTCCCTTAATACTTCCAGCGCGCGCTTTGCGCCGACGGGGTTTCCGTTGTAGGTATCGTCGATGATACTTATGCGCCCGTTTCTTATCAGTTCGAGCCTGTGCGGCACGGGTTTCAGGTTTTTAATCGCGCGAATAATATCGCGCTCGTCAACGCCAAGTTTTTTTGCCATCGCCGCCGCAAGGACGATATCGTCCACGTTATGACGACCGAGAAGTCTTGTTTCCGCCGCGTATTTTTTGCCATCGAGATATAGACAAAAGTTACTGCCGTTTGAGTTTATTTTGATTTCGTCCGCATAGGCAAAATCGCCCGTTCCGCCGACGAAAAACGCATTTTTCGGCAAGTCAATTTCCCGCTCGATCCCGCGTCTGTTCACAATGCAAAAGCCGTCTTCGGGGATATAATTCAAAACCGAAAATTTTTCGGCGTAAACGTTGTCAAGGGTTTTGAAAGTTTCAAGATGTTGCCCCGTAACCCCTGTTATTATCGCATATTGCGGACGTACGACGTCGCAAAGTATTTTTATATCGCCACGGCGTCTTGCGCCCATTTCCGCAATGAACGCCCTGGTCTCTGCACTTATATTTTTCGCGCTTTTCGCAATCCCCAGCGGCGTGTTGAAATTTTTTTCGGTTTTCACCGTTTCGTATCTTTCGCTCATCATTGAAAATAAGACGTTTTTTACGGTGGTTTTTCCAAAACTTCCCGTTATCGCAATTTTTATGAGGCAGTCGTTTCCGGCAAGTTCCTTTTTGGTTTTTTTAACGTATCGCCGGTTATTCAATCTTTCAAACGGGTTCAGAATTGCGTTTGCAATCGCCGTCGCAAAAACCGCCGCGCACGGCGCGCATACCGCATACAATAAAAATCGGTGATCGTGCATTAAACACAGCGCGACAATACCCGATAAAATTACCAAAAGCCCCGAAAACACGTAAAGTCGTGTCAATCGGTTCGTATAAACGGGCGGGTTTTTCACCTTCCCCGATATCACGGCGCATACGGAAACGAACGAAAACAACGCGTAAAACGCAAAATACGTCGCGGAAAAAACAAGAGAATACGAAAATCGTCTGCCCGTAAAGTACAGCCCGACAAACAAAAGCGATGTCATAAACAACATCGCCGTCCTTTTATAAAAGAATCTCGGCTTTCTGAAAAGCGAAAATATGCCGTATCCTCCCGCCTGAATTTGTTTAAGCGGAATCGGAATTATCAAAAGCGCGAGTATCGTCGTTATTACCGTCACCAAAAGTTGCATCGTTTCCATAAATAAAAGCGGAAAGTATTTTCAGAAAATAACCGCTATTATCTAAATATGAAAAATGCCCCGCGTTTGTGAGTAAAAACAGATGACTCGATTTAATTTTTTTGTTGAGTTTTCTCGCCATATAAAGGGGAGTGTCTTTGTCCTTATCTCCCCAGAATATCGCGGTGTCGGCGGTAATGTCCGACAGCAGATAAGTTTCGTCGTAGTTTACGACGTTTCGGAAGGTTTTTTTCATCACTGGCGACAGCGCGCGGTAATCCTTGCTCCCTTTAAGCCCTTTCCCGAACTTTTTCAGGATTTTGTGCAGCAAAATTTTCAGGCGGTATTTTATCCCCCTTCTGGGCTTAATTCCCGCGCTGTCCACCAGCACGAGTTTTTCAACTTTTTCGGGATATTTTGCCGCAATGTAAATCGCAACCCGCCCGCCGAAAGAATGACCGACAAGCGTCGCCTTTTCGATATTAAGTTTATCCATAAGTTCCAAAACGCCGTCCGCATAGTCTTTCACGGTCAGCGGATAATCGGGATGCGGCGTTTTTCCGAAACCGTAAAAATCGACGAGCGTGGAAGTCACGGACAAGTTTTTCGCGACAAATAAAAACGACCGGACGTCGCCGCCCCAGCCGTGTAAAAAAATAACTTCGTGTCCAGTTCCGAATCGTACGAAATTAAGTATAACTTATTCCCCCGTGTTCAACCAGTATATAAGAGCGTCGTCAACGCCCTCGTAATATTTTTTGCGCCGTCCCGCCGGTCGAAAGCCGAAACTTTCGTAAAGACGGATTGCGGCGACGTTCTTTTCGTTCACTTCAAGCGTTACTTTTGAAACGCCGACATCTTTCATCTCGTCCAGAACGAATGAGAGCAGAGCTTTGCCGTAACCTTTGCGTTTTTCGTCGGGTTTTACGGCGATATTGGTGATATGAGCCTCGTCAAGTATTCTATAATACCCCATATATGCGAGTACTTGCGCGTCTTTTTCGATGACAAAGTAGTGTGCAAGCGGGTTTTTCAGTTCATCAGCAATCATTTGCGCCGACCACGGCGTTTTGAAACTGACCTTCTCGATTTCGGCAATTTCGGCAACGTGTGCCGCATTCATTTTTACGATTTCAGGCATTTTTCCTTGCCTCTCGTTCCGCCTGACTTTCGCGAAGATACAGCGGTCTTAAACTTTCCTTGAAGTCGTGCGCCCTTGCCTTTTTTTGAAGGATATCTGAAAACGCAAAGACGTAATCGTCGTTCTCGTTTCTAAAATATTTTGTACCGGTGATTTCGTCGCCGCTCTCAAAATATTTCGTTTCGACGACGTTTCCGTCCACAACGTACGCGCCGTAATAATTGCCGTGCATAGCGTCGATAAGTACGACGCCCTCGCCTTTATCGTATGCGACAAGTTCAAAAGAAGTGACGTCGATGACGGGTTTTTCTTTGGCAAAAGACAACGCGTTTATCGTCGATACGCCAACCCTTATCCCGGTGAAACTCCCGGGGCCCGTCACTGCCGAAAACGCCGCGACGTCGTCAAGCGTAAATCCGTTTTCGCTTAATAATTCGTCGATAACGGGAAGCAGTTTCGACGTGTGTTTTTTGTTGCCCTCGTCGGACACTTTATAATAGGTTTTGTTTTCGTCGGAAAGCACCGCGACCAACCTGTCGCGCGTGGTATCTACGCCCAAAATCAGCATATTTCGATCTCCCTTTCGTCGCCGCCGCGGTTTTTGATGTTCACGTTGATTATTTTTTCGGGAAGACGCGTGAACTTGTTCCACTCGATGACGCAAACGCCGTTTTCGTAAAGATAATCTTCAAGCCCGAGTTCGTAAAGCTCGTCCTCGGAGGAAATCCTGTACATGTCGAAATGATACACGGGCAATCTCGTGTCGTCGTAAGCGTGCATTATCGTGAAAGTCGGGCTCACGACGGTTTTTTTTCCGTTAAGCCCCGCGACAAGCCCTTTCGTGAACGTGGTTTTTCCTGCGCCCAGATCGCCGTTTAACAAAATAACCTCGCCGCCCGAAAGGGTTTTGCCGAGGTTTTTTGCGATATTTATCGTTTCATCAGCGCATTTTGACAAATATTTCATACGATGATTATATTACTTTTTGTCGTCGTTTGCAAGGTCTTTGTCGTCGTTTAACGCGCCATTATCGTCGTTTTGAGAAATTTCGTCCGCGTTTTCCGTATTAACCGCAGTAAAAACGCCGTCTTTTTCTTCCGTATCGACAACGGTTTTTTCTTCGTCGGCACTTTCGCCGTCTTTATTTTCGCACGGGGTATATTTGTCCTCGTACACTTCCCTCGTTTCGAGTTTCAACGGGCGTTTGAGGCGCGGATACAGGAAGTACGTCACCGCCGACACGATAAAGCACCTCAAAAGATTGAACGGCAGAATGCCGACGCCCAGATACCATTTGTAAAAGGTTTCTTTCGTGACTCCTTTGTAAAGACCGCTTACCCTATTAAGCAATACGTCCCAATTCCCCTTGAACATTGCTTCGACATAAAACGGAATCGAGATAAAACGGTTGACGATAATCGACATAACCGTTACCGTCAAAGAGCTTGCGACAAGCCCCAAAAGTGCGGTTTTTTTGTTCTTTCTGCTGTTGTATATGAGCGACGACGGCAACACGAAACAAATGCCCAACAAAATATCCGTCGCTTCTCCCACGAAAAACGTTGAAGAAAGAGGGAATTTCAGCAAACATTTTATAATGATAACAAGACAGCCCGAAATCGGTCCCATCGAAAACCCGGCGATAAGCGCGGGAATCTCCGAAATCTGGATATCCAGAAAATACGGGAACATAGCCGGCAACGGGAATTTGATGTTGTACAACACAAACGCCAATGCGGAATACATTGCAAGTTTCACGATATATTCCACCCTGTTTTTGCCGTCGGTGTAACGCTTGAAGTTTGATACAATGTTTCTTTTGAATTCGGACATAAAAAAGCCTCGAAATTTATTTCCGAGGCGTCTTGAATCCGAATATCGCAAATTATTGCATGATAAACGACTTCTCCCATCCGGACTATACCGTCGGTCAGGGAATTGCACCCTGTCGCTTGCGCTTGTGGACTGTCACCACCGGTGAGGACTTTCACCCCGCCTCGAAGTAGTTTCATTATATCATCGCTCGTTGCAAAAAGCAATACAATTCAGAGCGATTTTTGAGATTTTGAAAAATCGTCGTAACTTTTGTCCGATTTTACTTGCTTTCGTACTTTACTACGTTGTTGCCGTCCGACCAAAGTTTGTCAAGACAGTATAAAACGCGCGTGTCGTCGTTGAAAATATGCACGATAACTCCGCCGTAATCCATGACGATCCATCTTCCCTCGCGGGTGCCGTCAACACGAAGCGGTTCAAGCCCTTCGCCCTTTGAAAGTTTTTCGTCGACGTTTTCGTATATCGCTTTTGCCTGCGCCGTGCTTCTTGCGGTCGCAATGACAAAATAATCGGCAACGATAGTAAGGTGCCCGACTTTCATAACCGTGATGTCGGTTGCCTTTTTTTCGTCCAGAAGGCAGCAAATTCTTTCGGCAAGTTGTTCTGAGTTCATAAATTCTCCTTATAAAAATTTATTGCTTTATCGGTCAAAGGATAAACCGCTCTTCCCGTTTCGACAACGTAGTCGCGGCTGTACGTAAGACACGTTATAAATCCTTTTTCAAAATCATTATACACGGCTTTTCTTAAACTTTCAACCCCCTGAAAATTTCTTTCGTAAGAAATAAGGTCGGAAACGTAAATAAGTTTTTCAAACCGTGACATGTTTTCGCGCCCCGTCGTGTGAAAGCGTATCGCGTTCAGCACGTCTTCGTCAGAGATATGAAAGTCGTTTTTGACGATTTCCGCGCTGACAAACTGATGCTGCACGGGCGTGCCGATCGAGTCCGACGGGATTGCGTTTTTTATGTTTATTGGCAATTCGGTTTTGTCGTACATTTTTCCGACGTCGTGCAGCAGCCCCGCAAGTAGCACTTTGTCTTCGTCAATTTTTGGACAAAAGTTACGATTTAGCGACAGCGCGACAAGCGCAGTATTTTTGCTGTGGACAAGCCTTTTTGCGTCAAGATAAGTCGCCGCCTTGTCAACGCAAAGAAAAAATTCGGAATAAAGATTGCGCGACTTTATATACCTTCCGACGTTCTCGTCAAGTCCCGAAACGTCCGCTTTCAGCATGAGCCTGTCGCGAATCGTATGGCTGTCGACCTCCTTCCCGACGTATTCAAGGATTCTGATTTTACCGTTCCATTTTTCGTTCAGTTCTGCCGCCTTGTCTTTCGCACTTTGGTATCCTTCCCTGTCGAAAACGGCAATTTCAAAATTCCTTACGATAAACTCCGGCTCGTGCCAGCTTTCAAGCGCAAGCAGACTGTCGCCGCCGATGACGTAAACGAATTTCCCGTATTTTTTTTCAAGCACGGGAAGATTGTCGGACGAATAATTGACGCCGTCGTTTCTGTTTTCGATATCGTCGACGATAACGTTTGCGGCAACCTTAGAAAAAGCAATCCTCGCCATTTCGGCGCGGTCGGAAAAAGGCGTCTTCGACGCGCTTTTATGCGGCGGATTTTTCGTCGGCACGACGATCACCTTGTCCGCACAAAGTTCCCTTACTGCCGCCTTCAATATATTTGTATGTTCGACGTGGACGGGATCGAAACTCCCGCCGAATACAATTGTTTTTGCCATATTTATATTGTACCACTTTTTTCATCGCTATGCCAACAAAATAACCCGATTATTTTAGCGTGCATAACAAGCGTAAAAACGGCAAAAATCAATATATGGAATTTTATAAAATTATCGACAATATTACCCTGCGCGCGCTTGTGTTTTTTCTCAATGCGGTGTGGATACAATTTTTCGTAAAGAGGCTGTGGGCGGCGCTTATAATTGCGTTTTCGGTCACTCTTTTATTTTTCGTGATACTGAAAAAAGTTTTGGAAAAAATACCGCGCGACAAAATTAACAAGCAGGAAATTTACAAATCGTTCGTACTTATGCCAAAGGAAGAACTCAAAAATACTTATCTGAAATATTCTCACGACGAAAACTACGTAATTTGCGCGATGCGCTTTTCTCCCGCGAGTTTTGACGACGTTGCGGCGGCGTATCGGGAAAGCGGCGAAAAAGACGCAACGATACTTTTAGGAAACGCAAGACGAAACGTAATAACGTTTTCGGCGTCCCTTGACAAAAAGATTAAATTCGTCACGAAAAAAGACTTATATAAACTGTTGAAAGCCAACGACGCTTTGCCAAAGATAATGACAAAACACGCGGATAAACCGCCGATTTCACCAAAAGAAGTGCTTGATATTGCGTTTTCCGGCGCGAATGCAAAATATTTCGCATATTCCGGAATACTCATTGCAATAACCGCGCTTATCACGCCGTACAGGCTTTATTACGGGATCATGGCAAGCGTTCTGATTATATTTGCGCTCATTTCTTCGCTTCGCGCCGCACAGGAATAACATTAAAAAAGCAACCTTTTCGGTTGCTTTTTAACTTTACTTTTTAAGGACGGATATCGCGCTTTTTATCGTCTTTTCGTACGCTTCCATTCCGTATTTATCGACGTCGGATTTGCTTTTTTCACCGTGCGTCAGACAGCCTGCGCCGCCGATACAACCGCCGATACACGCCATGCCTTCGATAAAGTTTGCGTCAAGTCTGCCCTTCGATTTTTGCAAAAGCGCGATCTTGCACGATTCGATTCCGTCGCATGAACAGGGTTTGAGTTCAAAATCGCTGCCGTGTTCTTTCAGCCCTTCTCTCACCGCGTCCGCAAGTCCGCCGCACCGCGCGAAAATTCGTCCGAAATACGACGCGTTGTCAAGCACGCCTTCGGGAAGCGTCGTAAGGTCGATATCGCGGCTGTCGAACAACGCCTGCAACTCTTCAAAGGTCATCGCGACGTCGACGTAAGGCTTCACTTCTTCCTTCTGCACTTCCGCTTTCTTTGCGGTGCAAGGTCCAATAAACACGACTTTGCAAGGCGCCTCGTTTTCTTTCAGATACTTTGCGATGGTTGCCATCGGCGAAAGATTATGCGACACGAACGGCACAAGATCCTTGAAATTCTTTTCGATATAATCCACGAACGCGGGACAGCACGAACTTGTAAGGAAGCCTTTTTCGGCAAGTTCTTTCGACTCTGCGTCGGCAACCATATCCGCGCCGAGAGCCGCCTCGACAACGGTATGAAAACCAAGTTCTTTCAGTCCCGTGACGACTTGCCCGAGTTTTGCGTAAGTGAACTGGCTCGACACCGAAGGCGCAACGACTGCGAACACCTTAAACTTCTTGTTTTTCGCGCTCTTTTTCAGAATATCGACGACGTTTATGATATACGACTTATCCGTGATCGCGCCGAACGGGCATTGATACACGCACGCACCGCACGCGATACATTTTGAATTGTCAATGCACGCTTCCTTGTCCTCGCCCATCGAAATGGCTTTTACTTTGCACGCGGTCTCACACGGACGGCGATAATTTTGTATCGCGCTGTACGGACAAACCTTTGCACACGCGCCGCATTCTTTGCATTTCGTCTTATCGATATGCGCGACGTGATTATGGTCAAAAGTTATTGCGCCAAAGCGACACACGTCCTCGCAACGGTGGGCAAGACAGCCCCTGCATGAGTTGGTGACTTCATAGCCGCCCATCGGGCATTCGTCGCACGCGATGTCGATAACTTCGATGACGTTCGGGTTGTTTTTGTCGCCGCCCATCGCCATTTTGACGCGTTCCGTAAGGATTGCCCTTTCTTTATATACGCAACAACGCATCGTCGGGACTTTCCCCGGGACGATGATTTTCGGAATATCCAGAATGTTTTCTTCAAGCGTGCCTGCCCACGCCTGCTTTGCAACTTCGCGCAGCACCTTATATTTGAGATACTGCACCTTTGTATCGAATTTTCTCATTAAAAATAAAAACTCCGTTTAGAAATAACTGACTTTAATGCGTTTTCCCATTTGTTTCAGGCATTTCGACAACTCTTCGACAAGGTTCATTTTTATGTTGAAGTTTATCGGAAGGTCGGGATTCTGATGCGCGGGATTGACCGCACGCCCGACGAAAAAGTTTATATCGGTGGCTTCTTCAAACAAAAGCCTTGCGATAAGACACGCGCCGTCGCGACCGAAACTCCACTTTTCGTAAAGTTTGTTTTCGTCCAGCGCGTCTTTTGCGTATTCCAGCACTTTGCTGACGGTAATAACGCCTTCCGTCACAAGGTCGACGCCTTCGATTTCCGCAATCGGGGGAACGTCGCCGCCGTCGTAACGGATACTTGCGCGCAGGGGCTTGCCAAGATATTTTGCCGCAATCGACGAGGTTGTGCCGCCGCATACGATATGTTTGCCCTCTTTTGAGAAGAACAACGCCATCATACGGTTTGCGTCGTCGCGGTTGGACGGCGGTCCGAAAAGAATATTCATCGGGACGCGTTGGCGCACTTTTATGACACACGCCGTGGCGTCGTCGCCCGGTTCCCCGCCGTACAGCCTGTTACATTCGTCGATAAGGATCGTGGAATAGGTTTTTGCGGTGTATCCTGCCGGCGCGATGGTTTCCAGAAAGTCGATAATATCTTCCCTTTTCCAGCCGAAATTGTATTCACGCCCGATGCCGGCATGCGGACAGCCGTCGCTCATCGCGACGAAAATGTCGTTTTCCTGCAATTTTATCGTGGATTTCAGAATCTTTTTTCCGCCGATATTCATCTCGATCTTCGGATAATCGAAGTTTTTCTCGTCGCGGATAAGAATAACCTGCGGGTTGTCGTACTGAATGATTTCCGCTTCCCTGTTTTCAACGATGTGGATAATCGTGAAAGTGGAATACGCCACGCCCCTGACCGAGCAAATCGGCAAAGTTGCGGCAATGGTTTCCACGCAGTCCTCGATTGTCAAGCCTTCCGCCATCATCGTCGAAATGATTTTGGACGTGAGCGTCGACAAAATACTTGCCTTTACGCCGCTGCCCAAACCGTCGGCAAGCACGATAACCGTCGAATTTTCGTCCTGTTCGACGACGTCGACGTGATCGCCGCATAGTTGCTCGCCGAAGTGGTTTATGCTTTTATATCCGATGTCAACGCACAAATCATTCATTGTCGATCGATTCCTTTAATTTCGTCAACGCGATTTTGGTTTCCGCCGCAGTCTCGCCAAGAAGCGACGCGATTTCCTGTACGACGCGCATTTGCTTGTCAACGACCTTGTCGGCGATTTCGATTGTCTGGCGCGAGATGTTTTCTTTCTTTTCGCGCTCGGTTTCCTCGTCGGTGACGTCGCGCATTATGCAGATGAGAAGGTGATACGTCGCGTCGTATACGACGGTTTCTTCCACGTATTTTTTGTATTCCGCAAGGTAGATTCTTTGGTCGCGGACGTTGCGTTTTGTCGACAAAACCTGCAAAAATACCGCGGGATCCATAATCCTCACTACGGGCTCGCCGAGGATATCCGACGCGGAACGCAAGTTCATAATTTTCCTTGCGGCGGCGTTGATTTGCTGCACTTCCAGATTTTCGTTCAGCACGAACAATCCGTTGGGCGTATTATTGACGATGCAGTCCGAAAAACTTTCGGCTTTGTCTTTAAGATACGGCAGACACATTGAAATTTCCGCCTTGCCCTGCAATACCGCAATCGCTTTTTCGCGGCAGGTATTGTACCCGCAAGAGCCGCAGTTGAGTTCGTCTTCCTTTCTGTACTTGCCCATTTCGCGCAGTTCCGCGTTGATTTCCGCCTCAGACGGCATTTGCAGCGTATGTTCGATCGGCACGAAATGCTTTCTGATTTCAAGCGGCTCGGGCTGGTTTACCGAAAAATCCTTGTCGCCGGCATACCTTGCGACCGCGGTGTAGTCTTTCACGGGGGAACGGTGGTATTTTTCCATAACGGGACCGCCCACGCAACTTCCGACGCACGCCGACATTTCGATGAAGCAGTTGTGCACGTTGCCGCTTTCGATATCTTTCAGACATTCTTTGCAGTTTTCCACGCCGTCGACCGCCATATAAGTGTACTTGTCGTTTTGAAGCGCCATCGTTTTAAGTATGCCGCCGGTTGTCGGGAAAAATCTTGCGCGGCTTTCGTTGAAGTCGTCCATATCCGATTCCGGCGCGATTCCTGCGTCTTTCAGCCATTCCGTAAGTTCCTCAAAAGTCAGGACGGCGTCAACGTACCCTTCGTAAAAGTCCGCCTCGTCCTTTTTTGACACGCAAGGTCCGACGAAAACGACTTTTGCTTTTGCGTTGCGCGTTTTTATATCGCGCGCGTGCGCGAGCATAGGCGACAACACGTCCGCAAGATACGGCAACATATTCTGATAATATTTCTGGATAAGAAGGTTTACGGAATGGCAGCACGACGTGATAATAACGTCGCGTTTGTCGTCCTTGACCATTCTTTCGTATTCGTTTTTGACGATTGTCGCGCCGATTGCCGTTTCTTCCACGTCGAAAAAGCCCAGTTTTTTCAAGGCTGTTTTCATGCCTTTTATGCCGATATTTTCATAATTTGCGATGAATGACGGCGCAAGGCTGACGTAAACGGGATCGCCCGACTGAATAAGGACTTTCGCCTTTTCGACTTCGGACGAAATTTCTTTGGCGTTTTGCGGACATACGACGAAGCATTGCCCGCACAAAATGCACTCGTTGCCGATAATGTGCGCCTGATTGCCCGAAAATCTGATGGACTTCACCGGGCAGTGGCGGATACATTTATAGCAGTTTTTGCAGTTTGATTTTTTGAGTGTAAGACAATCGGACATAAATCCCCCTTTATTTTCCGTCGCCGAGTTTCGGCACGATATGATCGTGCCAGAACTCCTTGAACGATTCGGGCGTAACGCCCGTGAAAATTTCATCGTTTACAGTAACGGTAACGCCCACGCGGTTGCATTTGCCCGAGCAGAAACTTCCCGCAAGTATCACTTCATCGTCGAGTTTTTGCTCCTTAACGCTCTTTTCGAACAACGCCACGATTTCGGGCGCGCCTTTTAAGTGGCAGGAACTGCCGACGCATATCTGTACGATAACCATTACGCCCTCGAAAGAATTTCGGCTTTGAAGAAGTCGTCGACTGTCTCGGGGCTTACCGAAAAGAATTTGTCGTCAACCGTCACGCAGACGCCTTCCTGACATCTTCCCATGCAGAACGTGCCGCCGAGTTCAACCTTGTCTTTAAGACCGTGCTCGTTGATAAGATATTGCAACCCTTCAACAACCTGTCTTGAACCTTTTATGTGACAGGAACTTCCTATACATACGATAACTTTAATCATTTTTCCCTCCTATGCGACTGTTATTGATATTCTACGACGTTTACCCAGGACAACAGGAATTCGCGTTCCTTTTCGTTGCCCTTTACCGATTGCGAAGCCGCAACGATGGGCATCCATTTCTGGACGTATTGTTTTTTGGTATTGGTTTTTTCGCAGAACAAATCAAGATATTCGTTCGCCCCGTCGATGTCGCCGTTGAGCCAGAACAAAAGATAAGTCCTTGCGACGTCGGCAGAGGCATTGCCCTGCGTTGCGTGCGACCAGTCGATGACGTACGCCGTGCCGTCGTCCGCGATAATTACGTTGGACGGGTTGAAGTCGCCGTGGCAAAGTTTATTGTGCTTCGGCATTCCTTCAAGCCTTGTGTGCAGGTCGTATCGAGTCGTCGCGTCAAGGTCGGCTTCCGAAATTTTCCTGTTCATTTTGTCTTTCAGCCTGTTAAGAAGCGGACAGGTTTTGGACTGCACTTCGATCTGTAAATTCACGAAAAGTTCCAGATATTCGTGCTTTTTGTCGGGATTTTCAGTCATAAGTCTGTCCAGGGTTTTGCCCTTAATGAACTCGCTGACTATCGCCCATTTGCCGTCGATCGTTTCAACCGCCTTGATTTTCGGGATATTGAGCCCCGTTTCTTCGACGCGCGCCTGATTCAGCGCTTCGTTCAGAACGTCGGCTTTTTTGAAGTCTTTGTCAAACACTTTGACGCAGTTGTCGCCGTCGCGGTAAACCGTCTTATTGGTTCTTACTGCAATTACTCTGTCTAAATCCATACCCTTCTCCCTTTATTTTGAATTTTTCTTGTTATAAACCGTTTTGAAATCGCGGGGGTCGACGGTTTCCGCCACACCGACCACGGGTTCCGGCAACGGTTTTTCCGCAAAGGTTTTGCCGTAATATGCGTTAAGGTACATTTGTTTGATTTCGCTCATAAGCGGATAACGGGGGTTCGCGCCGGTGCATTGATCGTCGAAAGCCTGCTCCACCATATCGTCAAGTCGATTCAGGAAATCCTGCTCGTCGGGGACGTACTCTTTGATGGTCTTTTTGATGCCGACTCTTTCTTTCAGCCCGTCGATAGCCTTGATAAGGTTTTCAAGTTTTTCTTCGTCGGTGTTGCCGAAAATCCCCAGGTATTCCGCAACTTCGGCGTATCTTCTCAGCGTGTGCGGGTGGTCGTACTGCGGGAACGTACCCATTTTTGCGGGAACTTCCGCCGCGTTGAACCTTAATACTTCGTCAATCATAAGAGCGTTTGCCACGCCGTGCGGCAGATGATGGAACGCGCCGAGTTTGTGCGCCATCGAGTGGCATACTCCGAGGAATGCGTTTGCGAAAGCCATGCCCGCCATAGTCGCGGCGTTTGCCATTTTTTCACGCGCAAGCACGTCGGATTGTCCGTTGTCGTAAGCGCGTGGCAGATATTCGAAAATGGTTTTCAACGCTTTGAGCGCAAGACCGTCGGTGTAATCGGTCGCCATCATCGACGCGTACGCTTCCAGCGCGTGAGTTACGGCGTCGATACCGCTTGCGGCGGTAAGTCCGCGCGGCGCGCTCATATGGAAATCCGTGTCGATAATTGCCATTTTGGGCAAAAGTTCGTAGTCGGCAAGGGGATATTTCACGCCCGTTTTTTCATCGGTAATAACCGCAAACGGAGTAACCTCGCTGCCCGTACCCGCAGACGTCGGGATTGCGATGAAGTACGCTTTTTCGCCCATCTTCGGGAAGGTGTAAACGCGCTTTCTGATGTCCATGAAACGCATTGCCATATCCATAAAGTCGGCTTCGGGGTGTTCGTACAAAACCCACATAATCTTGCCGGCGTCCATTGCCGAGCCGCCGCCGAGCGCGATAATGCAGTCGGGTTTGAACGCTCTCATTTGCGCCGCGCCTTCTTTTGCACAGGCAAGCGTCGGATCGGGAGCAACGTCGAAGAACGTCGTATGAACGATACCCATCTCATCGAGTTTATCGGTGATAGGCTTCGTATAGCCGTTGTTGTAAAGGAAACTGTCGGTAACGATAAACGCCCTTTTCTTTCCCATTACCGTCTTTAACTCGTCAAGAGCGACGGGTAAACAGCCTTTTTTGATATATACCTTCTCGGGTGCTCTGAACCACAACATATTTTCTCTCCTTTCCGCAACGGTTTTGATATTGATAAGGTGCTTTACGCCGACGTTTTCGCTGACGCTGTTTCCGCCCCACGTGCCGCAGCCCAAAGTGAGCGACGGGGTAAGACGGAAGTTGTACAAGTCGCCGATGCCGCCCTGCGACGACGGCGTGTTGACAAGCACTCGGCAGGTTTTCATACGGCTTTGGAACTCGTCAAGTTTTGCCCTTTCCGTTACTTCGTTGAGATATATGGACGACGTATGACCGTAGCCACCGTCTGCAATAAGTCTTTCAGCCTTTGTGAAGGCGTCCTGAATATCCTTCGCGCGGTACATTGCAAGTACGGGCGAAAGTTTTTCGTGCGCGAATTCTTCCGACAAGTCGACGCTTTCGACCTCGCCGATTAAAATCTTCGTGCCTTCGGGTACGGTGACGCCCGAAAGCGAAGCGATCGTCGCCGCTTTTTGTCCGACGATTTTCGCGTTGAGCGCGCCGTTTATCAATATTGTCTTTCTGACCTTTTCGGTTTCTTCGGGATTCAGGAAATAGCAGCCCCTGTCCGCAAATTCGTTTTTAACGGCGTCGTAAACCTTGTCAAGGACGATGACAGATTGTTCGGACGCGCAAATCATACCGTTGTCGAACGTCTTTGAATGAATGATCGAGCTGACGGCAAGTACGACGTCCGCCGTATCGTCGATGATTGCAGGCGTGTTGCCTGCCCCGACGCCAAGCGCGGGCTTTCCGGACGAATATGCCGCTTTCACCATGCCGGGACCGCCCGTCGCAAGGATAATGTCGGCTTCTTTCATAATAAGGTTTGTCATTTCAAGCGACGGCACGTCAATCCAGCCGATGATGTCCTCGGGTGCGCCGGCTTTTACCGCTGCGTCAAGGACAACCTTTGCCGCGGCAATCGTGCTCTTCTTTGCGCGGGGGTGCGGACTGATGATAATGCCGTTTCTCGTTTTCAACGAAATCAGCGTTTTGAAAATCGCGGTCGAAGTGGGGTTCGTCGTGGGGATAACCGCAGCGATAAGTCCGACGGGTTCGGCAATCTTTTTGATGCCGTACGCCTTGTCTTCTTCGATGACGCCGCAGGTTTTCACGTTGCGATACGCGTTGTAAATATATTCCGACGCGTAATGATTTTTGATGACCTTGTCTTCGACAATGCCCATACCCGTTTCTTCAACCGCCATTCTGGCAAGGGGTATACGCATTTTGTTTGCTGCGGTCGCCGCGGCAAGAAAGATTTTATCGACCTGCTCTTCCGAATAAGTCGAGAATTTCCTTTGCGCTTCGCGGACGACGGCGATTTTTTCGATGAGCGCGTCGACGCAATCGACTACTTTTACGTTGTTTTCCATTTGAAACTCTCCCGTACGTATTTATTTTACATTTTATCTGCGACTTCGGCAAGCGTATAAGCGGTATTTTAACGCATAAACGTTACTTTTCGTCGCGGTTGTCAAACTTTGTTAAAATTCTAACAATCTTTTGACATTGTTAATAATATAACAATCTTTCGGCAATGTGAAATAGTACTTTTATATGCTTATATATCAAAATATATATACGTCTTTAATTCTGCCCTTTCTCAAAGAAAATAAAAAACCGATTGTATTAATACAATCGGCAATTTTTGATTTACAGATAACTCCTTTTCGCCTCGCACAGTTTCGTGATGAAAGTCTTGTCAAGTGCCGTCAGGTGATAATCTTTTTTATATATCAGCACGTCTTTGTAAATCTTTGAGTTTTCGGCGCAGGGTTTTGCGGTAAGTCCGTATCTTTCAAGGGTTTCAACCGGCACGGGCGATACCCACATGAACGTTTCGTCGTTTTTTGACAAGACGTCGAACTGGCTTCCCCTTTCAAACACGAATATTCTGCGCGTTATTTCGCCCTGCAATTCGTCCTTTCTGACTTCCGCCAGAGGAAGGGACGGCACGAACGGATCGGCGTGCGCGATTTCGATGTAGTTTTTAAGGTCGGAAAACCTGATTTCGTCAAGTTCGTTCAGCGCGCTTGTTTTTGAAAACACGAGAACGTGGTGAAATTCCGAAATAAGTTCGTGATTCAACCCCCGTTGTTCCGCCATTTCCTTGAAATATTTATCGTACTGCGCGGCGTAACGGACGATGCCGAGTTTATAATCCTTTTCCAGAATGTTGTTTATCGCGCGCAGCGCGTTGGTTTCCTTATAAAAGATTTCGAAATTTCCTTCCTTTTCCAGACACTTCGAAAACTCCGCAAAAGCACTTGAAATATAACTTGCGCGCGGAACGGATATGGAAAACGACTTTTTCTCGTTCTCCTGCCCCTTGAACGCGTTTTCAACCTCGTTTATCTGGCGCAGAATCGCTTTTCCGTATTCGATAAGACGTTCCCCGTCGTGGGTAAGCGTCATACCCTTTGAGTTTCTGTCGAAAATCGTAATTCCAAGGTCTTTTTCCAATTCCTTAATCGCGCGGGAAAGGTTGGGTTGCGCGATGTACAGTTCTTCCGCAGCCCTTGAAATCGATCCGATCCTTGCCACTTCGACGGCATATTTCAAATACTGTATATTCATTTCTCCACCTCTTCGTTTGAATTATATTACGGTACGATAAAAATAAACTTAAAACACAGCGGCTTTGCTTAAAAAAAGTACGGCTTTGACACCGTACTTTTTATATGTTAACCGCGAAGTTTCTTTGCGGTAACCAGCCTGTTAAGCGCAACGATATAAGCCGCTACGCGGAAAGTACAGTCGTATTTTTCACGGGCGTCGAACACGTCGTTGAACGCGCTAACGATCTGGCGTTTGAGTTTTGCGTTGACGTCGTCCTCTTCCCAATAAAAGTTTTGCAGGTTTTGCACCCATTCGAAGTAACTGACGATGACGCCGCCGCTGTTGCTGAGAATATCAGGAAGGACTTTGACGCCTTTTTTGTTAAGGATTTCGTCCGCTTCCACAGAGGTCGGTCCGTTTGCCGCTTCGATAACGATTTTCGCCTTGATTCTGTCGGCGTTTTCAGCGGTGATCTGGTTTTCGAGTGCGGCGGGAATAAGGATGTCGCAGGGGAGTTCCAGAAGTTCCGCATTCGTGATTCTCTTGCAGTCGCCGGTGTAGCCGTCAAGAAGGTTCTTGCCGCTGTCGAGATATTTGTAAATTCCGGCGATGTCAAGACCGTTTTCGTTGTAAATCGCGCAGCTTACGTCGGATACGGCGATAATCTTTGCGCCCTCTTCTGCAAGAAGTTTCGCGCTGATGCTGCCGACGTTGCCCATGCCCTGGATTACGATTTTGCAATCTTCGGGTTTCATATTATATTTCTTCATCATTTCAAGGGTGACGAAACATACGCCGCGACCGGTCGCTTCGTTTCTGCCCTTCGAACCGCCGATTTCAATCGACTTGCCGGTAACGATGCCGTAAACGCTTTCGCCCTTCAACTTGCTGTATTCGTCAACCATCCAGTCCATCGTCTGGGCGTTGGTGCCTACGTCGGGAGCGGGAATGTCGGTGTTGGGAGAAATGATCGCCGAGATTTTGTCAATGTAAGTGCGGGTAAGACGTTCCAGCTCGCCCTTGCTCATTTCGCGAGGACGGCATACGATACCGCCTTTGCCGCCGCCGTAAGGAATTGCCGCAACCGCGCATTTGAAAGTCATCCACGCGGAAAGAGCGCGCACTTCGTCGACGTTGACGTTCTGATGATATCTGACGCCGCCTTTCGCAGGTCCGCGGAGCGTGCTGTGCTGTATGCGGAAACCTTCGAAAACCTTCAAAGAACCGTCGTCCATACGTACGGGAAGCGCGACTTTCAGTTCACGTTCGGGATACTTGAAAGTGAGATAATCTTCCTCGCTAATGCCCATGACACCGGCTGCTTTGTCCATAACGGCAACGAAATTATCAAAAGGATTATATTTTGTCATAATTTTTCCTCCAAAAGAAAAAGATTTCTTGTCTAAAATAAATTATAAGCGACGTAGCCTATAAATGCAACTATTTTTTTGCAAAAAATTGTACCGAAGTACAAAAAGATACTCTTGTGTATTTTGCTTTGATTTTCAAAGTTATTTTCACGCCGAAAAGCCTGAAAAATCCGCCCGGAATCGGACGGATATCGTCATTTTTCAAAGTATTTCAGCATTTCGTCCGCATTGTCGAATACGGGCGCGCCGGTTTTTTCAAGGGCAACCCTTGCGCTGTGTCCGCGTGCAATCGTGACGGCGTCAATGCCCATCGCGCGCGCCACTTCGACGTCGTGCGTCGTGTCGCCGACCATTACTGCCCTTTCAAGGTTGATTTCGGGGTGGTTTTTCAGCCATCTTTTCGCAATGTCCGCTTTGCCCGCGGCATAGATATCGTCGTTTGCGATTATGTCGTCGAAAAATTTTAGCGCGTCGATTTCGTCAAGCCACCTTATAAGGTCGTTTTTTTCGGACGCGGTCAACATAATTTGTTTTATCCCGTCGCGCTTAAACGTACGAAGTACGTTTAATACGTCGGGGAAAATCTTTGCCCTGCGACAATTCACGTCGTACCGCGCAATGTATTTGTGCGCCAGAACGTCAAAAGGCACTTCGTCGAAATCGAACCCGGCGTCCCTGTAATAATCGATGATGGGAAAACGGAAAACTTTGTGATACTCGGCGCGCGCGGAAAACGGCTTCTTCCCGTATTCTTTCAGAAGCGAATTAACCGTTTCCATGCAGATTTCGACGTCGTCGATAATAGTGCCGTTCCAATCCCAAAAAATAACGTCGTATTTCATAAAGTAAACAATATACTGTAAAACTATTTATCAGAAATTGCAGCTATCGGGATGACTGCCAAGCCTGCCGACTTCGGTGATGCCGTCCAGAAGTTCCACGTCGCGCGCGGACAGCGTAAAGTCGAAAACGTCAAAGTTTTCCTCGATTCTCGACGGGGTTACCGATTTCGGAAGGGGTATCACGCCCTTTTCCATACACCAGCGGATAAGAACTTGCGCCGGGGTTTTTCCGTGGTGCGCCGCAACTTCTTTCACGACGGGAATCTCAAACGCTTTGCCCTTTGCAATGGGTGCCCACGCCTCAACCGCGATGTTTTTTGCCTTGCAGTAATCGACAACGCTCGTTTCGGGGTAACCGACGTGGATTTCGATTTGGTCGACCATCGGCGCGACGTTGCAGTTATCCAGTAAGTATTCAAGGTGTCTTTCCTGAAAATTGCTGACGCCGATGCATCTTATCGCCTTTTCGTCGTAAAGTCTTTCAAAGGCTTTCCAGGTTTCTTTCACCGTTTTTTGCCAGTCGTCGCGGTGAGCAAGCGGTATCGGCCAATGGATAAGGTATAAATCGAGATAATCGAGCCCCAGGTTTTTCATCGACTTTTCAAAAGCGCGCAAGGCGTTGTCGTATCCGTGATCGTCGTTCCAGAGTTTTGTCGTGATAAAAATGTCATTGCGACAGACTTTGCTGTCAATTACCCCGTCTTTGACGCTTTCTTCGTTGCCGTAAAATGCGGCGGTATCGATAAGACGATAACCTGTTTCAACGGCTTTTCTCACGCCGTCCACGCAGACTTCCCCCGCAGGGGTTTTGTACGTGCCGTAACCTATCGACGGAATTTTCACGCCGTTTGAAAGAGTTTTGTAATCCATTTTTCACCTCGTGTGCAAACTTGAATGCCAGACAAGATTAAAACGAACCGTGGTCTGGCATACCTATTTTACAATATGTTTGCGCTTTTTTCAATCACTTTTTAATCAAATTAACTCTTATTTGCGCCTCGTCCGTATTTGATGATGGTCGTAAACCTTGCTTTTTCGATTCCGTCTTCCGTTTCAAAGAAGTCGTTAAGTTCAACGGTATATACGCCGTCCTTTTCCGCCGCATTTTCAAATGCGAAATCGCAATAACTTTTCGCTTTTTCGTAGTCCGAAAAGATTTTTAGCACCTTTTCATCGTTATCGGACGTGAAAATCACGCCAAACGCTCGTTTTGCCCCGTCGGGGGTGTTGCCCAATAAATACTCAAAATACGTCATAAAAAATACGCTCCTATTGTTTTTCCATAAGAGCGCAAGAAAAAATCCCATCGTCCGACGGGATTTCATAAAGTACGATTTTATTCACCCATCGATCAAGCTTTGGCACCTTGCTTTGCAGGTTGCCGTGTGGTCAACGGTCTTGTCCCTCGCACACTCTTTATGGTAATTTCATATTATGTTAAAATTCTTTTGTTGTCAATCTTAATTTCAAAGTTTTTCGGGATATTTTTCAAGGATATAATCCATATCTTTGTCGCCGCGTCCCGAAAGATTGACAAGTATGCTGCCAGTGCCCATCTCTTTTGCGAGTTTCATCGCGTAAGCGACGGCGTGCGAACTTTCAAGCGCGGGGATTATCCCTTCAAGCCGCGACAATTTGAAAAACGCGTCCACCGCTTCTTCGTCGTCGGCGGTTTTGTATTCAACCCGTCCCAAGTCCCTTAAAAACGCGTGTTCGGGGCCGGCGGACGGATAATCGAGCCCGCTTGCAATAGAATATACCGGCGCGGGATTGCCGTTTTCGTCTTTCAGCATAATGCTGTTGAATCCGTGCATTATGCCTTCTTCGCCGTACGTCAGGCTTGCCGCGTTGTCACCGATGTTTTTGCCTCTGCCCATAGGTTCGACGCCGATAAGCCTTACGGGATCGTTCAGAAACGCGTCGAACATACCGATACTGTTACTGCCGCCGCCGACGCAGGCGCATACTACGTCGGGAAGTTCGCCGGTCATCGCGATAAATTGTTCCCTTGCCTCCTGACCTACGACAAGTTGGAAATCCCTGACCATCATGGGAAACGGATGCGGTCCAAGCGCGCTGCCGATGCAATAAATCGCGTCGTCGTATTCGTGAAGATACGCTTCAAACGCCGCGTCGACCGCTTCTTTCAGCGTTTTCAGCCCTTTCGTAACCGTTATCACGTTTGCGCCCAGAACTTTCATACGGGCAACGTTCGGAGCCTGTTTTTTCACGTCGACTTCGCCCATATAAATGTCGCATTTCAGCCCGAAATACGCCGCAGCCGTCGCAAGAGCGACGCCGTGTTGTCCCGCGCCCGTTTCGGCAATGAGTTTTTTCTTTCCCATAAATGACGCAAGCAGCCCTTCGCCCATACAGTGGTTGAGTTTATGCGCGCCCGTATGGTTCAAATCTTCGCGTTTTAAGTATATTTGGCACTTGCCGACGCTTTTCGACAGCCTGTCGCAGTGATAAACCGGCGTCGGTCTGCCCTGAAATTCCTTGCGGATTCGACGAAGTTCCTGAATAAACTTCGACGACTTGCAAATGGTCTGATACGCGTCGTTGATTTCGTTGAACGCAGGCACGAGTTCGTCGGGAAGATACGCCCCGCCGTAACGCCCGAAGTATCCGTTTTTATCGGGATATTGTTTCAAAAATGTTGCAAAATTTACGTTGTTGTTTTCCATAATAAGACCTCCGAATTTGAATTTTTGTGAATTTTTGGCATAAAAAAGCCCGCTTGCAGGCAAACGGTACTATTCCGCCATCGGAAGTCCAAAAAATATACGGAAAATACGTCGGCAACCGCCGACAATATCGTCGTTTTCATACTGACTACTCTCATCTTTTCTAAACTAATCTATCGTCTTTCGACGATTCTATGCTAATACAAAATATTCAGATTGTCAACGATTTCGTTCATACTTTATCACAATAAAGTTTTTTCGCCGCAAAATACACAATTTATAAGTTATATTATCGTTATATAAGGTAAATATCCTTTAATGAGTTTACGGCGGCAACGTTTTATGATAAAATTCCTTTATAAAATAGGTTAAATATGTTCAAACTTGCAAAATACTTAAAAGGATACCGCGCAAAAACGATAATCGGCCCGTTTTTCAAACTTTTCGAGGCCTTTTTCGAACTTATCACGCCGCTTGTCGTGGCGTGGGTTATCGACACGGCGATTCCGCGCGGAAGATCGGGTGATTTTTCGGGACTGTGGATCGGCGGCGGCATAATACTTGCCCTTGGCGTGCTCGGGCTTGCTTTTACGATTACGGCGCAGTTTTTCGCAAGCCGCGCGTCTGCGGGATTCGGCACGAATCTTCGCCGCGAGTTATATCACCATATCAACACTTTTTCTTACGCGGAACTTGATAAATTTTCCACAACGTCGCTTATCACAAGGCTCACTTCTGACGTGAATCAGGCGCAACAGGCGGTTGCGATGTTCATTCGCCTTATTTTGCGCGCGCCTTTCATATCTGTCGGCGCAATCGTGATGGCGATGATAATCGACCTGAAAATTTCGCTTATTTTCGTTGTTTCAGCGCTTGTTATCGGCGGGGCTTTGTGGCTTATCATGGCGCTGACGATGCCCGGATACAAACGGGTGCAGGAAAAACTTGACGAAGTTACAAGGCTCACGAAAGAAAACCTTTCCGGCGCGCGAGTAGTACGCGCGTTCGACGCGGAAACCCGTGAAATATCTGCTTTCGACGCCGCGGCGGACGTATTGTCCAGAACGTCGATTAAAGTCAGTTCCCTTTCCGCCCTTCTCAACCCGTTGACCTACGCCGTATTGAATATCGGCGTCATCGTGCTTTTGTATTTCGGCGGAGTGTCCGTAAACGCCGGCAAACTCACGCAAGGCGAGATAATCGCGCTTGTCAACTATATGACGCAGATTCTGACCGCAATGATCGTGTTTGCAAACCTTCTCGTAACGTTTACGAAAGCGTCGGCGTCGGCTGCGCGTATCAACGAAGTTTTCGACGTCACCACCTCGATGGAAGAAGGAAGCGGCGCGTCGCCCGACCTTGACGCAAACGCCATCGAATTAAACGACGTTACTTTCACTTATTCGGGCAGCAGCGCGCCGTCTTTGTCTGACGTCAACCTCAAAATCGCAAAGGGTATGAGCGTCGGGATACTGGGCGGCACCGGCAGCGGCAAAACAACGCTCGTCAGCCTTATAACAAGGCTTTACGACGTGAACGTCGGCGAGGTGAAAATCTTCGGACACAACGTGAAAGACTATTCGAGCGACGAACTTTATTCACTGTTCGGAGTCGCGCCGCAAAAAGCCGTCCTGTTTGAAGGAACCGTGCGCGACAATATCCGCTGGGGAAAGGAGGACGCCACCGACGAGGAAATCGAAAAAGCCCTTGTCGTTTCGCAGTCCAAGGAGTTTGTCGATAACTTAAAAGACGGGCTCGACACAATGATAAATCAAGGCGGCAAGAACCTTTCGGGCGGTCAACGACAACGCCTGACCATTGCCCGCGCCCTTGTTTCCAACCCGAAAATACTTATCCTTGACGACAGTTCCAGCGCGCTCGACTTCGCAACCGACGCAAAACTTCGGAAAGCGTTGAACGAACTCAAAAAAAGCGAAAAACTCACGTCGGTCACCGTGTCGCAACGCGCGACGAGCATCAAATATTCCGACCTTATCATCGTTATGGACGACGGGAAAATCGTCGGCCTCGGCACGCACGACGACTTAATTTCTTCGTGCGACGTTTACCGCGAAATTTGTCTTTCGCAAAACAAGGGGGACGACGAAAATGAGTAAAGTCAGGAATAAAAAAACCAATTTCAGCGCAATCGGAAAGCTTTTGCACTTTGCAAAACCGTACGTTCCCGCAATTTTACTTGCCCTGTTCTTCTCGATTCTGCAAATCGTCGCGACGCTTTTCGCGCCCGTGATCATCGGCAAAACCGTGGACTTCATCATCGGAAAAGACAACGTCGATTTTTCGGTCATCACAAAAAACGCAGGGATACTTGCGGGGCTTATCGCCGCGGTATTGCTGTTCCAATATCTCAGTTCTTTGTGCATAAACTTCGCGTCGTTCAGAACGATAAGGGATCTTCGCCGCGAAGCGTTCAAAAAACTTAACGTCGTGCCCCTTTCGTATATCGACAGCAATTCGCACGGCGACCTTATGTCGCGCGTCGGAAACGACGTCGACCAGATTTCGGACGGGCTTATTCAGGGCTTTTCGCAGTTGTTCGGCGGAATCGTCACGATTGTCGGCACTCTTGTATTTATGCTGACGTATAACTGGCTTATCGCGGTTATCGTCGTCGTACTTACGCCGATTTCCCTTTTCGTCGCGTACTTCATCGCGAAAGGCTGCCACGACACGTTCGCAAAACAAGCCGAAAAACGCGGTGAACTTTCGGGGCTTGTCACCGAAATGACGTCGAATCAGCGCGTCGTAAAACTTTTCGGATATGAAAAACGCGCGGAAGAAAGGTTCGCCGTCATAAATCAAGATCTTAAAATCTCGGGACAAAACGCGGCTTTCTTCTCGGCATTGGTCAACCCCTCCACCCGATTCGTTAACAACGTGATTTACGCCGTCGTATGTATTCTCGGCGCGTGGCTCGTAATACGCGGACAAGGTATTCTCGGCATGGGCGCGTTCACCGTCGGCGGGCTTTCGTGCGTGCTGTCTTATGCCATTCAGTACACGAAACCTTTCAACGAAATAACGGGCGTCGTTACCGAACTGCAAACGGCAACCGCCGCCGCAGACCGCGTTTTCAACCTGCTTGAAACGGAAAATCAGTCGTCCGACGAAGGGTTCCCCGACCTTGAAAACGTCAAAGGCAATATCGAAATCGACAACGTTTACTTCTCTTACGTCAAATCCAACCCGCTTATTCAGGGCTTTTCCCTTTCCGTGAAAAACGGCAAGCGCGTCGCGATCGTCGGTCCCACGGGTTGCGGCAAAACCACCCTTATCAACCTGCTTATGCGCTTTTACGATCCCGACAGCGGCACGATTTCCGTGGACGGCAAAAACGTGAAAGAAGTCACCAGACGTTCGCTCCGCGTAAACTACGGCATGGTGTTGCAGGACACCTGGCTTAAACACGGCACCGTCAGGGAAAACATCGCCTACGGTCGTCCCGACGCAACCGACGAGGAAATTATCGCCGCAGCAAAAGCCGCGCATATCCACAACTTTATCATGCACCTTGAAAACGGCTACGACACCGTGCTCGGCGACGACGGCGGAAACGTATCGCAAGGTCAGAAGCAGCTTTTGTGTATCGCCCGCGTCATGCTCACTCACCCGCCCATGCTCATTCTGGACGAGGCAACGTCGTCAATCGATACCCGTACTGAACTGAAAATCCAGCAGGCTTTCGAGATGCTGATGAAAGGCAAAACTTCGTTTATCGTGGCGCACCGACTTTCGACAATCAAAAACGCCGACCTTATCCTTGTGATGAACAAAGGCAACGTCATCGAAAAAGGCACTCACGACGAACTTATCGAAAAACACGGGTTTTATTACAACCTTTATAACTCCCAATTCGAGCATTGATTTGCAAAAACCGCATAAAAAACCACACAAAAACCCCCGGATAAATCGGGGGTTATTTTTATAAGGTAACCCTTCCGGGAGATTGCCACGCTTCGCTCGCAATGACATTAAGTACTTCGTACGGAATAAATAAAAGTTTGTTAGTTAAAAAAATAGTAAAGTTTACGTACGCTCTTTATGCTGTTCCGTGCAACGTACTTTATGTCATTCTGAGGAGCAAAGCGACGTGAGAATCTCCCGGAAGGGTTACCTTGTTATGTCATTACACAATGATTTCTTGTTCGTTTTCTGTTTTTTGGAACTTCTTTTTCCACAAAACGTACAATATCACGCCGACCGTCGCCGAAATTACGTCGGTTATCGGCTGGCAGGCGACAATACCGTAAACGGGGATCAGCACGTTCAGAAGATACATCAAAGGAATGTCCACAATGCCCTTTCTTATTATCGACAATAAAAACGCCTTGCCCTTTGCGCCGACCGCCTGAAAATACGACACAAGCATAAACGTTACCGCCATAAACGGGAGCGACGCGCAGTGAAGTCGCAGGAACTTTTCGCCATACGTTACCGTCGACGCGTCTTTGATGAAAACTTCGATGAGCGCGCCCGCCGCCGATTCCACGACGATAAGCACGGTTATCGCAAGCCCGACGCAATAACAAAGCGAAAGTTTCAGCGTTGTTTTCATTTTGTCGTACTTTTTCGCGCCGTTGTTGTATGCGATGAGCGGCGCAGCCCCTTGTGCAAGTCCCGTTACCATACCGAAAGGCACGGCGTCGATTTTTTTTGTGACGCCGATTGCCGCCTCCGCCGTCTCGCCGTATCCGATCATAAGCGAGTTCAGCACAAGATTCGACACAGCCGACAACATCGTTTGAAGCGCGGACGGAAGCCCCGTAAACAATACGTTCCTTGCGATTTTTTCCTTGATCGCAAGACACGCCTTTTTCGGCGAAAACGACACGACGGATTTTTTCCTTATCACGATAAGCAATATCGCAAAATACAGCGTGGTAACGACGTTTGAAATAAGCGTTGCGATCGCCGCGCCTTTAATATTCATATTCAGCCCGAAAGGTAGCACGAAAAACGGATCCAGCACAATATTCAGCACGCCGCCCAGCGACAGCCCCAGCCCCGCGTGCAACGAGTACCCCTCGCCCCTTATTACGTTTGCGACAACCATATTGAAGACGGCGGGTACCGCGCCGAACACGACAACCCAGTCAAGATACGTCGCGGCATAGGCGTCAAGGTTTTCGGTCGATTTCAGCAGTCTTAAAAACGGCTCTTTCCATACGCCCACGATAAGCGACAGCAACGCCGCAACGATCACGCCGCCCCATATCGCAAACGCCGACGCGCGTTTTGCCTTGTCGCTTTCTTTCGCGCCGAGATAGTTTGAAATGCAGGTGCCCGCGCCGATACCGAACAGGTTGCCGAGAGCCGTCATAAAAAGTTGTACGGGAAAAATAATGGACAACGCCGCAAGTTGATAAGAATCGTTGAGTTTCCCAACCCAGAACGTGTCCGCAAGATTGTAAACGGTGGTGATAAGCTGACTGACGATCGTCGGGAGCGCAAGCCTTAAAATCGCGACTTTGACGTTGTCGCTTTCAAAAATCATCTCTTTTGATTTTGCCTGAAATTTGCTCATAACTCACCGCTTTACCCGCAGTATATTATATAATAAAAACAATTCACGGGCAATCGATTTGCAAAATCAAGTGTGTTTTACTTTTATAATCTTTCAGTTGTTTGATTTTCTTCTGTTGTGTTCTTTGCAAAGCATCTGACAGTTATCGACATTTGTCTTGCCGCCTTCACACCAAGGCGTAATATGGTCTGCTTCCATTTCTTCCAACTCGTAATGCGTTTTCTCTCTGTGCTCGGCAACACAATACGGACATATACCGCCCTGCCTTTCGTAAACCTGTCTTTTTTCGTTGTCTGTAAAAGCGCGGATATTCAAGTGTTTTTCGTTACCGGAAAGCAAGTATTCATAAATGCCCGAACGTTTTGTTACGTCATCGTCCTGCATTAACTTTACAATTTTTGTTTCCATTTCCTGCGGGTTATATATATTATCGCCATATGTATTGTACATTAGTCCCCACGCGAGACCTTTCATTTCCTTGCGATATTTCGGGAATATCGTTTGCACCCAATTTATGACAGACTGAAAATACTGCCATAAAGGAGTAGCGTGTGTGTCGTGTTGATGAATTGACATATAATCTTCAAGTTTAATGCCTTCTTTCGCCGAGATCCACGACAAAACCGTTTCCAAATAGTCTTGACGATTTACTTCGCCGTTGAGATACTTGTTAGCAAGCAAGTATGCCACGCAACCATTTTTCGAGAAATACCGTTTCGCATCGGAAAGCCACTCGCCCGTGTAAATAGCATTGCGAAGTTCTTGTTCTTTCAGTTGTACGCCTGCGATATTGATAATCTTAAACCAATCGAGTTTTTCCTTGTCGTTTCCGTTGCAAATATAAATCATCAACGGATAATCCAATATCTGATTCTTTTCCGTTTCGGTAAGATTATGAAAAGCACGACTATTGAGAGAAAAGTCGCCGTTCACATATTGACAAATGCTTATCGTGCGTTGCTGTCCGTCAAGGAGTTCGTAATTGCCGTTTTCATCTTCCACCCAATACATAACGTTGAGCGGAAAGCCTTTTATAACTGTTTCGATAACGGCGTTGCGCTGTTTCTCTTTATATACAAATTCGCGCTGAAACGCAGGACGAATATTGAGTTTTCCGCCATATCCGACAACACCGTTTTCCTGACTGTCAACATAACCGTTTACTACATCTCTGATTTTTATTTCGTGAAGTTCAATTTTCATTTCTGCTTTCTCCTGATAATTATCCTTGAATATGGACACTTATAATTTCCATTAACATCAATATAAGCAATATCCGTTCGACCACGATGATTTTTTGTAACACCTATTTCTTTCGCCATATCACCACATCCCAATCCGATTATTTCAAATTGTTCTGGATTAAATCTTTCCAGAAAACCATCCGGAACACCCATTAAGCCTTCATAGTCAAATGGAATATCACAGTTTTTTTTCACATCTATGGCATTGAGATTGATATAAGTGGGATACTCATTAGGATTATACTTTTTATATAATACCAACTCTTCATGGCGTTTGCCAATATCAATATTTGTAAGCCATATAGCTTGTGCTCTTCCTTTAACAACGCCATTTATGATCTTATATCCACTACCTTCCTTTTTAGTTCTTATTAGAGTTTGAGCATATTCTTTGCTTACATCAAAAAGCATGTCTGAACTCATAGACTTATATCCAATCCATATTTTATTGTTTTGAATTAACGGAAAGATTTCTTTATAATGTAAAGAGTTCGGATTTCCTATTATTATAAATTTTTTATCAAATTCAACTAATTGAGCAACATACTCTCGAAACAATGAAAAAGGCGGATTTGTAACAACTATATCGGCTTCTTTTAAGAGTTCAATACATTCTTGCGAGCGGAAATCCCCGTCGCCTTCCAAAACAGAAAGTGTGTTTTTCTTGTTTTTCAAAAGATATTCCACATCGGACAAATCAACTGCGCCGTCACCATTATAATCTTTTACTTCTGTTATTTCGATTTTATACGGTTGCTTTCCGTTTCCCTTTTTTACAACTATGTTTTCGTTATCAAACAAAGAAAGTTGTACCCACGCAACGGGCGAAGTAGCATAACAAGTACAAATCAATTTTTTTAATCCAAGATGATTGAAATTCATTGCAAAGTATTTGAAAAAATTGCTTTCATACGGATCATCGCAATTACAAAAAACAGTTTTATTAATAAAATCCTTCTTATAATGTTTTAACTCTTTTTCGATATCATTTAATTGAGTATAATACTCATCATTTTTGTTTTCTTTCGCTTTTGCCATGTTTTTGTTATTAGCCATATTTCGATGCTCCTTTTTTAAGTCGCACCGTTTTAAAATAAAAAAAGTGCGCCAACCGAAGTTAACGCACCAAAAACGCAAACTCCGTTGTCGCCAAACAAACTAAATAAGAATGACTAACCACTCCCATTTGGAATTTGCATTTTTAACAAATTGATATAATGGGAGTGTGCCTAAAAAAGGGTGTATTATTCCCTTTGGTCAGTCATTACGAAATATTTAGTTTGTTTGGCAGTTTCAGTATAGCACACTTTTGTTATTTTCTCAATTGCTTTCCATAATAAAAGAAATTTCAGCGTTTCAATTTTGCAATAAGCGTGAAAAATTGCGTTAAATAAGTTGCAAAAACTCAATTTATTTGATATATTATAGTAGTCGCTGAAAACGACGGCGCAAAACGGCCAACTTGCGGGAGTGATTCAGTGGTAGAATGCCACCTTGCCAAGGTGGAAGTCGCGGGTCCGAATCCCGTCTCCCGCTCCAAAGTCAATATGACAAAAGTTTTGTCGAAAGCCCGTTTGCGTATGGCATCATAGCCAAGCGGTAAGGCAGAGGCCTGCAAAGCCTTCATCCCCGGTTCGATTCCGGGTGATGCCTCCAAAGACGCCGAAGTGGCGGAATAGGCAGACGCAAGGGACTTAAAATCCCTCGGAGTAACATCCGTACCGGTTCGAGTCCGGTTTTCGGCACCAGCAAAAGACGACGCATTCTTGCGTCGTCTTTTGCTATCCCGAAACACCGTGGACGGGAGAACCCCGCCGCTTTGCGGTGGTGTTCGGCGGCTGTTTACAGACGCTTGTATTGTGCAGTGTTGAAACACGATAGAATACATCTTTTTTACGCAAAAAAAGAAAGCCGTCCGTAATTTCAACGGGCGGCGTTCTTTCTTTTTAGGGGGATAAAATTACGAAAGATTACTTATGTTCGGTGTGCCTCCTTATTTTACGGCGGTTGCCTTTTCGATCGTCATCGACCCGGTGACTTCCGTGCCGTTTCTCAAAAGATTTATTTCAACAACGTCGCCTTCCGAAAGCAGAAGACCGATGTTGGTGATGTCGCTTCCTTTTGATTTGATTTTATTATGTAAAAATTAAGAAAACTTAAAGTATTTATTAAAAATAAATTAAAATTGCAACAAAAAACGCAACGATTTCGTTGCGTTATCGTTTATTCGTTTTCGGTTTCTTTTTTGACGTGTCCGAAAGAAAATTTGTCAAAAGTTATCGTTACCACAAAGTCGTTGCCTTCGCCGCGCGCGCTGACTTTGCCCTTGTGAAGCTCAGCGATTTCTTGCACGATCGAAAGCCCGATGCCGCTGCCTTCGATGCCCGACGCCCTTGCCCCGTCGCTTCTGAAAAACCTTGCAAAATATTTGTCGAGATTGCCTTGTTCAACGTTTTCGGCGTCGTTTCTGAATTCCAGAACGATGATTCGTTTCAGTTTCGTAACCGTCTTTCTTGCCGAAATTCTGACGTACGATTTCCCGTACTTCACGGCGTTGTCGAGAAGAAGCGACACCATCTGCCTTAAAAGACCTTCGTCGCCGTACAAAATATATTTTCCCGGGATATTGACTTCGATATTAAGATCGGCGGTTCTCGCAAGCGCGTAATACGGCTCGGCAACGTCAGAAATCAACGCGCCGACGTCGATGTTTTTTCTTTCTTCAAGCGCGGCTCTTTCGTCGATTTTCGCAAGCGTCGTAAGGTTTTTGGTCATATTCGCCATTCTCACGACCTGCTTTTGGATTGCGTCGGTGCACTCGTTCTCGCCGTAGTCCATTTCAAGTATTTCGTTGTTTGCGGATATTATCGCAAGCGGGGTTTTGAGTTCGTGGCTCGCGTCGGAGATGAAATGACGTTGCTTTTCGTAAGAGTTCGCAATAGGCTCGACGGCGCGCTTGGAAAACAAAATCAGCAACACGCAAATCGCGCCCACCGCACTCAGACAAAAAACCATGCTCGACCGCATAAAACTTGTGAGAGCGTCGATTTGTCGATGGCAGTCCATAAACAAAACCATCGTGCCTCCGTCCGCCCTGTCGCGGTAAATAAGATAACGATAATCGCCGATCGCGCCGCTGTCTTCTTTTTCCGAAAACGCTTCGTTGCAGTATTCAAGCGCTTCTTCGGGCGTACTGACAAGTTCGGTCTTGACAAGATTGAATTTGCGGGGTTTGCCCGCCGCGTCGTACGTTACCGTGAAATATCTTGTGTCGAAAGGCGTCTCGTCGGTGCTTTGAAGCCCCAGATACCCCGGCGCTTTGTCGCCCCGATAATCTTTCGGGAACGCGCCGTCGTTTTTCGCAAGGATCATCAGCACTTTGTCGGAATAGTTCGCAATGTTTTTTCGGCTCACGACGTAAATGCCGGACAATATCACAGCCAGCACTATCACTATCGCAGCCATTGCGATTACTATAAACCTAATCCGCAGTTTTTTGATCATTTGGTTTCTTCCAGTTTATAGCCGAGCCCGCGCACCGCCTTAATGTTGACGTTTGCGCCGATTTCCGAAAGTTTTTTGCGAAGCGAGGATATATAAACCCACACGCCGTTGATTTCGGCTTCGCTGTCATAGCCCCAAACCGATTCCATAAATTTCTCGGTAGAGATAAGCATATTGTTGTTTGCGACAAGCATTTCCATCATCTGAAATTCCTTGCCCGACAGTCTGACCTCGCCTTTTTCGGCTTTTAATGTGTATTGCTTCGGATCGAGCGTGAGATTGCCCACCGTATACGTGCTGATGACGTCGTTTTTGCGGCGAGTCATCGCGCGGATTCTCGCAAGCAGTTCTTTCATCGCAAACGGTTTCGTAAGGTAATCGTCCGCGCCCGCGTCAAGCCCTTCGACTCTGTCGTCGACCTCGCTGCGCGCGGTAAGCAAAAGCACGGGGACGTTGTTGCCGCCCTCCCTTGCCTTTCTTAAAACGGTCAGCCCGTCCGCTTTCGGCATCATTATGTCCAGTATAACGCCGTCGTAATTGCCGAACGTCAGGTATTCGAGCGCTTCCGCCCCGTCGTAAACGGCGTCAACGGTATAATTATTGTGCTTCAATACCCTGACTATTGCGTTTGATAATTCTCTTTCGTCCTCTGCAAGCAATAATTTCATATGCTTTCCTACCTTTTTCTTTTATGTTATTTAATAAAGTTAAAGTTTACCTTAATTAACTTACCGTAACGTCTTTGAATTTGTTTTCGTAATAATAAAAGTCGTCTTTGTCGATTTCAAAGCCTTCTTGCAACACGCCGTCCGTGACGATTTCTTTTGCAAAACGGATTTGGTCGGGCGTGATTTTTATCGCGTATTTTCCGCCGTCCTGCTCGCCGGACTGCCTCGTTCCAAGGTAATCGCCGCCGCCGCGAAGGGTGAAGTCGAGTTCCGCAAGTTTATACCCTTCGTCAAATTCCGTAAGGGCTTTGAGCCGCGGATTGCCCGCGTCGAGAGTATGCAAAAAACAAAACGCCTTTTTGTCGCCGCGACCGACGCGTCCCCTTAACTGATGCAACGTCGCAAGCCCGAATCTTTCGCTGTTGAGTACGGCAATCGTCGTCGCGTTTTTGATGTCGATGCCGACTTCCACGACGGTCGTCGCAATCAGCACGTCGATATCGCCCGCCTCGAACGACTGCATTATTTCCGACTTTTCTTTCGCTTTCATTTTGCCGTAAATAAGCGCGACGTTCACGTCCGAAAACACGCCGTTTTTAAGTTCCTCGAAAAGGGTTTTCGCGCCGTACGTTTCCACCCCTTCCGAGTCGCAGATTTTCGGGCAGACGATAAACGCCTGATTGCCCTTTTTCGCCTCGTCGCGGACGTATGAAAACATGCCGTCTTTTTTGTAATCGGGCACAAGAAAAGTCTTGACTTTCGTCTTATGACTTTTGTCGATTTCGGACAGTTGCAATTCGTCGTACAGGAGCATAAGGACGGAGCGCGGAATGGGCGTCGCCGTGAGCGTCAGCGTGTCGACTCCCGCGCCTTTTTCCTGCAAATCGTACTTTTGCGCCACTCCGAATTTGTGCTGTTCGTCAATGACGACAAACGACAGATTTCTGAATTTCACCGTCTTTGAAAAAACGCTGTGGGTGCCGATAACGACGTCTGTTTTTCCGCTTTCGATATCGCGCTCTCTTTCCTTTCTTTCCGCGCCTTTCACGCTGCCCGAAAGAAACGCCACGTTAATATTAAATCCGTCGAAAAACCTTTTCGCGTTGTTGAAATGCTGTTCCGCCAGAATCTCGGTTGGCGCAACAATCGCCACTTGATAACCGCATTTTACCGCATAAAGTGCCGAAATTAGCGCAACGATTGTTTTTCCGCTGCCCACGTCGCCGATAAGCAACCTGTTCATTCTGCGCTTTGATTTAAGGTTTTCAAATATCTCGTCAATCGCGCTTTTCTGCGTCGGCGTAAGTGGAAACGGCAGGGATTTTACAAAGTCGTCCACCGCGCTTTTATCAAGGCGGTATTCAAAAACACGGTTCTCTTTCGCCTGCGAATTTATTATTTTGTAATACAGGATTTCTTTCATCGTGTCTTCCAGCGCGATGCGTTCCTGAGCCTTTAATCCTTCTTCGACGCTCGTCGGACAATGCGCCTTAAAAAACGCGTCTTTCACACTTTCGATGCCGTACCTTTCGCGCACTTTTTCGTTTGCGATATCCGCGGGCGAAAACTTCCTTAAAGCGTCGTCGACAATCCCCTTGAACACGCCCTGCTGCACCGCCCCTTTCGTGCGGTAAACGGGCATTATCCCCGACAGGTTTTTCTGCTTGTCGAGCGGCTCGATTTTAGGGTTGATAAGTTCCGCCCTTCTGCCCGAAAATTTTACCTTTCCGAACACGAAATACTTCTCGTCAGCCTTCACCTTTTGCAGCATATACGGTTGGTTGTACCACACTATTTTCAGCCTGTTTTTGTCTGTTTCGGGCGCGTCGAAATCCACCGCGTCGGCGGTGAAAAAACTCAGCCCGTTTTTGGTCTTCACGGGACGGGTTACCTTGACGATTCTTACCCTTATCAACGAAAATTGCCCGTCGCATAAATCGTTAAGCGAAACGGGCGAATTAAAATCGATATAAGTTTTTGGCAGAAAATTTATTAAGTCTTCAACCGTCGAAACGTCAATGCTTTGAAGTTTTCTGAGCGTCGATGGACCGACGCCTTTCACTTCTTCAAGTTTCATTATTCAACCGAGAATACGTAATAATAATATGGTTGCCCGCCGTTGAACGCCATAACTTCGACGTCGGGATAAAGTTCCTGAATTTCGGTGGCGAGTTTGTTTGCGTCGTCTTCCGTGACGTCGCTGCCGAAGTAAAGCGACACGACGCTGCTTTCTTCGTCAATCATTTTCTTCAACGCGTGCTTCACGACTTCCGACGGGCTTTTGCCCCTTGCGACGATCTTCTTTCCGAAAAGACCGATGATGTCGCCTTCGTGCACCGAGAATCCGTCCATACGAGTGTTGCGAACCGCGGTCGTAACCTGACCGCACTTGACGTTTTCGATGGACGCGGTCATTGCCTCGACGTTTTCTTCCGCGCTTGCCTCGGGCATAAACGCAACCGCCGCGGCGATACCTTCCGCAACGTTGCTGGTCGGAATGACGAAAACGGGTTTTTCCGCAAGGTCGCGCGCCTGTTCTGCGGACAAAATGATATTCTTATTGTTCGGCAGAATGAACACCGTTTTTGCGTTGACTTCGTTTATCGTGGACAATATGTCGTAAACGCTCGGATTCATCGTCTGACCGCCTTCCACGATTTTGTCGATTCCGAGGTCGTTGAAGATGGCTTCCATGCCCTTGCCGGAGCAAACGGAAATGATGCCATACTCTTTCATTTCGGCTTTTTCGGACTCGCGCTTTTCGTTCAGAACGCGGTTTTGTTCCACCATATTTTCAACCTTGACGCTGTCAAGTTCGCCAAGTTTCAGCGCGTTTTTCATTGCAAGGTCGGGACGGTTCGTGTGAACGTGCACTTTGACAAGGTCCAAATCGCCGATTACAAGCACGCAGTCGCCGATCGTCGTAAGGAAGTCGCGCAGTTTGTCGATGTCGGCAAGCGTAACTTTCGGACGAAGATTGATTATGAAAAATTCCGTGCAATAGCTGAAATTGATATGCTCGTGATCGTCGGCGCTGAAAGCGTCCATGGGATTAAGCGCGATGTTTTTGTCTTCGGTCGGCGCGTCGGGAATTTCGATGCCCGCAAGAGAGTTGTACATACCCTTCATCACGAACATAAGTCCCTTTCCGCCTGCGTCGACGACGCCCGCCTTCTTCAAAACCGGCAGCATATCGGGGGTTTGTGCAAGTATTTCGTCGCCGTATGCGATGATTTTTTCCAAAAACGGCAGGAATTCCACCGCTTTTTTGCGCCTTGCAAGGTGTTGCGCCTTTTCCGCCATCGCCCTGACAACCGTCAGTATCGTGCCTTCTTTGGGTTTTTGCACCATGCTGTACGCAATTTCCGTGCCCTTTTTCAACGCCTGCGCGAATTCGTAAGCAGTGAAAGGTACGTTTTTATTTTCCGTCGCAACAACCGCGAATCCTTTGAAAATTTGCGAACTGATAACGCCCGAATTGCCGCGAGCGCCTTTGAGCGCGCCCTTTGAAAACGCCGTCGCACACTCCGCAACGCTTGCATTCGAGTTCAATTTCCCGAGTTCCTGCACCGCCATACTGAAAGTAAGGGACATATTCGTGCCGGTATCCCCGTCGGGAACAGGGAAAACGTTCAGACTGTCGACGAGAGGTCTGTTAATTTCAAGAAGTTTGGCGCCGGAAATAAGCATTTTCCTGAAATCGCCGCTTGTAAGTTCCACCATAAATATCCTTAATTATACTCTGACACCGACGACGTTGACCGTTACGTTCTTGACGCGCATACCCGTGTATTTTTCAACACTGTACGTGACCGCTTTCGTCAGAGATTCCCTGACGGCTTCCACGTTTACTCCGAGTTTTAATATGACGAAAATATCGATGTGCGCGACGTTGTCGGTCGTAACGACCCTGACGCCTTTGCCGTATGTCTTTTTATTGAAGATTTTCGCAAGGTTGTCGGAGAAACGTCTGGACACGAGTTCCACAACGCCGTAGCACTCGGAAGCGGCCTTGCTGACGATAATCGCAACGGCTTCGTCCGAAACGGTGATGTGTCCGAATTTATTGTAAGTGCTGAGTGCCATATTTCTCCTTATAAATTACCCTACTTTTGCTATATTTTACTATAATTATAAAAATTTAGCAACAATTATGCTTGCCAAAAGTGAAATTTAGTGATAAAATACCTATGTTTTATGCCAGTTAGGAGGTATTGAAGTATGTCGAGAGTATGCAGCGTTTGTGGAAAAGGACAAATGAGCGGTAATATGGTAAGCCACAGCCATCGCAAAACCAGAAGGTCTTGGGGCGCGAACGTCCACAAAGTTAAAGTTGTCAATAAAGACGGTACGACCACTTCCGAATACGTGTGCACCAGATGCTTGCGTAGCGGAAAAGTCGAACGTGCGTAATTTGCAATAAAAATAAGCCGCGATAAGCGGTTTTTTTTTGCCCTTATTACCATGTAATAAAATATCGTAAAATAAACACACGAAAAACACGCCGGGAATCCGGCGTGTTTTTATTTTTGAAATATTGTTGTTAATTTCAACGACTTATTCTTTCTCTTTTGTTTCAACCTTTTCGCCCTTTTGTTTATTACTTTTGAAAAGTCGCAAAAACTTTTTGATAAACTTCGGCGGATTAAAACATACGATTTTCATAACTTCACCTCTCGCCCGCAGTATATGCAAACGAATTCAGATATGTGAATGTGTCAAGGTGACAGTTATTATGACATATCTTAGAAAATTACGTCGTTTTTGTAAATGGGATACTTTTCGGCAAGAGCGCGGACGCGCGCGTTGACGTCGTCGTATGCCGCCTCGCCCTTTTCAAGTATATCAGCGATGCAGTTGCCGACTTCCACCATTTCGTCTTCCTTCATTCCTCTGGTCGTAAGGCAAGCCGTGCCGACGCGGATACCGCTTGTTACCGCAGGCTTTGCAGGATCGAAAGGAATCGAGTTTTTGTTGACGGTGATATGTACGTTATCGAGCCTTTCGGTAAGTTCCTTGCCCGACACGCCCGTCCCAAGAAGGTTCACGAGAATAAGGTGGTTGTCCGTGCCGCCCGAAACCATATTTATACCGCGCGCGCGGAAAGTTTCCGCAAGTTTTTTGCAATTCAGTATTATCTGATGCTGATACGCCTTGAACTCCGGCGAAAGCGCTTCCTTGAACGCCACTGCTTTTGCCGCGATAATATGCATTAACGGGCCGCCTTGCGTGCCGGGGAAAACCGCTTTGTCGATTGTTTTTGCGTATTCTTCCTTGCAAAGGATAATGCCGCCGCGAGGACCTCTCAACGTTTTATGCGTCGTGGACGTCACGAAATCGGCGAAAGGCACGGGGCTTGGGTGTTCGCCTGCCGCGACAAGTCCCGCGATGTGCGCCATATCCACCATAAGGTATGCGCCGACTTTGTCCGCAATTTCTCTGAAACGCTTGAAGTCGATGATACGGGGATACGCCGACGCGCCCGCAACGATAAGTTTCGGTTTATTTTCAACGGCAAGTCTTTCAACCTCGTCGTAATCGATAAGCCCTTCTTCACGGGTAACGCCGTATCCCACGACGTTGAACCATTTGCCCGAGAAGTTGACTTTACTTCCGTGCGACAGATGTCCGCCGCCGTCAAGGCTCATGCTTAAAACGGTGTCGCCGGGCTTCAAAACCGCCTCGAACACTGCAAAGTTTGCGTTTGCGCCCGAATGGGGCTGAACGTTTGCGTGTTCCGCACCGAAAAGTTGTTTTAACCTGTCGCGCGCGATATTTTCAGCGATATCCACGAATTGGCAACCGCCGTAATAACGGTTTCCGGGGTATCCTTCGGCGTACTTATTCGTGAAAAACGTGCCCATTGCCGCCATAACCGCGGGGCTTACGATATTTTCGCTTGCGATAAGTTCCAGATTATACTGCTGACGGTCGAATTCTTTCACGAAACTGTCGTAAAGTTCGGGATCGAATTCCTTAATCGTTTTCAAATCTACCATGATTTCTCCTTTCGTGCAAAATGCAGGTTATTTATTGTTTTCGACAAACATATTTAATTGTTGAAGGTTTTTATATCCGACGTCTTTTGCGACTTCCGAGCCGTCCTTAAAAAGGATAAGCGTCGGAATCGACATAATGCCGAAGCGTCTTGCAAGGGCTTCTTCCTCGTCGACGTCGACCTTTAATACGGTGATATCTTTGTTTTCCCCGACGTACTGTTCGATAACGGGAGCAAGCATTTTGCAAGGACCGCACCAGTTTGCCCAAAAGTCGACAAGGCACAGCCCGTCTTTTTTTACAAGTTCATCAAAGTTCGCAACGGTTGCGTGAATAATTCTTTCTGACATAAAACTCTCCTTTTAATCGTTGTTAATATTATTATCTGTTTCGTCCGTTTCAAGACCGTCGTCTTCGATTTCTTCGTCGGACTCATCGTCTTCGCCGGCTCTTGTGATGATTTTCGTCATTTCGGGCACAAAGCCTTTTTTCTTTCTCACGACGAATTTATCAAGGATAACCGCAAGTCCGAGCCCCAAAAACAGCGCGACGACGCTTGCGATTATCTGCGCGGTTTCACCCATCGGTATAAACGCGAAAACCGCGATTGCGACAAGGATAAGCGGTATGACGTAAACGATGACTGCGGCGGTAAGCACGTACTTGCTGCCCATCGTAACTTCAACTTTATCCCCTACGCCGACGCCCAAAGTGTTTTTCAGAATCACTTCGACCGTCTTTCCGCCCTTTGAAACGGCGCACATACGGCACTGATCGCACGCCGACTTTCTGTCAAAGCTTACGACCACGTTGCCGCCCCGTTTGATTTTCGTTACCGTGCCCGATTCAATCATTTTTCTTCGGGTACGGCAAGACCGAGTTCTTTCAGCTGGACGTCTTCCACAAAGTCGGGTGCGCCCGTCATAAGGCACGACGCGTTCTGAACTTTCGGGAATGCGATGACGTCTTTTATGTTGTCGTCCCCGGTAAGGAGCATCGTCAGCCTGTCAAGACCGAACGCAAGACCGCCGTGAGGAGGCGCGCCGTATTTGAACGCGTCCACGAAAAATCCGAAACGGTTTTTGATGGTTTCTTCGCTCATGCCGAGAATTTCAAACATTTTATGCTGCATTTCGGGCGTATGAATACGGATACTGCCGCCGCCTGCTTCCTGTCCGTTGATGACAAGGTCGTATGCGTTTGCGCGGATACTTGCAAGCACGTCGCGGTCGCGGCTGTCGATTTTGTCCATATCCTGCACGTTTACGCTGGTGAACGGGTGGTGCATCGCGTAAAAACGATTGTCTTCGTCGCTCCATTCAAGCAGCGGGAATTCGGTAATCCACAAAATGTCGTATTCGTTTTTGTCGTAAAGCCCGAGTTTGTCCGCGATATGCGTGCGAAGCGCGCCCAAACTGTCGTAAACGACCTTGTTTTTATTGTCGGCAACGACAAGGATAAGGTCGCCTTTTTCGGCATGCAAAATATCTTCGATATTTTTGATTTCATCTTCCGTCAGGAATTTATAGAAAGTCGAGGTTGTGCTGCCGTCGTTTTTCTTTGACGCCCAGGCAAGCCCTTTCGCGCCGTAGTCTTTGACGAAATCGGCAAACGCGTCGATTTCTTTCCTTGTGAATTTGTCCGCGCCGCCCTTTACGCAAAGCGCGCGTACGCTGCCTTTTTCAAGGGCTTGTCTGAACACGGTGAATTCCGAATTTTTCACGGCGGGCGAAATGTCGTTGAGTTCCAGTCCGTATCTCGTGTCGGGCTTGTCGCTGCCGAAGCGGTTCATCGCTTCCGTCCAGGTCATGCGTCTGAAAGGCTTTGTGAAGGTGATATTCTTGCATTTTGCAAAGATATCCTTGATCATACCTTCCGCAATTTCCATGACGTCCTCGTCGTTTTCGACAAAACTCATTTCGATGTCGATCTGCGTGAATTCGGGCTGACGGTTTGCGCGAAGGTCCTCGTCGCGGAAGCACCTTGCAATCTGATAATAGCGGTCAAATCCCGCAATCATCAGAAGTTGTTTGTAAAGTTGCGGGCTTTGCGGCAAGGCGTAAAACGCGCCGTGTTTAATGCGGCTGGGGACAAGATAATCCCTTGCACCTTCGGGCGTGGATTTTCCGAGGAACGGCGTTTCGATTTCCAGAAAACCGTTTCTTGCAAGGTAGTCGCGCGCCGCCCTTGTGATTTTGTCGCGCATGATAAGGTTATTTTGAAGATACGACTTTCTGAGTTCCAGATATCTGTATTTCAAAGCAAGATTTTCGCCGACGGACGCTTTTTCGGAAATGACGAAAGGCGGAATTTCGGCTTCCGACAGAATTCTTAAATCCTTCACGTCGATTTCGACGTCGCCGGTGGGCATGTTTTCGTTGATATTCTTCCCTGTACGAAGTCTTACCGTGCCTTTTGCCGACACGACGTATTCTGCGCGTACTGAGCGCGCTTTATCGGTGAGCGCGGCGTCGACGCCTGCGTCGAAAGCAAGTTGCACGATTCCCGTTCTGTCGCGAAGGTCGATGAAAACGAGATTGCCGAGATCGCGCGTTTTTGCGACGAATCCCATGACGACGACTTCACGATTTTCGTCGTTTTTTCTCAAATTTCCGCACATATCGGTGCGTTTTAATCCGTTAAGTAATTCTGCCATAATTTATGCCTCGATAAAAAATTTCGTAATTTCGTCGATATTGACGGGCGTACTTTCGCCCGATTCCATATTTTTGACGTTGACGACGCCCTTTTCAAGCTCGTCCGTGCCAAGAATCGCCGTGAATTTCGCGCCGATTTTCCCGGCGTATTTCATTTGCGCTTTCACGCTTCTTCCCGTGAATTCGGTATCGGCGGATATGCCCGCACTTCTTAGTTTATTCACGATTTTCAGCGCGTCGAATTTAAGTTCATCCCCGACGTAGCCGATAAAAGCCGTTACGTTATCACACTTTTTCGGCATTTTGCCGGCGTTTTCAAGGACGAGAATCAGCCTTTCGATTCCCATTCCGAATCCAACCGACGGACAAGGTTTGCCGCCGACTTCTTCCACAAGATTGTCGTATCGTCCGCCGCCACATACCGTGCCCTGCGCGCCGATATCGTTTGACACGAACTCAAAAACCGTGCGGGTGTAATAGTCGAGCCCGCGGACAATGCGCGGATTCACGACGTAAGGAATTTCCAGCGTTTCAAGACCTTTTTTCAGGTCGTCCATATGCTTTTTGCAGTCGTCGCAAAGATAATCGAGGATAACGGGTGCGTCCGCGTTGATTTTCTTGCATTTTTCTTCCTTGCAGTCGAGAATACGCAGGGGATTTTTGTCCAGCCTTTCCCTGCACGTTTCGCACATATCGTCGATATGGTCTTTGTAATATTCTTTCAACGCTTTGTTGTATTCCTTTCTGCACGTCGGACAGCCTATGCTGTTGATATTGAGCGTAAGGTTGTCAAGCCCGAGCCTGTCGAATAAGGATTTTGCAATCGAAATCGCCTCGACGTCCATTTCCGCGCCGTAACTGCCGTAAAGCTCCACGCCGAACTGGTGATGTTCGCGAAGTCTGCCCGCCTGCGGACGTTCGTATCTGAAAACGGGCGTGATGTAATAAGTCTTCACGGGAAGCGGCCCCGTGTACAGACTGTTTTCGACAAAACATCTCGCAACACCCGCCGTGCCTTCCGGTTTCAGCGTGATCGAGCGGTTGCCTTTGTCGAAAAAGGTGTACATTTCCTTATTGACGATGTCCGTCGTATCGCCCACGCCGCGCAGGAACAATTCGGTATGTTCAAAAGTCGGCGTGCGGATTTCTTTGACGTCGAAAAGGCGCGTCGTTTCACGGACGGCGTCTTCGATATAATGCCATTTGTAACTGTCCTCGGGGAGGACGTCTTTCGTACCCTTCGGGATATTGAAACTCATATTGCCTCTTAAATGATATAACGTCTTAAATTCATCGTTTTGAGCGTTCCCGCAAGATGTTCGTCGACGTATTCCTGATTTATCGTTATCGTGACGGGTTCGGTATTTCCGCCCGCGTTGAAACTCACTTCTTCAAGCAGCGCCTCCATTACGGCGTGCAATCTTCTTGCGCCGAGGTTTTCGCTGTTTTCGTTTTCCATGGTCGCGATTTTCGCAATCTCCTTGATGGCGTCGTCGGTGAATTTAAGCTCCACCCCGTCGACGTTCAGAAGTTCCTTGTATTGTTTCAGAATCGCGTTGTCGGTTTGCGTAAGGATAAGTTCGAAATCCTTTTCGGTAAGGTTGTCAAGTTCCACCTTAATCGGAAAACGTCCTTGCAGTTCGGGGATTAAATCCTGCACCTTGCTGATATGGAACGCGCCCGCCGCGATGAACAAAATAAAGTCGGTGCGAATGACGCCGTATTTCGTCTGTACCGCGCACCCTTCGACGATGGGCAGAATGTCGCGCTGTACGCCTTCCCTCGACACGTCGGGCCCCTGCGAATTACCGCGCGCCGCAACCTTATCGATTTCATCGATAAAAATCACGCCGTCTTGTTCCGCACGCCTTAACGCCTCGGTTGCGATGCTGTCGTTGTCGACAAGTTTCGCGCTCTCTTCCGCGGTGAAAATATCCCTTGCCTGTTTCACCGTAACGGTGCGGGTTTTCTTTTTCTTGGGCATAAAGTTGCCGAAAATCGAGCCGATATTGATTTCCTGTCCCTGACCGACGTCGATTTGCATATTTTTGGGTTCGTCCACTGCCTCGACGGAGATTTGCAGTTTGTCGAGATTGCCTTTTCTGAGTTCCTGCAAAACTTCTTCTTTCAGCGCGATATCGGGCTCGTCGCGTCCCGCCTGCTTTCTTAATGGCAGAATAAGGTTGACGAGTTTGGTTTCGACGGTATCCTGAACTTTGGGTTGAACCTCTTTGTACTTTTCTTCCCTGACAAGTCTTACCGCGGCTTCCACAAGGTCGCGCACGATGCTTTCAACGTCGCGCCCGACGTAGCCTACTTCCGTAAACTTCGTCGCTTCAACCTTGACGAAAGGCGCTTTCACGAGTTTTGCAAGACGTCTTGCGATTTCCGTCTTGCCCACGCCCGTGGGACCTTTCATAATAATGTTTTTCGGTGTGATTTCTTCCCTTAATTCCTCGGGAAGCATACTTCTTCTGTAACGATTGCGAAGAGCGATTGCAACCGCTTTTTTCGCCTCGTCCTGACCGATGATGAAACGGTCGAGTTCATTCACGATTTGCTTCGGGGTAAATTCCATAATCACGCCTCCAAAACTTCGACCGTAAGACGGTCGTTGGTGTAAACGCAAAGATCGCTTGCGATTTTCATTGCGCGACGTACGATTTCTTCTGCGCCCAGCGTGGTGTTTTCGTACAAAGCGCGCGCCGCGGCGTAAGCGTAGTTGCCGCCGCTGCCTATCGCGCAGACTCCGTATTCGGGCTCGATAACTTCGCCGGTGCCGCTGACGATAAGCATCACGTCTTTGTCCGCGATAATCATCATCGCTTCCAGTTTCCTTGCTTTGTCGTTGCGCCAAAGTTCCGCAAGTTCGACGGCGGAACGCATGAGATTTCCGCTGTATTTTTGCAGCATTTCTTCAAATTTTTCACTGAGCGCGAAGGCGTCGCTGACAGTCCCCGCAAAGCCCAGTACGACTTTATCGTTGTATATTCTTTTCACCTTTACGGCGTTTCCTTTGAAAACGACGCTCTCGCCCATGGTAACCTGTCCGTCGCCGGCGATTGCGGTCACGCCGTCTCTTTTGACGGCGCATATTGTTGTGCCTTTGAATGTAGTCATAGTTTCTCCTTGTTAAGGGCTTTTTGTTACCGTAAAATATATCATATTTTATCGGTAAAATCAATAGGTTATCGCAAAATAGTTTCGATCCACGTTTTCATATCTTCTTCGGCGCGCGCGACGTAGGCTTTCCGACGTTCTTTTTTGTCGCGGCACTCGATCGCAGGCAGTATGCCGAAGTTACTGTTCATGGGCTGGAAATTTTTTGCGTGCAACGTGATATATCTCGACAGCGCGCCCGACATCGTGGTTTTGGGCGGCTCGACGGCGTCTTTCCCTTCAAGCTCCCTTGAAAGATGAACCGCGGCAAGAAGTCCGCTCATTATGCTTTCGACGTAGCCCTCGACGCCTGTGATTTGTCCCGCAAAATATATGGGCGCGTCGCCTTTGAGCCTGAACGTCCTTGTCAGACAATCCGGCGAATACAGATAACTGTTCCTGTGCATTACGCCGTATCTTAAAAACTCCGCGCGGTGCAAAGCGGGTATCATCGAGAATATTCTTTTTTGTTCGGGAAATTTCAGATTTGTCTGGAATCCGACAAGGTTGTACGCCGCGCCGTCTTCCGTTTCCTTGCGAAGTTGCAGGACGGCGTAAGGACGTTTGCCCGTTTTCGGGTCGGTAAGTCCGACGGGTTTCAGCATGCCGAAACGCATCGTGTCATATCCCCTTTTCGCCATAACTTCGACAGGCATGCACCCTTCAAAAACCTCGCTTCCTTCAAAGTCTTTAAGCGGCACGGTTTCGCCCGAAATCAACGCGTTGTAAAAGGCGTCGTACTCTTCCTTGTTCATCGGGCAGTTTATATATCCGTCGCCCTTGCCGTACCGACCGCTTTCGAATGCGAAGTCGTAATCGATCGACTGCGCGTCGACAATGGGCGCGACCGCGTCGAAAAAGAAAAGCCTGTCGCCCGTCTTTTTTGAAATATCTTCAAACAGTTTGTCGGAAGTAAGCGGACCCGACGCCACGATAACGGGAACGCCGTCCGGGATACTTTCGACTTCTTCTCTTATCACCGTAAGCCCGTCGAATTCCAGAAGTCTTCTTTCCACTTCTTTGGAAAACGCCGCGCGGTCGACGGCAAGCGCGCCGCCCGCCTCGACGCGGGTTTTGTAGGCGCAGTCGATAAGCAGACTGTCCATTTCTTTGAGTTCGGATTTAAGCAGTCCCGACGACGTGTCGGGAACGTCCGATTTCAGACTGTTGCTGCACACGAGTTCCGCAAAATCGGCGGTTCTGTGAGCGGGAGAAGACCTTAAAGGTCGCATTTCGTACAAATCGACCTTATAATTTCTCTTTAATAATTGATACGAGGCTTCGCATCCGGCAAGCCCCGCACCTATGATAATTACTTTTTTATTGTTCGCCACCGTCTTTGAAAACCTCGGTATGATTGCAGTCTTTATTCGTGCAGGTGTACTTCCTGCCCGACTTGGTTTTTGTCATTTTCATCACGCTTTCAATGCCCTTTTCTTGGCACTCGGGACAGAAATACGGAGCGGGCAAATCCCAACTTACAAAGTCGCATTCGGGGTAACCGGAGCAGCCGTAGAAAGTCTTTCCCTTCTTGCTCTTTTTCTTTACGACGGGTTTCCCGCACTTCGGACACACCGCTTCCTGCTCAATCGAAGGCGCGGCGCCGGGCTCCGAATAAGGCTTGGTATTCTTGCAGGCGGGATAGTTCGGACACGCCAGGAATTTTCCGTTTTTGCCGTCTCTCACGACCATTCTCGCGCCGCATTTTTCGCAAATTACGTCGCTTTCTTCCGACGCGATATGCACCTTTCCGCCGCTTGAATTAGCGCGTTTTACAAGTGTCATGAGTTCGGGATAAAACTTTTCGATAATGACTTGCCACTCGACGCCGCCTTCTTCGACCTTATCGAGTTCGCTTTCCATATTCGCCGTGAATTTCAAATCCATAATCGGCGGGAAATTTTTGACCATAAAGTCGCAGACCGCTTCCCCGAGGGGCGTGGGGACGATTGCCTTTCCGTCCTTTTCGGTGTACGTGCGTTTTGCGATGACGGAGATTATCGAGGCGTACGTCGACGGACGTCCGATGCCGTTTTCTTCCATCGTTTTGACAAGCGTCGCGTCGGTGTAACGCTGGGGCGGCTTGGTGAATTTTTGCTCGTGCTTGGTATCTTGCAGATACATCACGTCGCCTTCTTGCATATCGGGCAGCGTCTTTTCGGTCGCGTCGTCGTCATCGTCGTTCTTGTCTTCCAGCGGCACGTTGTTGTAAATCTTCGTGAAGCCGTCGAAAACAAGCGCGCGTCCCGTCACCTTGTAGCCGAGTTTCGCGCCGTTAAGCACGGGATTGTCGTCGGCGGTGATATGGACGTTGAGCGTGTTGTACACCGCGTCGACCATCTGGCTTGCCAGAAATCTTTCGTATATGAGTTTGTACAATCTGTATTGATTGCGGTTGATTTTGTTTTGCAGACTTTCGGGCGTGCGATCGAGCGATATGGGACGGATTGCCTCGTGCGCGTCCTGCGCGTCCGATTTCGTCTTATAAAAATTGGGTTTTTCGGGCGCGTATTTTTCGCCGTAATGGGTTTTGATGTAATTTATTGCGTTTGCCTGCATTTCGGGCGAAATACGCACGCTGTCGGTACGAATGTACGTTACGAGAGCGGTTGCGCCTTCCCCTGCGATTTCGACGCCTTCGTAAAGTTGCTGCGCGATCTGCATCGTCTGCGGCGCGGTGAGCGACAGTTTTGCGGAAGCGTCCTGTTGCAGTGTGGACGTCGTAAACGGGGGTGCCGGGCGGTTTTTCGCGACGGCTCGTTTTGCGCTGTCAACGGTGAATTTTGCGCCTTTCGTGGCGTTGATTATCTTTTCGGCGTCGTGCTGGTTATGAATTTTCCACTTTTTGCCGTTTATATCGACGAAAGTGCATTTGAACACGTCTTTTTTGGACTTCGGATTTTGCTCCTTCGACAAAAAGGCGTTTATCGTCCAGTATTCTTCGGGGACGAAGTTTCTTATTTCTCTTTCGCGGTTGACAACCATTTCGAGCGCGGCGGACTGCACGCGTCCCGCGGAACTGCCCTTTTTGATGCGCTTCCCGAGAATCGGCGAGATTTTGTAACCGACAAGCCTGTCAAGAACGCGCCTTGCCTGCTGACTGTTGACCAGGTTCATATCGAGTTCTCTGGGGTTTTCGATTGCGTTATTGACCGCTTTTTTGCTGATTTCGTTGAAAACGATGCGGTTTTTGCCGTCGGGGATTTCCAGACAGTTTTTAAGGTGCCAACTTATTGCTTCTCCTTCGCGGTCCGGGTCGGTTGCGAGATACACGACGTCGTTTTGTTTGAGCGCGGATTTAAGTCTTCTGATGGTTTCTTTCTTTTCGGGGTTGATTTCGTATTCGGGCTCGAATCCGTGTTCGACGTCGATGCCCAACGTTTTTTGCGGAAGGTCGCAGACGTGACCGCCCGATGCGAGTACAGTGTACCCTTGTCCCAAATATTTTTGGATTGTTTTCGCCTTTGACGGCGATTCGACTATAACAAGTGATTTCGTCATTATGTCTCCGTTATTTCAAGGTAAAATAATTACCGGAAGTTCTGTCGATAAGGTCATTCATTTCCATATTGAAAACGACGTTTTGAAGGTCGTTGGCGTTAAGCCCCGTTTTCTCCATAAGTTCTTCGAAATGAGTTTCGCCCTGTTCCAGAATTTCAAGAATCTGCATTTCGTAAAACCCGAGTTGCACGCTTTCTTTCTGCTTTTTGTCGGCCTTGACGCCCATTGCTTCAAGGACGTCTTCGGGCGAGAGAACGAGCGCGCCCTGCATTTGTTTCAGCAGGAGATTGCTGCCTTCGGCGGTGGGTTGATTTATGTTTGCGGGAACGACGAACACGTCTTTTCCCTGTTCCAGCGCGTGGTTTACCGTAATCATCGTGCCGCTTTTAATACGCATTTCCGGCACGAACACTGCGTCCGCAAGTCCGCTTATTATGCGGTTTCTTTCGGGGAAATTATACTGCGCGGCGTACGTGCCAAGACGATATTCGCTGACAAACAAACCGCCTTCGTCAAGTATCCTTTCCATAAGAGCGCGGTTTTCGGCGGGATAACATACGTCAAGCCCCGACGCAACGACGGCAATCGTGCCGCCCTTTACGTCCAGCGCCGCTTTGTGCGCCGCGGTATCGACGCCCCTTGCGAACCCGCTTATCACGTTAAGCCCCGCCCGCGCGAATTCCGTCGCAAAATCACGGGTTACGTTCAGCCCGTACCTGCTTGCGCCGCGCGTTCCGACAACGGCTACGCCGCGATTTCCGAAAAGATCTTCGTTGCCCTTATAATACAAAAGCAGCGGATATTCGTCGATGTTTCTTAACGAGTCCGGGTAACTTTCGTCAAACACGGACGTAACTTTTACGTCGTGTTTTTGCAGGTCGTCCCATTCCTTTTCAAGGGTTTCTTCGGTTTTGAGGTTTTCAAGTTTCCCAAAAACTTCCGTCCCAAGTATTTTCAAAAGCGCGGGTTTATATCTGTCGAAGTCGGTCAGAAGGTCTTTCGGCTCGGCAATGCTCAGCAGTTTATGCTTCCTTTTCAGCCCCAGACCTTCGACGGCGTTCAGTATAAGCAGTGCGTCGACGTTACTGTATTCAATCATGGTATTTCCTGTCGTAACTTCTGTATTGTATCGCCTCGGCGATGTGTTTTTCGGAAATGTCTTTCTGCCCGTCAAGGTCGGCGATTGTCCTTGCGACTTTTATGATTCTTGTCGTCGCCCTTGCCGATAAGTTGAGTTTCTCGAATGCGCGTTTCAGAAGTTTTTCGCACCCGTCCGACAACTGACAATATTTTTTAATCATTGCGTTTGTCATCTGGGCGTTGCAGGAAACGTTCGTCCCCTGAAACCTTGCGCGCTGTATTTCCCTTGCCTTGTCGGCGCGGGCTTTGACGTCCTTTGACGTTTCAAGCGAGGTTCTGTCGGTAAGCTCCCCGTATGAGATATTATCGACCTCGATTTGCAAATCGATTCTGTCAAGGAGCGGTCCGGAAATTTTTCCGAGGTAATTTCTTATTTCCCTTGCGGTGCATTTACATTCCGCGGTTTTGCTGCCGTAATTTCCGCACGGACACGGGTTCATACTTGCGACAAGCATAAAGTTTGCGGGATAATCGACGGTGCGTTGCACGCGCGATACCGTGACTTTCTTGTCTTCCAGGGGCTGTCGGAGCGATTCCAGCGTATGGCGTTGATATTCGGGCATTTCGTCCAGAAACAGCACGCCGTTGTGTGCAAGACTGACTTCGCCGGGAGCCGCCTTTGCCCCGCCGCCGATAAGCGCGGGGATTGTCGTCGTATGGTGCGGCGTACGGAAAGGTCGTCTTGTGACGATGCCTTGTTCCGCTTCCAGAATCCCCGCTATGCTGTGGATTTTCGTGACTTCGATGGCTTCTTCGAAGGTCATATCCGGCATAATCGTGGGAATGCACCTTGCAAGCATCGTTTTGCCTGCGCCGGGCGGTCCCATAAGCAAGATATTGTGTCCGCCGCTTACGGCGATTTCGACGGCGCGTTTCGCAACGGCTTGTCCTTTTATATCCGACATATCGACGTCGTATCCGTCCGTTTTCAACGACGAGTCGTACGACGTGTGCAACACGGGAAGGTAATTTTCGACGCCGTTCAGAAAGCCCACGACTTCCGACAGTTTTTCAAACGCGAAAACCTCAGTGCCTTCGATGAAAGCGGCTTCTTTCGCGTTGTCTTTCGGCACGATAAACCTTGTGTAGCCCTGCTGTACGGCGGATATGAGAAGAGGCATCACTCCGCATACTCCGCGAAGTTTCCCGTCCAGCGAAAGTTCGCCCAGAAAAACGAATTCCTTGTACTTTTTCGTCACGATTTGCTCGGACGCGGCAAGGATCCCGACGGCAAGAGCAAGGTCAAAAGTCGGCCCGTCTTTTTTCGTGTCGGCAGGCGCAAGGTTGACGGTTATCCTTTTTGCCGGATAAATCATACCGCTGTTTTTGATTGCGGAACGAATGCGCTCCTTGGACTCTTTCACGGCGGTTCCCGCAAGCCCCACGATTTCCATACCCGTAAGACCTGCCGAGATATCTGTTTCGACGTCGACGGCGTATCCTTCGATACCCGTCAGGGCGTAACACATAACTTTTGATAGCATATCTGCCCCCTTTTCTTATAGATAAGAGTGTAGCAAATAAATTCCGATTTGCAAACTGTTTTAAGTAATTTTTTTGCGTTTTTTCGTCGACTTTATAAGGAAGTATAACCTATATATATTTATATAATATATATGCATAAATTAAAGTTAAAAAAATCCGAAAAAAAAGCCCCGCTGTCTGCGAGGCTTTCAAAGATAAAATCAGATTTCTTTCTTTTCTTTGATTTTAAGGGGTTGGATAAACACGCGCTTGTCGTTGGTCGTGATATCGTAAACAACCCAGCCGTAATAAAGCACCGTGATGCAGGCGATGATGTTTGCAATGATGTATCCCGCGTCGCCCTTATTGAAGTACGTGGTTTTGAACGTCGTGCCGAGGAATCCGGAGAAGTTCATAATCGTCGCAACGTTGACAAACGACATAAACGCCAGAATACCGAACACCCAGAACAGCCTTTCTTCGCCGCTGACCGCAACGTACATAAGCAAAAGAATAAGACCTATTGCAAGCGTCGCTTCGTTCATATTAAGGCTGAACACCGACATCGCCGTAAGGAAGAATCCCGCGATAAGCACAAGCTCCGCCCTGTTGAAGTTTTTGAAATAAAGCGACACCGTGTAAACGATAAGAATCACGCTGAATACGATATTGAGCCAGAACGCCGTGTTGTTGACCGACGATCCGTTAAGCCCGAACAATGCGTAAAGGTTGAACGCGTTGGACACGCAAACCTGCTTGTTGAACATATTAAGGTAATAATTCTTAAAGATATATACGATATGTCCCGCTTTGAACATTGACGCAACCGCGCCAGCCGAAATAAGCAGGAACAGCCAGAAACTCACAAACCAGCCGACGCAAATCGTGATAATCGTCTTTTTGTCCTTCGTTTTTGCCATAATGTACACTTCGTACGCAACGATGAACGGCAATACGTAAATGCCGATCGGCGACCACAGGCAAGTCAATAAACTTCCGATAAGAAGCATTACGAAATCCTTTTCGGTCAGCGCGTAGAACGTGACGAACAGCAAGAATACAAGCACGGGAACTTCGACGTCGTATCCGCCCGAAAGCGTGAACATAACGGGAAGCACCGCGTAAACGAGCGCAAGAAGCGCGGAAATCGCGTCGGAAGCGTATTTCTTTGCAAAGTAGTAAATCATCACGACGGTTGCGCCTTCTAAGATTATCGGGACGAGCTGCAACAAAACGTTGAGCGCACTCAGACTGTAATTGCCGAGGGTGATTTTGCCGACAATCCACATATAGTAAAGTTGCAACGGCGCGTATTGCGTATATTTAAGCCCTGCCGAGCCGATATCTTGTCCCGCAATGTCCCAAAGAGTTGCGCGCAATGCCGCAGTACCCGCCTGGTCGAACAGAACGCCCGCCAGAATAAAGCGGATTAAAAGAGCGATAAAAGCAAGCGCGCCCGCGGTCATCCACGACTTTTTAAGCAAGGGTTTGTCTTCCCTGTTCAGAAGGTAACGATACGCGACGTATGCGCCGGCGATAATCGCGGCGGTCGCGATTGCAAGCATAATAATGTAAACGTTGCCCGTTTTTGTGGAAAGAGCGTACGATTTCTCGTGCGGTTTCTTGATTTTTACGATTTCGCCCGAAACGTCTTTTGCCCTTACTCTTTGCACCGACACGTCGTCGAAGCATGCCTGACCGATTGTTTTTTCACCGTTTGCGCCAAGCGTCATCGCGACGGTGATTTCGTTCGTGTTGGTGGGTTTGACGTATGCGGTATAAGTCGTCCATTTTTCCGAAACCTCGAAGCCCGACGCGATAATTCTCGCGCCGTTTTCGGTGATTTCGATACCGCCGCCCTGATACGTGTCGTCCGAGCCGATTTTAAGGCTGTCGTTTCTTATGCGCGCGGTAACCTTATAAATGCCGTTTTTCCTGACGGCGACGCGCTGATAAAGCCTGACGTAGTTGCCGACGGTGCTGCCGTTGTTCAGAACGAGATAAGCGTTGTCGGCGTCGTCGATCTTTTTAATGGTCGTGCCGTCTTTGCTGTTGTCGATGGCTTTCGCGATATACCAACCGCTTGAACCGTTGTCGAACGAGCCGTTTTCGATAAGTTCCTTTCCGTAAGCGTCGTCGTTGCACGCGGTGAATGCGAAAAAGCATCCGACAATCATAATTACGGCAAGAATCGTGCAGATTGTTTTTTTCATAAAATCCTCAAAAATAGCAAAATTGCAGTCTGCCGCGGCAAACTGCAATCTTATTTTTATTATTATTTCCTGATTTCTTCGACTTTCGCAGCCTTGCCTTTGAGGTCACGGATATAGTACAGTTTTGCGCGACGTACTTTGCCGTAACGGACTATCTCGATGTGGTCGATCTTCGGGGAATGAAGGGGGAACGTACGTTCAACGCCGACACCGTAGGAAATACGACGTACGGTAAACGTTTCGCGGATGCCGCCGTTCTTTCTGGCGATAACCAATCCTTCGTATGCTTGAAGACGTTCACGGTTGCCTTCAACGACCTTAACGAACACTCTGACGGTGTCGCCCGGCTGGAAATCGGGAATATCTTTTCTGATACCTTCGCTTTCAATTAAATCGATAATGTTGCTCATTTTGACTTTACCTCCAAAAAAATTAACTAAGCGTTCGTGTTCCCGATTGTCCGTAACAGAGGACCGCCCGAAGTCATACTCAAAGAGTTTAGCATATAAAACGAAAACCGACAAGCGATTTTAAGGTATTTTCGCACAAAATTTGCCCTATTTTTATATTAAATAACAATAAAGCGCGCGATTTTCCCGAAATTATGCGGATTTCGGGTAAGGTACAACACGAATTATTCGTCCTTTGCCGCCTCTTCGTACTCTTTGACGTACAGGTTGTAAATTCTTTCAAGTTCCTTTTCGTCGTCAACGGGATTTACGAATTCTTCTCCGTTTTTTGTCTCGCCGTATTCGCAGATAAGCACTTCGTCCTCGGCGATGTCGTCGCTGGGATCGACGGGATTAAGGAAAAGATAATTTTTCCCGCCGTCTTCGATATACCATACGACGCGGAAGTCTTCGTCCTTATCGGTGTTTTCGTTATGAAGAGTGACGATTTCTTCTTCGTCTTCGAAGTCTTCGTCGAGGTTATAATTTTCTTCCAGAATTTCTTTTTCTTTGTCTGCCATAATATGCTCCTTAAACGTTGTGTATTTGCTCGATAACGGCTGCGGGATCTTCGGCTTTGAAAACCGCGCTGCCCGCAACGATGATATCGGTGCCTGCTTCTTTCAATTCCTTAAAGTTTTTCGGGCTTGCGCCGCCGTCCATCTCGATTTCGATATTCCTGTCTCCGATGAGTTTTTTGCACTCGCGGATTTTATCAAGGGTTTCGGGAATGAACGATTGTCCGCCGAATCCCGCGTACACGCCCATAATGATAACGACGTCGATAATGTCAAGGTACGGCTCGATCATCGACAACGGTTTGTCGGGGTTTAAGACAAGTCCGCACTTCTTTCCCGCGTCTTTTATCGTCTTCAACGCGCCCGCTACGTCGTCCGACGCGTCGGGGTGGAAAGTGATGACGTCCGCGCCCTCCGCAATAAACTGCGGAATGTACTTTTCGGGCTTTATTATCATCAAATGCACGTCTAAAATGCCGTTTGTGTATTTTCGGAGTGCTTTTATCATGTCCATACCAAACGTGATGTTGGGCACGAAAACACCGTCCATTACGTCGCAGTGAATGACGTCGGCATGCCACTTGTCAAGGTTTTGGACGGCTTCCGCCATCTTTGCGAAATCCGCCGATAAAATGCTTGGCGCAACTTTAACTTTACTCATATCTTTTCCTCCATTTCTCATTCAGTTCGTTGTATAAAACGCAATACCTTTCGTATCTGTTTTTCGATATTTTTCCGCTTTCGACGGCGTCTTTGACGGCGCAATCGGGCTCTTTTATGTGAGTGCAGCCGGTGCGGAATCTGCACTTTCCGGCATACGGCGCAAACTCGTCGTAAAAATATATAAGTTCCTGCGGGCGGAAATTTTCGGGAAGTTCCAGCATCGAAAATCCGCACGTGTCGATGATTCTCGCGCCGCTGACGACAAGTATTTCCGACTGCCTCGTGGTGTGTTTTCCCCTTTCGGTTTTTTTGGAAAGACCACCCGTTTCCTGCGATTCCGTCCCCGTCAGCATGTTGAGCAAACTCGATTTTCCGACAGCGGATTGTCCCGCAAGACACGCCGTTTTCCCTTTCGTTTTTTCAAAAATTTTATCCTTGTTAAGTTTTGTTTTCGCGCTTGTCGCGATTACGTCCAACACGCCTTGATAATCGCTTTCGGTACATTTCACGAAACTCTCGTTAGCAATATCCGTTTTGTTGATTAAAAGCACCGGCTCGATACCGTTCATTCTTGCGTTGACGATGATTTTGTCAACCAGCATAAAGTCGGGCGCGGGCACGGGCGCGATTACGATAAAACACACGTCCACGTTCGCGACGTACGGGCGTATCAGCGCGTTTTTCCGTTCGTACACCTTTGCGATTACGAAATCCTTGCCCTGTTTTTCGACGCCGACCTTGTCGCCGACGCGGATTTCGCCGTCGATTTTGAGTTTTCCGCGCGCATAGGACGTGACGATTCCGTCCGCCGTATCGACCTTATACCGGGAAGCAACGCCCTTTATCACAAGCCCGTCAATCATTCACGTATCTCCTGCGAAGTTGTCCGCACGCGCCGTCGATGTCGCTGCCCATGGTGCGGCGTACCGTTGCCGAAATGCCGTTTTCTTCCAGAATCTTTTTCATTTCTTCGGCGTCGTCCGCCCCGCGCAAGCCCTTTTCCTTGACGTAATTAAGCCTGATAAGGTTGACGTGGCAGGGTTTTCCTTTCAGCACTTTTGCAAGCGTTAACATGTTTTCCTTGCCGTCGTTGACGCCTTTTATCAATGCGTATTCGAAAATGTATCGCCTGCCCGTTTTGTCAAAGTAATATTTCGCGGCGTCAAGAATATCCGCGATTTTATATTTGTTTGCCGTGGGCATTATGGTTTTTCGTATTTCGTCGGTCGGGGCGTGCAGCGATATCGTAAGGGTTACGCTGAACCCGTCGTCGGCAAGTTTTCTTATTTTATCGGTGATGCCGCACGTCGACAACGACACGTTTCTTTCGGACATGTTGATGCCGTTCTTGTCATTTAAAAGTCGCAAAAATTTCGTAACTTCGTCATAGTTGTCAAGCGGCTCCCCGCTGCCCATAAGCACGACGTTCGTAACGGCGCGCTTGTCGGCGGTTGCGCCTTCGTCGCGGTTGACTTCCAGAATCTCGCCAAGGATTTCCCCCGCCGTCAGGTTTCTGATAAGCCCGTCGATGCCCGACGCGCAGAAAGCGCAGTTCATACGGCAACCGACCTGCGTCGATACGCACAAAGTATTGCCGTATTTATATCTCATCAGCACGCCTTCGACGATATTGCCGTCGTCAAGCGCGAAAAGATATTTCACCGTGCCGTCGCGCGACACGAGTTTTTTGAAAATGTTCACGCCCGTCACGACGTATTCTTCCGAAAGTTTTGAGGTAAGGCTTTTTGGCAAATTCGACATTTTATCGAACGGCGTTGCCTGATGAACCCACTTAAACAGTTGTTTGGCGCGATAAGACGGCTCTTTGAAAGTTTTCAGAATTTCGGAAAGTTCCGCTTCGTTGAAGTTTGACAAAGCCGTTTTCATTTGCGCCTTAATCTCCTTATAAAGAACCCGTCGTGCGTGTCGCAAGGCAGGTATTGACCGTCGAATTCCGACGGATATTTTTCAAAATCGTTGTTGTTTTTCAAAAATTCTTCGACGTTGTCGTCGTTTTCTTCCTTGAAAATCGTGCAGGTCGAATACACCAGAAGCCCGCCGCTTTTCACGTAGTTTTTTGCGTTGTCGAGTATCGAATACTGCACCTTTTTCAACGCGTCAATATCGTTCTCGTTCCTGTTCAGAAGTACGTCGGGCTGTTTTTTCACGACGCCCATCGCGCTGCACGGCACGTCGCAAAGCACTCTGTCGAAATACCCCGCCCATTCCTTATTGAACGCCGTCCCGTCAAAAAGCGTCGGCGTCACGTTTTTCACGCGCATGCGCCTTGCGTACGCCCCGATAAGTTCCACCCTGTGCGGATGAATATCGCAGGCAACGACGTTTGCAGTCGGGTTTTTTTCGGCGACGAATATTGCCTTGCCGCCGGGCGCGGAACATACGTCCAGCACGTTTTGCCCGTCTTTTACGTCAAGCGCGAGCGCGGCATACGTCGACGTCAGCGACTGATAAGTAATCCGCCCTTCGATAAACAATTTTTTCAGAAACGGATTCATCGAAACGTAATAACCCGTCTTTGTTTTTTCAAATTTATAGCCGACGTTTTCAAGGTCGCGTTCAAACTTTTCGTCCGAATAAATAAGCCCGTTCGTTCTCACGTGGGTGCCGCCGCGTTTTTTTGCCGCAACGATTTCTTTGCCTTTTTCACGCCCGTATTCCGAAAAGATCTTGTTTATCGCCCATTCGGGATAACCGTACCTTATCGAAAGCGCATATGAGCCGTCGCCGTCGGGCAGACTTATTTTTTCGGTTGCCGCGCGTTTCAGCACGGCGTTGACAAAGCCTTTGTACGCGCCCTTGTTTATGGTTTTTGCAAGCTCGACGCTGTTGTTGACAACGGCGTAATCGGGCAAAGAATCCATATAATCCAAACAATATATCCCCTGTTTCAAAACAATGCAAATTGCGCTTTTCGGGCGTTTATCCACAAGTTTTGACAACTTAAAGTCAAGTTCGTTGTTTTTTTCAAGCACGCCCATCACGATGCGATAAATAATATCGGCATTTTCGTCGCCTTCGATTTCTTTATATACGGCGTCGGACACGTACGCACCTTCTTTGAAAATTTTTGAAAGCGCGTTGTAGCTTGAAAAAAGGTAATTTGCCATAATTACAGTTCTTCCCCGACGGCGATACGATGACCGAGAAGGTAATCTTTCGCGCTCATTTTTCTGCCGTTTTCGGGTTGCAGAATTTGAATGTTCAAGGCGTCTTTACCGCACGCGACGATAAGCCCGTCCTTGTCGGCTTTCAGCACCTGTTTGGGACTTCCCTGCATGTTTTCGACCGTCGCTTTGATGATTTTCATCTTTTTTCCGCCGCACGTGGTGTATGCCGACGGCCACGGAGTCAAGCCCTGAATCCTGTGTTTGATATCGGTTGCCGACATCGAAAAATCTATTTCGCCGTCTTCCTTTTTAAGCATGGGGAAATAAGTCATTTCGTCTTCGTTTTGCGGCGTGAAAGTCGCTTTTCCGCTTTCAATCAAATCAAGCGCCTCGATAAGCGCGGGCGCGCCGAGCGCAGACAATTTCTCAAAAAGTTCCCCCGCCGTTTCGTCAACGCCTACGGCAACGCGTTTTTGCAGAATAATATCGCCGCTGTCCATTTTATAAGCGGTCTGCATAATTGTCACGCCCGTTTCTTTTTCGCCGTTGATGACCGCCCACTGTATGGGTGAACTTCCGCGGTATTTCGGCAACAGCGAGGCATGCACGTTAATGACGCCGTGCGGAGCAACCAAAAGAAAGTCGCGCGACAGCATTTGTCCGAACGCGGCGGTAACGATGACGTCGGGATTAAGCGCGCGGATATCGTCGATGCCTTCACGGCTCACCTTTTCGTACTGCAAAACTTTCAGCCCGTGTTTCTCGGCGCACACCTTGACGGGACACGCCGATACGACGCCGCGGTTTCTCGGGCGGTCGGGCTGCGTGACAACCGCGATAACCTCGTGGCGGCTGTTTATAAGTTGTTCAAGACACGGCACGGAAAAATCCGGCGTGCCCATAAAAATCACTCTCATATTATCTGTCGGCAGGTTCATCTGTTTTTTTATCCTTGAAAAGGATACCGTCAAGATGGTCGATTTCGTGACAGAACGCGACCGCCGGGAAGCCCTGCACGTCGTACGTTTGTTCGTTGCCGAAGCGGTCGAACGCCGTCACCTTGACGCGGTAAGGTCTTTTCACGTTGCAGTTGTAGCCGGGGATCGAAAGACAGCCTTCCTGCCCCACCTGACTGCCCTCGCTTTCGACGATGACGGGGTTGACAAGTTCGTACTTATTGCCGTCCTCGACGTCGACGACCGCGATACGTCTTAAAACGCTGACCTGCGGCGCGGCAAGCCCAACGCCGTCCGCTTTATACATGGTATCCCACATATCGTCGATAAGCACGCCGAGTCTTTCGTTGAATTCCGTCACGGGGCGGCACTTTTTTCGCAGTGCGGGATCGCCTTCTTTCGTAATTTGTCTTATTGCCATAATATGCCTCTTTTTTTATAATCTCTTAAACAAGCGACTGCGGATTGATTTCCACAAAAACCCACAGCCCGTCTTTGCCGCGATACGCGTCGGCAATTTCGAAAATACGCTGTTTGACGGTTTCGAAATTCTGCGGTTTTATACGCATCAGAAGTTGGTATCTGTACCTGTTCTGAATGCGGGTTACGGGTGCTTTCGAGCCTTTGTAATATATAAAGTCGGGCTTGAATTCTTCAAGCAGGACTTTCATTTTCTCGTTTATGTTTTTTGCGGCGTCCATCGCCTTCCGGTCGGACGTCGACGTAATAAGGATACGAACTATGTTCGTAAACGGCGGGAATTTGGTGACTTCCCTTGTGTTTTTTTCTTTCAGATAAAAGTTTTTGTAGTCGTACGAGGCGGCGTATCTGAAAACGTAATGGCGCGGCGTATAGGTCTGGATAATGACCTTTCCGCTTTTACCCGCGCGCCCCGCGCGCCCCGCAACCTGCGTGATAAGCTGGAACGTGCGCTCGTTACTTCTGTAATCGGAAAGATACAGGCTGAAATCGGCGTCCAGAATCCCGACAAGAGTTACGTTCTGGAAATCGTGTCCTTTTGCAATCATCTGCGTGCCGACAAGCACGTCCGCTTCGCCCTTTGAAAACGCCGAAAGTATGCGCTGATGCGCCCCTTTCTCGCTTGTCGTGTCGTTGTCCATACGTAAAACGCGCGCTTCGGGCAAAACTTTTCTGACTTCTTCCACGACGCGTTCCGTCCCGATCCTGCCCTGACGGATGTTCGTCCCGTGGCATATCGGACAGCGGTCGATCATTTCGTATCGTTTCCCGCAGTAGTGGCATTTCAGCTGATTGTCTTCCTTGTGATAAGTCAACGAAACGTCACAGTCCTTGCACTTTAATATAAAGCCGCAGTCTTTGCACATTACGAAACTTGCAAAACCGCGCCTGTTCAGAAAGATTATCGCCTGCTCTTTTGCCGCAATCGTTTTTCTGAGCGCGTCTTTCAGCGACGTCGAAAACACGTCGCGATTGCCCGCGCGAAGTTCACGGCTCATATCGACGACTTCCATTTCCGGAAGCAGCAGATTGTTTATGCGGTGCGGAAGTTCCAGAAGTTTATATTCGCCCTTTTCCGCCTTGTAATACGACTCCACCGACGGCGTTGCGCTGCCGAGAACAAGCGGACACGAGTTGTATCCCGCGCGAAATTCCGCAATTTCCACGGTGTCGTAACGGGGATTTCCTTCCGAAACGTAACTTCCGTCGTGCTCCTCGTCGATGATGATGACTCCGAGGTTTTCAAGGGGTGCGAATATCGCCGACCTTGCGCCGACGGCAACCGTCGCTTCGCCGTTTCTGAGCCTTCGCCATTCGTCAAACCTTTCGCCCTGCGACAAACCGCTGTGCAGTATCGCGACTTTGTCGCCGAATCTTTCCTTAAACTGCAAAAAGACCTGCGGCGTCAGCGAGATTTCGGGCACGAGCATTATCGCGGTTTTGTTTTTCGATAAAGCGTCCTCGATGCAGTGCATATACACTTCGGTCTTTCCGCTTCCCGTGACGCCGTGCAACAAAAACGTGCCGGTGCCTTTCGTGATTTCGTCAACGGCTTTTTGCTGGTCGGGGTTTAACGTCGGGCGGGATTTTTTGCTTGTTGATAAGACTTCGGGCGTCCTTAATTTTTCAACCGAATAAACTTCGATATATCCGCAGTTTATGAGCGAATTTACCGCCGAGTTTCCGAAAGTTTTCGTAAGATACGCTTTTTTGACGTCGGAATTTTCTTTCAGATATTCCACGCAGGCGCGTTGCTGTTTCGCGCGCGACGATATCGTGTCCAGAAAAGCATCCGCGTCGCCCGAAAGTTTTGCGTACTCGACGTGAACGGGTTTTATCACTCCGCCACGAAGTCCTGCCGGCAAAAACAGCCTTAACAGATCGATATATCTTAAATTCAGGCTTTTTGAAAAGTTGCGCATAAGCGCAATCATTTCGGGCGTGACCGCAACGAAGTCGTCAAGCGGCTTTATTATTTCTTTGATTTTGTCGGGATAATCGGTTTTGTCCTTCACTCCGATGACGAATCCTTCCAGAGTGTTCTTCCCGAAAGGCACAAGGACGCGCTCGCCGACTTTCACGTCGTCGGGCATGATATAATCGAAAATCTTATCCGTTTCGGACAAGGCTATGTCAACGATTACCTCCGCTATCATTTATCAAAGCTCGTGCATGTGGTCAAGAATGATTTCGGCAAGGCGGGATTTGGGCATGATGTCGTAGTCGTAAACCTTGCCCGCTTTGGTGATAATCGTGGCGATGTTGGTATCGACGTTAAAGCCCGCGCCCTCTTTCGTGACGTCGTTGGCAACGACCATATCGGCGTTTTTCGCGGCAAGTTTTTTCCTTGCGTTTTCGATAAGGTCATCGGTTTCCGCGCTGAAAATAATCAGTTTTCTGTCGCCTTTGACCGCGCCGACCGCTTTTGCGATATCCGGCGTTTTTTCAAGTTCCAGCGACAATTCTTTTGCCTTGATTTTGTGGATTGAAAAGTTTTTCACGCGGTAGTCGGCGGGAGCGGCGGCTTTTACGATGAATTCGTTTTCTTCGTAATTGTTCATTACCGCTTCCAGCATATCGCCGGTGGACTTTACCCTTATCACCTTTTCGAAAATATCGGGGATATCGACGCTCATTCTGCCGGCAATCAGCGTGACGAGTGCGCCGCGTTGTACCGCGGCTTCCGCGATTGCCATACCCATTTTGCCGCTGCTGTGGTTGGTGATATAGCGCACGCCGTCGATTTTTTCCTCGGTGCTGCCGGCGGTGATAAGCATTCTTACGCCTTCAAAATCCTGATTCGGCGTGAGAATGTCCTCGATGGCTTTCACGATTGTTTCGGGTTCAGCCATTTTACCTTTGCCGACGTCGCCGCACGCAAGCCGTCCGGAGATAGGCTCGATAATCTTATAGCCCTGCTTTTTAAGCCGCGCGATATTTTCCGTCGTATTTTCGTTTTCGTACATATTCGTATTCATCGCGGGACAGATGATTTTGGGCGCTTTGCACGCCATAATCGTCGTCGTGAGCATATCGTCCGCAATGCCGTTTGCGATTTTTCCGATGGTGTTTGCGGTTGCGGGCGCAACGACGAAAACGTCGGCGCGTTTCGCAAGAGCGACGTGTTCCACCTCGAAATCGAAATCACGGTCGAACAAATCGGTGATAACGCGATTGCCCGACAGCGTTTCAAACGACAGCGGCTGTACGAATTCGGTCGAGTGCGGCGTCATGATAACGATGACGGTCGCGCCTTTCTTTTTGAGCGAACTGACTATTTCGCACGCCTTATACGCCGCGATACAGCCCGTCACTCCCAAAACTACGGTCTTACCCTTTAACATTTTGTTCCCTTACGATTTTTTGTTTGCCTTCGTAAATCTCACGGCAGGCAATGGAAATTGGTTTCTCGCCGGTTGCCTCGACGATGCCGGGTTCCTGTGCGACGATAGTGCGCGCGCGTTTTGCGACGGCGCAGGTCAATGCATATCTGCATTCTGCCTTTTTGATAAGTTTATCGATGGGGGGATATACCATCATAACTTGTTACCTCCTTTTATTCTGGATAAAATTTCAATGCTGTTTTTTGTTCTTAAATTCTCGGCGCGGATAATCGCCAGGATATCGTCCGCCGCCCTTTCGACAAAGTCGTTGACAACGACATAATCGTACAACGTTGCGTTTTCCATTTCGGACAGCGCGGCGTCGTGTCTTATCTTAAACGTTTCGGCGCTCTCGCTGCCGCGTCCCGAAAGACGACTGCTGAGAACTTCAAGGTCGGGCGCGACAAGGAACATCAATACCGCGTCGGGATAATGCGCCCTGACGTTTCTTGCGCCGACGGGATCGATTTCAAGAATAATATTCTTGCCGTTTACAATCGCCTTTTCGACCTCCGATTTCAGCGTGCCGTAATAGTTGCCGTAAGTTTCGGTGTATTCGATGAAAGCGTCGGCTTTTATAAGCGTCTCGAACTCTTCGCGAGATTTGAAGTAATAATTGATACCGTCGACCTCACCCGCGCGCGGACTCCTGGACGTTGCCGACACGGAATACACGATTCTGTCGCTTTTTCTCAATACTTCTTGCAACACCGTGCCTTTGCCCGAGCCCGACGGACCCGACAACACGAAAAACGTGCCTTTTTTCATTCGTTTTCCTCCTTGCCTTTTGCCCTATCGGTTATCGTTTCCGGCGTGAGTGCCGACAAAAACACAAAACCGTTGTCAAGTATTATGACCGTCCTGACTTTGCGCCCCGTCGATACGTCCAGAAGTTTTCGTTCTTCTTTTGCGGCGGCATAATGCTTTTTTGCCTGCGGATCACCCGCCGCCAGCACCGCGATAACTCTGTCGAAGTTGACGTAGTTGTCGAAACCTATGCTTATCATGTTTGCGTTATTCGACATTTTGCACCTGCTCTCTGATTTTTTCGATTTCGTTTTTCAGAACAAGGACGCGCTCCGTAATGCGGATATCGTTACATTTGCTGCCGATCGTGTTGGCTTCGCGGTTGAATTCCTGCACCAGAAAGTCCATATTCTTGCCCATCGGCAAGTCGGCGTCAAGCATCTTCCTTAAATGGCCGCAGTGCGAGTTGAGCCTTGTGATTTCTTCGTCGATCGACACCTTGTCCGAATAAAAAGCGACTTCGTTCAGAAGCCTTGCTTCGTCGATTTGCACGCCGTTCAACGCTTCCGTGATTCTTTCTTTCAGTTTCTCGCGGTACGCGACGACCGTTTCGGGGGCAATCGACCTGATCTCGCCCACGGTGCTTTCGATGACGGACACCTTTTTCAGAATATCGTTCCTAAGTTTTTCGCCCTCGAACGCGCGCATCTTTTTCATTTGTTCGGACGCGCCCGACGCTGCCGACACGATAAGAAATTTCAACGCGTCTTCGTCTTCTTCGACGGTCTTCGTTTCGATTACGTCGGCGGTACGCATAAGCGCGGTAACCGTAAAGTCGTCCTGCACTCCGTACTTGTCGCAAAGAACGTCTTTGATTTTAAGATATTCCTTTGCGACTTCTTCGTTCACCGAAAGTTCGACGCCGTCGTTTTTCGTGTTTTCGTACGTAACGTATACGTCGAAGTGTCCGCGCTTGAAATTGTCGATAAGAACGCGCCTTACCGCGTCTTCCGCAAACGACAAAACTTTGGGAAGTTTCACCGTGACGTCCAAAAACCTATGGTTGACGCTTTTCATCTCAACGGTGATTTTCCTTCCGTCGGACTCCGCCACGGACTTGCCGTAGCCGGTCATACTGTTCATTTTGCACTCCTTTTCCGCATTTTGCGGGGATTTTATTTTATCAGGAGCAATTCGTCGGGGGCGGATTTCAGTCTTTCGGACTTGCCCACGCCGATTGCCGTAACCTCTTTTTTACTGCGCATCGTGCCGATTACCGTCGCGTCCACGCCATTATTTCTGAGCGCCTTCACAACTTTTTCGGGATCGGGTGTAACGATTAAAATGCTGCCGCTGCCGATAAGGCGCATCGGCGACACGTCCAGGATTTTGCATATTTTTGCCGTAAGATGCGTCACGGGAATCTGGTCGGCGTAAATCATCGCGCCCAGCCCCGACGCTTCCGCAAGTTCGGTAACCGCGCCGAAAACGCCGCCTTCCGTAACGTCGTGCATGCAACTGACGTTATGCTTCCAGACGATTTTCGCGTCCTCGACCACCGACACTTTTGCGATATATTCGCGCGCTTCGACAAGTTCTTCCGTCGTGAGTCCGTTTTTCAGAAGTTTGTCGGCGTGATCGTTTGCCATTATCGCCGTCGCTTCGATTGCGGCGGATTTCGTCATGACGATGCTGTCGCCCGCTTTTGCGCCCGAGGATTTGACAATCCTTCTTGTCGTGCCGAGCATCGTGCAGGAAACGACCATACGATTGACCGCTTCCGAAAACTCCGTATGTCCGCCGACAATATCGACGCCGAGAGCCTCCGCCGTTTCGTGCGCTTCCTTCATAAATTTACCGACGTCTTCGGCAGATGCAGTCGTCGGCGCGATTATCGTCAGAAGACAACACAAAGGCGTGCCGCCCGACACCGCGACGTCGTTTGCCGACACCGTTATCGCAAGACGACCGGCATTGTTGCCCGTCGCCGTGATGGGATCTGTCGTAAGAAGTAAAATTTTGGGGGTTCTGAGTGCCGCGCAATCTTCCGCAAGCCCCGCCGATTGCAGGATTTCCGGATTTTTCGCCACGGTTTTGTCGAATACGTATTTTTGAAGTTCCTGCGAAGTAAGTTTGCCTATTCTCATAACAAAGCCCTCTCTTTTTACGAATTATTAATATTTTAGCACAAGCGCGCTTTATTTACAATAAAATAAGTTATCTTTTGTTATAAAATTTACGTGAAATGCAAAGGTTTTTTTAAAAACGCGACGATTTTCGCTTTGGAAAAAGAAAAACGCCGTTGTTTCGGCGTTTTCATAAATATATCAATATTTTTTCGATTATTCTTCAAGCATCTTTTCAAATTCGCTCTCGTCGATGATTTTCACGCCGAGTTTTTTCGCTTTTTCCAACTTGCTGCCGGCTTCTTCGCCCGCGATAACCAGATTGACCGCTTTCGACACCGACGACGACACTTCGCCGCCACGCTCGACGATAAGTCTTTCCGCCTCGCTTCGCTTATACTTTTGTAAACTTCCGGTAAGCACGGCGTTGATACCCTTGAAATTTCCGTCGTTCGTTTCGCGCGCAGATACGTTCACCCCAAGGCTTAAAAGAGCGTCGATTTCACCAAGATTTTTCTTGTCGTCAAAGTACGCGCGGACGCCTTCCGCCATAATATCGCCAAAATCGTCGATGGCTTTCAAGTCGTCAATCCCGGCGTTTATCACGTTATTCAGCGTCTTAAACCTTTGTTCCAGTTGTTTCGCCGCTTTCTTCCCGATATTCTTCACGCCGAGCGCGTACAAGAAATCCGACAGCGCGACGTCCTTGCTTTTTTCAATCGCGTTTATGAGATTCTGCGCTTTAAGCTCCCCGAATCCGTCAAGCGTCATAAGGTCTTCTTTTTTGAGTTTATATAAATCCGAAAACTCCCTTACGTTCAGTTCGTTCAACAAAAGTTCCGCCGTTTTTTCGGAAAATCCGTCAATGTCCATCGCTCCTTTTTCTGCAAAATGCGTGAGCCTTTGTACGATTTGCGGGGCGCAGTTTTCGGTGTTCGTGCAGTACAAAAACACTCCTCTTTCCTCAACGGGCGCGCCGCAGTACGGACACACCGTCGGCTTTTCGATGTCGCGGCTTTCGCTCGTATGTTCGGCAATCCCCAGAATTTCGGGAATGACGTCGTTACTGCGACGAATGAACACGCGGCTTCCGATTTTCAAGCCTTTCTTTTCATAGTCGGCAAAGTTGTTGAGCGTCGCCCTTTTCACGGTAACGCCCGCAAGTTCGACGGGATCGAGTATCGCAAGCGGACACAGTTTTCCCGTGCGGGACACCTGCCATACGACGTCCCTTAAAACCGTTGTGGCTTCGTCCGCCTTGAATTTATATGCGATTGCCCACCTGGGAAATTTTTCGGTTTCTCCGAGAGCGTCGCGCTGATTTAAGTCGTTGACCTTGAAAACGATTCCGTCAATTAAAAAATCGAGCGTCGGGCGGATTCTCGACAACTCTTCGATCGCGTCGCCGACGTCGTTTTCGTTTTTGCAGATTTTGAAATAATCGCCGACTTCGAAACCTTGTTTTATCAAAAAGTCCTGCATGTCTTTCTGCGTTCTGAAATCGCCGCCGTAAACGTTGTAGCACATGACGTCCAACCGTCTTTCGGCAGTAACTTTCGGATTAAGATTCCTTATTGCGCCGGCTGCGCCGTTTCGGGCGTTTTTCAAAGGCTCGTCGTGCGTTTTGTTGTACTTTTCAAGCACGGAAAGACGCATTATCCCTTCGCCCTGAATTTCGACGTGATTTTTATATTCGATAGTTAAAGGTACGTTTTTGATGGTTTTAACCTGCAAAGTTACGTCTTCGCCGACAAGTCCGTTGCCGCGCGTCGCCGCCGACACGAGCATTCCGTCCTCGTACGTCAGGTTTATCGTAAGCCCGTCGAATTTGTATTCCGCAGTGAGTTCGAACGGGGCGTTCAACGATTTTTCGGTGCGCGCGTACCAGTCCTGAAACTCCTCAAAACTCTGGCACTTGTCAAGGCTATAAAGCTTGTGGGTGTGCTTGTATTCCTTAAACTCTTTCAATACGGCGTCGCCGACTCTGTGCGTGGGGCTGTCGGGCAAAACGTATCCCGTTTCCTTTTCAAGCGCGACGAGCCTGTCGTACAGCCTGTCGTATTCGCCGTCCGAGATGACGGGACTGTCGAATTTATAATACCTTTCCGCGTGATAGTTGAGTTCTTTCACGAGATTTTGCATTTCTTCGAGAACGCTCATAACAACCTCATATTCTTTGCGGCAAGCGCAACGACGAATTTCTTTATTCCCAGATTTTCAAATTCTATACCGGCGATGGTTTCGTTTCCGCTGCCCGACACCGACACGATTACGCCCGTGCCGAACTTGCTGTGTTCCACCTTGCGCCCGACCGTGTACTCCGAAACGTCCACGGCGTTTGCCGCGGGACTTGCGGGTTTTGCGGCAGCCGCGCCCGTGTATGCGGGTTTGAACGTTGATTTTTGCTCGGACTGCGGCGTTTGCGGCGTTTTTGCGGGAACGTTTCCGATAAGTTCCTGCACGAAACGACTGCGTAGATTGTTCTGTCGCTGGTTGAATCTGAACCTGCACCTTGACGACGACACGTACAACCGTTCCTTCGCGCGGGTTATCGCGACGTACATAAGACGGCGTTCTTCTTCGATATTATCGTCGCTTTCGATGACGGCGTGCGACGACGGGAAAATGTTTTCTTCCAGCGCAACGATAAACACGACGGGGAATTCAAGCCCTTTTACGGCGTGTATCGTCGCAAGCGTAACGCTGTTGCTGTCGTCGATTTCGTCGGCGTCCGAGATAAGCGCGACCATTCTCAAAAAGTCTTCTATGGTTTTCCCTGGGTTGTCCTTTCTGAAAAGGTTGACGGCGGACACGAATTCTTTCAGGTTTTCCACCCTGTCGGGTTCCGCCTCGTCCGCCTTATACATATCGAAAAGCCCCGACGCTTTCAGAACGTATTCCGAAAAAGCGACGGCGTCCGATTTTCCCGCGGCGTCGAAAAGACTAAGCCACAAATTTCTGAATCCGGCAATTTTTTGTTTGGTGCCGGCGTTGAGCCCGTCGACGTTTTCGATATTTTTCACGACGTCGAAAAGATGCGTGCCGTTTGCGCCCGCGCACTCGATAAGTTTTTGTACCGTCGTGTCGCCGATACCGCGACGGGGTACGTTGATTATCCTTGCCGCGCTTTCGTTGTCAAACGGGTTTATCGCAATGCGAAGATAACACAAAAGTTCCTTGATTTCTTTCCTTTCGTAAAACCTTATGCCGCCGTAAACGCGGTATGGCATATTGTAAAGCGTCAACGCTTCTTCAAATTGACGGGAGAGCGAGTTCGCGCGCATTAAAATGGCGATGTCGCCGTAGTTGTATCCCGCAAGCGTAACAAGGTCATTTATGTTTCGCATGACGTAGTCGACTTCTTCGCGGTCGTTGTATGCATTGAACACTTCAACGCGTTTACCGCCTTCTTTCGTCGTTTTAAGTACCTTATCGAAACGTTTCTTATTGTTTGCGATAACGCGGTTGGCGGCGTTCAAGATGTGCGCCGTACTGCGGTAATTCTGTTCAAGTTTATAAACTTTGGCGTCGGGGAAATCCTTTTTGAAATCAAGGATATTGCTGATTTCCGCACCGCGCCAGCCGTAAATACTCTGATCCTCGTCGCCGACGACGAATATGTTGCCGTAGCCTTTCGCAAGTTGTCGGACAAGTCGATATTGAATTTTGTTGGTATCCTGAAACTCGTCGACGTGGATATATCTGAAACGGCGTTGATAGCGTTCCAGAACGTCGGGATTTTCGTCGAAAAGTTTCACCGTGTTGATAAGCAAATCGTCAAAATCCATTGCGTTGTTGTTTTTGAGTTCCGCCTGATAAAGGTCAAAAAGGCGCAAGGTTTCTTTTTTTATCTTGCTTTCCCCTATGCACGCTTCGGCGTACTCCTTTGGATCGCGATTAAAACTTTTTATGCGTTTGATATGACCGTAATAGGTGTCGAAAAGTTTTGCGTTTTTCTCGTTATCGGCGTCCGACGGCGACTTCATAATGCGCTTTAATACGCGCGCGCATTCCGCCTCGGCATAGATACTGAAATTCTTGCCATAGCCGATTCTTTCGCATTCTCTGAAAAGTATCTGGGCGCACATGCTGTGGAAGGTGCTTATCCATACTTCGCAACTTTCGCCCAGCATATTCGCGACGCGCTGTTTCATTTCGCCCGCGGCTTTGTTCGTGAAAGTAATCGCAAGTATGTTGTAAGGATCGACGTTCATATTTTTGACAAGGTAAGCGACGCGCGTCGTAAGTACGCGCGTTTTTCCGCTGCCCGCCCCGGCAAGCACCAAAAGTGCGCCTTCCGTATCGACAACGGCACGCCTTTGTTCTTCGTTCAGATTTTCAAGAATGGATAAATCGGTCATAGGAAAGATTATATCATACTTCCCGTCTTAAAACAAATGTTTTAAGGTTATGCCGAGCAAGAATAATACGAACAACAAAAAACGCCGTCGCTTTCGCGGCGGACGTCTTCTTCCATTCCCCCAATAATTCTTATCCGTAAACTTTCTTATCGGCATTCATTTCACGATAAAGTTGCTTCACACATTTATAGGCTTCCGCAAGACGGAATATGTAACGCTGTCGCTCGACCGACGTCATCTTTTCAAACCTGTCCTGATCGATAAGGCACGTTATGGGATTTCTGTCGTTGCCGCTTTCGATAATCGAACACATTTTGCAAAGCGTATCGTTGTTTCCGACAAGTTTAAGAAGAACGTCGTACTTTCTCAAAGGAATAACGCCGACAAACGTCGGAAAATTGCCGTTTTTAAGCATTCTCGATTTTGCCTCGCGTGCGTACTGCCTGAATGTTGAATTTGCCATAAATATAATTTCCTCCAAAATCATTAATATGTTTATATTTTACTACTTTGTGCGAAAAAGTGAAAACGAAATAAATCAATTTATTGACAAATATTTTGACATACGGCGTGTTATTTAATAATTTTTGGCATATGTGCAAAAATGCGGATTTTAACGTTTTTTCACACTTTTTTTATATACAAAAGTAAATAAACGTCAAAAATTATCGAAAACGACGCGTAATTTTCGCACAATTCTTCTTTTTTTAAGAAAATCCTTGCGTTTATACCGCTTCCGTCAAGTTTGTTTCGGGTTTTGTCGAATTTGAAAAATCCATAAAAAAACGCCGACTTTCGTCGGCGCGGTATCCTGAAATATCATAAGTTTTCTTTCGATTTGTCGTATTGCGAAAGGCTCAGTTCCATAAGGTCGTTTTCGGCGGCAAGCATATCGACAATGCGTTTTACGATACGCATAAGTTCGGAATCTTTTGTATAATCGGCTTTCGCCATAAAGTTGATGCGCCCCGCTTTCATCATTTCGCGCGCGTTTTCCTGCTCGTCTGCGTAAACGCCGATGCTGTGCCCGCCGTTGAGCCTTGTTACCTTCATACTCGGGACGTCGGTCAGCCCGTCGCCGATATAAATCATATTGCAAAACGGAATGCGACGGTTTCTTTCTTCCATCGAATCGTTCAGGTTTTTGTCGTCCGACACGTCGAAAATACCCTTGTTTATGCGGTACAAAAACTGGATTTTACTTGTATAATTCAGCGCGACCGCAGGCCAGTACGGCACGCCGTATTCGTCGTAAACGAACTCGCTTGCGAAAATTTCACAGAAATTCTTTGCGATTTCCGTGCCCTCGATGATTTTTTTCAGACCGCTGCTGATGATGTAATGCTCGATAACGACGCCTTTGCTCTTGCCGTATTCGTTGACGGCGTCGAACCACTCCGTCACGCCGGGATAGTAATTGACGTCTTTGCCGAGTTCTTTCAGGGTGTCCGCGGTCAGCACCGACTTTCCCCTTGCCCGCTCGATCATAAAATACATCATTGCAAGGATACCGTCCATTTTCTTTTCGTGCGCCATGTTGTTGCAATCGCGCCAAAAGTCTTCGGGCGTCATGCCAAGGCTCGGGATAAAGCCGTAGTCCTGCATATCCTTGTCCGTGAGCGTTTTGTCAAAATCGTAAATCAATGCGACAATATTTCTTTTCATACCTTATATTATACCACGCGCGAAAAAGATATTCAAGGGATTTTTTGCGCAATAAAAAACCCCGAAATACCGGGGTATTTTATTTGATAAAGACTTTTTATTCGGGCTTATTGTCGTCGATGGTTTGGATTCTCTTTTCGGCGCGCGCCCCTTTTTTCGCCTCGTATTTTTCTTTCAGCTTGTCTTTAAGGGGTTTATAGCCTTCCTTTTCCTTGTTTTTCGCAATTCTTTTTTCGATATACTGCATAAGTTTGACAAGGATAATAAGGATTGCGATCACGATAAACACCGCAAGCACGCCGTATCCCATAATTTCCAGGGATTTCATTACGTTTTCTTTGACTGCCGATACTGCGTATAACATAGTTTCGCCTCCTTATAAAACAAGACCGATGATAAGGCCGCCGACGATTGCGGACGCGATTTGTCCCGAAACGTTTGCGCCGACAGCGTGCATCAGAAGGTGATTTGTAGGATCTTCCTTAATTCCCATTTTCTGCACTATACGCGCGCTCATGGGGAATGCGGAGATACCTGCCGCGCCGATCATAGGATTGATTTTTTCTTTCAGGAACAAGTTCATGACTTTTGCAAGCATCACGCCCGAGAACGTGTCGAAAATGAATGCACAAAGTCCCAGCCCCATAATCATAAGAGTCTGGACGGTTATGAAGTTTTCGGCTTTCATCGTAAACGCGATAGTGATGCCCAAAAACAGCGTAACAAGGTTTGTCAGCACGTCTTTTGCGGTGTCGGTAAGGTAATTCAGCACGCCGCACTCTCTTATGAGGTTGCCGAACATAAGCATGCCGACAAGCGACAACGACGCGGGCGCGATAAGCCCCGACACAATCGTTACGAGAATGGGGAACAGAATTTTCGTGCGTTTCGAAACCGAAGCGGGCTTGTATTCCATACGGATCAGACGCTCTTTTTTGGTTGTCGTGAGTTTGATGACCGCGGGCTGAATGATCGGCACGAGCGCCATATACGAATACGCGACGACCATAATCGGTCCGACGTAATTACTTTTTAAGGTTTGCGCGACGACAATCGACGTAGGTCCGTCCGCCGCCCCGATAATACCGATCGACGCAGCGTCTTCGATGCTGAATCCGCAAGCCGCGGCAAGCAAAATCGTCAAAAATATACCGAATTGCGCCGCCCCGCCGAACAAGAACAACTTCGGGTTTGAAAGCAGCGGCCCGAAATCGATCATCGCGCCGATACCGATAAAGAGTACAAGCGGCATAATCTCGTTCATTTCGATTCCGATTGCGAAAAGACTGCTCATTACGCCCTCCGCGCCCGAAAACGGAATGTTGATAAGAATCGCCCCAAAGCCCATCGGCAACAACAGCGCGGGTTCCATATCCTTTTTGATTGCAAGGAAAATCAACAGCGCGCCGAGACACCACATTATTACCTGTTGCCAGGTAACGGCTGCTATGGTTTCGTACAAAAATTCCATAAATCCTCCGAAAAAATATGGCAAGACTGCTGAACAGTCTTGCCAATTATGATTAAACCAGAATAAAAATTCGTGTTATTGACTTAATCTCGTCTTATAAAGACGACGGCTACTCCCTATTACGAAATAATAATATTAAATCGCAAAAATTTTGTCAACGGTTTTCAGTTAAGTCTTACTACCCAGCCGAATTCGTCCTTGATTCTGCCGTACTGAATCCCCGTGAGAGTGTCGTAAAGCCAGCCGGTGATTTTGCCCATTTTGCCGTCGTTTATGGTCATCACGTCGTCCTTGTAGCCGATTGTACCGACGGGAGAAATAACCGCCGCCGTACCCGTGCCGAACGCCTCGTTAAGTTTCCCTTCCTTATAATCATTTTCAAGTTCGTCGATGGAAACCGCGCGTTCTTCGACGGTGTATCCCGCGTGTTTCAGGACTTTGATTGCGCTGTCGCGGGTGATACCGGGGAGTATCGTGCCGTCAAGCCACGGCGTAACGACTTTTCCGTCCAGAACAAAGAACATATTCATACTGCCGACTTCGCCGACGTACTTTTTCTCTTTCGCGTCCATCCACAAAACCTGCTCGTACCCTTTCTGTTTCGCAACTTCCGCCGCAAGCAGACTTGCCGCATAGTTGCCGCCGCATTTGCACTCGCCCGTGCCGCCGAGAGCCGCGCGGTTGAACACGTCTTCAACGTAAATACGCGTGGGTTCGAGCCCGTGAGCGTAATAACTTCCGACAGGACTTAAAATAACGAAGAAAATGTATTTCTTGCTGGGGTGCACGCCAAGGAAGTTTTCGTTTGCGATCATCGTCGGACGGATATAAAGGCTGGTGCCGGGATCTGTCGGGATCCAATCCTTTTCGATGCGGACAAGTTCAAAAATACCTTCCAGCACTTCGTCCACGGGAAGTTCCGCCATGCACAGACGTTTCGCGCTTCTGTTCATACGAAGGATGTTGTCGCGCGGACGGAACATCGTGATTTTTCCGTCGGTGTTTTTATAGGCTTTCATACCCTCGAAAATTTCCTGACCGTAATGGAAAACGACGCTTGCCGGGTTCACCGCGATGTCAGAAAAAGGTCTGATTTCGACCTCTCCCCATTTGCCGTCGACGTACTCCATATAAAGCATGTGGTCGGTGAAGTATTTTCCGAACCCGAGGTTTTTGAAATCGGGTTTTTGCTTCAAGTTTTCAGTCAAAGTGATTTTCATATCTATACCTCAAATTTTATTCAAAAACGTAATAAGCGGTTGCGCCTTTTAAGACCGAAACCTGCCCCAAAAGCGCACACGTAATATCCTTTTCGATATTGTCCGCGTCCTCCTTCGGCACCGCAATCGTCATTTTGACGTTGTCGGCAAAATCGGTGTTTAAAGTTGCAAAAACCTTGTCTTTAAGTGCCTGTAACAGCGCGTTGTACATTTCGTACCCGCACTTGATTTCCAGCGAAACGCCGACGACGTTCTTAACTATTTTTGCATTTTCGACGGTCTCGGCAACGGCGCGCGTATATGCGGAAACAAGCCCGCCCGCGCCCAGTTTCACGCCGCCGAAATATCTCGTGACGACCGCAGCCGTCATGAAAATTCCTTTCTTTTTCAACACTTCCAGCATGGGTTGTCCCGCCGTGCCCTGCGGCTCTCCGTCGTCGGAAAAGCGTTGTTCCGTGCCCGCCGCGTTACTTATGAAAGCATAGCAGTTGTGGGTTGCGTCGGAATACTTTTTCTTCACGCTTTTCACAAACGACAAAGCGTCGTCGAAACCGTCGATTCTTTTTAACGTGCAGATAAACCTGCTTCTTTGAATGACGATTTCGTGTGTCGTTTCGCCCGTTGCCGAAAGATAAAAATCCATTATTTCACGCTCACCTTAAAGTGAACTTTTTTGCCCTTGTGAATGATGAATTCGCGGTTTGTAACTTCTGCGTTGACGTCCGTTACCTTGTCGTCGTTCACGCGGATACCGCCGCCTTCGATAAGACGACGAGCCTCGCTTTTACTGGGCGCAACGCCGATTGCGACAAGGATATCGATGACTTTCGTCGTGCCTTCTTCAATTGTTTTTTCGGGCATTTCCGCGCCGTCGCCGAACGCGCCTTTCGACTGTTTCAAGGAAAGATCCGCGTCGTCTTTTCCGTGGACGAGTTTAGTGAGTTCATAGGCAAGCACTTCTTTCGCGCGGTTCATACGTTCGTCTTTGTATCTGCAAAGTTCCGCGATTTCGTCAAGGTCGATTTCGGTGAGGAGTTTCAGGCATTTTTCGACGTCCGCGTCGTCGATATTACGCCAGTACTGGAAGAATTCGTAAGGCGAGGTTTTTTCGCGGTCGAGCCATACCGCGCCTTTCTGGGTTTTACCCATTTTCTTGCCTTCGGAAGTCGTGAGAAGCGCGGACGTCATCGCAAACGCGTCCTTGCCTTCTTTGCGCCTTATAAGGTCAACGCCCGCAAGCATATTCGACCACTGATCGTCGCCGCCGCATTCGAGCTCACACCCGTACTTTCTGTTGAGAACAAGAAAGTCGTACGCCTGCATCAGCATATAGTTGAATTCCAAAAAGGTAAGACCTTTTTCAAGGCGTTGTTTATAACATTCCGCCGTAAGCATTTTGTTGACGGAAAACACGCTGCCGATTTCACGCAAAAAGTCGATGTAGTTCAGGTCTTTCAGCCAGTCGGCGTTGTTGACCATAATCGCGGCGTTTTCGCCCTCGAACGACAAAAATTTGCTCATTTGTTCCTTAAAGCAATCGCAGTTATGTTGCACGGTTTCGGCGGTCATGACCTTTCTCAAATCGCTTCTTCCCGACGGATCGCCGATCATACCCGTGCCTCCGCCGATAAGGATAATGGGACGATGCCCCGCTTTCTGCATCCATCTCATGACGATAAGCTGAATGAAGTGTCCGACGTGCAGGCTGTCCGCCGTCGGATCGAAGCCGATATAAAACGACATGTGCTCCGAGCCGAGCTTTTTATATAAATCTTCTTCGTAAACGGTTTGCTTAATAAAACCGCGCGCTTTAAGAGTATCGAATACGTTTTCCATTTATCTTAGTCCTCCAATAATTTCGTAAAGTATTCCGCAAGGGATTTTATCCCTTTTTCGATTTGTTCTTCCGTTGCGTTGGAATAGTTAAGGCGGAAAGTGTTGAAAGTTTTGTCGTCCGCAAAGAACGAACTTCCGGGCACGTAGGCGCAGCCCGTTTTTTCGACGACGTCCTTAAAGATATCGTCGGTGTTTATGCCCTTTCTTGCAAATTCCGCAAATATGAACAGCCCGCCGTCGGGATTCGTGAACCTTATGCCTTTTGGCATATATTTCTGAATCGCCGCGTACATCGCGTCCTTTTTCGCCTTATAAACGGGAATGATTTCGTCGATATGGGCGTCGAGCCGACCTTCCCTTATATATCTGTCGATTATCGCCTGCGACAGCGACGAAGTGTGCACGTCGGACGCCTGCTTCCCGATTGTCAGTTTCCTAATGATTTCGGGTGCCGCAACGACAACTCCCGTACGAAGCCCCGGCGAAATCACCTTTGAAAAACTCGTCTGATAAATCACTACGCCGTCCGTATCGTACGACTTAATCGACGGCACTCTTTCGCCCGAAAACCTTATTTCTCCGTAAGGGTTGTCTTCAAGGATTATCACGCCGTGTTTTTTGCAGATTGCGTAAATCGCTTCTCGTTTTTCCTTTGACAGCGTTTTGCCCGAAGGATTGCTGAAATTCGGCACGAGATACAAAATTTTCGGCGCGTAAAACACGATCTTTTTCGCAAGGTCAAGGATATTTATCCCGTCGTCGTCGCTGTCGACGCCGATTGCCTCGCCCTCGTACGTTTTAAGGATATGGAGCGCGGCAAGATAAGTCGGATTTTCGACAAGCACCCTGTCGCCTTTGTTGATAAACGCCTTGAACGTAAGGTCGATGCCCTGTTGTCCGCCCGACACGATAAGCGTCGATTCGGGCGTGGCGGTAACGCCGTCGCGACGGACGTATTCCCCCGCCGATTCGATAAGCGGACGATATCCTTCCGTGCCGCCGTATTGCAGAATTTCCGCGCTGCTTTCCGACAACACCTTGTCGGCGATTTCCCTGATTTCGTCAACGGGCAAAGTTTCCTTTGCGGGAAAACCTCCCGCGAAACTTATTATCCCCGGGGTTGACAAAAGTTTGAAAATCTCACGGATTGCGTTGCCCTTCAAATTTTTTAATCTGTCTGAAAACTGATATTCCATTATTTTACCGATATTTCATAAACATTTCGGATATTATACCACACAAGGCGCGTAAACTGCAAAGGATATTCGCCACAAAAAACGACATTGCTTATTTTTTTTGTCAATTTGGCGATAACGCTTTTATTTTTCCGACGTTTATGATATACTGTTGAAAGTTAAAATAATAACAAACTCTTTCGGAGGTATATGACAAATGCAATACTCAAATGAAGTTGTTGAAATGTGCTGTGTCAAAAAAGGTCCCAACCACGGTCCCTCCCCCATTCCCGAGGAAGGCAAATGGATTCAGGCAAAAGAAATTAAGGACATCAGCGGTTTCACTCACGGCGTAGGCTGGTGCGCTCCCCAACAAGGCGCGTGCAAACTTTCCCTTAACGTCAAAAACGGCGTTATCGAAGAAGCCCTTGTCGAAACGATCGGTTGCAGCGGTATGACTCACTCTGCGGCTATGGCTGCCGAAATTCTTACCGGCAAAACCATTCTCGAAGCGCTCAATACCGACCTTGTATGCGACGCAATCAACACCGCAATGCGCGAACTGTTCCTGCAAATCGTTTACGGTCGTTCCCAGTCCGCTTTCTCGGACGACGGTCTTGTTATCGGCGCGTCCCTCGAAGACCTCGGAAAAGGTCTGAGAAGCCAGGTCGGCACGATGTTCTCCACAAAGGCAAAAGGCGTACGCTACCTTGAAATGGCAGAAGGCTACGTCACCCGCGTCGGTCTTGACGAAGAAGGCGAAGTCATCGGTTACGAATTCGTCCACCTCGGAAAAATGATGGAAATGATCAAAAAAGGCGTTTCCGCCGACGAAGCGCTCAAAAAATGTACGGGAAGTTACGGCCGTTTCGCAACCGCCGCAAAATACATCGACCCCCGCAAAGAGTAATAGGAGGATACTGCAATGATCAAATTCGAAGGTTATGAAAGACGTATTGATAAAATCATGGGTGTCCTTAAAGAATACGGCATCGCTTCCCTTGAAGACGCGCAGAAAATCTGCCTGGACAAAGGCGTTGACTGCGACGCAATCGTAAAAGGTATCCAACCCATCGCGTTCGACAACGCCGTCTGGGCTTATACCGTAGGCTGTGCAATCGCAATCAAGAAAAACTGCAAAAAAGCCGCGGACGCCGCCGAAGCAATCGGTATCGGTCTGCAATCGTTCTGCATTCCGGGCTCGGTCGCGGAAAACCGCAAAGTCGGTCTCGGCCACGGCAACCTCGCCGCAATGCTCCTTCGCGACGAAACCAAATGCTTCGCTTTCCTTGCAGGTCACGAAAGTTTCGCGGCGGCAGAAGGCGCAATCGGTATCGCGCGCTCGGCAAACAAGGTTCGTAAAGAGCCCTTGCAAGTCATTCTGAACGGCCTTGGAAAAGACGCCGCTTTCATCATCAGCCGCATCAACGGCTTTACCTACGTACAAACCGATTACGACCAGTACACCGATACCCTTAAAGTCGTCAAAACCACCGCTTACAGCGACGGCGAACGCGCAAAGGTTCGTTGCTACGGCGCAAACGACGTGAACGAAGGCGTTGCTATCATGCGCCACGAAAGCGTTGACGTTTCCATCACCGGCAACAGCACCAACCCCACCCGTTTCCAACATCCCGTTGCAGGCACTTACAAAAAATGGTGCTGGGATAACGGCAAAAAATACTTCTCCGTTGCGTCGGGCGGCGGCACGGGACGTACCCTGCACCCCGATAACATGGCGGCAGGCCCCGCGTCTTACGGCATGACCGATACGATGGGACGTATGCACAGCGACGCACAGTTCGCAGGAAGCAGCTCCGTTCCCGCTCACGTCGAAATGATGGGACTTATCGGTATGGGTAACAATCCTATGGTTGGCGCAACCGTTGCTTGTGCAGTAGCCGTTCAGGAAGGTATGAGCAAATAATAAAAATTACATTTTTCAAGCAAAAACGGCACTCACGTGAGTGCCGTTTACTTTTGTTTTTTTGAAAAATCCATAACTTGGCAACGCCAAATATCACTTTGAAGCAATATCACTTTGAAATAATATTACTTTTTTAGTCTGCGACAAGCGTGATTCTGTCGCACACCACAAGGCTGAAAAAGTCGGCTGCCCATCCGAGCAAAAACAGCGGTATCAGCAATATTCCCGCAATAAGCGTCGCCCTGTGACGCGTTTCGTAAAACTTCTGGAAACGATATAAACTGCAAAGTATCCCGCCGAAGAAAAGATATAAAAACGTCTTCACGTTGTGCGGCAGCGCGTCGAACGCTTCGGTAATGGTGCGGCGGATTTTGCCTTCTTCGATGGGGATACGCACGACGAAACGGCTGCCCTTTTCTTTCTTGCTTTTGACCTCGATAACGCCGCTTAAATCGTCGACGATTTCTTTCGTGATATAAAGTCCCAGTCCGTTGCTTCCCGAAACCGTTCTGGACTTATCTTCCATATAAAATTTATCAAAGATAAACGGCAGACTTTCGCCCGAGATACCCGAGCCGTTGTCGCGGACGATAACGCGGACTTCCTTGCCGACTTTTTTGGCTTTTACGACGATTTTGCCACCGCTTGGCGTATATTTTATGGCGTTGCTGATGAGGTTCTGTAAAACGCGCGCAAGTTGCTGGCGGTTTGCGTAAACGGTAACGTACGGCGCGCCCTTGACGATGAACGTGAGTTTTTTGGATTGCGCGAGTTTTTCGTATTTCAACGCTTCCGTTTTGAAAAATTCGCCGAAAAGAACGCTCTCTTTTATGCTGCCGATTGACTGGATTTCGTTTCTTGACGATTCCACAAGAGTCAGCACCTGACTGTTCATTTCCTCGGTTTTTTGAAGAATAAGCGCGGTATAATCCTTATCGTCCATTCCGTCCGACAAACTTTCGGCGTAACCGGAAATAACGGCAAGGGGCGTTTTCAGGTCGTGCGCGACCGAGGCAATCATCACCTTGCGTTTTTCGTCGTCGGCTTTATTTTTGTCGCGCGCGTCGCGCATACTTCGGCGCAGGGTTTCAAGTTGTTTGAAAATACGGCGCTCGAAAACGTCGCCCTCAATCGAAATCGGGGTGTCGATGTCCAATCGATTAAGTTGCGCGATGGCGTCGTAAACGCTTCGTCTCGTTTTTCTTTTCAATTAGGTCAATCCTGCCACTTATAGCCAAGCCCCCAAATCGTAACGATATTGTTTACCCCGGCTTTTTCAAGTTTTTCGCGAAGTCGCGCGATTGTTACGACCACGGTGTTTTCGTCGATGTATTCGTCAATGCCCCACACCGCGTCGATAAGTTTTTGCTTGCTGAAAATCTGATTCTGATTGAGCGTCAGAAAGTCCAGAATTTTGAACTCTTTTGCGGTGAGATTGAGCGGCTCGCCGTTGACTTTCGCCTCAAACCTTTCGGACGAGATCATAAGCGCGCCGAAGTGTCTGTCCGCGTTTGCCGCGGGACGGTTAAGGTCGTAATAACGCCTTATCTGAGCGTTTACCCTGCACACCATTTCCTTGAACGAGAACGGCTTCGTGATATAGTCGTCCGCGCCGAGTTCAAAAAGGCGTATCTTGTCTTCTTCCGCAACCTTCGCCGAAACGACGATAATGGGTATATTCATATCGCGCCTGATACTTTCGCAAACCTCGTATCCGTCGGCGACGGGCATCATTATGTCCAGTAAAATAAGATCTGGCGAGAGCCTGCGCGCTTGCTCGATTGCGTCCCCGCCGTCAAATGCCTGCGACACGACGTAGCCGGCGCGGATAAGATAATTCCGCATAGTGTCCGAAATTTCCAGATTATCTTCTGCAATCAAAATACGTCTTTGCATTATATTGTCCTTTTTTGGGTATTTATTATCTTATTATACTTTGAAATTCTGGTATTTTCAAGTCTTTATTTATAAAAGATAAAGCGGCATTTGCGATTTTTTCGTCGGCACTAATGAAATATTTTTCGTAAGATTTCCTGCAATATCTTTCGTGCCTGCCGGATGGCATTGCACCCGCGTTTTCGAAATTATATTTTCCGTTGACGCGCCACCCGTTCAGAAGAGCGATGTCGAACGCGTCTTTCGGACAGTTGAAACTGCACCTGACGCAGCACGCGCAATCGCCGCCGAACACGAATTTTCCGTCCACGATTTTTACGTTTTCTTCGGGACAGTTTTTTATGCAAAGTCCGCAATTCACGCACTTTTCCATGTCGACTTTGAAAAATCTTCCGTTGACTTTCATTGCGGGATGCTCGATTCTGAACAGTAATGCGATAAGATGTCCAAACGGAATTTTTTTGAGTTTATGCGGCGTAAGGCTTAAAATTTCACGCGCTTCGACGGGGGCGAGATTTTTAGCGGTATGCCACATTTTGTATGCCGCCGCGTCGTCGTGACGGAATATCATATTGTACGGCATAACGTAGTGGTATTCCGCAAAATAATCGTATCCTTTTTCCTTCAAAATACTCACGAGTTTGTACGACGAAACGTTATTAAGCGCCAGCGGTTCTCCCGACGATTTCAGCACAAACAATGGTTTATCGTGCGTTTTTGGCATATCATATGCAAATTCAAGCACATTATACGGCGCGTTGAAACCGTGTATCGGATAACACACGCCCACCGCGTCAAAGTCGTCGACGCACTTAATGCGCGCGCCTTTTTTTATGTCGACAATCGTCGTTTCAACGCCGTTTTTTATGAACTCGTCCGAAAACAGGTTTGCAATTTTTCTTGTGTTACCCGTGCCGGAAAACACGCACATTAATATCTTTTTCATCATAATCTTTTGTATTTTGCATGACCTTCCGCGTCAAAGAAATATACGGCGTCCTCGCCCTTTGCGTGCGAATCGTACCATATCGTCTGATAAAACGGAGTAAACTTCGCCTGCCTGTCGAAGTCCCACGGTTCGGGTGCGTTGTCGATGCACCAGTGCCCCGCTTTCAGTATCGTGTAAGGTCTTGCGTAAAACTCCTGTCCGTCGTGAGTGCGCCACAAAAGTTTCGTATATAAATCGCCCTTTTTCATTGACTCGCTTAAAACTGCGCCGCCTCTGAATTCCGCAGCGTCCTTCATATCGTTTATATCGAGTTCGTTTTCGGGTTTCGTTTCGTCATAGCCGTGCGACAGGACGTAGCCGTTCCGCTTTAAGTGATTTATGTTTTTCATTTCCAGGTAATCGACGTCGCCGTCGGGCAATTCGCCCTTTGCAAGCACGGCGTAATCGTCCCAACTTTTTGGCATACATTCAAGATTTTCGCGGCTGCCGAAATACGCACGGACTTTCCCTTCGTCCTTGTTTCTTATCCAGTGCGTCGGGCTGTTTTCGTCTTTCAAAAGCCTTTCGATTGCAAACTTTCTTATCACCCTTGACGGGAAGAATTTCGCAAGTTTGTAATACGGATGCCGTTTCAAAATTTCCTGCCAGTAGTCCTTGACGGTTTCGCGCTGGAAATCGAACATATTTTGCAGTTCGTCGCTGTCCGAAAACCACAGCCCGTGGAAGTTTCGGATGCTGTTCCACCCCGGTTTCATAAACTTTTCGGTGCTGCCGCCGATAATTTCAAACCCTTCGTTGAAAGTGTCGTAGCCGGTCACGCGGTTTCTTGCGCCGCCGCCGATGTTGAAGCAGCGTTTCCAGAAATTTTTGACGCCGTTTTCTTCATAGTCGCGCTTAACAATGTTTTTGATCAGAAGACCGCTGTCGCGCGCCGTCACCCATTCAAGCGGCACGTTGAAACAGGTGTGAAACATCAGCCCGTCCTTCATATTGTTGGTGAGCATACGGTAATGAAGTATCGCGGTTTGTCTTAAAATTACAAAGTTTTCGATTTCGCTTTCAAGCACGATCCACTCGCCTTTTACCTTCGTTTCGGCATAGACGTCGTAAACGCTTGGCAAAAGCGGATCGCCGACTCTTCCCCACGGGTGCAGATAATTCCTGTTTCCGTAAACCGCGACAGTCGAAGTATGGATAAATTTCGGCTGTTTTTGCATGGATTCCACGGCTTTCACAAGGTTCTGAACGCCCGTAACGTTGCAGGCGCGCGTAAGTTCGGGCGCGTGGTCGGAATCGGGCGGAATGACCGCGGCAAGATTGACGACGTAGTCGGCGTCTTTCACAAGGCTTTCGCAATCGGAATAGTTTGCGACGTCGCCAAAGATTTGCTCAACCCTGTCGCCGTACTTTTTCTTGATTTTCCGCGCGAATTTTCTTTCGTTATTGTTGTTTAGGTATAAAAGTTTGATTTTATCGACAAAAGGAAGCGACAAAAGCGCAGGCAGAGTTTCTCTGCCCATATTTCCGCTTGATCCTGTGAGCGCAACGGTAATTCCCATAAATCCCTTCTTATTTTGTTTCTGTAAACATGATAAATCTGTCATCTTACCGTGCGGTGACAAAAATATTACAATTTAATTACAATTTTCAACAAAAGAAAACGCCCTGATTTCGGGCACAAAAAATTCTTATATAAATGCAAAGCACCCGAATTTCGGGCGCCTTACATAAAGAGGAATTTTATTACAAGTTTATAGGTTTGTTGCTGATTTGTAATTATAATATACGATAAAATAATTACATCTGCGTGACAAATTCATTACAAAATTATTACAAAGTCGAATTGTGTCGATTTTTACGACTTCGCTGTCAAAATTCCACTGTTGCAAATTGCCTGTTTTTATTAAAAATCATATTCTTCAATAAAACCGACGAATTGCAATTCCTTTTCGTTCAGATATTTGATTTTCACACCCAACGCCGTGAACTCGCCGGGGTTTTTTTCGGGATAAGTTCTTAACGACGTTACGCTTAAAACGTTATCGCTGATTTCCGTTTTATATCCGCGCTGCTTATAATATTCTTTCAGTTCTTCAATCGTGAGCGAACACATGTAAGTAACGTCGGCTATATCCTTGGAACTGTCAATCTTGCCGGTTAACAAGTGCTCGGGGAAAAACACTTTTTTTGACGTTTCTCCGCTTTTAAGCCGACAGCCCATTGAATCGATAACGTATCGGGTGTAATTTTTGGGCACTTTTACTCTTTCGTCGTTTTCCTTATATATAACGAAACTGAAAGTCAATGACGACGGCAACTTTTTTACGTCAATAACAATTCTGTCGTTTACGATGACACACTGCATATGGTTTCTGTCGTTAATGTCGTCGCAAAGCGTTTGCAAATCGCCCTTGTAACAAAAAGCCTGTTTTCCGTCCGTCGGAGCAAATCTTGTGCGGTTTTTAACGTTCAACATCAAATTTACCTTATACGTCGTTGTAAAATCGTCACAATAAATCATGTTGCTTTTTGAGGAGCAACCGGAAAAAACAAACGGGAAAATAATCAGCAACGCCAAAAAACAAACAATAAGAATTTTTCTCTTTTTCATTGTTGTTATCTCCTTTCTTAATGCCTATAAATATATTTTACTATACTTTTTACCAAAAATCAATATGCGCTTTTCGCAATGAAAAACCGCCGAAATTCGGCGGTTGGTGGCTTTTATATTATTCCCACTCGATTTTTACAATTGTATCTTAAAATAAAAACAAGTTAAATCCAGAGTTTTATATCATCATTTTCTACATTGTCTCTAAAATATGCATTATTTAAGTTTTTTGCAGGCATATTGCAAGCACAAGTTTAATTGTGCATAGATTGTCACTTGTTTTCAATGACGCAGCGTTCTATTTCCACGGCTCATACTCATCATATCGTTTGCCCTGCTAAGGAGCATCCATAATAATTCCAAACTCGTGTTTTGCTATGCATATCAACTCCGCAAATTTCGATTTATCCCGTTAAAAAAACTAGGATTTCATAAACGCATTTGCTTCTTAAACTCAAACATTCCCTCTTTGCCATCACCGACAAAATCGTCCGGTGTATCTGGCATAGGATGTTTTTCATTAAAAAATTCTGTAATATGAAAGCCGCAAACATTCACATAAAAATGAATGTTGCGCTTATCAAAGTACGGCGTACAGGTTTCCCATACTTTCGTGTTCGGATATATTCGTTCCAATTCAAACCATATCTTCTTACCGATACCCTTGCCCTGAACTCCGTTCTTTACAAAAAGCAGGTCAAGATGGTTGTGCTGTGTACTCTCATTGATAACAACAACGGCACCACCCACCATTTCTCCATCGACAACAGCTTTATAGACAGCAGAACCCTCCGCATTCAGCGACTGGTCAATGTCCTTTTCAGGCAGAATAACAGCATCTGTTTTCCCGAAAGCATCTTCAAAACCTTTCTGAAATGCTTCCTGCATATCCGACTTGTATTGCGTTAATTCATTTGGTTCTATACAAACTAATTGGAAGGTCATTTTATATCTATCTCCTTAATAATTCCGCTTTGTCAATTTTATCATATTTCATCATCGTATTTCAACTGTACGTTCTATCAGTATTAGGAATCATTAGGAAAGACTATGCACAAAGCCCAGAACCTTTGATTTATAAGGCTTCTGGGCTTTATTATACTATTCCCACTCGATTGTTGACGGGGGCTTACTTGTGATGTCGTAACATACGCGGTTGATACCTTTCACTTCGTTGACGATCCTTGATGAAATTTTTGCAAGAAGCCTGTGCGGTATCGGCGTATATTGTGCCGTCATAAAGTCGCTTGTGTTGACCGCGCGCAGCGCGACAAGATAATCGTACGTCCTGTAATCGCCCATAACGCCTACGGTTTTAACTCCCGTGAGCACCGCAAAGTATTGCGAGGTTTTGACTTTCGATTTTTCGATTTCTTCACGATAAATTTTGTCGGCTTTTCTCAAAATGTCGCATTTTTCCTTGGTGACCTCACCCATTACCCTGACTGCAAGTCCGGGACCCGGGAACGGCTGACGGTTGATAAGGAAGTCGGGAAGCCCCAATTTCTTGCCGACGATACGGACTTCGTTTTTGAAAAGCCCGTTAAGCGGCTCGACAACGCCCTTGAAGTTGAGTTTTTCGGGAAGTCCGCCGACGTTGTGGTGCGATTTTATGACCGCATTGTGCTTTCCGCCCGACTCGATAATGTCGGGATATATCGTGCCTTGTGCAAGATAACGCGCGTTTTCAAACTTCCTCGCTTCTTCTTCAAACACGTGGGCGAATTCCGCTCCGATGATTTTACGCTTGCGTTCGGGATCGGTGACGCCTTCCAGTTTTTTCAAAAATCTTGCTTCCGCGTCGACGCGTACGAAATGCAAATCCATCTTTGAGAAAATGCTCTCGATTTCGTCGCCTTCGTCCTGACGCATAAATCCGTGATCGACGAAAATGCAAATGAGTTGCTTGCCGATTGCGCGGCTTAAAAGGGTTGCGGCAACGCTACTGTCAACGCCGCCCGAAAGCCCCAGAATCACGGTATCCGTGCCGACCGTTTCGCGTACTTCCTTGATTTTTCTTTCAATATAATCGCCAAGGTCGTAGTCGGCGCTCGCTTTGCAGATTTTGAAAAGGAAGTTTTGCAACACCTTTTGTCCTTCGACCGAAAGCTCGACCTCGGGATGGAATTGCACGCCGTACAATTTCTTTTCGGGATTTTCAAAGGCGCAAATCGGGCATTTTGCCGTGTGTCCGATGACTTTGAACCCTTCCGGCACGGTTTCCACGCGGTCGCTGTGGCTCATCAATACTTTGGTGGTCGCGCTCACGCCGTCGAAAATTTCCGCCTTCACGTCAAGGTTTGCTTTCGTCACGCCGAATTCGCTTGTCTTGCAGCTGACAACCTTGCCCTTTAAGGTATGGCACATAAGTTGCATACCGTAGCAAATGCCAAGGACAGGCACGCCGAGCGACAAAATTTCCGCGTCGAATTCCTGCGCGCTTTCGCCGTAAACGCTGTTCGGCCCGCCGGTCAGAATAATGCCGATGGGGTTGATTTTTCTGACTTCTTCCGCGCCGATGCTGCCCGATTTCACAAGAGAATACACTTTTGCGTCCCTGATACTGCGGGCAATCAATTCCTTATATTGTCCCCCGAAATCGAGGACGAGAACCGTTTGATTATTCAATTTAAGCACCTCGTAAATTTTAACAAATGTAAGTATATAATATTTTTAATTTTTCCGCAAGTTTTAAGGGGCTGTTTTGAAAGCGACGTTAAAAAAAGACGCAAATTTTTGCGTCAATGACGATATTGCGGTTTTTCGTCGGGCGCAATGAACGAAGCGTCGGCATATCCGTAAACGTTTGCAACCGACAAAAACGCCGAAACGATGCTGTTTTCGGGTACCGTGATTTTTTGCAGGTGGTTTTCGTAAAGCCCGTTGAGTTTCGCCGCGTTTTTCCCGCCGCTTTTTGAGCAAATCACGAAAATCGACGACGAAAAGTAATATTTTCCGTTGCATTCGACAAGATTTTTCTTGGCATTACCGTTATTTATTACCGCCTGAAAAACCGAGTTTACGGTTTTGTAAAAGTCGCCGTTGCCGTCTTCCACCATTACGCGCGCGTTGTCGGACGATTTCCAGCAATAAAACTTTGTGTTGAGAATATTTATCGTGCAATATGACGATTCTTCCACGATTTCGTCGCACCAGTTCATAATGCCGGCAACGTTGGAGTTTGCGATGACGGAATCTTTGAACGTCAGCGTCGAATTGTTGCCCGTCGTGGTTTTGAGCGACACGTTCGCTTCGGCGGCGTTGTTGAAAACGCATCTCACGAATTCGACGTCGGAGCGACTGATCGCCACGTTGCGATAAGAATTTTCAAACACGCAATTCGTGAAAGTCGCTTTTGTTTTTTCGACAAATTTCGCGTCGCTTTTTTTGCCGTTGCCGATCTCGACGGGTATGCCGCAGTACAAAAAATCGTCAAGTACGACTTCTTCGCCGGCACTTACCGTCTTTCCCGAAAAGCGCGTGTCGACGACGTTCTGTCCGTATCCGATAAACCTTATGCTTACGCCGAAGTACCTAGCTTTTTCACCCGTCCGTTTTGCCGAAATTATGCTTTTGCCGTTGCCGAAAATATCGTGCTTCATTTTGAAAGTGACGTCCCTCGATTCTTCGGGAAGCAAATTCAGGTCAATATCGTTTTGCAGCACAAGGTTGTTCGACAAATAAGAGTACTTGCTTTTGTCATACAAAAAATCCGCCGCGCTTCTCACGTTGACGCCGTCGACGAGCCGCACGTTTTTTCCGTTCACGCTTATCGTGACTTCCGTCACGTCCACATTCGCAAAATCGACAAAATCGCCGTTTGAAACGCCGTTTATCGACACTTCAAGTTTGTCTTCTGCCGACAGCGACAAAACCTCCCTTACGTCAAAAACAGATTTCAATTCTCCGTCTTCGTCGTATATCTTGTTGCCGAGATACTCGTTTTCCGCCTTATATTCAAAGTTCGCGTGCGTGACGGTCGGCGGCTCGATTTTGGTCGTGGCGACGTATCCGTAAAGCACGTCCGCGCCGACGGATAACAAAAGCGCGACGATTACCGTCACGATTATAAACAGTGCGCCCTTCCATTTAACCATACTTTCCTAAGCCTAAAAAGCGACAGCAAAAACGCTGTCGCTTTCGGCATATTAAATTATTACCACTTATTGTAAACTTTTTCGCAGAATGCGTACATATCTTTGATTTCAAGCACAGTGCCGTCGTCAAGCGTAACCGTGCCGTTCCAAAGCCCGTGCACCTGATGACTAAGCATGCCGACGTTGGGAAGCATTACGCCGTTGTGATTGTCGTAAAACGGCGTCATAGTCAACTCGAACCTGCCGTTTTCTTCGTGGAATTTCCACGGATCCATCCAGCGTTTGTCGGGCTGATATTCAAGATATACTTCGCCGAGTTTATGGCACTTGCCGTCGTACATGAGCGCGGTTTCGCGTCCTTTTTCGGGCGCGCCGATGCCCCAGGTGATTTCAAAGCCGAACAACTTGCCGTCGATATACGTCGTGCCGTTGCCCCAGAACCAGTAGTTTTTATGATCCCATACGCCGCGTCCCCAGTCAAGCACCGTGAACAAATCGTCGCGGTTGCCGTCGATGACTTCGCTGCCGATTTTCACAATTCCGCGCGTGGGCATGCAGTTGATTTTTTCGGTAAAGAAGAAGTGATTTGCGTGCTTTTCAAACGGATTCATAATGACGATGCTCTCGCCCGTGTAGTTGTCCGCCCAGAAGTCGCACTCGATTTTCGGGCTCTTCCAGTAAAGGTGACGTTTTTCCTTGGTAACCTCGAACCTTAAAACCTTTTTGCCCTTTTTGCGTTCAAACGTATAAGGCTCTTCGCCGTTCCTGTTGACTGAGAATTTGTTTGCCGTCGCAAGGTCCAGAATCATGTCGTTGACGACTTCGCCGGTTTTCAGGTTAACGTAACCGATTGTCGCGGCAGACGCCAGCGAAATATTGAAAAAGTTAAGTTGCACGATGAAATCTTTGCAGCCGACCTGATAAAAGTCCCACTCTTTCACCGCCCATTTCGACGCTCTGATGTCTTCGCGGTTGTACTCGATAATATTGCGTTTTGCCCAGCCGGGCTGAGTCAGCGAGCCGTCTTTATTCAAAAGCTTAATCGGCTCTTTTACTTCGATTTGCGTACTCATAATTCACCTCTTATAATTTATACTAAGCACAAACTGCTCAGAAACAATGTAACGTATTCCGTCTTGCGCCTTATGTCGATAAGCCGCGAGTGCGTACTTCCCGTACGTAACTAACATTACCCACGCCCTTAATATGGTTTTGCCGATAACGCAGATGGAGCATTTGTAAGGCGTACGGTGCGTAGATTTTCGGCAACTGGGTTGATTTGAGGAAGGCGCGTACTTTTTGCGTACGTAACTGACGAAAAGTCAACCACGTAGCCGAAAAGGTGCGTGCCGTACGTCTTACAGACCTGAGTCGAAGTTTTCAAGCGCCTTAACCGCCACCTCAAAACACGTCGCAAGACTTTCTTCGTCAAGATTATCGAAGGTGTCCTTGCGGGTGTGATAATAATCTTCAAGGTTATGGTTCATCGCGGTGATGCCGACGGCTTTCATACCGCCTTGATTGAACGCCGCGCTGTCGGTCGCTCCGAACGGTACGCCGATTTTCTGCACGGGAATTCCAAGTTCCGCACCGGCGTTGAAGAACAAGTCGATTGCGTGCGGATCGGACGGCACGGTATTGTTAAGGTCGTTGACGTTGACGCCCAAAAACTTTGCGTCGCGGATAGTGTCGATTGCAAAAATCAGCGTTTCGACGTCGTCAAATTCCTTTGCGTGCGCTTTTGTGAACGCCTTTGCGCCGCGAAGCCCCGCTTCTTCACTGCCCGTGATAAGCACGCCGACTTCGGTATTTTCAAGGTTTACGTTCTGGTCTTTCAACGCCTTTAAAACGGCAATGCTCATAAAGCAACCCGTAAGGTCGTCGTTTGCGCCGTCGACGACGATTTTCTCGTTCCACATAAAGTACATTGCAATCCAAAGCGGAACGAACGCAAGACAAACGTATCCCAGAATATTTGCGACGTTTGCCGCGAGAAACGGCGTCTCTGAATATTTGTTCGCAATGCAAAGAATAATCGCGATGAAGAAATAAAACACGCCGATAAAACTCGTGATGACGTGGGCGATATAGCCCTTTCCGCCAAGGTGATAGTTGAAAGTCCACTCGTGCGCGGCGTCGACGTGTCCGCTGAAAATAATGCGGCGATGGACTTCGCCCGTCGGGTGTTTGACGGCGTAAAGATTGTGCGAAGTCTTTTTGACGAAAAGTTTGTCGACAACCTGCTTGTACATTACGAATTCGCCAACCATAAGCGCGGTCGCGACGACGAAAAGCACCAGCGACGCGACGGGTTGGAAAAAGTACGCCGCAAGCGCGATAAGATACAGCGACACGCTGATGTATATCCAGCCCATGAACGCGGCGGGATACACGGGAAACGGTTCAAGCCTGATGTCGTCGGCATAAGGTTTCAGAAGTTCGCCCATATATTCGGCGGCTTTTCTCTCGCCTTCGCTTCCCGCCGAGCGTTTTCCGAAAGTTTTGATGACTTTCTCGATATGCTCTGCCATAAAGGTTGCGCTTTCGCGTTTGTTTTCTCTTATTGAATCAAATCCCATAATTTATCCTTATTTTCCTTTTTAAGGGCGACGCCCTGTATTATCTGATGTTGGTTGCCGCGCTTGCGGGAGTATAAAGCTGATAATTTTCCGCGCTGATGATACCCTGACGGTACATTGCTTCAAGGCACTGTTCCATACTGTACATACCGGCGTTGCGGCTTGTCATCATTGTGTTTTGAAGTTGGTAGTTTTTCCCTTCGCGGATAATATTTTTGATTGCGCCGTTGCAAATCATAACCTCGGTTGCAAGCGACCTTCCGCCCTTCACGTTGGGGACGAGTTGTTGCGACACTACGCCGAGAAGCACCATTGAAAGCTGCACGCGGATTTGTTGTTGCTGATCCGCGGGGAACACGTCGATGATACGGTCAATCGAGTTGCACGCGCCCGTCGTATGCAGGGTTGACAAAACAAGGTGTCCCGTTTCTGCGGCGGTGAGCGCGGTGCGGATACTTTCAAGGTCGCGCATTTCGCCCAGCATAATTACGTCGGGGTCCTGACGAAGCGAGGCGCGGAGTGCGCGCGGATAATCGCTTGCGTCACGCCCGATTTCCCTTTGCGTGATTACGCAACGGTTGGACGTATAAGTATATTCGATAGGGTCTTCGATTGTGATGATGTGCGCCGTAATGACGCGGTTGAGATAATTGACGATGCTTGCGAGCGTTGTCGTTTTACCGCTGCCCGTAGGTCCCGTAACAAGAATGAGTCCGCTTTTTTTGACCGCAAGATTTTTCAGAACCTCGGGAATGCCCAGCGAGCGGAAGTCGCCGATTTCATTGATTATGCGACGAATGGATATCGAAAATCCGTTGAAGTCGCGATATACGTTGCACCTGAACCTTCTGTCGCCGACGGAAAAAGAACTGTCCACGTCGGAATACAGGTCGAATTCGGTCATTTGTTTTTCGGTAAGAATGTCCTGAATAAAAGAAAAAACTTGCTCTTTTGTGAGAACCGTGTCGTCGATTTGTTTCAGCGTCCCGGAAACCCTTGCGATTGCACATTTGCCGGACTTGATGTGAATGTCGGAAGCGTCGATTCTTTCAGCAAGTTTGAGGTATTTGATAAGCGTGTTATCTCTCATAAATAGTCCACCTAAAAAGATTTTTCGCGACTTAACGCTACTGAATAAATTTTATCATACTAATATATAAAAATCAACATATATGCAAAATTTTACTTTACTTTAATTAAAATAATAAATAACTCACGGTCCGAAATTCGGGTTAAAAAAAACCGTCCCTGAAAAAGGACGGCCATTTTTCGTTTCTTATTTGTCCGACGGATTGTCCGACTTGGCGTCGGGTTGTTCCGCATTGTTTTCATCGGTATTTCCGGTATCGGCAATGCTTTCGGGTTGCTCGTTATCATCTGTCGCTTCGTCGTGCTTTTTAACGAACATCGGCTCGTTGAGTCTTTCGATGAAACCTTGCACCGCGTACATTCTTTTAAGGATTGCGTACAGCATATACGCGACGACAATCGACACGCCCCCCTGAATGCAGTTGCCGGGCAAACTTTCAAGCGAGCCCGCCCAACCGTACAAAATCGCGCCGGCGAAATAGTAGCCGACAACCATCCATACGCCTGCCGCGACAAGCCCGAGAATGTCGATATAGAACTTGTTTTTTTTGTTGAGCTTTTTCACGATAAGTCCGCAAATCAGACCTTCAAGTCCCTTTATGAGCAGCGTAAACCCCGCCCAGTGCATATATCCTCCGATGACGTCCGCAAGCATACTGCCGATGCCGCCGACAATCATTGCAGGCACGGGGCCGGCAAAAAGTGCGGTCAGAAAGATAACGGCGTCACCGAAGTTGATATACCCTTCCGTTGCGGGCATGGGGATGGGAAGCACCCACGTAACGACCGTCGTGAGCGCGCACATGATACCGATAAATGCAAGTTTAAGCGTTTTGTTTCTGTTGGCTTTCTTCATAATAATTCCCATTATACCCCTTATATTTTTTAAGTCAAATATATATATTGATATACTCGCCATATTTGGACAAAAGACGTCATAATATCGCAATTACGGCGCAATAAACGCAACATTTTGCCCTTGTTTGTATTGTTATTGCCGAAATTTAGAACAATTTTTATGTTTTTTACGGCATGCCAACGGATAGTAATACGAACTTAGGTTTCCCGCCGTGATTTTAACTAATACTGCGTTACGCTCACGGCTTATACGGTAAAGTATTAAGCCGCTCGTGTGCCTTGTCTTATCCTAAAAACACGACGGGAAACTTGTTCACAACCGAAAACGCCGAGATTTCAGATGATTTTTGGAAAAGGCGAACGCAGTTGTACTTTTCGTACTACAAGCGAGCATTTTTCATAAAAGCGCGAAAATATCGGCGTTTTGGCAACGTTCGTATTATTATCTGTTGGCATAAAAAATCCCCCCGCGGTTTTTCGGGGGGACTTTTAATAAATAACCTTATTTGATAATAGGTGCGTCCCAATGCGGATCGGGAGCGAATCCCATAAGTTTCGCAACGGTTGCCGCAACGTTGGACAATCCGAATTTGCCGTCTGCGATTTCGACGTCGGCGTTGAAAATTATGAACGGAACGGGATTCAAGCTGTGCGCCGTACGAACGGACACGACGCCCTTTTTGTTCTTTTCAAGCATTTCGTCGGCGTTGCCGTGGTCTGCCGTTACGACAAGAATCGCGTTTTCCTTTTCGACGACGGGGATAAGTCTTGCAAGCGCAAGGTCAACAGCCTCCACGCCGATTATCGTCGCGTCCATATTGCCGGTGTGTCCGACCATATCGCCGTTGGGATAATTGCAACGAATAAAGCCGTACTTTTTGCCTTCGATCGCCTCGATGACCTTATCGGTGACTTCCGCCGATTTCATCCAGGGACGCTGGTCGAAAGGCACGATATCGGAAGGTACTTCTTCCCACGTTTCAAGCGTTTCGCTGAATTTTTCGCTGCGGTTGCCGTTCCAGAAATACGTGACGTGACCGTACTTTTGCGTTTCGGACACGGCGTATTCGTTGACGCCCTTGTTCACGAGATATTCGGACAAAGTATACTTAATTTTGGGCGGCTCGACAAGGAAACGTTTGGGAAGGTGCATATCGCCGTCGTACTGCAACATACCGGCATACATCACCTTTGGCATATTGCCGCGGTCAAATCCCGAAAATTCCTTATCGTCGAAAGCCATCGAAATTTCGATTGCGCGGTCGCCGCGGAAGTTGAACAGAATCACGCTGTCGTTGTCGTGCATCGCGCCGACGGGTTTTCCGTCTTTGACGACGACGAATGCGGGTAAATCCTGGTCAATGATACCGGGGGTTTCGGCGCGGAACGTTTCGATTGCGGCGGTTGCCGACTCGAATCCGCGACCTTCACCGTAAACGTGGGTATAAAAGCCGCGTTTTACCATATCCCAGTTTGCGAAATATCTGTCCATCGTAATCGTCATACGTCCGCCGCCCGACGCGATTTTTGCCGTGAAACTTTCGTCGTTCATTTCCGCCATCGCGTTTTCAAGCATATCGACGTATTGAAGCGCGCTCGTTGCGGGAACGTCGCGCCCGTCAAGCAGGACGTGTACGAATACTTTTTTGATGCCGTCCCTTTTCGCGCCCTTGATAAGCGCGATAAGGTGGTTTATGTTGCTGTGTACGTTGCCGTCGGACAAAAGCCCCAGAAAATGCATTGCGCTGCCGTGTGCCACGCAGTTGTTTTTGAGTTCCTGCCACGCGGACGAATTGAAAATTTCGCCGCTTTCGATGGCTTCTTCCACAAGTTTTGCGCCCTGCGAATAGACCTGTCCACAACCGAGTGCGTTGTGCCCTACTTCGCTGTTGCCCATATCCTCGTCGGAAGGAAGACCGACTGCCGTGCCGTGCGCTTTGATATAAACGTTTTTGCAGGTTGCAAGGAGTTTATCGAGAGTCGGGGTATGCGCCGCGGTAACGGCGTCGCCGAGTCCCGTCGTGGATTTGCCCACGCCGTCCATTACGACCAATACGACTTGTCTTGACATTATTTTTCCTCAAAATTTACGACGCGTGCAAAGTCTTGCGCTTTGAGCGACGCACCGCCGATAAGACCGCCGTCGATTTCGGGCATAGCCATAAGTTCGTCGACGTTTTTGGTGTTCATGCTGCCGCCGTACTGAATGCGTACTTTGTTGTCGGCGCAGTTTCTGCAATAAAGGTTCGCCATCGTGTCGCGGATAACCTTGATGGTTGCGTTCGCGTCGTCGGCGGTTGCGGTTTTGCCGGTGCCGATTGCCCATACGGGTTCGTATGCGATGACGATGTTTTCAAGTTCGGATTTGTCGATATCTTTGAAAGCCTCGGTGGTCTGACGGACAACGACTTCTTCGGTTTTGCCCGCTTCGCGCTCTTCCAGAAGTTCGCCGACGCAGATAATGGGTTTCAGCCCCTTGGAAAGTGCCGCCTTAACGCGTGCGTTGACGGTCTGATCGGTCTCACCGAAATACTGACGGCGTTCGCTGTGTCCGATGATGACGTATTCCACGCCGAGTTCGACAAGCATATTCGCCGAAACTTCGCCCGTGAACGCGCCTTTCTCTGCCCAGTGTACGTTTTCCGCGCCGACGTGAATGTTCGTGCATTTCGTCATTTCGACCGCCGTGGCGAGGTCGGTGTAAGGGGTGCAGATTACGACGTCGGCTTTCGCGTCTTTGACCAAAGGAATAAGTTCGGTCACGAGAGCCTTCGTCTCGGCGATAGTATTGTTCATTTTCCAGTTACCTGCGATAATAGGTTTACGCATAATAAATTCTCCTTTATAAGATTAAGTCGTTGTGATTTCAGTCTTTGTCGTTAAGGCAGGCGATGCCGGGAAGCACTTTGCCTTCAAACAGTTCAAGCGACGCGCCGCCGCCCGTTGAAATGTGCGTCATTTTGTCCGCAAAGCCAAGTTGTTGTACAGCCGCCGCGCTGTCGCCGCCGCCGATGATGGTGGTTGCGCCGGTGCCGTGAAGCGACGCAAGCGCTTCCGCAACCGCGTACGTGCCTTTTGCAAGAGTCGGGTTTTCAAAAACGCCCATAGGTCCGTTCCAGATGACCGTCTTTGCGCCTTTGATGACGTTTGCGAAAAGTTCCTGCGTTTTAACGCCGATATCGAGCCCCATTTTGTCGTCGGGAATGCTCTTGCTGTCAACGTATTCGACCGTTACGGGTGCGTCGATGGGATCGGGGAACGCCGAAACGATTGCGCTGTCGACGGGAAGATAAATTTCCTTACCGAGGATTTCCGCTTTGTCAAGCATGTTTTCGCAATATTCGAGTTTTTCGTCGTCGACCAAAGACAAACCTTCTTTGCCGCCCTGCGCTTTCAGGAAGGTATAAGCCATGCCGCCGCCGATGATAAGAGCGTCGCATTTGTCAAGCAGGTTGTTGATTACGTTAAGTTTGTCGGCGATTTTCGCGCCGCCGAGTATTGCGATGAACGGGTGTACGGGATGTTCAAGGCTGTCCGCCATGACAGACAGTTCTTTTTCGATAAGGAAACCGCAAACAGCCGTCTTTACAAAACCGTATTCGACGATAGCGGCGGTCGACGCGTGCGAACGGTGCGCCGTACCGAAAGCGTCGTTGACGTAAACGTCCGCGTATTCGGCAAGAGCCTTGCAGAAGTTTTCGTCCCTGCCTTCTTCGCCGGCGTGGAAACGCAGGTTTTCAAGAAGTACGCATTCGCCGTCCTTTAAAGCCGCGACTTTTTCTTTCGCGTCCGGACCGATGACGTCGGTTGCAAACGTTACCTTGTTGTCAAGAAGTTCGTTCAGGCGCGCCGCAACGGGAGCAAGACTGAATTTTTTGACGTCTTTTTTCGCCTTTTCGATTGCTTCGGCGGTTGCCGCAGCGCGTTCTTCTTCGGGTAAAGCCTCGATTTTCGCCTTTTCCTTTTTATTGAGTTTGATTTTGTCGTCAAACACGTTGTGGGGTTTGCCCATGTGCGAGCAAAGCACGACTTTCGCGCCGTGTTCCATCAGATATTTAATGGTGGGAAGCGCGCCGATGATGCGGTTTTCGTCGGTGATAACGCCGTCTTTCATAGGAACGTTGAAGTCAACGCGAACGAGACATTTTTTGCCTTTTACGTCAATATCGGTGATTGTCTTTTTGTTCATAGAATATCTCCTGATTTTATTTTCGTTTTAAGCCCCAAATTTTTAAGGTAGTAATATGATAACACAATAAAAGTTTTATTGCAATTACTTATAAATACTTTATTTGATTTTCGCCGCGCGCCCGCCTTACTTGCCGTGCGCCGCGCGCCCGCCTTATTTGTCGTCGTATTTCGTCAGGTGTCCTTGTTCTTGCAGCCCTTTGAAGTCGTGCTGACGGAGCGCCTCGTACAACACGATTGCAACGCTGTTCGACAGGTTCAGACTTCTTATGTTCTGCCCCATCGGGATACGTATCGCGCGGTCGTAATTGTCGTGCAGAAGTTCTTCGGGAAGACCTTTCGTTTCCTTTCCGAAAAAGATGTATGCGTCGTCCTCGAAATTCACCTCGTCATAGCGGTGTTTCGCCTTTGTCGACGCGAAATAATACTTGCCGGGATTTTTGTCGAAAAACTCCCCAAGGTTTTTGTATACGTGCAATTCGCAGTCGCTCCAATAGTCAAGCCCCGCGCGTTTTAAGTACTTGTCCGAAAGTTCGAATCCGAGCGGCTCGATAAGATGCAAAACCGTGTGCGTCGCGGCGCACGTCCTTACTATGTTGCCCGTATTCTGCGGGATTTCCGGTTCAACCAAAACAATGTTCATAATGTATTTTCCTTAAAAAAATTCGTCGATAATTCTCATTAAATCGTCGCGGGTTCTGAGTTCGGAAATAGCGCGGCGGACGTCCTTTGCGTGGCGGGTGTTTTTGGCGTAAAAACACAGTTGCGCCTTCATCTGATTTATCACCGTGCGTTCGGGCAGATACTCGCCCAGAATTTCGATATGTTTCATAATCGCGGCTTTAACGTCAAATTCGTATTCTTTATCTTGCAGTTTTGCAAATATAAACGGCATTCCAAGCGCGGCGCGACCAACCATTACGCCGTCGCAACCCGTCGTTTCTTTCATTCTTAAATAATCGTCGCGCTTTTCCACGTCGCCGTTTCCGACAACGGGAATACCAACGCTTTCTTTCACTTTTTTTATGACGTTCCAGTCGGCGGTTCCGGAATAAAACTGTTCCCTTGTCCTTGCGTGTACGGCAACCGCCGCGCCGCCCGCTTCCTCGATGACCTTCGCGATTTCGGGCGCGGTGATTTCGTCCTTTTCAAAGCCCGCTCTGATTTTCACGGTTACGGGACGATTTGTTGCGGATACCGCCGCTTTCACCACTTTGTAAACAAGGTCGGGATTCCTTAAAAGCGCGCTGCCTTCGCCGTTTTTCACGACTTTCGCGACGGGACAACCCATATTTATATCGATTATATCAAAGTCTTTGAGAAGGGGGTGTTCCACCGCTTTTTTTATGTATTCGGGATCTGCGCCGAAAAGCTGCACGGCGACGGGACAATTTCCCATTTCGCGGGTTTCCAGGAGCGCGGCGGTGTTGGGATTATTGAAGCAAAGCCCCTTTGCCGACACCATTTCCGTTACCGTAAGCCCCACGCCGTAAACCGAGGCAAGATAACGCATGCCGGCGTCGGTATAATTCGCCATCGGCGCGAGAATCAAATCGTTTTTAAGTTGTACGTTTCCGATTTTCATTTGTAGATTTTCTTTGCCTTGTTCCAGTATTCGTCCAGGATTTCGGCGTTACCCAAATCCTTTCCGTCTTTCAGTATTTCGCTTTCCATATACTTAAAGCGTTTCACGAATTTGTCGCACGCCTCTTTAAGGGCGGTTTCCGGCTCGATATGCCGCCAGCGCATCGGGTTTATCGCAGAAAACAGCAGATCGCCCGCTTCCATTACGGCGTCGTCGCCGTCCGCTTCCCGAAATTCGCGGATTTCCTCGTTGAGTTTGTCATAAGTGCCGTCGATGTCGGGCCAGTCGAACCCGCATTTCACCGCGACTTTCTGGATTTTGTAAGCGTATAAAAGCGCGGGCAGATTTTTGGGGATTTTGTCCATTTTGTCGCCGAAACTCGTATATTCCTTTTCGACGGCTTTCGCCGCGTTCCAGTAATTCAGCGCGTCTTCGGCGTTCGTCGCTTTGTTCTGCCCGAAAATATGAGTGTGTCGGGTGATAAGTTTATGACAAAGTCCGCTTACGACGTCGTTGAAATTATATTCGCCGTCGGCGTTTCCGATCATAGCGTGGAAAACCGCCTGCAACAATACGTCGCCCGTTTCTTCAACCATGCCGTCAAGGTCGTTTCTGTCGATTGCGTCGATAAGTTCGTACGCTTCCTCGATGAGATTTATCCTTATGCTTTCGTGCGTTTGCGCCCTGTCCCACGGACAGCCGTTTTCGGACAACAGCGTTGCCATGATTTCGATAAGGTCGTGGGAATCGTGTCGTTTTGCCGATAACAAATCATCGGGCGGAATCACCACAGTCGTGATATACGAAAAATTCTTGCCGTGGTCGATTTCGGCAAGAGGTATGTATGTCAAATTATCTGTCTTTTTGACACTATTTATCAGATAAACGAGTTTCTCGTCGCCGTAAACGTCGGACAGTTTGATTTTTACGTCGCCCGCAAGAAGTCTGTTGTCGATTTCCCTCACGACGACGGTATGCCGCTTGTCCGGCATGAACGAAACGTCGGACGCGACGTCGTACGCGCTGTAACTCATCACCGACGTGTCGGGACAAACGCCGGCAAAATCCGCCGCAAAGCTCACGCCCGCGATAATTTCAATATCGTTCGTTTGTTTTTTCAGCTTTTGCACCGTGCCGTCGTCGAAACCGCCGCCGTTCACGCAAAACGCAACGTCGCCTTTTTCGTTTTCCGACAAAAGCGTTTTTATGATTTTTTCGTCAAGTTCGGAAAAATCTTCCACCGCGTCGTATGCGTCGTCGAAAGATTTTGCGGATAGTCCGTTTTTTTCAAAAAAATCGTACGTCGGCGTTTTTGCCGTTTTAACGTAAATGTTTTTTGCCTTTTTCAGAAACTTTTCGGCGCGGAAACTCAAATCGTCCTTATAAAGCCCGAGACCAATTACGGTAATCATTCAACTCTCCCAGAATCGTAGTTTTTGCGATAATTTGTAATACGCCTTTGAAAACGGCACGCCCGAAAGTTCGTCCCCGTCAAAGACGCCCGAAAACGCCGCCGCGACAACGTACGCAAACGACGCGACGACAAAACCTGTCGCAAGCGACAAAATCGGATTTTTGATATAAATATCAAAAGCCCACGCAAGTAAAAACATTATAACATTTATTGCTGCGATTGTACTAACGTTTTTCACGAGTTTAAGATTTTTTCCCGAGAGAATATAAAAATCGCGCGCGTTTAAGATTACGCCGACCGCCGAAAACGCAATCACGCCGTATCCCGCGCCGTACACGTTGAAGTGTGACAGGCATATCGCCGTCACCGCGATTTTCAGCGCGACCGAAAAGGAATTGTTGACGATGATTCTTCCGGTTTTGTCAATCGCCATTATCATACTTGCGTAAATTTCACGAAGCGCGCCCATCGGCACGGTGAACGAAATAATCCTTAAAAGCCGCACCGCCGTTTGTGTTTCCGCGCGATTAAGACGCGGATATAAAACCGCAATAATTTTGTCGGAAAACGCAAACATCATAACCGCGGCAAACGTCGAAATAACAAGTGCGAGTTTCACGGCGGTCGCTCCTTTTTTCCTGATTTCGTCGATGTCCCGTTTTGCCGTCGCCGACGCGATAACCGGCACGATCGCAACCGACAACGAAACGCTTAAAACGACGGGCATATTCACGACGCTCATTACCGTGCCCGAATACAAACCGTACTTCGCCGTCGCAAGCGAAATCGACTCTCCCGACGCTTTTAATATGTTTACGATTAAAATTCCGTCGATAAACTGCGAAAACGGTATAATAAAGCCGGCAATCGCAAAAACGACAGACGTTTTCAGAATGGCGTTTCGCACGTCTTTGTCGCAACTTTCCACCGCGTTGGTTTTGTAAATCTTCCCGCGCGAAAAATATGTTATCACAATATAAATAAGCGCAACAAATTCGCTTATCATCACTCCCGACAGCGCGCCGATTACGCCGTAAATCACGCCGTACTTCGACAGAATTTTTGCAAGAGTCAGCCCGAACGCAAGTTTGAAAACCTGTTCAAAAAGCCCCGATACCGCCGTCGGAATCACGTCGTTGTTCCCCTGAAACCAGCCGCGGAACATCGACAACGCACCGACGAAAACAACCGCCGGCGCAATGACGTAATATCCGCTTTTCACGCCTTCGTTTCCTTGAATTCTTGCCACGAACCCCGACAAAACGCACAAGAGAGCGGCAAGCACGACCGAAGTCCCGACAACGCTTAAAAGTGCGTTTTTAAGGACGACTCGGCTGTCCTTTTTCAACGCGTTATTCTCGCTCGTGAGCCTTGACACCGCAACGGGGATTCCGCCCGTAGTCAGCGCAAGTATCAGCGCGTAAATGGAAAATACAAGTTGATACATTCCCATTCCTTCCGCTCCGAGCACAGACGTGAGCGGCACTCGATACAGCGCGCTTATTACCTTTGCAATTATGGAAAACACCGAAAGCAGCGCGGCGTTTCCCGCCATAGTACGCTTTTTCATTGCAGTGAATTTGCCAAGATTTTTGCCGAAAACTCGGCAAGTTTGGTTTTTTCGGCGACGTTTTTTTCGGATTTTGACAACAAAATAACGCCGCCCGTAACGTCGCCCGCGACGACGACAGGCGCGAATATCTGCATTTTGTATTCGCTTGTATCGTCGCCCGTTATCGCATATCCGTCGGGCAAAAACACCGTGCGCGTCGTCCTTTTCTGGAAAATATCCGCAACTTTTTGCAATAAGAGTTTGTCCGAATAAAACGTCTTGTCAAAGCCCGCCGCCGCGACGATTTTGTCAAGGTCGGTCACAAGCGACGTGTCCCCCGTCGACGAAAACAAACTTTCCGCAATCTCTTCCGAAAACTTTTGTATTCCCTTTACGCACGAGTATTTTTTCAGGATAAGGCTGTTTTCGTCAACGAAAATTTCCATTTCTTCGCCCTCGCGAAGGCGCATCGTGCGGCGGATTTCTTTCGGGATAACCACGCGTCCCAACTCGTCGATTCTTCTTGTGATTCCTGTGTATTGCATAAAAAAACCTCCCGCAGTAGTATCCGCAGGAGGAAAGTAATTATGCAACGATTATTGTTGTTCGTTGATCTTGTAAGACAGCACGAACAGACTGTCGCTCATATTGATGTTTTCGCACACGACGCCTTCCGCGACGTTGGACAAATCGACGGGGGCGAAATTCCAGAATTTATTCACGCCGAGCCGCACGAGATTTTCGGCAACTTCGCGCGCGTATTCCTTTTGTACGCAAATCGCCGCGATGTCGACGGGGTGCGTGTTTATGTATTCCGCAAGTTTATTGACGTTCAGGACTTCGACGCCGGCGGGAACTTTCTGAATGACCGTCGGATCGACGTCGAACATTGCACGGACGTAAAAGCCGTCGTCTGAAAACCCGACGTATCTCGCAAGCGCTTTTCCGATGTTGCCGCAACCGATAATAATAATGTTATGCTGCTGATCGAGCCCCAGAATCGACGCGATTTCACTGCGAAGTTTCCCTACGCTGTACCCGTAGCCCTGCTGACCGAATTCGCCGAAATTTGAAAAATCCTGTCTGACCTGCGACGCAGTAACGCACAGGTTTTTCGCAAGTTCCGAGCTGGAAACGCGTTTTACGCCGTCGTGTTCAAGCTGTTTAACGTATCTGTAATATCGCGGAAGACGTTTAATGACCGCTTCCGATATGCCTTGTTTTTTTGCCATACTCCAATTCCTTTACGGATAATTTTAATTACTAAGTTTTGATATGTCAAGAAATTTTTTTCTCACCGAAAAACTGCTTGTATCAATCTATTATTATAACTCCACGCGGGTGCGAAGCGCGGTGGATAAGGTCATTTCGTCGGCGTACTCGATAACGCTGCCTTCGGGAAGACCGCGCGCGATGCGCGTAACCTTTATCCCCAGCGGCTTTATAAGTCGCGCGATATACAATGCGGTTGCCTCGCCTTCGACGTCGGGATTGGTCGCAACGATGACTTCTTTCACGCCGTCAAGCCTTTTCAGCAGCCCTTTTATGTCGATATCGTCGGGGCCGACGTGCTCGATGGGGCTGATTACGCCGTGCAAAACGTGATAAACGCCCTTAAAAGACTTTACCTTTTCAAAAGCCTGAATATCTTTCGGCTCTTTCACGACGCAGATAACCGACTTGTCGCGCGTACGACAAATTTCGCAAACGTCGTCGGCGTCGTCGGTATAGTTGCCGCAAATTTTACAGAATTTCACCTTTTGTTTGACGTCGCGCAAGGCGTTGATAAGGTCGTCGACTTCGCTGTCGCTGCGCTTTAATATGGAATAAGCGTACCTTGCCGCCGTCTTTTCGCCCACGCCCTCGAACTTCGTGAATTCCGCAATAAGTTTTGCAAGAGGCTCGATATAAGGCATCAGAACAAACCGCCCATTCCGCCTGCAAGCGGTCCCATAAGTTCTTCCTGCAACTCGTCAACCTTTTTGACGGCGTCGTTGAAGGACGCGACGATAAGGTCTTCCAGCATCTCGATGTCGTTTGGATCAACCGCTTCGGGCTTGATTTTGACGGCGGTGACTTCCTTGTCGCCCGTCATCGTGATTTCAACCATGCCGCCCGCCGCCGAGCCGGTTACTTCGGAATTTTTAAGTTCTTCCTGAGCGCGCTGCATATCGGCTTGCATTTTTTGCGCCTGTTTCAAAATTTGTTGCATATTTCCGCCGCCGAATCCGCCGCCGGGAAAACCGCCTTTGCCCATAAAAAATACCTCCGGTTATTTCGTGATTTTGAAATCGTCCCCGAAAAGCGTTTTCAGCCTTTTCAGGACGTCTTCCGACGTGTCGTCGTCGGTGACCTTTACGGTCAGTTTATACGGCTTGCCCGAAAGCGCGCCGAGTTTTGATTCAATAAGTTTAAGGTTGTCGGGGATACTCACGACGGACGCGTCCGCCTTCGTTTTGAAAGACACCTTGAAAAAGTTCCCGTTTTCTTCCACCCCGACGTATTTATTCATCGCAATCCCCAGCGCCATGCACCTTTCCTTCCCCACGATTTCCGTGCGGCAGGCGTCCCAAAGCGCGTCGGGATTATCTGTTTTCAGCTCATTTTTTTTTTGAAACGCGGTGTTTACCGCGCCTTGCGAAACTGCCGATTCCAGTTTTTTCAGACGTTTTTCGATTTCCGCCTCGCCGTTTTCAAGCGCAGCCCTTACGACCGTCGCCTCAAACATAATGCGGGGCTGGGTGCTGTATCTTAACTCGCCCGAAAGCCCGTTGAACAAATCGAGCGCGTTCAGAAGGTCGACGTTGCCGGACGATTCCGAAATCGCCAAAAGCTTTTCGTAAATATCTTTCGGGAGTTTCAAGGCGGACTCGGCATTCTTGCAGTTTTTCACGTAAATGACGTTCCTTATCGTCGTTGCGACGTCCTTATTGAGAACGGCGATGTTTTTGCCGAAATTCGACAAATTATCGACGATGGACAATGCACGCGCGACTTCGTGCGAAAGCACCGCCTGCACAAGATCCAGAACGATGTGAGGATCGGACGCGCCGAGAACTTCCAGAACGTCGTCGTACGTTATCGTGTCGCCCGAATACGACGCGCACATATCCGCAATCGAAAGACTGTCGCGCACGCTGCCCTCGGCAGAAGTTGCGATAAGGTTTATCGCTTCTTCCGAATATTTTTTGCCGATGTCGTCGAAAATGCGTTTCAGATTGTCCGAAATATCTTTGACCGAAAGCAATTTGAAGTCAAAGCGCATGCACCTTGACAAAATCGTCTGCGGCAGTTTGTGGACGTCGGTCGTCGCAAGAATGAACACGGCGTGTGACGGCGGCTCTTCCAGCGTTTTCAGAAGTGCGTTGAACGCGCTTGTCGAAAGCATATGAACTTCGTCGATGATATAAACTTTGTACTTTCCGATGACGGGCGGATACTTGACCTTTTCGCGAAGGTCGCGGATTTCGTCCACCGTGCTGTTGGACGCGGCGTCGATTTCCAGAATATCCATATTGCCGGGCTTTTGAAGTTCGACACAAGCCGAGCATTTCCCGCACGGATTGCCGTTTACGGGGTTTTCGCAGTTAATCGCGCGCGCAAAAATTCTCGCGACGGTGGTTTTTCCCGTGCCGCGAGTCCCCGTGAAAAGGTATGCGTGCGAAATGTTGTCCGTTTTAATCTGATTGACAAGCGTCCTTACGATATGTCCCTGCCCGATGACCTCGTCGAAAGAAGTCGGACGGTATCTTCTGTACAAAGAAATGTGTGCCATTTGTCCACCTTTACATTAGTGTAATATAGTATATACTAAAACATAGGATTTTGCAACCGTTTACAACTCCGTCGCCAAATTTTTGTAGCCGCATACGACGCTCATTGTCGCAAACCTTAACGCCGCGGAAAGGTACGCGCCCGAAAAATCCGACTTCGCGACGTTTCCGACGACAGCCGCGGCAGCCTTGATTTCCGCCTTGATTTTAATGTATTCGGGCATATTTTCGGATTTTGTAATTTTGTCAAAATCGGCACTTAATTTATTGATTTCATTCAATAAACCTTTTAATCTGTTTTTTACTTCTGTTTCGCCGATACTGCCTTTGTCAAACGAAGTCGTGATTTCGTAAAGGCTGGAAAACGCCGTATCCGAGTATTTCAATGCGTTTTTTACGGCGTCTTTTTTTCCGTTGTCGCACCAGGAAAGCACGGGCGCCTTGACACAGATTTCATAGATGCAGGAACTGCTCCCCGCCATTCTTTTTCGGACTTTTTCCGCGTCGTCGCGGCTTTTGTAACACGCAAGCGCGAGATAGTATTTTTCATCGTAAATTATATATCCCGCCCCGCCCGACGTGCGCGCTTCGTCGGCGGAAATTCTTGCAAGGCTTTCGTCCGAAAACACGTCGGAGCACACGACGTAATACATTTCGCAGTCGGTGTTTTTGTTCTTTTGGAAGAAATTCATCACGCTTCCTTTTCCGGAAAGGGTTGCGAGAGCGAACGTAAGCGAGAAGCACAAAAGTATCGTACAAACAACGAAAACAGCCTGCTTATCGGCTTTTACGACGCGCCTTTTTTCGGGTTTTTGCGGTTTTGTTTTCTTTCTTTTTTCGGGTTTTTTGTGCCGCCCGTCTTCCTTCCAGATATACGATTTATACTTATAATCGTCATAATTTACGTTGTCGATTTTTTCCATAAAAAAACACCCTTATAATTAAGGGTATTCTTTATATCCTGAAAATTGACTTATTATTCTTCGTATCTTTCGACAAGAATGTCGGCTTCACTCAGGATTTTCATTGCAAATTCGTCCGGGTATCCTTCGCGATAAACGATGCGTTTTATGCCGCTGTTGACGATGATTTTGGCGCAGATACTGCACGGCTGATGCGTACAATAAAGTGTTGCGCCTTCCAATGAAATACCGAGTTTCGCCGCCTGACAGATGGCATTCTGTTCCGCATGAACGGCGTAGCAAAGTTCCGCGCGGGTGCCCGACGGGATTTTCATGATATCCCTCATACATTCGCCCTTTTCGACGCAACTTCTGATGCCTTCGGGCGCGCCGTTGTAACCCGTTGTGAGGATTCTTTTGTTTTTTGTGATGACCGCGCCGACCTGACGCCCCGTCCTATAACAACTTGACCACGTCGAAACGACGTTTGCCATTTCCATAAATCTCTTATCCCATTTGTCCATCATAGCGACCTCGAAAGAAAATAAATATATGATAATAATAACACTTTTTCAGCCCGTTGTAAACAAATTCGCGCGCATACGTGCGCGCCCGTGTTTTACATAGTAACGCGCGACTTTACGACGTTTTTGAAAATGCGCGTTTTTTAGCGGTATTTTTTAATTTTTTCTGTCATAATACTATTGACATCGCGATATATTGCGTGTATAATTACCATTGAATTAGCAATCAAGGCGTTTGAGTGCTAATTTCAAAATTAATTTTCAACAATTATTTTCGGAGGTAAATATGACAATAAAACCTTTGTTTGACAAAGTTGTCGTTAAATCAATCGAAGCGGAAGAAAAGACCGCAAGCGGCATCCTTCTTCCCGGCACAGCACAAGAAAAACCCCAGATGGCAGAAGTCGTGGCGGTCGGTCCCGGCGGACTTATCGACGGCAAAGAAGTCACGATGCAAGTCAAGGTAGGCGATAAAGTTTTGTACAGCAAATACGCAGGAAGCGAGTTCAAGCTTGACGGCAAGGAAGTTATCATCCTTCGCCAAAGCGACATTCTCGCAATCGTGAACGAATAAGGAGGCTTTTATATGAGCAAACAATTCAAATACGGCGAAGAAGCGCGCCGCTCCCTTGAAAAGGGCGTGGACACTCTTGCCGACGCAGTTAAAATCACTTTGGGGCCGAAAGGCAGAAACGTCGTTCTTGACAAAAAGTTCGGCGCACCCCTCATCACAAACGACGGCGTAACCATCGCCAAGGAAATCGAACTCGAAGACGCTTTTGAAAATATGGGCGCGCAACTTGTGAAAGAAGTGTCCGTAAAAACCAACGACGTCGCGGGCGACGGCACCACAACGGCTGCCCTTCTCGCACAGACAATCATCCGCGAAGGTATGAAAAACATCGCCGCCGGCGCAAACCCGATGGTGCTGAAAAAAGGTATCGCGAAAGCAACCGAATATACCGTCGAAGAACTCAAAAAAATCAGCAAACCCATTGAAAGCAAAACCGCTATCGCGCAGGTCGCGAGCGTGTCGGCAGGCGACGAAGAAATCGGCACTCTGCTTTCCGACGCTTTTGAAAAGGTCGGCAAAGACGGCGTTATCACCATCGACGAAAGCAAAACCATGAAGACGGAACTCAGCGTCGTCGAAGGTATGCAGTTCGACCGCGGTTACGCTTCCCCTTATATGATGACCAACCCCGACAAAATGGACGCCGTCCTTGAAGATCCGCTTATCCTTATCACCGATAAGAAAATCAGCGTGTTCCAGGATTTGCTGCCCGTTCTCGAACAGGTTGTAAAATCAGGCCGCGGCTTGTTCATCATCGCCGAAGAAGTCGAAGGCGAGGCTCTTACCGCCCTTGTCCTGAACAAACTCAAAGGCGCAATCAAGTGCGTTGCGGTCAAAGCCCCCGGTTACGGCGACAGACGCAAAGCAATGCTTGAAGATATCGCAATTCTGACAGGCGCAACCGTCATTTCGTCCGATCTCGGCTACGAAATCAAGGACGCAACCCTCGATATGCTGGGCAGCGCGAAAATGGTTCAGGTCGACAAAGACAACACCACCATCGTTGACGGCGCAGGCGATCCCGCTCTCATCAAACAACGCGTTGCGGCAATCCAGCACCAGATTGCGGAAAGCACCAGCGACTACGACAAAGAAAAACTTCAAGAACGCCTTGCAAAACTTTCGGGCGGCGTAGCAGTCGTCAGAGTCGGCGCGGCAACCGAAGTCGAAATGAAAGAAAGAAAACTCCGCATCGAAGACGCTCTTGCGGCAACCCGCGCGGCTGTCGAAGAAGGTATCGTCCCCGGCGGCGGCATTGCCCTTCTGTCCATCAGCGACAAAGTTACCGCATACGCAAATACTTTCAGCGGCGACGAAAAAACGGGCGCGCTCATCATCGCGAAAGCCCTTACCGCCCCCATTAAACAAATCGCGGAAAACGCAGGCGTTGACGGCGGCGTTATCGTAGATAACGTGTTGCGCGCAAAGAAAGCGAACTTCGGTTACGACGCTCTTAAAAACGAGTTCTGCGATATGGTCGAAAAAGGTATTCTCGATCCGACCAAAGTCACGCGCTCGGCACTTCAAAATGCAGCAAGCGTATCGTCTACGTTGCTCACCACCGAGGTCATCGTTGCCGACAAGCCCGAACCGGCTCCGGCGATGCCGCAAGCTCCGATGGGCGGCGACATGTACTAAAAACGTGAAAATTTAGCGAATTTTCGAGTTTTCGCAAGAACCTAAAAATTCGTGTACGTCAGTACACTGGAATTTTTAGAACCTTGCGACAAACATCAAAACTTCATCAAAATTATCCCGTTTTAGGGAAAGATAAAGCACCGAATATTCGGTGCTTTTTTTAATCCTTATTCCCTTTTCGCTTGTTTTGAAAAACACGGTTTCCAAAACAAGAACAGCGGATAAATAATAAAATTATCGATTAAAAAACCGATTGCGTTTGCAATCGGTTTTTTGGTTTCGTTTGGTTTTTCAATTTTTGTTTTAAGCGGTTTGTTGTTCGGAATCCGCGTCGATATGCGGCTGGCGTTTCGATTTGACGTGGCGCACCAGGAAGCACAGCCCGAACGCCCCTGCGACAATCGCGACGCAAGCAACGATTGCGACGATAAGTTTCCACGGGAATTCGTCGCCGCCTTTTACCCTTTCCCACATACTGACGACCGCGTCGTTTTGCGCGCCGAAATCCTGCATTACGCCGAGAGTGCCTTCCGATTTCTTAAAATCGGGGTATCTTCTATGGTCGCCGAAGAACTCGGTAAGGTCGTACTTAACGCCGTCGATTTCCTTGATAATGCAGTCGCCGTCGGGATAATTCTCGGCAATTTCGTCGTCGGAAATTTCCCAAACGTACTCGTTTTCGAGAAGGCAGTTGACGGCTTCGATTGTGAATTCGTCTTCGCCCGCAATATATTTATCGGGATCGAAGGAGCAGGTATAGCCGATTTCCATCATATTACGCATCGCGACGTCGGGACGGCACATAAAGTTGATGAATTCCTTTGCCGCCGGGACGTTTTGCGCGGTTTTCGGGATTGCCCAGCCGTCGAACCAGACGTTGCCGAACTCTTTTTCTTCGCCGTCGATTTCAATTGTCGGGACGAAGTAATCCAAAAGGTAATTCGTTTCTTCGCCGGTTGCAAGGTTTTTGAAAGTTTTGTCGGGGTTGTAACTTTCCTCGATTGCGTACATTGCGTCGCCCGACCAGGCAAGGTCGACGTATGCGATTTTGTTGATCATATCGTCCTTGCCGAAGTCGACCTCGTAGCCTTTGATATGCTTTCTTTGTTCCAGAAGCACGGTTTCACACATTTTCAAAAGCGTGTTGTCGACGGTGTTGATAAGTTGTTCGATTGAAAGCGCGGCGTACGGGGTTCCGTCGAGTTTTCCTTCTTCTTTGAGGTAACAAACGGTTGCGGCGTACACGTCGCGGACGCTGTCTTTCACAAGGATTTTCCCTTCAAGTTCCGGGTTGTTCGCCTTATTCCAAAGGATACCCCAGCCGGCTTCGAGGTCTTCTTTCCTTACCTTTTCGACGTTGTACATTATGCCGAGCGTACCCCACATATACGGCACGAAATATCCGTTCATTTCCGCGCCGAAGATCGATTCTACCCTGTCGCGGATTGCGGGATACACGTTACTTATGAATTCGTAGTCGCCGTCCGACATATCGAGCGGTTGCAAAAGGTTTTTCTCTTTCAGTTTCTGAATGGAGTATTCGCTGGGGCAAACGAGGTCGATCTGGCTGTCGCCCTTGGTAACTTCGGTCATCATTGTTTCGTTTGTGTCGAAAGTGCTGTAAACGACCTCGATTTCCTTGCCGGTTTTTTGCTTGTAATACTCTTCAAAAAGCGTGATATTGGCGGGATCGATATAGTCCGCCCAGTTATATACGACAAGTTTTTCTTTTTTCCTGTCAAGGTTCACGACGACGATGCCTGCAATCGTACCGCCGACGATAACCGCGATAATCACCGACACGATAAGGATTTTAATTGCTTTCTTGTTCATGCTTTAACCTCCTTTTTCTTGTCGGCTTTGGCTTTTTTGACCTTAACGACGTTGACGACGAGAATGGTCGTAAGCACCACGATAAAGATAATGCTGAATATCGCAAACCAGAACGGCGAAAGCCCTTGTACCCTTGCGTCGGCGTAGATGTACGTCGAAAGAGTGTTGATGCCCGTTGCCGCGCCTTTGTTGATTTGCGTGATGATGAAGTCGTCCATCGACAGCGTGAACGCCATCATAAATCCCGACATAATGCTGGGCGCAAGTATGGGCAGAATGACTTTTACCATCGCTTTGAACGGGTTTGCGCCAAGGTCGAGAGCGGCTTCGTAAACGTTGTTGTCCATCGTTTGGAGTTTCGGCAGTACCGAAAGAATGACGTACGGCGTGCAGAAACTGATGTGTCCGATGATAAGGCGGAAATATCCCGCGGGGAACGAGAACGTTACGAAGAATATCATAAGCGACACCGCCATAACGATTTCGCTGTTGATGATGGGCAGTTGGTTGACGTTTTCCACAACCTTTCTCGCACGCGGTTTCAAACAATAAATGCCGATTGCCGAAAACGTGCCGATAAGCGTCGATACAACGCTCGATACGGCGGCGATAATCAGCGTGTTTTTAAGCGCGGCAAGCAGTTCGGGCGTTTTGTCGGACGCGAATATCGACTTGTACGACTCGAAACTGAACCCGTTGTCAAAAGAGAAAATCGACGTGTTGAAAAACGAAAACACGATAATCAGCACTATCGGCGCGTACAGCAGCGCGAGAAGTAAATAAAGATATGCTTTTGCAAAAAATTTCTTTACCATAAGTTTCTTCCTCCCGTCGCAGACGTTTTTGAAAACCTGTTCATTATAAAGTTGGAAATAAGCACGAGAATTATCATTACAAGGCTCATGACGCTGCCGACGCCGTACAAACCCTGATCGAACTTCATCTGAATGCTGTCGCCGAACAAAAATACCGTGCTGTCCGACAAAAGCTGGCTTATCGCGAATGTCGAAATCGTGGGAATGAACACCATCGTGATTCCGCTTAAAATCCCCGGCACCGACAACGGCAATATCGTTTTTGCGAAAACCTGGAACTTGTCTGCCCCGAGATCTTCCGCCGCCTCGATATAGTTTTTATCAATGCTCGAAAGCACCGTGTGCAAAGGAAGTATCATAAACGGCAGATAGTTGTAAACCATGCCAAACACGACCGTTCCCATTCCGAGGGGAATGTTCATCGACACGAAAATCGCTTTCGTCGCAAGCGTCCTTATAAGGAAGTTTACCCACATTGGCAGGATAAACAGCAATACGAAAATCTTGCTTGCGCTGTATTTCGCAAGGAAGTACGCCGCGGGATATCCCAGAACTATGCAGATAATCGTCGTCAGAAGTCCGACGAGAATGGAGTTTCCAAGCACCACCAGACTTGACTTTTCGGTGAAGAAAATCGCAAAGTTTTTGAAACTGAATTTCCCGTCGTAAATAAACGCGTTAGCAAGAATCAGCACAAGCGGCGTAACGACGAAAACCAGCAAAAACAGCATATACGGATAAGCAAAGGCTTTTCGCGTAAATCTGAAATTTTTAATTTTCTCTTTCATTAAATTGCCTCCACCTTAATGTCTTCGGGTTTAATATTGATACCTACGCGGTCGCCTTTGAGCCATTCGTCCTGAGTGTCGACAAAGAAGTCATAGTCGAAATCGGTGCGTAAAATGACCTGATAGTAACTGCCCTTGTAAATGCTCGACACGACGTCCGCGCTGACCGTTCCGTCGGCTTCGTCGTCGGTAACGTCGACTTTATCAAACGGAATCGACACTTTAACTTTCGTTCCTGCGGGCAAGTCGCTTTTCGTTTCAAAGTCGGCTTCGCAAATTTTCACAATGCCGTTGTCGCCCATTTCGGTTTCGTACTCGTTGATAATGCGCGCTTTGTGCATGATGTGTATTTCTTCTTTCGGAATGAAGATACCGATTTCTTCGCCGACGGCGCACTCGGTATTTTCAACGATCTGCAATTCGTTTCCGTCGCTTTCGCAAAGGATTTCGTAGTGGTCGCCCTTGAACACGCAGGACGTTACTTTTGCGGTGAGTTGTCCCTTTTCGACGTTTTTGCCCTTCGTGATATAAATGTCTTCGGGGCGCACGATGATATCGACGGGTTCGTTGGGTTTGAAGCCTTTGTCGACGCACTCGAACTCGGTGCCGAAGAAGCTGCATTTATAGTCGTCGATCATAATGCCCGACATAATGTTGCTTTCGCCGATAAAGTCGGCTACGAATGCGTTTGCGGGCTCGTCGTAAATCTTTTTCGGGGTGCCGATTTGCTGCACTTCGCCGTCACGCATAACGATGATTTTGTCGCTCATCGTGAGCGCTTCTTCCTGATCGTGCGTGACGTAAACGAACGTGATTCCAAGGCGTTTATGCATATCCATCAGTTCGATCTGCATATCCTTTCTCATTTTAAGGTCAAGCGCGCCCAGCGGCTCGTCAAGAAGCAGCAACTTCGGCTCGTTGACGATTGCCCTTGCGATTGCGACGCGCTGTTGCTGTCCGCCCGAAAGGCTGTTAACGTCGCGGTGACCGTAGTCTTCAAGGTCAACCATTTTGAGCGCGTGATTGACTTTTTCGGCGATTTCGGCTTTCGTATATTTTCTCATATTGTCGAAAGTCCTGCCCTTTCTGTCGGTGTACGTCGTGCCGTCGGGAATGGTTTTGAGTTTCAGACCGAACGCGATGTTGTTGAACACGTTAAGGTGCGGGAACAACGCGTATTTCTGGAAAACCGTGTTCACGGCGCGCTTATGCGGCGGCAGATTGGAAATATCTTCGCCGTCGAACAAGATTTGTCCGCTGGTCGGTTTTTCAAAGCCGGCAATCATACGAAGCGTCGTCGTCTTGCCACAGCCCGAAGGTCCTAAAATTGTCACGAATTCGCCGCGTTTTATCGCGATGCTTTCGTTTTTGACGACTGCTTTGCCGTCGTATTCCTTGGATACGTTTTTGATTTCGATAATGTTTGCAGATGACATATACTCTCCTTAAAACGTGGGCGGGCTTGACACCCAAATGATTTTAGCCGTTGTATTTTTTGTATTTTTAATATAATGTACTTTGTTGCTTACAAAATAAAAACTGTTGCGTTTTTTGCACTTATAGACGTTGTTGCCGATGACGATTTCGATTTCGCCGTCAAGGACGTATCCGAATTCTTCGCCCTCGTGCGGCATATCTTTTTGAAGCGTCGTATTCGGCTCGATTTCGATATAAACAGGCTCCATCTCGTTCTTCTGACTGTTTGGCACAAGCCAGACGATTTTTTGCCCGTCGCCTTCCTTTTCGAAAAAGTCGTCGCTCGTGAACACGACTTGTTCGGGTTCGTCTTCGCTGAAAAAGGTTTTCAGATCGCTTCCGAGTGCCACCATAAGGTCGTTCAGGGTGGAAATTGTCGGCATGGTCAGGTCGTTTTCGAGTTGGCTTATGTAGCCTTTCGTGAGTTCGCACCTGTCGGCAAGTTCCTCCTGCGTCAATCCGCAACGAAGCCGCAGATTTTTCAGTTTGGTTCCGATTTCCATATAACCTCCTGTTTCCGCGCCGTTTGTTTAGTATTTCTAAACCTAAAAATTAGAGAGTTTTGTAATTTTAAGAAAAAAGTTTACAATTACTAAACCATACGACTGAATATGATTATATGAAAATAGCGTATATTTGTCAACGAAATATACGCATTTTGTCGCAATTTGTAAAAAGATATTTTTGACGATTGTCTCCCGCGCAAAAAATCGCAAAAAAAGAATATATCAAAGATATATTCTTCCGCCTCAAATTTCGTATAAAAAAACGCACGGTTTTCACCGTGCGTAATTTCGTTTTTTTCTTATTCGACGACCTGCGAAACGACTGCAAAGCGTTTCACCGATTCCGCGCTGCTTTCGGCTTGTTTCTTATTGTCGTAAGTTTCGCCGACGTAAATGCTGTTGCGGTTTTTGATAATGAACTTATATCTGTTGTTTTTGTCCTTATCCACACGTACGGTCGTTGCTGCGTCCTGCATATTTTTCTTGAAGGTTTCGATGCCTTCCAGACACGATTTCTTCGACGCATATTCGCGGCTTTCGTAAAGGAGCTGACCGTTGTTTGCATAAAGATAGAATTGATAAAGATCGCCGTAAACGCAATCTACGCGATATTTTCCGACAACGCCTTTTGCTGCGGTTTCTGCGGGGGCGACTTCCTTAACTGCCGCTTTCTTTGCGGGTTCTTTCGTCGCAACTTTTTTTGCAGGTTCTTTCGCCGCGGCTTTCTTGGGTGCGGGCTCTTTTGTTGCTGCTTTTTTTACTTCTTTTGCCATATTGATATAACCCCTTTTATTATTTTATATTAAAAATTTATTCGCTGATTTCGGAAACCTGTGCAAAGCGTTTCACGGATTCCGCGCTGCGTTCCGCCGCTTTTGCGGTCGAGTACGTTTCGCCGATGTAAATGCTGTTGCCCTTCTTGAAGATGTACTTGTAGCCGCCGTTCTTATCGACGTCGATACGGTACTCGCAATCTGCGACGTTCTTCTTAAAGGTCGCAATGCCGCCCTTGCAGGAGTTCAGACTTGCGTATTCACGGCTTTCGTACAGAAGTTGCCCGTTGTTTGCGTAAAGGTGGAACTGATACGCATAGCCGGTATCTTCGATCGTATATTTGCCGACGACCTTGGGTTTATCGGCTTCGTCGTTTTCCTCGACGGGTTCTTCAACCTTTGCCTCCGCCTTTTTCTTTGCGGGGGCTTTCTTTGCGGGTGCGGATTCTTCCGTTACTTCCGCCTTCTTCTTCGTCGCTTTTTTCTTTGCGGGAGCGGGTTCTTCCGCGGCGACTTCGGGTTCTTCCGTCGTTTCTTCTTTCTGCGCTTTTTTGGGTTTCAGATTTATTTTTGCCTTGCCCCAGCTGTCGTCAACGAAGTTGTCGTTGTTTTCCGGCTCGATATAGTGCTTTTCCTCGACGGGCGCGGGTTCTTCCGGCTGAACGTATGCGGGAACGGGCGCGGGCGCGACGGGTTTTTCTTCTTCCACGGGGGCATAAACTTTGTCTTCCGCGATAAACTTCGACATATCGATTTGTTCCTGCGGAGCGGGTTTTTTGTCTTCAAACGGAGGCAGCTCGTCATCGAAAGCGTCGGCGTCGAACTTCTTCTCGTCCTCGATATAAGGCGCGGGTGCAGGTGCCGCTGCCGCAACGGGCGCGGGTGCGGGTGTCGCGGGTACGACGGGCGTTTCTTTCACAGCGAGTTTTTCATCGGCTGCGACTTTGCCACTCTTTCTTGCTTTCTTTGCGTCTTTGACGCTTTGTCTTGCCGCTTTCTTGGCCGCTTTCTTCGCCTTGTTCTTCTTTGCACAAACCGCGATAATAACGATTAAGCCGATGAGTACGAGCGCTGCGCCCGCAACAAGCAAAATGAACTTAATCGGGGGATTTTCTGCCAATAATTTAACGAAAAAGTCTTTCACCGTGATGGTAAAGAAATCAACGATTTTCTGCCATACTTCATTGGATGAAACTGCTGCTAACATTTTTCAAACTCCTCTTTAATAATATAACCCTGAAAATAAATTAGATAAAATACCTATACTGTGTATATTATAACACAATAAATTTACGTTATCAAGGTTTTGAAAATATCAATTTGACGAAATTCGTGTTTTTTTGCTAATTTTTTTATTGCGATATGCCTTAAAAAATATGTCGAACAATGCGTATTTTGCTTGCAAAAAAAACGCCGAAATGTTACTATGTTAAAAGTAAATATTGTGAGGTGTTTTATGAACAACGTAACCATTTTCAATCACCCTCTTATCACACACAAAATTGCAATTATGCGTGATGAACGTACCGGCAGCAAAGAGTTTCGCGAACTTGTGGAAGAAGTCGCAATGCTTATGGCATTTGAGGCTCTCCGCGATATCAATACGCAAGAAATTGAGGTTAAAACCCCGATTGCGGTCACTAAAACCCGCGTTATTGCAAATGACATCGCAATCGTTCCTATTCTCCGCGCAGGTCTCGGCATGGTAAACGGTATCCTTGCTCTTGTCCCCACCGCAAAAGTCGGACACGTCGGTCTTTATCGCGACCACGAAACGCTTGAACCCAAGGAGTACTACTGCAAACTTCCCGACGATATCGCAAACCGCGAAGTCATCATTCTCGATCCGATGCTCGCAACCGGCGGCAGCGCAATCGCGGCAATCGACTTCATTAAGGCAAAAGGCTGCAAGAATATTAAGTTTATGAGCATCATCGGCGCGCCCGAAGGAATTGAAAAGGTCCACGCAAAACATCCCGACGTACACATCTTCGTCGGCTGCAAAGACTCTCACCTTAACGAAAACGGCTACATCGTCCCCGGTCTCGGCGACGCCGGCGACAGAATTTTCGGTACGAAATAATCCGCAATAATTGAACGAATAATTGCATTGCCCTGACATTAGTCAGGGCTTTTTTATATCGCAAATGCCCCCGTAACGTACCAAAGAAAAAAAGGATTCCCTTCCGGGCGATGCGGCGCAAACTGCGCTTTTGAAATCACGTTATCGCAGGCGATAACGCTCACTCTTTTGCTTGTTTGCGCCTTTTTCTCCACGCAAGTACAAAAGTATCTTGCGTGGGTTTTATAACAAGGATTCCCTTCCGGGAGATTGCCACGTCGCTTCGCTCCTCGCAATGACATAAGTGCTTTGCACGGAACAACATAAAGCAGAAAAAAAGTCCTCATAAAACTATGAGGACTTTTTGATATTTCGTTGATTATTACTTGTCGGACGATTCGTCCTTTGCTTCTTCAACCGCCTGGAATTCCACCGTCGCGGTTTTGTCTTCGTCTTCGAGTCCGAGTTCTTCGACTGCTTCGTCGACTGCTTCGCTGTCAGCCACGACTTCGTCTTTTCTGACGCCGGGGAGTTTGTCGTCCGTGTCATACGTTACGCCCTCGCCCACGACCGCGATGCTTTCGCCGTCTTTGACTTCGCCCTGTTTTTCTTTCTTGGTTTTGATGGAAAGAATGACGTTGGTAAGTATACCTACGATAAGAGCGGTTGCGATGTTGGTGATGGTGACGATTGCTTTGCCCTTTGTTGCAAGACCGAATTTAAGAGCGAGTCCGCCGATACCCGTGACAAGGATTGCCGATACGACGAAGAGGTTTTTGCTTTCGCCGAGGTCGACGTTTTGCAGCATTTTAAGACCGCTGACTGCGATAAATCCGTAGAGCGCCAGGCATACGCCGCCCAGAACGCAGGTGGGGATTGTTTCGATAAGCGCGATGAACGGGCTGAAAAACGCGATTATAATCGAGATAACAGCCGCGCCGACTATGGTGTAAATCGAGGCGTTTTTGGTGATTGCCACACAGCCGATGCTTTCGCCGTAAGTGGTGTTGGGGCAGCAGCCGAAGATTGTGCCGACGGTCGTTCCGAAGCCGTCACCGATGAGCGTGCGATGGAGACCGGGGTCTTTAAGAAGGTCTTTTTCGATGATGGTGCTCATGTTTTTATGGTCCGCGATATGTTCCGCAAAAACGACCAGCGATACGGGGATGAACAGAAGCGCGATTGCGCCGACGCCCGCGCCGGTAAGTCTTGCGGTGCCGTTGACGGATTCCTTAATTGCTTCGATAATCGCAAGGTGCGGATAATCGAGGAATGCGGTGACGCCCGTGAATTTGCCGTCTTTTACGAAGTTTTCGACAAGCGGAGTCCAGTTGACGATTTTGAGATATTCGACGTCGCATGCGTATCCGAAGATGGAGAAGAACGATGCGAGAAGGTAACCTGCGCCGATACCGATGATGAAAGGCATAAGTTGCATTTTTTTGCTGCCCTTGCAGGATACGAAGACCGTTACGAAGAAGGCAAACAATCCGCAAAGGATTGCGACAAGGTTGTAAGATTGTCCGCTGCCGCTTGCAGTGGTAAGGTTGCTGATTGCGCTGCCCGAAAGGCCTAAGCCGATAAGAGCGACCGTGGGCCCGATGATGACCGCAGGCATAAGTTTGTTGATCCATTCAGTGCCTTTCTTCCAGACGATTAAGGCAAGTATGCAGTACACAGCGCCTGCGAATACGCCGCCGAGAATAATTCCCCACCAGCCGTATTGAGTTGCGCCGATCAACGCCGAGATAAACGCGAACGAGCTTCCGATGAAAATCGGGCTCTTTTTCTTGGTAACCCATACGTAGAACAGGGTTGCGATACCTGCGCCGAAAAGCGCGGCAGCGGGGCTCATGTTGACGCCGTTTCCCGAGCAAAGAATAGGCACGAGAATCGTCGCGCAAACGACCGCCAAGAATTGTTGAAGCGAGTACACAAGCGTTTGTTTGAAGGACAACTTGTCTTCAACGTTGTAAATCATCTTCATAAGTAACAATCTCCTTTAAAATTTATTTATATTTTGATATATCAGAGTGAAAACAGGTCGACGGCGATTTTCTCGTCATAGGGCGGTATCATTACCCTTACGACCTCCTGCTTGGACGTTGGCAGGTTTTTGCCGACGTAGTCCGCGCGTATCGGAAGTTCGCGATGACCGCGGTCGATAAGCACGGCAAGTTGTATCGTGCGCGGACGTCCCAGCGTGAACACGGCGTCGATTGCGGCGCGCGCCGTCCTTCCGGTAAACAAAACGTCGTCAACAAGGACGACGTCTCGTCCCCTTACTTCAAAGGGAACGTTGATTTTTTCGATAACGGGAGTTTCGCTTTTTTCCGCAAGGTCGTCACGATAAAGACTTATATCGAGTTCACCCACGTCAAGCGCCACGCTTTCGTATTTTTTCACGTTTTCGGCAATTATTCCGGCAAGGGGGATACCACGGCTTTTAATGCCGATAAGCACGACGTTTTCCAGGGAGTCGTTTCTTTCGATAATCTCGTGCGATACCCTTTTAAGCGCGCGTGCGACAGCCGTATCATCCATAATGTTTGCCTTAATTTCCATAAAACCTCAAAAAAAATCTTGCGCCGAGACACGCAAGATATGATACATCTGTTTATTGTATGATAACCTTGTATGTCTCTCTGGACATAATTAAAGATTTCTGTTAGGGTTATCATAACACAAGCGGCGTTTTTTGTAAACCGTTTTTAAGAAGGAAAAGAAAATTTTTTTATTATTATTTTTTTTGAAAATATCGCGCTTCTTCTCGCCTGCGAAATTTAGCCGCCGCCCTTTATCTTCATTATATAAACTATATAATATATAATATTAAACATTAAAAAACGTCGGGGTGTCCCGACGCTTTGAAAACGGTTTCCCGCGTGTTTTGCGACAATCAATAGTTGTCCGCGGATATTTCAAAATAACTTTGGGGATGATTGCACGTCGGGCAAACCTCGGGCGCGCACTCTCCGACGACGATATGACCGCAGTTTCTGCATTCCCACACTTTCACCGTGGATTTTTTGAAAACTTCCGCCGTTTCGATGTTTTTCAACAGCGCGCGATATCTTTCTTCGTGGTGTTTCTCGATCGCCGCGACAAGTCGGAATTTCGCCGCAAGCTCAGGAAAGCCTTCTTCTTCGGCTGTTTTTGCAAAGCCCGCATACATATCCGTCCATTCGTAGTTTTCGCCCGCCGCCGCGGCAACAAGGTTTTCCGTTGTGTTTCCGATGCCGTTAAGTTCTTTGAACCAAAGTTTGGCGTGTTCTTTTTCGTTGTCGGCGGTTTTCAGAAACAGGGACGCGATTTGTTCATAGCCCTCTTTTTTCGCAACCGACGCAAAGTAAGTATATTTGTTTCTTGCCTGTGATTCGCCCGAAAAAGCCGTTTCGAGGTTCTTTTCGGTTTTTGTACCTGCGTATTTATTCATTTTCCTTCTCCTTTATAAATGATATGGAAACGGCACGCCGTCGCGTGCCGTTTGTTTAACGATTATGCGCGTTTTTTCTTAATGACGACCACCGTAACCACGATGATTGCCATAAGCACTGCCGCGCCGCCAACGCCTGCGCCGATGCCGATTGCCAGCGTGTTTGTTTTCGCTTTGGGCGCGACGTAGTCTTCCGCAAAGATGAAGTAGCCGAGCTTATCGGTTTCAAACGTTACGGTGCCGTCGCCGTTATCGACGTAGTTTACTTCCGTCCATTCGCCGTTGTTGTATCTGATGAGTTTCGCGCCGTTTGCGCTGACTTGCATCGTTACGGTTGCGGGGCTCATAAGTCTGGGCTGTTTGTCGGCGTTCATAAGGACGCTTTTGTTCTTATATTCGCTGAGCGACAGGAAGTAGACCTTGCCGGCGGCGTACTCTTTGCCAAAGATTTCCTTATTTTGTCTTAAACCGTTGGTGAAGTTATCGCGGCTTGCGGCGTTGTTTCTGTCGAGTATGCAGAAGTAAACGGTGTATCCGCTGTCCGCCTGCGTCCAGCTGCCCGAGATCGTGCCGATGCCGTTATCTTCCAGAACTTTATCGTCGGGAACGTTGACGTCGCCGCCCCATACCGAGTTAAGTTCGTTTTCGATGATGGAAATCGTCGCTTCGATTATGCCGTCCGCCGACACGGCACGGGTATATCTTTCGGATTCCGCACTGCTGTCGACCGTCCAGGCGCCGCCCTTGATAAGTCCTTTATGAACGACTCTGTAAGGATACCTGCCTTCGCCCACAAGTCCCGCAGCGTTATTCACGACCTTGTAACTGGCGTCGCTGACGCGATAAACGATGACAAAGTCTTTTGCGATTTCTTTGTAATTGCCGCCGACGGAGTCTTTGTCGATAAGATTTTCAACCGTGGGCAGATTGAACGATTCGCCTACGTTTGCCGTGATATCGACAAGGTTGAATTTCGCGCCGTTGACGTTGATTTTGCGGGCGAGCGAGACCGAGCCGATGAAGTTTTCGTTGCCCTTATATCTCACGCGGACGTAGCATACGCCGCCACCCTGACGGACGGGAGCACTGCCGAGAAGCGTCTTGAAATCTTCGTCAAATGAATATTCGTAAACGATGTCGTTTGCGCCGATGACCATTCCGTAAGTCGTCTTGTAGTAATTGAACGCGTCGTCGACCTTTTGCACTTTTTCAGCGAAGTCTTCGCCGTATTTTGCGTCGTACGTAAAGGACGCGTCTTTAATCTTAATTTCGGTGCCGATTTTTTCAATCGTGAAAGTTTGTTCAATAATGTATTCGTTATTCAAGCGCGATACCGTGAACTTACCGTAGTATTCCCCTGCGTCGATTGCCTTGTCAACGGGCATCCATACGCCGTCTGCGCCCTTCTTGAAGTATTCCGCGAGTTCAATATTCAACTGTGACGGGCTTATGACGTTAAGCGTGTATGCCAACGCGTTGTACGGAGCGCTGAACTTATCGACGTTGCCTTTGTCGTTGAACATTTTATTTTCAAACTTGACGTCCGAGAAGTCAAGCACGGACACGACTTTGGTTTCCGTGTCGTTGAAGCCCGTTATTTTCTTGAAGTTACTTTTCGCGCCGAAACTTTCGATTTTCAACGTATATTTATACGCGCCCGAAGTGGTGTCGTAAACGCCGTCCTTAATGTTGACGTTGATAACGAATTTGTTGCCGTTCTGGTCGACGACGACGGGCTGATACTGACGCTCTTTGAAGTCGATTTCACCGATGTCGAGTTTGTTTTTGAGTCCGGTATCCTCATAGTATTCGATTGCGTAAACGATGTCTTGCGACAACTCGAAGCGGTGACCGTTGATGATGCAAACGCCGCCCGTGACGAACGTATCGAGCACCCATACGGTTGCGCCTGCGGGCAAACCGGGAACGTTTTCGGCCTTTGCTTTGCCGTTCTCGTCCTTGCTGTACGCGATATAACCTGCGCCGTCTTTCTGATAAATCACAACGTTTCCGCCGATTTCATTGATGTAGTAATAGTTGCCGTTCGTATCGACAGCGTAAATACCGGTGATTTTCGCGCCGCCGATTTCGCGCGGAGAAATGGTGACCGTAACGACCGCCTCGGTATCTTTCAGGACGTAGTTTTTGCTGTCATTGCCGGTAATACCCAGCGTGACTTTGCAATCGGGATAAGTGCCGACGTTGATATTTGCCGTATTGCCCGTGCTTGTGAGCAACTTCACGTCGTCGCCCGATACAACGCCGCCGAACGTATAATTGCCGATTTGGAACGCCGTTTTGTTGTCGAAAGGTTTTTCGACGTTATGCACCGTAACCGTGATGGTTTTGGGCGTTACGGTAACCGTCGCTTCGACGGTAACGTCTGTCAGGTCATAGAATTTTTGTCTTTCGCCGACGAGTTTGAAATCGGTGACGTTAAAGGTATATGTGCCGACGTCCTTGCCGGGCAGGGTAATCGTGCCGTATTCGAGCGTGATGTTGTCCGTGCCTTGCAGTCCCTCAATCCTAAACTCGCAGTTGACCGAACTCGTCTTAATCGTATTTTCGCCGTTATAGACCTTTGAGGCGATAATCGTGATTTTGCCGAGTTTGGCAGGTAGGACATCGATATACGCTTTGGGTGCGCTTGCGGAGCCGCCCGCGTTTGTGATCTGGTAATTGTTGTTCAGTTCGCCCGCGATTTCGATATTTATAAGCGACGCGCGAAGCCCGTTGTTGACGTCAATGCTGTCAAGCTGGAACGTGCCTTTCCATTGGATATTTTTCCATTCGTCCGCTTTGTCGCCCAAAACCTTATCGAGCACCAATAAAGAGCCGTCGCCCGAAACGTAGTCGGTCATTGCGTAGTTGATGGTGCCGTTATAAATGAACGGTGCGTGTCTGTATTTCTCGTCGATCGTAAGGCGCGCTTTTCTTATTTCGTGCGTGCCGATGACGTAACTGCCGTCTGCTTCGGGCGTGATGACGTTGCCGTTGACGTCAAAGTAAACCTTTTCATATTGTTCGATGAGCGCAGCCGTATAAACCGAGCCTTCGACGTAGGAAGCCCGGACGTTGCTGACAATCACCTGTCTTTTACCTGCATTAACGCCGTCGTACGCCGCGTCGAAAGTAATGCCGATTTTCCCCGACGGGATAGTGCCTGCAAACTTGTTCGACAACGTGTACGAAACAAGCGACGTACTTACGTCGGTCGTATTGTTGAAGTATCTTCGGGCGTTCGTATCGATGTTGAAGTTGACGTTGATCTTTGCCCTGTCAAGGTTGACGTTGTAGGTGGTTTCATTGTTTGTATTGCCCGCTTCGTCGACAAGCCAGAATCTGACCTGAATTTGCGTAAGTCCCGCGACGTTTCTGCCCTCGAACAAATCCATATAAACGTCGTTTGTATCAAGCGAAAGTTTCTTTTCCTCGCCGGGGACGCCGTCACGGGTAATTGCGTAATGAAGAGTCATCGGGCTGCCCAAAAATTCGCTGACGTAGCCGTCTTTCCCGACTTGTTTGTAGTTAAGGTTCACAAGAAGGGGCAGTAAGTCGGCATACGCGTCTGTCGAGAAGTCAAGAAGCCTTGCGATTTCGGGCTTGTATCCGTTATAGTTGTCGTATTTCACGGGAACTTCAACGTTATACGTGATATTTGACGAAGTATAAGTCGCGCGGAGATAATAGACGCGTTCGTATCCTTCGGGCGAAGTTTCGTCATAGCCTATGACATATTTATTATTGATGATTTTGTCGTTGATGCTCACCCATTCGGTTTGTGTACCTACGAAAACGCCGTTTTTAAGGGTGCGATAACTGATTTGATAGGTTATTTCCATAATGGAAGAGAGCGTATTGAACTCGATAACGACGTTCTGATTCGTCCATGCGCCGTTATACACGCCGCCGTTTTCAAGGTAAATTGCGGTTTCCCATTTTTCGGGCGGGTTCTTGATGTCGTCGATTGTGAAACGGTGATAATCGCTGTAAACGGCGTGGTTTGCCCAATTTTTTTGTACGTCGTTAAGGTTCAGCCCTGCGATTTGTTCGGGAGTTTTATCCTTGACAAGATTTTCGTAGAAAAGCCCGACCGTATCGATCGCTTTGAACTTGATTGCATATTCGCCCTTTTCAAGTCCCGAAAGGGTGAAGATGTCGGAGCCGGGGTTGTTGATTGCAATGCCTGTCTGCCCTTCGATTTCAACGTAATTGCCGTCAACCTTTTTGTAAAGGGTATAGAAATACTTGACGTCGCCGCGAGTGTCGTCGTCATCGAGAACAGGCTTGAATTTTATGGTGTCGGTATAAAAATACGTGACCTTGACGCCGCCGTTTTCGTTAACAACGTTTTCGGTAAGGAGAGCAACTTCGTCCAATGCCGTGGGCTTGGTGTAGTCGATACCGTCGCAGTCGATGCTCAACGTCTTACCCGAAAGATTGATTGAGTTTTTATAATTTACACGATATATCGTTTCGGTTTCGATAGGCAACGCATTGTTGTCTTTTCCGTCGTACTTTACCGTGACGTAAAGCCCGCGGAAAGAACCCGTCGCGGGGTCGTTATTGTCAAACGCAAACGGCTCAACCGTTATGCTTTCCAAGCCCGTCGGATAACGCAACGTTTTCAGCTGTTCTGATGTATAATCGCTTCTTTTGTATGTTTTTGCGGAGCCGTCAACAATTGCGCCCGTGCCAATATATGCTTGAAGAAGATTAAAACCTTTGATATCCGCCTCTTTAAGCCCGAAGAATTTGTCAAAAAGCAGGAAGGAGAACTGCTTTGATTGCGTTCCGTCGGTGCGGATTGACGTCAACTTGTTGAACGTAGGATCAAGAACGTCTTCGCCGTGCAATGCCCAGTCAAGGTTGCCGACAATATTGTTGTTGGTGGTATAAAGATTCGATATGTTTGCAATGGTATCCAAAACCGCAATGTCCGGTTTGGTTGTTCCGTCCCATGCTGCGGTAACGGGTGTGAAAAGGCTCGGGTTATCGACAGACTTGACCTTAATCGTGATTTCAAGCCCTCTGATTTCCGTGCTTTCGCCTGCACCGGCTTCTTCGCCTCCTACATAAGCAAGTATGTATTGATTGCTTGACGTAACTTTCCATTTGGTTCCGTTATTGAAAGTGTCGTTTACGTAATCGGAGTTTTCGTCGATTTTTTGTACCGAAGACGCAAATGAAACAAACTCCATTGTGTTTTGCATTTTATCATAGCTGACAGCACTGCTAATGTTGGAGCTGATTTCAATCGTCGCGCCAAGCGAAACAAGAACATCGGGCAGTTTATAATACGCATATAAACGATGCCTAATGTTATCAATCGTCTTAGGTTTCAATAAAGCGTGTTCATCGTTACGTTCGACACCGCTGATACCGTCATAAACCCCACCAATCCAAGCGAAGTAGTTTTTATACGTTGAAGGTCTGTAAGAAAAAACGGCAATGTTCCCGTCCGCATCTGCCTTAAACGGAACGTTCCATTTCCAACCTGATGCATCTATCGCCAGTTCCTTGGTCGACGGTTCGCTTGTCGCTGCCGCAAAAGCCGTTTTGTTATCACCCGCACCCACGCGCGTAAAAGAAATTGCGCTGACAAGCAGTGCGACTGCAAGCATAAACACTAATGCAAGTCCGCTGATACGAAGTAAGTTTTTGCTTGATTTTTTTGCTCTCATATCTCTCCTCCGATACGCCGGAAAACCCGGCGGTATAGCCATAGTATGTGCAATTTTGGGCATAATGCGCCCAAAAGATATTGCTATAAATATAATATACAAGATATTACAACCGAATGTCAAGTTATTTTGCGTTATGACGCGCCATTTTGCACGTCCCGTTTTCGCCGTTACCCTTGCAAAACATCGTATACTCGTTGTCTTACGTGCAACGCACTCTATGTCATTGCGACACCATATACTCGTTGTCATACGTGCAACGCACTCTATGTCATTGCGAGCGCAGCGTGGCAATCTCCCGGAAGGGACCCCTTTTCATAAAACCCACGCAAGATACTTTTGTACTTGCGTGGAGAAAAAGGCGCACACAAGCAAAAGAGTGAGCATTATTGTTTACAATAATGTGATTTCAAAAGCACAACTATCGGGGACCCCGCGGGATACTTTGTACCCGTGGGGAAAAGGCGCACGCAAGCAAAAGAGTGAGCATTATTGCCTGCAATAATGTGATTTCAAAAGCACAGCGTGCGCCTAGCCGGCATAAACTGCCTTATGGAACTTTCGCGGCTCAACGTCATTGAACTCACAAATCTTGCCCTGTCCGTTGCGACGATACTGACGCGCGACCTTACCGTGTCCGAGACGGAATGTCTTTTGAAATTTCTTTGCATCGTGCGCGACGATATATCGCTCATACTTTGCGACAAACGCAACAGCAAATAAAGCGCGTTACCTTTTTTGTGCAACGCACCTTATGTCATTGCGAGCGAAAATACGGGGACCCCGCGGGATACTGTGTACCCGTGGGGAAAAGGAATAAACAAGCAAAAGACAAACAATTGTCGTTTACGGCGATTGTTTGGTCAAAAGTGAAGTTTATGACGCGCAGTGTGCGCCGCTGTCGATATGACAATGATTGCTGTCAATTATTACGACTTTTAAAAAAATTGATTTTCAAAAAAATCTTCAAAAAATTTGAACTCAACAAAACGAAAAACGGCGGGTTCCCAAAATCGGATTTTCCGTTTCTCCCTGAAAACACGTCGGTTTTGACAAAACGTCGGCGGTTTTGTATAATAAAATTATGAAATCCGATAAAAAAGGTTTCACTCTTGTGGAGCTTATCGTCGTAATTGCGATTATGGCGGTGCTTGCCGGCGTCGTTTCTGGCGCAACCGTGGGCATTCTCAACAAGAAAACCGACGAAGTCAACTACATATACAACGGAAAGCAAATTTCTGCACAAATCGTTTCGTGGGCGCAGGAAGTCGTTGAACGCCCTGCGTTCTTCACCGAACTTACGGGGATCGAAATCGACGTGACAGATCTATTATTGTATGGCAGTATCGACGCTATATGGACGGATGCGTACTCGGAAGCCGCTTACAATACCCTGAAAAACAGGTTTTCGTCCTTAAAATGGGCTGATTCGTACGGCGTTCCCGAAAAAAAGGGGACTTTTTCCGCCGATTTTAACACGGAGCAAAAAGCGATTTATCTTTATTACAAGGGAAAATCGCAAGAATATCGTGAAGTATATTACAAAATTTACCTGAGCGGTGAAAACGTCGTCACCGAAAAAGGCACAGGATTTTAACGTTGTTTTTGCCATCCGTGCAACGCACTTTTTGTCATTGCGAGGCATTGACAAATCAGGGGTCCCCAAAAGATACTTTTGTACTTTTGGGGAAAAGGCGCACACAAGCAAAAGAGTAAGCATTATTGCTTGCAATAATGCGATTTCAAAAGCGCAGTTGTGCGCCGTGGGCAAGTTATGGATAAATACCTTAACTTCGGCTGAAAGCCGAAATATAACTTTGACAAAGTCAAAATATAACTTTTTGCCGTCGGCAAAAAATATAACCGTTTGCAACGCAAACGATATAACTAAAATAGCCCGCTACTTTTGAGGTATAGCGGACTATTTCCATTGTCGTTATTTATTCTTTGCTCGGCTATTTGAACATCTGTTCCTGACGTACTTTCTTATGCGGTTTTTCACCTTTGCGTAATTTTTCGGCAGGACGTATTTCCAATTCCCGTCGTTCGTCCCCGGGGTATTCATTCTCGCCTCCGAGCCCTGCAACAGATAGTCCTGCATAGGCACGATGACGAATTTCGCGCGGGAGCGCATTACCTTTTTGAAAACTTTGTCAAAGACGTTCTCGTCGGTTGCGCCGATGGTTTTTTTGACGTACTCTTTTGTGCCGTCGCCCTGCGCGTCGTACCAGCCTTTCAGCGTATCGTTGTCGTGCGTGCCGGTGTAATAGACGGTGTTATACCTTACGTTTTCCGGCAGATGCTCGTTATCGCTCTTGCCGTCGAAAGCGAACTGAAACACTTTCATTCCGGGGAAGCCGGTGCGTTTCACAAGGCGGCGCACCTTGTCGGTGATAATTCCGAGGTCCTCGGCGATGATTCTGCCGTCGAGGTCAAGCCCGTCGAAGATTTTCGTGCCGACGCCCTTCACCCACCTGCCGATTTTCGCGGTCGTTGCACCATACGGCACGGCGTAGTAGCTTTCAAACGCGCGGAAGTGGTCGATGCGGATTTTGTCGAAGAATTGCAGCTGATGCAGCAAGCGGTGATGCCACCACAAAAAGCCGTCCGCCTGCTGTTTTTTCCAGTCGTACAGCGGATTGCCCCAAAGTTGCCCGTCGGCGGAGAAGTAATCGGGCGGCACTCCGGCGACCTCTTTCGGGCGCATATTTTTGTCAAGCCTGAATATTTCGGGGTGCGCCCAGACGTCCGCGCTGTCGTACGCGACGTAGATGGGGATATCGCCGATAAGCGCGACGTTTTTGGATTTTGCGTAGTCTTTAAGCGCGGTTAATTCGCGATAGAACTCAAACTGCACAAACCGCCAGAAATCGCACTCGTCTTGAAGCGCGGCGATTTTCTCGTCGGACAACGTATCGCGCCGTCTTTCGTCCTTTTCCCACGTATCGAACGACGAAAACCCGTTTTTGACTTTGAGCGCCATAAACAGCGCGAAGTCGTCCAGCCAATATTCGTTATTTTCAAGAAACTTTGAATAATCGGAATTTTTTTGAAATCTTTTGAACGCCAAGCGCAGCACGTCGTATCGCGAGTTAAAAATTTCGGCGTAGTCAAGTGATTTTGTTTTGGCGCGTTTTGCCTCGTTTTCCGTCAAAAGCCCGCGTTTAACAAGCGTATTTATATCAATAAAGTACGGATTCCCCGCAAATGCCGACGGCGACTGATACGGGCTGTCGCCGAAAGACGTTGGCGATAACGGCAGCGTTTGCCAGAAATCGACCTTCGCGTCCGCCAAAAAATCGACAAAAGAAAACGCGCCCCCGGACAGCGCGCCGACGCCGTATTCAGACGGCAGACTTCCTATATGCAAAAGCACCCCGTTGAACTTTTCTTTCACTTGTGCGGGGCCTCCTCGTGCGTGACCGCCTCGCCGAGCCTGTTCGCCCAGCTTTCGCAATACAGGTCGTAATAGGATTTATTTTGTTCCTTTCTCATTGCGATACATTTTTTATTGTTGCACCATACAAACGACGGAATCCCGACGACAAACAGATACAGCGGCCCCAGAATCAGCGACTGAATTGTATGGCCGTACTCATGCACGGACACGGTTTTTTTGTACTCATCGCCGCGCTTGCCGTTGATGAAGATAAACGCGCCCAACGACACGCCGCCCCAATCGCCCTCGTGGAAGGTCAGGATTGCGCCGTGGTAATAGGCGTGCTCGCACCTGATATTTTTCAGGAAAAGTAAAAACCCCAATGCGTTCTGAATCGCGCCCCAGGTGAACTGTAAAACCAGGTAAAAAAACTGCAAGATATATTTCATAATAGCATTACTTTGTTCTTATTTTGAACGTATAGCGAATGGGAGTGCCCTTGTTGGTCTGATAGGCGCGGTTAAGTTGCGGATTTGTCGTCGGATCTTTCGTGACGTAGTCAAGCGTCGCCGTTGGAACCTCTTTTCCGCCGTCCCAAGCCGCGAACTTATTCTTGTCGTTGTGGTAGCTGACGATGAGATAATATACGATTTCTGCGCTTTCCGCCGCCGTGACGCCCACAACCTGAATGACGATATAAGGATTTTTGTTGTCCGCGCTGACAAAGGAACTGCGTTCCACCGCGTTGCACCCGTCCGGCACAAGGACCTTTTGCGTCCCCGACGCATTGGGATCGTAGTATTTGACGGGAATGTCCAGCCCTATGACGGTCTGATAAATGCGCTTGCACACCATTGCGGAATACGTGACGTACCACCCGTTCGTGCCGTTGTCCACGTCTTCTTTGCGCGGATCCGGCTTGTTGGGATAAATATGCTGCCCCGAAAGGTACGTAACCGCCGCGATCGAGTTCCTGTACATAGTCTGCGTGTCGGTTTCGGCAGCGCTCTTCTGACGGCGTTTTGTCGTGACGTAAACGGCAGGCGTAACCGCCGCGGCAAGAATCGCCATAATGGCAATGGTCACGATAAGTTCAACGAGCGTAAAGCCTTTTTTATTTTTGAAAACACGCCTTTTCATACTTATATAATTATACTACTTCGCGCGTACAGTGTCAATATATTATTTTTTGCAGAGAAAATGTTTCGGAAACGCTTTGAATACGTATCACCGCCGTTCTCCCCTTGCGATCAACACACTTTATGTCATTCTGAGGAGTTGCATAGCAACGACGTGAGAATCCCCCGGAAGGGAACCATATTATAAAACCCCTCGCAAGATACTTTTGTACCCGTGGGAAAAATCGGGGACCCCAAAAGATACTTTCGTACTTTTGGGGAAAAGGAGTATGCAAGCATAAGACAGGCGATTGTCGCTTGCGACGATTGACTGGTCAAAAACGAAGCATACGACGTGTTCACAAAATAAGGATTTGTCGCAGCATTGCTTTGTTTAATGACAGAGAGCGTTGAATAAGCAACATCGCTTATTCCACTGCGTGCGAAGCACTTATGTCATTGCGAGCGTAGCGTGGCAATCTCCCGGAAGGGTAACCGCATTAAATATCGTCGCGTTGTCCGATACCAAACATTGAAATAATTATAGTGGAGGATTAACATAAATGTTAAAACTTAGAAAAAACAAAAAGGGCTTTACGCTCGTTGAACTTATCGTCGTAATCGCAATAATGGCAGTCCTTGCAGGCACGATTGCAGGCGTAACGGTCACACAATTGAACAAGGCGAAAAATGACAGCGCATTATCAGATATCAAAACCTTATTAGGCGAGTTTGAATCTTTCTTAGCAAGTTATGACACTTCTTTGATTAAAGATGTAGATACGGCGAAAACAGCTGTTGCTGCTTTTGGTACAGAAAAAGAAGCAGCAAAGGGCTTGGCTTCCAATTATGGTCTTTTGACCTATAAGGCTGCAACAACCGATGCTGCTGGAAACAAATCAGGAACTAATAAGTATGCATATAATGTAACCGTTGCAAATGGAAAATTAACTTTGACAATTTGGTGTGATAAGGTTGGTAGTACCGGTGCTAATCCCTCGGCTAATCGTACTTACGAAATCTAACACAAACAGACTTACACAAAAAAGCGAGACGCCGTCTCGCTTTTTTAATAAAGCTCGTATGAACTATATGGTTTTTTGAAATGTTAAAACGCAAAAGTAAAAAAGGTTTTACCCTTGTTGAATTGATTGTGACAATCGCGATTATGGCGGTGCTGTCAGGCACGGTCGCAGGGATTACCGTGTCAACTTTGAACAAGGCGAAAAACGACAGTGCGGCATCGGAAGCAAAAGGGATTTTAGATAATTTTCAAAGGTTTTTGGCGCAATATAGTGTTGACGGATTTGTGATAACAGACGTTGAAACGGGAAAAGCCGCAATGCAAGAGTACAGCGAGCAGGCGAAAAAGGATAATAACAGAGATATACTCTTTGAAACGGGCAATTTCAAAGCGGGTGAACACAAGTACGTTTATCAGGTGACGGAAGTAAAAACAGGCGATACCGTCACGGGCATTAAGTTCACTTTATCCTGCAACAAGGTCGGCACCCGTGGAAAAGAACCCACCGCGTCGTGGACTTATGTAATAGTCAACGAATAAGCAACAAAAGCATAACAAAAGCGAGGCGTTTGCCTCGCTTTTTGTGTTTGATATTTCAATAATAAATGTTGTTCTTTAAGGTTTAGCCACCAGTCGTAGGAGTAACTTTCGTTACGGCTCCATCTACTGCAACATAATATGTAATATCGCCTTTGTTTCCACTTTGTTTACCTTGATAATATACTTCAATTTTACCTTCATTATCGCCGGATTCAACAATAGACACTTTGACCGTTCCTCTGCCACCATCTGCACCTACGGTAATGCTTGCAGATGAATACTGTTTGCTCAAAAGTGCAGTTAATGCGTCTTGATCAAATGCGGTTGTAATTGCTCCATCAGTTCCTTCGGTATCCGTGGTAATTTTCTCGTCACCTTCGCCGGTTAATGCGCATTGAGAAAGGAATTGTGCGATAGTGTTTGCTTGTGATTGACCTGTTTTGTCGGTTTGTTTATTAAGTTGTGATACCGTAACACCAGCCACAACGCCTGCAAGGACTGCCATGATTGCGATTACGACGATAAGTTCAACGAGCGTGAAGCCCTTTTTGTTTTTTCTAAGTTTTAACATTTATGTTAATCCTCCACTATAATTATTTCAATGTTTGGTATCGGTACCCGTCGCACACTGTGCTTTTGAAATCACATTATTGCAAACAATAATGCTCACTCTTTTGCTTGTGTGCTCCTTTTCCCCAAAAGTACAAAGTATCTTTTGGGGTCCCCGGATTTTAGCGCGCTGTCATTGAACAAAGCAATGCTGCGACAAATCCTTATTTTGCGACGTTTTGTCCGATATTTTTTTGTTCAGGGAAAACTGCATAAAAAAGTGTCATAGTTTCCCTTCACATCTATCATTATACTTTATAAAATATGCCCCGTCAATACTTTTTTTGAAAATACTTAAATACTATAATAGTACTATATTGTATAATAGTCCAAAAAAGTCCCATTTTTGTGCAACTTTCACCCATTCAATGCACATATTCAAATATTTTCATACGTTTTTTTAAATTTTTCCCAGCAAATACTAACATTTACCAAAATTCATACAGGGTAATTGGCGCACACTGCACTTTTGAAATCACGTTATCGCAAGCGATAACGCTCACTCTTTTGTTTGTGTGCGCCTTTTTCTCCGCGTCGTATGCTTCATTCTTGACCAGACAATCGTCGCAAGCGACAACTGTCTGTCTTACGCTCGCATACTCCTTTTCCCAACGGGTACATAGTATCCCGTTGGGGCCCATAATAAAGTATCTTGCGTGGGTTTTATAATATGGTTCCCTTCCGGGGGATTGCCACGGCATCGCCGTTGGCGATGCCTCGCAATGACATATAGTGCGTTGCACGGGATAACGTAAAGAAAGTATGTAGATTGTGCTATTACTTTTCAGCAAACAAACGCTTGTTATGTTCCGTACGAAGTACTCTGTCATTCTGAGGAGCAAAGCGACGTGAGAATCTCCCGGAAGGGTAACCTTGTTATAAACCAAAAAATTTAATTGTATTTTTGTGACGCATTCTCGGTTTTTAATTTAATGATTTATATGATACCAAAAAAATATCACAGTTGGTCATCTATTTAGCAAGAGTGTCCTTTTGACAGTTTTATAAATAATCCATATTTATATGCTATTTCGTATCCCTTCCGGGAGATTGCCACGCTTCGCTCGCAATGACAGAGTACTTCGTACGGAATGACATAGTATCCGCGTAAACGCCATTTCAAGCGCGGTTTTTGACTTACTAATCGCAAAATAAGGATTTTTTGCCCTGTATGCTCAAATTTTGAAATAATTATAGTGGAGGATTAACATAAATGTTAAAACTTAGAAAAAACAAAAAGGGCTTTACGCTCGTTGAACTTATCGTCGTAATCGCAATCATGGCAGTCCTTGCAGGCACGATTGCAGGCGTAACCGTATCACAACTTAATAAGCAAACAGACAATGCAAACAAAACCCAAGCAAAGAAAGTCGCTGACCAAATTGCTTCTTTGATTATTGGTAATGATATTGTTGTTGTTGGCGAAGGAACAGATGCAAAATTCCAAATTCCCGCTGGTGACGATGGCGATGCAGTAGATTTGGATGCAGATAATCTTAAAGAAAAGTTTATTGGCGCTGAATTCCCTGGTTTGATTAAAGGCACGGGAAAAGGTGAAATATCACTTTCTGTTTCAGGAACTGAAATCCAAGTAATCTATACACCAAAAGGAAGCAAGGGTGTAACATATACAATCGACGCAGAAGGTACTGTGAGTGAATAATTTGATATAAATTATCCCAAAAGCGAGGCAAACGCCTCGCTTTTTTTTATTAAAAAACTCTGCAAGTTTTTGCAGAGTTTTGTTTTGGTTTGTTCCATATGGATTCCCTTCCGGGAGATTGCCACGTCGCATTGCTCCTCGCAATGACATAAAGTGCGTTTATTAAATGCTGTAAATAAGGCGGTAAAACTCGGACATGGACGTCGTGCCGTTGCCGATGAGCGTGCGGATACTGTCTTCCAAAAACGTTGCGCCGTGCTCTTTGGCGAAGTCGCGGATTTCCTCGGTTGTCCTGCCCTCGGATATCATGCGGCGAAGGTCGCTGTCGATTTCGATAATTTCGTAAATTGCGGTACGTCCCTTGTAGCCGGTGTTGCCGCAGCGGGGACAGCCGACAGGCTCATAAATGTGAGTGATTGACGGATCTTTCAGAAGTGCAGCCTCTTCCGCCTTGATTTCGCGTTTTCTCTTGCATTCCGGGCAAAGCTTTTTGACAAGCCTTTGCGCGACAACGCAGTTCACGGACGACGCGACCATGTATGACGCAACGCCCATGTCGATAAGACGGACGATACTTGACGCGGCGTCGTTGGTGTGCAGCGTGGACAAAACCAAGTGGCCTGTGATAGCGGCGCGGATTGCGATTTCGGCGGTTTCCGTATCACGAATTTCACCGATCATGACGATGTCCGGGTCCTGACGCAGGATTGCGCGAAGTCCGCTTGCGAACGTTAAGCCCGCCTTTGCATTGGTTTGCACCTGATTGACGCCGAAGATTTGCTTTTCAACAGGGTCTTCGACCGTCGTTATATTGACGTTCGGTTTGTTGAGTTCGCTAAGGACGGCGTACAACGTCGTCGATTTACCGGAACCCGTAGGCCCCGTGACAAGAATGATCCCGTTCGGCGCTTTGATGATGCGGGAGAACTGATCAAACAGTTTGTCGGGCATGCCAAGGTCGGGAAGCGTGATAAGCGCGGCGTCCTCGGTTGCAAGAAGACGCATGTTGACCTTTTCACCGTAAATCGTGGGCAGCGTGTTGACACGAAGGTCGATGTTGATGTCGCCGTTGTTGAAGTCGATACGGCCGTCCTGCGGGATTCGCTTTTCAGCAATGTTGATGCCCGCAAGGATTTTACAACGCGAAACGATACTGTTAAGCGTGGAAATGTCCAAGCGCATACATTCGACAAGCTCGCCGTCGATACGCATGCGGACAAGGATTTGCTCCTCAAACGGCTCAATATGAATATCAGACGCGCGACGCATGTACGCCTGCGTGATAAGGCTGTTGATAAGTTTGACAACAGGAGTGTTGTCAACGCGGCTTTCGATTTCGGACAACTTTTGCTGGGTTGCCGCCGAAGTCTGCTGGACAACCTTTTGCGTGGCTTCGTCCGACACGAAGAAGTTGCCGGCGTTGGTGTAGTACTTTTCAATCGCGCTTTCGATGATACGCTGCGGCGCAAGGACAAAACCGACGTCCATACGCGTGACCATCTTTACGTCCTCGAACGCGCCGATGTCGTGCGGATCGTGCGTGGCAATGATGATCTGCCCCGCCTTCACGTCAAGCGGCATTATGCAGTGCTTTTTGACGATTTGCTCCGGTACGTTTTTCAGAATTTCGGGACGACGGACGACAAGTTCCGTATTTATATAGGTCGTGTTGAAACGCTCCGCCATCGCAGAGAGCATCGCGTCCTCGGTGATAATGCCGCGCGAAAGCAGAATCGCGCTGATTTTTTCGTTGGGATGGGTTTTTTGCCAACGCTTTGCGTCATCCAGTTGCGCCTGCTTGACAAAGCCTTTCTCTATCAGGATGTCGCCTAAACTTGCTCCTCTTTGCATCTCTTCTCCTTATGATATATAAATATTATATTCCGAATAAGTTTTTTATGCCGTCGATTATGGGCGTGCCCGCAAAAACCGTGACCACCGCACCAAGCGCGATAAACGGACCAAGCGGAAGTTCGTACCCCTTTCTGACCTTTTTCGTCAGCAAAAGTACGCCGCCGATAAGCCCCGCCGACACTATCGCGATAAACGCCGACACAAGCGTCGGGTAAAGCCCCAACACAAGCCCCAGCGCAAAATAAAGCTTTATGTCGCCGCCGCCGATGCCGCCCGTCACGAGCGCGATTACGTAAAGCGGCACGCTGATAACCACCGCGCCCACAAGACGGTGCCACCACACGACGTCCTTCGCCGTGAAAAACAGCGGGATCGACAAAATTATGATGAACACGACGATGCCGTTCGGGATCTCTTTCGTGTCGATATCTATGAACGTCATCACGATGAGCACCGAAAACAGCGCGTCGTATATGAACGCGTTGGCGTTAAGCCCGATAAAATATGCCGACAACGTCCACAATACGGCGTTGAGCGACTCCACAATCGGGTACCTTGCGGAGATTTTTTCCTTGCAATTCCTGCACTTTCCGCCAAGAAAAATCCAGCTGAAAACCGGCACCATGTCGTACCATTTCAGCGGCTGCCCGCACTTCGGACAATAACTGTGTTTTTCGGTGAAAAACGTGCCTTTGGGAATGCGGTAAATGCAAACGTTCAGAAAACTGCCGACCGCAAGCCCGAAAAATGCGGAAAATATCGTGAATAACAGATGGCCAAGTTCCATTTTATCAACCGCCTGTCACGGTTCGGAAATAAAAATTCTTGAACCCTTTCTCGTTTTCCGGCTTGTAATTTTCAACCAGCAGCATGTTGTTGTACTGCCAGGCGTCCGCGCTTTCCGTGATTGCCCCGATATTGCCCTTCTCGAAACTGAAAATACCTTTGAAACGTTTGGTTTCCGACGACTGGTTGTAATCCGCCTCGATAAAGTCGATTTCAAGCCCCGGGGAGTCGAATTTTTTTTGCCCTTTGGCGTTATAGACGTCGCAGAACACCTTGACGGACGTAATCTCATTAAACATGTTGACAATCGCACGGAAGTAAACTTCTATCTTGAAACTGCCGTAAAACGCGCGTCGTTCCGCCTCCCGATTAGGATCAGTAAAGTATTCCTGCTTGGTTGTGCCGCTGTCCGTCGAATACATAAGCCTGCCTTCTTCGGACGAGAACATCTTGTACTCGCCCGTCGGCGCGTTTTTCATTGTATACGTGGCCTGATTATTGTCAACCCCGATTATGTTGCTATCTCTCGGAAGCTTGCCGTCCTGCAAATATACCTCAACCGTCGACCTTGCCGCCCGCTTGATCTCGTTCTGGACGATTGTGCCAAGGTCTTTTGCTGCGGCGTTTTCTTTCTGGCGCATATAAGCCGTCGTGCCTGCCGTGACAAGCCCGCCGATAACCGTTGCGAGAATACCCATAATGGCGACGACCGCGATCGCTTCGACCAAGGTGAAGCCTTTTTTATTTTTTAAGATTTTTGCGAGTTTTCTCATTTTAATCTTTAAAGTACCTATCTACTTCGTTAAGCGGAAGAATATGATCTTTGACTTCTTTCGGATCGTTCAGGTTGTAATCGATATCGCCGTCATAAATAAATAGTATGCGTTTTGTGCCCTTGTCCGACGTCACTTGATATCTTGTGATATTGTATGTATATTGTGTTTGGGGGGTGCCGTTTTTTTCGACCGCAACCGCAAACGGTACCGAACCGTAATCGGTGTTGTAATTAAGCACCACTGAGTACTGCGGCACGTTGCCTTTTGACGTGCTGATGTACGACACCTGCAAAACGCGGCTCGGATAAATGATATATCCTAGTACCTCGTCGCCTTCCTTGTACATGAACGTGTTCAAAAGAGCCTGCTCCTGCGCCTGCGACCTTTTGGCTTCTTCCTTTTTCGCCTTGGACATATAGCGCGTCGCCGTGTTGAACATGGTGAACGCCAACGTGCCGACGATCGCAAACAATGCGATTGCAACGATACATTCGGCAAAGGTAAAGCCTTTTTTATTCAGTTTTAAGCGTTTCAAAACCTTTCTCATTTTAGCCGTAATAGTAATCGCCCGCAACCCATTTCGTGTCGTGCGACACCGTGTCGGGGTTAATCAAACCGTCCATAACCAAGCCTGAACTGTTGCTGTTTTTCGTCCCTATTCTTGACACGTCGTAACTTGTAAAGATAAGTTTGCCGCGGTTGCTGCCGCCGATATAAATATCTTTTGCGATGATTGACGCCTCGTTATTGCCCGAACTTGCGATAGGAATGATACTCAAAATACCGGTTGATTCGTTGGAATACCTGCCGTGTGGGATATAAATCAACGCATTAACCGTACCGCCACGTCCGAATTTAATATTGTTGCTGCCCATACCGACAATGAACATATTGCCGACTTTTTTCGGATCGCCCTTTGGCAAAGCTTGCATTTGAGTCGCATCAAGCAAATCGCTAAGAAAGTCTTCAAAGAATTCTACGATGTTGTACGTATATTTTATTCCGTCACCTTTAAGCTTTGCAACGTATTGCTGATACGTATTCGACTTGAAATGCGTGCCGACTTTTTCGTCCGTCTTATCTTCCGAGCCAAGCGAGTTGCTGATTTCCATACTGTGCGCATTTGCGGCAAACGAAGTGTCGTCCACAAGCATAAGATAAGCATTGTTTTTGCCCGTCACCTGGAATGAACACTTGTTGAATACGAAACGGATTTGTTCTTCTTTCGATTTTGTCGTATCAAGCGCCGGACAATAGAAAAAGATATAAATATCTTTTTTGGAAGTATCGATAAGGAAGTTCATACGAACCCTCTTGTCAACGCCGTCTGTGGACGCCGCAAACACGATTTGCGTGTTGCTTAATCCAAAATTGAAGTAAGTGTTTTGTTCTATTGTATATTGCACTTCCGAACGATTTACAGTCAGCGACGTGAAGTTACCTTTCAAAATCTCCGTCTTCTTGTCTTTCAGCCCGGTGAACGTCTCGTTATACTTTTCGTCGATTGCAAAGGTGCTGTCCGCGCGAAGGTGCTTACCGTTTTCAACGTCCTTGTTATAAAAGTCCATGAGCCTGAGCGAGCCGGAATCTTCAACGTCGTTTGACGATTCAATATAACACCATAATGCTCCGACCTTTGTCCACGATTCCGCACTCGTCGGTTCCGAAAAAGAAATTTTGAATTTTTTCTTTGTCAGTTTGCCGCCCTTTGCGCAAACATAATCCTTCGTCTTTCCCGCTTGTGTTTCTCCTTTATAAGTGTCACCGTAAATATCAAAGGCGTTGTACTCTTCAATATCACCCTTGTCTTGCAAATCTGCAAGGATTTTCCTGACGTTTGCTTTTGACTGTTCCTGATTGGCGTTCGCTTCCACAACGGTTGCAAATTCCGGCGACTTGATTTCTTCAAAAATCGCCTTTACGGTCGCGGTGTTGTCAACCAAGGAATATCTATTATCCACGACAAGATACATGCCGTATAAGCCTTCGCTGAATGCCCTTGTGGTGCCTTTCATTGCGTCAAACTGATTTGACGTACTGCCTTTGCCGAACGTTTTTAACTTGCCGCCTATGATTGCCGAGCCGTTAACAAGACCGTTTATGATGCCGTCAAAGTCGTTTGCGCCGTTGCTGAACATCGCAATAAGGTAACCGGTATTAAGGAACGCACTTGTCAGAATATCGTTTCCGTTCAGTACGTAAGACAGTTTGTCTAAACCTGCAAGTTCGCTGCCGCCGGTAATATCCTTAAACGGTTTCAGTCCGAAATAATAATAAACGGTATGCGATTTTTCAGCAGAATCATAATACTTCCATTTGTGCTCACAGTTAAGACTATTTATTCTTCTGTGCTCTTCTGTGTGCTTTTTCTTGTTTTTGGGGAAATCTGCGCCGGCGGCACTCGGGTCATTTGTATAACCTTCAAGCAAGCCTTTTTTAACGTAGTCGTCATAGATGCTCTTTTCAAACTCTTTTCCGCTTTGATAATCTAAAAATACGGCGTCATCTAAATTGACGGTGTTGATCTTTCCGTCAACGCTTGCTCTGATAAGATCGACTGCTGCTTTTTCGTTATCCCACAAGTCCTTATAATCGACTACTTTATAATCGTCTTCTTTGCCGTTTGATACATCAATAATTTTACCCTTTAAGTCTTTGTCACCCTTATATTTACCATCATAATTGTTATTATCTTCCAAGCAATATAATAAATCCCACACATATCGCCATCCACTATTGGAATATTCCGGATTAGACCAATTTTCATAGAATGTATAATGTTCTGCGTTCTTATCATTCCAGTTTTTCTCGTGCGCAACCACATAAGGCTCATTTTTCCACTTTGCGGTTTCGGTCAACTCCATGTGAGCACGCAAAACAATGAATTTTCTATTATGGGTAATTGTAGGACTATGTAACAAACCCGCCCACCATTCGTCTGATGTTTCCGAGTTATTATATTGATTTTGCATGTCAAAATAAAGCTTAGTTTCGGCTTTGAAATTATTTTCGTTGCCGTCCACGCCGAAATACTCTTTCAAAATCTCTTCGTCAGTCAACTGTGCATTGTTTTTTTGCAGAACGTTTTTCAAAAAGTCCATAATCGAGGCTTTTTTAAGTTCATTTTTCACAAAGTCGCTGCCGAAATAATTGTTTTTCACGGTGACCGACGCAGCGTTTTCAAAGCCGGGCAACTTGCTTTCAAGCACGCTGATTGTGCCGTCGCAAAATACGTTGTTGACGGTAATTTCGCAGTATCTGACAGTAAGTGCCGCTGTGTACGATATGCTTCCGATAACCTTTTTGGTTGTCACCGACTTACCATCCACCTTCTGAACGTCCAAGTAATAACTGTTGACAACCGTACGAGTTGTCACGGGTTTGCCGTCTTTGTCTTTTTCGTCAACGTTCTGGACAACGCGGTATTTATCATCGGACGCGTACTTTTCAAGCGTGCACGGGTCAACGTTGTTGCTGTTTTTGTGTTCAATATCACCGCACGACGTACCTTTTCTTATCGGCGAGTTCTGGATATAAAGGTTGGAAGTCTCGTTGAATTTGGGCGTGTTAAACCCTGCAATGTTTTTGGCGTCTTTTTCTTTTTCCGACTTCGGATCATAATACTTTCCGCCGAATTCGGTATAATCGTCACCCGTGAGATATGAGTACCCGTCTTTTCCGAGTTCTTCAAACTTCTCTTTAAGGCGTTCTATCGTTTTGCCTTCGGTTTTAAGTTTCTTATACGCTTCCTTATATGCTTCGATAAACGACTTCATTGCATTGGGATTTTCGCTTACAGTGCCGTTGTTATAATTAAACCTGTTAAGAGCGGTGTCAATCGTTACGGGATTGATAACGATAGAATCGCCCCACTCTTTGTCACTACCCAGTATTTCTTCCCATTTGTCTTTGATTTGGCTCAAAAACTCACCACTGTCTTTCAAGACAAACTTGTCGTTTTTTACAACTTCGCCGCCGATATAGATGTCAGGGTTCGAGAAATACGTCGATATACCCAGTTTCTCAACTTTTTTGTAGTTGACGTACGTCGTGTTGGAATCGGGCGCGATAATCATACGCCCTTGACAATACACGTTGCCGCCGATATACGTCTTAACGGGAATTCTTCCGTCCTTTGTGCCGTCGGAATTGTAAGAAAGGCTGTAATAATCGTATTTTGTATTGATAACGCTGCCTTTCAGATCCTCCAACCATTTTCCGAGCGCGCCAAGGTCGGGAGTCTCCGATTGGGTGTTATCGTCACCGACTTCGCCGTCGGTTGCACCGGTGTTTATGCCGCCCGCGTCATACGTGTATACGTATCCGTAGTTTACTGTATCAAAAATAATATCGCCGCTGCAATAAATATTTCCGCCTTCGGGGAATTGCACAATCGGCTTTGAGCATTCTTGATCATAATACATCGACGCGCCGAGATATTGCGCGTTGTTTATTCCGCCTTGGTTATAATCCGCATCGATATTCTGCCAGATTCCGTTTTGGTCTTTTACCCTGAGCGTGATTGTGACTTGCTCCGCCGCGCCGCCGTTCTCCCAGTTTCTTGTCCAGAAAGTATATTCGTTTGCGTCGCCCGCCTTGTCCATAAGGGTATAGTGCGAAATCTTGTCGTAAACCTGAATAGGTCTGTACTGCGGATTCGCCTCATCGCCATAATTTTCGTACATTGCCTCGCCGAGTATCGCATTCGAACCGTTTCTCTCAACTATTTTTGCCTTCGTAAACGGAATCATGACGCTACCTACGATCGTTTTGGAATACGTCCAATAATGAATATACTTTTTGTTGTAGTACTTCTTCATCAAGCCGGGAAGATTTACCCCGCCGAGTTCCAAACCTCTGATCGTAAGATTGCCGTCAACGTATATGTTACCCTGCACGCGAATCAAATTATCGACCGCGCCGATGATAAGGTCGCCGTTGGCGTAAATACTGCCCGTCACGCCTTCCAGAACAAGCGGGTTGAACAAACGCGTCTTCATCACGCGTTCGCCGTTTTCCGTTTCAAAACAGTTGATTGATACGTCGCCTTCGATACGCTTGAAAATCTGGTACGGGCTGGTCTTTTCACTGCCCATATTGTTGCTGACAACAAACGAGTTGCCAAACGTATCCTGAATCGTGGTCGAGTTCCCGTCAGGTACAGAGTCCGCCTCAAAACTTACCGTGCTTTCCTGCGAGCCTTTGACGCCTTTTATGTCGACAAGAACTTTGTCGATTTTGTTTGCGCTGCTGTTTGGCGATTTCGACAACGTGACGTAAACTTTCACGCCGTTGACTATCGTATAATTCACCGCTTGGTTATCAAAATCGGTATCGTTGTAAAACTGAACCTCGGCAGAGCCGTTTTCTTTGATTTTGGTAAAGTAGGTTTCGATAATCGTGTTGAGTTGCGTCGAGCCTTTCAACGTGTCCGAAACCGTGAGTGCGGCGTTGTACGCGCGTTCCTGCTGGGTGTCCGCAATACTGTTCGAGAAGGAGGAAAGCGTCACAAAGAGCATAGAAGTGCCTACGACGATAATAATCGCCATAGTCATAAGTACCATAAGCATCGCGCTGCCGCGTTTTTTATTGTACCGCTTGTTAAACCTTTCTATATTTTTTAATAACGTCAGCATAATTGACCTCCTTCCGTCAATCGTACTTTTTTATTTTTCCCGTCTTATCTTTGCGACTGCGCTTTCGCGCGTTTTCGTAACTTTTTGTTATATTGATATAATATAATATCCTTTATTTTAAGGTGCCGCTTCCGCACCGCACTTTATGTCATTGCGAGAAACATATTGTATTCCGTACAACGAACTTTATGTCATTGCGATGGATTTTTTGGGGCCCCCGCGGGATACTGAGTACCCGTGGGGAAAAGGAGCACACAAGCAAAAGAGTGAGCATTTTCGCTTGCGATAATGTGATTTCAAAAGCGAAGTGTGCGACGTGTGCTATTCGTTCAGAATGTACGTGATCGTCATCGAGAACGTGCCCGAAACGTCGTTTCCGTCCGGCGTCATCGAAAGATACGTCAGATTGAACGACTTCACGCGCGCGATTGCGTCGGTCACCTTGTAAAGCGTCTGCATGTCCGTCTTGTATGCGCTCGATATGGTGTAAACCTTTTTGGTGGACGTCGTGACGGGCCTGCCAAGGCTTATCTCAACGTTGAAACCAAGGTCGCCAAAGAACTTGTACAGCGTTTCCGCAATCGCCACAGAGTCCTGATGTCCGGGCATATTGCTGGGCAAAAGCTCCTCGTTAAGGTTGTTTTTGGTGCTGGTGAGTTGCTTGTACGCCGCCTCGTTTTGTCTGATTTCTTCAACGAGCTTGTTGTACCTTGCCGGGCTCACCGCGTCGGTTTGCTTTTTGACCTTCGCGATGTCGCCTTCGACCGTCTGCAACTCTTCCTGAGCGGTTTTTTTGTCGTTGTTTTTCGGCATGATGCCAAGAGTGTACGTGCCGCCTACAAGCAGGAACAGGATAAGCACGAAAATCAATATTTTTTCTTTTCTGTTAATCGTCATTTTCCCGTCCTCCTTATTTGTCGCTGCCGCCGAAAAGTTTATCGTTCACGACGTCGAAACTTACCGAAAAATCGGTGGCGGTGTCCATCGACGGCTCAACGCCCTGAATATAGCCGCTGCCGTTTTCCTTAATCGCCGAAACGTAGTTTCGCATCGACTGGGAACCCTTGCCCGTAAGTTTTAACGTGATCCTGCCGTTGGTGAAAGTGAACTGCGTCACCTTGCACTCCGTCTTTTTCGCGCTTGTGAAGATAATGTCGAAAATCGTGCCGGTAAGGTTTATCGCGGCGTCGGCTTCTTTCGACGTTGCCTGCGCGCCCGCAAGTGCGTTTGCAACGCGCGTTGCGACTTCCGTCAACGACTCGTATTGGTAAATCGTGTTGCCGTATCTGTCGGTGCCTTTCGTCACGGGGTTGCCGTTTTTGTCAAGCATCACCGTGAAGTTTTTGAACTTGTCTTCGTTCTTGGCAAGCGTGTTTTTCTGATTGGTGAGTTCCGTCTTGGCGGATTCAAGGTCGGACACGGCAGTGTTGTACTGCGAACGCGCCACAAGATACCACCCGACCATCGCGCATGCCACCACGACGACCGTAACGACAAGAATAAACTCAAACGAGGTGCTTTGCCCCGATTTTCCCATCGCCTTTTGCGCGGCGATAAAATCTATGTTTCTCTTTCTCTTTGCCATAATCCACCTCGTTATTTGAGCATTGTGCCGATAAGCGGTGCAAGCGCGTTGAAATCAAGCTGCTCGACGCCCGATACGCTTTCGGGTACGGGAAGCATCTTGACGTTAAGCCCCATGAAACCGTAAAGGTCGCTTTCAACCGACTGGAACCTGTCAAGGTCGCCCGTGATAAACACGTCGTCGAATTTGTAATCGGTATATTTCGAGCGGAAGAACTGAATCGCCTCGCTCACGATGCCGGAAAAGTCGTTGATGAAAAACGCCATTTCGTTCGCATAGTTTTCGTTGGGCATCGAATAAATGGGTTTCGACAGCGAGAAGACGTGCTTATAATCCGCGAAAAGATACGACGTAATCGACGTCATGCGATAGTCGACAAGCACAAAGTATTGCGGCAGATCTTCTTTCATAAAATCGACGAGTTTCGACAGCGCGCTTTGCGAAATATCGATTGCCGTAAGTTTCATGCCGACTTCGCGGCAGCACTTTTTCAGGTTTTCGATGACAAGGTTGTCTATGTACGTGATCATAAGACGCGCCTTTTTCGCTTTCTTTTTCTTTTCGCTCTTCTCTTCCTGTTCTTCCTCGCCCTCTTCGGGGGAGTTCAGAGCGGCTTCCTGCATCTCTTCGTCGGGATCTTCGATATTTCTGTCGATCTCGACAAAGTCGACGGTGTGGCTTTCCGCAAGTTTTTTATCCGTGAAAAGTTCCGCCGAAATTATCGGATACAGAATCGACGGCTTTGCGTAAGGCAAAATCATCTCGCGGAACGGTATCTTGTTGTTTTCAAGGACGAATTTCGCCGCTTTCGACTTGATATCGTTTTTGCGGATCATATCGAGCATCGCTTCGGTAAGTTGAAGGTCGATATTGGTTGCGCTCGGGTCGTTCAGAAATTCACTGGGAAAATCCATATCGTAAAATTCTTTCACGGTAATTCTCTTTCCGCCCGCCGTCGCAAACATCGCTTTGAGTTTGTCGTTGTTCAAGTAGTAGTAAATCATAATTTTGCTCCAAATCTACCCTTTATTCGGTATCCGTGCCTATCGAGTCGTACATCGAGAACATAGGCATAAGTATTGCGATAAGTATTACGCCGATGACAACCGCCATTACAACCATAAGGGCGGGGTTTATCATTGCGGTAAGACTCTTGATTGCAGTGTCCGCTTCGTCTTCGAAATAAGCGGCGGTCTGCCCGAGAACCTCGTCCAGAGAACCGGATTCTTCACCGACGAATATCATTGTCGTAAGCAGCGGATCGAACGCGTCGACCGTCTGCAACGCGGCGGATATCGACTCGCCCCTGCGGATTGCTTCGACAGCGTCGTCGATCTGTCGCGATACGTAAGTGTTGTCCATCATCTCCGACACCATCGTCAGCGCGTCGAGAAGATGTACGCCCGAACTCGTCAGCGTGCAAAGCGAGCTTGCAAAACGCGACGTATAAATCATTTTTTGCAATTTTCCGATGCCAGGCATTTTGACTTTCATTTTGGAAACGAAAAGGTCAACCGCCTCGATTCGCTTAACGATCGGGATGAAAATAATAAGCGAGGCGACGATGCCGATAATCAGTATGTAGTCCTTCATGATGAAGTCCTTGATTTTCAGCAGGATTTTCGTGACCAGCGGCAACTTATCTTCGGACACCATCGAAATCATCTTCGGCATAATCCAGACAAGCAAAACCACAACGACGACAAGACAAATCGCCATAACGATTTTCGGATACGACGTTGCCGATTTGATTTGTCCTCTTCTCTTTTTTTCCTTTTCGTAATAGTCCGCCATTCGGATAAGAGTCTCTTCCAGTTTACCGCTCATTTCGCCCGCCTTGACCATGCTCACGAGAAGGTTGGGGAATACGCCCGGAAGCGCACCCATCGACTCCGCAAGAGAGTTACCTTTCTGAACCTCTTCAAACAATGCGGCAAGCACGTTTTTGAGCTTCGGTTTCTCGGTGCGTTCGTAAAGCATTTCCAGCGACTTAATAAGAGGCAAGCCGGCGTTCAGCATCGACGCGAGCTGTCGGCAAAACTGCAACACCAGTGCGGTGTCGAGTTTTGAAAGTTTGCTTGCGTCGCCCTTTCCCGTGGCATGGACGTAATAGCATTTCAGACCGCGCGATGAAATGACCTGATTAAAGTCGTCTTCGCTCGTGGCGGTGATCGTGCCGCTTACGCGTTTTCCTTCCGGCGAAAGTGCCTTGTAAGAATACTTGTACATATTACCTCGCAATTATTTTGTCAAAACAAAAAATATTCTTTTGCTAATTTATTATAACATACGACTTGTTAAAATTCAACATTAAAAAAAATTTCGGCGCAAAATATTGCAAAAACATAAAAAAATCAGGTGGAATTACGGCGGTTTAAGGTATTTTTCAAATTTTTCGGAAAATTATTTTGATTTTTTCGGCACGGGTTTTCAACACTTTCGTACGAAATTATACAGTCGTACAATAAAATTCCGCCGTGCGTTTGCTTTCCGGATTTTTCAAAAAACCGACGTTTTTTCGTAAAAATTCGCCAAAAATACGCAATTTTTTATGTGCAAAATAATATACTTTATCGTTCGTTTTTGCATTATAAAGTTGCTTTTGTGTCGAACAAAAAAAATTCCGCCGTGTAAAATCATTATTTTTTCCGACGCGACCGAAAAAAGCATTGACAATACTTTTTTCCTTTATTATAATTTATGATACAAAACACAGTTTTTCGCTCAAAATTTTAAGGAGATATATTATGGCAACAAAAAAGAAAGTCAATGTCGACGACGCTTTGGAAACGGCCGAAAACGTGACGGAAATCGTTACTGAAAACGTGGCGGAAAATGCGGAAATCGTTACCGAAAACGTGGCGGAAAGCACGACGGAAAATGCTGAAATCGCCGCGGACGAAACGCCTTCCGTAAGTCCTGAAACCGTTGACGAAACCGAAAAAGCAAAGCAGCCTCTGAGTCTCGAAGACGCCCTTGCCGCGGCTGAATTTGCGGCAGGTCAGTATGAGTCTTTCGCCGCCGAAGAAAAGGCGGGAAAAGAAAGCGACACCCCGTCCGAACCGGCACCTGCGGCGGACGAATTGCCCGAAATCGGCGCGGCAACATTCGATCCTTCGATGTTCGACGAAGGCGAAATCACGATATCGGAAACCCCTGCGGAACCCACCGAGGAACCCACTGTCGAAGCAGCCGAAACTCCTGTCGAAACAGCCGAAATCCCCGTTGAAGAAAGCGCGCCGGAAGCGGCCCCGGAAGCGGCTGAAAACGTTGAATCCGAGGCAGTCCCCCTGCCCGATTTGTCGGAAGAACGCCCTGTTATGGACGGCGAAACGCCTGTTGAAAAGGTTGAAAAAACCGAAAAACAAGTCGCGAAAAAACCGTCGAAACCGCGCGAGAAAAAAGCCGCTACGGCAAAAAAAGCGGAGGAAAAACCCGCACCTGCAACCGAAGAAAAACAGGAAGAAACGCCCGCGGAAGAAACGCCCGCAGCCGTTACCGAAAATGAAGAACAGCCGGTGACGGAAGACAAAAAAGTCGTTGCGAAAAAAGGCAAACCCGACAAAAAATCGAAGGATAAAGCCGCCGACGCGAAAGCGGAAAAACCCAAAAAGGAAGAACTTACGCTCGCGCAGCGTTCCGAAAGGTTGAGAGCAAAACTTTCGCCCGAAAAGAACTTCCGTCTGCTGAAAATCCTCATCATCGTTTTGTCGGTAATTTGCGCCGCCATCTCCGCATACGTTTATATTTTCGTGATTTACGACAAGACAACGCCCTTCTCGATTGCGAAAATCGTGCCGTTAATCCCGTTCATCGCGCAACTTCTGTTGCTTCTCATCACGTTACTCACGGCAGGCACGTCAAAGAGAAGACCTATCGGCGCCGCGCTGAAAGAAAATATACAGATTAAGCAGGAAGTCAAAGAAAAGGAAAAGGACGAAAAGATTTCCAAAGAAATCAGCGATCACCTTCTTGAACCCGAAGTCGCGCTCAATACTACCAAAAGAACGGTGGAACTTTCCAGCTTCCAGATTGACAACTTCTATAAGAAGAATATCGAAGAAATCAACGGAAAATACTATATGCAGGTCGCGAAATTCGACGACAGCGTCAAAGTTTTCAACGCTTTGGGCGCAACCGATATGGAATTGTGCGCGGTGAATATGGTCGGCAGTGCGAAATTCGACGAGATTCTCAATCAGCCCCGTACGAAAACCCTGTCTTCGCAGGAACTTGCGACGTATTTCATGAGCAAACCCAACGTTTTCACCATCAAAAAACGCGGCGCGCTTGACTGGACGTTCAAATACAGCAGCAAATCTTTCGGTATTATCCGCGAAAACGACGACAGTTACAAGGTTTCCATCAAGTGCTATCCCGACGCCGCGCAACGCATCAACGACGTCTATAAAGCCCTTGAAGACAGCAACTTCCCCAGCGGTCCGTTGTGGTATTGCTTCAACGAATTGAGAAACCTGCCCCCGCGCGTATGCAAATGGCTTGTCGATACGTCCTGCCAGATTTCGCAATTCCAGCAAATCAAGACGGATAAACTCAAAGACACCATCAAAACGGCGAAAGATTACGATATCGATATCGATGATATCCGCACGAAGTTCCAGGCGGGCGAAAAAGTGCTGAAATTCCCGAAGTTCACGATGATTTTCTCAAAGGGCAACGACGCGGATATGACGACCTATCTCACGCGCGAATGCGAAGGCGTCGACGCTTCCGCCTATACGAAGGAATACTACTACAAGTTCGCGGACGGCGTAAATTCGGTCAGCATTCTCTGCCCGACGAAAGGTCTTTCCGAAGACGTCATCATCGCAATTTTCGACGAAATCGAAAAAATCGCGAAATAGTTTTTCACAACGAAAAGCGGGTTAAGTCCGACTTAACCCGCTTATTTTTTTGTCATTTTTTTGTTTGTAATTGCCCGGAAAGCCCTTTTGGGCGCGACGGCGTAAGAAGTCCTTAAACGTACTTATTATCGACGTTTATTATGTAATAATAAGTTTTGTCGGACTTTATTTTTTCGTTCAATTCGCGCCTTATTTCGCGCGCGCCGAGCTTCACCCCGTACGGCACGACGACGTCAAACAAAACGTTTGTGTGCGTGTTGCCCTTCACAAGCCTGAAATCGTGAATGGTGATATCTTCGTTCATCGAGCGGACGACGTCCTGTACTTCCTTTTTCAAAAGATCGGTTTCGGGATCGCCCACCGCAATCGGGTCCATATGTATGACGAGATGCACGTTCATATCCCGCATAAAATCCCTTTCGATATTGTCGATCTGGTCGTGAGTTTCGATAAAGTTTTTGCTGCCGTCAACCTCGACGTGAACCGACGCATAAGTTATCGCCGGACCGTAACTGTGAATCATAAGGTCGTGAAAACCCAGAACCTCGTCGTACTGCCTGAGTTTTTCGGAGATTTTCGCGACAAGTTCCTTGTCGGGCACGGTGCCGAGAAGCGGATTTATCGTTTCTTTCAGAAGTTTTATGCTGAAAATAATAATGACCACCGACACGACAAGCCCCGCGTATCCGTCGATATTTACGCCCGTAACGTCGATGACAATCGTCGAAATCAGGACGGCAATCGTCGTAAACACGTCGTTTCTGCTGTCTGCGGCAGACGCCTTCAACGCCTCGGAATTGATTGTTCTGCCGAAGTTTCTGTAAATCAGCCCCTGCAAAATCTTCAAGACTATCGAAACGGCAAGCACGACGTAGGTGTACGCCGAAATATTGACGCTTTCGGGCGTGATGATTTTTTCAATGCTCTGCTTCAACAGCAACACGCCGATAAGCACGACCGCAAACGCGATGATAAACGCCGCGATGTATTCGTACCTTGCGTGTCCGAACGGGTGTTCCCTGTCGGCAGGTCTGTTGGAAAGTTTGAACCCGAAAACGGTAACGACGGATGACGCCGCGTCGGACAGGTTGTTGATTGCGTCGGCAACGATTGCGACGGACCCCGAAAATACGCCGACGAGAATTTTGAAAACGCATAATATAACGTTGGAAATAATCCCGAAAATCCCCGCGACGATCCCGTAACGAAAACGCACTTCCTGATCGGAAGTGTTTTCATAATCTTTGATAAAAAGTTTTTTGAATAATTTCATTTTCAGATGCTGAAATCGCCGCTGTCGTCGGACTTCTCCGCGGCGGACGAAAGGTTATCGTCGTCCTTGATTTCAGTTTGTTCCGTAGTTTTTACGGACACGGATATATCTTCTTCTGTTTTTGTTTTTTCGTCGGAAACCACAACGATTTCTTCCTTGACAATTTCGCCGTCCGTCTCAGGCGGGACAGGCGGAACAAAATCAGTATTTTCGACAGAAATGGCGTTTACACTGTCGTTTTCGTCCTGTAAAGTGCGTTCTTTGATGGATTCCGTAATGCTGTCGATAAACTCGTGGTCGCGCGATTTCCTGTCGTAAACGCCCAGAAGATTGTCCTTTTCCTTTAAGGAATTGAACTCCTTCACGGCAAGGTACGCGACGTAAATCAGCACCAGCAGCATAAGCACGACGTACAATATCCAACTTTTTGAAAAGTACGTCAGAAACGCGATTATCGCCGCAATTCCGAGTGCCAGCCCGAACACGAGCCACACCTGGACTTTGGGTTGCGCGCCGGGCATCATTTTGTCCATATTCGTATAAAAAACGTATCCGAGGCTCACGCCCGTGAACATCGCCGAAACGATGACGCCGACGATACGCCACGCTTTCGTACCGGCGTTTGCACAATACCCGCCGAACACAAGCGCAACGATGAACAAGAAAGCGATTATTATGTATTTCCTGACGAATTTATCGCGGGATTTTCTGCTTTCTTCCACCATGCAGTCGCGGCATTTGTTTTCAAAAACAACCCTTTCAAGGCTCGACAAAGTCTTGCCGCAGCGTTTGCAACGGGTGTTGAGCGCAATGTTTGCCTGCGCTTTTTTGAAGTCGTACGAGACGTTTGCGCGCTTTAATATTTCAGCGACTTTTTCTTCTTTTGTAAGTTCTCTCGGTTGTTCTTTCTTGTGTGCCATAACCCACCTTTTACTATATTTTATCATATAGGTTGCAAAAATACAATAAGTTTTTTAATAGCCTTGAAAATATAGTTTGAATATGGTATAATTCCGACAGAAAACATACGAGGTGTATTATGTCAAAAATTCAGATTCAGCTTTCGGACGGCAGAAACATAAACCTTGATCTTTACGAAGACGTCGCGCCGATTACGGTCAAAAACTTCAAAAAACTTATCAAAGAAAACTTCTTCGACGGGCTTTGTTTCCACCGCACGATAAAAGATTTTATGATTCAAGGCGGCGGTTTCGTCGCGGACGGTCGCGCGATTAAGGAAAAAGGCGGCGCGGACACGATAAAAGGCGAATTCTTGTCAAACGGCGTGAAAAACGACCTGCACCACGGCGAAGGCGTGATTTCGATGGCGCGCACCAACGTCAAAGACAGCGCGTCCAGTCAGTTTTTCATCTGCTCTGCCGATTGCGCGTTTCTGGACGGACAATATGCGGCCTTTGGGAAAACTTCGGACGAGGAAAGCCTTGCGGTCGTGAAAAGCATTTCAAAAGTCCCGACTCACAGTTTCTCGTGGTTTGACGATATTCCGAACGAGCCTGTTGTCATAAAAACTGTTATTTTGACACAAGAATGATTTTCCCGACAATTTTTGCAAACAAAAAACCCGACGCGGCGCGTCGGGTTTTAATTTGTATTTTTTATTCTTTACGCATTTTTTGCACCGCGGCGTCAACCGCGCCCTGCATCATACGTCCGATTCGTTTTATGAAACTGTCGATTTCTTCGGTCATGCCGTGCTGCAACCATTGCACCATCAGCGCGACGTAAGTTATTGTGAAGTAGTTTGCGATAAATTCAATATCCTCGTTGTCGATGATGACGTACACGGATTTCTGGATAACCTGATCGTGAACGGCGTCGTAAATCGACTCGTAAATAAACTTTTCGATATATTCGCGCCCAAGACTGTTGAAAGCCGAAAGCGTCATCGCGCGGTTGTCGTAAAGATAACGCATGATAACGTCGATTGCGTTGGACGTCGAAAGTTTTCTTATGTCGCCGACGACTTGTTGCGTTTCAAACTTATACAGCCACTCGAACAGTTCCTTGATATCCTTGAAGTGATAATAAAAGGTCTGACGGTTATAGCCGCAGTTTGTGACGATTTTGTCGATTGTGATTTTTGAGAAAGGCATTTCCTGAATAAGTTCTTTCAGGGAGTTTGCCATCATTTTTTTCGTGTTCAACGAGTTGCCCATAATTAAGTATTTCTCCTGTTTTTCGACGCTTCGCAGCCGCAGTAGTCCTGTCTGTAAAGCCCGAATTCTTTTGATATATTCACGGATTCCTGAAATCCGTTTTCTTTTTTGAAGTCGTTGACGAGATATTTCACGCCGTACGTTTTCGCAAGTTCCTCGCCGATGTCGTTGATGACGACGGCGTTTTTCATCGGACTTACGGAAAGCGTGGACGCAAAGTATTCAAAGCCGTGTTCTTTTGCGTATTCGGCGGTTTTCGTCAACCTTGTTCTTATGCAGACGGCGCAGCGCGGGCCGCCTTCCGTCGTGTCGGAAAAGCCCGAGACCGCCGCAAGGTAATCTTCGTCGCGATAACCGATTTCAACGATATTAAGCCCGAGTTCCGCCTTATCGACGTACTCTTTCAGCGTTTCAAAGCGTTTCTGATATTCGCTTTCCGGAAACGTGTTGGGATTGTAATAAAACAAAGTAACGTCAAAATCTTTCAGACGATTTATGACGGCGGTCGCGCACGGCGCGCAACAGCACTGCAACAGCATCGACGGTTTCCGACAGCCTATCGACGAAATCTCGTCCTGCATTTCTTTGTTGTAATTACGTTTATTCATAATTCTACAACAATTTTAATAAGTTAAAAAAAATTTGTCAAACGTATAAACGGTTTTTTACAATAAAAATTCAATGTAATAAAATTTCGTTACAAAATTGCTTTTTTGTATAATTTAATCGTTAATTTTACTAAACAAATGTAAAAAACGATAAAAAACAAAAAGTTTCCTCGGAAAAACCGCGGAAACCTTGAAAATTCGTTACTATTTTTCTTTTTTCTTTTTGTTGCAAGCCTCGCAATCGCCGTTGCAGTAAATTTTTGAGCAGCACGACGTCTTTCCTTTTTTACGGTTTACGACGACGTACGCAATCGAAAACACAACCCACAACGAAAGCGCGACTATTAAAATTATATCAATCGTTTTCATGTCAGCAAGCCGCCGCGATCTGATAAACTATGCACGAGCAAACCCACGCAAGCGCGCACTGATAAACGACGACAACGGCGGTTTTCCATACGGAGCCCAACTCTTTTCTCATCGTTGCGACGGTCGCGACGCACGGCGTATATAAAAGCACGAACGTCAAAAACGACAAAAACGCCGGGACCGAAGTGAACAACGCCGTCATTCCGCCGCTTCCCGCAAGCATCTCGATCGTGCTTACAACCGCTTCTTTTGCCGTAAATCCCGCAATGAGCGCGGAAACGATTTTACCGTCGTTCATACCAAGCGGCTTAAACACCGGCGCAAGGAAATTGCCGATATGTTCAAGCAGACTCACGTTGTCTTCAACGCCGTCGGTGATGAAAATAATGCGACTGTTGTACGCCTGCAAAAACCATACGACAAGCGTGGCAAGGAAGATGACCGTAAACGCGCGCGTCAGAAAGTCTTTCGACTTCTCCCACATAAGAAGAAGCACGCTTTTTGCGGACGGCAGACGATAATTCGGAAGTTCCATTACGAACGGTACGGGCTTGCCCTTGAAAATAAGTTTCCCGGACACAAACGCCGTCAGAATCCCCAAAACGATGCCGAATACGTACAGCCCGACGATAATCAGCGACTGCTGCCACCACTTGAACACGCCGCAATTTACGACCGCGTAATACACGACCGCCTTTGCCGAACAACTGATGAACGGAATAAGTCCGATCGTCATTTTTCTGTCGCGCTCGGACGCAAGGGTACGGGTGCTCATAATCGCGGGGACGGAACAGCCGAATCCGACGATGATAGGCACGAAACTGCGCCCCGATAAGCCCAGTTTTCTGAGCGGTTTATCCATAATAAACGCAACGCGCGCCATATATCCGCTGTCTTCAAGGAGCGACAGGAACATAAACATAACGACTATGTACGGCAAAAGCGACACGACCGCGCCAAGCCCGCCGAACAAACCTTTGTCCAGAAAGTCGATAATTGCAGGATTCGTGCCGAACTTCGTGAGTCCTTTTACGACCACTTTGTCCAGCGCGTCGATGCCCATCTCGATGCCGAGCCCGATATATTTGCCGATAACCTGAAACGTGAGCAGGTAAATCGCCGCCATAATAAGGATAAACAGCGGTATCGCGCCGTATTTGTTCGTCAGTACTTTGTCGATTTTTTCGCTTTTCAGGCGTTCTTTCGACTCGTGCGGTTTCACGACACATTCACGCGAGACCTTTTCGATGAAGTCGTACGTCATCGACGCCATCGCCGCATCGCGGTCAAGCCCGGTGTCGTTTTCCATCTCGACGACGCTGTGTTCCAGAAGTTCCTTTTCGTTTTCGTCAAGGTTCAGACGTTTGTCAAAGTCGCCGCCCGTCGTGATAAGGTTCATCGCGGCAAATCTTCCCGAAATGCCCGCGCTTTTCGCGTGGTCTTCGATAAGGTGGATTGCGGAGTGCAGACATCTGTGCACGGGACTGTCGTTTTCGCAAATATCTTTTACTTTGGGTTTAATCTGTTCTTTGGCGGTTTTGATAACGACGTCGATAAGTTCGTCGACGCCCTCGTTTTTCGCGGCAGATATCGGCACGACGGGACAGCCCATCATATCCGACATTTTCTGAATATCGACGGTGCCGCCGTTTCCGCGCACTTCGTCCATCATATTCAACGCAATGACCATAGGAATATCCATTGTCATAAGTTGCGTCGTGAGATAAAGATTTCGCTCGATCGTGGTGGCGTCGACAATGTTTATTATGCCGTCGGGTTTTTCGTTCAGAATAAAGTCGCGCGTGACGATTTCTTCCGTCGTGTACGGGCGCAACGAATAAATGCCCGGAAGATCGACGATAACGCAGTCGTCGTGCTTTTTCACAACGCCCGACTTTGAATCGACCGTAACCCCCGGGAAATTGCCGACGTGCTGATTCGACCCCGTCAGTTGATTGAACAACGTGGTTTTTCCGCAATTCTGATTGCCGACAAGCGCGAATTTCATAAGGCGTTTACCTCAATCATTTTCGCGTCGTCTTTGCGGATTGTCAGTTCGTATCCGCGCAGGCGAATCTCGATAGGATCGCCCATCGGCGCATATTTAATCACCGTAACGGCGGTTTTCGGGATAAGCCCCATGTCAAGAAGACGACCGCGCAAAACGCCTTCGCCCCCGACTTTCGTTATTACCGCGCTTTGATTAACGTGTACTTCGTCAAGCGTCATTGTACAAATATCTCCCTGGAATATGAAAATAATATCACTTTCGTCTTTTCGTGTCAATTTTTATTTGTTTCACTTCGTAGATTATATAACAAAAACCACCTTAACTTTGACGAAGTCAAAATATAACTTGCAAAGCAAATTAAACTTGCGAAGCAAATATAACTTGCACTGCAAATATAATTCCTAAAACGCCCAGTTCCCTTTTTCAAAGATTTTTACGGTTTTCCCGTCGCGGGTGACCGCCTCGATTTCCAGATCTTCGCTGCCGATCATAAAGTCGACGTGAATGAGCGAGTCGTTTATGCCCTTTTCCTTGCATTCGTCAAACGAAAGATTTGCGTATCCTTCCAGACATTCGTTGAAGCCTCTGCCGAGCGCGAGATGGCAGCATGCGTTTTCGTCGAACAGCGTGTTGTAAAAAGTGATGCCCGAGTTTCTGATGGGAGAGTCGTAAGGCACGAGCGCGCATTCGCCGAGATATGCCGCGCCTTCGTCCATCGAAATCATGGAGCGCAACAAATCTTCGTTCTTTTCCGCACTGACGTCAACGACTTTTCCGTCCTTGAAAGTCACGCTGAAATTCTCGATAAGCTCCCCGCGATAAGACAGCGGTCTTGTTGCGACGACTTTTCCGTCGGCGTTGCCGCGCATGGGCGACGTGAACACTTCCTCGCTTGGAATATTCGGGTTGTATTCGATTCCTTCAAGCGTGTCTTCTTTGCCGCCAAGGAAGTTGCAGCCGTCGATAAGCCCCACTCTGAAATCGGTGCCGTTTGACGATTTATATTTCAGTTCTTTTATTTTCATGGAGTTTAAGTAGTCGCAGCGTTCCTTAATGTCCTTGTTGTGCGCGTTCCACGCTTCCACGGGGTTTTCGCCGTCGGCGCGGGACGTGAACAAAATCGCCTGCCACAACTTTTCGACAGCCTTGTTTTTCGTGTCACCGGGGAACACCTTTTTTGCCCATTCGACGCCCGGCACCGCCGCTATGCACCACTGATAATGATTGTCAAGTTGGTCGCGGTACGGTTTGAACGCCATTGCCCTTGCCTGCTGCGCTTTCGCGACTTTTTCCTGATTTACGCCCTTCAACGCGTCGGGATCGTCGGACTCTATAAATATCCGTGCGGGACGGGTTTTGACAAAGTGCTTATACTTTTCTTCTTCCCATTTTTCGGTGCGGGACAACACGTCGAGTTTGCAGTATTTATAGGTCGCTTTCGTCACGGGATTGTATTCCCATTCGACGGTGACCTTGCCCGCGCCCGCCTTATAACATTCTTCCACGACCATTCTCACAAAGTCGAGTTGGTCGGGACACGCTCTCACGCGGACGTCTTGTCCTTTTTGCACGTTGACGCCCTTTCTTGCGATAAGTTTCGCATATTTTTGCAGTTGACTTTTTTTCATAAATCACCTCAGCTGTTTCTTTGTATGTAATTTTACCAAATTATCTTCTAAATGTAAATTTTTATTCGCGTACTTATTTGGCAAATTATACTCAAAAAAAGGCAATTCAACTTAATCGCTTTTAATTCAACCAAACAAGACAGACAGTATAGGAAAATATGCGGCTGCATATTGCGTGGCAGAAAGAGACAAACTAAAACAGCAACGAACTATTGCGATAGTTTTTCCAAAAAGGACGAAATCTCTCCCGTGTGAGAGAGAAAACATTAAAAAAAGGATCCGGCGTTAATTAACGCCAGACCCAAAGAAAATATTAGTCCGCAAAACACCCGCATTTCTGTTTGAACAACAACCGCAAGTGTTCAAAATGCGACAAAAATATTCTATGAATTACTTATTCAGTTAAATCTTTCCACCCGAGTTTTTTACTGCGCAAATAAAGTGCTGTTCGTTCCAAATCAGGATAGACCGTATCGGAACGAACGCCCATCAACTCAAGGGTTTTAAGCATATTTTGCTTTTCGTTTGCACTGATAACAATTTCTTTTTCAATTTTTCTTTTCAGATATTGTTTTCCTCTATTATAATCAAGTCCAAAAATAACAAAATAGCCGTCTTGTGTTTTCATTCGCACATTGCTTTTATTGGCTTGCACGAAAAAGCAATCAAGAATATCACTGCCGACTATAGCAGTTTCGAATGCCGGATATTCACCCCTTATTTCGTGAAGAAACTTTATCATTTCGGGATGCCCAAAAATACGCTGCTCTGTAATCTTTCCCGGATTACTCTCGCAATAAGTCTTTATATCTGCTTTAACATTCTCTTTTAGTGGTGGCAAACAAGACAACATCAACGCTCTATCGCTGTTGTGATGCAATATTTCATCCTTGTTGACCTTAAATACCGTGACTTTGCCGTCTATGTTACTATTTTGTTCGCAAGCAAAAAACGCCGCCATAAGAACGTTGGTTGTCACATCCAAAAGCCTTGTTGGCAAACCATAATGTTGCATCTTTGCAAGAGTCCCAAGATGGTCTTTTGTGTTGAATTCCTCAGGATACTCCAAAAGCAATGAATGATATAACGATGACTCCGAAACGTTCTTTGCAAACAAAATTCCAGGGACAAGATCATATGAAGCATTGCTTACTCCTCGGAAAAAGAGTATTTCATGATCCTTGTCAAAGTCAATACCTTCAATCTCACTTATATATTTTGTAAAAGCTTCAACCATATTTTTATCCGTAAATCAATTCTATTTTTGTCACATCATTCTTGCTATCAATTTCTATTACAAACTCTTCTTTCGAGTGTTGCGACAAGAAATCAAATAATGATTTATCGATATTAGTCGAACAAGCACTCATTGGAAGTTCAACAACTTTTCCCGAATCAATTGCCAAATAATGCGGTTCATTACACACCATTGTTCTATCTAACGGTTCAAAAACTACTTGGCTAATATTCTCTGTTTTCTTCTCGATGGACATAGATTTGATTCTTGCTTTAAATTTCATAATTCTGTTCTCCTTTTTGTTGCATTCAAGAGCGTGACTTAAGCCCTTGAATGCAAACCATGTGTTTTATTGTTTTTTTATTTGTTGGTTAATAACTTTTAGATACTTACTGTACCGTCCGTGCAAACAACTTCCGTCGCCGGCACGCTGTATTTCCAATAATCGCCTTTAGATATAGCTTTCCATTGCGCTATCGTTCCGTTAAAAGTAATGCTCGTAAGCCCGCTGCAACCCCAAAAAGCAAAACATCCGATACTCGTCACGCTGTCAGGGATTGTCACACTCGTAAGACTGCTGCAACCCTCAAAGGCACGCCAGCCGATGCTCGTCACGCTGTCGGGGATTGTCACGCTCCTAAGCCCGGTGCAATTATAGAAGGCATAAGACGGAATTGCCTTTACTCCATTCGGGATTGTAATGGATGTGGCAAGTTTATTGTTTATATACAACTTCTTGTCGCTTGCGCCATATTTCATCAAATTGTCTAATCCCGCGATATTACACCATGCCGCTATATCCGTGATATATATGTCTTGAAGGTTGCTGCAACCAGAGAAGGCATTATAGCCGATGCTCGTCACGCTGTCGGGGATTATAACGCTCGTAAGTCCTTTGCAATTATCGAAGGCAGAAGCAGCAATGCCTAATGTTCCTGCTCTTAATTCAATCGAGGTGTTGCTTGGAATAGTTCCTTTATACTCATAAGCGACTTTTCCTGCATACACAAGACCGTCGGGCTGATTGTTGTACCATAAGGTATTATAGAAGGCATCTTTGCCGATGCTCGTCACACTGTCGGGGATTGTTATGCTCGTAAGCCCGGTGCATCCACTGAAGGCATAAGAAGGGATTGCCGTTACTCCATCGGGAATCGTAACCGATGTGGCAAGTTCATTGTTTATATACAACTTCTTGTTGCTTGCGCCATAGTCCATCAAATTGTTTAATCCTAAAATATTGCACCATGCCGCTATATCGGTTATATATATGTTTTGAAGATTATTGCAACCACCACTGAAGGCAGAAGCTCCAATGCTCGTCACGCTATCCGGGATGGTTATGCTCGTAAGTCCGGTGCAACCATTGAAGGCACAGAACGGAATGATTGTTACATTGTCTCCTATATTTACTGTTGCAAGATTGGAACAACCGCTGAATATAGGATTACCATCCGAGCCTGCACTTGTGCATTCGTTTGCGTTCCAATTGACCGCCGTAAGCCCGCTGCAACCATAGAAGGCATTATTGCCGATGCTCGTCACGCCATTGCCGATTGTCACACTCGAAAGCCTAGTGCAATCACGGAAGGCATACTCGCCGATGCTCGTCACGCTGTCGGGGATTGTGATGCTCGTAAGATCTTTGCAACCCCAGAAGGCCTTATTGCCGATGCTCGTCACGCCATTGCCGATTGTCACACTCGAAAGCCTAGTGCAATCACGGAAGGCATACTCGCCGATGCTCGTCACGCTGTCGGGGATTACTATGCTTGTCAAACCACTGCAATATGCGAAGGCATAATCGCCGATGCTCGTAACGCCGTTGCCAATTGTCACGTTTGTAAGTCCGCTGCAATTATAGAAGGCTCCATAAAGAATATTCCCGCCCGTTACTGTCACGGATTTCAAAGACGACGGAATGTAATACAGACTATACGTCGTGGAAGAAGTACTTCCCCCATAATAATACTGCACTGTTTGAAGACCACCAGTATAACTTGACGTGCCAAAGATATAACCAAACGGATATTGATACGTATCACTGCTTGTAACGCCTGCTTTTGCGCCAACAAATGGAATGGTTATGCTCTCAAGCGATGAACAACCAGAGAAGGCAGAAGAACCTATGCTAGTCACGCTGTCGGGGATTGTTATGCTCGTAAGCCCGGTGCAACCAGAGAAGGCATAATCGCCGATGCTCGTCACGCTGTCGGGGATTGTTATGCTCGTAAGACCGGTGCAATTACGGAAGGCACCATAAAGAATGTTTCCACCTGTCACAGTCACGGATTTCAATGATGACGGGATATAATATATTGTAGATGTCGTTGAAGACGTACTGTTTCCATAATAATACTGCGTTGTTGCAACACCGCCGGTATAACTTGACGTGCCAAAGATATATCCAAACGGATACTGATACGTATCACTGCTTGTAACACCCGCTTTTGCTCCGACAAACGGAATAGTTATGCTCTCAAGCGATGAGCAACCAGAGAAAGCAGCCCAGCCGATGCTCGTCACACGGTCCGGGATGATTATGTTTGTCAGCCCGGTGCAATCGGAGAAGGCCCAGTCGCCGATGCTCGTCACACTGTCAGGGATTATGATACTCGTCAAACCGCTGCATCCACGGAAGGCACAAGAAGGAATTGAAGTTACACCATCGGGAATCGTAACCGATGTGGCAAGTTCATTTTTTATATACAACTTCTTGTTGCTTGCGCCATACTTCATCAAATTGTCCAATCCTGAAATATTGCACCATGACACTATCTCTGTGATATATATGTATCGAAGTTTGCTACAACCACGGAAGGCAGGCTCGCCGATGCTCGTCACGCTGTCAGGGATTGTGATACTCGTCAAGCCGCTGCAATTATAGAAGGCATCAGTACCAATGCTCGTAACGCCATCGGGGATTGTCACGCTCGTCAAACCGCTGCAATTATAGAAAGCACCATAAAGAATATTTCCGCCCGTTACTGTCACGGATTTCAAAGACGACGGAATGTAATATGTTGTAGATGTCGTTGAAGATGTACTGCTTCCATAATACTCTTGCTTCGTTTCGACACCGCCGGTATAACTTGACGTGCCAAAGATATATCCAAACGGATATTGATAGATATCACTGCTTGTAACGCCCGATTTTGCGCCAACGAACGGAATGGTTATGCTTTCAAGCGACGAACAACCCTTAAATGCACCTTCAGCGATGTTTTCAACTGTATCGGGGATATTGATAGAGCGGATGTTCGTGTTGTTTGCAAACGCTGAAGATGCAATTGAAACAACCGTTTGTCCGTTGATTTGTTCGGGAACTTTGACAATCGGGCTGGCGCCTGTATAGCCTGTTATCGTAACTCCGCTTGATGAAGATGTGTAGGTAAAGTCGGAATAATAGGCGTCACCAATCCAGAACGCATAGAGCGTTATGTTCTGCGCACCAACCGTGGTGTTGGTGTAAGGCTTGGTCATACTCAAGTCGGAATAATATCCGCCAAGCGTGTATCCCTCTCTCGATGTCCAACTCATAGGATCAATTGGCGTATCGTATTTCAGTCTGACGCTGTAATCGTTTCCGCCATTGCCCACAACTTTTATTGTATAATAATTTCTTTCGTAGTAGTAATTTACAACAAGTGAACCGTCAGGCGCGATTGTCACATTTTTAGCATAAGGCGAAGTGAATCCGACGTATTTTTTCACGGTAGGAGTTACTTTGACATCGGAAGTACCAGTCAGATTTTCCTGCTCGAAAAGTGTGTATTCGTCGTCTTCGATGTTTTGCTGATAGTGATTGACAACGTAAGCCGTATCGGTGTTTGCAACCCATTTTGCAGTAAGTACAACGTCACTTGTCGTTGTCCAAATACCATCCGTATATTGAGTGCCGTCTGCACTATACCAGCCAAGGAACGTATAACCCACTCTTGTCGGTACAGGATTGGTATAAGATGCGTCAACGTTTACAAGTTGCGAGGTCACGTCAACATTACCGCCGTTTGCGTTGTATGATACGGTATAATATTCAGTAGTAATGATATATCCGTTTGAATCCTTATCCCAAGCAACACGCGATGCGCCGTTATCATCCGTCAAGACCAACGAACCAAAATGCCATGCCACGTTGCAGTTGTCCTCTTTCGGCAAAGTGTAACTTGAGCCCTTATAAACCCTTTGTGTGCCAATCTTCACGCCGTTTTTGTAGAGTTCAAGGATAGATTCGTCCGTGTCGAGAACGACGAGTTCGCGAGTTTCTTCAAGCAAGTTGCCCGCTCTGTCCTTTCCCGAAATCCTGTAAACGATGGTTTCGTTTACGTCGAGCGATCCGCTCACAACGACAACGTCAAACAAAATTTCCTCGCCAAAACTATCCGTCATGAGATAAAGCGCATACGGACTATCACCATTTTGAATATACGGATAATCTTTTGTATATTTAAGCGTCGGCGTATCGTAAACTTTGATATTTGTGATAAGCTCACTTCTGGTCGTATTGCCTAGTGCGTCGGTTGCCACGATATAAAGGTTTATAACCTTTCCGCCGGCAATAGTATAACCGTCGGCAGCTTCTATCGTAATCGTGCAGTTTTCGCCAAATCCATCGACTGCAGATGCTCCGAATTCTTCACCTTTAGATATTTTTTTGATTCTTGAAGATGCGGCAGCATTATACGTCAAAACAATGCTGTCCGATGAATACACTTTTACATCCTGAGTCACAACCGAATACTCGTTACCCAATGCGTCTTTTGTTGAAAGTCTAAACGTTACGATGCTGCCACCCGCAAGTGTTCCGCTTTCAAGAGTGACATCGATAGACAAATCTCCGCCATGACTATCCTTTGCAACCGCAGAGAAAAGACTTGCATTTATATCGTCTGTCACACTCATTGCGTTCTTTGCCGTGTCAAAAGAAATGGTTGGCGTGCCATAAATGCGTATTCCGCTTATCGTCTTTGTTTGGACGTTGCCAAGATGATCGGTTGCCGTGACGATAAACGTAAGTGTTTGACCTGCCGTTTGTTCACCTTCGGACAATACAAGCGTAACGTCGGAAAGCGTCTTATTGAAACTGTCCTTTACAACAATGCCGAGTGTGGCAAGAGAAATCGTATCGTCAACTTTGAACGAAGTCTTTGAAGCATCACTTATAGTCGGCAATCCATATACCTTGATCGAATACGTTATGTAATCGGTGTTGCCCTTGCTATCAATTGCACTGCTCTTAACGATAATGGTGTTTCCGCCCGCAATTGTTCCGCTTAAAATTTCAGTCAAAACTGTGAGTGGCTCGCCAAAGCTATCAACTGCCGACACGCCGAAAATCTCATTCCCGACGATATCGGAGTCTTTCATGTCGTTTTTGTCCGTATTTCGAGTAATAACCGGCGCTCCATATACTTTTACATTTGCAATTTCAACTTTTGATTCGTTTCCGGTGATATCCGTTGCCGCAATGACAATGGTAACCAAATCCCCGGCTTTGTAATTTGTTTCTTTCACGGAAAGTGAAACCGAGAGTGTCCCACCGAACGTGTCGGTTGCGATTGCACTCCAAAGCGTCGCATCTATGGTATCGGTAAGATTGAAATAATCCTTTTCGGTGTTATACTCGAGCGAAGGAATTCCGTACACCTTTATGTTGCTTATGGTTTTCGTTGCATAAACGTCATAAAGTCCCGTAGCGACCAATCTGACGGTTATATTCTTTCCTGCTTCAAACGTTCCGCCTATCAAAGTAACCACAACGTCGACAGGATTACCGTCGGTATCGATTGCGGTTGCATTGTAAACTCCGGCAGAAGTAACGGTGCTGTTTATGCTGATTTCGGTTGTATCGTCACTTGTAAGCGACACTACATATTCAACCCACTTTGCGTAAAGCGTGATATTTTCAGCCGGCATCGTGTCGAATGTGTATTCGTTCGTTAAACCACTGTCCGTAAACCAACCGACAAACGATTTTTCAACCCATGAAGGCTTGGTCGGTTCAAGAACCGTGGAGCCATAATCTTGCGTGATTGCATCGACAGTGCTGCCGCCATTGCTTACAAACGAAATCGTGTATTGATTGATGTTCCATTTCGGATAAAGAATCGTATCTTCCGTTTTATCCCAAACTCTTACGGAATTACCTTCCTCATCGGTGTATTGCGTACCTGTTCCGTCGATTCCGTCATACCAACCTGCAAAAGTATAACCTACTCTTGAAATATCAGCTGACAATTTGAATGAAGAATCGTATACAACATCCTCGACCAAAATGTCTTTCACCGTAGCAGTGCTTGTATACGATACTTTTGAGGAGTATGTGATTCCTGAAATATATGCGCAATCCGAACCCGAACTTTGGCTTCCGTCCTTTGAATATGTAAACGTCAAATAGTCGTTTGCATTCAAATCCACAGAATAAGAAACATAGCTCGTCGAACCGGATACTTTCTTTAATTCGGTGCCGTTTTTCTTAATAATCAAGAAATCATAGTTTGATTCGGACGATGTTTTATAACTAAAACTTACCGTCATAGCAACCGGTGCCGTGATTTTATACGTTGAACTTGAACTATCTTTTTTGTTGGTAGATGTAAGGACTCCGCCGGAAATACTCCACGGGTATGACGAATCATTGTTAAGCGTGCAAGAAATCCAACGGGCATACAATGTGAAATCCTTATTTATAACACCGCTGAAATTATACTCTTGCGTACAACCTTCATCTAAATACCATCCCCCGAATATGTAACCGGTTTTTGTCGGATTTGTCGGATAAGTCAGTATAGTGTCTTTCGTAATGATTTGCGAAGGTATATTTCCGTTTCCGCCGTTCAAATCAAAACTTACTCTATATGTTTCTATCCTATCACCAAGCGAAACTCTATACGTGTTCGCTCTCCATTGAGCATACAAAACAACCGTTCCGTTATTCTCAGTCGTTAGGTTGTTGACTGATGCGCAATTGCTATAATTTGTTCCTCTGCCGTCGGCTTCGGTATTCCAACCCTTGAATGTATATCCCGTACGCACAAACAAATTTCCATTCAAGTTTTGTGGTGTTCCGTACACGAACGATTGATTCTCCATCGTTTCCGACGTGTTGCCGTTTCCGTCAAAAATGACAGAATAATTTACCCCGATCCATTGCGCATAAAGCGTCGTATTCTCAACTTTATCCCACGCTTTTGCACTTGTTAAGTCCGCATTGTAATATTTTTCACCACCGTTTATGGCATCGAAATAACCTGTGAAAATATATCCGTTTCTCGTCGGAATATCGGTTATAGTCGGCATATCGGAATCATATGTCGAAATAACGTCATCGTTGTTTCCATTGCCACCGTTATAGTCGAATGAAACGGTATAAGTCCTTGCTTCCCAATAAGCATAAAGTGTCGCGGCACTCGATTTGTTCCATTTAGATACACTGGTCATATCCTCGGAATAGTATTGAGTACCCGCACCGTTTCTCTCGTCAAAATAGCCTTTGAATATATAACCTACTTTGCTAGGTGCCGATGCGGACGGCATATTTTCGTTAAACACCGCGGCTACGCTCGACGTCCCTTCGATACCGCTTTCTTTATCGAAAGTGACCGTAAAAGTTTTGCCTTCCCAACGAGCATACAACGTCGCATTTTTAGTCTTATCCCACACTCTTACGCTGTTCATTTCCGAGTCATAGTATTGAACACCGTCTGCATCGAAATATCCGGCAAAACCATACCCGTCATATCTAGGAGCAGTTGCGGCCGGCATATCCGAATCATAAAAAGCATTCACTGATTCCGTTCCGCTTTCACCACCCGTTTTATCGAACAAAACCGCATACGCATTCGCCTTCCACTGTGCATAGAAGGTTATCGTTGCTTCGTTTTCAGTCGTAAGGTTGTTTACGGTTTCGGAATCTGCATAACTAGTTCCGCTTCCGTCCGCTTTGGTGTTCCATCCGTCAAAGGTGTATCCTGTGCGCTCGAATGCGTTTACACTCAAGTTTTGTGCCGTATCGTAGGCAAATGCTTGATCGCCCATTGTTCCCGTTGCATATTCACTGTTCTTGTTAAATACCACCGAATATGCGATCGGTGTCCACTTAGCATAAACGGTAACATTGCCGGTGCTATCCGAAAGTATTGTTGCCAATTTGCTTTCAGTTGCAAATTCGGTAGTAGTAAACCAACCTCCGAAAACATAACCTACTCTGGTCGGATTTTCAAATGTTATAGTATCCGAAGTAACATTGTAAGTTTCGGGATTGTTAGCACTGTTCGTTCCGCCATTTAAAATGTAAGTAATCGTATAACTGTCAAGAGTCCAATTCGCAACGTATTCTCTATTGCCGATGCTGTTTGAACGTATGGTCACTGTGATTGTCGGCTCTGACAAATCCGTTCCCGTCCAACCTATGAACGTATAACCGAGTCTTGCAGGGGTTACAAGAGTAATATCCGTGCTTGCGACTGTGTAGGCATTCGGATTTGCAGTGCTAACTTCGCCGCCGTCAAGATTGTAGGCGATTGTGTATGTTATAACTGTCCATCTTGCATTAAGCGTAACATCGGAAGCTATATTCCAAATTCCGTCAGTAACAACGGCGTCACCGTAATACCAACCGTCGAAATTGTAACCGCGTTTGGTTATAGTGTTAAGAGTAAACGAAGCACCAAAAACCACTTCGGTTGTAGTTGAAGCAATTTCACCGCCGTTTGCATTATATGTGATTGTATATGTATTCGCCTTCCACTGTGCGTAGAAGGTTATCGTTGCTTCGTTTTCAGTCGTAAGGTTGTTTACGGTTTCGGAATCTGCATAACCAGTTCCGCTTCCATCCGCTTTGGTGTTCCATCCGTCAAAAGTGTATCCGGTGCGCTCGAATGTGTTTACGCTCAAGTTTTGTGCCATATCGTAGGCAAATGCCTGATCGTCCATTGTTCCCGTTGCATATTCGCTATTCTTGTTGAATACCACCGAATATGCGATCGGTGTCCACTTCGCATAAACGGTAACATTGCCGGTGTTACCCGAAAGTATTGTTGCCAATTTGCTTTCAGTTGCAAATTCGGCAGCAGTAAACCAACCTCCGAAAATATAACCTACTCTGGTCGGATTTTCTAATGTTATAATATCCGAAGTAACGTTGTAAGTTTCGGGATTATTGGAACTGTTCGTTCCGCCATTTAAAATGTAAGTAATCGTATAACTGTCAAGAGTCCAATTCGCAACGTATTCTCTATTGCCGATGCTGTTTGAACTGATTGTAATCTCTCTTGTTTGAGTTGTAATATCTGTGCCTGTCCATCCTACAAAGGTATATCCAGGTCTTGTTGCGGCCGGAATTGTTATGTCGTTGTCTTCCACTGTATAAGCAGTTGGAACTGTCGAATCAAAATAGCCGCCACCAAGATCGCAACTGATTGTATAAACCGTTGCCGTCCATTTTGCATCAAGCGTAACATCCGAAGGAATCTTCCAATCTCCGTCTTCAACAAGTGTATTATTATAGTACCATCCAACAAAATCGTACCCGCGTTTTGCAGGTATATTGAATGTAACTTTCTCATTGAAAACAACATCGGCACTTGTTTTTTCCATTTCTCCGCCGTTCACATTAAAGGTTATCTTATATGTATTTGCAGTCCAAGATGCCATTAAGATCTTATCTTCGGTTATTGGCTTAGAAAAATCAAAATTCCAAGATACAAAACTATAACCTTCTTTTGTCGTAACAGGAGCCTGCACCAAAGAGTCTTCTTCGACAATTTGGTCATCAACCGATGTTCCGCCGACAGTATCAAAAGAAACGGTAAAAACGGGACGTCGTCTAATTCTTAAAGTATATAATTGTGTCGCACCGCTTTTTGCCGTAACAACAATGTAATATATGTTATCCCCTAAATTGAGCGTCGCGGTTTTGCTTGCAATGGTTTGATTTCCGTAAATATCGGTGGACAACGCCCACGAACTTTCTGAATTTACCGTAATGTAATCACTTAAATCGATAAATGTAGTTGTATTCGCCACTTTTGTTGAATATTCAACCGCACTAATTTCGCTAAAATCCTTAAATATAGCTTGTGTACCTTCAACCGGCTCAGGAATCTTCCATTTTGCATATAAGGTTAAATTGCCGTTAATCGAAATTCCTTCTTCAAACAATTCAACGTAAGATGCATCCAAATACCACCCGGCAAAGATATATCCGGATTTCGTCGGATTGGCAGGCATAACAAATGTTTCTCCATCTTTTATGGTTATAGACGGAACGTTGCTTCCCCCCATGCTGTCAAAGGTAATTGTGAATGTTTTCTCTTGCGCGCCGACTTTATTGCAAGCGGCAAAAATGCACGACAAAACGATTGCCATTACAAGAATGGCAAAAACACTACTGATTCTTTTTTTGCTGGATTTCATTTTATCCCTCACTATACTTATTGCGGGGCATTAAAAAACAAAAATATAACAAGTTTCCCCGTTGATTCTGCCACAAATCACACATGCCAAGAAAAACCGCGAATGTAAAAAACAACCTACCGTTTATAATAGTGTTTTAATTCTAATAAATAAATTTGCAGCGACTATATAATACACACATTGTGCGCAAATTGTCAACCATCTGTATAATTTTATAATTATACAACCCCTCAAACACGACGTGATTTATCTATGTATTGCATTTCGTCGACACTCCGGCGTATGATTGTCGGCATTTGTTTTCTATGCACAGCGAAATCGTAAAAAAAACGTATGCGACAATTCACATACGTCTTGTGTTTTGTTTAACATTCCCTTTCCATTTCGACAATCGCACCCGCCCCCGAAAAAAGAGAGAAATGTCAAATGAAGCGCAACACTTGCAGTTCTTTTTCAAACAGAAATGCCGGTATTTTGTAGCCTAATGTTTTCTTTGGTCTGGCGTTAATTAACGTCGGATTCTTTTTTAACGTTTTCTCTCCCGCATGGGAGAGCTTTCGTCCTTTGGGATAAAAAACTCGCAACAGTCCGTTGCTGTTCTCGTTCGCCCCTTTCTGCCATGCGATTCACTCCCGCATATTTTCCTATTCTGTTTGTCTTGTTTGGTTGAATCATAAGCGATTAATATGAATCTCATTTTATTTTAAAGAATAATTCACCAAATTATCTTCTAAATGTAAATTTTTATTCGCGGTTTACAGTGAATTTGCAGAAAAGAAAACTATATATTATTGAAGATACCGTTTATAAGTGATATAATATTTTTGATAAAAATATTAAGGAGCAAATATGTATAAATTCGACAATCGTTTTTATGCCGACGTCCGCATCGAGGACAGGTTTTCAACCGGCATTATGTATCGGAACGGAATACTCGAATCATCTAAAACGCGCAACGAAAAACGCGCGTTTATCAGGGTTTTCGACGGCAATATCTGGTACTACGCTTCGACAAGCGAGGTTAAAAACGTCCAGACGGAACTCAACAACCTTTACAAACAGGCAACCCCTTCAAAAAACATTCTCGACAACCCGATAGTAAAGAAATTTCAGGTGAACAAAGACGTTTTAATGAAGTTTGAAAATAACTCTGTCCGAAACGTTTCCCTTAGCGAAAAACAGGCTTTGGTAAATCGTATGCTCCCTCTCCTTCACGACTCGGGCGCGGCGATGTCGGTTGCGCTTTACAGCGACAGCAACAGCGTTTACGAGTTTTATTCGTCAAAAGGCGCAGATATTAAATACGATTATCAGCTTGCCGGCGTCGTTGCGGTTGTCGCGTTTGCGACCGAAAACGATTTTGTGCAAAATATGTTTTACAACACAAGTCCGTTTTTCAACGAAATCAACGACGTGGAAGACGGATTAAAAGACGTAATCAAGGAGTCGCAGGAGTTCGTCAAAAACGCAAAACCTTGCGAAAAAGGCAAATTCCCTGTCGTATTATCTCCCCTTGCGGCAGGCATTTTCGCACATGAATCCTTCGGCCATAAATCGGAATCCGACTTCATGCTTGGCGACGAAACCATGGCAAAGGAATGGAAACTCGGCAAAAAAGTCGGCTCCGACCTTTTATCGATTGTCGACTGCGGCGCGGATTTCGGCAGCGGATACGTCCCTTACGACGACGAAGGCACAAAATGTGAAAAGACTTATCTCATTAAAAACGGTATCCTTACGGGAAGACTTCATTCCGCAACGACTGCCGCCACGCTTAACGAAGAACTTACGGGCAACGCTCGCGCAATGGATTGCAAGTTCGAGCCTATCGTAAGAATGACGAATACCTATATCGAAGGCGGCAACGACACCTTTGAAGAACTTGTCGCCGGCATTAAAAAAGGTTATTTCATCAAAGGCGTAAACCACGGCTCGGGCATGAGCACGTTTACAATCGCCCCGTCGATCGCTTATGAAATCGTCGACGGCAAAATCGGCGCGCCCGTTAAAATTTCCGTCATCACGGGCAACGTTTTTGAAACACTCGGACTCATCGACGGTGTGACGAAAGACGTTGAAATCAACAACAGCGTTACCGGCGGTTGCGGGAAAATGGAACAATTCCCCCTGCACGTCGCACACGGCGGCCCGTACGTCAGAGTCAAAGAAATGAACGTACAATAAGGAGAACGATATGAATAAAGAATATATTTATAAAAAATCTTCCTCGCTTTCGGTCAACGTTGCCGCAAGCAAAGTCGAATCGTTAAGAAAGGTCGTCGAAACAACCTCGACCGTCCGTGTTTACGACAACGGGCTTATCGGCGTTGCCGGACAAATCGGCGACTGCGACATGAAAAAACTCGAAGCGGAAGCAATAAAAAATCTTGAAAACAAGATTCCTTATCCCTGCGTCCCCTCGCCCGTTATCGTAAGAAGCGAAAACACGATAAAAAATATCGTCGACACCGATAATTTCATCGACGTTTCGAAACGCCTTCTTGCAAGGCTTGAAAAAGAAACGCCCGACTTTTTGTTCAACAACAAGATTCAATATTACGAGGACGAAGTAAATTATATCAACGACAGCGGCAGCAATCTTTCGTACAAAGGCAACGAGTTTGTAATCGCCCTGTCGATAAAGCATAAGTCCACGGCAAACCTTATGGATCTGACCTACGTCAGCGAAACGAATGACTACGACGAAGACAAAGCGGTGCAGGACGTAAAAAAACTTTACGACGCATTCACCACGCCCGCATCAATCGAAAACGGCAAATATAAAGTCATCGCGTCGCCCGCGGTGTTTGTCGAAACCGCGCTCGGAAACTTCATGGCGCATATGTACGCATCGGGCGCAACAGTGTTCAAAGACGGACTTAATAAAAAGATTTTGAACGATAAACTTTCGATTTATGCCGATTACACCGATGACGCAATAAACGTTCCTTTCTTTGACGACGAGGGCGACGTTGCCGAAAACGGCAAATCTTATCTTATCGAAAACGGGGTGTTGAAAGCACTGTTCGCAAACAAAAACGCGGCTGCGCTTTACAACGTACCGCGCGTCGTTTCATCGTCCGCTTCATACGACGGAGTGCCTTCCACGGGTTTCGGCAGTCTCAGGTTTGAAGAAACCGCAACTGACGTAAAAGAACTTATCGGGGACGACGCGGCGGTGTTCGTCATGATGGTCGGCGGCGGCGACACGACGTCAAGCGGCGATTACGCCTGCCCCGTGCATCTCGCTTTCCTTGTAAAAAACGGCGAAATCGTCGGCAAACTTCCCCCGCTCAGCGTGACTGGCAATATCAAGGATTACCTGAACGGCGGGTACGTCGGAACGGCAGAAAAAGGTTTTCTCAACAGGCGCGGTCAGTTGTCTGTCTGCGAAATGGACGTAACGAATATTTAAGATTTTTGCATCAAAAAAGCGTATGCCCGCGCATACGCTTTTTTTATCGCAAGAATTTATAAACTTGCGCGTAAGATTGCCTTTATGTCGTCTTTCGTAAGGACTTTGTATCCGCCTTTCATCACGAGCGTACTGTCCGCGACGGCGCCGATATAAGCGCATTAAAAAGCCCGACGATTGTCGGGCTTTTTTCTTATATCGAATGATAAATTAAATCGTTTCATAAATTATCAGGCATATTATCGCGCCGATCATAAACACGCCGCCGATAATCGCCGTTATCGATACGTTTTTCTTTTTCTTCTCGTCGGAATGTATCCTTTCTTTGTACTCCTGAAAACTTTCCTTTTCTTTCCAGTCATAGCGGTGCGTCGAAAAGTGCAGCCTGAAAAACGACGTGAACGAGAATTTCAAACCGTCGAACGCGCCTTTATCGGACGCCCAGTAAAGCGCGGCGAAACCAAGCAATACTACGCCGGCAACGAAAAACCCGTCGCACAAAAACCTTGCGACTTCGACGTCGGAAAGTTTTCCGCCATAAACCCCGTTCACTCCCGTTATGACAAAAAACAGCGTCAACCCTATTATCAGGGATACAATCGTTTCTGTTACGTGCCTTTTAGTCAACCGTCTTTTCCTCTTGCGCGGCGTTTTCTACGTCCAGACCGAGTTGTTTTTTGTATTCCGCCTCTTCTTGGTCGTTGCAGGACACGAAATGCCCTTTTGAAACTTCGCGAAGAGTAGGTTTGTCCACCGAATAATCGTGATCGGCAAGCGGATTATACACGATACGCACTCTTTGTTTTTCGTACACGGGATCAGGCAAAGGAATTGCCGACAAAAGCGAACGGGTGTAAGGATGCAAAGGATGCTTGAAAAGTTCGTCGGAATCGGCAAGTTCGACCATGTTACCGAAGTACATAACTGCGATTCTGTCCGAGAAATACTTGACAACCGACAGGTCGTGCGCGATAAACAATATCGTAAGCCCCAACTCTTTTCTTAAATCGTTGAGAAGGTTAATAACCTGCGCCTGAATGGACACGTCGAGCGCCGAGATGGGTTCGTCCGCGATAATAAGTTCGGGGCGCATAATGATTGCCCTTGCAACGCCGATACGCTGACGCTGACCGCCCGAAAACTCGTGCGGATAACGTCCCGCGTGTTCTTTGACAAGCCCGACTTTTTCAAGCACTTCGTAAACTTTTTCGTTGATTTCTTCCTTGTTTCTGATGCCCCTGATTTTAAGTCCTTCCGCAATGATTTCGCGGACGGTCATACGGGGATCGAGCGAGGCAATGGGATCCTGGAAAACCATCTGGATTTTCGTGACGATTCTTTCCTTTTTTGCAAGCCTGCGCTTTCCAAGATAGTCCAAAAGCAACTTCTTGAATTCGGGGGATTTCTTGTCAAGCTCTTTAAGTTTCGGCAGATATTCCGCATTGACTTCCCCGACCTTTTCCTTTGCGTACTTTTTATCGCAACGTTTCTGGTCGCTTTTCGCGCTTCTGATATTTTTGATTTCGACTTTCAATACGCCGGTAAGTTCCGAAAATGCGCCTTTGAAATCCTTTTTATCTTCGGGCGGATTCTTTTTTGAAAAGTTTTTGAAAAACTTTTTCCACGCGTCTTTGATTGCGTTTTTGTACGTCAACGTGCCCGCGCAGATACGTCTTCCTTCAAAATAAACGTTGCCGTCGGTGCAGTTATAAAGTTTGATAATACTTCTTCCCGTCGTGGTTTTGCCGCAACCCGACTCGCCGACAAGCCCGAAAACTTCGCCTTTTTTGATGTCGAAACTGACGTCGTTGACGGCTTTCAGCGTGGACTGGCCGAGCTTGAAATATTGCGAAAGATGCTCGACTTTCAGAAGGACTTCTTTATCGTTAAAATTATTGCTCATTTTGTCCTCCTTCGTTGCCGTTTTCGGTTTCTTCCGCTTTTTCTTTCGCCAGATTTTTCATTCTTTCGATTCTGTCCGCAACAATCTTCGGCATATCGATTTTCGGTGCGTCGGGATGCAACAGCCACGTTGCCGCTTTGTGCGTGGGCGAAATCTCAAACATAGGCGGTTGTAATTCAAAGTCGATTTTCATCGCGTATTTGTTTCGCGCGGCGAAAGCGTCGCCCTTCGGCGGATAAATCATATTCGGCGGGGTGCCGGGAATCGCTTCAAGTTTTTCATCGGTGTCGAGGTCGGGCATCGAAGACAGCAACGCCCAGGTATACGGGTGCGCCGGCGAATAGAAAATATCTTCCGCTGTGCCCGTTTCGACGATTTTGCCGGCATACATGACGGCGATTCTGTCCGCCATATTCGCAACGACGCCGAGATCGTGCGTAATAAAGATAATGGAAAGGTTTCTTTCCTTTTTAAGTTTATTGATAAGTTCAAGTATCTGCGCCTGAATCGTAACGTCCAACGCGGTCGTAGGTTCGTCGCAGATAAGGATGTCGGGGTTTGCCGCAAGAGCGATTGCGATAACTATACGCTGACGCATACCGCCCGAGAACTGGAACGGATATTGACGATATCTCTTTCTCGGCTCGGGAATGCCGACTTCTTCCATCAGTTTCAACGCCTTGTTTTTCGCAACCATTCTGGTGACGCGATACGCGACAGCCTGTGCTTTTTCTTTCAAGAAATCGATGGTTGCGATGGTTTCCTTTTCGGCGTCGAAGTTTTCGGCAGTTGCGATTGCTTTTTCGTAGCTTTCGACGATCTTGTCCAGAATCGCGACGATATTTTGCCTTGCAAGGTCCAGATCGATGATTTTTGCAGGGACAACCTTATAATCCGGGGTTTTTCCGCGAGCGGTGATTTTATCGATCTTTTTCGACTCCTTATCATAACGTTTTTGTTCTTTAACGTTGTTGGGGATTGCCGAAAAATATGTGTCGATTGCGCGGTAAAGGCTCGGCTCGAAGGTATAAGCGGTGCTGTCTTTAATGATAGCGAGCTTATCGATTGAGTCTTTCACGGCTTCCGAAAGCACTTTTGCGGTGGCTTTATAAAGTTTTTTATCGGGTTCGCCCTCGACGTACGCCGCGCGGTTCGCCCTGATGAGCTCTATGACGTCCTTTTTCTTCTCGATCGATTTTTCAAACGAATAAACGACGCCTTTCTTGACGTCTTCGATGAACGAAAGCATAAAGTTATCGTCAAGGTATTTTCTCAAAAACACGTTCAATTCGTCGATATCGCCGTCGGGGAGCATTTCGTTGTGACCGAACGTTTTATAGTACGCAAACGCAAAGAAGTTGGGCATTTTCTTATCGACCGCTTCCTTAAACTTATCGCGAAGCGCGGTAAGAGGAGCGACGACTTTTGAATAATCTTTTACTTTGCCCCTTGTTTTTCTTACGTTGTCCGCCTCGATTCTGAACGCTTTTGCGAATTCGACGATGTCGCTGTCCGAAACGTATTCGTTGACCGATTTTTCGGCGTTTGCAACGATTTCGCGCACGGAACGGGCAAATTCGGACACGGCGTTCTTTTCGATATGGAAAAGCAAGTCGTCCGCGCTTTCCAAGCCGTTTTCGGCGTTTTCGTATGCGACGTTATATGCGCCTTCAAGTTTAAGATGCAAGCACTCAAACGTATCGAAATCCTTGCAGAGTTTTGCGTTTTCGACGCCGCGCGGGGACTTTTCGTCAACGCCCATTGCGTCGTTCATGGCGGCGCACAGCAGTTTCATGCGGGTGTTGAACGCTTTCCTCGACTCTCTGCGGTTGGCGCGGTTTTTAAGAATCATCGCTTCGGTAAGCTGCATGCCGATGCGGTTGATGGGGTCGAGTGCCGACAGCGGATCCTGGAAAATCATTGCGATTTTGTCGCCGCGAAGTTTATGGAACTCTTCCTCGTTGATCTGCAAAAGATCCATGCCGTCATAGATAATCTCGCCGCTTTCGACAATGGCGTTGGGGGCGGAGATACCGATGATTGCTTTGTTCGTGACGGATTTGCCGCTGCCCGACTCGCCGACGATTGCCAAGGTTTCTCCCTTGTACAAATCGAAGTCGATGCCGCGTACTGCCTGCACTTTGCCCGCGTCGGTACGGAACGAAATTCTCAGATTTTTAACTTCAAGTTTCTTTTCCATATCATTCCTCCGATCCTCTGAGCGACGGGTTGAACGCGTCGCGAAGTCCGTTGCCGAACAAGTTGAACGAAATCATCAAAAGCGCAATGAATAATGCCGGGAACAATACTACGTGTGGCGCGGTGGTAAGAACCTTTTGCCCTGCTGAAAGCATTGAACCTACACTTGACATTGTTGAACTGTCCAAATTGATAATTCCCAAATACGACAAAGATGTTTCACTGAAAATGACGCCGGGTATAACAAGCACCGAACCCGTAATAATCGTTCCTATTGAGTTCGGGAAAATATGTCGCCATATAATGCGCATATCGCTTGCTCCGAGCGTGCGGGCTGCAAGCACGTATTCTTGATTCTTAAATCGATAGAACTGCATACGAACACTACTTGCCATTCCTATCCAGCCTGTCAGGATAAACGCATATATCAACGAACCGACAATGCCGACTTTCGATGACAAGTGTAGTTTAAACAAGACGGTAACAACCATAAATGGTACGTTGGCAAGAATATCGGATATTCTTTCCATAAACATATCAATCGCGCCGCCGTAATATCCTTCGATTGCGCCATAAATTGCGCCGATTGTAAGGTTTACAACCGAAACTAGCAATGCAAGCAACAACGAAAACCTTGCACCTGCTGCAAGTCGCGAGAAAATATCAAAGCCTTTGCTGTCGGTTCCGAACGCGAAGCTCGGTTCAAAACCATATTTATATTGAAAATAATTATATGCTCCGATACGCACGACATAGTTATAAACGCCGTCTTTGCCCGTCCGTTGCGCATAGCGATAACGATTTCCAACGGTATTGTCGTTAACACCGGGGTCGCTTGCAAGCCTGACTTTGCTCGTATAATCATCCACTCCGCTCGTATAGTATGCAGGAATAAAGTTGCCTTGCATATCAAAAGTAGGCTTACCCCTTTTGTCACAGACGTACCATACGCTTTTTTCAGCCGAATAAATCTGCGCTTTTTCTTCGTTTACGCGCGGTAAGATAACCTGCATATTATGCTCGTCCTGCCATCTTTGAATATCAGCATATTCGTCCGCAGTCAATGTCATTGTAAACGTTTGGCACGCATAATACGAATTAAGACGAACATCGTATAACGTGGATGTTTTTCCGAAAACGTCCGAACTGGTCTTTTCTTTTATTACTTTCTGAATCGGGTTATAACCAGTTTCTTGTGCCATGCCCTGATAAATATAATAAGTACCGAGCGAGATTTCTTTCTTTTGTGAGCCGTCCCAAAAACCGGTTCCGTTCATAAAGGATAATTTCGGCAAAAGTTCCTTATAACGTACGATTACCGTGTCTGTTTGATAGGCTTGCTGGTAAGTTTTCGAGCAGCAAAACGGCCCGATAATGGCAAACAAAATCAAAATCAAAATAATCACCGCAGCCGCGACGGAACTTTTGTTTTTTGAAAATCTTCTTAGCGCATCGCGCATATAGCCGACAGGTTTTGTTTCCAACTTTTTGTCGTGCAAGTAATCGGCGTCGGTTACGAATTCAAACATATTTTTGGGGATGCTTTCATATTGTTTCATCTGATTGTTATCCATACTATTTCGCCCCCATTCTGATTCTCGGATCGATTATGCTGTAACTGATATCGATGATAATACCTGCAAAAAGACCGATGAGGATATAGAATCCCGACAACAACATAAAGAAGTTATAGTCGGGCGTAGGCTGTGCCTGAATCGAGTTGATATACAAAGCACCGACACCCGGAATCGTGAAAATTTGCTCAATAATAAGCGATCCGCTCATAATTGAAATAAACTCGCCCAAAATCATCGGGAAAATCGGAACCATTGCGTTTCTTAAAGCGTGACGGATTGTAGCCTGCGCCCTGGTTAAACCTTTTGTCCTTGCAAGCAACATAAATTCGTTTGTCAAAACTTCGGTAAGTTCCGCTCGTGTATAACGTGCAAATCCCGCAATCGTAGAGAACGACATCGATAATATTGCCGGGATAATCGTTTTAAAATAAGACCAACTCCATGCGCCATCTACAGCATTTGCAACAGCCGAGGTCCATCCTAACTTAAAATACAAAACATATTGCACCAAAAACGCATATATGAAACTCGGTACGGATACAAAAATCATAACGCCGGTTGAAATAAAGTGATCTTGCCACTTATTCTTTTTCAGCGCGGCAAAAATTCCAAGTCCCAAACCGATAGGAATAGAAAAAATAATCGACCATAAGTTCAGTGAAACGGTAAACGGAATTTTGGAAGCAAAAACTTCCCACACGTCGCTACCGATATACAAAACTTCACTTGCGCCAAAGTCACCTTTAAACGCATATTTCCAGAATCGCCAATATTGCTCAATAATAGGCTTATCATATCCAAGCATCTCTCGACGCATCATGATAAGTTCCATATCTTTTCCGAATTGCTCGACAGGCGTATTCGGCAGCAATTTGACCAAAACGAAACATATTGTGATGATAATGAAGAATGTAAATACCATCAACAATAACCTTTTCGCTATGTATTTTGCAAGATACATATTGTTCTCCTTTGTTGTTTTACGCTTTTCAAAAAACAGATAGCCCGTCTTTTGAAAAACGTAAACATGCTTATAAAATACCCGTATAGGCAGTGGCAAATTTGCCACTGCCTAACAAGGTAATTTACAATATAATAATCAAAAGATTATCTTATTTGTAGTTAAGGATACCGCCTTGCTTCTTTACATAATCAGCAAATTCAGCATCGCTCATCGAATAAGTGTAGTATTGAATACCGCCACGTCCCATACCGACAACGTAATCTTCGGTTTTATAGTTGATTCTCATACCTTTCAGCGCAGCCGTGGAGTCAGTTTGTACAGGGAAGATATTTGACAATCTCATGATTTCGGTTTCTGCTCTTGCAAGGATTGCGATACGTCTCGCTGCGGGATCGCTGGAACCTGCCGAAATTTCAATATATTCCTTACCTGTGTTGCCCTCGGCGTCAACAACGTACGCCTTGATCTTGTTGCCCTGTAAGCATTCACTTACCCAGTCGTACAACGACGCACGATAAGTTTTTGTTCCTTCGCCGAAGTCATAGGTGACATCCATCATTTTTGTCGTTTTATCGGTGAACAAATCATATTGCAAACTGCCGGTGAAGCAATCCATCATCGAATACGGATTGAACATACTTCCGCCATAACCTACGCCGAACAACAAATCGACTTGACCATTTCTAAGATAGTTTCCGAAAGTCGTGCCGCCGAGTTCTTGCGAATTAACGAATTCAAGGTGTCCTTCAAACGGGGTATCTTTAACCGCATTCTTCCAGTTGGTTGCAAGGAATTCAGCACCGTCGGTATAGAAGTTCGCCGTCACGGGTATACCGATAACAATTTGGACAATCCAGTTATCATCGCCTTCTGTAAGCATTCCTTCTTTAACAGCTTTGCTATAAGCCGTCCTGAAAAGTGTTTTTGCACCTGCGGGATCGTAACCGGTAATCGATGCAATTGCGTCGTCACGGGTTGCATACTCTTTTCCTTCGCCCCAGTGATCCGAAAGTCCCCAGAATTCAAGGATTGCGTCTTTCGCTTCGTCAAGAGAACGATACGTGCGACCTGATTCAGGATCTGCAACGATCATTGCGGAAAGCAAACCTTTCGCAATACCGCTTGTCGGAGAAAGTCTCAGGTTGAACTGTTCGCGGTCAAGTGAATAAGAAAGTGCCTGACGGAATTCCTGAATGGAAAGAACGGTCTTTACGACTTTCTTACCGGTTTTGGAAGTAGCCGATTCTTGGATTGTTTTAAGGTTATTGAAATCGGGGTTCATTGCAAGATACCAAGTCGATTCGCTGTCGGTGTAGTAAATATAATCACTCGTAATGTAATCGCTCATATCTTTTGCCTGAAGTCCGTAACTGTCAAGTTCGCCTTTCAGGAACATTTCAAGACGAAGCGCGTCATCCTTAACCAAAGTATAAACAACTCTGTCTGTTTGATAAGTACCTGCCTTGTATTCGTCGGCAGAGAAACCGTGCCATAAGGGGTTCTTTTCCAAAACGATGGTTGAATCTGCAACATATTGCGTGAGCTTGTACGGACCATATCCGACAAAAGTGTCAACAGATGTGCCGTATTTGTTATTATAAACACCGCCACTATTGGTAATACATTGTTTATATAACGTGGGATTTACAAGGAAGAACGACGTGCAGAGTTCATAACGAAGATAGAAGTTATCTTCCATTGCATTTTTCAAAACGACGCACAATGTGTTGTCGTCTTTTGCAAAGAAACCGACTTCCGAGAATTCCAAAGATCCATAGTACATTCCATAGAAGACCATTTCTTCGAATTCGACATAAGCATAATCGTTAGGTTGCGAATCCGTTGTTGCATAATTATCCGCAGCTACATAGACCTTATATTCAACATATTCATCTGCATTCTTTACGCCAGTCTTATCCGTCCAAATTTTCTTTTCGGCATCGTAAACTTTGTATTCAACGGAAACAAGTTTTGCCTTATCTTCATCTGTAAGTTTATCCCATGCCTCTTTCAGACTTTTTGCATTTTCTTCAGTATTTAAGGCAACGTAATATTTGACCAATAATTCTGCATATTCTCCTTTCGGCGCAGCGTATTCTTCAACGGACGAATAACCTTTAAGCATTGCGATACAGTCTTGCAAATTTTTAAGCAAGGATTTCGTAAGTTTCACAACACCGAATTCATTTGCCGCAGCAACAATGGGATCATAGCAAGAACTTAAACTTTTGGGTTTGCAACCTGCCCATTCTTCGACAATGTTGCCGTTTTTATCCAAATATACCCATGCGTTGCCGGCTTCGTTTACGTAACGTTGGGGAAGTTTGTTGCCATCGAGATCATAGAACAAAAAGTCTTTGACTTCGGCATCTTTTTCGATAGAACGCGTAAGAATCCATTTTCCGTCTTTGTCATAAATCTTATAACGGCCGGTTGCTTCATCTGTCTCGTAACCCGTCACCAAATCATCGGCATACTTCGAAAGTGAACCGCCCCAGTTATCGCCGTTGTTAATATCAAGAACGACGTTTTTGCCATTGTGCATCAAATATCCGTCTTTGTCATAGGTGAATTCACCAACGGGAATATAGGTTTCTTCAACTTTATTGGGATTAAGTCCGTTAGCAACAAAGAAAGACTCACCAGTGCCATACGAATTTTGTTTTACGTATTGTTCGGCATTGAAGATTTTCAGATCGCCGGATTTGTACGTATTGTCGGCGCGGAAGTTCTTTGCTGTGGGATCAAGCAAGAGTTTCATCGATTCAACGAAAGTATTTGCATTGATAACATCACCATTGTCGAATTTAAGGTTTGTTTTCAAGGGAATTGCATAAACCTTATTCTTCATACCTTCGGTAATACCATATTTTCCAACATACTCAGCAGTCACGTCAACGGGATCTCCTGCTGCCATCGAAGGAACGATTTTGTATCCGCTTAAATCATCGTTGTAATCGAATGTATAAAGCGCGTCCGAAGCATAGTCCAGAATGTACGTGGAGCTATTTGATTGATACGTATGATAGTTCCATGAAGTTGGCAAGTCAGCCGGGCCCATGCGATACGTATAGACTTTTGAATCCTTGTTGTCTTTACCCTTATCCTTCTTGCAAGCAGTAAGGACAGAGGCGCAAAGCACTACGACAAGTACCATCGCGATGAGCATAAGTAATTTCTTTTGCTTCATTTTGTTACCTCCTAAAAAATTTAGTCAATTAAAGCACTACTTTGATAAAATAGTTATTGAAATTATACATTACGCTACTTTTAATTAGCGTGCGATTTAGAAATCAAAACTAATATGGATTATTTTTTTGAATTTTATGCACGATTTTGGCATAATCGCATATTTTTATGCATAAAAAACTTTACGGATGTAATAAACGTCCGTATACAAAATATAAATAATTGTAATTAAACAATGCTTATCTTTAATTAATTGCGCGCAGCGCGTGCACGCGCGAATCGCGAATGTATCAAATACACAAAAAAATTTGTTCCGAACATTTCACCCACTTGTTCAAATGCAGTTGACAAAACGACGTAAAAATAGTATATTTACGTTTGTTATCCGCCTTGGGGGTGTAGCTCAACTGGTAGAGCGCTTGAATGGCATTCAAGAGGTAAGGGGTTCGACCCCCCTCATCTCCACCAAGTCAAAATAATACGAACCCGATTTTATCGGGTTCTTTTTCTTTTCGGGGGCTCTGCGCGGCGATGCCGTGCCGCCTGCGGCGTGAACCCCTTCGGGCTAACGCTGCGTTTATTCGAGTAAACTCGCTCACTTCGCTATTACGCAAACGTTGTTTGCTACGCCCCCTCATCTCCACCAATCGATAATTATACGAACCCGATTTTATCCTCGACGATGAGCAGAAAAACGATTATACAGCCGTTGACGGGCTTATAGCAAAAATGAAACTTACCGCCGCAGAATACGAAACGTTATGTGCGTATATGGCAGGACTTACTTATCTTGAAGTAACACGTCTTTTGAATGTGAACCGCACGATGATTTGGCGCAGAAGAATGAACTTGCAAAGAAAATATACACTTGCGACAACATTTAATATAAAGTTTTAGACGGATAAACTATCAAAATTCATCCGTCTATTTCTATGTCGGTACTCATATAACCACGTTTGAAAACTGCGACAAAAGCGGTAAAAGCCATTTTAATATCCAACGCTTTGTTGTGTCATAATTTGAATCGTAAAACACCGCGCCGACAATCGCTTCGATATAAGGATCGTGTCCTTTGTTCACAACTTTTTCGTGATCGGGAACACCTGCATCTGATTGGAAGTGTTTTGCATTGTATGCATATCCGATCAAGCCGCATTTCAGCATAATATTATGCATAACTTCATTGTTTTCAAGTTTACTTTTTATCTGAGTAATCTCACCTTTTGTAGTTATGCCTTTCCGATAGAGATAATCGGCAATAACGGATTTCAATACAGTATCGCCGATTGTTGCAAGCCCGTCGTTAGTGTATTCGCTATGGTTCTTTCCCTCTCCGGAAACTTCTATTTTTTCCGATCTCATTGCCTTTGAAAGCCACGCGATATCATTAAAATGATAATGTATTTTAACTTCAAGTTCGCGCATTTTTTGATATACAACGACTCTATCCATCAGATTTTATCTCCATTAAACACCATTTTGTCAGACAAATTCACTTCCACGGATTTACCGTTTTTTACTATATCGAACCAAGAAATATCATTTTTGTATCTGTCCGTCAAACATAAAATGCGTTGATTTTCAGAGCCGAGTAAGCGCCGTTTTGTTTCTTTTTCTTCCAAAACGTATTCGCCATCAATCACAAGGTCTATGCCGGCAAGCAAGTCTGAAACTTCTTCGTATTTTCTGCCCGTAAACGATATAACGCCAAGCCCGAGTTTTTTTATTTCGTCGGTTAAAAGCGGAAGGTTTTGTTGGCAAGTAGGTTCTCCGCCGGAATACGTTACACCTTCAATGCCAAAGTCGTCAATCGACTTTTTAATTACCGAAATAATATCGTCGAGCGACATAATATGGCGCGCGATAAACGGCTGATAATCAGAGTTACAACACTCGTTGCAACGAATATCGCAACCCTGAAACCATATACATAATCTTTTGTGCGGGCCTTCCGTTTCCGTACAACGATTTATACTCGCAACGTTGAACTTAATCATTGTCAAAATCAAATTCAAGCCCGTTTTGTGTTGTTTTTACTACGATTTTAGAGCCTTTCATCGACGGCAATTCTTCTTTATTTTCAAACATAAACATAGCAAGTTCGTCAAGTAATTTATCGTTGATAGCGTTAAGAATATCGCGACCGCCTTTGCTGCTGTCCGCACCGCCGAGAACGTAATCTATAAATTTAAGTTCGTCTTCAAATTCAAGGTCGATACGATACTTTTCGGATATCGCTTTCTGAACGGGACGAAGTTTCGATTTCGCGATTTTTACGCTGAATTCTCTGTCTTTGATGAAGTTGAACGGAACGATATTGCTGTAACCGATACGACCGAGAATTTCGGGACGTTTGATTTCGTTATCGAAATAGTTTTTAACGATTTTTATAAACTCATCCGCCACTTCTTCGTTAGAACCGTTCGACGATACTTCTGACGCTCCGAGATTTGACGTGAATATAATTACGCTTTCGCTGAAATAAACCGTTTCGCCTTTGCTGTCGGTAAGTCTGCCGTCTTCGAGAATTTGCAGAAAAATATCAAGAATTCTCGGATTCGGTTTTGCTGCTTTTTCGATTTCGTCGAATAGAATTATGCTGAACGGTTTTTCTTTTACAGCGTTAGTAAGTTGCCCGCCTTCTTCATAACCGACATATCCCGGAGGCGCGCCGATAAGTTTCTGATCACTGTTTTCCTGTGCATATTCCGACATATCGAAGCGAATACAAGCCTGTTCGTCACCGAAAAGGAATTTTGCAAGCGCCTTTGAAAGTTCGGTTTTACCTACGCCGGTAGGTCCGACGAAAAACAGCACGCCTTTCGGTGCAGAACGAGAAGACGATTTATGTATTCCCGTAAGTCCCATATAAGCCTTAACAACGACTTTTTCAATCTTTTCGATAGCCTCTTCCTGACCGACTACACGTTCGCTTAAAATCTTTTTGATATTTTTAACCGACTTATAGTCGAGTTTTTCCCAAGGATTATCTTTTTCGCCGTACTTAAACAGCAAGTACAACTGCTCAAACGGCATTTTGCCTTCTTTTCTCGAAAGACGTGCCATCTGAACGATTTCACGGTTGGTAAAATCGTCGAGCATATCGACGTATTCGTTAAATTTGTCCGAAGTCAGGAGCGTTTCTCCGGGTTTGAGTTTTACGTCAAATCCGCTCTCGATTTTTTCCATCATTTTAGCGCGTTCTTCTCTGTCGGGTTTTGAAAGAGTAAGACAAGCGACTTCGGGGTTGCCCTGATAGAAAGAAATCGGGAACATTGCAAGTTTGCTCGTAATGAGAATAACCGTGCTTTCGTTTACTTCGGCAGACAAATACTCCGTTTTTTTATCTTTTATCGCTTTTCCGAGCATTGTGATAAGTTCTCTCTCGTCGGGCGGTAATTGTCCGCCGCTTGAAAAGAGATAATCCGCCCAATTCAGCACGAAAGCAGTTTTTCTGTTCGGCTTCTTCAAGTTTTTGAATACGATATTGAAAATCTCGGCGGGTTCTTTGAACTGACCGCTTCCCGTTTTTTCTTCCGCTTGCGGTTGGTTTTCTTCGTCATCGTCAAAGGAATAAGCGTCGCCTTCCACTTCGACTTCATCGATAACGGAAAGCCTTGAAACGTCTCCGTCTATGCCGTCGATACGATCCCAATACAAAACGTCGTCGTATTCCATACCTTTGAGCATGTCCGTAAGATATTGTTTCAGATCGACGATTTGCTTTTTGTCGTTAAGATACACGTCGCCGACGTTGCCGTCGAGTATCACGCATCTTTTGATACCGACTTCGCGTTTTAACCTGCTAAACGTTGTTTGTAATGCCATTATTTTCACCTCTTATTTGTGTTCGTTTTTACCGTTTGGTACTTCATAGACGATATTTTATCGGGATTGCTCCATATTTCCTGCGTTTTGGTAACGTGTAAACCGTAAACTTCTTCCAAATCGTTCAGAAAAGGCTGTATATCCTTTTGGCACGCCTGTCCTTCGTATCCACGGAAGTCGTAAATAAATTTCCCGTCCAAAAACACGCGGAATTCCGCTTTCTCGCCGCTTGCTTTCAGTCCGACCAAAATCACTTCGTTTGTATCGCGTTTGATTTTTATATTCTTTTTATCCACGATAAACCCGCGGGCGGTTATCGCCGACATTATGATTTTCAGCGACTTCTGACGAATTTTTTCGCCTACAATTTCTTCCGTTGCCGCCGATCTTATTTCGGAAAGCGGTTTATTCTCTGTTACGACTTTATCGATGGTAGTCTTTTCAACTCTTGCGGCTTCGAGTTCGCGGCGAATTTTTTCTCGCTCTTTTTCGATACGCGATTCATAAGTTTCGTTTTTGAGTTCTCTGCCCGCTCTGATTAGATCATCGCCCGAAAGCGTATCGTTTTTCAGATATGCAAGGTAAGTAAACTGCCTTTCCGTTTCATCCTGAATGGAATCGAAAAGTTTTTGGATCTCGGCAGGGATGGTACCGACTCCGTTTGCTTTATCCCTCAATCTTTTTTGATTTTCTTCGATACTGTTTTCAAGTAAACTTTGATAAAGCGCGCGCATTTCGACTAATCTTTTGGCCGCCAACTCGTTTACTTGATTTTGTAATTCTTGCGCTGCTTTATCCACGTTATCGGCAGAATTCAGTCTTAATCTGTCGCTATCACCGCTTACAACACCTTTTTTCGCTACTTCTTTTGCCTGCGCTTTTAAGTTTTCGATTTTTCTAACGAGAGAATCTCGTTCTTCTACAATCAATTGTTGTAATGCCGCCGTCTGACTATTCTGTAAGCTTTGCGAGCCGTTTTCTATGTCCGAAAGTATTTGGTCGAGTTCGGCAATCCGTCTTTCGGCGACTTCGCAAATGCTTTCGCATCTTATCGCTATCGCCTCGTAGTCTATTTGTACCTGATAACTCATTTTCGTTCCCCCTTTATGGCAAATACTATATCGCGCCAATTTTCAATCGTTTCTTTATCGAAACGTGTTTGCGACTTTTCCGGATGTTGCAATCCGTTTCTGCACATACGAAGTTTATGTAATGCGGATTCTTGCTTGCTGTCGAGAATGCCTTTATCTTTTGCCATAACGAGTAAATCGTGTGCAGACGTCATAGGTTCGGTATTAAGCATATCTCTTAAATCGTATTGCAGTTTTACGAATAAATCGCAAATTGCGTCTTTATATTTGCCGCGCGCAATCTGCTCGTCAATGTATTTTTTCGTAATTTTTTCGGGTTGAGAAGACGCGCTGCGCTCAATAGACAACAAATCGTGAATCGGCTCGTAAATCTCTATAAACTTTTTGATTGCAGCATAGGATTTAGGCGCATATTTCTCATATTTTACCACCGATTTCAACTTCGAATTAAGCGTAGCGTAAGCATCGAAAAATTCGTCTTCGTTATAATCGTCTTTAAGCGTATACTCCGAAAGGCTCTCTATCCCGAGCATATCGTTCAGTTTCCACAAATTCCGTTTAACATTATTAAAAGCGTTACCGAGATCGGAATCCGAATAAATTTCTTCGTTATTTACAACTTTCTCAGCAAAATCCACCACCACGTTCACAACACTTAAAACGGTGTCAACGGTAAAACCTGCGCTTAAAAGTGCTTCGTAAACAATGTCGTCGTCTTCCGTTTTTTTCATTTCTTTCGCAAAGGCGGAAACGTAGTCGAAATCGTTCATTCCGAGTGCTTTTCTGAGCGGATTCAATACCGACGATTTATAAATCGCATTATCGATTTTTATCTCTCTTGCGCTTTCTTCAAACAATTCCTTTGCCTTCGATACAAAATAGTTTTCCCACTCGGCGTTCTTGGTAAAGGCGTTATTCAGTTTTAATACAACTTCTATCTTTTCATCAACAGTTTTTGTATTTTCAAACAGCGCTCTAATAGTTCTACCAAAATACGAAGAGTCTTTCAACGCGGTGACCGTAAACAAAACCACTTTTGCAACGTCGTCGGCAAAATCTTTTTGTACGTAATACTCAAAAATTTCTTCTACCGTTTCTTTATAGCGCGTTTCGTCTAAAACGCTTTCGGTAAGCAACCGCATTTCAAACGTATCGCCAAGCTGATTGCAAGGCATTTTTACGTTTACTGCTGAATAGTAGTGAAGCGCGGAAGTATCGAGTAAAGCAAACTCGGCGTTCCCGCCTATTTCGCCAAGTATTTTTATCGAAAAATCTTTATCCGTTCTTAAAACGTTGTCCGTTCTGTCGGTCGCAAGTCTGCCGCCGTCGATAAATATTTTACATGGTCTTTTCGCTTGTTTGGATACGTCGTTCGGGATATATGCACCTACGATATCGGTAAGCTCGGAAAGTAACACCGTCGGCACGTCTACCGTATTTTTAAGTGCGTCCACAAACTTATACTTTTCTTTGGCAAGCAAACATTTTGTCATACAAGCGGAAGAATACCACTTGTTAAAATAAGCGGTTTCGTCCGACGTATCGAACGAAAACATCACGCCGCTTTTATTTATTATAACTTGCGTTCCGTCCTCTTTTCTGACTTGTTTTTCTTCTCCGACCTCGGGTATTTCAACTTCGACAACGCGTTCTTCGGCTTTTAGCCCTACTTTTGTCGGATTCGCTTCGATATAATCTTTAAGTCCGCTTATGTCTATCGTTTTCCCTAAAAACCTTTCGATATCTTCGTAAAGAACAGACGAATCGAGAGAGGTATAAGGAAGCGAATAACTCACGTCGAATTTCCGCGTTACGGGGCTATAAAAAATATCTTTCGTCTTTACTTTTTCTTCGCCTGTGGGAATCGCGCCTTCACGGAACATTTTTCTGCCTTTCGCGGTAAGCGAAACGTCTTTTACTCTGATTTCCGAAAAATATTTCGGATTCATAAAGTGCGACGGATCGTAATCGTAAGAGAGTATTTCGGTACCGATAAGATTTGAAATTTCTTTTCCGAAAATATAGTGCAAATCTCTCGGAATACCGAATTTAAGAAGCACGTCGCATATTTTGTCTTCCGAACCCGCAGTTTTTTCGATTACGTCGAGTAAAATATATGCAACGCCCGACGCCTTCCTTACCTCGTTATATCGCACGTTTACTTTATAGACAAGTAGCGGAAACGGAATAGCCGTAGTGAATTTTAACAAACTTTTCTCTTCCATTTTACTCTCCTAAAATATCTTTCGCCATAAGTATTCTTCCGCGGAAGCTTATCGTGTCAATAATTTCTCTGTATACGTGGAAGTTGATTTTATCGCGGCTGTGGTCACCTTCGAGATCGGGAAGGTCGATTATGCCCGCTTCCGATAAAAACTTTTTCGAGCCGACAATAATCAAAAGTTTTCTCGCTCTTGATAAGGCAACGTTGATACGCTCGAATTTTTTGATAAATTCCGCATCATACCTCGCGCCGCTCGGATTTCTTACCATCGAAACGATGATGATATCCCTTTCATCGCCTTGGAAATCGTCAACAGTACTGATAACAAGTTTTTCGTCCGGTTTACCCGAAAAGCCCGTAAATTGATAGCCTTTACGTTTCTTTTTTATTAGTCCCGCCTGATCGCCGTATGTACAAATAATACCCGCGCTCGGTCTTTCGTCGATTTTCCTTGACGGATCAACGATAATTTTATGCTCGGAAACAAGCCCTTTCGCCGCTTTGTCGAGTTCCTTTAATAGCGTTATCGCGACCTGCGCTTCCTGCTCGTTGATTTTGGACGTACTACCTTCGAATGCGCTCGATTCTTTTTGGTCACAATCCACAAAATATATGTGCCGTTTGGGATCGATAACGGTATTTCCGTTGATTTTTACGGTAAGATTATGCTCTTTTTCGTCGTCTTGTTGTTTTTTACCTACAACAAGCCCTTTACCTTTATCGCCGTAGAAATGATTGAACACTTCCATAATGTGGCTGTGGCAACGGTATTGCTTATTAAGCATTACTTTGAAATCGCTCGGAACTTTCTCATACAGTGTTTTGAAGAAACATTCTTCATATAATTTTGTATATCCGTCGTTGATTTCCTTTGTGATTTTTTCTTCGTCGAGTCCGTCGAAATCCTCTCCCCGCATATGCCGCAAATCGTACATAGGCGGAAGTTGACGATGGTCGCCGACGAGAATAACCGTCTTGCCGTATAAAATAGGTATCAGCAAATCGAGAAAAGACGACTTTGACACTTCGTCTACGATTACAACGTCTATGCCTTGCGTTCTGATATCTACCGATTCGATCCCGTATTTACCGAGTTCGGCAAGTTGCGACGGCGTGAATCTGTCGCGGCTTGTGCAGGTAATACCGAATACGTTTGCCGAATTGTAAAGTTCTCTCGTATATGCGGCTCTATCTTCCTCTAAAATATCTTCCTGCGACAAGTATTTTACGATATCCTTATACATCGGAATTTTTATTTTGTTTTCGGAAGACGAAGCATTATACTCGGTTTCGAGTTTATTCCACTCGTCGCTGATGATGTCGAACGCTGTTTCGAGATTGTCCGAATCGTATTCCCTGACAATTCCGAAATCGCGGAAAAATCTCGTAATCTTTTGTTTCAGCACGGAATTTAACTCACCGTACTCTTCGATATCTGGGTTTTCTCCGAGTTCTTCATATAAACGTTTTTTCTTACTTATCCGGATTTTTAGTTCGTTTATTTTATCGGATATAGCGTTTTCGTTGTCTATATCGCCATTGATTGCGGATTCGATTATATTTCTCTGCTCGTTTACAATATCGGCAAGTTTTGCCTTGAATTGCGCAAGCTCGGAAGGAAATTGCTTCAATATTTCTTTTGCACCCGTAATGCCAGGGACGAGAGAATAAATCACGCTTCCGGAAATGTCGAACTCCGAATTATTTTCGTATTCTTTAATCTTTTTGCCTACTGCAATCAACTCGCTTTGATTCTTTTTATACTCTTCGTAATTAGAATCTCCTTCATTCGGTGCTTCGTCCGTATCGGGATCTCGCAAACCGCTCAAAACGTTTCGCAAAGCACGCTGGCGATTTTTTAACTCCACAATCGCGTCTTCGCTCAAAAAACGCTCTAATTCTTTGTTTATTGTATGAATATCGGCATTAACAAGCTCGGCAACCTTATCGAGCGTTACCTCTTCAAAACAAGCAAAGCACTTTAACAGGCGTTCTACTTGTTCGGCGTATTTATACAATACGTTGCTATCTGCGCCTTCGCCCGAAAAACGATACGATTCGACGTATTTAAGCGTTCTCGTATACTTTTCCGTATCTTCTTTTGCGGCAAGAAGTTTTTCTCTTAAAACTTCGTTTTCTCCGGTTAAACGGTTTATTTCTGAAAGCAAATTGTTCCGCTTCCTTTCCGTATCTGCATTCTCCCGTTGCAATTTCAAAAGGCGATCGTAATCGAGGCGAAGAGATTTCATCGTCGAATCGAATTCTTCTCTCGTTTCTTTGTAATTGTCGTATCTTGCTACTTGTTTTTCAAGGTTTCCGCAAATATTGAGATAGAAATTGTCTACAAGCCTTTCGGGACTGTAATTCGTTTCTTTACCGTTTTGCGACGGAATAAGACGAAGCGGACGTATTTCGGGGATTTTAGGCAATCTGTCAAATACGTTATCGATTGCCTTATGTGTTTCGGAAGATATTAAAACTTTCTTGCCGCGTTTCGTCAGTTGCGCCGTAATTTCGGCTATAACCTGTGTTTTTCCTGTTCCCGGAGGACCTTGCAACAAGAATATACTTTCGCTTTGCAGTGCGCGTTTTACGGCAAGTTTTTGACGATCATTCAAACTTTCAAGACACCACTCGGGATCTTTTATCTCTTCTACGGAAGACTGCGCAAGCGTTTCGGGCGAAAAAAGATACGTCGGCAAGAACGGATTCTTAACGTATCCGCCCAAAATTGAAGTCAACGCCTTTTCTTGCCTGTCTATTTTTGCTTTTTCCGCACGATTATCGTAGGTAAGATATTTTGGCGCAATTTCCTCGATTTGCTTTTCGATTTCTTTTACTTTGTCCGTGATATCTTGCGGACGGAAGTAAATCTGATAACGGCGTATCGTTTCATTCTCGATTTTATCAGCCTTATCTTCGTTTAATTTTTGAAGTAGAACATTTTTTATTTCGGTTTTCTCGGAATCAATACTCTCTGCATATTGAAATTCTAATTGATTTTTCTTTTCCTTTTTAAGTCTATCCAGTTCTTCCTGACAGCGTATTGCCAAACTTTTTTGCTTTTTCTCGATAAGTGCAGTATTGCGACGAATATAAAAGTCGCGCAAAGAAATCTGCGTCTTTGCTGTTTCTATACGCTTATCGTATTCGTCGTTTAATGCCGATTCATCACTGTGTAAAGCATCAATCTGTTTGTCTTTTTCGGCGGCAGACAATTTTAAGCGTCTAATTTGGTCTATTTTGGCACGAATTGAGTCGAGCCGTTTCTTCTTTTCGTTCTCAATCGGCGCGATAAGTTGAGTAATCTCGTTTTGGTATGTCTTGTCGTCTTTATCAGAATTATTTATAACGTCGGAATCGAGTCTATCGTCAAGCTCTGTTTTGTATTCGTCAAGTTGCAAATCAAATTTTTCTTGTATTTTAACGGAAACGTCTGCAATATAACGATTAACCCCGGCAAGAATTATACTATTATATTTGCTGTCTATTTCTCCAAATTTGGCAGTCAAATCTTCTTCGTATTTCTTGTCGAGAGCAGATAAATCAGGCTCTATATCTATGTATGTGAATAAATATCGTTCGCCGAGAAGATACGATTTGATGCTTCTGATATTACCTTTATCGTCCGATTTCGGCTGATACGGCGACAATCCCATAGCGTCCCGAGTATATCGGTTCAGGTTGACCTCAAACTTCGGTTTTCCTTTTCCGTTTCTGCCAACCGTTTCAGACAATACCTCTTTTCTGTTTTTTTCTATCGCAACGCAAATCAGCGGAAAACCGTCGGCGCCCGCTACTTCTTTCGATAATATTATTTGCTCGCTTTTGCCGAAATCTTTAACTCCGTCCAAAAGAAGTCCAGAGAGCGCATCTTCGTTTCTGCGATAGGATTCTTTCGTTATCATATATGCGTCGCATACGTGAACGTCGGTAATTTCTTCGCAACGCTCGGATTGTTTTCCTAAATAGTATCTGCGGAAATCAATATACCGCAACCATTGCTTAAAAATACCAATCGTTTCATCGGGGTTAGGAACAGGAAATAGTTTAGTGGCTATTTCATTTACAAAGTCGTTTGTAAGAACAGAATCGTGCAATTCGCCGTTACCATAATCGGGAACCGTAATATTTCTTCCGTTGGCAACAAAAGACTTAATTGCAAATGCACAAAGTGACGAACAAGAAACTCGCTTTTCACCATATTTTACCGTTCGCCTGTCTATCAAATCTATTCCTTTTACGGATATTTCCGTGACGTTACCGAAAGTAACGTCGCCGATTACCATAAAATCGTACATTTTGGGCAGAACATGGCGAGAGTATCCGTCCACTTCGGGACGAATTACAATGTTTCGCAAAATCTTGTTGCCTCGCTTATCTTCTTCCATGGTTCTTTTAAACGACGGCAATGATATGTTATAATATTTAGGCGTAAGCGGAAATATATATCCAATAAATTCTTGAAGAGTGTCGGGCGCATAACCGCCGAGTTTTCTTTTTAGATCCTCGTATTGCTCGTTTAACGATTGCGTAAAAAAGTCGTTCCTTCCCCAAGCCTTATCACCTAAACCTTTATCCAAATTGTCCAAGAAATTCAGATATAAGTAAGCCATTTCACTCCCCCTTCGTAAATTTACGATACTTATCGAATATGTCAATATAATCCAAAAATTCTTTTATTTCCGCAGGCGACATACCGTCTATAATCCCCCCGACTTTATCGAGTATAACGCTTTTCGTAAACGGATCAAGTCCATTTAATGCTTGTCCCGCAGTCAGTTGCTGTTTTAACGCATCGTTTTCGCTCTGCAATCTTTCAAGTTCGTTTGTCAGATTTTCCACAGAAGAAAGCGACTGCTTTTTATCCTGAATACTGTCTTTCAGAATACTCGAAATTCTGTTGACGTATTGAGCGAGAATATCGGGATCGGACTCATCGAGAACCAATTCCAATTCGTCTTCGCTTTCCTTCCCGAAAAGATAGAAGATTTTATATTGCTTATCTTTAGGGATATCCGAAAAGTTTTCAAGATTCCGATAATTGTAAATCGTCGCTTTGGATATTTCGAGATATTTTATTAAATCCGTAACTTTAATAGAAAATTTTGTAACGAGCCTTTCAAATAATTTCGTTGTCATTTTGGCACCTTCTTATCCGTTTGACGTTATTATACTATATTAAAAACATAATGTCAATACATTCTGTCTAAAATGGTCTAATTTATATCCAATAAAACAAAAAAATTTTGTAAACAACTAAAAAGTAATGTTTTTAGACCAATTTAACCATTTTCATTCTGCCTTTTCTATGCTTAAACCGCAATATACGGACCTCATATAAACGCTTACGATATTTTCAAAGCCAAAAGAGACTGCCTGTCTTTTTAATTGCAATCTCTTTTAGTTACAACATTATATTTCAATGCTTTTATAGCAATATATTTACGAACTTGCTGTTTGATTGTTTCCCCTATGTTTTCGTCATCTTGGGAAAGCCTGAAATACAGTCCTGCGATGTATTTTTTCTGTTTCATAGTGGTTATCCCACGTTTTTGTAATAGTCGTTGGTTGCAAATTTTTTCATAGATGCTTCAAAATCTCGATTGCCGTTGAAATATTTTGTAACGCGATATGTTTTACCGCCTATATTTTTCTTTCCACCGATAGACGGAGAAAAGATATAGCAATTCTCAAAATCTTCATAATTTGCTAAAAATATTCTTTTTACATTTGTTTCCATAATTTTTGACTCCTTTTTTAGATTTTTTTGTTTTAGATTTGTCTTTCGACGGAAACGAAAAAAACGATAACGTATCAGGGTTTTGTCTGCTTTTTGTTTTAATTCTTTTCCGTCAAGGGTTGCTAATGGCAATGCACTTTACTTGCGTATTTTGCAATGTCGTTTGCATACGGTGATTACGTGTTGTGAACAATACACATCGTAAACGCGAGCGAATGAACAAACAAGAACATCGTAGTGCGCACTTTGGACAAGTTTGAAATCGTGATTGAACATCGCTCGAACCCTGTTGTGATATGAACTACCGAAAGCGTAGCACATGTCCGTTGAAAAGCGTAAATGGGTCAAAAGGTAGTTTGCGTGGTAAAAATATGTTTTTAATGGGTAAAAAGGTGTTGTGAATGAGCGGGGAATGGGGTGTGCACGCCGAAAAGATAAAAGCAGATTTCGCCGTTTGATATAAAAAAATCCGCCTATGAAAAAGAAGACAAAAAATCGTATTGCCGATGTGCGAGAAAAACGGGCCCGATTCGCCAAGCGGTTTAGTGCGAACGGCCCGTTCCACACGGCTGCGATTTTGCCTTTTTAGGCGGTTTGTTTTTATACAAGGCGTATACTTGTCTCGGCGAGGCGCATCGTGGTTCCCCGCAAAACGGAGCGCAGCGACGTTTTGTGGGGTGAAAGGCTCGCCAACTTGTTCAAAGACAAGCATACGCCTAAGTGCCATTCGTTAAAAAAATGATTACTTTTTAAATCTATTGAGAAAGTCTTTTATGCTTTCAAACAAGCCAACGCCTGCGTTTTTGTTTTGTGCTAAAATAACGTTCTTCCCATCCGGCTTTCTTTTTAAATCCTCACCGTGCAAAGTCCATCTGAATTGAATCACCTTACTTGATGCAACCATTCCAACTTCAACCGCCGCTTTGGTGTGAGGAAGATGCTTGATAGTGTGCAAGCATAAAGCCGCATATTCATTTATGGATTTTGTAATGTCTGTTTGAATTTCAACCGATAATCGCCCTTGGGAACAGGCGTTGTCAATGATACGACAGGTATCAAAATCGTTTTGCGCAATTAAGCCATTTTCCTTATAATAATTTCTTTCTCCATCGCATATCGGCACTTCTTTAACTTTCCAGCGATGTGTTTTCATTGCATTTTCGTCCGAAAGACAAAAATATGCGTGTGATATTGCATTTGGAAAAGATCTATTGACATCCCATGTCAAATCAATATGATACGGCTCTCCCTCTATTTTCACAATATTCCAAGCATGCTTAACATTTTTATCGGCATTCTCATTGGTATCTCCGATCACAAGCAAACACTTCACGTCTAGCATATTTAGAAGCAATTTGAATGTTTTTGAGATTCCCTCGCAAATAGCAGTCTTAAAGAATAAAACGCCTAAAATAGTGTTGCTTTTCAAATAGTATTTGTCTATATCATCTGCAGCATTATCATCGTACAAAATGTTTTCAGCCAACACATCGTGTAAAGAAAGAACTTTTTCATACGCTGTCGTTCCTTGCACTCTTTTCAAAATGGAATTTGTCGTTTTTTGTATTTTTGGTTGTATTTGCGCCACCTCGTTTTGATTGTAAAAATATGTCACGGACACTGCAATCATACCGAGTAAGGTTTTTATTTTGATATTTCCAAAATCCACATAAAAAAGATGGGGATTATCCAAATTAACCGCATTTATTATATAAAAAGCATCTTCAGCCGACAGCATCCCGCTATTCAAAAAAACATCTTTTTCAAATCGCTCAAAAGCGGCATATATTGTTTTATATGCCTCTTTCTCACGATTATTAAGTTTTGAATAATAATACCTGTCGTATAGCATATTTTACTATGAAAAACCATCACTACTCATCGTAATCGAAATCGTCTAAAAATCCGAAATCGTTTGAATCATCATAGTCCATATCGTCTATGAACCCTAAATCCGAAGAATCATCGTAAACTTCGTAATGTTTGGTGGTATTGTCCGAATTTTTTAATTCGTCATAGGCATGGTCTTTCACATCATCAAAATGAACCACTCGTCCTGAATTGTAAACATCACTGCCATAATTAACACTTCCGTAATCATCTTCATCGTTATCTGTTTTGCACCAATTCTTTTGTTTTATTGTTGCTTTATAGGCATCGAATCTGTGTTCTCATTATCTTTCCCCTTGTGTACTATAATGTTCAATTAGTTCGTTATAAGTTCTTTTGCATAATTCATATAAAAAAATTTGGTTGCATTTATTAAACTTTGCATTGCCCTCGGTTTTAATATCAAGTATGTAACCAATTTCTCCAGAATCTCCTAAAAAAGAACAGTCGTCATACCAATATCCCTTATCGTTCCAAGCGCCATTTTCATTAAATGTAGTAATTCCATTTTTACATTTCAAAACGTATTGATAATCGTCACAGACATATATTTTTATTCTCCCTCTATTATCCTTTAAGTCATGGTGTTTTACATTGTTGTAAAACGTTTTAAATAGACGCAATGTACCCGATAAGTTTTCATCATTCTGTTTGTTAATCTCATGTATCCAATTAAACAACAGTCCCACAGCATTTATGTAATCATAATACTCTCCAATATCAAGACTTTTCTCGAGCTTGTTAAAACGAGGGGTAACATATAGCCGTAAAACTTCTTCTATATTTTTATATCCAAATGGTTTATTATTCAATATCATTTTCACGATCTTCCACTGACTGTTTTAATACTTTTATAGTGTATATTATACTTTCACAAGTTTAATAAACTTTTTATAAAAAAGCACATATGAGCTTTCATTTTTTCACGCCCCAAATGACAGGTCTGTTGCCAGAATTCCAGCCACCGTTCCACCCGCTTGGTTTGCTTATAGCTTCGCAATAAATTTTCAATTTACTGCAACCCCTAAAGGCATCTCGGTCGATGCTCGTCACGCTGTCCGGAATTGTAACGCTCGTCAAACCACTGCAATTATGGAAGGCATACGACGGAATATTTCCACCAGTTATAGTTACTGACTTTATACTTGAAGGTATATAGTAATAGAAGAATGTAAAATTATCATTATAATACTGATAAGTCGCTCCTGAAACAGAATCTAATATATCATCTCGTATCATATCCAAATATATAGCCAAACACTTGATCATATCCATTACTTGCCGTTTCGCTTGCGCCAACGAATGGCAGTGTCATACTTGTTAATCCGCTGCAACCTTCGAATGTGCCCAATCCGATGCTCGTCACACTGTCGGGAATCGCAACACTCGTCAAACCACTGCAACCAGAGAAGGCATAATCGCCAATGCTCGTCACGCTGTCGGGGATTGTCACGCTCGTAAGACCGATGCAATCACGGAAGGCATTATTGCCGATGCTCGTCACGCTGTTCGGAATTGTCACGCTCGTAAGTCCGGTGCAATCGGCGAAGGCACAAGAAGGGATTGCCTTTACTCCATTCGGGATTATAATGGATGTGGCAAGTTCATTGTTTATATACAACTTCTTGTTGCTTGAGCTATTTCTCATCAAATTGTCCAATCCTGAAATATTGCACCATGCCGCTATATCCGTGATATATATGTCTTGAATCTTGCTGCAATCTTTGATGGCATCCCTATTGAAGGCCTCCCTACCGATACTTGTCACGCTGTCTGGAATTGTGATACTCGTCAAATCGCTACAGTCTTTTAATGCATAATCTGCGATGCCAAGAGTGCCATTTTCGATAACGATTGAAGTGTTGCTTGGCATTGAGCCTTTATATTTATAAACTACTTTGCCCGCATACACAAGGCCATCGGGTTTATTGTTATACCATACCGTATCATCAAAAGCTCCATATCCGACACTCGTCACGCTGTCTGGAATCGTGATACTTGTCAAACCGGTGCAATCTTTGAAGGCCCGATCTCCGATGCTTGTCACGCTGTCCGGAATTGCTATACTTGTCAACTTTCTACAACCACTGAAGGCACCTTTGTTTAACCTCATTAGAACACATATACGCCAATGCCAAAAGTAAAAACTTGACACAAGCCATATAGCAAAATTATTTCAATTTTTCATTTACACCTTTAGTAAAATCCATTTTTTCGATTATCCATTTATCAAAACCATACATAAGCGTATCGCAATATGCAACACCATCTCCAATCAAAGTAAGCGAACGCTTTTCCTTTTCCTCTTCCTCTACATCGCCAATAATAACCTCATCGTATCGAGCATTCCAATTAATCATAGAATAGTCTCTTAAAGGCATAGGATTAGTCCACTTAATATTCTCTATATCTCTTGTATATTTCTTATTATTGAATTTTGCTAAGAGTGCAAAACAAACATTTATAGGATAACTTTCTTTCTTATCTGAAAATTTTTTTGAGAAGTAAGCTACCCCATCATATTTATCAGATATAGCAATTACATTCATAAGTAATCCCGAAATAATATATTCCGAATGAAACGGTTTTCCAATATTTTCATCGATTAAAAAAGATGTTGCAATTATTAGAGGAAATGTACAAAGTTTTGCCTTTATATCACGTTTTGATCCTATCTCATCTTTCAACCCTTCCCATGTTAGACAAGTCAAATCTAAAAACCTCTTCGGTTTCGACAACTTAAATGCCGAAACAAAAAATTTATTTTCTTCTGGTTTATTTAATTCCAACCAACAAGTGTAGGAAGACCTCGACAAATAAATACAAGGTGTACCACTCAAGCTAAACCTTTGAGATGCCACAATATTCCTACAATCAAAAGGAATATGGAGCATATCTTCGTGTTTTATATTTTCCGTAGGCTCTGCCACCCTTGCCTTAAACAAAACATCATCGCTTCCATCACCGCCCATTTTTGTCTCACATAATAAAAAATTATTCTCGTCAACTATTTTTTGGATAGCCTGTGTTGCTGATATAAAATCAGATTTATAATATGAAGCCACTGCCCCATTAATATATTCGGCAATCTGTTCGACATCGCCCGTATACTCATTATGGTTTACGGCAACCCATTTTGTATAGTCGTCTAATTCGTCTTTAAGATACTTTTGATATTCAGAATCTTTTTTGATTCTAAATGAATGTTTTTCATATCCTTCCATAGTAACACACTCATCAAACATCTATGTTAGATGTATTTTTGATTTATTATATCATTTTTTAGAAGAAAAAGCAATGAATACAAATTGCATGACAGAATTAATATCAATACTCCATATTTTATTGTCTTCTGTCGTGGCTGTTGTAGCATAAGTCAGCGAGAAAATCAACTGCACGGAAAAATACTACTTAAAACTTTAATATTGAATAACAGAGTCAGACTCGATAAAGAGATTGACTCTTTTTATTTTACGATAGTATTTTTCGCTCAAATCCTTTGGCTGTTGATTTTCTCCATTGCGACGAAATTTTCATTATAACTGCATTTCGACTTATGCTCCTTTGCCACTGCCAGAAGGCAAAAAAATAAAAAATGGAGGTAATCCAAAATGAAAAAAGTAGTTTACTCAATCAAAAAAGTCAGAAATCCTGACGAAAAATTATCCGGTTTCGGATTTATCAACGACGAAGGAACGTTGCTATGTAAGTGCATTTCAAAAACAGGCAAACGTTACACGCGAGCATTTGATGAAGTTGAACAGCATTGTCACCCTATAATCGGGAAAGAAAACGAGTTCAAAGGCTACGTAACTATGTATTACAATGACGTTCCCCTTTACAACAAAGAACACGACAACTATGACGTAAGAGATATCGAAGTCGAATATTCGGTATGGTACAAAACTATGGAGGAAAATTAAAATGCCCGAATACGATTATTTTAACGGTGAAAATTTCATAACTTTCGATTTAATCGAAATCGACGACGAAAAACGCGAAGTAACGGTTGCCGTCAGCGATACGGGAAGAATAAGTGTTAAAACCTTTGACCTGTTATTTGATGGCAATCGCCGTTATTTTGAATACGGTTGTTTATACACAAAAATTTACATAGACGAATTTACGGAGGAAAACTAAAATGAATGGAAATATCAGTATCGTTATCGGATCTTGGGGTTCGTATAACGAATGTAACGAAAGAGCGTTAGGCTCTAAATGGCTTGACCTTTCGGATTATTCCGATTGGGACGAAATTGTAGAAGAACTCAAAAAAGAAGGCTTTGAACTCGACGGTATCGACGAAGAACTGTTTATACAAGACGTCGAAGGTATCGAAGACCGTTCTGTGAATTGGGATTACGTCAACCCCGAAACGCTTTTCAATACCCTGAAAGAATCGGGCGTTTTGGACGACGATTACAAGTATAATGTCTTTTGTGCTTTTCTCGAAGTCCGCAGTTATGACGATTTTGAAGAAAAAGTCAACTCGCACGGCGACCGTTGGGACGATTGTATCAATCTTTGGAGCGGTTATTCGTGGGAAG